>SCPO01001239.1_pt1:410000-1060910 | contig 1060910 bp, 1118 predicted proteins | sample 6106821 | NCBI WGS metagenome assembly SCPO01 (sample SAMN10720448, study PRJNA508395) | human gut metagenome | isolation source: Participant 2 stool, 0 month | host: Homo sapiens | collected 2017
CGGCGAGCGAACCCGGAAGAGCCCAAACCAGCGTGCGTGCATGCTGGGGTTAAGGACTGCGTAAGTGAGCCGATCTGTTAATGGAACTGCCTGGGAAGGCAGGCCAGAGAGGGTGAAAGCCCGTACATGAAAACAGCAGGCAGCGGCAGGATCCAGAGTACCGCGAGACACGAGAAACCTTGCGGGAAGTCGGAGGGACCACCCTCCAAGGCTAAATACTCCTTAGTGACCGATAGCGCATAGTACTGTGAAGGAAAGGTGAAAAGGACCCCGGGAGGGGAGTGAAAGAGAACCTGAAACCATATGTTTACAAGCTGTGGGAGCACGTTAAGGTGCAACCGCGTACTTTTTGTAGAACGGTCCGGCGAGTTGTCGGTGCTGGCAAGGTTAAATGGTACAGCCATGGAGCCGAAGGGAAACCAAGTCTCAAATGGGCGTAAAGTCAGCACAGGCAGACCCGAAACCGGGTGACCTATCCATGTCCAGGATGAAGCGGAAGTAAAATTCCGTGGAGGTCCGGATCCACATCCGTTGAAAAGGGTGGGAATGAGGTGTGGATAGGGGAGAAATTCCAATCGAACCCGGAGATAGCTGGTTCTCCTCGAAATAGCTTTAGGGCTAGCCCCGTATTAGTTTAGCGGAGGTAGAGCACTGAATTCCTAAGGGGGCGTCAAAGCTTACCAAGGGATATCAAACTCCGAATGCCGCATAAATGATGTACGGGAGTCAGACTGCACGAGATAAGTTGGGCAGTCAAAAGGGAAAGAGCCCAGACCTACAGCTAAGGTCCCAAAGTGTGTGTTAAGTGGAAAAGGATGTGGGATTTCAGAGACAACTAGGATGTTGGCTTAGAAGCAGCCACACATTCAAAGAGTGCGTAATAGCTCACTAGTCGAGAGGTCCTGCGCCGAAAATGTCCGGGGCTAAAACACAACACCGAAGCTTAGGAATGTAGAAATACATTGGTAGAGGAGCATTCTTAAAGGAATGAAGCAGTACCGGTAAGGAGCTGTGGACTTTTAAGAAGAGAGAATGCCGGAATGAGTAGCGAGATGGAGGTGGGAATCCTCCAGGCCGAATATCCAAGGTTTCCAGAGTAAAGCTGATCTGCTCTGGGTAAGTCGGGGCCTAAGGTAAGGCTGAGAAGCGTAGCCGATGGACAACAGGTTGAGATTCCTGTACCGCGTATCATCAGAACTGTGGGGACACAGAAGGACAGCACATCCCGGGAATGGAAAGACCGGGGCAAGCAGGGTAGGAGTTAAATTGGCAAATCCGTTTAACAATCCGAAGCTGTGATGCGGAGCGAATTTAAGTAGTGAAGTGTGCGATTCCGGCTGTCAAGAAAAGCCGCTATTGTGTGATACGTGCCCGTACCGTAAACCGACACAGGTAGATGAGGAGAGAATCCTAAGGCCGGCGGGAGAAGCATTGTTAAGGAACTCGGCAAAATGACCCTGTAACTTCGGGAGAAAGGGTGCCTGGGAAACCAGGCCGCAGAGAATAGGCTCAAGCAACTGTTTAGCAAAAACACAGGTCTATGCAAAACCGTAAGGTGAGGTATATGGGCTGACGCCTGCCCGGTGCTGGAAGGTTAAGAGGAGGGGTTAGCGCAAGCGAAGCTCTGAATTGAAGCCCCAGTAAACGGCGGCCGTAACTATAACGGTCCTAAGGTAGCGAAATTCCTTGTCGGGTAAGTTCCGACCCGCACGAAAGGCGTAATGATTTGAGCGCTGTCTCGACAATGCACCCGGTGAAATTGAAATACCAGTGAAGATGCTGGTTACCTGCGCCAGGACGGAAAGACCCCATGGAGCTTTACTCCAGCTTGATACTGGGATTCGGTACTGCATGTACAGGATAGGTGGGAGACTGAGAACTATGAACGCCAGTTTGTAGGAGTCGCTGTTGGGATACCACCCTTGCGGTATTGATTTCTAACCTGCAGCCGTGAACCGGCTGGGGGACAATGTCAGGCGGGGAGTTTGACTGGGGCGGTCGCCTCCGAAAGGGTATCGGAGGCGCTCAAAGGTTCCCTCATAATGGTTGGAAACCATTAGAAGAGTGCAAAGGCATAAGGGAGCTTGACTGCGACACCGACGGGTGGAGCAGGTAGGAAACTAGGACTTAGTGATCCGGTGGTATGAAAGTGGGATTGCCATCGCTCAACGGATAAAAGCTACCCTGGGGATAACAGGCTTATCACTCCCAAGAGTTCACATCGACGGAGTGGTTTGGCACCTCGATGTCGGCTCATCGCATCCTGGGGCTGTAGCAGGTCCCAAGGGTTGGGCTGTTCGCCCATTAAAGCGGTACGCGAGCTGGGTTCAGAACGTCGTGAGACAGTTCGGTCCCTATCCGGCGCGGGCGTAAGATATTTGAGAGGAGCTGTCCTTAGTACGAGAGGACCGGGATGGACGGGCCGCTGGTGTACCTGTTGGAGTGCCAACTCCATGGCAGGGTAGCCAAGCCCGGACGGGATAAACGCTGAAGGCATCTAAGCGTGAAGCCCCCCTCAAGATGAGATATCTCATACGCAAGTAGTAAGACCCCTTGAAGACGACGAGGTAGATAGGTCAGAGGTGGAAGTGTGGTAACACATGGAGCTGACTGATACTAATCGGTCGAGGGCTTGACCAATAAGGTTTAGGGAAAACAAGGTTGTAAGTATTCGGAAGATCAACAGTTCAATATGTGGTTTTGAAGGTATGTAAAATATATATTTAGCCTGAGCAGAAATGCTCAGGTTTTTTTGTGTATAAATTCAATATTTTCTCTTGTCAATGTGGATAAACTATGCTATACTGATATAGCTGTCCAGAGATACAATATATTTATGCCCTGAGACAAGCAGTTTTAGCATTCGCGTGAGTCAGAACCTTGCGGGAAGGATGCGTATAACTTAAAAGATGCTGATATCTGTGCGTTCTGGTGACGGTATCTACCGGCTGCCTGCAGTGTACAGAGGCAGATTGGCATACAGGCCGCGGTCGGAAACCGCAAATTATATCAGAGAGGTGAATAAAATGAGAGAAGGAATCCATCCAAATTACTACCAGGCAAAGGTAGTTTGCAACTGTGGCAACGAGTTCGTAACTGGTTCTACCAAGAAGGACATCCATGTGGAGGTTTGCTCCAAGTGCCATTCATTCTACACTGGCCAGCAGAAGGCTGCTGCAGCTCGTGGACGTATTGATAAGTTCAATCGTAAGTACGGCATCAATGCTCAGTAATTATAAGAGAGAATTTAAGGGGTTGAGCTTTTGCAGCTCAGCCCCTTTGCGTTAAAATGCATTTTCGGATACAGACTCCGAAAGTACATGAAAATCGAAAGGTAATGCATAGATGAAATATTCAGGAATTGGCGGACAGGCAGTGATCGAAGGTATTATGATGCAGAATGGTGAAAACTATGCAGTAGCCGTCCGTAAACCCGATGGAGAGATCGAGGTTAAAAAAGATACTTACAGAAGCGTAACAAAAAAGTATCCATTTTTAGGTATTCCCTTTATCAGAGGCGTGTTTAAATTTGCAGATTCCATGATCGTAGGCATGAGGGCACTTACCTGGTCCTGCAGCTTCTTTGAAGATGACGAAGATGCAAAAGAAAGCCGCTTTGAACAGTGGCTGGATAAGGTATTTGGCGAGAAATTAGAAAGCATCCTTATGACCGTTGTTATGATCTTTTCCTTTATCATGGCGATCGGTATATTCATGCTGCTGCCTATGTTTATTTCCAATATATGTAAAAAGGTGATCCCGTCCCATACAGTGATGGCGATCTTAGAAGGATTTATCCGTATTGCCATTTTCATTATTTATATAAAAATGGTATCCCGTATGGAAGACATTAAACGGACCTTTATGTACCATGGTTCCGAACACAAATGCATCAACTGCATTGAACATGGTCTGGAACTGAATGTAGCCAATGTGCGGGCCAGCTCCAAGGAGCACAAGCGCTGCGGCACCAGTTTTATTATGATCGTTATGGTCATCAGCATCCTGTTTTTCATGGTGATCCGTACCGATACCATTTGGCTGCGCATCGTAAGCCGTATCGTGCTGATCCCGGTGATCGCAGGTGTTTCCTATGAGTTTTTAAGCTTTGCAGGAAAACATGATTCCAAACTGGTAGATATTTTAAGCCGTCCTGGAATGTGGATGCAGGGACTGACCACCAAAGAGCCGGATGATACCATGATCGAGGTAGCCATCGCTGCTGTAGAAGCAGTATTTGACTGGCGGGCGTATTTGGATGAAAATTTCCCAGGCTGGGAGAAGAAAGAGGAACAGGCATGAAAATGACCCTTGGGACTCTTTTGGAAGAAGGAAAAGAAAAGCTGGAAAAAGCAGGTGTTCCTGACCCGCTTTTAGATGCACGTTTTCTTTTATTGGATGTATTTGACATGAATTTTGCCTCCTTTCTTGTAAAACGGGGCCGTCCCCTTACAGGAACGGAAAATGGAATAAATGGAACAGATGCAGATTCGGATACACTGAAAAAAATAGAAAAATACCGGGAACTGATAAGCAAACGGGAAATGCGTATCCCTCTTCAGCAGCTTACAGGTGTCCAGGAATTTATGGGACTGGAATTTTATGTAAATGAACACGTTCTGATCCCAAGGCAGGATACAGAAACGCTGGTAGAACTGGTATTAAGCGAACACAAAGAGAAAAATATTTCCCTTTTAGATGTATGCACCGGTTCCGGCTGCATTGCTATCAGTCTGGCAAAGCTTGGGGGCTATACAGACGTAACAGCTCTTGATCTGTCAGAAGAAGCGTTAAAGGTGGCAAGATCTAATGGGGAAAAACTTCTGGATCAGCCAGTGAAATTTATAAAAAGTGATATGTTTTCTGCTTTGAATCCAGAAAAGCAGTATAATGTGATCGTATCCAATCCCCCCTATATCCCCAGTCAGGTGATCGAGGGACTGGAGCCGGAGGTAAAAGATCATGAGCCACGGATGGCCTTAGACGGTGAGCCGGACGGACTGAAATTTTACCGCATTTTAGCAGAAGAAGGAAAAAAATACCTGAAAAACGGCGGAAGCATCTATATGGAGATCGGCTGGGATCAGGCAAAGGATGTAACAGAAATATTTGAAGCAATGGGATTTAGTGGGCTTAGGACTGTCCGGGATATGGCTGGAAACGACCGGGTGGTATGTGCCAGGAAGGAGAAGTAAAAATTATGTTTGATAAACTGGATGATATGTTGATCCATTATGAAGAACTGATGCGTATGCTTGGGGACCCGGATGTGACCCAGGATACCAAACGTTTTACCAAGCTGATGAAGGAGCAGGCTGAACTGGCACCGATCGTAGAAGCTTATAAGCAGTATAAGCAGGCAAAGCAGGACGTAGAGGACAGTCTAGCAATGTTAGAGGAAGAAAATGACGAGGAAATGCGTGAAATGGCAAAGGAGGAATTATCCGATGCAAAGAAGCGCATTGAGGAGCTGGAGCATGAATTAAAGATCCTTCTTCTTCCAAAAGACCCGAACGATGACAAGAACATTATCCTGGAGATCCGTGCAGGCGCAGGCGGCGATGAGGCAGCTCTTTTCGCAGCTGAGCTTTACCGTATGTATTCCAACTACGCAGACAGCCAGCACTGGAAAGTAGAGATCATCAGTATCAATGAAAATGGTATTGGCGGCTTTAAGGAAGTTGTGGCTATGGTCACAGGAAAAGGCGCTTATTCTAAGTTAAAATACGAGAGTGGTGTACATCGTGTACAGCGTGTGCCTGAGACAGAGTCCGGCGGCCGTATCCATACCTCTACAGCAACGGTAGCAGTTATGCCGGAAGCAGAAGAAGTAGATGTTCAGATCGACATGAATGACTGCCGTATTGACGTAATGCGTGCGTCTGGTAACGGTGGACAGTGTGTCAACACCACTGACTCCGCAGTACGTCTGACCCATATACCGACTGGTATCGTTATCTACAGCCAGACAGAGAAGTCACAGCTGCAGAACAAGGAAAAAGCATTCCGACTGTTACGTTCCAAACTGTACGACTTAGAGCTGGAAAAACGCCAGAACTCCGAGGCAGAAGAACGCCGCAGCCAGATCGGTACCGGAGACCGTTCCGAGAAGATCCGTACCTACAACTTCCCACAGGGCCGTGTGACCGACCATAGAATTAAGCTGACCTTATATAAGATCGATTCTATTATGAACGGTGATATCCAGGAACTGTTAGACAACCTGATCGCTGCAGATCAGGCTGCAAAACTGGCTAAGATGAATGAGAACTAAGATTTAATCAGTCAGGTATATTAAAATCAGATACTTAGATACAGTATAAAGAAAGCTATTGCAAAGTGATGATGTGAAGTCAATTTGCAATAGCTTTTTTGTTTACGGCATTTTACTGAAACGACTCCCTCACAATGATCTTCGTTTCCAGTTCCACATGTAACGGCTCTGGATCTGCAGCATAGGATTTATCTGTCAAAGCGCGGATCACATAGTCCATACAGCCTTCTGCCATCTGTGTCAGCGGAACTTCGGATACAGTTAATGGAGGGATAGAGCATTTACTGGTGGATGAGTGGTGGAGCCCGATGCTTATGACGGACAGGTCTTTTGGGATACGGACGCCGGCCTGGTAGAAAGTGTAGAGTGCTCCTAAGGCAATGGAGTCGGAGTCGCAGAAGACTACATCCGGACGTTCACTTAACTTGAGAAATTCTGCAGCAGCCTGGATACCGCCGTCTGTAGAATTATCTGTGTAAAATAAGGCATGATTTGGCATGTCCACCCCTTTGGCACGGCAGCCATTGATAAAACCGGTAACACGGTCATCCACAGCCAGGTAAGGAGACTGGGAACGGAAAACAGACACGCTTTTAAAGCCCCGGTCTGCGATCATATCAGCAAGAGAGGCACCCATTTTCTGGTTGTTGATGGAAACATAGCTGTACTGATCAGAACGTCTGTTTAAAAGGACCACGGGGATAGGCGGCATAATACTGTCTAAGTACTGCATGTCCATTACGGCAGTATTTGCGATGATAGCAGCATCGTAGTTGTACAGCTTCGGGTCGATCAGTCCCTTTTCTTTGTACAGTTCATTTGGCTTAAATGGGCAGATCACAATATTGCAGTTGGTCATCTGGTTTTTGGCAAGAGATGACTGGATCCCGGCCATAACTTTTCCTAAAAGGGCAGATCGTGGGTCAGCTGCCCAGTATACAGCAACTGTGTATATAAGGGGGGAAGTGCCCAGCTCTTTTAGTTGCCTGGAGGCAGATGAGGGCTGGTAACTTAACTGCTTTAAAGCTTCTTCTATTTCTTTTTGTTTCTGCTGGGAGATCCTTCCTGCAGATTTTCCGTTCAAATATAAGGATACAGTAGCGGCTGAAACGCCTGCCAGCGCAGCTACATCTTTTAACGTAGGCATAAAAAACCTCTTTTCTGGTCTGTTCTTTTTATTCTGTATTTATCATATCATACGCCCCATATAAAAGCAATTAAAAAGACATAAGAAGTTAACAAATTAACTTAAGTTAACAAGCAACATTAAAATATCAACTAAATCAAAACACAAAAACTGTGCAAAATATCCAAAAAACAAAAAAATAAGCATTTACTATTGCTATTTAATGAGAAAAGATGTATAGTTTGCTCAGAAACAAGTTAATAACTTAACTAAACATCGAATAAATTAAATTAACATATTAACTTAAAGAGAATGAAAACCAGTGAAAACACATAAAACATGTAAATGGAGGTGCAGAATGTTTTTCTGGAAAACAGCAAAAGAAACAGTTCCTGAAAGACCGATCAGGATCAGCAGTGTAGAGTGGCGTGACGGCCAGCAGTCCCTTTTAGCAACCAGGATCCGCACACAGGATATGCTCCCGATCCTGCCGAAGATGGATGAGGTTGGATATGAATGTATGGAAATGTGGGGCGGCGCAACTTTTGATGTGGCCATCCGTTATCTGGGAGATGATCCTTGGGACCGTGTAAGGGAATTTAAGAAACTGTGTAAGAAAACACCGCTGAGAATGCTCCTCCGTGGACAGAACCTGATCGGATACAAACAGTATCCAGATGATGTGGTAGAGAAATTCGTGGAACTGGCAGCAAAAGCCGGAATCGATAAGTTTCTGGTATTTGATGGTTTGAATGATGTAAGAAATACAGAAACAGCCATTAAGTCCAGCGGTGTGATGTCAAGAAAATAAATGATTTAAAAATCATACATTTTTGATATATACCGCAAAGAAAAAAACACCCACCTAAGCCCTGTCGACCAGATTTTTTAAATGAGCAGGGCGTAGTTCATCAGCAAGCAGATGGAATCTACTTTGCTGGACAGTATAGGCGGTTGTCTTTCAGCAGTCGAAAGACTAAACGCACAAATTTACGGGCAGTTAATGCGAGTGCACGTTTGTGTTGGCATCTGTTTACCTCTTTGTATTTGAGGTGGTAGAAGTCGCTGTATTCCTTGTCGCATCTTACAAGAGAAAATGCGGCTTCACACAGATAATACTTTAAAAATCGGTTGCCTGATGGAATGAGCCTTGTAACTTCGGCTTCAAATCCACCGGACTGGTGTTGTTTCCAGGCAAGCCCCGCATATTTAGCAAGCGATGCCTGATTATCAAAACGATTGATATCTCCGATTTCAGCCATGATACCGGCTGAATATACAGGCCCAATACCTGGAATGGATATCAATACATTTGGCAAGAGTTCCATCAGGGCTTTGATAGCTTTATCGAACTCTTTGATTTGAGATTCCAATGCCTTCATAGAGGTTATGGATATTGAAAGCACCTGATTAACAGAGTCATTTACCGTCTTGGGTAAACGGTAAGAACTGCGGGCAGCTTTCTGAATGGCTTTGGCTACTGCATCAGGATCAGGAAAGCGATTCTTTCCTTTTTCAATGATGAAGTCAGTAAGCTCATGTAAGTCCATATTTGCCAGTGCTTCTGCGGATTCAAATTCATCGTAGACAGCAAGGGCAGTAGTGCTGAAGGCATCGCTGAATACCTTCTCCTGCGTCATAGTAGAATACTTCTTGAACAGCACATTCATGAATCGCTGCTTTTCTTTGACAAGATTCTGAACAGCGAAGAAACGTGCCCGTGTGAGGTTTTGGAGAGCTTTATAACGGTAGTCTCCCATATATACCTCTTTGTTGATTCTACCGAAACGCAGGCAGTCAGCAATAACAAAAGAGTCCACATAATCATTCTTTGGCAAGTCATTGTAAGTATCGTGAAACTTCTTGACTTGCTTAGGATTGAGGACATGAATCTTTCTGTTAAACGGTGCCAGAGTGGCATCTTCCCTTAAGAAGTACACGAGATTGTCTCCGTAAACTGAGGTTGCTTCAAGACCGATCAGAACCGTGTCAAGGGAATGTGAAGTTAAAGCAGAATAGATTTTTTTTACCAACAGGGTAGAACCTTCATGAGAGTTAGCAACAGAAAAGTTGCTGTGTTTATCTCCATTTGGAAGCATTAAGTAAACGACATTGGATTTGCTGCTTACATCGATACCGACGTAAAGAGTGTTCATTGTAATCACCTTCTTTCGTTGTAGATTAAAGTGTTCAATCGGCTTGGTAAAACCCATGATCATGGAGCATCGACACCCTCGCATATAAGAATCCAGCTTAAGATGGACAGATGCGAAACCACACTGCTAGATGGTTATCCATGAACTTAAGCAAACAGCCAGCCGGTTTGAAGCTAACTTCCATGTCAGGGGAACAGACTTAGTATGAAGCAACCATTACTGGTTCAACAGGAGTGAAAAGAACTATTACCTGATTGACACTGGGACAATTATATCATGGGCTTTACTAAGCCTATTGAACAAATATTTATTTAGTAACTTATTAACCAAAATATATGTATTTATGTATCTAAAAGATATTATACGAGGCAGTGATCAAAAATGGAAAAATGGCAGAAGCAAATATCTGCTACACCATAAGTCCGGTACATACGTTAGAAAAATATGTACAGATGGCAAAGGATTATGCAGCATTGGGCGTAAAAGTCATTCATGTAGAAGATATGGCCGGAATGATGAACCCCAAGCAGGTATCGGATGTGATCAGAGCGATCCGCAAAGAAGTAGGTCTTCCGGTTCATTTCCATGCACACTGTATCGGCGGTATGGCGGATATCTGTTATTGGGAAGCCATTAAAGCCGGTGCCTGTACCGTAGATTGCGATGTATCTGCTCTTTCTCTTGGCCCTGCCCATCCGCCGGTTGAAAGTATTGTTACCTGCTTAAAGGGAACAGGCTTTGATCCTCATCTGGATATGGACCTTCTGGCAGAGATCAATGATTATTTCATGAAGCTGCGTGAAAAATACAAAGAATTTGCAAGCAAGCGTACAGGTGTAGATATCAGTGTTTTAAAACATCAGATCCCAGGCGGAATGCTTTCTAACCTGGAAAGCCAGTTAAAAGGCATGAATGCAGAAAACCGCATTAATGAAGTATTTGAGGAAGTCCATAAGGTACATAAAGATTTCGGTTATCCGCCTTTAGCAACTCCGTTTGCTCAGATGGTAGGCGCCCAGGCAACTATTAACGTCCTTACGGGACAGAGATACAAGATGATCTCCAATGAGAGCAAAACTTACATCCGCGGCATGTACGGACGTCCGGCTGGTGAGATCGCACCGGAACTGAAGGCAGCTGTTTTAGAAAATGACAAAATGATCACAGAACGTCCGGGAAGCCTGATCGCTCCTGGATGGGAGAAAGCAAAAGCAGAAGCAGCAGGCTTTGCAAGAACAGAAGAAGATGTTATGACATACGCTCTGTTTCCTGAACTTGCCCCGGCATTTTTACAGAAGAAGTATCAGTAAAGGTAATGTTTTCGTACCCACATTCCGTGGGTACAGAAAGGAACAGACAATCAAAAGGAGTACATACCATGAAACAGGAAAATAAAGAAAAGATCGCCCAGGCAGAAGAGATCCTGGAACGGTTAAAGGAGCAGAGAGGCGGAAACGTTCTTTCTATCCACAAAAAAATGGCAAATGATCCAAAACTGCTCCAGGCATTCAGCCAGCAGTTCGCGATCTGCAAACAGGATATAACACATGTTCCGGCTAAATACATGGAACTGATGTTAATGCTTATGGGATGCTGCGCAGGAAATGCTGTGACGATTAAAACACACGGCGAACTGGCAGTGAAAAAAGGTGCCACCATGGATGAGGTCGGCGAAGTTTTAAGACTGGTTTTCTTTTACTATGGTGCATCAGCAATTATACCGGCAGTAGAACTTTTTGAAGAACTTGAGCCGGAAAAGTAACACCCTTAAAACAGTGAGTACAGAAATATTACCATACAGAATGCCACGGTAGAAACGTATTTAGAAATATTGCCAAGTAGATTTAAAAACCCCATACCATAAAGGCATTCACGAATCTCAGGAGGAAAATGATGGAAGAGAAACAGAAAAAATTGATGAAAACAATGGATGGTAATGAAGCCGCTGCTTATGTGTCTTATGCATTTACAGAAGTAGCTACCATTTACCCCATTACCCCTTCTTCACCAATGGCAGAGCATGTAGATGCCTGGTCTGCAGCAGGTAAGAAAAACCTGTTTGGACAGAGAGTCAAACTGGTAGAAATGCAGTCTGAGGCTGGCGCCTGCGGCGCTATGCACGGCGCACTGGAGTCCGGCGCACTGGCAACCAGCTACACAGCATCCCAGGGCCTGCTCCTTATGATCCCGCCAATGTACCGTATTTCCGGTCAGTTACATCCAGGTGTCCTTCATGTAAGTGCCCGTTCCGTAGGAACCCACGCATTCTCCATTTTCGGAGAGCACTCTGATGTAATGGCAACCAGACAGACCGGTTTTGCAATGCTTTGCAGCAGTACCGTTCAGGAGATCATGGATCTGGCCGGCGTTGCCCACCTGGCAGCTATTAAGGGCCGCGTTCCTTTCCTTCATTTCTTCGATGGTTTCCGTACTTCCCACGAGATCCAGAAAGTAGAAGTAATGGATTATGCAGATTTAGACAGACTCTTAGACAGAGATGCACTGGATGCATTCCGCAAGAGATCCTTAAATCCGGAGCGTCCTGTACAGAGAAGTACCGTACAGAACCCGGACGTATACTTCCAGTATCGTGAAGCAGCAAACCCATATTATGAGGCAATCCCTGAGATCGTTGAAAACTACATGGGAGAGATCAACAAGATCACAGGAAGAGATTATCACCTGTTTAACTACTACGGATGTCCGGATGCAGAAGAAGTGATCATTGCAATGGGATCTGTAGATGGTGTGATCCGTGAGACCGTTGATTACTTAAATGCACATGGCAGAAAGACCGGATATTTACAGGTACATCTGTACCGTCCATTCTCCATTAAGCATTTCCTTTCTGCAATTCCTGAGACTGTAAAGCGTATTGCAGTTATGGACCGTACCAAGGAGCCAGGTTCTTTAGGCGAACCTCTGTATCTGGACGTTTGCAGTGCTATTGCAGAGTCCGGCAGAAATATCCGTGTATACGCAGGCAGATATGGTCTTTCTATTAAAGATGTTACTGCAAACCAGATTGAAGCAGTATTTAACAACCTGGAAACAGAAGAGCCAAAAAACCACTTTACAGTAGGTATCAATGATGATGTGACCCATCATTCACTGGCTGTAGGGGCACCGATCGATGTAGTTGCAGAGGGAACCATCAGCTGCAAGTTCTGGGGACTTGGTTCAGACGGTACAGTTGGTGCCAACAAGAACTCCATTAAGATCATCGGTGACCACACTGATATGTATGTTCAGGCATATTTTGAGTATGATACCAAGAAATCCGGCGGTGTTACCCGTTCCCATCTTCGTTTCGGACATAAGCCGATCCGTGGAAGCTATCTGGTATCCCATGCAGACTTTGTTGCCTGCCACAATCAGTCTTATATCCAGAAATATGACATTGTCCAGGAATGTAAACCAGGCGGTACTTTCTTATTAAACTGCATCTGGAATGAAGATGAACTGGACAAGCATCTGCCAGCATCTGTAAAGCGCTACATTGCAGAAAACCATATTAAATTTTACATCATCAATGCAGTAAAGATCGGTAAGGAGATCGGACTTGGAAACCGTACCAACGCAGTTTTACAGTCAGCTTTCTTCAAACTGGCAAATGTGATCCCATTTGATGATGCAGTAGAGTACATGAAGAAAGCCATCCTTAAGTCCTACGGAAAGAAGGGCGAAAAGGTTGTAAATATGAACTATCAGGCAGTTGACTGCGGATACCAGAGACTGGTAGAAGTAAAGGTTCCGGAAGAATGGGCTTCTTTAGAGCCGGAGACAGCAAAGGTAGATGAAAATCTTCCAGAATTTGTAAAAAATCTGATGCTGCCCATCAACTCCTTAAAGGGTGACAGCCTTCCGGTCAGCGCATTTGCAGGCAGAGAAGATGGTACCGTACCTCTTGGTACTTCTAAATATGAAAAGAGAGGAACTGCAGTAGATGTTCCTGAGTGGGATCCGGACAAGTGCCTCCAGTGTAACCAGTGTTCTTATGTGTGCCCGCATGCAGCAGTACGTCCATTTCTGGTAAGTGCAGCAGAAGCAGAAAATGCACCAGAAGGATTTAAGACAAAGAAGGCAACTGGAAAAGGCTTAGAGGAATACACCTACAGGATCCAGGTTTCTCCATTAGACTGCTTAGGCTGCGGTGCCTGCGTTCAGGTATGCCCGGCTAAGGAAAAGGCTCTTACCATGAAGCCATTAGACTCCCAGGCAGCAGAGATCGAAAACTGGAATTATGCAGTAAAACTTTCCAAGAAGAAAAATCCACTGGCTAAGAATACCGTTAAGGGAAGTCAGTTTGAGACTCCATTATTAGAGTTCTCCGGCGCATGTGCAGGCTGCGGTGAAACACCTTACGCAAAGCTGATGACCCAGATGTTTGGTGACCGTATGGTGATCGCAAATGCAACCGGCTGTACACAGGCATGGGGCGCAGCACTTCCTTGTGTACCTTATACAACCAATGAAAAGGGCTTTGGACCGGCATTCTCCAACTCCTTATTTGAGAACAACGCAGAATTTTCCCTTGGTATGTGCCTTGCAGTGACACAGCAGAGAGAAAGAGTTGCAGGTGTTGTAAAAGAGCTGAAGGAAAATGGCGTAGATGCATCTTTAAGTGTAGCAATTGATGCATGGTTTGATGCTTATGATGATGGCGACAAGACCATGGAAGTAAGCGAAAACCTGGTTAAGGCATTAGAAGCAGCAGAACTTACAGGAGAGCAGGCTGACCGCAAGGCAGATATCTTAAACAACAAGGAGCATCTGTCCAAGAAATCCATGTGGATGTACGGCGGCGACGGCTGGGCTTATGATATCGGCTTTGGCGGTTTGGACCATGTATTAGCAAGCGGAACTGACGTAAACATCCTGGTTGTAGATACCGAAGTTTACTCCAATACAGGCGGTCAGGCTTCCAAGGCAACACAGATCGGTGCAGTTGCACAGTTTGCAGCTTCCGGTAAGAAGACAAAGAAGAAAGATTTAGGCCTGATGGCAATGCAGTATGGTTACTGCTATGTAGCCCAGGTAGCTATGGGTGCAAATCCTGCACAGCTGGCAAAGGTATTAAAAGAAGCAGAAGAATTCAAGGGTCCGTCCCTGATCATCGCCTATGCTCCATGTATCAACCACGGTCTTGTAAAGGGCATGGGATGCGCACAGCAGGAAGCAAAAGAAGCAGTAGCAGCAGGTTACTGGAACCTGTACCACTATAATCCAGACCTTAAGAAAGAAGGAAAAAATCCATTTGTTCTGGACTCCAAGGAGCCAACTCTGAACTTAAGAGACTTCCTTATGGGTGAAGTAAGATTTTCCGCATTAACAAGAACCTTCCCGGAGGAAGCAGAAAAACTTCTTGCAGAAGCAGAACTGGATGCAAAGGAGAAGTATCAGGAGTATAAAAAACTGGCAGAGGGGTAATAAAAATGGGAAATGTGAAGATGCAGAAAGTGGATCTGTGTGTGATCCAGGATAATGAACTTGCACAGGTATTTTTAAAAATAGAAAAGAAACCCGCAGTAGCAACCGTAGTTGTAATTGATCAGACCGTACCTCCCAATTCACCGGAGGTATCCGGTCTGCATAAAGCCTTAAGAGAAAAGGCGGAAAAGGAAAACATTCCATGTTACTATGGAAAAGGAATGTGCGGAAAGCTTCTTGCAGATGGTCTTTTAAAGGCCGGTGAAAGAGCCGTGACCTGTGATAAGGCAGCGGGAGCAGCCGGCGCCATCGGCGCTCAGGTCACCTGCGCAGATCCGACACAGTTAAAGCAGGTATTAGAAACCGGCGAACTGCTGTTAGAAGAACCTGAAAACGGTGCTTTAAAAGAAACAGTAAAATTAACTGGAAAACTGCTAGAGGGACTTTCTGCAAAAGATCTGGCTTTAAGCTTGGTAAAAGAACTGGGAGCAGAAAATTTAGCAGGAAAGCTTTTAAGCCTGACAGGAGATACCTTAGAGGATATGGAACTGTCTGAAAAAATGGTTCTCTGCGGAGTTCTTGAAAAGGCTGGCGCAACTGCTGTTATAGTGGAAAATGCAGGTGAAGAAAAGGCAGATGTAGAATTTGACGCAGCACAGACAAAAGAACTGGCTGCTCTTCCAGGGGGATACAAAGAGTTTGCAGTATTAGAGGAACTGCCGGTGACAGCTGTAAAATCTGTATTTGTCGGCGGAACTACCGGCGGCAATTTAAAAGATCTGGAAACTGTATCTTCTATGTTAAAGGGAAGAAAGATCGCATATGGATTGCGCCTGGTAGTAGCTCCTTCTGATGCAGATACTTATATCAAGGCAGCAACTGCCGGATATATTACAGATATTTTAGAAGCCGGTGGAATTGTGATCAACCATTGCGGCAATCCGGAGGTTCAGGGACGTATTGGAAAAACAGAAGTCATGGTATCCAATGACCTGGAAAATAAACCTGGTTATGCCGGTTTTGAGACATCCAAAACCTATCTGACATCTACCAAAGCAGCTGTAGAAGCAGCTCTTCTTGGAACTTTAGGGTATAAGGAAGAGGCACCGGAAGAGGAAGAAGAGACAGAAACACATTCTCTTACATTTGAAGGACGCTGCTGGAAGTTTGGAAATGATATTGATACAGATATTATCATCCCGACACAACATTTAAGCTATGAAACCATGGATGAGATTAAAACTCATGCATTTGAGCCTTTAAGACCGGAACTGGCAGCTCTGCTTCGCGAAGGAGATCTGATCGTAGCAGGAAATAACTTTGGCTGTGGTTCTTCCAGAGAACAGGCGGCAGAGGTTCTGGTGGCAAACGGTATCCACTGCGTCATCGCAAAATCATTTGCCCGTATTTTCTTTAGAAATGCGATCAACAACGGTATCCTGCTTCTGGAATGCCCAGATATCCAGGACAATGTAAAAGAAGGAGATATGGTAAAGGTAGAGCTGGATAAACAGCAGATCGCTGCTAATGGAAAGACATATCCGATCCCGGCGATTCCGGAAAATCTGTATCACATCATCATGGACGGTGGTCTGGTAAAGAGCATTATGAAAAAAGTAGGGAAAGGCCTGTTATAGGAAGAAGGTAAAAATATGGGACATACATTAGCTGAAAAAATCATTATGAAACATATTGGCGGTAAAAGCGTAAAACCAGGTGATCTGGTGGTTGTAGAGCCGGACTGCGTAGTCATCCATGATATTTATACTGCTTTCCTTCAAGATAAAATGAAAAAAATGGGCCTTACCAAGGTATGGAATGCAGATAAGATCGTTATCATGCACGATCATCTGATGCCAGCATGCCTGGAAAGTGATCCGCGAAGCCTAGAAGCAGGATATGAGCTGGTAAAAGAGTATGGTATCCGCCATTTTCATGCAACTGGTGGTATCGTTCACCAGTTAGTACCAGAGTTAGGTTATTCAAAACCAGGTGACATCGTATTCGTAACAGACTCCCATACACCAACTTACGGTGCCGTAGGCTGTTTCTCCACAGGTGTTGGATATACAGAAATGGCAGCTGTATGGGGCACCGGCCAGATGTGGTTAAGAGTTCCAAGCAGCATCAAGATCCGGATCGACGGCGTTCTTCCGCCTCATGTATACGCAAAAGACATTATCCTGCGTGTATTAGGTGATCTGGGAGCAGCAGGCGGTACTTATAAATCCCTGGAATTTTGCGGAACTGCCATTGATTCCCTGGGGATTGACGGAAGAATGACCATTGCAAATATGGTAGTAGAATGCGGCGGAAAAGCAGGACTTTTTGCAGCAGACCAGAAATGTGCTGATTACTGCGGCGTAGATTACGAGGATGTGAAGTGGGTCAAGGCAGATGAGGATGCAGAATACGAAAGAGTTCTTACCTACAAGGCAGAAGAACTGGAACCTGTACTCTCCTGTCCGCCATATGTGGACAATGTACATCCGCTGTCTGAGGTAAAAGGAGTCAGACTGGATCAGGTATTTATCGGTTCATGTACCAATGGTCGTTTAGAGGATTTGAAAATCGCTGCAAATGTAATGAATGGAAAAAAGATCAGTTCTCATGTAAAATGTATTATAACACCAGCTTCTAACAGCATTATGGAAGAGGCAATGAAAGAAGGCTACATCCAGACACTGGTAGAAGCGGGAGCATTGATAACACCGCCATACTGTTCTTTCTGTGAAGGACGTACCATGGGTTTGCTTTCTGATGACGAGGTAGTTCTTGGAACAAATAACCGTAACTTTTTAGGACGTTATGGTTCCCCAAAGGCAAAAGCGTATCTGTCATCGCCGGAAGTAGCTGCTGCATCCGCTGTTATGGGTGTGATCACAGATCCGGCAGAACTCAGTTAAAACAGATAGGATCATAAATATAGAAAGGACCTGGAAAATGAGATCATTAAGAGAAGTAAGAGACAGCCTGTTAGCCAGAGAGAAAAAAAGGATCGCAGTGGCTGCGGCAGAAGACAGACCTGTTCTGGAAGCAGTAAAAGAGGCAGTACAGATGGGAATGGCAGAGGCAACTCTCTGCGGTGATGAGGCAAAGATCCGCCAGATCGCAGAGGAGATCGAGCTGGATGTAAACAAAGTAACCATTGTAAATGAACCAGATGTAAAGAAATCAGCGGAAGCAGCTGTAAAACTGGTACATAACGGAGAAGCACAGCTGGTTATGAAGGGTCTTATTGGAACCGCTGATTTCCTTCGGGCTGTATTAAATAAAGAGTGGGGACTTCGTACCGGCAAGATCTTAAGCCATGTGGCAGTATTCGATTCAGTGAAATTAGATCGCCTCATCCTTATGACAGACGCTGCTATGGTCATGTATCCAACTCTGGAAGAAAAGATCGCCATGCTAAACAATACCATTCCTGTATGCCAGGCACTGGAGATCGAAGATCCAAAGGCAGCTGCTGTATGTGCGGTAGAAGTATTAAATCCTTCCATGCAGCCTACACTGGATGCAGCTTCCCTGGCCATCATGAGCCAGAGAGGCCAGTTTAAGGGAATTACCGTAGACGGACCTCTGGCACTGGACAATGCATTAAATGAAGATGCAGCCCGTCACAAAGGCATCAAGAGCCCGGTTGCAGGCCATGCAGATGTACTGCTTATGCCAAATATCGAGTGCGGAAACATTATGTGGAAGACTCTGGTATACATGGCAAGATGCGAAATCGCAGGCGTACTGATGGGAGCTGCAGCACCGGTTGTCATTACTTCCCGTTCTGATGCACCTGAAACCAAGTTAAACAGTATTGCCCTTGCTCTGCTGATCGCAGGAAACAAGGACAAGAAATAAAGAGGTACCTACATGAAAGATAAAGTATTGATCCTGAATCCAGGTTCTACATCCACCAAGATCGCAGTTTACTGCAACGATGAGATCATCCACCTGGAAAGTATTCAGCATTCCCACGAAGATCTGGCTCCCTTTGCCCATGTGCAGGACCAGAAGGAATACCGCCTGGAAAAGATATTAAATGTTCTTGATAAAGCGGGTATCAAACTGGATGAACTGATCTGTATTTCCGCAAGAGGCGGACTTCTCCACCCGATTCCAGGTGGTACCTATGAAGTAAATGACATCATGGTAGATGAAATGATGCATCCGAAAAAGGAACATGCATGCAACCTGGGTGCTCTTATTGGAAAAGATCTGGCTGATCGTGTAGGCATTAAATCCTATATCGTAGACCCGGTAGTAGTAGATGAACTGTGGCCATGGGCAAGAATGACAGGTCTTAAAGAAGTAAAAAGAGTCTGCCAGTTCCATGTATTAAACCAGAAAGCTATCGCCAGAAAGGTTGCCAGAGTCCTTGGAAAGACTTATGAAGAGGTAAATGTGATCGTCTGCCATATCGGCGGTGGTATTACTGTTGGCATGCACCGTTGTGGCAAGGTAGTAGATGTAAACAATGGTCTTGACGGAGACGGACCAATGTCACCGGAGCGTTCCGGAGGACTGCCAAATGCAGATGTGCTGGATCTGGCATACAATCATGGTTTAACCTATGAAGAAGCTTACCGTACCATGGTAGGAAAGGGCGGATTTGTAAGCCATTTAGGCACCAATGATGCCAGAGCTGTAGAAGCAATGATCGATAACGGCGATGAGTATGCAAAGCTGGTTTTTGAGACCATGGCATATCAGATCGCAAAAGAGGTTGGTGCTCTTGCTACCACTGTAAACGGCAGAGTGGATGCAATCGCACTGACCGGCGGTATCGTTTATTCCAAGCGTATGGCTGACTGGATCACAGACAGAGTATCCTTTATCGCACCTGTATACCGTTATCCGGGAGAAGGCGAGATCCAGGCTCTTTACGAAGGCGCTATGCGTGTGGTAAGAGGGGAAGAAGAAGCTAAGATTTACGAATAAGCAAAATACTATATGTCCCCTCTTGCTTTAGGGGACGACTGTAGAAAGAGGAAAAATATGGGTAAAAAAGTGGAATTTAAAGTCTGCGGACTTTCAGCAAAGTACTTTGTACCGTTGTTTTTAGTCATTATCATCTGTACTTACGGCGGTTTTATGCCAACTGTAAAGATCGGTGAGACTACTGGTGTTGGAATGGTAGGAACTCTGGCGTTTTTAATGAGTGTAGGCGGCCTGTTCTTCTGGCTTGGTAACAGTATTCCTGTTGTAAACAGCTATTTAGGTGGTTCCGTGCTCTTCTGTATGTTTGGACCGGCACTGTTAAATTACTTTGGTCTTCTGCCAGAGACCACTGTAAAAGGTGTTTCTATCCTTATGAAATATGGTCTGCAGGACGTATATATCGCAGCTCTCCTTTGCGGTTCCGTCCTGTATATGGACCGTAAGATCTTATTAGGTGCTATTTCCCGTTATCTGCCGGCGATCCTGGGCTCCCAGGTATTTGCACTGGGCTTCTGCTTCCTTGGCGGACTGATCACAGGTTATGGACCTTTAAATGCAGTATTTGATATTGGCGCACCAACTATGTCCGGTGGTTCCGGCGGTGCTTTAGTAACCATTCCTACTCTGTACACTGACCTTTCCGGTACAGACTGGATGAGCATGTCCGGTATGTTCTTATGCTATGTTTCTCTTTCTAACGTAGTTGCTATCCTGATGTGTGCTCTTTCCAAACCGATCCTTAAAAAAATGGGTATGGTATCTCCTGAAGATAATCAGGGCATCCTTCGTGGAGCAGGCACTATGCAGACAGAGGCATCTGAGCAGCTTCCGGCTCTCAGTGCTGATCCTACCAAAGTCTGCGGCGGTATCTTTATCTGCATTGGCATCTATCTGTTAGGAACTATTTTAGGCAAGCTTCCTGGAACCAAAGTGATCGCAGGACTTGCATGGGCGATCATCATCGCGGTTGTGATCAAATGTACCGGCATCATGGAAGACAAGATCACAAATTATACTGTAAACGGTATGAACTTTATGTTAAAGGGACTGCTGCCGGCGATCATCGCAGGTATCGGCATCAACTCTATCAGTATTGAGACTATGATCAGCTACTTTACACCGGCTGCTCTGGTCATTATTGTTCTGGCTGTATTAGGCGCTTACATTGGCGCGATCATCTTCGGACACCTCTTTGGCCTGTGGGGCTACGAAGCTGGTATTACAGCAGGTCTTTGCTGCTGCAACATCGGTGGTTCCGGTGACCTGGCAGTTCTGACTGCAGGCGACAGAATGAGCCTGTTAGCATTCTCCTCCATCTCCACCCGTATCGGCGGTGCCCTGATGGTTGTATGGATCGGCTTCCTGTATCCAATGTTAATGCTGAAATAAATGACCGTGTAAAAGTGCCATAATAAAATCAAATTAACCTTCCTAAGTTAAAGAATAAGTCAACGAAAAAGTTAAATATTAATCCTGAATAAGTGAATGATAAGTGAATAAATAATGTGACCGCCCAGGACCGGTCCGACCTGTAATGGATCGGATACCGGTCCTGGGCGGTTTTTGTTATTATTTTGTGCTGCCAACGGCAGCACATGTAGTTAAACATATTTGCAGAAAGGAAAATGGAAAAATATGGAAATAAATATAGCAGTAATACCGGGGGACGGGATCGGTCCGGAGATCACAGAGGCAACTGAGCAGGTCTTAAAGAGAGTGTGTGAAATATATGGTCATGTACTTAACATTACTCACGTTAAGGCCTGTTCTTCTTCTATAGAAGAAACAGGAGAACCTCTTCCAAAAGAGTCTTTAAAAAAGTGCCTTCAGGCAGATGCAGTTCTTCTGGGAAATACAGGTCTGGAAAAATATAAAAATGAGCCTTTGACCAAGCGCCCGGAATATGCCCTTTTAAAACTGCGAAAAAAACTGGGAGTTACCACCAATCTGCGGCCGGTGCGGTTGTATCCGGCGCTTATGGAGCTTTCCCCTTTAAATAAAAATGCTCTCTCAGGCGGGCTTGACTATTTATTTGTCCGTGATATTGCAGGGGGAGTACTATGCTCAGAACAGGTAAAAGGAAAGGGAGTACATGGCCCGGAAGCTTATGAATATGAATATTATAATCAGAAGATCGTGGAAGATACGGCCCGGTTTGCTTTTGAACTGGCAAAAGGAAGACGAAATAAGGTGGTAAGTCTTGATAAGGCAAATGTACTGGGAAGCTCCAGACTGTGGCGGAAAACAGTAACGGAGATCGGAAAAGAATATCCGGAGGTGGAACTGAGCCACGAATACATTGACTCCGCTGCGCTGAAACTGATCCGAAGACCATGGGAATATGATGTGATTCTTACTGCCAATTTGTTTGGGGATATTATCTCCGATGAAGGAACCGGATTAACTGGAACTGCCGGACTTTTTGGCTCTGCGGAACTTTCCGTATCTGGAAAAGGACTTTATACGCCTAACCAGCTTCATTATCCAGATGAGTCAGTGATCGGAAAACAGAAGGTAAGTCCCGTGGGAATGATCATGGCAGCGGCCCTGATGCTGCGGTGCAGCTTTGGACTGGAGAAAGAGGCAAAAACAGTAGAAAATGCAATAGAAAAGGTGTTGGAAGCTAAAATTAGTACAGAAGATATGAAATATCCGGGGGCAAAAATAGTTTTAACAGGGGAAATGGCAGATTTTTGTTGCCAATTTTTGGGAAAAGATGTATGATTTTTAAAAGAAAAGAGTTAATAATTTAACCAATAATACCAAGATATAAGTTTGTATATTAACGTTATAGTTAACAAAAGTAACAATTGATAACTAAGGAAACGACTTGGTTGATGATATGCAAACGGATATAGGGGGATATATACATGTTTTTCTGGAAAAAATCAGCAGATACAGTTCCTGAACGCCCGGTCAAGATCAGCAGCGTGGAGCTGCGTGACGGACAGCAGTCTCTCCTGGCAACCAGGATCCGTACGGAAGATATGCTTCCTATTTTGCCTAAAATGGATGAAGTGGGATATGAGTGTATTGAAATGTGGGGCGGTGCTACTTTTGACGTGGCTATCCGTTATCTGGGGGATGATCCCTGGGATCGTGTAAGAGAGTTTAAGAAGCTTTGTAAGAAAACACCGTTGCGAATGCTTCTTCGTGGACAGAACCTGATCGGCTATAAGCAGTATCCAGATGATGTTGTGGAGAAGTTTGTAGAACTGGCTGCAAAAGCAGGAATTGACAAGTTCCTGGTATTTGACGGCTTAAATGATGTGAGAAATACAGAGACAGCTATTAAGGCAGTTGTTAAAAACGGCAAGGTTGCTGAGGCAAATATCTGCTATACCATCAGCCCGGTACATACATTGGAAAAATATGTGCAGATGGCAAAGGACTACGCAGCATTGGGCGTAAAAGCTATTCATATTGAAGATATGGCGGGAATGATGAATCCAAAGCAGGTTTCTGATGTGATCAGCGCAGTGCGCAAAGAAGTAGGACTTCCTGTTCATTTTCATGCACACTGCATCGGTGGCATGGCTGATATCTGTTACTGGGAGGCCATTAAGGCTGGTGCCTGCACAGTAGACTGCGATGTTTCCTCCTTATCTTTAGGCCCATCTCATCCGCCGCTTGAAAGTATTGTTACCTGTTTAAAGGGAACCGGATTTGATCCTCATCTGGATATGGATCTTCTGGCCCAGATCAATGATTATTTTAAAATGATCCGTGAGAAATATAAAGAATATGCAAGTAAACGTACCGGTGTAGATATCAGTGTGTTAAAGCACCAGATCCCTGGGGGCATGTTATCTAATCTGGAAAGCCAGTTAAAGGGAATGAATGCAGAAAACCGCATGAACGAGGTCCTGGAAGAGGTACACAGAGTACATAAAGACTTCGGTTATCCTCCTCTTGCCACCCCATTTGCCCAGCTGGTAGGAGCCCAGGCAACCATCAATGTGCTCACAGGAGAGCGCTACAAGATGATCTCCAATGAAAGCAAGACCTATATCCGGGGTATGTATGGCCGTCCGTCTGGTGAGATCGCGCCGGAGTTAAAAGCAGCGGTCCTTGGTGATGGCGAAATGAATACCAAACGTCCGGGAAGTCTGATTGAGCCAGGCTGGGAAAAAGCAAAGGCAGAGACTGCTGGACTTGCCAGAAGTGAAGAAGATGTAATGACTTATGCATTGTTCCCGGAACTGGCACCGGCATTTTTACAGAAGAAGTATCAATAGAAAGTTTCTATCACCCCTTTTTGGGGTGATAGAGTGCTGATAAATCACCTGATGCAGGTGGCTGAAAGGAGACGTGTAAAATATGAAACAGGAAGATAAAGAAAAGATCACCCAGGCAGAAGAGATTCTGGAGCGTTTAAAAGTACAGAGAGGCGGAAATGTCCTTTCTATCCACAAAAAAATGGCAAATGATCCAAAGCTTTTGCAGGCGTTCAGTCAGCAGTTTGCTATCTGTAAACAGGATATTACCCATATTCCGGCTAAATACATGGAACTGATGTTAATGTTAATGGGATGCTGCGCAGGTAACTCTGTTACCATTAAAACACATGGTGAACTGGCTGTGAAAAAGGGCGCTACCATGGATGAAATCGGCGAAGTGCTCCGTCTGGTATTCTTTTATTACGGTGCGTCTGCCATTATCCCGGCAGTAGAACTTTTTGAGGAACTGGAAGAGGGGTAAAATACAATGGGAAATGTAAAAATGCAGAAAATCGACCTGTGTGTGATACAGGATGATGATCTGGCACAGGTATTTCTGGATATGGACCAGAGACCGGCAGTAAAAACAGTTGTCGTTATTGACCAGATCGTACCGCCAAATTCGCCAAAGGTTTCTGCGCTCCATAAAGCCTTAAGAGAAAAGGCAGAAAAAGAAGGTCTGGACTTCTATTATGGAAAAGGCATGTGCGCAGAACTGCTGGCAAATGGACTTTTAAAGGCTGACGAAAGTGCAGTTGTCTGTGATAAGGCAGCTGGTGCAGCCGGGGCCGTTGGGGCAAAGGTATTCTTGGCAGATGCAGTACAGTTAAAGCAGGTACTGGAAACAGGAGAACTTTCACAGGAGAGATCCGCAGAAGATTCTGAAAGCAAGAAAAACGTTGTAAAAACAACGGGAAATCTGCCGGAAGGACTTTCTGCAAAAGATCTGGCTCTGAGCCTGGTGAAAGAACTGGGGGAAGAAGTGGTCTCTGGTAAGGAATTGATACTTACAGGAGATACATTAAAGAGTCTGGATCTGTCCGATAAAATGACAATTTGCGGTGTTCTTGGAAAAGCGGGAGCAGTAACCGCTGCTGTAGAAAATGCAGAAAATGTTAAAACAGGGGAACCGGCAGCATTCAATACGAACACAGCAGACAGCGAAACAAGTACATACATCTTTGATGCAGCTAAAACCCGGGAAGTAACAGCACTTCCAGGTGGCTGCACAGAGATCAAACCGCTCTCTGAACTGTCAGCAGTAAAGATCAAAAGCGTATTTATCGGCGGAACCACTGGCGGCACCTTAAAAGAGCTGGCTCAGGCAGCTTCCATGTTAAAGGGAAGAAAAATCGCCTATGGATTGCGCCTGATCGTAGCACCTGCAGATGCAGATACATATATTAAGGCGGCAACTGCCGGATATCTTACCGATGTGCTGGAAGCAGGCGGCCTGGTGATTAATCACTGCGGCAGTCCGGAGGTTCAGGGACGTATTGGAAAGACGGAAGTCATGGTATCCAATGACCTGGAAAATAAACCTGGTTATGCTGGTTTTGAGACCTCAAAGACCTATCTTACATCCACAAAGGCAGCGGTAGAGGCAGCTCTTCTTGGAACCTTAGGCTATAAGGAAGAAGCTCCGGCAGAGGAAGAGAAGACAGAAACACGTTCCCTTACCTTTGAGGGCCGCTGCTGGAAGTTTGGTGATGATATTGACACTGATATCATTATCCCAACACAGCACTTAAATTATGAGACAATGGATGAGATCAAAACCCATGCATTTGAGCCTTTAAGACCGGATCTGGCTGCGAAGCTTCGGGAAGGTGACCTGATCGTAGCAGGAAGCAACTTCGGCTGTGGTTCCTCCAGAGAGCAGGCGGCAGAGGTTCTGGTGGCAAATGGTGTCCACTGCGTCATTGCCAAGTCATTTGCACGTATTTTCTTTAGAAATGCCATTAACAATGGTATCCTGCTGCTTGAATGCCAGGATCTGGCGGACCACGTAAAGGAAGGTGATATCATTCAGGTAGATCTGGACAACCAGAAGATCACTGCTGATGGTAAAACATATGCGATTCCGGCTATCCCGGAAAACCTGTACCACATCATTATGGATGGTGGTCTGGTAAAAAGCATTATGAAAAAAGTTGAAAAAGGTCTGTTATAGAAAGGAGGGAGAAAAATGGGACATACATTAGCTGAAAAGATCATTATGAAGCATATTGGCGGCAAAGATGTAAAACCAGGTGATCTGGTGGTAGTTGAGCCGGACTGCGTTGTGGTCCATGATATTTACACAGCCTTCCTTCGTGATAAAATGAAGAAAATGGGTCTTACCAAAGTGTGGAACACAGATAAGATCGTGATCATGCACGATCACCTGATGCCTGCATGCCTGGAGGGAGATCCACGAAGCCTGGAAGCTGGATATGAGCTGGTAAAAGAATACGGCATCCGCCATTTCCATGCAGCAGGTGGTATCGTTCATCAGCTGGTACCGGAACTGGGCTATTCCAAACCAGGTGATATCGTATTTGTAACAGACTCCCACACACCTACTTACGGCGCTGTAGGCTGCTTTTCTACCGGTGTTGGATATACGGAAATGGCAGCTGTATGGGGCACTGGCCAGATGTGGCTGCGTGTGCCAAGCAGCATTAAGATCCAGATCGACGGTGTGCTTCCGCCTCATGTATACGCAAAGGACATTATCCTGCGTGTGTTAGGAGATCTGGGAGCAGCAGGCGGTACATACAAATCACTGGAATTTTGCGGAAGTGCTATTGATGCTTTAGGCATTGACGGCCGTATGACCATTGCAAACATGGTCGTGGAGTGCGGTGGAAAAGCGGGACTTTTTGCGGCGGACCAGAAATGTGCCGATTACTGCGGCGTAGACTACGAGGATGTAAAATGGGTGAAAGCTGACGAGGATGCAGCGTACGAACGGATTATTACCTACAAGGCAGAAAATCTGGAGCCGGTATTGTCATGTCCTCCATATGTGGACAATGTACACCCATTGTCTGAGGTGAAGGGCGTCAGACTGGATCAGGTATTTATCGGTTCCTGTACCAACGGCCGTTTGGAAGATCTGAGGATCGCTGCAAATGTAATGAAGGGCAGAAAGATCAGTTCCCACGTAAAATGCATCGTTACCCCGGCTTCCAACAGTATTATGGAAGCAGCCATGAAAGAAGGATATATCCAGACACTGGTAGAAGCAGGAGCTCTGGTAACACCGCCATACTGTTCCTTCTGTGAAGGACGTACCATGGGCCTGCTTTCTGATGATGAGGTAGTCCTTGGAACCAATAACAGAAACTTCTTGGGACGCTACGGCTCACCAAAGGCAAAAGCGTATCTGTCTTCACCAGAGGTAGCAGCAGTATCTGCGATCAAAGGGAAAATCGCGGATCCGTCGGAAGTTTATTAGTGTTCTCCGCGATCTCTGATACCGAATTGCTATGTGCTTTGCACTTTTGCAATTCTAAAAACATTCGTAATCCGCTCATTTTTTCAAAAAATGGCTATTTACTCATGTTTTTGGCGGGCCCCAAGTTCAAAAATCCTCCTGCAAGCAAGCTTGCATCGGATTTTAGACCTTTTGATCCTGGTATCTGCAAAATTATATAATACAAGTGAGGAAATCAAAATGGGTAAAAAAGTGGAATTTAAAGTCTGCGGACTTACAGCAAAGTACTTCGTACCACTGTTTTTAGTAGTGATCATCTGTACTTACGGCGGCTTTATGCCAACTGTAAAGATCGGTGAGACTACCGGTGTTGGAATGGTGGGAACACTGGCCTTCTTAATGAGTGTAGGCGGCCTGTTTTTCTGGTTGGGCAACAGTATCCCCATTGTAAACAGCTACTTAGGCGGCTCTGTTCTTTTCTGTATGTTCGGACCGGCATTGTTAAATTATTTCGGACTGCTTCCTGAAACAACTGTAAAAGGCGTATCTATCCTTATGAAATACGGCTTTCAGGACGTATACATTGCAGCCCTTCTTTGCGGATCTGTCCTGTATATGGACCGTAAGATCTTATTAGGTGCTATTTCACGTTATCTGCCTGCAATTTTAGGCTCTCAGGTATTTGCACTGGGATTCTGCTTTTTAGGTGGTCTTATCACAGGATATGGCCCATTAAATGCTATCTTTGACATTGGTGCGCCTACTATGTCCGGCGGCTCCGGCGGTGCTCTTGTAACTATTCCTACTCTGTATACGGATCTTTCCGGTACAGACTGGATGAGCATGTCCGGTATGTTCTTATGCTACGTTTCACTTTCCAACGTAGTAGCAGTTTTAATGTGTGCACTTTCCAAACCAATTTTAAAGAAGCTTGGTATGGTTTCTCCAGACGAGAACCCGGCCATCCTTCGCAAAGGCGGAGCTATGCAGACAGAGGCTTCCGAGCAGCTTCCGGCTCTCAGCGCTGATCCTACCAAAGTCTGCGGCGGTATCTTCATCTGCCTTGGCATCTATCTGTTAGGAACCATTTTAGGAAAGCTTCCTGGAACCAAGGTGATCGCAGGTCTTGCATGGGCTATTATCCTTGCAGTAGTAATCAAATGCACCGGCCTTATGGATGAAAAGATCACCAACTACACAGTAAATGGCATGAACTTCATGTTAAAGGGACTTCTGCCGGCGATCATCGCAGGTATCGGCATCAACTCCATCAGCATTGAAACTATGATCAGCTACTTTACACCAGCAGCCCTGATCATCATTGTTTTAGCAGTTCTTGGTGCATACATTGGAGCTATCATCTTTGGACAACTTTTTGGTCTGTGGGGCTATGAAGCCGGTATTACAGCAGGTCTTTGTTGCTGCAACATCGGTGGTTCCGGTGACCTTGCAGTGCTGACAGCAGGTGACAGAATGAGCCTGTTAGCATTCTCCTCCATTTCCACCCGTATCGGCGGTGCGCTGATGGTAGTATGGATCGGCTTCTTATATCCCCTTTTAATGTTAAAATAATCAAGAAAAAAAAGCATTTTTTAGAATGACATAAAAATAAAACAGTCTGGAAAATTGACGGAAGTATATCAATTTTTCAGGCTGTTTTTAATTGACCTAAAAATACGATTTTGGGCTGCACTGAAATTTACACCTCTTTTTGCTCTTTATTTTCAATGCTTCTCAAATGAAGATAGACGGTATTTTTTGAAATTCCAAGAGCAGCTGCAACCTTGGGAACTGAATTTTTCATATAGAAAAATCCCTTCTCATGCAGGATACGGATCAATTCTTTGTTTTTATTAACAGCAGCAATATTATTGTTTGACATTACCTGGTTGCGGGCGTTGTTGATGGATGCGGTGAAAGCATCGGTCATATCGTTTGCAAAATTTTCCTGTTCTGTGTGAACATCTTTTGGCCCTGTAATGGATTCCAGTACTTCTGACAATGGAGAATCCAGATACAAATTTATGCAGAGAACACCGATCACACGGTTATTTTGCCCTAAAATGGGAATGGTAGAGGATTTTAGGGATTCTCCAAGGGCATTGATAGCTGTATAGGAGGTAAAATCCTTACCGGAGGAAATTCCCTGGTCTTTAATTCTTTTTAACATATTGAGAGCCAGATCGGTTAAAGGTGCTCCCACTGTCCGTCCAGAGTGATATCCATTCATGATCTTAACAACAGAATGATCATAATCCTCTAAACTGTGGAGGCTGATTTCGTAAACGGAACCGAGATACATGGAAAGCCCCTCGATCATTGAGGCATAGGAGTCCAGGATTTGACGATCTATTTTTGTGAGATTCATATACTCCTCCTAAGTGTATTTATTATCAGTATTTTATCATCCATAAAATGAATTTTCAATGAAATAACAGGATGATTTAGACTAAATTATTTCATATTGACATTACAAAAGTTTAGTCTATATAATAATATCATAAAACGTAAGGAGGACAACAGATGAGCTATCCAGATCCTGAGATTGTAAAAAGTGATGGTTTGCTGCGGTTGAAATGGGAGGAAGAAAGAGAACGTGCATCCTGTCCAGATCTGCTTTGCTTTGGTACGGCGGATATGGATTATCGCAGCCCGGAACCGGTTCTTGCATCATTAAAATCTGTTTTGGAGCGAGGGCATTTGGGGTATCCAAAGATACCGGATCTGTATTATGAGACAATACATAACTGGCTTTTGCATATTGCAGGCTGGAATGTAGATACCCGATGCTGTGTGCTGCAAAATTCCGGTGTTTATGTATTGGCATGGGGAGCGCTGCAGCTTCTGACAAAGCCTGGAGATGCAGTAGTAATACTGACACCGGTACATTCCGTTTTTAAAGAATTACTGACTTTAAACAACAGGAAAACATTAGAATGTCCTTTAATGCTGAAAAACGGTTTTTATGAGATTGATTTTTCGTTTTTAGAAGGTTGTCTGGCCAGTGGTGCTAAGGTACTGTGGCTGTGTAATCCACATAATCCGGTAGGACGGGCCTGGACCAGGGAAGAATTAAAAAAGATTGCAGATCTGTGTCTGCGATATCAGGTAACGATATTATCGGATGATGTTTATTGCGGACTGACGTATGCCGGTAAACCATATACGCCGATCGCATCGCTTTCACAGGAGATCTCTTATCACACGATCACTTTTTATTCTACAAGCAAGACCTATAATACAACAGCATTGCGCCATGCTTTTATGGTATCAGAAAATCCTGAGCTTACGAAGCGGTATAGTGAGCTGCTTACATCAATGGGAGTAAGTTATGGCCAGAATTTAATGGGGCTGGAGGCAACCATCGCAGCATTCAGGGAATGTGAACCATGGCGCATACGGTTGATGGAACAGATTGCCGCAAATCATCGCTTTTTGAAGGCGGCTTTTGAAAAAAATATGCCGGAATGTAAAGTCCTGCAGGCAGAAGCCACGTATTTTGCATGGATCGATCTTCGGGCATTGGATATACGGCCGGCGCAGCTTACCTATCTGCTTGAACAGGAGACGCAGATCGTAGTGGAAAATGGATTTCGTTTGGGAAAAGGCGGTGCAGGTTTTATCCGTTTTAACCTGGCAACTTCCCAGGAAAATCTGCAGGAAGGAACAAAACGTCTGATCGCGTTTTGCAAGCGTCATTGTAAACATTAAAAAGTTATGGTTTTCGTTTAGGGGCGAAAACAGGGAGGAGAACAAACTATATGAAGTATAATTTTGACACAACACCAGATCACAAGACAAATGCATCTTTTCGCTGGGGCATGGCGGATATGCCGTCAGATGTAATTGGAATGGGGACAGCAGATCTGGATTATTACTGCGCACCTTGTATAAGAGAGACACTTTTGCCCATTGCGGAGGAAAACTGCTACAATTACCGGCAGCATACAGATGCATATTATGATGCAGTCACAGGCTGGTATAAACGAAATTATGGTTTGACAGTTGAACGGGAATGGCTGAGCAATGTTCCAAGTACCGTGGGAGCGATCAGAATGGCACTTAGCATCTTCGCAAAGCCAGGAGATACAGTGATTGCCCAGACACCATTATTTGGACCGATCAAGAATGCGGTTGAAGGGGCAGATCAACAGCTGATCGAAAATCCGCTGAAACCAGTGGATGGCCATTATGAAATAGATTTTGAAGACTTTGAGGAAAAGATCCATAAGTATCATCCATCTATTTTTCTGTTGATAAATCCCCATAATCCTACAGGGCGGGTATTCACCCGTGAGGAATTAGAGCGACTGGTGGATATATGCTATGAAAATGGTGTGCGCATTATATCAGATGAGGTACATTGTCTGGTCCTTTACGGGGAGAATAAACATATTCCTATTCTGGCTGTCAGCAGGAAAGCTCAGGAGATCAGTGTTCAGATCGTAAGCCTTAGCAAAGGTTTTAATATTATGAGTCTGCCTCATGCCATTATTACAGTAGCGGAACCTGGGATGCGTGCAGCATGGATGCGTCAGATCCAGGCATATGGATTTGGTTATGCAGTAAACAGTTTTTCGATTGCTGCTGTGACCTCCATCATGAATGGTGAGGCAGATGAATGGCTTGAAGAACTGACTGCTTATCTGCATAAAAATCTGGAGGAGACGCTGGAATTTATACATAAATATAAACTGCCGTTGGTGCCTTATGTACCTGAGGGAAGCTTTCTGCTGTGGCTGGATTGCAGACAAGCCGGAATTGGGACAGAGTGTTTAGACCGGTTTTTCATGGAAAAGGCACATATCCATCTGGATGACGGGAAGGAAAATTTTGGAAATGAAGGTGCAGGATTTATCCGGATCAATTTTGCAGTGACCAATGAGGTATTAAAAGAGGCATTGGAGCGTATCCGTGTTGCATTAAAAGAAAATAAATAGATAAGCAGTGTTTCTTAAAATGTGTTGAAAGGACGATGTAAGATGAGTGAAAAAGGTTCTAAGGGGTTAAGAGAAATGACGACCGGTTGCGCATTGGCAGGTTTCCTGATGCCAATTCTGGTAATGATCGTGCTGATCGTTCTTGGGGCAGAAATGACGATCGCTTCTTTAGCAGCGTTGTTTGTAATGATCGGATTTTGTATGTTTATGGGATTTAAGTGGGAACGTCTGGATGCAGCAATGGCAGAGGGGGTACGCCAGGTTGCAACAGCTGCCATGATCATGCTGTTAGTAGGCTGTATGGTGGCTGCCTGGATATCCAGCGGCACGATCCCAACATTGCTTTATTATGGCATGAAGATCATTACACCAAAACTGTTTTTGCCAATTTGTTTTATTGTTCCTGCATTTATGGCTATATGTACAGGAACCAGCTGGGGTTCCATCAGTACGATCGGCGTAGTTTTATGCGGTATGGCAGCAGGACTGGGAATTCCGGTAGGTATGGCAGCTGGTGCTGTTATTTCTGGAGCATTCTTTGGTGATAAAACAAGTCCTTTATCAGATACAACACTACTGACTGCGTCAGCCTGTGAAGTTCCGTTATTTAAGCATATTGCTTCTATGTGGTATACGACTCTTCCAGGGACATTGATCTGCCTGGTACTTTATACAGTTCTGGGGCTTAAGGCTTCCGGCAACATTGATGTAGCTGCAGTAAATGAACTTTCCAATGGATTAACAGCTAGTTTTCACATCAGCCCATTACATATTATTCCTGTGGCACTGGTATTGATCTTATCTGTCAGACAGGCACCTACACTTCTTGCATTTGGTACAGGCATTGGCAGTGGTATTGTTTGGTCAATGATCTTCCAGGGACGTGGATTTATGGAAAATCTTAACTATATTATGAATGGTTTTTCTATTGAAAGTGGTATGGAATCTCTGGATGGATTGTTAAACCGCGGTGGATTTTCCAGTATGCTTTCATTAGTTGGAATCATGCTGATACTTGGAATGTTAAGCGGTCTGTTTTCAGAATCACATGTATTGACGGTATTGGTAAATAAGCTTTCTAAAAAGCTGAATACTCCTGGTACGATCCTGGCAGGCGTATGGCTGTCAAGCCTTATCATCTGTGTGATCGGCGGCCAGTATGTTGCAGTTACGATCCCGGCAGTAGCATTTAAAGATGTATGCGATGAAATGGATATCAACCGTGCAGTATTATCACGTACACTGGGAGATGTAGGAGTAATGGTAGCAGCACTTATTCCATGGAATGCGTGGGTGATCGGTTATGGTGTAGTGCTTGGCGGTATTACTGTAAATGAATTTATACCATACACATTCCTTCCAATGTTATGCCCGATCATTTCAATGATCCATAATTTTGCAGGTGTTGGCCTGTTCCATAAGGATGATGAAGTAAAATATCGTCCGTTGTGGAGAAGATAGATTTATAAAAATACGGACCACCGTTTGGCAGATATGATTGCTGGACGGTGGTCTTTATTTATGTTTAGCAGACGTCTTGCTTTTGATCTGAAAGTTATAATTTTTCTCAAAAACGATTGACAATTGAGTTAGTTAGTGCTAATCTTGTTTTAGTTAGATGTATTAGTCAAGACTAACCTTGCAGAGTGACACTATACATAAAATAATTGTCTCTCGTGGATAATATGAGAAGAGAAAGTCAAAAATATGGATAAAAGGCAGCGGGACAGGATATCCGTGGTGCTTAAAAGAAGGAGGAGCCTATGTCAGAACAGAAAGCACAGATCATTGGAGAACTTCAGAGAAAAGGAAAACGGATCACAGGACAGAGAAAGATCCTTTTAGATGTCATATTGGAAGGAAACTGGTCCAGTTGTAAGGAGATTTACTACATGGCTTCTAAAAGGACCCGACCATCGGACTTGCAACTGTCTATAGAATGGTAGGCGTTTTAGAGGAAATGGGATTTTTAAGCAGAGGATACAGATATTCTTATCCAGTGGAAAATAAGATCAGCTAAAGCCAGGATAGTTTACTTACAGAAACTGCCTCATGGCAGGCTCTTCTGTATGCATAGCAAAAGCGGGCTGCACGTTATATAAAATGTGCAGCCCGCTTTTGCCACAGAAAACGCGCCAGAAGGCGCGTTCTGTGATCTATACCAATACTCCCTAAAAATCAAATTTACAGTTTCTGGCAAAACTCGATCCGCTCTTTGTTTGGTCCCTGGATGATAAAGAAGCGCACACCTCTTTCCCAGAAATCAAGAGCTTCAATGCCATTGCTCAACACCAGATGCTTCTGGTTTAAAGCAGCTGCGTAGGCTTTTCAATATCCAGGCAGTTTAAGGCAATGTGGTTAATGGCTCCGTCACAGAGAGCCACAGGATCCTCATAAGTTTCAATCACCAGATTTCCCAACTGCAAAAAGCTACATGCTGGTTCTTTTCCGGGACACAAGTCCTTAAGATGACCTGGAATCCCAGATCCTCGTAAAATGGATCGTATTTTCCAAATGATCTGTTGGGATTCCAACATGCTGGATCCCGTCACAATAAGCACCAGGAGTCATATGATATCATCCTTTCTTGTAAAGCTTAATCTGCCTGATTAAAGCTGTTTCAAAGCATTTTAACATCGGCTTTTAAAGCCTCAGCCCATTTGGCCCATGTAAGAACCTCTTTTGTACCCGTACAGACCGGCTGGAAAAAGAACTTTTCAGGATGCAGTCAGCTAAAAGAGCAGAGGAAGCTTTATAGTCATCTTTCTCAGAATACTCTAAAGAAAGGACCATATTGTGATCTTTGGATGTTTGAACCAGCATTTTCAGATCCTTATCCGTGCCATTCAATGTGCGAAGATCAGTGGTTCCAAATGCATTATCCAGCTGCTTATCCAGTTCTGGGTCAAAAGTCTCGTCTGTAAGAGAACCGCAGCTGTAAGACGCTGCCATATGGTACTGTCCAGGAACAGAAAGAGCTGCGTTTAAGGCTGTATAGCCTCCTTCCTTTACACCGGCGATCATCTGGAAGCCCAGGTCAGCTGGGAAATAGTCAGCAACCATTTCCGGAAGCTCTTTTGTAAGCATCTGGAAATAAGCAAATCCATGGATCATATCAAGCCCGTAGCTTAATTTCAGATCCGGCATCACAATGATAATGCCCAGTTCATCTGCCAGATCCTCTACAGCTGTATGGCGCTGCCATGCTGTGTGGTCGCAGCCTGCAGGGGAAGCAGCCATAAAACAGGATAAGAGCTTTTTCATTGTTTTCCACAGGAACAATAGCTGTCAGGGAATTGCATTCCGTAAGGGCAGCTGAATAAAAGTGGTCTAGTATGAGAGCCATGTTAGTTTCCTCCTTTCAACGCAAGAGTGTCAAGGAAATGTTGGATCCATTCATCCCAGAAGACCCACTCATGGACACCGGGACCTTCGTGGTATTCATACTCATATGGATTACCGGGAATGTTTTCAAAGGTTTTTGATCTCCATGGCAACAGGATATCGGACATCTTCTGTACCCATAGCGTGGTATATTTTTGGCAGTACAGTATGCTCTTTTGCAGTATCCTGGATCAGCTTTAAAATGTCGTATTCTGTTCCTGCAAGGGAATCAGAATCAGAGGTGCCGTAAATGTCCTCATTGCATTTTTAAACATATAGTCACTGACAACTGTATTTCTCCAAAGGTGCTCCAGTGGAGCAACTCCTCCAGTGGAAAGCATACAGATCCAGCCATATTTGTCCGGATTGTGCAGACCTACCCACATAGCGCCGCCGCCGCCCATGGACAATCCGGCAATGTAGTTATCTTCCGTTTCCGACTCATTTTCGGGAATAATTTTGCACAAAATTCAGGCAGTTCTTTTGAAATATAGTCATAATAGCGGGGACCATGCTTCATATTGATATAACGGCTGTAGCTAACCTCCGGCATAATGACCATCAGACCTAAAGGAGCTGCGTAGCGTTCGATAGAAGTACGGCGCATCCAGATGGTATAATCATCACTGCGTCCGTGCAGCAGCCACAGAACCGGGAAGCTGTCTGCCTGCTCGCTTCCGGCAAGACCGATGCCCTGCATTTTCTGAGGCATGATCACGCCGATCTTAGTGTCCATATTCAGGACCTTTGAGTGGAAATTCACATGTAATAAAGCCAATGTATATACCTCCTAACCTTTGACAGCACCTTCCATCATGCCGGAGACGATCTGTTTCTGGAACAGGCAGTAAACGATAAAGATCGGCAGGATAGAAAGAAGCATAACTGCAAATACAATAGTGAAATTGGTAGAGTTTTCTGTACGGAATGAGTACTGGTACAAAGTCAGTGTACGGTTTAAGTTAGACTGGTTTAATACAAGGGATGGCATAAAGTAGTCATTCCAGATCCACAGGGAGTTTTGATAACAACTGTGGATATGATAGGTTTCATAATAGGACGCACGATCTTATAAAACACCTGGTTTGTAGTAGCTCCGTCAATATAGGCAGCTTCTTCCAGATCAATAGGCATGGAAGACAGATAGCCTACTAAAAGGAAAATACCTTCGCAGGTGGAGTTTGCAATGTAGAAAAGGATAGCACCAGTCCTGTTAAGAAGACCGATATTGCTCATTAACTTTACCATGGGAAGCATTTTTACCTGGAAAGGGATAAAAATACCGGCTACCATGAAAAGTAGAGAAAGCTGTAAAACGGGATGTAAATCTTCTGCGGGAAATGGCATAAGCACACATGGGAAGAAAAATACCATGGCAACAATGGCTACACCAGTGATGATCGCAGAGTTTTTCAGTGCGATGAAATAATCCGGTCTCTGGAGTACATAAGCAAAATTGTCAAAAACAATATGCCTTGGAAGACCGAAGAAATTGCTGAAAATGTCGCTCATATCCTTTAAAGAAGAAACTACGGTAAGATAAAATGGGAAAAATACAAGGAGAGCGCCCAGAGTCAGCACTGCATAGGTCAGAGCATGTAAGATTTTTCTTTTTCATGGGATACCTCCTGTTTTAATCGTAGATCTTCTTTTGTCAGTAAATCGGATCTGGGTAATGGAAATAACTGCAATGATAACGGCAACGATCATAGCCTGGGAAATGGCATATCAAACTTCATGTCCTCAAAGCCGATACGGTAAATGGAAAGAGTGATACTTTCTGTTGCGCCTGCCGGTCCACCGGAGGTCATTGCCATAATGTAATCGTAGATCATAAGTCCTTCTTTCAGGACAAGGACAAAAATAATACTTAAAATAGGCAGAATGTAGCGAAGAGTGATGTAGTAAAAGCGTTGACGGCCATTTGCCCCATCTACAATGGCTGCTTCGATAATCTCACCTGGAATGGTCTGTAAAGCAGAAATGACTAAAACTGTTGGAATTGCAACACTTTTCCATATATTTGTGATCAGGATACCGTAAATAGCAGTGCTTCTGCCGGATAAAATGTTTTTCTGTAATGCTTCAATCCCAAGGGAAGTTCCAAGACTGGGGATTCCCTGAAAGAAAATATAGTTGAAGATCAGTCCAATGGTCAGCATACTGACACAGGCCGGGAAAAATAGATAGCTCTGAAGCAGTTCTGGCACGGATCTTTGTGTTCATTAACAGTGCAAGTACAACAGACAGCAGCATTACGCAGATGATCAGCATTGCGGCATATCGTATATTAAATAGTACGGCTTTCCGGAAACGATTGTCGGATAAAATCTTAATATAGTTTTTCAGGCCTACAAATTTATAGTTCTTACCGATGCCGTTCCAGTTGGTAAAGCTATAATACAGCCCAAGGACAATTGGAACAATAGAGAGAAAGGAATACATGATCAGATTCGGTAGTACATATAAAAGTGTGTGATATTGCGATCACGGTTTTCGTTGATTTCATGATGCTGCCTCCATTTTTAGAAATGTATTACTGGGATCACAGAAAGATCCCAGTAATACATAAGAATGAAAAATTAGGATTCAGATTCAGCAGGAGTATAGTATTCTTCTACTAAAGACTGGAATTCGTCTAAGAAGGTATCTACATCCTTATCTAAGATCAGGGCCTGTACAGATACAACCAGGCTGTTTCTTAAATCCTGTGTCCAGATACTTGCTAAAGAAGGAGCAAATCTGCCTTCGTTAATGTAGTCGTTGATCTCTTTAAGCTGTGGAACGTTGTATTCGACACCCTGGATCAGAGTTGGGTTTTGTCACCGTCACTGAATTCCTGTGCAATATCTTCACGTACAAGGAAATCAAGGAAGCGGATGCATGCATCCTGCTGTTCTGGTGTACAGTCAGCAGAAATAGAATAAGCAGTATCAACAGTACCAGCGATCCAGAAATCATCAGTTGTAATAGCAGGAATAGCGGTGCAGTTGAAATTCAGGTCCGGATTCATGGTCTCGAATGTAGTTACTGCCCAGGAACCATCAATGTACATAGCAGATTTTCCACTGGTAAATTCTTCGTAAGCAGGTTCGTCATCATATCCAAGAGAATCAGGATTTGCATATTCACGCAGCTTTAAGATGGTTTCTGCATATTTGCGGATATTAGGATCATCTTTAATGTTGTAGCTGCCGTTGATCTGTTCATCACACTTGCTATAGAAGTCATGGTCCACACAGCCAATGAGCATACGGTCAAACTGCTGGTTGATGCGGACTGCTTTCTTATCCGGGAAGGAGAATGGCTGGATGCCGGCTTCAACTAACTTGTCGCATACACCCACATTTCATCCATGGTCTTTGGAATGGTAAGTCCCAGTTCATTAAAATATCTACGTTGTAGTACAGACCAAAGGAGTTGGTGGTCAGCGGAAGGGAGTACTGTTTTCCGTTCACTTCGCAGCGTTCCAGAACGGAAGGAGTTACACGTTTCATAAAGTCCTGATCCGTCAGGTCCATGAAAAGTCCTTCCCTGAACATATCTTTATAGGATGCGTTCCATGGGAATACAGATACTAACTGCGGAATGTTTCCTGCTGCTACACGGGAGATCAGTGTAGTTGTGGTGGATTCAGCCAGAGTAAGGTTTACCTGTATATCCGGGTTTTCTTCCATGAATTTGTTTACCAGAGTGTTGTAAAGCTCTACGTTTTCTGGTTTCTGATAGAACAACTCAATGGCTACTTTGCCTTCGGAAGCAGCATCTGTGCTGGCAGCTTCGGCAGCTGTGGTCTGGTCTGCACTGGAAGCAGGAGCATCAGCGGTCTTTCCTCCTGAGCAACCGGTCAGTGCAGCTGTTAAAGAGTGGCTCCGATCATACATGCTGTAAATCTTTTTTCATAATGTTTCCCCTTTCACATATGGTTTTGTACAGCCTTAACTTGTAGCCAAAGTATAGGCTTTTTCAGGAAATTATAAATACCATATTCAAATTTTACTTGCCATTTTCAAAGATTGTTGTATATTTTTATATAAATAGGTGCGATGGATATATGAAAAACGGCAGAAAGCGAAAAGATATATAGTGAATTGGAAAGATATAAAGAAAAATATGACAAAACAGATTCAATTAAAAATGGCTGATCCTTCTGGCAGGCCTGCAGATATTCCTTACCATGGCATTTTTATGTTATCTTGTAACTGTAAGTGCCTACCAGAATTATAATATGGCTACCCACCGGTATTTCCAGACAGGAGAGCAGCTGTTAGACCGGGTAGAGATATCTGTAAAAGAATTGGAACAGGCCACTTTTTCCCGGCTCAGTTATATACCCAGAATAATGACCCCTATTTGTGCAGTACACTAAGGGAAGGTCCCATCCTTAAAATTTCCGTTTTTATTCGTATTTTAATACTCAGGCCCAGATACGTTTCACAACAGACTCTACCAGCTTTATTGCTCTTTATGATCTTGAAGGAAATGGCGTATACACTTCAAAGGGGCAAATTACGGCATTAGCTTTCTGGATAAGGAAAAGGCAGAATGGTATAAAAATTTCTGCTTATAAAACAGGTACGCCACTTCTCATAGCTGCGCAGGAATTTAGAGGATCGGGTATGAATATGCGTGACGGCGGTTCATTATGCATTGGCAGAGGCATTCTGGATCTGAATACGATCAAGATCGTAGGCTATTGCGTGGCAGGAATAGATACTTCTTATCTGGAAAATTATTTTGAGCAGAACCGTCAGGCACCGAATCAGAGATTTGCGGTATATAAAGACGGGAAGCTTTTGTATGGAAATATAGAACAGGAAGAAAGCTATCAGGGATTTGTAAAAGAAAATCTGAAAAAACAGAACGAAAAGAAAATTACCAGAGCAGAAAATTAAAGCACAGTGATAAAACTCCTGTGTATACAATGTGATCGGCCACGCTAATGGCTACACTCTGGTATTACAGACTCCTTTGTCTGACATTTTTGGAAATATGGGAAGGATCCAGATGTTAAATATCATTCCCATAGGTATGATCTTAGGTGGGATCATATTTCTGATCTTTCAGATGGTAGGCCGGATCTTAAAGGCATTAAACCGTCTGATCGAAGCCTGTAATCATTTTGAACTGGGTCACATAAATAAAGTTTCAAAGAAGGACTTCCAGAGGAATTTCAGACTCTGGTATCCTCTTTTAATAAAATGTCAAAACGTATTGATCTGCTGATCCATGAGGTATTTGTAAAGCAACAGGAAAAACAGGAAACAGAACTGCAGCTTTTAAGGACCCAGATCAATCCCCATTATCTGTATAATACTCTGGAGATCATGCACATGAAGGCTTATATGTGCCAGGATTATGAAACAGCTACCATGGCAGAACTGTTAGGGCAGAATCTCCAGTATGGCCTTCGGAATACCACAAAAGAAGTGCCTTTGGAAGAAGAAATCCATCAGTTAAATATCTACCGGGCTATTCTTGCATATCAGTACAATGAACGGATTCAGTTTAACATCTGCATTGACAGGGAGCTGTATTCCTGCCATGTTTTAAAGCTGGTATTCCAGCCTATTGTGGAAAATGCAGTGATCCATGGTATTACAGACAGTCATCAGATCCTGCATATTGATATTTTGGGATATAGAGACGAGGACCGCCTATATATCCAGGTTTCCGATGATGGATGTGGTATGAGTGAAGAACAGTTAGAGATGCTGCGCCATGATATAGACAGTCCTTCCAGCAACAGCATCGGACTTCGTAACGTATGCAGGCGGATCAGCTTAAACTATGGTCCGGAGTATAAGGTATCCATTGAAAGTGCTGAAGGAATGGGAACTATGATCATGCTTTGTTTTCCATGGAAAGATAACATGAGTGATGATATGGAAGAAGAGCCGACGAAGAAGGAGGAACAGGATGTACCGGATCCTATTAGTAGATGATGACCAGAATATTGTAGATGGTCTTGGGAGTATTATAAAGCAAAATTTTGAAAATATCTTTGTTATATCCAGTGCCTGCGATGGAAGTGATGCTTTAAACCGTCTTACAGAAGATTACTATCATGTGATCATTTCGGATATCCGTATGCCAAAGCTGGATGGCATCAGTCTTCTGGAGCTGATCAGCAAAACCAGATTCCCAGTGTGGTGATCATGCTCAGTGGCTATGATGATTATACCTATATCCGTAATGCCCTGAGGCTGGGGGCTTATGATTATCTGTTAAAGCCTGTGAATATACAGAATTTTGTGTCCATGCTCAGATTGCTGATCCCGCGGTTAAAAGACAGTTCCGTAAAGCTGCAGGCAGAAGAGGTAAGTTGTGTGCGTCCGGAAACACAGGGGATTATTTTGATCTTCCGGCGAAAGAACCGTATTATACAAAAGAAGATCTGGGAAAAGAACTGGAACATCTTTCAGCCGGGCTTTTGTCCATGGACGAAGAGGGCACAAAAGATAAGATCCAGGAGATCTTCTCCCATTTATCCCAGGAAGCTATGGCAAAGAACAGTTTAAGCAGGTATTTTCCACATTTCTCTACACATTAATGCAGAAAAATACAACCCTGATCCCTATTATAGCAGGTTACAAGCTGTCAGATAATGATCTGGCTGCCCAGATTAAAAATCAGCCCACATCAGTCAGTTAAAACAGAAAATGGAGCAGATCCTGCAGCTGTATATGGAACAGCTGAAAAGCAGCAGGAAAAGAAAGAAGAATATGTGGTAAAAAGGCACAGGAATACATGGAAAAGCACTGTTCTGAACAGCTTCTCCTTTCAGACATTGCTGCCCAGTTCCATCTCCACCCCAATTACTTCAGCAGTTTGTTTAAAAGCAGCTGGATATGACAGTGAGAGATTACATATTGCAGCTGCGCATGACAAAGGCCAAGGAACTGATGAAAGACTCGTCCCTGAAGCTTTTAGACATTGCCCTGGCAGTAGGTTACGAAGATGCCGCCCACTTTAACCGGGCATTTAAGAATGTCACTGGGGTTTCACCGTCGATGTATCGGGATGGGATAAAGAAACAATAAGACTATAGTATAAAAAGATTTTGTAAGTACATTACATACAAAGGAGACATACAGATGAAAATAGTTGTACTTGATGGATATACAGAAAATCCGGGAGATCTTTCCTGGGATGAGATGAAAAATACGGAGAATTGACGGTTTATGACAGGACACCGGCAGAGGATGCAGTGAAGCGTATTGGCAATGCAGAGGTCGTTTTACCAATAAAACACCCATCACAAAAGAAACCATGAACGCATGCCCGGATCTTAAGTTTATCAGTGTCCTTGCAACAGGCTACAATGTGATCGATGTTAATTATGCAAAAGAAAAGGGATCGTTGTCAGCAATATTCCTACCTATGGAACGGACTGTGTAGGACAGTTTGCTATTGCTCTTCTTTAGAAATCTGCCATCGCATCGGACATCATGATAAGGCTGTAAAGAGGGCAGATGGGAAAAGGCCCCGGACTGGTGCTTCTGGGACTATCCGCTGATCGAACTGGCAGGAAAAACACTGGGGATCATCGGTTTGGGCCGTATTGGACAGAAAACAGGAACAATAGCAAAGGCAATGGGTATGAATGTACTGGCTTATGATTCCCATCCAAATGATAAAGGACGTGCTATTGCTGAGTATGTGGAACTGGATGAGATATTTGCAAAATCAGATGTGATCTCGCTTCATTGCCCATTGTTCCCGTCTACAGAAGGCATTATCAATAAAGATAATATTGCCAGGATGAAAGATGGAGTTATCATCATTAATAACTCCCGTGGACAGCTGATTGTGGAAAAGATCTGGCAGATGCATTAAACAGTGGAAAAGTATACGCAGCAGGACTGGATGTGGTAAGTACAGAGCCTGTTAAGGGTGACAATCCTCTTCTGAAAGCTAAAACTGCATCATTACCCCTCATATTTCCTGGGCGCCAAAGGAAGCAAGGCAGAGGATCATGGACATGTCTGTGGAAAATCTTAAACAGTTTTAGCTGGAAATCCGGTGAATGTGGTGAACCGGTAATAAAAAAAAAAATGTAAAGCAGCTTTATATATGATCAGAAAATGCTGTAAAATGACGGCCCGTTTCCAAAACAGGAAACAGCGCCGCCATTTTTATATCTTAGTATGCCCGTTTAATAATATCATTCATATGCTTTTCAGCTTCAAAGCGGATCCGCTCCTCATCCAGAGTAAGGACTTCACGATTTTTCATTACGATCTTTCCGTTGATGATAGAATCGGTCACATCATGTCCGTTTGCAGCATCTACGATGGTATTTACCAGATTCTGGCTTGGAGTGATATGAGGCTGATCAATATTTAACAGGATCAGGTCAGCTTTCTTGCCTTCTTCAACGGATCCAAGGATATCACCGTGTCCAAGAGCATTTGCACCGCCCTGGGAGGCCATTTTAAAAGTGTAGGACAGGTCATGACTACAGGATTAAAAGATGGAAGTCCCCAGTAAGCCATCATGGCATAGCGAAGAACCTTCATTTCGTCAAAATATCCAGGTTGGAAGGTGCAGCGCCATCGCAGCCTAAGCCAAGGCTTGCACCGGCTTCCAGAATCTGGGGAGCTTTTGGAAAACCGTGGTTTGACAGGTTGGCTCTTGGGCAATGAATCATTTTCACACCACGTTCTGCCATCAGTGCAATATCGTGGTCTGACAGCATTACATTGTGGGCAGTAAGAAGATTGGGGCCAAGAATACCCATTTCTTCCAGAAATTCTGCAGGGCGCTTTTGTAATTCTGCAGGCAGAAGCTGACTTCGTCTTTATGCTCACACAGATGGGCATGAATGCCGGTATGGAATTCTTTAGCAGATTCACCTACCATGGCGATCAGTTCCCTGGAACAGGTCATTACCTGACGGATAGCAAACCAGATATCAACACGGCCATCGCCAGCCCCTGATATTTCTGATACAGTTTCTTTGTATTTTCGATAGCTTCATTAGCTGTCTCTTTCATTGCACCGGTAATGGCATTTCCCATATCCATGGTTGATTTTGCAATGGCAGCCCTCATGCCGGATTCAATAACTGCATCTGCAACCCGGTCCATGTGTACACCGCCGGAATCAGCAAAAGCAGTTGTTCCGCTTTTGATCATTTCCAGACATGCCAGAAGGCCGCTGATATAAGAATCTTCTGGCTGGAGATTGCTTTCAAAAGGAACCAGGAAACGGGTCCATACCATAGGATATTCATCGGCAACACGTCCTCTTAAAAGCTGCTGGCAGGTATGTGTATGGCCATCTACCATGCCGGGCATGACAAGTTTTCCTTTGCCGTCAATTATTTCACTGGCAGAGCTGTCAGCCATCAATTCATCTGTAGGACCGATCTTTTTGATCCAGCTGTCTTTAATTCCTACAGAACAGGTAGATGAAACCGTCATATCAGGGTTTAAAACCTGACAGTTCTTAATTAAAATATCATATTTTTCCATATAAATTTACCTCGCTCATGTTAAATGGCACCTGTAAGTTTTAAGATAACATCTGCTACTAAGGCAGAGAAAATAAATGTTCCGGTGATTACAAATAAGGTGATGATCACCAGTTTCCATCCCATTTTAGCAAAATCCTTCAGGTCTTTTCCAAGTGAGATTCCGGCAAATGCGCCTAATGCAGTGGCAGGAGCCATAAATGCGACCTGGGATGTAACACCGATCACAAAGTCCTTTACCGGTGAAATAGGGCATGCAAGAAGCAGTCCGGTAAGAGATACATACATCATAGACGGAAGCTTTATAAACTGGCTCATAAATTTACTTACTGTAAGTCCAAAAGAGCAATGGCGCATAATACCAGGATCCCGGCAATGGAATCACCTACCGGCATTTTGTAGCCCAGTATATTTGTGAGTACCATGATAACAGAAACCATGAGGAGCAGTCAAGCTGCTGTAAAAGTATTTTCTGACCATTATTTAGCCTCCTTACTGTTTTGTGACCGATTTTAGGTTCCAGTATTGCATACAGTTTTTAGTAAGAGGAAGACCTACGAATGTTCCCATATAAATTCCGGTGATACCAGTAAGCATATCGCTGGCGCCGCCCATGATCATAATATTTTCAGCCTGCTGCGGGTAGATCTCACCTAATGTTCCGGCAGCGGCAGTCATCATTGATCCGCTTCCTACACCACAGGCCATGCCAAGGGCAATAGGATCAAAAATATTCCAGGAAGCTACGATACTGGCCAGGACACTGATAAAAACGGTGCCAATAACAGAACCCACAATATATACAGCAAAGGTTCCGCGGGTTTCCGGGGCATCCGGTCCAAAGATATCAGTGGTTAATCCGAGGTTGGAGTCGCGGTTGATGGAATAGCAGGCACCGATAGCTTCTTTTCAGGCCAAGCAGCAGGGCAAGTGGAAGTGAAAGAAGGATAGTTCCCAGATTACCAAATTCCTGCAGCAGAAGCGCAGGTCCTACAGCAACCAGTTTTGCAAGATTTCCGCCTGCTGAGATTCCCATTTTGCCATAAAAGGTGCAAGGGCTACTAAAACAAGGCTTCCTCCAAGCTTTGATTCTTCTGTTTTGAAAAGCTTAAAGGCATCCGGTCCTAAAAGTCCTCCAAAGATCGTGGCAAATACCATTGGAAATAAGGTAAGTGTACCAATTCCAATATTGAACTTAAGTGTACCGATCAGATCGCAGACCGCAGCAATGATCAGGGCTGCAACATAAACCTTCCAGTACTTGTTAATAACAGCTTTTAACTTTTCCATACAAGATACCCCTTTCTTCTGTCTGTGCAGAAATTATTTTTGTGATTTAAACATAACACAGGAAGTGTTTTCTGCGAATACGTCAAAAGCGATGGATTTCCATCGCTTTTACGAAAACCGTCTTTAAAATCACAGAACAACTGATTCGACCTGCATTAAAAGATCCACAAAACGGCTGGCTGTATCAGAAAGAGTATATTTTGGCGTACGATCCAACCTATTTCAAGACGCAGCCCGTTTTAATAGGAATGGAAACGATATCGCTGTAGTTATCATCAAATGGCCGGTAGCCGCTTCCTACAGCAAATCCCTGACAGTAACGCATAACAGAATAAGAAGCAGCCCGGTCAGAAACCTGGATCACCCTGTTTAACTGATGATAAGGAACGATCAGGTCAGTATAAGCGGGATTCGTATCTGAAGACCGGTCATAGGTGATAAAGGATACTGGATCAGATCTTCCATGTCGATTTCACGGCTGCCAGCAAGAGGGTGGTTTCGGCATATGTATACATGGGAAGTCTGATAGGTAATGTGATTGAAAATGATGCTTCTGTTCCTTAACTCCTGCATCATCTGGCCCTTGCTGTATTCTGTAACAAAAACGATGCCAAGATCATCCAGACCGCGTTCTACCCGGTCCATAACTTCAGATGTGCGGCATTCGTGAAAACCGCAGTGATAAGGTCCGGCACCTGTATTCAGGCTTTTGATGATCGATACAAAAGAATTCATACCGCAGATATGATGCTGGGAGGAAACAGATAAACCTAAAGGACGGTCTTTGGAACCATTGAATTTTTCGTCCAGGTAGTCCAGACGGTTTAATATTCCTTTAAATTCGATAAGAAGCTCTTCTCCGCTTCTGGTAAGGCGGACACCTTTGCTGTCTCTTACAAAAGCAGTGATCCCATAGGTATTTTCCACTTCTTTATAGCGCCGGAAATGCTGGACTGGGCAGTAAAGACCGTTTAGCGGCTTCACTGATCGAACCAGATTCAGCAGCACCAATAAAATATCGCATTTGCTGTAATGTCATAGAAGCTCTCCTTTGTGGCTGACGGCAGTTTATTTATGAAGATAGACAACATCTTTATGAATTATACAGCAAAATAAAAAAATGCACCTTATTGAGAAAAATTATCAGCATGTAAAGAGCCTGTATTATTGACAACTAACTTAAATTAGCGTATTCTAACTAAGATGATCGGGGTAGCAATGACTAACCTTGAATAGGAAAAACTAACTTGAAAAAGGAGTGAAGAAGATGCCTTTAACAATGGCTTCGATCGGAGAAGCAAATACCATTCGCAAAGTAGGCGGAAATGAAGAAACAAAGCGTTTTCTTGAAAACCTGGGATTTGTTGCCGGAGCAGAGATCACAGTTGTATCTGCCATCGGTGGAAATGTTATTGTCAATATTAAGGATTCAAGAGTTGCAATAAATCAGGATATGGCAAGACATATCATGGTTTAAATGGACATGCCGCTTAAGGGTGACATTGCCATAAATAAAGCATAACAAAAGAGGAAGGAGACATAGCAATGACTTTAGGTGATGCAGCAGTTGGAAGCACTGTAGTAGTGACTAAGATCACAGGTGATGGCGCTTACAAACGTCGTATTATGGACATGGGGATCACAAAGGAAGTGAGCTTTATATTAGAAAAGTTGCTCCTTTAGGAGATCCTGTTGAAATTACAGTAAGAGGTTATGAGCTTTCTGTAAGAAAAATGATGCTCAGTGTGTAGAAGTAAAATAAACGGACACAACACACCGTGAGAATTAAAAGGAGTCCTTTGCAATGGACTCATGGAGGTAAATGAAAAATGGCAATTAAGATCGCGCTTGCCGGAAACCCAAACTGCGGAAAAACAACTATGTTTAATGCATTAACAGGTGCCAATCAGTATGTTGGTAACTGGCCTGGTGTTACGGTAGAGAAAAAGAGGGAAAATTAAAAGCAAGAGCCAGAGCGAAGAAGTGATCGTTACTGACCTTCCGGGTATTTATTCACTGTCTCCTTATACTTTGGAGGAAGTTGTCAGCCGTGATTATCTGTTAAAGGATGATCCGGACGTTATTGTAAACCTGGTTGACGCAACAAACATCGAGCGTAACTTATATCTGACCACCCAGATGATCGAAACCGGTATTCCGGTAGTGATCGCATTAAATATGGCAGATCTGCTTGCCAAGAGAGGTATTAAGATCGACATTGAGCGTCTTTCCATGCTTCTTGACTGTCCGATCGTTGAAACATCTGCATTGAAGCAGACCGGTCTTGATAAGCTGATCGACGAAGCAGTTAAGGTTGCTAAGAAGAAAGAAGCTGATCTTCCTAAGGAGATCTTTTCTAAGGAATTAGAAGCAGCAGTAGCTGAGGTTGAAGGCGTACTGCCGGCAGACATCACTGAGAACAAGAAGAGATGGTATGCTGTTAAGTTTCTTGAAAATGACAGCAAGGTAGTTGAGAGCACCCTCTTTCTGCTTCCAGCAAGTCTATTGTTGAGAACGCAAGAAAAGCCATCGAAGAAGCTCATGATGACGATATGGAAAGTATTGTAACTGATGAGCGTTACAAATTCATCCAGAAGGTAGTTGGGACTGCTGTTAAGAAGAGCGGCGAGAAGCTGACCGTATCTGATAAGATCGACCAGATCGTTACCAACCGTTTCTTAGGTATTCCGATCTTTATGCTGGTAATGTGGATCGTATATTACATCTCTGTAACTACAATAGGTACATTCGTAACTGACTGGACTAACGATACATTCGTAGGTGCTATTCAGGAAGTTGTAGGCGGATTCCTTGAAAATGCCGGTGCAAGTGACCTGATCTTAAGCCTGGTTGTTGATGGTATCATCGGCGGTCTGGGAGCAGTGCTTGGTTTCGTTCCTCAGATGGCGATCCTGTTCCTGTTCCTTTCCATCCTGGAAGACTGCGGTTACATGGTACGTATCGCATTCGTTATGGACCGTGTATTCCGTCACTTTGGTCTGTCCGGTAAGAGCTTCATCCCGTTACTGATCTCCTCTGGTTGTGGTATCCCAGGTATCATGGCTTCCAAGACCATTGAGCAGGATAACGACAGAAGACTTACAATTATGACAGCAACCTTTATCCCATGTGGTGCTAAACTTCCTGTAATCGCTTTAATGGGCGGCGTTATGGCTGGTTATGTAACTGGCTGGGATGTAGCTGGCATGATGGCTCCTATCATGTACTTTGTAGGTATCGTAGCTGTTCTTGTAGCAGCTATCATGTTAAAGAAAACAAAACCATTCTCCGGAAAACCGGCTCCATTCGTTATGGAGCTTCCACAGTACCATATCCCATCTGCTAAGACTGTTCTGATGCATGTCTGGGAAAGACTGAAAGGCTTCATCATCAAGGCTGGTACTATCCTGTTCCTTGCCTGCGTAGTAATGTGGCTGCTTTCTACTTTTGGATTTGCTGATGGTTCCTTTGGTATTGTTGAAGATTCCGCAGACAGCCTTATGGCTATCATTGGCGGTGCGATCGCGCCTCTCTTTGCTCCTCTTGGCTGGGGCGAGTGGCAGCCGGTTGCAGCTGCGATTTCCGGTTTCAGTGCAAAGGAAGGTATCGTTTCTACCATGGGCGTACTTGCAAATGTTGCTGGTGACGTTGAAGATGCAGAAACTGTTGCAGAAGGTGTTGGAATGTGGTTCCCAACCGCTTTAGCCGGATTCAGCTTCCTGCTGTTTAACCTCCTTGACTCTCCTTGTCTTGCAGCTATTTCTACAATGGCCCAGCAGATGCAGGATAGAAAGTGGTTCTGGTTTGCGATCCTGTTCCAGAACGTATTTTCTTACGCTGTTACTCTTTGCGTATACCAGATTGGCAGCTTCTTATTCTATGGTTCCTTCGGTGCAGGCACAGTTGTGGCATTCGTAGTGCTGCTGTTCATGCTGTACATGCTGTTCCGTCCAGATCCATATAAGGATCAGAAGACCTATTCCAAGCGTTCTGTACAGTCCGCGTCATAATGAGCGCAGAAGAAAAACAAGCGTCGGTATATTAAACCGGCATAATAAAGGGGCCGGGTGGAAACATCCGGTCCCCTTTTAAAACTGCATGATTGTGGTAAAATGAATATGGCAGATATCCATTGTTTCATGTTTCCATTAAGAAAGAAGGGAATTTTATGATAGCAAATGTAATTATATTGCTCCTTGTATTTGGCTACTGCGGTCTGGTGATCTACTGGAAGCGCACAGGCGTATTAAAAGACAGCTGCAGCAGCTGTGGAAGCGGAAACGGCGGCTGCGGCGGTGGATGCGGTGGCTGCAGCGGACATTGCAGCAGCTGCGGCAGTGCCCATGCGCATCATATGGACAGCCATAAGGCAGCTAAGAAATATTGATCCGGTGCGCTGCCTGCGCCTGCAGGCAGGACAGCACATGTGACACAAACTGAATGTTAGAAAGAGCGGAAAATGGGAAATTCATCCGGTTCCATGCTCTATATGGTAGTTCTTCTCATTATCATCTATGTAGTGGGAATGGGGATCTACCAAGGAGTAAAATTTATCCAGAAAAGCGGGAAGAAGCAAAGATAAGAAATTCCGCGAAGAAGAGTAAACAGTGGCATACCTGTTACAGAAATAGAGGGACTTAGAAATGGTTAATGCAATTGTGATCCTTATATTGATCCTGATCGCCATCTTTGCTATCAGAGGCACCATTAAGCATATGAAAGGCGAAAGCCCATGCTGCGGTGGCGGCGGAGCCAGTGAGATCAAGGAAAAACCAAGCAAGTTAGAGGGACCTGTGATCGGTGAAAAGATCGTCCAGATCTCCGGAATGACCTGCGAGCACTGTGTAAACCGTGTAATGCGTGCTTTAAACAAGATCGACGGTGTATCTGCAAATGTCAGCTTAAAAGGCAAGAGAGCGGTTGTTTCCTATGACCGTGAGATCGATGTAAATGTGCTGAAAAAGCAGTGGAAGATGCAGGTTATACAGTAGAGTCTATTTCATAAGTTTATAATGGATTATAAAAGACCAGTTGTGGCCGGACATATCTGTCTGGTACAGCTGGTCTTTTGTTGAATGTCCTATATGCACAATCTCCGCCAATGGCGGGGAAAGCTGTATTTGGGGCATGTCGATAATGAAGACTTTATTTCAGATCTTCAGCTCTCAAAATCCTGCTGCATCCTGTCAGCGTACTTCCTCTGTGGGAGATCAGCAGCAGTGTCTTTCCTGCATAGGCAGTCTGCAGCGTATGGAGCAGTTCCTTTTCATGAAGGGCATCTAAAGCACTGGATGGCTCGTCCATCAGGCAGATATCCGGGTTACGGAGCAATATTCTTGCAATGCCGATCCTCTGGCGTTCACCGCCGGAAAGCCTTGCGCTCATCTGCCCCATGTCGGTATCATATCCATCTGGCAAGGTATGGATAAATTCCGCAATTCCGGCCCGTTTGGCAGCATCTTTGATCTCTTCCATAGAAGCACCGGGTTTTGCGATCCCTATATTTTCTGCAATGGTCATGTCGAACAGATAAGTATCCTGTTCCAGAAATGCGATCCGCTTATGCAGTTCCCTGAAGCTGATCTGTTCCAGTGGAATACCGTTGATCAGGATCTGACCCTCTGTTGGAGCATAGAACCGCAGAAGAAGCCGCAGCAGTGTGGATTTTCCGGCACCGGACTCACCGGCAATACCGATCTGGTCCCCTTTGTGTATGACATAATTAAAATGTTCCAGGATCTTTCGTTCTGTACCTGGATAAGCGAAAGTCACATCTTTAAATTCAATGGTCTGGATCTCGCCGCAGGTAACCGCATGTTCCGGTTCCTCAGTCTCAGGCAATGTATCCTCGATCTTAAAAATACGTTCTGCAGCGCCGTATGCCTCTAACAGGCTTGTTACCACAAAAGTAAGGCTGAAAGAAGAGGATAGAGAAGCTGTTGCAGCAAAGGAAATAGCAATGGTTCCTACCGGGTTATCGATGCCTTTGATGCAAGATATCCGGCGCATACAAGGATCAGTATCCTTGCAAGGTAGATGAAAAGTTAGGGAAAGAGGCAATGGTCTGGCGGTGAAGGGTAAGTCCTAAAGCAGCCTTATTTACCTGGCTGTTTGTCTTCATTACATCTTCCATTTTCCGGTTTCCTGCACCAAAGATCTGGATATCCCGGATACTGTATACACTTTCCAGGATCTTCGATTTCAGATCACCTAACTCTTCCCTATAGCGCATACCGATCCCACGTCCGGCAACCAGGGCTCCAAGAGGCAGTACAACGCTGATCATAATATAGATTGGGATCAGCACCAGTGCATACAGCGGATTTACAAACCATGCCAGAAGCACTGTTGTTACCGGCAGTAAAATGACTGTAAACATAGGTCCGATAGTATGTGCAAAGAAATATTCAAGAGTTTCAATATCTGCCACAGCGATATTCATAATATCACCGGTTTCCCGTCCGATCATATAAGCAGGAGAAATACGGTCGATGGCGTCAAAAGATGGACTCTCATTTTCGCAAGGATGCCGTATGCACCTAAATGGGAGAATAAACCTTCCAGATAGCGGCACACTGCGATCAAAACAGCACAGGTAACAGTAAGGGCTGCATAAGTCATCATTCCATCACAAAACCAGCCGCAGCCAAAGCCATAAAGCGCCAAATCCCATCAGTCCCATATGGGAGAGTGCTCCCAGTACACTGGCAACTGTTGAAATGGCAATATAGTTCCGGATCGGTCTTCCAATGGCAGAAGCCGGCGGTTCATTTTCTTCATTGAATAACTGAATTTTCGTTTCATTCTGCCACCTCCATTGCCTGCTGGCGTATTACCAGTTCATGATATAAGCCATCCTGGGCCATTAAAGTTTCATGATCGCCCTGCTGTGCCACCCTGCCATCTTTTAGAACGTAAATGCAGTCAGCGCCACGTACTGATGACATTCTATGGGAGATGATGATAAGGGTCCGGGTATGGGCCAGGTGGCCGATGGTCTCCCAGATCTCCTTTTCACTTTCAGGGTCTACGCTGGAAGTAGCCTCATCAAAGATCATGTATTCAGCCTTTGATAAAAGGGCTCTTGCAATACCGATTTTCTGGCGTTGGCCGCCGGAGAGGAAGCACCTGCATTTCCAACATCAGAATTCAGTCCTTTTCCAGTGACTGTACAAATTTTAAAAGTCCCGCTTCTTTACAGCCTCCATTAAAGTCTGGTCATCTGCATCCGGGTCAGCAAGGAGCAGATTTTCACGGATGGTCCCGGAAAAAGGTTTACCTGCTGGGGAACCATGGCAATGTGCTTTCTCAGTTCCTCCGGCTTCATGCTGTGATAGTCTTTGCCGTCCATGTAAATATGTCCGGCTGCCGCGTCACAAAAACGCATTAAAGAGAAGCAGTGGTGGATTTTCCACAGCCGGAAAGTCCAACTAAAGCGACAACAGAACCTTTGGGGATTGTAAGAGAAACATCCTGTAAGGCTCTGGCCCGTCCTTCATAACCATAGGATACATGTTCCATACGGATCCCATTAAAATGTTCCTTATCTTCCGGCAGTGACGGGGCAAAGGGGCGTGTTGTATCTGTATCAAGGATCTCCTCCACTTTACCTGCTGCGGAAATAGCGGTTAAAGCACTGTGGGAAGCGCTCATCAGCTGCTGTGCAGAAGAAAAATAGCTGTAAGAAAGCATTAAAACGATCAGTGCCTGTGAAATGGTAATGGAACCCTTTGTAATACGTACACAGGAGTCTACAAGGGCGATCACCAGGGCAGCATAGATCAGAGCTTCTGTTACCAGGAAAGAGGTAAAATTGATCTTCATAAAGCAGTTGATATTTTTATTTAATATATCTGCCTTTTCCCCAGGATACGGGAATGTTCCCTGTCTCTGTCAAACAGCTTTAAAGTAGTAAGTCCCCGCAGGCTGTCCATATAGTAGCCGGTCATATCATCCAGTGAACGCCAGTAGATCTTGCGGATATCTTCGATCCTGCTGCGGAATGCATTATTAATAGGAAGCAGAAAAGTGATACTACTAATAATAAAACAGCCACAGGCATGGAAATGTTCTTTAAATGAAAGAACAGATAGATGGGCGCGATCACACTGTAGATCAGACTTGGAAGGTAGGTACTGAAATAGGTCTGCATCTGTTCCACGGCATCTACAGAGGCTGTGATAGCAGAGACAGGACCGATCTTTCGATGCCTCCTGCGTCTAATTCCAGAACTTTGAAAAGATCATTTTCCGCATGCCTTCTCTTGCCTTTGCAGCGGTCCTGTATTCTAACAGTCCTTTTAAGAGCTGGGCAAGAAAGGTAAATACAGCTGCAGCCAGCGCGGCCCGGATGGCGCTCCAGGCAGTATTTAAGATCGCCTGAGGCTGAAAAGAGTACCAAGGAAACCGGCAATGATCTCAGCCAGCGCCGTGGTACCTACCAACGTAAGAAAGCCCACCCCTGCTATGGCTAAGATCCAAAGCCATAGTCCCCGGGCAAGCTTTAAAAGAGTTTTGTTCATTAAAAGCATAGTTTTCCCCAATTTTGTATGTTTTACTGCTATCTTATTAAATAAAAGACTTTTTCAATCCCTAATCCCCTATTGAAAAAATCGTATATTAATATTTCATGAATTATAGCGAAATATTTCCCTGAGGATTTGAAAAATGGCGCATAGTATGGTATATTGAACAAAGAATAACCAGTGGTTCGGCCGTAGTCTGCATTAAAATAAGAAGCAATACGGTTACAGGGACCTGCAAGGAGGAAAAATGAAAGGGATTATACTTGCCGGCGGAAGCGGCACCAGACTTTACCCTTTAACCAAAGTAACATCGAAGCAGCTGCTTCCTATTTATGACAAACCTATGATCTATTACCCGTTATCTGTGTTGATGAATGCAGGTATCAGGGATATCTTAATCATCTCCACACCAGTTGACACCCCACGTTTTGAGGCTCTGTTAGGTGATGGAAAGCAGTTCGGTATCAACTTAAGCTATGCTGTACAGCCAAGCCCGGACGGACTGGCTCAGGCATTTATCATTGGCGAGGAGTTTATCAATGGTGACTCCGTTGCCATGGTATTAGGTGATAATATTTTCCATGGACAGGGCTTAAACAAGAGATTAAAAGCTGCTGCCAATAAGGGAAAAGGCGCAACTGTATTCGGTTACTATGTAGACGATCCGGAGCGTTTCGGTATCGTTGAATTTGACGCAAACGGCAAAGCGATCTCTATTGAAGAGAAGCCTGAAAGCCGAAGTCCAATTACTGCGTAACAGGACTTTATTTCTACGATAACCGCGTTGTAGAGTATGCAAAGAACTTAAAGCCATCTGCAAGAGGCGAGTTAGAGATCACAGATCTGAACCGTATCTATCTGGAAAATGGCGATCTGGATGTTATCTTACTGGGACAGGGCTTTACCTGGCTGGATACAGGAACCCATGAGTCCTTAGTAGAAGCAACCAACTTTGTAAAGACGGTAGAGACCCACCAGCACAGAAAGATCGCGTGCCTGGAAGAGATCGCATACTTAAACGGCTGGATCACCAAAGAGCAGGTATTAGAGACCTACGAAGTTTTAAAGAAGAACCAGTACGGCAAGTACCTGAAAGACGTTTTAGACGGAAAGTATGTAGACAAGCTGCATAACCGCGAATTCTAACGAACAAGCTATAGGGCGCAAAATTCAAGAAATAAGCGGATGTTGAGCTTGCTCATAAGTCCGCTTATGGCTTGAATTTTACATCGGATGGATATCCGATGCTTATTGTTGCGGCTTGCCGCAGCAAGAAGATGTCCCTCGCATAGAGCTATTTTAGGAGGAAAAATTTACATTATGAAGATCATCGTAACCGGCGCCGGATTTATCGGAAGCAACTTTGTACATCATATGGTAAACAAATACCCAGACTATGAGATCATCAACCTGGATCTGTTAACCTATGCAGGAAACCTGGAAAACTTAAAGCCAGTAGAGAACAAACCAAACTACCGCTTTGTAAAAGGCGATATCGCTGACAGAAAGTTCATCTTCGATTTATTTGAGAAAGAAAAACCAGACGTAGTAGTAAACTTCGCTGCAGAAAGCCATGTAGACCGTTCCATTACAGATCCGGAGGCATTTGTGCGCACCAATGTAATGGGAACTACTACCTTACTGGATGCATGCCGTACCTATGGCATTAAGCGTTATCATCAGGTATCTACCGATGAGGTTTATGGAGATCTGCCATTAGACCGCCCAGACCTGTTCTTTACAGAGACAACACCGCTGCACACCTCCAGCCCATATTCTTCATCCAAGGCAAGTGCAGACCTGTTTGTACTGGCATATCACAGAACCTATGGAATGCCTGTAACTGTATCCCGCTGCTCCAACAACTATGGCCCATATCATTTCCCTGAGAAGCTGATCCCGCTGATCATCAGCCGTGCATTAGCAGATGAGGAGCTTCCTGTATACGGAACCGGTGAAAATGTACGTGACTGGCTTCATGTATCCGATCACTGCGAAGCAATCGACCTGATCATCCACAAGGGCCGTGTAGGTGAAGTTTACAACATTGGCGGACACAACGAGAGAACCAATCTGGAAGTTGTAAAGACTATCTTAAAGGCATTAAACAAGCCGGAAAGCCTGATCAAGTTTGTAACAGACCGCCCAGGCCATGACCGCCGTTATGCCATCGACCCAACCAAGATCGAGACAGAATTAGGCTGGAAGCCAAAATACAACTTTGATACAGGAATTCAGCAGACCATCCAGTGGTATCTGGACAACCAGGAATGGTGGAAAAATATTTTAAGCGGTGAGTACAGCAATTACTTCGATAAAATGTACGGAAACCGTCTGTAAGTGAACGATAAGTAACAGTAACTGTGGCTGACGGAAATTTCCGCCAGCCATTGACGTGTATAGTAAGATGTACTCTGAGAGTACATAATAAAAGTGAGGGATCATTTATGAGAGTTCTGGTAACAGGTGTAAAAGGACAGCTTGGACATGACGTAATGGACGAACTGGCAGCTAAGGGCATCGAAGGAATTGGCGTAGATGTAGAAGAAATGGATATCACAGACGCCGCAGCCTGCGAAAAGTAATTACTGAGGCAAAACCGGATGCAGTGATCCACTGTGCAGCATATACTGCAGTAGATGCTGCTGAAGACAATGTGGAACTGTGCCGCAAGGTCAATGCAGAAGGAACCAGAAACATTGCAAAAGTCTGCAAAGCCTTAGACATTAAGATGATGTACATCAGTACAGACTATGTATTTAACGGCGAAGGTCTGCGCCCATGGGAGCCGGATGACCACAGAGAGCCATTAAATGTATATGGTCTGACCAAGTACGAAGGCGAGATCGCAGTAGAGCAGAACCTGGAAAAGTACTTTATTGTCCGTATTGCATGGGTATTTGGTGTAAATGGAAAGAACTTTATTAAGACCATGCTCCGTTTAGGCCAAGAGAGAGGCGCTGTCAGCGTTGTAAATGACCAGATTGGTTCCCCAACTTATACTTACGATCTGTCTAAGCTGTTAGTTGCCATGATCCAGACCGACAAGTACGGCAGATATCATGCAACCAATGAAGGACTTTGCAGCTGGTATGAATTTGCCTGCGAGATCTTCCGTCAGGCTGGTATGGATGAAGTAAAGGTAACACCAGACTCATCTGCATTCCCTGTTAAGGCAAAACGTCCATCTAACAGCCGCTTAAATAAGGATAAACTGACAGAAAACGGCTTTGAGAGACTTCCTGCATGGCAGGACGCTTTGGGACGCTATTTAGAGGAACTGAAGAAGAACGATATGTTTTAATCCGGTTCAGAATAAAATTGACTTCTGCATCAGGCAGTGATCGGCCAGATACAGGTGCAGATAGGAAGGATCATAAAAATGGGAAAATATTTTGGAACAGACGGCTTTCGCGGGGAAGCAAATGTAAACTTAACCGTTGAACATGCCTTTAAAGTAGGCCGTTTCTTAGGCTGGTACTACGGACAGAAAAGCCAGATGAAAGATGCCGTATCGTTATCGGAAAAGATACCAGACGCAGCAGCTACATGTTTGAGTATTCTTTAGTAGCAGGTCTGACCGCATCCGGCGCTGATGTATTTCTGCTTCACGTAACTACCACACCAAGCGTTTCTTATGTAGTACGTACAGAGGGCTTTAACTGCGGTATCATGATCTCTGCCAGCCACAACCCATACTATGATAACGGTATCAAGGTTATCAACGAAAAGGGCGAAAAGCTGGAAGAATCTGTGATCGTAGAGATCGAGAAATACTTAGACGGCGAAATGGGCGAGATCCCGTTAGCTAAGAAAGACAAGATCGGACGCACGGTAGACTTTGCAGCAGGCAGAAACCGTTACATCGGCTATCTGATCGCTATTGCCACCCGTTCTTTCAAGAACATGAAAGTGGCTTTAGACTGTGCAAACGGAAGTGCTTCTGCGATTGCTAAAATGTATTTGATGCCCTTGGCGCTGAGACACATGTGATCAGCAATGAGCCAAATGGCTTAAACATCAACACAGACTGCGGTTCCACCCACATTGAACATTTACAGAAATTTGTAGTAGAAGAAGGCTGTGATGTAGGCTTTGCTTACGACGGAGATGCTGACCGCTGCATCGCTGTAGATGAAAAGGGAAATGTAGTAGACGGAGACGGCATTATGTATGTCTGCGGCAAGTACATGAAGGAGCAGGGAAGCCTGTTCCACAACACAGTTGTTACTACCATTATGTCAAACTTCGGTCTTTACAAGGCATTTGACCGGGAAGGCATTTCCTATGAAAAGACAGCTGTAGGCGATAAATATGTTTATGAAAATATGGCTGCTACCGGCAACTGCTTAGGCGGCGAACAGTCCGGCCATATCATTTTCAGTAAACATGCAACGACCGGAGACGGCATCCTTACTTCCCTGAAAGTAATGGAAGTGATCCTGGAGAAGAAGCAGACTCTTGCAAAACTGGCATCTGAATATGAAGTTTATCCGCAGGTTCTTAAGAACGTAAAGGTAAAAGACAAAAAGCAGCCCAGGATGATGAAAAGTCCAGGCAGAGGTTGCCAAAGTAACAGAAAGCTTAGGAAGCAATGGACGTATCCTTCTTCGTCAGTCTGGTACAGAACCGGTTGTCCGTGTTATGGTAGAGGCATCTGATCTTGAGACCTGTGAAAATACGTTGACCAAGTGATTAAAGTAATGGAAGAGCAGGGACATTGTTTATAAGGCGAAAAATGCGCCTGCAAACGTTGATCAGGAATATTATCCATAACCAGAACGAATAGTAAAATGAAATCTCATTGCTTGTAAGAATAAAGGGTATATGTTATACTGTAATATATATTTTTATCATTTGCAGCAATGAGGCTGGTGTATCAGAGGCTCCGGGGACAATGTTGCTCCGGAGCTTTTAAACAAATCCCATGCTGTATACGATTTTATTAAGAAAAGGAATGATGAAACGTGGGCTGAATCAGTAAAAGTACTGCTGTTTATCGTCTGCCGTTACGGCGTGATCGAGCGACTGCCCGGAAGGGCTTGAGATTAAAAATACAAAGCAGAACCGTTTAAATGCCGGTCACAACAGCAAGTAGCATGTAACAAAAAGACAGAGATAGACACAAGGAGGAAATAGTTATTATGTTAAATTATAAGAGATATAAAAGAGTACCTGTAGTTAATTTCCCGGAGCGTACCTGCCAAATAAGGAAATTGAAAAGGCTCCTGTATGGTGCAGCGTTGACCTTCGTGACGGAAACCAGGCACTGGTAGAACCAATGGTAGTAGAAGAAAAGGTAGAGATGTTCAACCTTTTAGTAAAGCTGGGCTTTAAGGAGATCGAGGTTGGTTTCCTGCAGCTTCCCAGATCGAATATGATTTTCTTCGTACCCTGGTTGACCGCAAGCTGATCCCGGATGATGTAGAAGTCCAGGTATTAGTACAGTGCCGTGAGCATCTGATCAAGAGAACTTTTGAGGCATTGAAGGGCATCAAGAAAGCCATTGTACATATTTACAATTCCACATCTACTCTTCAGAGAGATGTTGTTTTCCACAAAGATATGGATGAGATCAAGGATATCGCTATTGTAGGTACCAAGATGGTACAGAGATACGCAGCAGAATGTGATACCAAGATCCGTCTGGAGTATTCTCCAGAGAGCTTTACCGGCACAGAGCTGGATTTTGCTCTTGATATCTGTACTGCAGTTCAGGAAACCTGGGGCGCTACCAAGGAGAACCCGATCATCATCAACCTTCCATCTACTGTTGAGATGAACACTCCAAACGTATACGCAGACCAGATCGAATGGATGAATACACACTTTAAGAACAGAGAAAGCATTATCTTAAGTGTGCATCCACACAATGACAGAGGCGAAGGTGTTGCTTCTACTGAATTAGCACTGCTTGCAGGCGCTGACCGTGTAGAGGGAACCCTGTTCGGAAATGGTGAGCGTACAGGTAATGTAGATATTTTAACCGTTGCTTACAATATGTTCTCCCAGGGTATCAACCCAGAGTTAAATATTGAAAATGTCCGTGAGATCGCAGAAGTTTACGAGCGCTGCACCAAGATGCAGATCCCGCCAAGACATCCATACGCTGGAAAGCTGGTATTTACCGCATTCTCCGGTTCTCATCAGGATGCGATCAACAAAGGTATGCAGGCTCTTCATGAGAGAAACAGCCAGTACTGGGAAGTTCCGTATCTGCCTATCGATCCAAGCGATATTGGAAGACAGTACGAGCCAATCGTTCGTATCAACAGCCAGTCCGGAAAGGGCGGCGTAGCCTTTGTTATGGATACTTTCTATGGCTTCAAGCTTCCAAAGGGCATGCACAAGGAGTTTGCAGATGTCATCCAGGCTATTTCCGAAAAGCAGGGTGAAGTTGCTCCAGAGCAGATCATGGAAGAGTTCAAGAAGGATTATCTGGACCGCAAAGAACCAATGCACTTCCGCAAGTGCCGTATTACCGATACAGAGACTGCAGACGGCGAGTTTGCAACACTGGTTAAACTTACCTACACTGATCATGGTATTGAGAAGTACTTCGATGGCATTGGAAACGGACCGATTGATGCTGTTCAGAGAGGCTTAGAAGAGGCACTGGGCATCCAGATCAAGGTATTAGACTACACCGAGCATGCACTGGCATCCGGTTCCGGCGCACAGGCTGCTTCCTACATCCACTTAGTAGACCAGAGTACTGGAAAAGCAACTTACGGCGTAGGCATCAGCTCCAATATTACCAGAGCATCTATCCGCGGTATCTTCAGTGCTGTGAACAGACTGTTTTATTAATGAATGGTAAATGCCGGATCCCCGGTATGAAATAAAAATAAATGTGAAATCAAAAAGCGTGTTGTCATTTATGGCAATGCGCTTTTTTGTACGTGCCAATATCCTTTTTTGTTATAACGCAGAGCCAGAGTGAACTCCTTCGTTGACTTAGGTTATGGTCAATGTTACAATGTTTTATGTTTCAGGATATCATACATTACGGAGGAAAATCATTTATGCATGAATTAAAAGTGGCCCGTTCTCAGGCGCTGACAACCAGGGAAATGGCGCAGATCGGTCTGTTTACAGCTCTGATCGCAGCAGGGGCCTATATTAAGATCAATATACCGGTGCAGCCCTTTCCCATGCATTTTACCATGCAGTTTTTATTTGTCCTGTTAGCAGGATTTTTGCTTGGAGCCCGCAGAGGTGCAATCTGTGTGGGGATTTATCTGGCGGTAGGCCTTTCCGGTATTCCGGTGTTTGCGGCAGGTGGCGGTCCTGCTTATCTGATCCGTCCAACATTCGGATTTTTACTGGGCTTTGTATTTGCTGCCTGGATCACAGGAAAGCTGTCCTCCCTTCGCCCGGGAGCAGGTACTGCCTGGGATCTGTTCAGTGCCTTCTGGGGGATGATGGCTTATTATGTTTCAGGAATGGTGTATTTTTATGGGATCAGTAATTATGTGATCCATATGCCAATCTCATGGAAACTGGTGGTGATCAACTGTTTTCTGATCACAGTGGTGGAAGATTTTCTTCTCTGCGTTATGGCGGCATTTCTGGCAAAAAGGATCCGGGCGCTGGCAGGAGATATGTTCCAGAATTAGAAACTGGTTTCAGCTCAAATGTTACATTATAAATGCGGGGGTTAAACAACTTGAAAGAATATAAGATCATTTTCAGCGATATTGACGGCACTCTTTTAAACAATGAAAACCAGGTTCCAGGGGAGACTATAGAGGAACTGCGCCGTCTGGACAGTCAGGGAGTTCCTTTTGTACTGGTATCAGCCCGTATGCCAAAAGGAATGCGCCCCATCCGGGAAGAACTGGGGATCCATGCTCCTATGGTGTGCTACAGCGGCGGTCTGGTTCTGGATCCGGATGATCAGGAAATATACAGCTGCCTGCTGGATCTGGACCTGGCATGTGAGATCAAAAGTCTGGTTGCAAAAGAGTTTCCGGAGGTAGTCTGCGGCATATACGGTGGGGAACACTGGGTAGTGGACGATATCAGGGATCCGTGGGTGATCCAGGAACAGGGAATCACCCATCTGATACCGGAAACCGGAGATATAAGGGAGATTTTTGGAAAAGAGGGTGGCATTCATAAGTTTCTGTTTATGGGGGATGAAGAAGCGGTGATCCGTACAGAAAACCGCTTAAAAGAACGGTATCCACAGCTTTCCATTGCAAGATCCAAGCCGGTTTATCTGGAAGTAATGAACGGAAACGTGTGTAAATCAGCAGGAGTGAAGATTGTATGTGAAAAATATGACATTCCTGTGGAGCAGTCCCTGGCTTTTGGGGACGGGCAGAATGACCTTGATATGTTAAATGCAGCAGGTGCCGGTTTTGCCATGGCCAATGCGCCGGAAGAAGTAAAAGCGGCGGCTCCTTTCGTAACTCCGGTTGACAATGAACATCAGGGGCTTTTAGCTGTGTTGAGGAAATATTTTGATGAAAAATAAAATGGAGTATGCCTATGCGGGAGGTGCTTCTGCAGATACAGGAAGTACCTTTGGCTTAAGTGGCGCAGCGCTTAAATGGATCGCCATGATCTCCATGCTCATTGACCATATTGGGGCAGTGGTCGTGGAATATGGGTTGTATTATCAGGGCGGAGCAGAATGTTTTCAAAAACTTCTGGAAAATGGAAATGGCCAGTGGCTGTATGTGCTTCAACGGGGAATGCGTATGCTGGGACGGCCTGCATTCCTGATCTATGCTTTTCTTCTGGTAGAGGGCTTTTACCATACACACAGCCGGAGGCGTTACGCCCTGCAGATGTTTCTGTTTGCCCTCATATCAGAACTGCCTTTTGACCTGGCGGCAGCCAACCGCTGGTTTTATCCGGGGTACCAGAATGTATTTTTTGAATTTCTCATAGGACTGGCTGTTTTATGGGGCATGGAACAGGCACAGTTTCGGGAAAAAACTCCCCTTGCAGTGGAAGCGGGAAAGATATTTGCAGTAGCTTTGGGCTGTATGGCAGCAGTGCTGATTCAGTCAGATTATGATTATATCGGGATCATCATTATTGCAGCTTTTTATGAGTTTCATTACAGCAGGGCAGGGCGCAGTGTGGCAGCGGCAGTCCTTGGCGGCCTGGAAACACTGGATCTGAACTATGGAGTTGGTGCCCTGGCAGCAATACCCATCTGGTTTTATAATGGAAAACGGGGAAAACAGAAGTTTAAATATGTGTTTTACTGGTTTTATCCGGTGCATCTGACCGTTCTGGTGTTGATCAGAGCCGGATTTCTGGGGATTTTTCCGTGGTAATATAAAAAGTCTGCACATAAGGGGAAAATCTGTTGATTGCCTGATGATGCCAGATGCGGTATACTCGGATTATGTCGTGGTATAAAAAAGGAGCATAAAAATGAAAAAATATGACTATATATTAGTAGGAAGCGGACTGTACTCCGGTGTCTTTGCCTGGTTTGCGAAGCAGAAGGGAAAGAAGTGCCTGGTCCTGGAAAAGAGGGATCATATTGGCGGAAATGTGTACTGTGAAAATACAGAAGGTATCCATGTACACAAATACGGTGCCCACATTTTCCATACAAGCAACAAAGAAGTATGGCAGTTTGTAAATTCACTGGCAGAATTTAATCGTTATACCAACAGTCCGGTTGCCAATTACAAAGGTGAAATGTACAACATGCCTTTTAACATGAACACCTTCAGCAAGATGTGGAATATTTCCACTCCGGCAGAGGCGAAAAAGATCATTGAAGAGCAGAAAAAAGAGATCACCGGCGAGCCGAAGAACTTAGAAGAGCAGGCCATCAGCCTGGTAGGCCGCGAGATCTATGAAAAACTGGTAAAAGGCTACACAGAAAAACAGTGGGGAAGAGACTGCACAGCACTTCCGGCTTTTATCATCAAGAGACTTCCTGTGCGCTATACCTATGATAATAACTATTTCAATGATCTGTACCAGGGAATTCCTATTGGCGGTTACAATGTGATCATTGACCGTCTCTTTGAAGGCTGCGATATTGAAACCGGCGTAGATTATCTGGAAAAGAAGGAATATTACGATGGTTTAGGGGAAAAGATCGTGTATACAGGAACCATTGATGCTTATTATAAGTATCAGTTTGGCAAGCTGGAATACCGCAGCCTGCGTTTTGAGTCTGAGGTTCTGGATGAGGAAAACCACCAGGGCGTTGCTGTAGTAAACTACACGGACCGCGAGACTCCGTACACCCGCATCATTGAGCACAAGCACTTTGAATTCGGTACCCAGCCAAAGACGGTTATTACCAGAGAATATCCTGTTACCTGGCAGGAAGGTATGGAACCTTATTATCCGGTCAATGATGAGAAAAACCAGGCATTGTATCAGAAGTATGCAAAACTGGCTGAAAAAGAAGAACATGTTATTTTTGGCGGACGTTTAGGAGAATATAAGTATTACGACATGGACAAGGTGATCGCTTCTGCCATGGCATGTGCAAAGGAAGAACTGAATATGCTGTAAACGGGGGAATGTCATGCCTGACGGACAGAAATATGAGCCTGAGTAAGATAAAGCTGCTGCAAAGTGGAAAGAGACCATTTTGCAGTAGCTTTTTTGTGTACCGGGAAATTCCGTTGGAACTACCGGCGCCATTATTTTCCAGAAATTTCCAAAAACCCTGTTGATACAGGGGATTTACAGACGAAAAATGCAGCAAAATGACGAGCTATAAAATGACAGATTAAAGATTTTTTGTATAATTTGTGACTTTAAAGCATAAAAATATAAATGGATTACAAAAATAAATGGTAAAAAATTACAAATTCACAACAAAAAAACTTGCTTTTTTAACAGGGGTGTGTTACACTAGCACACAAGTGTAGACCGTAGACGTACAAAATAAAACTTGTATGCCGCCGGCCATGAGGACAGCATGATCCATGTTGAAAACATGCAGGGGGGTAGATGGTCTGGACATCTATAAATTAAGGAGGACGAATTATGAAAAGCAAAAAAATGATGGCTCTTGTTACAGCAGCAGCGATGGCATTTGGTCTGGCAGGATGTGGCGGTGGAAATACCGCAGCTACAACAGCAGCACCTGCTGAGAAGGCAGAAGAAAAAACTACCGCAGCAGAAGCTGTTACAGAAGCAACAGAGGCTGCAAAGTCAGAAGGCAGTGATAACTGGAAAGTAGCAATTTTAACCGGTACTGTTTCACAGGGCGAGGAAGAGTTCCGTGCAGCAGAAAAAGCATTAGCTACATATGGTCCGGAGCACATCGTTACAGCAACTTATCCGGACAACTTTATGTCAGAGATGGAGACTACCGTATCCCAGATCGTATCTTTCGCATCTGATCCTGATGTAAAAGCGATCGTTATGTGTCAGGCAGTTCCTGGTGCAAAGGCTGGTTTTGATAAGGTTCGCGAGATGGGAAGAGATGACATCCTCCTGATCGCTGGTACTCCTCAGGAAGACCCGGCTGTTATCGCAGCAGCATCTGATCTTGTTTTATATGCAGATGAAGCAGCACAGGGCGATACCATTATGGAAAAATGCGCTGACTGGGGTATTGATGTATTCGTACATTACTCCTTCCCACGCCATATGGCAATGGAGCTGATCGTAGCACGCCACGAACTTCTTAAGAAGAACGCAGATGCGCTTGGCATCGAAATGGTAGACGTTACTGCTCCAGACCCAACTGCAGAGGCTGGACTTTCCGCTTCCCAGCAGTTCATCCTGGAAGATGTTCCACAGCAGCTGAAGAAATATGAAGGCAAGAAAGTTGCTTTCTTCACAACAAACTGTGGTATGCAGCCTTCTTTACAGACCGCTTGCTTAGATGAGCCTAATGCTTATTATCCACAGCCTTGCTGCCCAAGTCCATATCACGCATTTCCAGCTACGTTAGGACTGGAACTTGCAATTGGCGGTGATGACGAAGACGCATTAAAGCAGATCGCAGCTAAATTAAAGGAGCATGACGCAGTAGGACGTTTCTCTACATGGGCATCCCCGGTTGCTATGACCATTATTGCAGTTGGTGTTGATTATGCAAAGGGATATATCACAGGCGAGATCACAGACCGCAATGATGCTGATAAGCTGGTTGAAATGTTTAACTCTAAAGTTGAAGGGGCAAAGATCAATAATTATACCAATGCAGAAGGTGAAACTTTTGATAATTACTATACCATTCTGCTTGCTCCGGTTGATTTTAACGACTACTTATAAGAAACTTGAAATCTGAGAAAAGGCTCACCCTATTGATTTCGGGTGGGCCTTTTTCAGCAAAATGATAACTGACAGAAAGGGGAATTTCAATGAACACAGAAAAAGAATATGTTCTTGAGATGAAAGACATTACCAAGCATTATGGTGAAAATACCGTATTAAATGGCGTGTCTCTTTCCGTGAAAAAAGGCGAGATCCATGCACTGTTAGGAGAAAATGGAGCTGGTAAATCTACTCTGATGAATATCCTGTTTGGTATGCCGGTCATCCACAGCACAGGCGGTTTTGAGGGAAAGGTCCTTTTAGATGGGGAAGAAACACATATCCATTCTCCTTATGACGCCATGGAAAAGGGCATTGGTATGGTCCACCAGGAATTTATGCTTCTTCCGGGATTTACTATTACGGAAAACATCAAATTAAATCGTGAGATCACAAATCCCAATCCGGTAAGCCGCCTTCTGGGAAAGAACCTGGAAAGCCTGGATATGAAGGCTATGGCTTTTGATGCCCGTAAGGCTCTGGATGACGTAGGAATGAATTTAGATGAAAAAACGCTGGTCCATGGAATGCCGGTTGGATATATGCAGTTTATCGAGATCGCAAGAGAGATCGATAAAACAGGTGTAAAACTTCTGGTGTTTGATGAACCCACTGCTGTTCTTACGGAGAGTGAGGCAGCCCAGCTTATTTCCGTTATGAAGAAGATCTCTGAAAGCGGTATTGCCATTATCTTTATTACCCATCGTCTGGACGAGGTAATGGCCGCATCTAATAACATTACCATCCTGCGAGACGGAAAGCTGGCAGCAACAAGAGAAACTGCAAAAACCAGTATCCGTGAGATCGCGGAACTGATGGTAGGCCGAAAAGGGGAAGCAATGGTAGAGGCAGCCCCAAGACCGGTTCCAAGTGAAAAAGTGGCTATGAGCATCCATGATCTTCATGTAGATATGCCCGGTGAGCAGGTAAATAGCTTATCTGTGGATATTTACGAGGGCGAGATCTTCGGTATCGGCGGTCTGGCAGGTCAGGGAAAACTGGGTATCCCCAATGGTATCATGGGACTTTATGATGCAGAGGGAAAGGTAGAACTGTTCGGACAGGAATTAAACTTTAAAGATACCAGATCTGTTTTAAGCGCAGGTGTTGCCATGGTTTCTGAAGACCGTAAAGGTGTGGGCCTTTTATTAGATCGTTCCATTGAAGACAATATCGTATTTAACGCCATGCAGATCAAAGGGGAATATTTGAAGAAATTCGGACCATTTACCCAGATCGACAGCAAAAAGATCCGTGAAACCGCAGAAGAATACATAAAGAGCCTGGACATCCGCTGCTTTGGACCGACCCAGCATTCCGGTACTTTATCCGGTGGTAACCAGCAGAAGGTATGTATTGCCAAGGCGCTGTGCATGTCTCCGAAATTCCTGTTTGTTTCCGAACCTACCCGAGGTATCGACATCGGCGCGAAAAAGTTGGTGTTAGAGACTCTGGTGCGTTTAAACAGGGAACTGGGAATGACCGTTGTCATTGTTTCCTCAGAACTTCAGGAGCTTAAGAGTGTTTCTGATCGTATTGCCATTGTTTCAGAAGGCAAACTGGTAGACATCTTATCTCCACAGGCACCAGACGCAGATTATGGTCTGGCCATGTCCGGCATTAAACCGTCCGAACATATAGAGAAAGGGGGAACAGAAGAATGACGAAAAATAAGATCCAGAGACTCCTTGCCATTCTTTGTGCAGTAGCGGCAGCCTTCTGTATGGTATTAGGATTTATAAATATGCCTAAGCAGAATGGGGCGGCAGGTCAGGAGATCCTTCGTACCATGCGTATCCAGACACTGCTCAGTGCTACCGGCGACAGCGTAGTGGAAAGTTACGTAGCCATTGCGAAACAGGAAGCACAGGCGGCAGCCAAGGCATCCGGCGGCGGTATGGCAGCTATCCGTGAAGCAGTAGAAAAGGCAGAAACAGAAACAAGAGCAAAATACGAAAATGGCGCCCAGAGTGATCTTTCCGGTATTGATGTAACCGGTCTTTCTGCAGCTGTTGACGTATATACAGAGGCTGTAAAGGCCTATGCAGAGGTGGAGGCTCAGGCCCGCGCTGCTTATGAAGAGGCACATTATGCAGAGGCAGAGGCAGCTTTAGAAAAGAAACATGAAGAAATGTCAGCAGCAGGAGAAGAGATCCCGGAAGATGATGAAGTAGTAGTTGATATGTCCGGTTTTGAGGCAACTCCTGAAATGCTTGAAAAGCAGGAAGAAGCAAAGGCAACTTATGCAAATGTAGGCGCAGAGCTGAAAAAGATCTATCCGGTATTGACGGATGAAGCATTAGAAACACTGGAAGCGACAGTAGAAGGCATCCTTTATCAGTCCGGTGACAGTTTTGCCACTCAGTATGACCGTTACGTTGAACAGAGTAATATTAAAGAGACAAATGAAGGACGGATCATCCGTCACGCAGATGACCTGGTTTATTTAGGCTTTGCCCTTTTAGTATTGACTGTACTTTTACTGTTTAACAGCTGGCTGGTTGCAAAACTTGGTATTCCAAGAGTGATCATCGGTGTATTCTTTATCTTACTTTGCTTTATGACCTTATGGTATGATCTTTCTCTTTCTACTCTGTTAAGTAATACAGTTGTACGAATGGGAATGAATGCCATCATGGTTCTGGCAATGGTTCCTGGTATCCAGTGCGGTATCAGCCTGAATCTGGGTCTTCCCATTGGTCTGGTTGCAGGTCTGATCGGTGGTCTTTTAACCATTGAGTTTGGTATTCCAGGATGGGGAGGTTTCCTCTTCGCTATTGTTGCAGGTTCCGCTCTGGCAGCTGTCTGCGGTTATCTGTATGCACTTATGTTAAACCGCTTAAAAGGTTCTGAAATGTCTGTTACCACCTACGTTGGTTTTTCCATCGTATCTTTAATGTGTATTGCATGGCTGGTACTGCCGTTTAAGTCCCTGAAGCTTCGCTGGCCATTAGGAACCGGTCTTAGAAATACCATTGGTCTGGACGGAACCAACTTCCGCCATATCTTAAATGATTTCCTGGCATTCCAGATCGGCGATTTTACCATTCCGACAGGACTGCTGTTATTTATGGCACTTAGCTGCTTTATTGTATGGATGTTTTCACGCAGCCGTACCGGTCAGGCGATGCAGGCAGTAGGAAACAATCCTCGTTTTGCAGAGTCTGTAGGTATCAATGTTGACAAGATGCGTATTACAGGTACTGTATTTTCAACCGTACTTGGCGCGGTGGGAATTCTGGTATATTCCCAGAGCTACGGCTTTATGCAGCTGTATACAGCACCTCGCCAGATGGGCTTTATCGCAGCATCTGCTATCCTTATCGGCGGTGCGTCTACAAGCCGGTGCAAGATCAGCCATGTTCTCATCGGTACCTTCCTGTTCCAGGGTGTTTTAACACTGGGAATGCCGGTTGCAAACGTATTAGTACCTGGTTCCACTATTTCCGAAACACTGCGTATCCTGATCTCCAATGGAATCATTCTGTACGCACTTACAAAGTCAGGAGGTGAGTCTCGTGCGTAGTAAATGGGATATTCGTGAAATCCTGCAGAAAAATGCAGTTACCGTCATGTTCGTGGTATTATGTATCATCGGACTCATCTGCTCCGGACAGACAGTTTCTTATGTAATGTATGAATTATTCGGCCGTTTAAGCCGAAACGCATTTATTGTACTGGCCCTTATTATTCCGATCGTTGCCGGTATGGGTATCAACTTTGCCATCACCATTGGTGCCATGGCAGCACAGATCGCCGCTTTATGGGTGATCGAATGGGGCATCAGCGGTCTTCCAGGATTTCTGGTTGCCATGCTTATGACTATGCCCATCGCAGCTTTCTTCGGTTTCCTCATTGGTAAACTGATGAACAAGATGAAGGGCCAGGAAATGATCGGTGGTCTGATCTTAGGTTACTTTGCAAACGGATTATATCAGTTATTGTTCCTGTTTATCTTCGGCAACCTGATCCCGTTAAAGGCTCCGGGTCTGGTGATCAAGGGTTCTACCGGTGTTGCAAATACCATCGACCTTTCTACAGACCGTGGTTTTAAATATGCTTTAGATGGTCTGCTGCGAGTTTCCTTCAGCACAGCTGTTCTTATTATCTGCGGTATTATTGCAGTGGGCACCCTGGTCCTGTTTGCAAGGAAGAAAATGGAGAAGAAAAAAGCATTTACTTATGGAGGCATCTGCGTGGCTGCTATCGTAGTAGCACAGCTTCCATTTGTAAAGAATATATTCTCCATGGTCACTGTACCGATGGTTACCTTCTTTGTTGTAGGACTGTTATGTATCTTTAACAATGCCCTGATGAAAACAAAGATCGGCCAGCAGTTCCGTGCTGTTGGACAGAACCGCACCGTTGCAAATGCTTCCGGTATCAATGTGGACCGCGTTCGCGTGATTGCTATCGTGATCTCTACCGTACTGGCTGGCTGGGGACAGCTGATCTTCGTTCAGAACATGGGTTCCTTCCAGACTTACGGTGCCCATGAGCAGGTGGGTCTGTACGCAGGTGCAGCCATTCTGGTAGGTGGTGCATCCATTAAAAAGGCAACCAACGGACAGGCGCTTCTTGGCTGTATCCTGTTCCACTTACTTTTCATCGTAGCTCCATCCGCAGGAAAGAACCTGTTTGGTGACGCTGCGATCGGTGAGTACTTCCGTGTATTCATTTCCTACGGAGTTATCGCTCTGGCACTGGTTATGTATGCATGGGGAGACTATAAGAAGAAAAAGAATTAATAGGTTGTAAATACAACGAAAAGACCGTCTGGACTGGATAATGAACAGGTCCGGGCGGTCTTTTTTGTTGCCAAGCATATCGAGGAGGCGCCAGTGGCGCGTCCGCTGATTGTTAGCTGATTAAAAGTGGTTTTATATTGTTATTGGTCAGGTCAGTGAGTTAAAATTTCTTCAAGTGCTTTTACCAGCACATCATCTTCCTCTTCATTCCGGATGGCGATCCGTAAAAACTGGCGGTCATCTCTGGAGATCTTGGAGGACAGGTCTTTGATAAACAGGTTATAGCGGGTTAAAAGAAGTTCTGTTATCTCTGTGGCTTTGACATTTTCGCCTGTGAGTTCCACCATCAGGTAATTTGCTTGGGATGGGAAGATGCGGACACCGGGGAGACTGCCAAGTTTTTCCGCAAAACGGGTCCGCTCTGTGCGAAGCTTGTCTAAAGCAGAGGCATAGTCTTTTCTGTATTTTTCTTCGATCTGCATATAAAACTCACCAAAGGAATTGATATTCCAGATGGCAACATCTTTTTTCAGCTGTCCGATCAGGTCTGTATCGCCGCTGGCAGCTACACCTAAGCGCAGTCCCGGGATACCGTAGGACTTGGAAATGCTTTTTACTACGATCATATGTGGATTTTCATCTAACAGTTCTTCTACTAAAAGGGTAGGTTCTGTTTCTTCTGCGAAGTCTACGAAAGACTCATCTGCAAGGAAGCGGATGTCTTTTTCCTTTGTCCAGCGGGCCAACTTTAGCATGCCCTCACGGGAGATATAATTGCCTGTTGGATTGTCCGGATTAACTAATACCAGGCAGTCAAGGTTCTTATCTTCAAAGAAATTCATCACATCATTTTCATTGTAGGAGAAATCTTCTGTCTGAGGAACGAATGCAATGACCTTTTCTTTGTCACAGCGGTTTGCATATTCTTCAAAGGCAGGACGGATCACGCCCAGATTGCCTTTTACACGCTCCATAAGGGCTTTGATCAGTTCTGCAGCGCCATTTCCTACTACGATCTGATCCTGGCGGAGGGAGAAGTTTCTGGCGGCCAGGAGAGAGTTTACAGCCATTCCGGATGGATACTGTCTTGCAAGGACATCAAAATTATGTTTGATCTCATCCATCATTTTCTGCGGCGGATAATAACTGTTTACCAGATAGCAGAAATCCAGCATTTTTGGATAGCGCCAGTAGCCGCCGAAACGCTTCTGGATCAGGTGAGTGCGCTCTTTTTCCGGTGCGAAAATGGACTCAGCAATGTTCAGATCCTGGATATCGTCAATTTCATACCAGCGCTGGTTCTCATCCAGACGTTTTGCCTTGATGCCTGGATCATCTAAAGTTACCAGAACCTTCAATACCTGTTCATAGTATTCATTATTTCCAAGTGCTTTTGTATAAGCTTCCAGAAAAGGAACATAGTGTGTCCTGGAAAATTCCTGGCTGAATTTATAAAGGTTTACGGTCTTGTAATAATGTTCGGTATCGGAAAAACGGAACTTTTTGCCTGGGATCATGGCTTCGATATCGTCCTGGTCAGAGAGGACCAGACAGGTTCCGTCCATCCATGACTCATATTTGGCAGCCAGTGCCAGACTGTCTCTTGGGTCATCAGTAAGGCTGTTTAATACAGAGTCCTCAAAGATGATATCAGACTCTAAAAGAAGAGTGTCTTCTTTTAATAAATAGTCTTTTGCCAGGAAAAGGGAGTAAATATTGTTGGTGCGGTCATAGACCGGGTTGTCAATAAAGACAACCGGTGTTTTGATATGCAGACCTTCAATATGTTCTCGAAGTTTTTGGCCTTCATATCCGGTAACAATAACGATCCGGGACAGGTTATGCTGTTCTAACTGGTTTAAGGTGCGGTTGATCAGGGGAACACCGTTTACCTTTACCATACATTTTGTATTATTCTGTGTCAGCTGCTTTAAACGTTTTCCCATTCCGGCAGCCAGGATGATTGCTTGCATGCGTTTTTCTCCTTTATGATTTGTATCCGCTTCCAGGCAGGTAATCCGGGGATATTCCGTCTGGTTTTTTATGGCGGTTTTTAAGGACATCTTTGTAGACTTTGATGCGGTAACGGCGCATTTCTTTCTGGTTTCCAAGCAGAAGCCCGAAGGTATCCAAGAAAATGTGGGCTTTATGGTTCAGCCAGATATATGCCATATACAGGTGTGGATTTTTGGAATAGGTCTTTCCTATGTCAATGGCATTGCGGAAACCATAGTAATTTTTCCAGCTGATGACCGGGGCGGAACCAACGGGGGCTGTTTTGTGGTTTAAAACAGCTGTAGTCACATTTAAGATCCGTGACTGGTCATGGAACCGCAGACAGTATTCTGTATCATCGAACCAGATGAAATATTCTGTTTTTGGAAGGCCGATCTTTCGTACCATGTCAGCGTTTACCAACAGGCCGCAGAAGGTGCTGATATCGTATTCAAAAGAAGCTTTGGCATATTCCTCTTCCGGTACCGGCTTATAAAACATCAGTCTTGGACACTGGATGAAACGTCTGTGGGTGGTATCAATGGCTCCGGCAGTAGTTACAGTGCCGGAATAAGCCAGGTAGTTTGTTTTTAAAATGGCTTTCTGAAGCTGTTCTATATAATCTGCTGCGATCATGGCATCATCATCAATGATCAGGATCCAGTCACAGTCTGTTTTTCCAAGATCTTCCAGTCCCTTTGCAAAGCCGCCGGCCCCGCCGATATTTTCCGGAAGATGGAGGATGTGAAACTCCGGTTTTCCGGCGTTTGGGAAAACGGTTTCAGTTCCAGCCGCCAGCTGGTCCAGATATTCTGAAGTACCATCTGTACTGTGGTTGTCTACAATACAAATATAAGAAAAGGGAACTGTCTGGGACAGAACCTGCTGTATGCATTCTTTTAATAATTCCAGTCGGTTGTAAGTAACGATTGTAACTGCGAATTTCACGATAGGCTCCTTTCGCGCCGTGTTCAATGTGTGTGTTTGCACGCTCACTACAGTATAGCATAAGCAATTTATATGGAAAAGTCAAAAAAACTTATTGAAAGATTTTTGGGGGTACAACCGTACCATTATTTAATGGAGGGGGATAATTTTTCTTGGGAATTCCATTGCATGTACAGGAAAATTATGATAATCTACCAGTATAGGATTCCTCTGTAATATGGAGGAATAAAATGAGTAAAAAAACACTGGAAGAACTGGTATTTCATGACGATTTTATGTTTGCAGCTGTTATGATGGATGCAGAAAACTGCCGATGTTTCCTGGAACGTGTGTTGGAGATCCAGATTGAAAGAGTTGAGATCAGCACAGAACATGGTTTCTTTTTCAATCCGGAATGTAAGAGTATTCGCATGGACGTATTTGCAAAAGATGAAAACAGGACGCATTATGATATTGAGATGCAGCTGGTGAAAAAAGACAGTCTGGAAAAACGCAGCCGTTATTACCACAGTCAGATGGATGTGGAAATGCTGGAAAAAGGGAAAAGTTATGGAGAGCTGGCAGACACATATGTCATTTTCATTTGTAACTTTGATCCCCTGGGGCAGAAAAAATGCCGTTATACCATCCGCAGATACTGTGAAGAAACGGGAAATGTATTTGGTGACGGAGTCTGCACTGTTTTTCTTAATACAAATGGAAAAAATCGTGAGGAAATACCAAAGGAACTGGTAGCATTACTTGATTTTGTTAAGGCTGATCTGGCTGGAAGTGAAGCTGATTATGAAGATGCATTGGTCAAACGGCTTCAGGAGTCCATGCGCCAGATCAAAAGAAGCCGGAAGATGGGGGAACGCTATATGATGTTTGAACAGTATATGAAAGAGTATGTTCAGGAACATGCAGATGAGATCCGGGAAGAAGCGTGGGCAGAAGGATTGGCAGAAGGCCATGCAGAAGGCTTACAGAAAGGTCGTGCAGAAGGCTTACAGGAAGGTCGTGCAGAAGGCTTACAGGAAGGTCGTGCAGAAGGCTTACAGAAAGGCCGTGCAGAAGCTACTACCAGACTGAATAAATTATATTCCTGCCTTCTGACATCGGATCGTGCAGATGATATGCAGCGTGCACTGAAGGATCCTGTATATCTGGAACAGTTATTGCAGGAGTTTGGTTTTTAATGGCCAAAATAAAGATCAATGATTATAAATTCTATGAATAAAAAAGTCCGGCTCATATCATGTGAGCCGTTTTGCCTGAATGGCAGAATCTATTTCTATTAAGTATCTTATATCGTAGTCAATTCGACTGAATTTCAAAAGAGGTACAGAGGAATCCTATATGCTTTTATGTAAAAAGTGAAAACTGCCGTAGGAACATCTGTTTGAGATGAACCTGCGACAGTTTGTGCTTTGCCTGTTAATATTCTTCTAAGTCGTAATCATAATCGTAGTCATATTCTGTGTCATCATCTGATGTTTCGTCTCCTGGTTCATCTACGGCATCGTAATCTGTCTCGTCCAGTACGCCGTCAGAGTCAAAGTAGTAATATTTCCCATCTATGGTCAGTCCGCCAGTTACCATGGCACCGCTTGCGTTAAAATAGTACCAGTGTCCATTTAACTGCTGCCAACCGGTAAGCATATAGCCGTCACTGTTAAATAGATAGGTGGCGCCGTCGATGTCAGCTATACCGTCAGCATAGTAGGTATCTGCAGAAAGGCGGTACCACCAGCCATGATCATCTTTCTGCCAACCAGTAGAAACCTGAGCGGCTGCTGTTTCTGTTTGATTTTGATTTCCGGAAGAAGACGGATTTTTGGAGGAAGAACCACCAGCTGAGCCGGAATTACCAGAAGAACCGCCTGCATAAGGGCAGATCCCGTTTGGATGGAGATGAGCAGGATTGCCTCCGCAGTGATAGTGATAGCTTCCAAGACCGCTTTTGTTTTTATAATCATGATGTCCGCCGTTTGCATCAGTCCGGCCTTGATGTGCCTCAGCCTCTATAATCAGATTTCCGGATATTCCGGTAAATGCAGGCGTAAGTCCCAAAGAAAGACTGAAAGCAGTGATAAGAACAGCCAATGGCTTTTTCATAGTTGTACTCCCCCTTATGATCATTTGTGGATCTGTATTTATTATGGTTACATTATAAGTATAGAATAGGCACAAAAACGGTGATTTGTCAATGGCTGAGGTCATCTCCGTATGATCTGTGCATATTCGGCCCGCAGTTTCTCCAGATAATGGCTGGAGGTGAGACTGTTTTTGCTTGCCTGCATCAGATTTAAAATGATCAGATCAAGGACCAGTAAAGGAACCGTCATAGAATGATATTCATTTGGTTCGCCGCGATAGCAGTAAAAAGTCAGTCTGGACGGCATTTCTTCCTGAGTCGCAAAAAGGTCTGTAAAAAGGATAACCGGGCAGTTTATCTTGTTACAGTGATCTAAAAGGATCCGTGTTTCACCTAAAAGACGTGAGAAACTGAAAAGAAGGACCAGATCATTGCCGGTAATGTTGACCATATATTCATAAATGGCAGATCCACCTTCTAAGAGAACAGGCTGGATCCCCAATCGTCTTGCGCGATAACAAAAAATGGATGCCAGTCCGCAGGAAGCATCCGGGGCATAGATATAAACATGCTGTGCCTGCAGTAAAAGGTCTGCTGCACGGGCTGGAAGTGCTGGATCCATACGGTCCAGCGTTTTTGCTGTATTATTTCCAAAATGCATTTTCAGGTCTTCTGTAAGGGAAGCGGTTTCTTCAAAACGCTTCAGTGCAGAAGTAAGGCGGGAACTGGGAGTGGCAGTATCCTGGATCCGCTGCTTTATTTTCAGTTCTTTTAAATTCTGAAATCCTATTTTTTTCCAAAATCTTGAAACCGTGGCAGGACTGATGCCTGTGTGTGCAGAAAGTTCTTCTGAAGTGAGATACTGAAGCTGTTCTTCGTTTCGCAGAAGATACTGTATCAGTTTATGGTCCGATTTTGAAAATGTATCTTTATATTGTTCATATAATTCCTGAAGCATCTGAGAATACAACTCCTTTTTTGATCTGAATGGCTGAAAATGATCATCTATGTGAGTTATTTTATCATTTGGTGATCATAAATGCAAATAAAATTTCATAATTATAATAAATGAAAAATATTACTCATATTTTACATTTCCCTGCTTTTGAATTTTACATTCCAGACCGTATAATGCAAACAGTTCAACAGGAAAGGGGCATGGATATGAAACAGATATTTGTTTCATCGACTCTGCTTTGGAATGCCGGGCTGGAAGAAATGTTTCAGCGGGTATATAACAATGGATTTGATGGAATCGAACTATGGGCGCAGCAGTTTTTTGCAAGAGGGTATGACACACAGGAGTATCTGCGTCTTCAGGCATTATACCCTTTAAGAACCTGTGTACACAGCTGCAGCTGGGATTTAAATCTGGCTTCCATGAATCAGGGGATCCGGGAAATGTCCATAAAACAGGTGGAAGTATCTATGAGGCTGGCAGCAGAGTTAGAAGCAATGGAACTGACAGTTCATCCGGGACATATGACACTTCCGGGACGAAGAGAAGAGAGCATGAAACTTCTTCAGGACTCGTTAGAACAGATCGGAAGGCTTTCTGACCGGATCGGAGTAGATGTTTCTTTAGAGATCATGGAAAAGATCCCAAAAGAATTTGTAACAGATGCACAGAGTATGGAAGAAGCAGCAGGAAGCAGAAAAAAACAGTTTTTTTATACTCTGGATATAGCACATTGTGACAGCGAAGAAGAACCATTTCACATATTAGACCAGCTGAAACGGATCTCCAAGATCCATATCAGCAACCGGAAAGGAAAATGTTACCATACTCCTTTAGGAAACGGCGATTTTTCATTTAAAGAAATGCTTCCCCAACTTTTAGCATATGGACTCCCTCTGGTAACAGAAGGCTATGATGACAGCAGGGATTTTCATATATTTACAGAGAATACAGCTTTTTTAAAAACAAACGGAGGACTTTAAAAATGAATAAGAAAATGGCATTGATCTTAACAACAGCAGCAGTTATGGGACTTGCAGGATGCAGCGGACAGACTGATAAAACAGAAACAACAGCAGCGCCTGCCAAGACCACAGCAGAACCGGCTACACAGGCAAAGGCAGAGACGACAGAAGCTTCCACAGAGGCAGAAAAGAAAGATGTTTCCGGAAAGATCACATTATATACTTCCCAGCCGGAGGAAGATGCACAGAAGCTGATCGATGGCTTTAACAAAGAGTGCCCGAATGTAACAGTAGATGTATTCCGTTCCGGAACAGAAGAAGTAGTCAGCAAGGTTTTGGCAGAGCAGACAGCAGGTGCTGTTCAGGCAGATGTGCTTTTAGTAGCAAACAGTGTTACATTTGAAACTTTAAAAGAACAGGATATGCTTTTACCTTATGAGTCACCGGAACTGAAAGGCATTCCGGAAGAATACATTGATAAAGACCATATGTATACAGGAACAAAGGTGATCACAACAGGTATTGCATACAACACAGATCTGGTAAAAGATGCACCAAAGGGATTTGCAGATCTGACAGGAGAGGCATTTAAAGATGCAGTGATCATGCCAAGCCCGTTGTATTCCGGTGCTGCAGCTTACAATCTGGGGGTACTCAGCCGCAATGAAACATTAGGCTGGGATTTCTTCCAGGGATTAAAGGATAACGGAATTACAGTAGATAAAGGAAACGGAGCAATACAGAAGGCAGTAGTGGCAGGAGAAAAGTCCTGCGGTATCCTGGTCGATTACATGGCAAACCGTTCTAAAAATGATGGTGCCCCGGTAGAGTTTGTTTATCCGGAAGAAGGTTCACCAGCCATTACCGAACCAATTGGTGTGTTAAAAGACTCCAGGAACCAGGAAGCAGCAGAAGCATTTGTAGATTTCGTTCTTTCTGATGAAGGACAGGAACTGGCAGCTTCTATTGGTTATACACCTGTAAAAGAGGGTGTAGCAGCACCAGAAGGATTAAAATCCATTGATCAGATCAAGACCATCAGTGCTGATACAAAAGAACTTTACAGCAGCCGTGACGCAGATAAAGAGAAATTTTCTGAGATCTTCCAGTAACAGCAGGTATACAGGCAGAAAGGGGCAGCATTGTTATGAAACATAAAAAAGTCTTAGGCAGTACAGGTCTGCTGCTGTTTTACCTGGGAGTCTTCCTGGTATTTATAGCGCCGATCGTCCGTTTACTGTTTATGAGCCTGAAAGGAAGCGATGGTTATGGACTTTCTAATTATCAGGTCCTGTTACAGGAAAAACGGACCAGGGAAGCGATCTTTAATACGATCCTGATTGCTGCTTCCTCTACCATGATCGCCATCGTGGCAGGAAGCGGACTGGCTCTGGCAGCAGCTTATACCAATATAAAAAGAAAAAGGCTTTTAGAATTACTGGTGCTGCTTCCTTTCATTATCCCCTCTTATATTATTACTCTTTCCTGGAGCGGATTTTTAAGTAAAAAAGGGATCGTAAACCAGATCCTTGGGGCCGTGGGGATCGGTCCGGTGAATATTTATTCCATTGGCGGTATTTTACTGGTGATCGGTATCTGCAACATCCCTGTTGTATACATGAGCGTGATCCATATGCTTCGGCGTATTCCAAGAGACCTGGAATGGGCTTCCAGAGCCTGCGGATTTGGTCTTTCTTATACACTGATCCATGTGGATCTGGTGCAGGTGCTTCCTGCGATCATTGCAGGCGGGCTTCTGGCGTTTTTATCAGCCATTGATAACTTCTCTGTGCCGGCATTTTTAGGTATCTCTTCTGGCATCCCGGTGCTCAGCACCTATATTTATGAAAAAGCAATTGGATTTGGACCAGACGCTTTCCCTCTGGCAGCTGCTCTTTCTGTTCTTTTATCTGTGATCGCAGTAGGCGGTACATTGATGGAAACAGCATTAGTGGGAAAAAATGGAAAATCAGAAAGCATTAAAGAAGATTATTCGGTACGTATTGAGCTGGAAGGACCAAAACGGAGGCTATTAGAATGGGGGCTGTTGGGAACATTAGGTGTATTAAATCTGGTTCCCATTCTGGTAATGATAAAAAGCGCATTTTTAAAAACATATGGCCTGAAAATGACGTTGGATAATCTGTCCCTTAAAAATTTTGCTTTTGTATTTACAAACAGAGGTGTTCTTGCCGCTGTCAGAAACAGTATCCTTCTGGCACTTGTGACTTGTGGAGTCTGTATTGTTGTGGGAACTGCAGCAGCCTATATGAAAGTGAGAAGAAACAGTAAAGGGGCTGTGACCATGGAAAAATGTGCTTCTCTGACCTATGCCATTCCAGGTATCGTTCTTTCTCTGGCAATGATCTTCCACTGGGTAGAGCCGCTTCCCGGGATCCGTCCGGGAGTATACGGAACCATATGGATCCTGGTGATCGCTTATATAACCAGATATCTGATCCTTCAGATCAAAGAGAGCACCACAGCTCTTATGTCTGTGAACCCGGAACTGGAAGAAGCAGTACGTGCCTGTGGCAGAGGCAAAAGAGCTCTCTGGCAGCAGGTATTGCTTCCTATGCTGGTACGTCCTATTTTATCCGGTTCCTTTTTGATCTTTGTATCATCACTTACAGAACTTACTTTGTCATCTATGCTTGCAAGTGCAGGAACAAAGACCATAGGACTTACTATTTTTAACTTCCAGCAGTCTGGAGATTACAATCTGTCGGCAGCTATGTCAGCTGTGATCGTTGTAATGGTTCTTACAGGTTACTGTCTGGTGGCTTTAAAACCGGCAGAAAAAAAGAAGAGAGGAAAAGAACATGAGTCTTTATTTAGAGCATATAACCCAGAGGTTCGGGCAAACACTGGCGCTTAATGACATTGATCTGGAAATACGAAATGGGGAGTTTCTGGCTATTTTAGGACCTTCCGGCTGTGGAAAGACCACTCTTTTGCGGGCGATCGGCGGATTTGCAAAACCTACAGAGGGAAAGATACGGATGGATGATGTGATCTATTCCGGAAATGGAAAAATGGTTCCGGTAGAGCAGCGTGACCTGGGAATGGTATTTCAGTCATTTGCTTTGTGGCCCAATATGACAGTGCGCCAGCATGTAGAATTTCCAATGAAGAGTCCAAAGCAGAAACACCTGACAGAGGCACAGAAAAAAGAAGCCGTAGATGCAGCCATTGAAAATATGGGATTAAAGCCTTATGAAGATCGGTATCCGGGAGAACTTTCCGGTGGACAAAGGCAGAGAGTCTCTCTTGCAAGAGCCATTGTGGGAAAGCCATCCATTCTTTTAATGGATGAACCTTTAAGTGCTTTGGATGCAGAATTAAAGATCAGTATGCGCCGGGTGATCCAGGATGTTCACCGTATGACCGGGGCGACCATCATTTATGTGACCCATGACCAGAGCGAGGCTCTTGCCATGGCAGATCGTATCCTCATTATGAAAAATGGAAAGATAGAACAGGTAGGAACACCTGAGGAGATCTATCTGCATCCACAGACTGAATTTGCAGCGTCCTTTGTAAGCAAATGTAATTTTGTCAGAGGACAATGGAATGATTCCTATTTTAAAGTAATGGATCAGTCTCTTATATATGATGGACCGGAAGTAGCACAGGCTTTTAAAAACCATGGCCTGTTTCCTGTACGTCCGGAGCAGTTTCACATTGTAAAAGAAGGAAAAGGTATTCCGGCAACTGTAACTAACAGGCAGTACAGCGGCAGGGAGATCCATTATTCCTTAAAATGCGGGGAAGATACATTTACGGTATACGCAGGAAGCAGAGAACAGTATGAGCCGGGAGAACAGGTAAAGCTGGTTTACCAGGCATCATAAGAAAAGAGGAATAAAAAATGAAGCTGTTATTTGACCTTCACACACATACAGTGGCCAGCGGTCATGCATTTAGCACATTAAAAGAAAATATAGAAGAGGCAGCGGCCAAAGGATTAAAAGCCATGGGAACATCAGATCACTACAGTGCCATGCCGGGATCTGCGCAGCCTATTTATTTTACTAATTTTAAGGCGATCAAAGAGAAAATACTGGGAGTCCGTATTTTTACCGGTATGGAAGCCAATATCATAGATCTGGAAGGAAAACTGGATGCGGAAGAAGCTGTTTTAAAGAAAATGGACTATGTGATCGCCAGTCTTCATGTTCCCTGTGTAAAAGCAGGAACCAGAGAGGAAAATACCAATGCATTGATCGGAGCTATGAAAAATCCATATGTGAAGATCATCGGACATCCAGATGATGACCGTTTTCCTCTGGATTATGAAAAACTGGTAAAAGCGGCAGCAAAAGAAAAAGTGGCGCTGGAAGTAAACAACAGCTCTTTTTCTCCCCGTACCGGCAGACTGAATGCAGACAAAAATCTTCCGGTTATGCTGTCTTTCTGTAAAAAATACAAGGTGCCGGTGATCGTGGACAGTGATGCTCACATATTTTACGATATAGGAAACCTGGATCGGGCAAAGGAAATGTTAGAGGCTTGCGAATTTCCGAAAAAACTGATCCTGAATACGAAATTAAAAGGTCTTTCTTATGTGCTCAATCTGGAACGGGAAGAAACAAGAGAGAAATACGATCATATGATGGAAGATTAGAACATTGCAGACAGATTTATCTGGAAAATCCGCAATAATGCCGGTACTGGCATTGTTGCGGATTTTGCCTTGCTTAAAAGGTTTCCATGGGTATAATGAGCCAAGAGACAAAAAGATTTTAAGAGAACATAAATATAAATGGAGTATAGAGAAGATCTTATGGCAAAAGCACCCAGTGTTCGGAAAAACTATATATACAATTTAATTTACCAGGTGATGACGCTGATCACCCCATTTATCACGACCCCGTATATTTCCCGCGTTCTGGGGGCAGATGGAACGGGAGTACAGAGTTATACCAATTCCGTAGTCCAGTATTTTGCCATACTGGCGGCTCTGGGAACGGCTTCTTATGGGCAGAGGGAGATCGCAAGACACAGAGATGAGATAAAGATACGCAGCCGGCTTTTCTGGGAGATCGAGGTGCTTTGTATGGCAACGACCGCAGCATGTCTTATTATCTGGCTGTTTGTGATCGGCTTTGCCAGGAATACAGGCCTTATTATGTGGTATTGACGATGACACTGCTGGCAGTTGCTTTTGATATTTCCTGGTTTTGGGGGCTGGAGCAGTATTCCCTGATCGTTTTGCGAAATACGGCAGTGAAGCTTGTGGGCATTGCCATGCTGTTTTATTTATCCGGGAAAAGAAGATCTTCTGCTGTATGTGGCATTGACTGCGGCAACCGGACTTCTGGGAAATATTTCCATGTGGGGATATTTAAAGGGGCAGGTGGAAAAGCCGGTTTTAAAAGAACTGCGTCCTTTGCGCCATTTAAAAGAGACCCTGGTGTATTTTATCCCTACCATCGCTACTTCCGTCTATACCATTTTGGATAAGACTATGCTTGGCTGGTTTTCCGGGGAAAATAAGTCGCAGAACGGTTATTATGAATATGCCACCGGTTTTGTGAATATGGCGAAAATACTGATCATGTCTTTTAATGCAGTTATGTCCGCCCGTATGTCCTATTTATTTGGAACTGGACGGATGGAAGAGATCCATAAGCGTTTCCAGGACTCACTGGATTTTGTCCTTTTAATGGCAATGCCTATTATGCTGGGTCTGGCGGGGATCGCAGCCCAGTTTATTCCCTGGTTTTGGGAAACGGGTATCTGCCGGTGACATTTTTAATGTATGTATGCAGTCCTCTGGTGCTGGTGGTAGGTTTAAGTGACTGCATCGGCAGCCAGATTTTAACGCCTGGTGGAAAAGGGCCCAGAGCGGCAAAGTGATCGTAGCAGGAGCTATGGTCAATGCCTGTTTAAATTTCCTTCTGATCCCTCATTTTGCAGCGTTGGGAGCAGCAGCAGCGTCAGTAGCAGCAGAATGTTTTATCACCTCCCTTTATCTGTGGCTGGGAAGAGATTTTATAAAGCTGAAAATGCTGGTGCGTTATGGCTGGAGGCGTCTTGTGGCGGCTGTTATTATGCTGGGAGCTGTGGTGTGGACGGGCCAGTTTTGGAACAGGTCCGGGGCCTGGGACCTATTACCACTTTTATTCAGATCGGTGCAGGCGCAGTGGTGTATTTCCTGGTGCTTCTGGTAATGCGTGATCCGTTCCTGTATCAGTATTTAGGAAAATATACAGGCGGCTGACGGGACAGCCATAAAAATCACAGGAATGCCATGTTATGTGAGATAAAACAGTTTGGAAGGATTGATTATTGGGACATGCTGAGAGAAAAGCCGGAATTTTATAAAGAGGAAATACGCTGCGGATACACGGTAGATGAAAAACGAAGCGTGTATGGGCGGTACAGCTGGAAATGTTAGATGAGGTGGAGCGCATCTGCAAAGCCAATGGCCTTAAATATTTTGCTGACAGCGGAACCTTGATCGGTGCCATCCGCCATGAAGGATATATTCCATGGGATGACGATATTGACCTGGTAATGCTGCGGGAAGATTATGATAAATTTGTGCAGATCGCCCCGAAATGGCTGAAAGAAGATCTGGTGCTCCAGACTGTGTATACAGAGAAAAATTATCTTCGCGGCCACGCCCAGATCCGAAACAGCAAGACCTGCGGCTGCAATGAAGAAGATAAAAGGCGGGATATAACTGCGGTATTTTTATTGATATTTTTCCATTAGACGGTATGCCGAAAACGGAAAAAGAAAGAAAAGCTGGGCCAAAAGATCCAGTTTTATTGGACCGTGCTTTATACCTGGTACCGCTTTGATTATTATGAAAATGCAACGGTTTTGGAAAACTTCTCCATGGCATTGGAATGCTTCTCCATGTTCCCATGGTCAAGGCATATAAGGGTTATGAAAACTGTGTACCCGCTTCAAAGGCAAAGATACGGAATATGTCTGCGACACTGTATTTATCCGCTATCTGGAAAAAACACCTGGAAGCGGGAGTGGTTCAAAGAAGCTGTTTACATGCCCTTTGAAAACCGTAAGATACCTGTTCCTGTAGGCTATGACGGCAGACTCACCGCCGAATATGGTGATTATATGAAAGGCCAAAGCCCCGACTATGCATGGGGACTGATCCTGGATCCGGATGTGCCCTATACGGAGTATTTGAAAAAGAAAATAAATAAGGCTTTACCCAGATGATTATTTGAGGTGGAAAATTTCGCACGATCCACACGCCGCTGGTACAGACAAGGGAAACCTGAGAGATGCAGGAGAAGCGTGCGCCTGCCAAATAATTATCTGGTTTAGCATATATAAAGATAAAAGGGCTGTTGCAGAATGGATAATTATTTATCTGTTTTACAACAGCCTTTAAAATTATTCGGTTGTTCGCCTAAGATGCGGATACGGATGTTCTGGTCATAGATCTGGGATAAGTTCATGTTCAGGTATTTGTTTTACAGGCATCGGCAATGGTGCGGTGTAAGGCATCATCAATATTGCAGAAGACAACAGCATCCTTCTGCTCTAAGATATCACTGCTTAAGATCTTTTTGTCTGTTCTTCTAAGTCAAGAAGTTTATCCATATCAATATATTTACTGTAATTTTCAATAATATAGGGTTCCATGAGCAGTCTGGCTTCAAAAGTCATGGTGATCTCTTCCATTTGGAACCATTGACATCACAGTTGCAGTTGCAGCAACTTTAAGCGGATTTGACCCGGATATGGACGTATTTAACTTTCTATATCTGTTTGACTCCAGAGAAGAAGCTTTTAAGGTACTGGACGGAGAAACAGGACAGGAAATTTTAAAGGACTGGAAAAATAGGGAATTGAGACCTATGGAACCTTTGATCTTGGTTTTAGAAGCATGACCAATTCCAGCAGACCCATCGTTCATCCGGAAGACGCAAAGGGCATCCGGATGAGAATGCTGGAAAGTTCCGTCTGTGTTGACTCTCTTGGAGAGCTAGGGATCGATGCAGTGTCCATGAGTTTTGGTGAACTGTTTACAGCACTGCAGACCAGGGTGTTATCATTCCCACAAGTATCGGTCTCATCCAGTACGGTGTAGCGACAGGAACTTCTATCAGTGATCTGTTTATGGCAGGTTTCCTTCCGGGAATTTTCATCTGTCTGGTGTTATGTGTGGTTGCCCACTTCTTATGTAAAAACAGGGATTTGAGCCAAGCGAAAGAGCTGCCACAGAGGAAAAAGTTCAGGCATTTAAGGATGCCATCCTGGCACTGCTGATGGTGATCATTTCTTATCTTCATTGAAACAGATACAGAACTTACAGGGATCGGAGAAGCAGCAACCTTTGGAAGTTCCATGGATGCAATGGAATTTGTAGTAGAAAAACAGTTAAAATCATTACTTTTAGATGAAGATCCCACAAAGATCGAATTTCTCCATCAGAAGATGATGTGGAACAACTGGGCAAATGGCCGTCAGGGAATGGTCATGGGTGCCATCAGCGGCATTGATGTGGCTCTCTGGGATATCCTTGGAAAGGTAGCAAACCTTCCTGTGTGCAAGTTGCTTGGACAGGTAAGCGATAAAGTCCAGGGATATGCAGCTGCCTTTTAATTGCCATGCATCTACATTTTTCCATATTTATGAAAATAACTCCGCGAAATGCTCAAAATATGTTTCAAATGTATCATAAAGCAGAGTTTCTAAATCCCTGGTCACCGGAGGCATGGTGCGGATGGGATGATGGGCCATGATGAGAAAATATCCCGGGCCGGTGTAAGAAAATGGCGGTCATCCGGGTTATTTGCCATTGTTTTAGAAGGCAATATGGTGTTTCCAATTCCATTTTTCCAGAAAAAAGAATGGATGGAGCTGCTTCACAGGAAGTTGCAGGAAAGTCAGATATAACTGCTGAAACAGGCGTTTCTGTTCAGCGTAAAGAGGATTTCCTTTTGGAACCGTCATAATTTTAGTATGCTCCAGGGGATCAGAAAGGAGATCATGTTTGGAACAATACACAAGTTCATCTTCATCCAGAATGCGGCTGTCTAAAATAGGATGTTCTTCTTCGCAGGAAAAATAGACCCCATAATCAGCAGATGCATTTAAAAGTGACTCCTGGATCTGCTCACGGCTGTTGGTGCTCACATTCAGCTGGATATCCGGGTGCTGTTTCTTAAAACTGGGAATGACCTGTGTCTGGATGATGTGTAGCAGACTGGGGTCACATTGCAGATAGATACCACCGTCATGTCCCTGCTGATAGGTTTTGATGTGTTCTGACATTTCTTCCTCGATCTGTAGGATGTTGCGGGCAAAGTTTACAAATACCTTTCCGGCATTGGTTGGAAGTAATTTGTTGTGTTCTCTGGTAAATAATCTGGCACCCAGCATTTTTCCATGCCGTGAAGATAACGGGAAAGAGTAGGCTGGGTCAGATAAAACTTTTCAGCGGCTTTGGTCAGGCTTTTTCATCTACAATGGCGATCACATAACGAAGAAGCTGGGGATTTAAGTTTAACTCAGAATACCCCTGTACAGAGGATGCAGCTGCATGTCCGCCCTGTATGGAAGCAGGATCGTTTTACTGCTCATATCAGGATCAGCAGCCTGGAGCAGATCATTTACTTCTTTGAAGGAATGATCTCAAAACGCTGTTCTGGATTGGACTGGATATCACGGATCAGAAGAAACGCAAGGTACTGTTCCGGTTCTGTCAGTTTATGTCCCAAAGGAAAGCGGATATGGGTTTCTTGGTATACAGGCGGATCTAAGGGGAGAAAACCAGTTCGTTACAGGGAACGGCGTATTTTTTGATACAAAGCCTGCTCCGGCAGCATGGTGGAGCATGGAGTCAACAATGATCACATTATCGGACTCAAAGGTAATTACAGGTTCAAATCCGGCTTCTTTAAAAGCTCTTCTGCAAGAATGCGGATATTGTGACGTGGCCCTGGAGTACGAACGGCGTATCTTTCAGGTCAGAAAGACGGACCTTATCGGAAGATGCCAGAGGATGAGCCGCAGGAAGGGCAACCAGGAGTTCCTCATGCGCAACGGGGATATCGGTTACTTTATCAGAAGATTTTCCGGAGCCGATGGTAAGATCCACTTGGCCTTTCAGAACCGCTTCTGTCTGTTCATTGGAGTATCGTTCTGTGAGAGACAGGGAAATATCCGGGTAACGATCCATAAACGTCTGATAGATCCGGCTGTAGATCACAGAACCACGGTTGGGAGTAGTTCCAAGGCGGATACAGGCATGATCCCTGTTGATGATCGTTCTTAAGGACTGGGAAAGTCTGTTCTGCTCACTGACGATCTTATGTGCGTATTCGATCACGCAGCGGCCTACAGAGGTAGGTGCCAGATGTCGGTGATAACGGAGAAAGATCTGGAAGCCAAGGGAAGCTTCATATTCCGTAAGAAATTTGCTTAAGGCAGGCTGGGAGATCTGCAGTTTCTGGGCTGCAGCGGAAAGATTTCCAAGATCCGCTATAACGGTAAGGTAATAAAATTGTCGTGTTGTCATATAAGATCGGTCCCTTTCTTATTGCTTCTTTAATATATTACAAATAAAATCCATGGAATGTAAAAACTGGAATTTACTATAACTAAAATGCCATGATAAGTATAATTATTATAGCTTTGTAAAATGAGAAATACAAGTATATAATACAAAATATAAAGACGTATGGCATGGAAATAAGCTAAAATTGCTAAAAAGCCAACGCGGGAACGTAATAATATTATATTTAAAATGATATGAAAAGGAGAGGAAAACATGAAGAAAAGTTGGTGGGAAAACATGGTATTCAAGAACGGGAAAACATGGAGGAGGCGATAAAATGAAATTCAAAGAATTCAGAAAGAAGAATGTGGGACTGTTGCTGATCCTGCCGTGGTGGATCGGATTTGCAATCTTTAAACTGTATCCCTTTATATCATCATTGATCTACAGTTTCCATGATTACAACCTTTTCAGGACAGCTACTTTTTCAGGCTTAAGCAACTACAAAAATACTGGGCGACCCATTGATCATGAAGGCATTTATACAGACCTTTAAATATGCCTTTCTTACCGTTCCACTGGAATTGATCTTTGCTTTGTTTATCGCTTATATCCTGAATTTTAAGATCAAGGGCGTGAACTTTTCAGAACTGCTTATTACATCCCTTCTATTCTGGGTGGATCCGTTTCCATTGCGGTATTGTGGAGATTTTTGTTTAAGACAGAGGGACTTGTAAACATGATCGCATCCAGGTTTGGTATCCAGCCCTTTAACTGGCTGGGTGATCCAGGCGGAGCTTTCTGGGTCATTGTATTTTTAAAGATCTGGCAGTTTGGTTCCCCGATGGTGATCTTCCTTGCAGCCTTAAAGGGAGTGTCAAAGGATCTGTATGAGGCAGCATCCATTGACGGAGCAGGAAAATGGAGACAGTTTTTCAGTGTAACCATTCCACTTATCACACCGGTTATTTTCTATAATTTCGTTACCCAGCTGTGCAACAAGTTCCAGGAATTCAATGGTCCGTTTATCGTAACTCAGGGAGGACCTCTTCGTTCCACTACATTGGTATCTCTTCTGGTATATAACAATGCCTTTAAGAGTTATGAAATGGGTATGGCAAGTGCCATTGCCTGGCTTCTGTTCCTGATCATCATGACACTGACAGGTGTAGCGTTCTTCAGCCAGAAGTACTGGGTATATTATTCTGACGAGGATGGGAGGTAGATCGAATGTCTCGTGAAACACGTAATAAAGTAAATATGGTCTGGAGATATGTCATCCTTCTGGCAGTGGGAGTTGTCATGGTTTACCCCCTGGTCTGGATGATCGGAGCTTCTTTTATGACCAATGAACAGATATTTTCCAGCGTAAGCTGTATACCAAGATTCCCAACCTTAAGTGGTTACAAAAGGCTTTGAAGGATACCAGGGAATGACACTCCTTCATTTCATGGTGAACACTTATAAGTTTGTAATTCCAAAAGTACTTTTTACCGTAGCTTCCGCTACACTGACTGCTTATGGATTTGCACGGTTTAACTTTATTGGCAAACGTTTTTCTTTTGCAGTATTGCTGTCCACACTGTTTCTGCCTCAGGTAGTATTAAACGTACCTCAGTACATACTCTTTGACCAGGTAGGATGGTTAGACTCTTATCTTCCTATTATTATTCCTTCCCTGTTGGCAGGAGATACCTACTTTGTATACATGTTGATCCAGTTCCTTCGTGGAATACCAAAAGAACTGGAGGAAGCAGCTGAGATCGATGGATGCGGAATTATGCAGAGACTCTGGTACGTGATCGTTCCAATGCTGAAACCTTCCATTGTTTCCTGTGCATTGTTCCAGTTTATGTGGGCATCCAATGATTTTATGGGACCACTTATTTATGTTAATACAGTAGCTAAATATCCGGTATCCATTTTCCTTCGTATGTCCATGGACGCAGACGTAGGATTTGAATGGAACAGAGTATTAGCCATGTCACTGATCGCTATTGTTCCTTCACTGATCGTATTCTTTACAGCACAGGATTCCTTTGTAGAAGGAATTGCAGCAGGAGGTGTAAAGGGATGAGAAAGGGCAGGATCATTGACAGTCATGCTCATCTGGTCCAGTATATTGCCGGAACGGGCGCAGGTGGAGAGCTGCGCAGCATAGGAAACGGAATGGCTGTCTATGCCAATGGTCAGACCGTAAGGATGATACCGAAGGAGTTTGGCGGGGATCAGGTGACGCCGGAACATCTTATACAGGTAATGGATAAAAATGGGGTAGAAAAGGCAGTTCTGCTCCAGGGCAATTTCTATGGATATCAGAATTTCTACACCCATCTGGCAGTTAAAAAGTACCCGGACCGGTTTGCTGGAGCCGGTGCCTATGATCCATTTTCCAGAGATAAAGATGGTATACGAAGGTACCTGTTTGAAGAACTGGGGTTTAAGATAGAAAAATTTGAGGTAAGCACAGGCTCCGGCCTGATGGCTATCCATCCTGAACTGAAACTGGATGGTCCTGTGATGGATGAAGCCTGTTCCTATGCCTGTGATCATGGTCATGTATTTGTCATTGATATTGGAAAATGTGGAAGTGACAGCTGGCAGGTTCCGGAACTTTGCAATCTGGTTAAAAGATACCCGGAGATGAAATTTGTGGCCTGCCATCTGCTGGCTCCATCAAACAAGGATAAAGACAGGCTGCGCTGGGCCTTAGAACAGTTACAGCTGCCAAATCTCTGGTTTGATCTGTCAAGTGTGGTCCATAACTGCAGGCCGGATGAGTATCCATATCCCAAGGCCATTGAGTTTATCCAGTTGGCTAAGGAGATGGTTGGAGCAGAAAAGCTGATGTTTGGCACAGATTTTCCATCGGCACTGAAAGAGGATGTATATGGTCATTATGTTGGCTATATAGCTGACTCGACCGTGTTCACAGATCAGGAAAAAGAACAGATTTTTATGAAAATGCTTATGGAGTGTATTTTAATCATCATTGATGCAGAAGGGAGAAAACAAAATGAAGAAAAATGTAAAAATTAGGGGCATTACTTCTGGCAGGAGCAATGGCTGTCAGCACAGTGGGCTGCATGCCTACATCTAAACCGCAGGAGTCCACAGGGGAACAGAATGCGCAGGCCAGTGACGCGACACAGGGAACGGAAGAACCTGCAGCACCGGAAGGACTTGAGGTTGATACTCAGACTCCTATTACACTGAGACTGAACTGGTGGGGCGGAGATTCCAGAAATCAGGCTACGCTGGCAGCAATCGATAAATTCCAGGAGAAATACCCAAATATTAAGGTAGCAGCTGAATACGAGGCATTTAACGGCCATGAGGAAAAGATCGCATTGGGCATCAAATCAGGCAATGCAGCAGATGTGATGCAGTTAGACTGGAGCTGGGTGTCCACCTACTCACCAAAAGGGACAACTTCTATGATCTGAACAAGGTATCCAATATCCTGGATCTGGACAATTATACAGAGGGGATAAATCCGTATTTACCATCAACGGCAAGCTGAACGCCATCCCCATCAGCAATACAGGAAGAGTGTTCTGCTGGAACAAGACCACTTTGATAAGATCGGTGTGGAGATCCCTACTACATTAGATGAACTGTTAGCAGCAGGAAAAGCATTTGAGGCATATGATGACTCCTACTATCCGCTGGTTACAAAGGAACTGGATCGTGCTTTTCTTATGGTTTATTACCTGCAGTGTAAATATGGCAAAGACTGGGTAAAGGATGGCGCTTTGCAGTACAGCCAGGAAGAAATCGCAGAAGGATTTGATTTTCTTAAGAATCTGGAGGACAACCACGTAATTCCTACTTTACAGAAGGTAGCAGGAGACGGCGCTGACCTGATCGATACAAACGCAAACTGGATCGATGGACATTATGCAGGCATTTTCCTTTATGATACTTCCATTGTAAAACATGCAGAAGCAGTAAAAGACGGCGAGTTTGTGATCGGTGATTACATTAAGATGGGTGATTACCACGGCGGCTTTATCAAGGTAAACCAGGCATTTGGTATCAGCGCAACCACAGAGCATCCGGCAGAGGCAGCTGCTTTGATCCAGTTCCTGGTAGCCGAAGAAGATGGTGTAAAGACACTGGGAGATACCCGTGGTGTTCCTGCTAACAAGGCTGGACTTTCTATGCTGGATCTGAGCGGAAGCCAGGTAGCAGAGGCAAATGCAAAGGTAATGGAATGGAGCAGTTTCCAGATGGATCCAACCTTTGAAAGAAACTCCTTTACAGGCGCAGATGGTACTTTCTTTAATGCTCTTCAGCTTTCAAGCTATGGGGAAAGTGATTCCATGTCCTGTGCAAAGATCGTAGAAGACGGTGTAGCAAATGAGCTGTCTTCCACAGGATTATAAGATCTATAAAAATAAAAAGATAAACGGAGGCAATGAAGATGTTTACTTTTTCTTTGAGGATAAAATAAAATTTACAAAAGCCGTATACTATCATTTCCATAAAATTCCCCTACCAAAGCCTTTTAAAGACGGAACCGGAGGAATGGGAAAGTTCGCACCGGAACAGGGCTGCATTGAACTGTATGACCAGGAAGGAGCATGCGCTCATCTGTCAGTAGGTCCTGGATTTATTACGGACATTCTTCCTATGATCTTAAACGGAGAAGAGCATAGCTACAATGAGTGGAGAAACAGTCTTTACTGGAAGATAAGAAACGCAGGATTTCAAAGCGAGAAGGCTGTGGAAGTGGGACAGTTAGACCTGATGATGCTGGATATCCTGGCTCAGAGAGCCAATAAGCCTCTTCACAGATTTATGGGAGCTACAAAGACTGGGCCCAGGCTTATAAAGGCGGCGGTTCCCTTCTTATGGAGGATGATGAGCTGGTAGAAGACATGGTCCGGTATGTGGAGGAAGGCTACACCACTGTTAAATTTAAAGTGGGAAGTAATGACGGTACCGATATGGAGCGGGATCTTCGCAGAATCGAAAAGGTCCGTAAGGCAGTGGGAGACAAAATCGGTGTAGCAGTTGACTGCAACCAGAGATGGGATGTGGACAGTGCATACAAGTTTGCGAAGCTGTGTGAACCATATCACCTGGCATGGCTGGAGGAACCGATCCATTCCCATAACATGAACGGGATCCGCAGGTTAAAAGAAATGGGAGTGAAAATTCCAATCGCTTTTGGAGAGTCCATGAGGATCTATTATGAATATGAAACTTATATTGAAAAAGGCGTAGATCACGTTCAGCCGTCTGTAGGCAGAATGACCAGAATGGATGATCTTATCAGGATCCGTGATCTGGCCCGTGAAAAGGAGTTAAATTCACATCCGGCGGAAGAATTTATCTGAATGCCATTTTGGTTGTTTATACAACGAAGATGAGTGGATCGAATACCATGAGCCGATCAGCCGCCCGGTAGGTGCTTATACCCTGTTCCAGCCTGAGGAAAGAACGGCCGCTTCTACTGCCAACCAGATCTTCCTGGTAATCCACAGCGTCTGGATATTGCGAAGCTGGAAAAAGATGGGCTTATGGAGAGCAGAGATCTATTATCCGAAAACTGGTAAGTAAATTCGAAAAATTCAAGTTTAATAACGGGAGAGAATAAAAAATGAAAGTAGGATTTATTGGTTTAGGAATTATGGGAAAGCCAATGGCAAAGAACCTTTTAAAGGCAGGTTATCAGGTTTGTGTGAATGACTTCCACAAAGAAGCAGTAGAAGAGCTGGTAGCAGCAGGTGCTACAGCAGGTGCAAATAACGCAGAAGTTGCAAAGGGCGTAGATGTAGTCATTACCATGGTGCCAAACTCTCCAAATGTAAGAGCTGCTTTATTAGGTGAAAATGGTGTTGCAGAGGGAGCAGATAAAGATACCGTAGTCATCGACATGTCTTCCATCGATCCAGTAGAGTCCAAGAAGATTGCAGCTGAGTTAAAAGAAAGAACTGGCATGGAAATGTTAGACTGCCCGGTTTCCGGCGGAGAGCCAAAGGCAATTGATGGAACCTTATCTATCATGTGTGGTGGTAAGAAAGAGGTATTTGACAAGTACACTGACTTATTAAAGGCAATGGGAAGTTCTGTTGTATATGTAGGTGAGATCGGCTCCGGAAACGTAGCAAAACTGGCTAACCAGATGGTCGTTGCAGCCAATATCGGTATCTGTGCAGAGGCAATGACCTTTGCAAAGAAAATGGGAACCGATCCAGAACTGGTATATCAGGCCATCCGTGGCGGCCTTGCTGGTTCTACTGTTATGGACGCAAAGGTGCCTATGATGTTAGCTGGAAATTACAAGCCTGGATTCAGAATTGACCTGCACATCAAGGATTTAAACAATGCATTAAATGCTTCCCACGCTATCAATATGCCAGTACCAATGACCGCACATATGATGGAAGTAATGCAGGAATTAAAGAACCATGACGAAGGCAGCTGCGACCATGATGACATTATCCGTTACTATGAGAGAATGACCGGTGTTTCTATTGTAAAAGAAAAATAATTCTTTATTGATCTAAGAGGGAAATGTTATGAATACAGATTTTATCAAGGGCGTTATCGTTCCTATTATTACAGTTATTGACGAAGAGGAAAAAATCAATGAAGCAGCTATGCGGGCACAGGTAGACTATGTGATTAATGGCGGCCTTCACGGTATCCTTGCTTTTGGCTCCAACGGTGAGTTCTACCAGATCGAAGAAGAGGAAATGGAACGTGGATTTAAGATCATGGTAGACCAGGCAGCGGGAAGAGTTCCTGTTTACTTTGGAATCGGCGCGATCAATACGAAAAATGCGTCCGCCTTGCAAAATGGCAGTAGCAAACGGTGCAGCAGGCATCTCCATTTTACAACCTATGTTCTTAAAACCCAATTTTAACGAATTGTTCCTGCATTTTAAAACAATTGCAGAGGCAGTTCCGGAAATTCCGGTTCTGTTGTATAATAATCCTGGAAGAGTTGGTTATACCTTAAGTGCAGATCTGGTAGAAAAACTGGCCCATGAGGTGAAAAATATCGTAGGTATGAAAGATACCTCCGGTGACATTACCCAGACAGAGGAATTTATCCGCAGAAATGCAGATGTAGGTTTTAAGGTATTTGGCGGAAAGGACACACTGTTATATGCCAGCTTATGTATTGGAGCTGTAGGTGGTGTGTGTACAGCCGGAAACTTTATGCCGGAGCTGATCGTAGATATTTACAATAAATACGTGGCCGGAGATCTGAAAGGTTCCCTGGCAGCCCAGTATAAGTTAAATCCAGTTCGTCTGGCAATGGATGGTGCAAGCTTCCCGGTAGCTGCAAAGGATATGGCTATCATGCGTGGACAGGCAGCTGGAAAACCATATTTACCAAATCTTCCAACACCAGAAGGTGCGTCTTATGATAAGATGAAAAAGAAATGGAAAAAGCAGGTCTGATCTAATATGAAACATACAGTTACATTAAGAAACGGAGTGCAGGTTCCGGCCTTAGGGCTTGGAACCTGGTTCCTTGGGGAAAATAAAGCAGCAAGAGCGCGGGAAATGGAAAGTCTGCGCACTGGCATTTCTGCTGGTATGACGCTGATCGATACTGCAGAAATGTATGGAAATGGAAAAGCGGAAAGTCTTATAAAAGAGGTCATTTCTGATAAAAACGGGATGATCTTTTTCTGGTATCTAAAGTTCTGCCAAACAATGCGGGGAAACACCGACTGGAACAGGCGCTAGATAATTCCATGAAGCGGATGGGCGTGGAATACCTGGATCTTTATCTGTATCACTGGAGAGGAAACTATCCTCTGGAAGAAACCGTAGCAGAGCTGGATCGTGTGAAAAAAGCAGGAAAGATCAAAGAATGGGGCGTTTCCAACTTTGATATTGATGATATGGAAGAACTGTGGCAGATCCCGGAAGGCAGAAACTGCCTGGTAAACCAGGTTCTTTATCATACAGGCTCCAGAGGCATTGAATACAGCCTTCTGCCGTGGATGAGAGAGCATGATGTGGCCTTGATGTCCTATTGTCCTCTGGCACAGGCTGGGACTTTAAGAGAGGGCATCTTAAACAACCCGGTTTTAAAAGAGATCGCTAAAAAGTATAATGCCACCGTAGAGCAGGTCATGCTTGCCTGGAATATCCGGGACGGACATACCATTGCCATTCCAAGAAGCGGCCGTGCGGAGCATACACTTCTTAATGCACAGGCAGATCAGATCCAGCTGACAGAAGAAGATTATAAAGCTATCGACCAGGCATATCCGCCGCCAGTAAGGAAAGAATATCTGGATATACAGTAAAATTTCGCATTAATATTTGAACAAGATCATAAAAGGACAACTGACGTTTTTAGCAACGCAGTTGTCTTTTTTGTTGCTTATCAGTAATTAGGTGAAAAATATATTGTATGCAACAAAAATAAGTGATAAAATGAAATAGATAAAATATTATCTGTTTTTAATATAAAACTAATATTTTGGATAAAATATTAGCAGAAAGATAAATGGGGTGTCTATGGAACAGCTTATATGGGAAACAGCAGAAGAACTGGATCAGAAACTTGCGCAGAGAGTGCGTAATATCAGGAAACGCCGCTTGATCTCCCAGGAGAAATTAGCATCTTTAAGCGGTGTAAGCTATGGTTCGATCAAGAGATTTGAAGCGACAGGACAGATCTCATTGATATCTTTGACGAAGATTGCTATGGCTTTGGATATGGCAGATGAACTGAGAAATATTTTTACGCAGGTACCGTACAGAGATATCCAGGAGGTTATAAATGAAAGAAGATAATGTGCTCCAGGTATACTATGAGGAAAAGCGTGTGGGAATTCTGGCGCTGACAGCGGATCATAAAGCGGCTTTTCAGTATGATGAAAAATGGCTGGAAAATGGTTTTTCTATCAGTCCTTTTTCACTTCCACTGAAAAAACAGGTATTTTTACCAACAAAAGATTATTTTTCAGGTCTTTTTGGAGTGTTTGCAGACAGTCTTCCGGATAATTGGGGAAGATTGTTGTTAGACCGGTTGATCCGGGCACATAAGCAGGCTCCAGACGAACTGACAGTTTTAGATCGATTGGCAATCGTTGGAAAGTCAGGAATGGGAGCGCTGACTTATTATCCTGAAAAGAGTTTTTCTGAGCAGACAGGGAATTTGGATTTAGATGAACTGGCAGAAGAATGTCAGAAAATATTGAATACAGAATATTCAGATAAGTTGGATGAACTGTACCGTCTGGGTGGCACCAGTGGCGGAACAAGACCAAAGATCATGACTACGATCAATGGGGAAGAATGGATCATAAAATTTCCTGCCCACGTAGATGGGAAAGATACAGGAAAAATGGAGTATGATTATTCCTGCTGTGCCAGACAATGTGGTATTGTTATGAGTGAAACAAGATTATTTCCTTCTGACAAGTGCAAAGGATATTTTGGAACAAAAAGATTTGACCGAAGACCAGATGGAAAAAGGCTCCATATGCTGACAGCGGCGGCACTTTTAGAGTTAGATTTTGAACAGCCAAGTCTGGATTATCATAGTTTGATGAAGCTGACAAAAATACTGACAAGAGATAACGCAGAAGATATGGAAAATATGTTTCGTAGGATGTGTTTTAATGTATTTGCCCATAACCGGGACGATCATTCAAAGAATTTCACATATTTATATGATGACAAGGAAGATAAATGGCATTTAAGTCCTGCGTATGATCTTACCTACAGCAATACCTATTATGGAGAACATACAACTACGGTTGATGGAAATGGAAGAGATCCGGGAAGAAAAGAACTTCTGGCAGTTGGAATTGCGGCAGGCATGAAAAAGGGAAGCTGTGAAAAGATCATAGATGAAATACAGACATATGTGAAACAGATGTTGAGGGAATATTTGGAAAGATGTCAGTAAAATATTGTAAGAAGTCATGGAGGCAGTTATGAAGATCGAACACATTGCACTTTATGCAAATGACCTGGAAGGAGCCAGGAAATTCTTTATGAAATATCTGGGTGCACAGTCAAATGATGGGTATCACAATCCGAGAACCAATTTTCGCTCTTATTTTCTTTCATTTGATGATGGCGCAAGACTTGAGATCATGAATAAACCGGAAATGACGGATCTGCCGAAAGATCTGGTACGCACCGGATATGCGCATATTGCTTTCAGTGTGGGAAGTAAGGAAAAGGTAGATGCCTTGACTGCTCAGTTAAAATCTGATGGGTATGAGATAGTCAGTGGGCCGCGGACCACGGGAGATGGCTATTACGAAAGCTGCATTGTTGCGATCGAGGGCAATCAGATTGAAATTACGGTGTAATCTAAAAAATATGATTTCTAGAAGATATCTACTTGACTTTTGGATAAAATATAAGTATTATAAAGATATGAAGTAGATAACAACAAGATTTATCGAAAAAGTCTAAGGAGGTATCTTATGAGAAACGCATGGCTTATCCGTCCTGTACCACATGGTATTCCAAGAGTAACTGAGTTTAAAGAGAAGGGGATCATTGCTGTTGGCTGGCCCTGTATTGGAAATTTAAAAGGTAAGTCAAGGGAAGACTTGAAGCATCTGCTCTCTCTGCCGCCATACAGTCTTACGGGTTTAGCTCTTGGAAATGCATACGCAACTATTGATATTTTCGTAAATCAAATGGAAGTAGGCGATCTGCTGCTTATGCCAAATGGCGAGGATATTTATTTGGGAGAAGTAACCAGTGATTATTATTTAGATGCAGCAGTAGACAGCAATGAAGAAGGATATCCCCACCAGAGAACGGCAAAATGGATCACCAATACCTCCAGAAAAGATCTGTCTATGGAACTGCGTTCATCACTTAAGGTTCACAGAACGACAGCAAATTTATCACATCATATAGATGAGATCGAAGCTCTTTGTAAGGGAGAAAAGCTGGCTGTAACTACGGACTATATAGAAGTTACTTATCCGTTACGTGTAGATTTTGAAGTGTCATTTAAAATCCCAAAAGATATATCGAAAGATGAGGCACAGCGTTTGAGTTCTTATTTTGCTTCATTATATTTTACGAAATGATCAGGATAATAAAATAATAAAAAATACCTCCCGGTACAGATAACATAATGTTCATCTGCCTCAGGAGGTATTTTTATATACATACAAGATCTGTTATTATCAACTGCTAACAGATATTACTGTAATCCATTCTCCGGTACATTTGCATCAGTAGGATCATAGGTCTGTGTATCCGGGATCATGGTCTTGATGACCGGACGGTCAAATGGACCTGGGATCGGGGATTCGTATACAGTGATGGAAGTTCCAAGTGCGCAGTGTTCGTAGATCCAGCGGGAATCTGCGGTAGTCAGACGGATACATCCGTGAGACTTGGTAGCGCCTAAATAGTTGTAAGTAAATGCTTTTAAGGTATACGGATCTGGTCTCTCATAAATAACAGAGTGAAGAAGGATCGGGATACCTGCATCCAGACGGGTCAGGTACTGGCAGTACTCATCGGTGTTCATCAGTCTCCAGCGATATTTCTCAGGAGTCTTGTGCTCACCTAAAGGAGTATCATCACCGGTGGAGCACAGGAAGGACTTGTACGGGATGATATAGCCATTATCACCATCTGGAATATAAATGGTCAGGCAGTTCATCTGCTTGTTGATCTTGATCTTAAACTGACCCTGATAATTTAAGTAAGGCTCCAGGTCAGTTACCAGCTTGCCGTCACCTTCAAAATAGTACTTGTAGCCATCTATGTACTGCCATCCGGTTACAATGGCATTGTCAACTACATAATAACGGTCTCTGTCATTCCATACCCATCCGGTAAAGTTGTCGCCGGTACCATTGCTGAATACAGGAGTGCCGTTTACAAACTGGATGCCGTCAGGAGCAGCGGATACTAATGGATTGTCCATCTTGTAAGCAGCGCCGTCAACTCCTTTGCCCCACATGGAGAAGCGCATGCCGGTGATAATGCGGCCGCAGGCCATAGCGCCGTTGGTGCCGCCGTTTTTAGACCAGTCACATTCTGTTCCGTCAGAAAGATTGGAGCGGTAATAAACATCAAAACGGTCGCCGAAAATACCATTTAAACGGATCTGTACGGCTTCTACAGGGCAGTCAGCTGACCAGTCTGTATGTCCGCCGTTCATGGCCCAGTTGGTCCAGCCACGGGAACTGCTGTAGGTACGGTAAAGGACATCACCTGGAAGATTGTTTGCATAGATGCACATACTTAAAAATCCTGCATCACCCACAGAAAGAACAGAGTCATCACGGACCGGATCACTCCATACCTGGTCAGAGGCACGAAGAAGCTGTACCTGTAAGAAAGCTTGGTTGGTCGGAACCTGGGCAGAAGTGTCTTCTGTAACGGTTTCTGCTGCAGTAGTAGTATCTGTGGTTGTTTCTGTAGTAGTTTCCGTGGTCTGAGAGGTCTCAGACTGGGAAGTGTCTGTTGACTGGGAAGACTCTTCTACAATGGTAGTTGGGGAAGTATTGTTTCCAGATGACTGGGAACTGTCACTGTTATCCCCAGGTGCCTGTAAAGATACTTCAGTGGATTTTCCTGAACCAGGACCATTGTTGGTGTCATTTTTGAATGCAAAAGCAGTGGTAGCCTGTCCTGCGATCAGTGCAGAGGCAAGAGCAGCCATTGCCAGATGTTTAAAAGTTTTACGCATAATAGAACCTCCTACGGTTAGTTACATGTTATTGTCTGCATAAAATGAGAACAATAACCATACTGCCTTTAATTTATCATAATTGGGGGAAAAATGCCATATAGGATTTACATTTTAGGACCCGTATTGTAAAATCGTAAATAAAATGACCATGGAATGTAAGAAATTAAATGTATTATGGAACAGAAGGATCTGTCGTCGGCAGGCGACATCATCATGAATAAAACATGAGAATGGAAAAGACAATGAAAGAGGCTGTAAAGACTATAAAAACGAAAGAACAGGCGGTCCACATTATCTATGCTTCCAATGACGGCTATGCTGGACATCTGGCGGCATCTTTGTGCTCTTTGCTGGACAATAACCGCCATATAAAAAATCTGGATATATATGTGCTTTCTGCCCAGATGTGTGAAGCGTTTCAAAACCGGCTTAAAACGCTGGCAGCCGGTTTTGGACGTCAGCTTTATGCGGTGGAACTGGGAGATCTGAAAGAAAGATTTCCTTATAAAATAGATACAAGAGGCTTTGATATCAGTGCCATGGGGCGGCTTTTTGCGCCAGAAGTACTGCCGGAGACTGTGACTAAGGCATTGTACCTGGACTGTGATACCATTGTCTGCAGTTCCATTGAAAAAATGTATGAAACACCGCTGGGAGACTGTCTGGCAGGCATGATCATGGAGCCCACGGTCTATAAAGAAATGAAAGAGTCCATTGATATGGATAAAGATGATGCCTATTTTAACTCCGGTGTGATCTTAATGGACTTGGCTGGCTGGCGCAGGGAAAATGTGCTGAAGAAACTGCTGGATTTTTACGGGGATCATGCAGGAAGCCTTTTTGCCTGTGATCAGGATACCATTAACGGAGCATTAAATGGGCGCATTTTACCTCTTTCCCCAAGGTATAATTTCTTTACCAATTACCGGTATTTCCGTTATAATACACTGGTGCAGCTTTGTGATGCTTACCGGGCGGTAGGTAAAAAAGAGTTTGCTGCAGCTAAGAGAAGACCAACGATCATTCATTTTCTGGGAGATGAGCGGCCCTGGATCGGTGGCAACCACAATTATTATGGAAAATGGTATCGGAAATATCTGGCTATGACCCCATGGAAGGACATGCCTATGCAAAAGGGTAAGTTCTGGTATATGCAGCTTTGGTGGTGCTTTAACCAGATGACAAGGGTATGTCCGGCTCTGCGGCTGGCCATCAGCAAACGGCTGGGGATGAAAGTTATTGACAACCGGAAGAAACATCAGAAAAAGTAAGATATTGAAGAATATAAAATTGAAAGAAAAAACAGTGAGAGAAAGGAACTATGGACGCAGACACGAATATATGTGCCGTAATATTAAATTATAATGATGCACAGACAACCATGAAACTTACAGAAAGCTGGAAAAACAGCAAAGTGATCCGGAATATCATTATTGTAGATAACTGTTCTACCGATGACTCCTGGGAAAAACTGGGAGAATTTAAAGAAGAATTTGCTTCAGATCATCCGGATGATCCAGATAAAGTGCAGCTTCACCTTTTCAGGACAACAGAAAACGGTGGCTACGGAAGCGGAAACCAGGCGGGGATCGATTATGCAGTCCAGTATCTGGAACCGGATTATATTATCATCGCAAACCCGGATGTGCAGGTCAGTGACGCCTGTATCCTGCGTGTGGCAGATGCTTTAGAGAAGCAGGAGGACGGAGCTGTAGCTTCTGCCATGGTAGTGGATGTAAAGGGACAGTCCTCTTTCAGCTACTGGGATCTCCAGTCTGTGTGGCTGGATCTTTTAGATACCGGTCTTGTGACCAGGAGGCTGTTCCGTGCATTTTTGAAAACACCGTTAGAAAAGCTGCCTCTGGCAGCAGATGGTGTCAGTCGTATGGTGGGGGCTCTTCCAGGCTCCTTTTTCATGGTGAAAACAGGCTGTTTTACGCCAGGAGATTTAAAAGAACTGTTTGATAAACATGTATTTCTCTATTATGAAGAGAAAATATTAGGACAGAAATTAAAACAAATGGGATTAAAAGAGCTTTTAGTGACAGATGCTTATTATGTACATGCACATTCTGTAAGCATTGATAAAAGCTATACAAAGATAAGTGATAAACAGAAGCTCCTTCATAAGAGCAAGTTATATTACTACCAACATTACCTGAAACTGGGAGAAATGGAACTGGCTGTGGCAAAAGCATTTCTGGCGGTGGTCCTTACAGAAGTAAAATTTCTCACAGGTGTCTTGAAGATGCGCTGGTAATGATGGATAATGGATATCAGGATAAAAGGGAAAGTGTTACAAATCAGCGCATGGCTGAACTGTAACAGAGTATTGAGGAACAGAGACAATGGATAAGGTACTTTTGGTCATACCGGCCTACAATGAAGGAAAAAACATTGAGAGGGTGGTAGACCACATTAAAAACGATTTTCCGGAACTGGATTATGTGGTGGTCAATGACGGCTCCAAAGATGATACAGCCGATATCTGTCGCAGGCGTGGCTATAATTTTATTGACCTGCCGGTAAATTTAGGATTGGCTGGCTGCTTTCAGACCGGTATGAAATATGCCTGGCAGAAAGGCTATAATTATGCAGTACAGTTTGACGGCGACGGACAGCACCGCCCAGAATACATTCAGGCAATGAAAGAAAAAATGGATGAAGGATATGACATTGTCATTGGTTCCCGTTTTGTAACAGAGAAGAAAAGCTGGTCCATGCGTATGTTTGGAAGCCGCCTGATCGGAACGGCAATCTGGCTGACTACAGGGGCAAAGATCAAAGATCCTACTTCCGGGATGCGTCTTTTCAGCCGGAAGATGATCGGTGAATTTGCCTGGAACTTAAATTATGGGCCGGAACCGGATACTGTATCTTTCCTGATCCGCCAGGGAGCGAAGATCGCAGAGGTGCAGGTCACCATTGATGACCGTACAGCAGGAGAAAGCTATTTGAAACCATTGACAGCTGCAAGTTATATGGTGCGCATGCTGTTATCCATACTGGTCATCCAGAATTTCAGAAAGCGTTAAATATAAGGGATTAGATATGAAAAATCTTACGAAGCAGTTATTATATAAGGGAGATAATGTTGCAAGAGCCAATGTCGTGTGGAATATTGCAGGCAGCTTTGTCTATGCTTTTGCAAGTATGGTCCTTTCTTTTCTGGTCATCCGCATGGCAGGAGAGGAAAAAGGCGGTATTTTCTCCTTTGGTTATTCTACGCTGGGCCAGCAGCTGTTTTTAGTGGCCTATTTTGGCATCCGGCCTTTCCAGATCACAGACGGAAAGGGAGAGTATTCCTTTAAGGAATACAGAGAACATAGAAATATAACCTGTATGTTTGCACTGGTTGCAGGTGCGCTGTTTCTCACTGCAAGGACCATTGCTTTCCGTAAAGGGATCGGGGATTATACAGCGGGAAAATGTATGATCCTGCTTCTTCTTGTGATCTATAAGGTCATTGACGGATATGCAGATGTGTATGAGTCGGAATTTCAGCGTCAGGGATGTTTATATCTTACAGGAAAGTCTAACTTTTTCAGGACTGTTTTTTCTGTAGCAGTGTTTACAGTGACGCTGGGGGCATTTAAACATCTGCTGTTTGCCTGCCTCATGGCAGTGGCAGCCCAGGCTATGGGTGTGTTCTTATTTAACCTGGATGTGATCCATGCATTAGATGGCGTGGACTGGACCTTTACAAAGGGCAAAGTGACGAAGCTGTTTAAAAATACGGGATTTTTATTCATCTCTGTATTCCTGGATTTTTACATTTTCTCTTGTGCAAAATATGCCATTGACGCCCGGATGAACAATGCGGCATCGGGATATTTTAACTTGATTTTTATGCCTACCTCTGTTATTTATATGGTAGCCAATTTCGTGATACGTCCGTACCTGACCACACTTACAAATCTCTGGACAGAAGAAAAGATTGCTGAGTTTAAAAAGACACTGGTGCGTATTGCGGCTGTTATTTTAGGGCTTACTGTACTTGCAGTGGCAGGTACACTTGTTTTAGGAAAATGGGCACTTTCCATTATGGAGCTTCTTATGGGAGGCGAAAAGGGAACGTTGACCGTTTATTTTGGGGCATTTGCAGGGATCGTCCTTGGAGGCGGTTTTTATGCACTGGCAAATCTGATGTATTACGCACTGGTGATCATGCGAAAGCAGAGAACCGTGTTTTTTGTATACGCAGCGGCAGCTGTAGCAGCGTTTTTCCTGTCAGGAGGCCTTGTTGGGGCTTTTGGTATTAACGGGGCGGCGCTGTGTTATCTGCTGCTGATGGCAGGAGAAACGGCAGGTTTTGGATTTTGCACTGTAAGATCCTGCAGGAGTGAGGAAAAGGAGACAAGACAATGACAGAGGAAAGAAAGAGTGAAAATGCTCTTCGCAAGCCACGGGTCGATGTGGTGATTCCTACCTATAAACCAGGTAAGAAATTTTCCAGACTTTTAAAAATGCTGGAGAAACAGACCTATCCCATAGGGAAGATCATTGTAATGAATACAGAAAAGGCATTCTGGAATGAAAAGGGCTTTGAAGGGATCAGCAATCTTCAGGTCCACCACCTGACAAAGGCGGAATTTGACCATGGTGCCACAAGAAACAGGGGAATGCGTTTTTCACGGGCTGATATTGTGGTGTTTATGACTGATGACGCAGTTCCGGCAGATGAATTTTTAATTGAAAAGCTGGTGGGAGCATTTGACCAGAGAGGTCCGGAAGGAGAAGCGGTGATCATGGCTTATGCCAGACAGCTTCCAGATAAGGACTGTCCTCTGGCAGAGCGGTATACACGTTCCTTTAACTATCCGGAGGAAAGCTGCTTAAAGACAAAGGCAGATTTAAAGCGTCTGGGCATTAAAACCTTCTTTGCTTCCAATGTATGCTGTGCCTATGACCGGGAGAAATTCTGGTTCCAGGGCGGATTTATTAAAAATGCCATTTTCAATGAAGATATGATATTTGCAGGAAAGGCAGTCATGGAAGACGATTATGCCATTGCCTATGTGGCTGACGCAAAGGTGATCCATTCCCACAATTATAACTGCACCCAGCAGTTTAAGAGAAACTTTGACCTGGCTGTGTCCCAGGCAGACCACCCGGAGGTATTTGGCGGTATTCGCTCAGAAAGTGAAGGCATCCGTCTGGTGAAGCAGACAGCCCATTATCTGTCAGAACAGCATAAACCATGGCTGATCCCGGGAATGTTTGTAAAAAGCGGTTTTAAGTACATGGGATACCGTATGGGAAAGGCATATCACATGCTTCCCCAGTGGCTGGTCATGAAATGTACCATGAACCGGGAATACTGGCTGGAGAAAAAAGAAGGCGGTGACAGACGATGATGACAATGATGCTTCGCGTGGTGCTGATCGTGGTTTCTGTTATCACCATGACATTTATGATGCGCAAGATACGCCAGGCAAAAGTTCAGATCGAAGCTGCCATGTTCTGGGTGATCATGGCGCTGATCTTAGTAGTATTTGCAGTGGTTCCAGGAGCTGCGGATCTTTGCGCAAGGTTGTTAGGCATTTATTCCACACCAAACTTTCTGTTCCTGTTTATGATCTTTTTGCTGATCGTAAAGGCATTTGGTATGACCATCCAGTTGTCCCAGCTTGAGAGCAAGCAGAGGGAGCTGATCCAGAAAATGGCTCTGGAGCAGAAATTCCTGGAAGAAAAAGAGGCAGAGCTGGAAGAACGGGAAGCTGCGTTAGAAACCTGCGGGAAAGGTGAGTAAAAGATAAAAGGGAAAGAAATGATGAAAAAGAAATTACCTGTCTGGCTTTTATGGCCTTTCGCCGTGTTTCTTCTGGGAATATGGCATTTGCTGGATGTGCGGGCATCTGTAACAGAGACAGGCCACCACTGGCTTTATGGCTGGTATGGGGGCCTGTTTTTCGTGAGTATGGTGATATTGGTCGGCTTTGGGGTGTTGATATTTGGAAAAAACTGGGGATTTTTTGACAGCGTTTCCAGTAGATGCGGGAATGCACTGGTTTTAAAGAAAGAACTTGTCTCACGGAAAGAATCTGGTTCAAAGACAGAATGCTGGAAACTTCCAGGTCTGTACTTTGGAGTGGTCATGTGCCTTGGTATTTTGTATATGCTGGTCCTGGCGCCTCTTTCAGCACCGGATGAAGTCAGCCACTATATCAGCGCCTATGAGCTTTCCAACCGCTTCTTAGGACTGCCGGGAACGGATGAAGACGGTTATATTTACATCCGGGCAGAAGATGACTGGATCGAGGATGTGAACCAGGAATTTCGGGACTGGAAGGAAAAAAGTGAGCAAGAGTCTTTGAACGGGGAAAATGGGGAGACTGAGGCAGGAAAACCTATTATTCTGGGACAGACCTTAAAAGAAGAAACTTATGCGGCAATCCATGACGGGGGCGCGGTCAGTGATCAGAGCGCAGAACAGTCTGTGGCTGGTGAAAGCGCAGGCAACAGTGGCAAAACAGCCGGTCTGAGGGTTTCCCGCCAGCCGTCCGTTCGGACCACCCCACTGGCCTATGTACCTCAGGCTCTGGGTTTTACTCTGGCAAGAGTACTTGGACTTAACAGCATCGCCCTTTTATATCTGGGCCGGTTTTTGAATCTCCTGCTTTTTGCGGCAGTTGGTGTGTTGACCATAAAAAGGCTTCCCTTTGGAAAAAATGTATTTTTCGGCGTGTCCATTTTACCAATGAGCCTTCATCTGGCGGCTTCTTTATCTTATGATGTTGTGATCCTGGCATTTACAGGATATTTTACAGCAGTGTGCCTGGATCTGGCCTATAAAGCGGACACAGTGAAAGTGAAAGATGTGATCGCTCTGGCTGTGGTCATGGCAGTTATGGGTCCCTGTAAAATGGTATATGGTGCCATTGCAGGCTTCTGTCTGCTGATCCCGGTAAAGAAGTTTGGCAACTGGGGAAAATGGACGGTCTCAGCAGCAGCTGTTCTTGGAAGCTTTTTAGCAGCAATGGCAGTGGTAAATTTAAGGACGGTTGCCATGTATACACAGGAAAGTGACAGCTATGTTGCCTGGGCCGAAGAAGCGGGATATTCCTTTGCAGAATTGCTCCACCAGCCGGTCCGTGTACTGCAGCTGTTTTATAATACAGTTGCATGGCAGGGAGAAAGCCTGTATTCGGGAATGTTAGGAGAGTCCTTAGGCAACCGGGATGCAGTGTTAAATACCCCTTATGTGGTCATTTTATTACTTACAGCATGCCTGGTGATCCTGGTCCTTAAAAAGCCGGGAGAAGAGATCTTTATGAAAATAAAAGAACGGCTCTGGATCTGGTTTATCTGTCTGGTGATCTTCGCAGCACTGATGTTTTCCATGCTTCTTGCATGGACGCCCAAAAGCTCCAACATGGTCCAGGGAGTCCAGGGAAGATACATGCTTCCACTGCTTCCTGTTTTGCTGCTTACCCTTAAAAATCAAAAGGTAGTGCGGACAGGAACAGATGACCGGCTGGTCCTGTATACTATGATGGCTGCAGATGTGTATGTGATCCTGCGTATTTTTGCAGTGGTGTGCCTGAGATTGTAAGGATTTTAACCCTGTACAGCAGATAACATGCGGTGAACATGTTGCCGGCAAGGGGATAAACAGTTGCAGACTTGTTGATAACGTGGTAAAATTTCCAGATGAATGTGGAAAATTTATAATCGATAAATAGAAACACAAAATTAGAAAAATAAAGAAGATAAAGGAGAAACATTATGGGAAAGATTAAAGTAACAACCTGTGATATTGAAGGACTTTATGTGATCGAGCCTACTGTATTCAAAGACGAAAGAGGCTACTTCATGGAAACTTACAACCAGAATGACTTTAAGGAAGCTGGTCTGAACATGACTTTTGTTCAGGACAACCAGTCTATGTCTGTAAAGGGCGTTTTAAGAGGACTTCATTTCCAGAAGCAGTATCCACAGGGCAAGCTGGTACGTGCTGTCCGCGGAACTGTATTTGATGTAGCAGTAGACCTGCGTTCCGATTCCAAGACCTATGGAAAGTGGTTTGGTGTAACCTTATCTGCTGAGAATAAAAAGCAGTTTTATATTCCGGAAGGTTTTGCACATGGCTTCTTAGTATTATCTGATGAGGCTGAGTTTGCTTATAAGTGTACTGATTTCTATCATCCAGGCGATGAGGGCGGTCTGTTATGGAGCGATCCTGAGATCGGTGTTGACTGGCCGATCGAACCAGGTATGGAGCTGATCATCTCCGATAAGGACAAAAAGTGGAGCGGTTTAAAGGATACTTTTAAGTTCTAAGACAGTTCTGCCGGGAAAAAAGTATAAGGAAACGAATTTATGAATTATGCATTGTCTCTTTTAAAAGAGATCATTAAAAAAAGAAAACTGGTATGGGATCTGGGAAAAGCAGATTTTCGCAAGCGTTTTGTAGGCTCCTATTTCGGTATTGTGTGGATGTTCATCCAGCCGGTAGTTACCATTGTGATCTATGCAGTTATCTTTGGTATCGGCTTTAAATCACCGCCGCCTGTTCCGGGAGTCAGCTATGTGATCTGGCTGGTACCGGGTATTGTTCCATGGTTTTTCTTCGGAGAAGCCTTAAACGGGATCACGGGGTGTCTTCAGGAATACAGCTATCTGGTGAAAAAGGTAGTCTTTAAAGTAGAGATATTGCCTATGATCAAGCTGATCTCCTGTCTGCTGGTACATGCATTTTTCGTCCTCATTATGATGATCATGTATCTGGTGGCAGGAAGAATGCCTATGCTGTCCTGGATCCAGGTGATCTACTACAGCTTTGCGGCGTCCATGCTGGCACTGGGATTGGGATATTTTACTTCTTCTGTGAATGTATTTTTCAAGGATATGTCCCAGATCGTAGGTATCTGCCTTCAGTTCGGTATCTGGATGGCTCCGATCATGTATCATGAGTCCATGTTTACCAACCGCTTACCATGGATCGAACCATTATTTAAGATCAATCCATTTTATTACATTGTAACCGGTTATAAGGACAGTATGATCACAGGCAACTGGTTCTGGGAAAGACCGAAACTGACCATTTATTACTGGGTCTTCACTCTTTTGGTGTTTGGAGTGGGACTTAAGATGTTTAAGAAGCTGCGGCCGCATTTTTCAGATGTGTTGTAGGCTGTAAGCGGAAAATGTGCCTGGTGACAGGCAGAAAAAGGAAGATTATACCCTCAGTACAAAAAGAAATTATATTCATTTTGTGCCGGGGGTATTTTTAAAAATCAAATTTTGCAGAGGGATATGCGTTTTTGTGATATGTTATGTTTGCAGGACAGGAATGAGGTGATAAGGTGGTAAGCAGGATCGAAGTTGGCTGGCGCCAGGGAGAAAAAGAGGGAACGATCCCGGTAGATGTGGTATATTCCAAACGGCGGACCATTGGGCTGGAAGTGCAGGCAGATGGAAAAGTGCTGATCCGCGCACCAAAAGGGATCACTAAAAAAGTGCTGATGGATTTTGTAAATGACCGTCAGGAATGGATCGTGGAAAAATGGTTCCTGATCGAGAAGCACCGCCGCAAAAAGGCAGAGGCTCCAAAGCCAGATTATGAGGGAAATCCGGAAGTAGAGGCCTTTTACCGCCGTGCTGCCAGAAAGAAGATCATAGAGCGAACTGCCTGGTATGCAAAGATCATGGGTGTCACCTACGGCCGCATCAGCATCCGCGCTGCAAAAACACGCTGGGGCAGCTGCAGCGGGGAAGGAAACTTAAACTTTCACTGGAAACTGATCCTCATGCCGCCGGAGATCTTAGACTATGTAGTAGTCCACGAACTGGCCCACAGAAAACAGATGAACCATTCGCCCCTTTTCTGGGCAGAAGTAGAAAAAGTGCTGCCAGATTATAAGGCAAGACGGGCATGGTTGAAGGAAAACGGGAGAGACTATTGAGGCGCAGTCTGTATCAGATCCGCCAATGTGATCCCGTCAAAAAATTCATTGATCATATTGTCCAGTTTCTGCCATACCGGATGGGAGGGGCAGATCCCTTTTCTGGGGCAGTCGTGTTCGCCATCATCGGTGCAGGCTACGGGAGCCAGGGAACCTTCGGTGAGCCGGAGTATTTCACCCAGCGTATAATCTTCCGGTGCTTTTGTCAGGCGGTAGCCGCCGCCACGGCCCCGGAGTCCGGTGAGAAGTTTATCCTGTACCAGTACCTTTAATATACTTTCCAGATATTTTTCAGAAATGTCCTGCCGTTCGGCGATCACGTTCAGAGGAACATAGCCGTCTCCCTGATGCTGGGCCAGTTCTACCATGACCCGCAGGGCATAACGGCCTTTTGTAGAAACGATCATTATCGAATTCTCCTTTATTCAAAATAGTTATTATAGTTATTTACTAAAACTTCCCACACCGATGTGGTGTGTTGAACCTTGAAAATTCAATATTTCAGCCAATAAAAAAGGCATAAACCTGTTCCGTTTGGTATAATGGAATTGACTAGAAACCATCTTTACAAAGGAGATTTATGCCATGTCCAGTATACCACAAAACCATTCTGATGAAAAAGCCCTAATTGACTGCGTTCAGAGATTTTTTTCTAAACACCATGTCGGCAAGCTTCTTGCCAGATGTAATGGCATGAAAGAAAAAGGCGTTTCTCCGGTTTCTCTGTTTCGTTACAAACTCAGTAACATTTTTGTCGGAAGAAGTATGTATATGCAGCAACAGACCGGCTCTTTTAAGGAAGCATTTTCAAAGAACACGTTCTACCGTTTCCTTAATTCTGCAAAGACAAACTGGCTCCGTTTCACTTCTCTTCTTGCTGCAGATATCGTAAATCACGACATCAAAGGTCTGACGAATGACAGCAGAAAAAATGTCTTCATCATTGATGACAGTCTTTTTAACCGCACCAGCTGCAAGAAAACAGAACTGGGATCAAAAGTTTTTGACCACACGGATATGCGTTTCAAAAAAGGATTCCGAATGCTTACTTTAAGCTGGAGTGATGGAAATACATTGATTCCTGTAAACAGCTGTCTGCTGGCATCTGCAAAAACTACAAATATCATCGGTCCTGTAAAGGACTTTGATAACAGAACCCTTGCAGGAAAAGACGCAAGCTTGCTCAGACAAAAGCTCCAGAAGCAATGATGGCTTTGCTGGACACTGCCCTCAGCGTGGGACTGAATGCTGACTATGTTCTGTTTGATTCCTGGTTTTCAAACCCAGTGCAGATCACAGCCATCCATTCAAAAGGCATGGATGTGATTGCTATGATCAAGAAGAGCAGCCGGATTAAATACTCATACGGTGGTAAACAGCTGAGTATCAAAGAAATCTATTCCAAGAATAAAAAGCGCCATGGCAGATCAAAATATCTGCTGTCTGTTGATGTTATGGTAGGAAAAGAAACTCCAATTCCGGCGAAAATCGTATGCGTAAGGAACAAATCGAACCGCAAGGATTGGCTTGCTTTTATCTGTACGGATACGACTCTTTCTGAGGAAGAAATCATCCGTGTTTATGGAAAACGTTGGCAGATTGAGGTTTTCTTCAAGACCTGCAAATCCATGCTGAACCTGATTGGAGAATGCCATAGCTTATCTTATGATGCGCTGACAGCCCATGTGGCCATTGTATTTACTAGATATATGTTGCTTGCAATGGAACAGCGCCAAAACGAAGATCAGAGAACTCTTGGTGAGTTATTCTTCTTTCTCATTGATGAAATGGCAGACATTACTTTCCGCAGGTCACTTTGCATCTTGATGGATGCCTTAATGGCAAGCCTTCAGGAAATCTTAAAGCTCAGCGATAAACAACTGACTGCTTTTACTGTTGATTTTGAGGCAAGATTGCCGGAATATCTGCGTAATGCACTTCATCCAGAGGTTGCAATAGCATAAAGCACTATTTTGTTAGCTGAAATATTGAATTTTCAAGGTGCGAAGCCCTGTTTAGGTGTGGGAAGTTTTAGTTATTTATAGTAATTCTTTAAACACATATCTTTCTATCTCTTTGAAGATTACCATATAGTATACACCAGAAAGCATATACTTAGCAAGCTGATATGAAAATTAATACCTATTGACAAACTAGGTTTATAATACTATTATAAATGTGCTAAATAAACCAATTACATGAGTAGGTTTATGAAAATGTCCTCCTGATCATGGGAGAATATGGTGAGAAAGGAAGTACGGTCATGGCAAAGGAATTACTGGATGTAAAACAGTTATTTGTAAATGTAGAAGATAAAGAGATCCTTCATGGAGTAGACTTAAAGATTGGAAAAGGAGAGACCCATGTATTAATGGGACCAAATGGTGCAGGTAAGTCCACTTTAGGCTATGCATTAATGGGAAATCCAAGATATCAGCTGACAAATGGTGAGATCTGGTTTCAGGGGAAGAAGATCAACGAGGAGCCGGTAGATAAAAGAGCTAAAGCTGGCATGTTCTTATCCTTCCAGAGCCCACTGGAAGTACCGGACTGTCATTAAGTTCCTTTATCCGCAGTGCTTTAGAGCAGAGAAGAGGAGAGCGCATCCGTCTCTGGGATTTCAGAAAAGAGCTGGCAAAGGCAATGGAACTTTTGCAGATGGATCCGTCTTATGCAGACCGAGATCTGAATGTGGGTTTTCCGGCGGTGAGAAGAAAAGGCTGAGATCCTGCAGATGCTTATGTTAAAGCCAAATCTGGCAATCTTAGACGAGACAGACTCAGGTCTGGACGTAGATGCAGTCCGCACTGTTTCAAAGGGCGTGGAAGAGTATCAGAAAGACAGAGATGGCTCTTTACTGATCATCACCCACAGCACCCGTATCCTGGAAGCGCTCCATGTAGATTACACTCATGTAATGGTAGATGGAAAGATCGTTAAAACAGGAGACGGCTCTCTGGTAGACCAGATCAATGAGACCGGATTTGAGGAATTTCTTAAGTAAAAGGAAAATGTAAATATGCCCTTAGGCAGTTTACAAAGTAGATTATAAGTCAGATTATAAACAGTTTCCGGAAAGGAAATCGAAAGCATATGGAAGAAAAACACAGATCAATGATATAGACAGAAGTATTTATGACATAAAAGATGAAGAAAAAGACGCCTATAGGATCCAGGCAGGTCTGACTCCGGAGATCGTAGAGAAAATTTCCAAGGAAAAACATGATCCGGCATGGATGGAGCTGTTCCGTCTGCAATCTCTTCAGATCTATAATGAAATGAAAGTACCGGACTGGGGCCCTTCTATTGAAGGACTGGATATGTCCAATATCGCCACCTATGTCCGTCCAAATACAAAAATGACTGCAAAATGGTCTGAGGTCCCGCAGGATATTAAGGATACCTTTGAACGTCTGGGAATTCCTCAGGCAGAGCGGAAATCACTGGCTGGCGTAGGCGCCCAGTATGACTCCGAGCTGGTTTACCACAATGTTCGTAAAGAAGTGGAAGAGCAGGGCGTTGTATACACCGATATGGAAAGCGCCTTGACCGGTCCTTATGCAGAGATGGTAAGAAAGCATTTTATGAAGCTGGTAAAGCCAACAGATCATAAATTTGCTGCTCTTCACGGAGCAGTATGGTCCGGCGGATCCTTTGTATATGTACCGCCTCATGTATCCGTAGAAATACCACTGCAGTCCTATTTCCGTTTAAATGCACCAGGCGCCGGACAGTTTGAACATACACTGATCATCGTAGATGAAGGTGCAGACCTTCACTTTATCGAAGGATGTTCCGCACCAAAATACAACGTGGCAAACCTTCACGCAGGCTGCGTGGAGCTGTTTGTTGGAAAAATGCAAGACTGCGTTATTCCACCATTGAAAACTGGTCCAAGAACATGTATAACCTGAATACCAAGCGTGCACAGGTAGAAGAAGGCGGCGTTATTGAATGGGTATCCGGCTCCTTCGGTTCCCATGTTTCCTATCTGTACCCAATGAGCATCTTAAAGGGCCGTGGGGCAAAATGGAATTTACAGGGATTACCTTTGCAGGAAAAGGCCAGGACCTGGATACAGGCGCCAAGGTAGTCCATGCAGCACCTGATACATCATCCTTTATGAATACCCGTTCCATTTCCAAGGACGGTGGTGTCAGCACCTTCAGAAGCTCTGTTTCTGTAACAAAGAGGCAAAACAGCAGATCCTCCGTTTCTTGCCAGTCTCTGATGTTAGACTCCATTTCCAGATCCGATACAATCCCGGCTATGGATATCCGTACCAAAGATGCAGATATCGGCCATGAGGCCCGGATCGGACGCATCAGCGATGAAGCAGTCTTTATCTTATGTCCAGAGGCTTAAGCGAAGAAGATGCCCGTGCCATGATCGTCAGCGGATTTGCAGACAATGTTTCCAAGGAACTTCCTCTGGAGTATGCAGTGGAGATGAACAACCTGATCCGTCTGGAGATGAAGGGAAGCATTGGTTAAGCAAAGGGGTACTGGTTAAAGGAAAGGAGGTCCCATATGAGTCAGGGACTTGATATGACAGTAAACAGCCTTCCTTCCAGAACATGGAACTGGCTGAAAATGAATGAGAGTAAGTTAAAAGAGATAGAAGCAGGAGATACCTGGGATGTAAAAGAAGTAGCCGGAGAGTCCGAAGAAATAGCTGGTCTGACAAAGGGCACAGCTGAAAATCAGGAAGTTTTTCCCATATCCACACAGGAATGGGTCCGGATATGGACCGTTTAGGAAAAATGGCCGGATCACAGGCAATCATGATAAAAGCAGTCCAAAGTCTGAGGGAGGATCTGAACCGGTTCGTCTTCATTTTTCCTGTGAAGATAATAAAAGAGTTTCCAGAAAGTGGAAATCCTGGCAAAGAGGGAGAAGAAGTAAACGTCCTTATGGACTACACTTCCCCGGAAAAACATCTTCCGGTCTGGCAGCTATCCAGACAAAGCTTCACATTGAAAAAGGGCAAAAGTACGTCTGGTTCAGGTGCAGCTGTTAGGGAATGAGTATACATTATTAAATGATATTGGCGCCCAGTGTGAAGATGGGGCCCAGTTTGAAGTGTTACAGCTGTTTTAGGAAGCAGCAAAACCTATTCCGGCTGTCAGGCAGATCTTTTAGGAAAAGAAAGCCATTTTAAAGCAGATATCGGTTATCAGGGAAAAGGCAGCCAGCGCTATGATATGAACTATGTGGCAGTCCATAAGGGCAAAAACCGTCAGTGAAATGAACGCAGACGGCATTCTGGATGATCAGGCATTTAAGCTGTTTCGTGGAACCATTGATTTCAAAATGGTTCTTCCGGCTCCAAGGGAGACGAAAAGGAAGACGTACTCCTTATGGGGACTATGTAGTCAACCAGACCATTCCTCTGATCCTTTGTGCAGAGGAAGATGTAGAAGGAAACCACGGTGCTTCTATTGGACAGTTAGATGAAGAAATGCTGTTCTATCTGTCTTCCAGAGGTATGAGCGCAGAAAGCGCCAGCAAGATGATCGCCAGAGCAAGGATGGATGCAGTCTGCCAGAAGATCGGCGATGAGCAGTTAGAAAAGCTGGTACAGGACTATTTAGAGGAGGAATAACATGAGCAGCAACCCATACAGAAAAGATTTTCCTCTTCTGGAAAATAATAAGGTGATCTATCTGGACAATGCAGCCACCTCCCAGAGGCCGGAGGCTGTGATCCAGGCAGAGGCACAGTTTTATGAAAAATACAACGCAAATCCATTAAGAGGCCTTTATGAGCTTAGTGTAGAAGCCACAGACTGCTACGAAGAAGCAAGAGAAACGGTCCGCAAGTTCATTGGCGCAGGAAGCACAGAAGAGATCATTTTCACCAGAAATACTACCGAAGGCTTAAATCTGGTGGCTTACAGCTATGGTTTCAGCCATTTAAAAGCAGGAGATGAAGTGCTGGTAAGCATTATGGAGCATCACAGCAATCTCCTTCCATGGCAGATGGTATGCCGTCAGACCGGTGCAACGCTTAAATTTCTGGAATGTGACCAGACCGGATTTTTAAGTGATGAAACACTGGAAAATGCCATTACAGATAAGACCCGCCTGGTAGCCATTGCCCAGGTATCCAATGTACTGGGACGGACTGCTCCCATTGAAAAGATCGTAAAACTGGCAAGAAAACATGGTGCCGTAGTTGTCATGGATGCAGCACAGAGTGCGCCACATATGCCAATTAATGTAAAAGACCTGGAGGTGGATTTTATGGCATTTTCCGGTCATAAATTAATGGGACCTATGGGCATCGGTGTTCTCTATGGAAAGAAAGAGCTGTTGGAAGAAATGCCTCCATTCCTTACAGGCGGAGAGATGATCGACTCCGTCAGCCGTACAGGTGCTGTATTTGCTCCACTTCCTCACAAATTTGAGGCAGGTACCGTTAATGCAGCGGGCGCATGGGGACTGAAAGCAGCCATTGAATATCTGCAGCAGATTGGCTTTGATGAGATAAAGCGCCGGGAAGAGGCGCTGACTTCCAGAGCCTTAGAAGGCCTTAAAGAGATCCCACATGTTCATGTGTTAGGTTCTGAAAAGCAGAGGAACACTGCGGTATCCTTACATTTACCATAGACGGCGTACATCCCCATGATGTAAGCGCCATTTTAGACGCAGACGGAATTGCCGTTCGTGCCGGACATCACTGCGCACAGCCTCTGATGGAGTATCTGGGCGTTTCTACTACCACAAGAGCCAGCCTTTTCTTCTACAATACAGAAGAAGAGATCGATGCTTTGTAGAAAGCATGAAGACGGTAAGAAGGAGAATGGGTTATGGAGAGTAGAAATTTTACAATGAAATATTAACGGACCACAATCTGCATCCGGTCCACAAAGAAGATATCCCGGATGCCAATCTGGTACTGGAAGGCTTAAATCCCAGCTGCGGTGACCACATCTGGTTAAAGTTAAAAGTAGAAGACGGCATCATCAAAGACGGTGGTTTCGTAGGTGATGGCTGCGCCATTTCCCAGGCGTCCGCAGATATCATGCTGGATCTGATCATCGGTAAAAAGAAAGAGGAAGCCGTGAAACTGGCAGAAAGTTTCTTAAAGATGATCAAGGGAAACGCAACAGAGGAAGATATGGATGCCCTAGAAGAAGCAGGGGCATTACAGGATATTTCCCATATGCCGGCCAGAGTAAAATGTGCTGTTTTGGGATGGCATACCATGGAAGAACTGTTAAAAGAGGAAAAATAGATAGAATGTATATTTACAGATCCTATTAAATATGGGCTCGCCAGTATATGGCGGGCCCGACAGATGCGTTAAATGTGATCACACCTGTTGTACTGACCGCTCTGGGACTGGTACTTCCTGAGATCGCAAAGAGAGAGCAGAAAAATTAGTTTACTTGTTTAACGCGTTATGGTAAAATAACCAACAACAAATGTTGGTATTAATGTTTATGACAGTGATCAGTACATTGTTTCGTAAACAATGTACCAGGGATTTTAGGGACTTACAGAGTATTATGGGAAAGCTTGATTATCGGACTTTAAGGGAAAATGTAGCAGACGAGATAAGGATGAAGATCTTAAACGGTGATATGAAGCCGGGAGATAAGATCATAGAGCAGGAACTGGCATCGGAATTTGGCATCAGCCGTGGCCCGGTGCGGGAAGCACTGCGCCAGTTGGAGCAGGAAGGCATGGTGGAATATTCCAGAAATGTAGGCTGCTCTGTAAAGCATATAGGCATGGATGATGTTTATGAGATATACTACATGCGTGCCAACTATGAAATGATGGCAGTAAGACTGTATAATGCTCCTTTTCCCCAGGAAACCATTGAGAAAATGGAACAGGTTTTAGAGCAGATGAAGCAGCTTCATAAAGAAGAATACCGCAAGGTATTTGAACTGGATAATAAGTTCCATGAAGCAATCCTGGATCTTGTAAGCTTTATGCGCCTTAAAAAGCCTGGGAAGACTTAAACTACGGAAATATTGTAATGGGATATAATATGGCAGTGGACAGTGATCAGGTTATCAAAAGGCAGTATCTCATCCACGAAAAACTGTTAAGTGCCTGTAGAACAGGTACTCCCGCCCAGGTGGAACAGGCTATTGCAGATCATTATCTTGGGAGCGTGGAGAAGCTGATACAGAAAGTGGAAAAAAGCACGAAAAGTAAATAAAGATATATAACGCATTAAAAAGCAGTGAAACCGGAAAGATCAACATGGTTTTACTGCTTTTACGTTGATAGAAAAATGAAATACAGCACTGCAAATGGTGACAATTAATATAGATTCTGTTATAATTTTTAGTAAGGGGTGGAAAAATTAATTGTCCGTTTAGGCGAGGGAAATAGTGATCATGAAAAAGCAATGTGTGGAAAAAACAGAATGGGCCGGTTTGATCTGTATATTTTTATCCTGATGGTTTTGATACATATGTTATGGAATTCAGGGGCAGATGGAGAAAGGGCAGATATCCGTTCTGTCAGCAGTAGTTGGTATCAGATAGTAGATGAAAAAGAAGAGGCCCTTGATCTTCCTGCCATGGTTAAGGCAGATCAGGATGGAAAGATCATGCTTTATAATAATACACTGACTCCGGAAGATAAAAATAAGGTCCTGTCAATGAACGGTCTTCAGGATCAGCCGGAAGTGTGGATGGGAAAACAGTGTCTGTTCTGGTATGAAGAAAACGATTTTTAAAGAATGACCAGATGAAGGGAAAAATGTGGGCAGATGTGTGGCTGGCATAAGATACAGGAAAAGAGCCGGTCTGCCTTGTTTATGAAAGCAATAACAGAGCCTCCCTTTATATACAGGCACCTGTTTTAGGAAGCTTTCCGGCAGTTTCACAAAAGCATTTCCAGGAATCTGTATTTTCATTTCTCATGATCCTTGGAATGTGGGGAACGGGAATTGTTTCTGCTATTGTTTTCTGGTATATGAAAGCCCATCATATTGTTGAAAAGCGTTTTTGGATGCATCATTGTTTATGTTCATCTGTGGCTTGTGGTGTTACCTGGACTCAGGTTTTATCAGATGTACGGAGAGCATGGCGCTGTTGGGATGGTTCTTTCTTTTTATGCATTTATTCTTATGTCAGTTCCTATGCTCTGGTTTGTGCAGAATACAATAAGTGAGAAAGTACGGTGGGTCCCGCAGGTATGGATCTTCCTTCTTTATGGAAATGCCATTTTACAGGGAATACTCAATATCCTGTTTCATATCCCATTTGTGTATATGCTGTTTTAACACACATTATGCTGTTTTCCGGGGTTATATCCATGATCTGTCTTCTGTGGAAAGAATACAAAAGAAATGAAGCGGAAGAAATTCTGGTTTGTCTGCTGGCATTTGCCACATTGGGAGTCAGCGGTATGACAGCCCTTATTTTGTACTGGGTATATTCGATCTACTGGTATGATATGGTCTTTCAGGCAGGAATCTTTTGTATACATCAATCCTGTTCTGGCATTTGCCACAAAAACATCCAGGGACAGTCAGTTCAGGATGGAGCAGCTGGTTTATGAAAAATGTCAATGGAAGACAGAATGACTGGATTAAAAACAGGAAAGCATTTGAAAAATACATAAAGGAGATCCAAGAAGGAAAGATCCAGCTTGAGAATGCATTGTTTTATTTATCGAGATAACAGGACTGAAACAGATCAACGATGTCTACGGAATGAAAACAGGAGATGAATCAGTGATCCAGACAGCACAGTGTATCCAAAAGGCAGCAGATAGTGACCAGAGGCATAAGATAGAAAGTTTCCGCATTGGCGGTACGGAGTTTGCAGTGATCGTAATGGACCTCCAGATACAGCCGCAGGAGCTGGAATGCCTCCTTGAAAATGAAGTTAAAAGGAAACGGAAAACAGGTATTATATTTCTTTACAATTCGGATATGGTTATCTGAAAAATGAGGATGGGACACGAAATACAGTAAGTGACTGGAAACGTCAGGCAGATCACATGCTGCAAAAACGAAGGGGCTATTTATGATGATGTATAATGCAGATTTTCTGATCGCAGCAGTGGTCATATTGCTGTTGGTTTTGAGAAATTTCCTGGATCAGAAAAGGGCAGAGGATTTAAATAGCAGGGTATTTCTTTCTTTGCAGTTATTGGGATCCTGGATGTGATCGCTGAATTAGTAAGCAATTATTATATAACTTCAGGAGATGGGGACTTTGGCCTGGCTGCAGTGGTGACCACAACTATTTTTATCTGTTTCAGGCATTGCTTCCATATACACTTCTTTGTTATATTATGACATTGCACGATAATAAGCTTATTTCAGTGAAGAAGATGCTGCTGGCTGGTATTGCAACTATTTTACTGGTCAGTATTGTGCTTACCAATCCCTTTACTGAAAAATTGTTTTATTTTGATATATCAGCCGGATATGTGGAAGGACCATGGTACAGACTGATGTATTACAGTGCCCTTTTCCATCTGGCAGTGATTTTGATCCTTGTTATCTCCTGGAAAAATTTGGCCCTCAGAAAATAAAGGTGATCCTGGATATCCTGATCCTGTGCGGATGCGGGTAGTGATCCAGCTTTTGTATTACCCTCTGCTGATGACAGGTTTTGGCATGAGTCTTGGAATACTGGCTCTGTTTCTTACTATCAATAATCCAAATGCGAACCGGGACAGCCTTACAGGAGTATATAATCACCTTTACCTTACCAGAAGGAGCGATGAACTGATCGCAGCAGGAAAATCCTTCCATATAATCACAATATACCTTTACCAGCTAAAGCATATCAATAAAGTTGCCGGAGTATGAGTATTATATTACACAGATAAAGAAGATGTTTGAAACCGATATGCAGATGGATGCAGACAGAAGTAAACCTGCAACGCCTGTGATCCTCAGTGGGATCGTCCATGGGCAAAAGCTTGGTGCCAGCGGGCTGATGCTGGAATATGCAGAGTATCTGGAATCATTGTCTATGCAAAATGGCATGATAGAGGTGATACAGGATGATCAGCAGACCATGGATGGCTTTTATATAATAAAAAGTAGAGCAGTATCTGCACACGGCTATTGCCCAGGATCTTTTGAAGTATATTATCAGCCGGTTTATTCTACAGAGAAAAATGATTTTGTTACACTGGAAGCATTAAGCCGTCTGCATCATCCGGAGTTAGGCTGGATCGCACCGGATGTCTTTATACAGATCGCAGAAAAAATCATATGATCGAACAGATCACAGATCTGCAGTTTAAACGCATCTGCATGTTTATAAATGAACACCGGGGTCTGATGAAGAAGCTCTTTAATATAAAAGTAAATTTGTCTTCCCTGGATCTGATGCGCAGTGACTGCAGCAGCCATTTTATCCGTATGATGGATGATATGGATATCCACCATGACTGGATACAGTTTGAGATCACAGAAACGGTTGCTACAGAATACAACGCAGGATTAGGAATGGTAGTAGATGGGTTTATGGCTGCCGGGGTCAGACTGTGTCTGGACGATTTTGGTTCCGGATATGCAAACCTGAATACAGTCATGAGACTGCCATTTTCTGCTATCAAGATAGACAGAACACTTCTTTTGATATTTGTAATGATAAAAACGTGCCATGTTCTATCAGAGCATTATTGAAACCTTCCACCGGATGGGTTACAGCATAGTTTCAGAAGGAGTAGAAACAGAAGAGGAAATGAGTCTGTTAAGCAGCTGGGGTGTGGATATGATCCAGGGATATTATTTTTCCAGACCTCTTCCAGTGGAGGAACTGCTTAAACTGCTGAGCATGTGATGCTGTTCCTTTTCTGCATACATACGCTGGTCTGCAAGGATACGGATCTCATTAGCAGTAGATGCATCATTTGGATAGGCGGCGTAACCGCAGCTGGAACCAACATACAGGGTTTTCCGTCAATATCAAAGGAGCGCAGAGCCGGTTTTGTATCTGTTCCTTGATCCGGCAGCAGAGACTTTCATCAAATTCAGTACACACTACCAGGCTGAATTCATCACCGCCGATGCGGAAAGCATAGTCATTGCTGCGGATACAGGACTGAAGGCGTTTGGCAGCTTCTTTTAAAGCTTATCACCCATGTCATGACCATAGGTGTCATTAACAGATTTAAAATGGTCCAGATCCAGATAGAAAGTATGAAAGGGAGCTTTTGAAGCTCCTTTTTATGCAGTATGGAGTTAAAATAACGCTCGTTAAATAAACCAGTAAGGCCGTCTGTATTGGCAAGGTTCTCTAAGGCATGCTTCTGTCCAATATCCTGGGTGATAAGCATAACCTTCTCCAGTTCATGTTCAGGACTCCATTCAACGGGGACAACATGCATGACCAGGTATGTATCAATGGAACGGTTGTAGTATTCAATTTTAAAGATATCATCCTTTTTTCAGGACGCAGCGCAGATAATCTGGTGTAAGGAGATGGTTCATCTTTTTATTTTCCGTATCAGTCATCACCAGATACTGGCGGGAAATATCCTCAACCAGATCATCATAGTATCCGGTTTCCGGATAGATGGGGTGCTTCAGCAGGTTTTCATGATATTCATAGCGGTTGTTTTTCAGATCGCCTACAGCAAAACGGTCAACGATCCTTCCAAGTCCTGAAAACATCTGTTCAGTAAGCTCTTTGCGTTTTAGCAGGATCATTTGCTCATGTTCTTTCATGCGCAGTCTGGAATCCATCAGGGCAAAACAGTACCCGTAAGAAGCAGGGCGATACATCCGTTCAGGATCAGGAGCAGGACAATGGTGATGGACTGTATACGGCGCATACTGGCATCTACAACATCATCATGGATAATACCCACAATGGTCCAGTCATTGATCCCGGTGGGTTCGTATACCAGATAATAGTTTTGTTGTTGTAACGGCACTGGAGACTTCCGGTAGAAACATTCTTAATATTCTTTTCAGGTCAGTTATCTCAGTTTCTGTCATATCCGTATACTTGTTTAAAAATCAAAGAGATTAGATATTTTCTGGAGAAATTCTGTTTTGGGTTCAAGGGAAAGGAGAACATTGCCGTCGGATGTAAGGATGTAGCAGTCACTTTGTCCCTGATAAATATTACCTGCGATCAGTTTTTCCACTACATCATTATTATAGCTGACAGCAAGTCCGGAATAGGTTATGCCATTTATGGTATATGGAACATCCATGGGAAGCGCAAATACGATCCGGCGGTTGGAATCGCTTGCAATATAGCTGGAAATAACAGGCTGGCCGGTTTTATACATATCCAGAAAGATCCCCTGTATATTTGGGGCATTTCCGTCCCGTCCTGCAGCAGTTATAAAATCACAGTTCTCATTAAACATATAAAATCCTGATATTGCCAGGCATCTTTGCGTCTGGCAAAGTCATACCAGAGAGTTTTCATATTTTCAGCATCATCCAGGTATTGCAAATTATTGCTCCAGTCAGAAAGGGCATTCCAGTTGTGCTGGACAAACATAGTAAAGGTTTTGTCTACCTGCTCATAAGTAGACAGCAGATGCTGGGAATTTTCCTCATAGATACTTTTTGATAAAATTGTTGTAAAAATAATCCCGAAAAGAAAAGAAATGCCAAAACAGTTCCGGCCAGTATAAGCAGTTTGGATGTTTTCTTCATAAATACGGGAACCTCCTTCAATGTTGGTGCTTTTCTTGTTGGTTTTCAGGTTTCCTACTCATGTTTTGGGCTTGATATCTGAATATAAGTATATCATATTCTGGGAGTTTCTGGAATTTTTTCGATTGTGGAAAAGAGTGACAGCGGTTTTACGCAGAAAAAACAGAGCTGCTTTATACAGCTCTGCTAAAACTGGTTTTGTTACTTCGCCTCAGCAATCGCCTGTTCCATTTCAGAAGCAGAGATAACGCCAATGGTCTTATTGGCAACAACACCTCTTCTGAAATAGAGAAGAGTTGGTACGCTCATTACCTTAAAACGGGTTGCAAGATCCATGTCTTCGTCAATGTCAACTTTATAGAAATGAACTTCCGGGTGGAGTTCTGCCATTTTTCTACAGTTGGAGCCAGCATTTTACAGGGACCGCACCATGTAGCAAAGAAATCCACTACTACCAGATCATCACCGGCGTTTACTGCCTGGTCAAATGTGTCAGATGTTAAATGTGTAAGTGCCATATGAAAAACCTCCTTGTATCTGATTTTGATCATTTAATCTTATAGCACTTATATCATACCACAAAATGAGGGAAAATTATGTAATAAAATTCTCAATTAAATATTAAATATGTTACCTATAACCTGCAGCACCACTTCCGTCACTCCCGACAAAAGCATTACATGGATGGGATTCATTTTAAAGCGGGCCAATAGGATCAGGGAGCCGGTAAAATGCCTACGGCCTGAATGCTGATATTTGGTAAAAGTTGTCTTGCGGTCAGGGAGGCAATCGATTCTCCCAGAAAGCATTGACCAGGATGCTGGCACCGGCAGCTGCGATCATGGCGATAACTGCTGGACGCAGGGATTTAAGGACGCCCTGGAGCAGGCTTAAATTCCGGTATTTCAGATAGATCTTTGCCAGTAAGGTAACTAAAATGCAGGATGGCAGAACACAGCCGGCAGTAGCCGCCAAAGCCCCGGTATTCCTGCAATGCGGGTCCCTACGAAGGTAGCGGAATTGATGGCAATAGGTCCCGGTGTCATCTGGGAAATGGTGATCAGGTCCGTAAATTCAGACTGGGAAAGCCATGAATGGAGCTGGACCACCTGATTCTGGATCAGAGGCATGGCAGCATAGCCGCCTCCGAAGCTGAAGGCACCGATCTGAAGAAAACTGAGAAAAAGCTGTAAATAGATCATAAGGTGCCTCCTTTCTGTGCATTATCCTGGGAAGTATTACGGTCGTTTTTGGGCCTTTTCTCCCGGTACAGTGTCAGGACGACACCCAGGGCAATACAGATCAGGATCAGTACAATGGCACTGACTTTATAAAAGTAATTGGCAATGAAAGCAGCAACCATGATGATAATGGACAGATACTGCTTTTCCCTTACAATACCAGATGCCATACCCCAGCTTACTTCCATGATCACAGCGCCTACCCCGGACTGCATGCCCTTTAACATCCAGCCTACAAACAGATTGGACCGGAAAGCAGCATAACAGAATGAGATAGCAGTAAGGATCACAAAAGGCGGGATCACAGTGGCGATCACAGAGCATAAAACACCGGTCAGACCGGCCAGCTTATAGCCTACAACAATGGCTCCGTTGACAGCAATGGCTCCGGGACATGACTGGGCGATAGCCACCAGATCCAGCATTTCTTCCTCATCGATCCAGTGATACTGGTCTACAAATTTTGTTTTCATCAAAGTAACGATCACGTATCCGCCGCCAAAGGTAAAGGCACTGAGATACAATGTTGAGAGAAAGAGCTTTTAAGGATCTCATCTTTACTGGCTCCTTTTATATTTAATTCCATATTTTCCTCCTGTGTAACAGACTACTATACGTCCAGATCGTGGACGTACAACAACATTCTTTCTTACTATAAGCCATGAAAATCCAGATGTAAATGTAAAATGTATGATGAATGAGAAAATGATAAGGTGATCATAAAAATTTTCTTGACAGCTTGTTAAGACTATGTTAATTTAAAAGTGTGACCACTCAATATATTGAGTTAAGCCCAGACGGACAGGCGGGTCAGAAGCCGAAAGTGGGAAACCACATTATTGATTGGGTTAGGAGCCCAAATTTTATAAGTCGATACGCAGTATGCGTAATTTTATCAGTGCAAAAGGCACGTCACTTGTGAAACGGTCAATAAGAGCTTCTGGCAAAACAGAGCAGAGAACTGGGGAGTAGGGTCACTTTTTCTGTCTGTTAAAAGGACAGAGACATTTAAAGACAAAACACATACAGCAGGTGATGGAATATGCCGTCACCTGTTTTTTATGTTTTTATGGATAAAAGGGACGGCGAGTATGAGGAGGCGGAAAAATGGACCTGGAAGCACAAAAGCGTGCGCCTATTTATGAGGCGTTAGAGCGTTTTAGAAAGAAAAGGGTAGTGCCCTTTGACGTACCGGGACACAAAAGAGGACGGGGAAACCCAGAGCTGGCAGCTCTTTTAGGGGAAAAATGTGTTGGATTAGATGTAAACTCCATGAAACCTTTGATAACCTGTGCCATCCGGTATCTGTGATCCGGGAGGCAGAGGAACTTGCAGCAGAGGCCTTTGGCGCCAGCCATGCATTTCTTATGGTAGGGGAACCACTTCTGCTGTTCAGGGATGATCCTTTCAGTCTGTAAAGCAGGAGATAAGATCATTTTGCCAAGAAATGTACATAAAAGTGCCATCAATGCCCTGGTACTTTGCGGGCAGTTCCGGTTTATGTAAATCCGGAAGTAAACGGAGATCTGGGCATCTCTCTGGAATGGACATTCATAAGGTGGAAAAAGCGATTGAAGAAAATCCGGATGCTGTAGCAGTTCTGGTAAATAACCCCACCTACTACGGGATCTGCTCTGATCTGCAGGGCATCGTAAAGCTGGCCCACGAAAAGGCATGAAGGTGCTGGCAGATGAAGCCCATGGAACTCATTTGTACTTTGGAAAAGGACTTCCTGTGAATGCAATGGCAGCAGGTGCAGATATGGCAGCTGTTTCCATGCACAAATCTGGAGGAAGCCTGACACAAAGCTCCATGCTTCTGTTAAATAAGGGCATGAATCAGGATTATGTGCGTCAGATCATTAACCTGACGCAGACTACCAGCGCATCCTATCTTCTCCTTTCCAGTCTGGATATTTCCAGAAGAAATCTGGCCCTGCGTGGGGAAGAGTCCTTTGGAAAAGTGATCCAGATGGCAGAATATGCCAGAAATGAGATCAATTCCATTGGTGGATATTATGCCTATGGAAAAGACCTGGTCAATGGCACCAGTGTTTATGACTTTGATGTGACCAAGCTTTCCGTGTATACACTGGGGATCGGACTGGCTGGCATCGAGGTTTATGACCTGTTAAGGGATGAGTATGATATCCAGATCGAATTTGGAGATATCTGCAACATTCTGGCATACATTTCCATTGGTGACCGCATTCAGGATATTGAGCGCCTTGTGGGAGCTTTGGCAGATATTGAGCGCCTTTACAGGAAAGATAAGACGGGCATGCTCACCGGGGAATACATTTCACCAAAAGTAGAATGTTCCCCACAGAAAGCTTTTATGCCCGGAAAGTTTCACTCCCTATTGAACAGACGGCAGGAAAGATCAGCGGTGAATTTGTTATGTGTTATCCGCCGGGTATCCCGATCCTGGCGCCAGGGAAGTGATCACCCAGGAGATAGTGGAGTACATTCTTTATGCAAAGGAAAAAGGATGTTCCATGCAGGGAACAGAAGACCCGAAGATCGAACGGCTGATGGTTTTAGTATAAATTGCTCCCGCTGTGGGAGAACATCAGGAGGAAGAAAATGGAACTTTGGTATTCGGAGTTTCATACGGAAAATGTAAAGCTTTCTGTCCGTGTGGACCGTCAGCTGTTTTCCGGTGAAAGTGAGTATCAGCGGATCGATGTATTTGAGTCTGCTGAGTTTGGAAAATTTGTAGCCTTGGACGGGGAGATCGTTTTCTCCGAAAAGATGAATTTATCTATGATGAAATGGTGACCCATGTGCCTATGGCTGTCCACCCTAATGTGAAAAATGTGCTGATCATTGGCGGCGGGGACGGCGGTGTGGCAAAGGAGTTGATCCAGTATCCGGGAATTGAGTCCATTGACGTAGTAGAAACGGACAAAATGTTTGTAGATGTGTGCAGGAGATCTTTCCGGAGGTAGCCTGCGGATTAGACGAAGAGCGGGTCCATGTATATTATGACGACGGACTGCGTTTCCTTCGTGGAAAGAAAGGCTGTTATGACCTGATCATCAATGACTCTACAGACCCATTTGGACATACAGAAGGTCTGTTTACAAAGGAGTTTTACGGCAGCTGCTACAATGCGCTGCGGGAAGACGGGATCATGGTATATCAGCATGGAAGCCCCTTTTATGATGAAGATGAAGCTGCCTGCCGCAGCATGCACAGGAAAGTATACCGTTCTTTCCCTGTAAGCCGTGTGTATCAGGCCCATATTCCAACCTGTCCGTCCGGCTACTGGCTGTTCGGCTTTGCGTCAAAGAAGTATCATCCGTTAAATGATCTTCAGGCGGAAAAGTGGAATGAACTTCATATACCTACATGGTACTATACAACCAATCTCCATACCGGCGCGTTCATGCTGCCAAAATATGTGGAGGACCTGTTAGAAGAGGAGGAAAATAACAAATGAGCAGATTAATGGTGATCGGATGTGGAGGCGTAGCTTCCGTAGCAGTACATAAGTGCTGCCAGAACAGCGGTGTATTTACAGAACTTATGATCGCAAGCCGCACAAAATCAAAGTGTGATGCCTTAAAGGCACAGTTAGAAGGAAAAACAGATACGGTGATCACAACCGCCCAGGTGGATGCAGATAAGGTAGAAGAACTTGAGGCACTGATCCGCTCCTATAAGCCGGATGCAGTATTGAACGTGGCTCTTCCTTATCAGGACCTTACTATTATGGAAGCATGTCTGCGTACAGGTGTGGACTATATTGATACAGCTAATTATGAGGCTGAAAATACAGATGATCCCCAGTGGAGAGCTATTTATGAAAAGCGCTGCAAAGAAAAAGGCTTTACTGCATACTTTGATTATTCATGGCAGTGGGATCTGAATGAACGTTTTAAAGAGGCTGGACTTACTGCTCTTTTAGGAAGCGGATTTGATCCGGGTGTTACCAGCGTATTTTCTGCTTATGCATTAAAGCATTATTTTGATGAGATCCATACCATTGACATTTTAGACTGCAACGGCGGAGATCATGGATATCCATTTGCGACCAACTTTAATCCTGAGATCAATTTACGTGAAGTATCTGCAAATGGCTCCTACTGGGAGAACGGCCACTGGGTAGAAACAGAGCCAATGGAGATCAAGAGAGAATATGATTTCCCTGAAGTAGGAAAGAAAGATATGTATCTTCTTCATCACGAAGAGATCGAGTCTCTTGCAAAAATATCCCGGGAGTTAAGCGGATCCGCTTCTTTATGACCTTTGGACAGAGCTACTTAACCCATATGAAATGCCTGGAAAATGTAGGAATGCTTTCCACTTCCCCGATCCAGTTCCAGGGACAGGAGATCGTACCGATTCAGTTTTAAAGGCACTGCTTCCTGATCCTGCTTCCTTAGGTCCAAGAACTGTAGGAAAGACCAATATCGGCTGTATCTTTAATGGTGTAAAAGACGGAAAAGAAAAGACCATTTACATTTACAATGTATGCGACCACCAGGAGTGCTACAAAGAGGTTGGTTCCCAGGCAATTTCCTATACAACCGGTGTTCCGGCTATGATCGGCGCTATGATGGTAGTTACCGGTGCATGGAAGAAGGATGGCGTATTTAATGTAGAGGAATTTGATCCGGATCCATTTATGGACGCCTTAAATAAGTGGGGACTTCCATGGCAGGTATGCGAAGATCCTCAGATCGTAGAATAGGAGAACTTGAAAATGAGAATGGATCAGCTTCCCACTCCCTGTTATGTGATCGATGAGAAGAAACTGAAAGAAAATCTGGAGATCTTGGGGATGTCCGGGAAAAAGCAGGCTGTAAGATCCTGCTGGCCCAGAAAGCCTTTTCCTGCTTTTATGAATATCCTCTGATCGGGCAGTATTTAGACGGCACCACAGCCAGCGGCCTGTATGAGGCCAGACTTGGAAAAGAAGAAATGGGGAAAGAAAACCATGTGTTTGCCCCGGCTTATAAGGATGCAGATATAAAAGAACTGGGAGAGATCTGTGACCACATTATCTTTAATTCCTTTGCCCAGCTTCGCCGCCATAAAGACGCAGTCTCAGGAAAAAGCCTGGGACTGCGCATCAACCCGGTGTTCCACTCAGGGGATCATGCTATTTATGATCCCTGTGCTCCTGGTTCAAGACTTGGCGTTACAAAAGAGGTATTTGACTGTGAGATTGCAGCAGAACCACAGCTTTTGATGCTTTGGACGGTCTTCATTTCCATACTCTCTGCGAGCAGAATGCAGATGATCTGGCAAAACACTGGAAGCAGTGGAAGAAAAGTTCGGCCCATGGCTTTCTAAGATAAAATGGCTGAATATGGGCGGCGGTCATCATATTACAAGAGATGATTATGACAGAGAGCTGCTTATAAAATGCATTCGTCATATAAGAGACACTTATGGAGTGGAAGTGTATCTGGAGCCGGGAGAAGCTATTGCCTTAAATGCCGGTTATCTGGTGACTGAGGTAATGGATATTGTGGAAAATGGACTTTCTGTGCTGATCCTTGACGCTTCTGCTGCCTGCCATATGCCGGATGTGCTGGAAATGCCATACAGACCGCCATTAAAGGACAGCGGAGTTTCAGGAGAAAAGGAGTTTACCTACCGTCTTTCCTCCTGTACCTGTCTGGCAGGAGATGTGATCGGGGATTATTCCTTTGATAAACAGATTCAGGTGGGAGATAAGCTGTATTTTCAGGATATGGCTATTTATTCCATGGTGAAAAATAATACATTTAACGGTATTCCCTTCCTGGGATCGCTGTGATGAAAGAGGACGGGGACTGCGAGATGATCCGCACTTTTGGATATGAAGACTTTAAGGGGAGACTGGCATAATGGTGATGGTGGAAAAGACGGATATGACCGGTGAAATGGATAAGATAAATAAAACGGTGCAGGCGGAACGGCTAAAACATTGCCGGCATCAGATGGATTTCACATGCCGGGAGAGTTTGAACCTCACAAAGGCACCATTATGATCTGGCCGGAGCGCCCCGGTTCCTGGGCTTATGGAGCCAGAGATGCCAGAAAAGCTTTTGCACAGATCGCAGAGGCCATAGCAGAAGGAGAAGATGTTTTCATGCTTGCTGGTCCTTCTTCCATCGAGTCTGCGAAAGCGGCTTTTCTGGAAAGTCAGAAAACATCCACATTCTTCCTATAGAAACAGACGATGCCTGGGCCAGAGATGTAGGACCTACCTTTGTAAAAATGCCCGGAAGGAAGTCCGGGGCATCAGCTGGCAGTTCAATGCCTGGGGCGGTGAGGTAGACGGCCTTTATGCAAGCTGGGAAAAGGATGATGCTGCGGCAGAGGCGGTCTGCGATGCTCTTGGTTATCCTGTATATGATGCAGGAGATTTTGTCCTGGAAGGCGGTTCCATTCACAGTGACGGAGAAGGAACGCTGTTAGTAACAGAAGCATGTCTTTTAAGTCCTGGAAGAAACCCACGCCTTACAAAAGAAGAGATTGAAAAGAAGCTTTGTGAATATCTGGGTGCAAAAAGGTGATCTGGCTGAAAAACGGCATCTGGCAGGACGAGACCAATGAGCATGTGGACAATGTGTGCGCCTTTGTAAAGCCGGGAGAGGTAGTTTTAGCCTGGACCGATGATAAAGAAGATCCACAGTATGCCCTTTCCATGGAAGATTACCAGATTTTGGAAAATGAGACAGATGCAAAGGGCAGAAAGTTTGTGATCCATAAACTGCCAATTCCTGAAAAGCCGGTATGCATCCAGGAAGAAGACTTAAAAGGTCTTGCTTTTGAGCCGGGAGAAGATACCAGAGAAGCAGGAGAACGGCTGGCAGCCAGTTATGTAAATTTCTATATTGCAAATGAAGCAGTTTTAGTTCCTCAGTTTCAGGATAAGCATGATAAGCTGGCCTGCGATATTTTAGGAAAGCTGTTCCCGGAGCGGAAGATCTGCCCGATTGATGCACAGGCCATCATCATAGGTGGCGGAAATATCCATTGTATTACCCAGCAGATCCCTTCAGGCTGTGGAAAGTAAAATTCGGCAACCAGCAGTAACCGCAAAAGTTGCCAACGAAAATAAAATGGATGAAACATTATAAAATGTTGGAAAAACAACGGATCAAATGGATTTGGGAATATCGGGTCCAGTGAAAGAAGGAGAAACGAAAATTGAGAAACGTAAGATGTGCCGCAGTCCAGATGCGCTGCAGCAGAAATGTAGCAGAAAACATAGAAAAGCAGAGGCTCTGGTACGTCAGGCAGCAGCGGAAGGAGCTCAGGTGATCCTTCTTCCAGAGCTGTTTGAACGTCAGTATTTCTGCCAGGAGCGCAGATATGATTATTACCAGTTTGCAACGCCTGTAATGGAAAATCCGGCAGTGAGATATTTCCAGAGAGTCTGTGCAAGCCTTGGAGTAGTGATCCCGGTAAGCTTTTATGAAAGAGATGTAAACCGGCTGTTTAATTCTGTTGCTATGATCGATGCAGACGGTTCTATTCTGGGCGTTTACAGAAAGACCCATATCCCGGATGACCATTTCTATCAGGAAAAATTTTATTTCACACCGGGAGATACCGGTTTTAAGGTATTTGACACAGCCTATGGAAAAGTGGGCGTTGGGATCTGCTGGGACCAGTGGTTTCCGGAGACTGCCAGAGCTATGGCAGTAGAAGGCGCAGAGATCCTTCTGTATCCAACAGCTATTGAAGTGAACCTATTCTTTCCACTGACAGTATGCCTCACTGGAGAAGATGTATGCAGGACAGAGTTCTTCCCTTGTTTTCTACGGTTCATCTTTTATCACCGACGGCTGTGGAGAGATCCAGATATCCATGGGAAGACAGGAAGAAGGTTTTATAGCAGCTACCTTTGATCTGGACCAGCTGATGGAAGACCGCCTTTCCTGGGGACTTTTCAGGGACAGACGGCCGGAGATGTATGGAAAGCTTCTGTAAAAGATCACAGATAACACTATGAAAAATAGTAGTGACTTATAAATTGACTAATATCTTCCAGAACAGTAGCAGATCCGATAAGATAAGTACTGTCAATAAGCAATGCAGACATGCAAAAGCAACGAATGGAGGTATATTCAATGTTAAATGAGTCAGTGATCAAAGTTTTAAAAATAGTATGTGGGATCTTGCTACCTGCGCAAATGGAGAGCCAAACGTAGTTCCAGTTGCATTTAAGGATGTAACAGAGGACGGAAAGCTGGTTGTAGGTGATGTTTTCCTTGAAACAACTTTAAACAACATTAAGGCAAATGACGGAAAAATTGCTATTTCTGTATATGACGCACAGAGCCTGGAAGGATATCAGATCAAGGGAACTGCTGAGTACGTAACAGAGGGCGATGTTGTAGATACCTTTAAGGCTATGGTAGAGAGCATGTTTAAGGGTGCTGCAACTGCAAAGGGAGCGCTTATCATCACACCTGCCAAAGTGATCGTTACCACACCTGGTGCTGACAACAAGAAAGAAATCTAAAGCACTGTAAACATATTATAAAGCTTTAACAAACGTATATCTTCCCGGGAGACTTTAAGGCCCTGCAACAGAGCTTCGTCTTCCGGGAGTTTTGTTTTGAAAACAGCATTTTAGTAGCGATGGGCATCATGGGACGGCTGGAAAAACCATTAAACAGTCCCCATTTTGTATCTGTATCCAGATAGGAAGCAAGGATCTGTGCGCTGGCTTTTTCTACCGGGCTGTCCTGGTTGGTCAGCTGGATATTGGTCAGGGCGTCAAAATGCTCAATATAGCCCCAGTATGTATTTTCACACAGCTTGTAATTTTCAAAATCTTTAAAATTCATATACATCATGATCTTATAACTTGATGTATCAGTTTCTGAAAGCACATCAAAGACGCAGCGGATCAGCTGCTTATTTCTTCCGTCATATACATAGGCATAAAACTGGGAGCAGCCTGCGAAAAGGCGGGACTGTTTTGCTGTCCGGCAGGTTGGCATGGCGTGGCGGACAGTAGAGCAGCTGCTCTACGTGGATCTGCAAAGCAGAGGCAATTTCATATAATGTTTCAATATCTACCGGAATCTCCCCGTTTTCATACTTGGAAACAGTAGATTTGCTTTTGCAGATAACAGCCGCAAGGGCTTCCAGTGTCATTTTGCGTTTTTGCGGAAAGTGCGGATCTGTTTTCCGATTTCTGTACTGATCTGGGACATAGATTAAGCCACTCCTTTTATAGATTAAAGTAAGGATCCAACTGTATTTTTAGTGACTTTGTGATAGCAAAAGTTTCGTATAAATCAACAAAACCGCGATTTTTTCTGCAGTTTTCAGGCGGGGCCAAAAGCAGGTGTTGAAAAGAAAAATCCAGTTTCAGGAAACAAGTTTTAGATTTTTCCATTAAGAGGAAACAAATGCCTTTTGCTTCAGCGTATTTTTTTTAGTACAATGCAGATATGAGATGCATCCAGGAAATCAGTTAAATGACAGGTTTGCGCAGCCTGACAAACAAAAGCAGGAGGAAATGAATGGAATCCAGTAAGATAAAAGAACTGGCACAGGACCAGCAGGACTACGTAGTGGCTATGAGGCGGGAATTTCACCGTTCACCGGAGCTTTCAGGAAAAGAATTCCACACAAGAGAACGGTTGATAGAAGAAATCGAAAAAATGGGTGTTCCCTATGAAAAGCTTCCAGGAACAGGCCTTATTGCGATCATTGAAGGCGGAAAGCCTGGGAAGAATAAAATACTGCGTGCAGATATAGATGCTCTGCCATTACAGGAAGAAACTGAAAATTTAAAGCAGCCTAAGGTCTGCGTTTCTGAAATTCCAGGCAGATGTCATGCCTGCGGCCATGATGCCCATATGGCAATGCTCCTTGGAACAATGAGAATACTGGTGCAGAACAAAGAAGAACTTCCAGGAACTGTATATTGTTGTTTTGAAGAAGGAGAGGAAACAAACTGCGGAATTGATACCATGATAGAGGCACTGGAAAAATATCCTATTGATGAGTGCTTTGCATTTCACGTATATAACGAACTGGATGCAGGCAAGGTCAACATTGTTCCGGGACCAAGAATGGCAGGAACAGTAGGAATTGGTTTCCACCTAAAAGGAAAGAGCGGACATGGCTCCAGACCGGATCAGGCGATCAACCCGATCATTCCGGCAGCCCATATTATCACACAGCTGAATTCTGCTTTTATGAACCAGTTAAATGTAGAAGAAACAGTTACACTTGGTCTTGGAATGGTAAAAGCTGGAGAAGCTACCAACATTATCCCGGATGATGCTTATGTAGGAGGAACTGCCCGTTTCTTCAATAAAGAAGAAGGAGAAAAGGCATTAGAGATCATTGAGCGGATCGCAAGAAATACAGCAGATTCCTACAGATGCGGCATTGAATTTGAAAAGAGAAATAATATCAGCCCATATCCTGTTGTAAATGATGAGAAAACAGCTCTTAAGATCCAGAAAGCAGTAGGTGAGATCTGTGGAGAAGAAGTATTAGGAGACTGTGATAAGTGGTTTGCTTCTGAGTGCTACAGTGCATATCAGAACAAATATCCAGGCGTGCTGGGATTTTTAGGGATCCGCAATGAAGCTTATGGCAGCGGTGCAGCACACCATAATGGAAAATTCGATATAGATGAATCAGGATTCTGGCTGGGAGTGTGTGCAGAAGCAGCCTTTGCATTTGAAAAATAAAAACAGGGAATGGTTTGAAAAATACGTAAGAGTATAAAGAGGAAAAACTAAATGGGAAAAAAAGAAAAGAAACCGTTTAAAATGCCGCATCTTTTGTGGATTATGTTTGGGATCATAGTATTGGCCTGTCTGGCAACCTATCTGATCCCGGCCGGAGAGTTTGCAGTAAATGAAGCAGGACAGATCACAGGTACTGATTTCCACTTCCTGGGACATCAGACACCGGTCAGTCCGTGGGGCGCACTGATGCGTGTGAAGTCAGGCATGGTAGGAGCAGCAACCATAGCGTTTGTTGTTATGATATCAGGAGCTAATATCAACGTTGTACTGGAAACAGGCGTTATGGACGATCTGATGAATTGGGGTGTTTATAAGTTAAAGGATAAAGGAACAGGTATCCTGGTATCCATGATGATGATCCTTATGGCTTATTTAGGTGGATTTGGTGGAACAGATGCCCTGATCACTGTAGTACCGGTTGGTGTTATGTTCTCTAAAAAGCTGAAGCTGGATCCAATCTGTGCCCTTGCAGTAACCACCTTTGCAGCATTAGTGGGCTTTGGTACAGGTCCTGCGCAGCAGGCAACTACACAGATGCTTATGGGCGTCACTCCTTATTCTGGTTTCTTTACCAGGCTGGTCATCATGAATTTCTTTTTACTTGTTGCGATCATTATGACTATGCAGTATATCAAAAAGATCCGCAAAAATCCTGCTGCATCTATAATGTATCAGGATGGCTGGAGACCGGATGCTATTGTGAACGGTTCAGAGGAAGAACTGTTAAAGCATGTGGAAATGAACTGGAGAAAAGTAGCAGTTATTGTTCTTTTTGTACTTCAGTATCTGATCATTGCCATTTATCCTCTTATGGGCGGAGACAGTAACCTGACCTTTGACTTTATGCTTGCAGTTATGATCATTACTATGATCGTAGTAGGCATTATCGGCGGCATGTCTGCTGAAAAGCTGGCTGATGCTTTTGCAAAAGGCCTTGGCTCTATGGCTTTTGTAGCTTTTGTTATCGGACTTGCAAAGGTGATCTCTCTGGTGCTGGCAGATGGAAATGTGATCCATACCATTGTGTATGTTCTTACCAAGCCGCTTATGAGTCTTCCAAAATCCGTATCCAGTGTAGGACTTACACTGATCGTTTCTGTTATCAACCCGCTGATCCCGTCTGCTACTTCAAAGGCTGCGATCCTGGTTCCTATTATGAAGCCGGTAGCAGAAGCACTGGGCTTACATCTGAACCTTGCAGTTGTAGCTTATCAGATGGGCGACAGCTTTACCAACCTGTTATCCCCGCTTTTAGGCTGGATGATCGGGTCCTGCATTATGGCGGAAGTGCCATTTCCAAGATGGTTTAAATGGGTGTTCCCAAAGGTTATCACCCTTATTTTACTGGCATGTGTGATCGTTTTCCTGCTGACTGTTACCGGATGGACCGGCGTAATATAGTTATACAGTGATATAAATGAGAGATGAGCCTGCATTGAAAAGGCTTTATCTCTCATTTTTTGTTTGTGTATGTGGTGAAGGGATCTGTGACATATTCACCGGTCAAAAGCCCTGAAAAGTTTCGTATAAATCAATAAATCAACGATTTCTTTTCTGGTTTACCTGCTTTTTCTAAAGTCTCTGCACAGAAAAAAAAAATCTATTTTCAGGAAACTTAATTTGTAAAATTCCACTGTAGAGAAACTTAAAGCACTTTGATTTCGGGTACTTATTTTAGTACAATCCAGGCATGAGATGCATCCAGTACCTGAAATAAAAATAACAGACCAGGCCGGCGCAAGCCTGGAAAATCAGAGAAACGGGGTAAAAAATATGTACAATTTTGATGAGATCATTGACAGACGGCATACAAATGCCATGAACACAGACGGTTTTCGTGATTACATTTTCCATGCAGATGAGACTATGAAATTCCCATACAAGGATGAAGAATTTATCCGTATGTGGGTAGCAGATATGGAATTTGCCACACCGGATGTTGTTATTGACGGAATGAGAGAGCGTTTAGACAAGCGTATCTTCGGCTATACCAGAGTATTTGAAAAGAGCTATTACGAAGCATTTTCCGCATGGTGCCAGAGAAGATATGGCTGGACCTTTGACAGAAAAGAACTGGTAATGTCAAATGGTATCATTCCAGCGTTATATGAAATGGTGGAATACATCTGCAAACCAGATGAAAAGGTATTATTCTTAACTCCTTCTTATGCATATTTCAAGTATGCAGCAGACTTTAGCAAGAGAGGCTATGTATGCAGTGACCTTCATGATGAAGACGGATATTATACCATTGATTTTGATGATCTTGCCAAGAAGGCAGCAGACGAGAAGACTACACTGTTTATCCTGTGCAATCCTCATAACCCAAGTGGACGTATCTGGACTGAAGAAGAATTAAAGAAGATGGCAGAGATCATTGAAAAGAACAATATGTGGGTCATCTCTGATGAGATCCACTGTGATTTGATCCGCTGCGATAAAAAGCATATCCCAATGGGCAAGGTAATGCCGGATTACAAGCGCCTGATCACCTGCATGGCACCAAGCAAGACCTTTAACCTGGCAGGTATGATGATCTCCAACGTGATCATCCGTGATGAAGGCTTAAAAGAAATCTGGTTAGGCCGTCATTATAACTTTGACAACCCGTTAAGTATTGCAGCAGCACAGGCAGCTTATGAAAAGGGCGAGCCATGGCTGGAAGAATTAAGGGCATATCTGGATGAGAACTTCCGCTTCACCGGAGAATACTTAAAGGAGCGTCTGCCAAAGGCAAAATACAGAGTATCTGAAGCAACCTATCTTGCGTGGGTAGACTTAAATGCCTACTTTGAGCCAGATGAGCACCTGCCTCTGTTCTTCGCATACAAGGCCGGAGTCCTTCTGGAAGGAGGCAACATGTTCGTACAGAACTCTGATGGATTCATCCGTCTGAACCTGGCTTGCCCGAAGGCAACTTTGGCAGAAGGTTTAAGAAGAATCTGCGAAGCAGTTAATACAAAACATACAGAAAAGTATCTGGGAGAGAAATAAAAGCTTATTTCAGGAAAACTTTCAGAAACAGGAGAAGAAAAAGGAAAATGGAAAAGCGGGAATTTTTAGAAAAATATATAGCTGACCGTCACAACACAAACTGCAGTAAATGGGACGGTTTAAAGGAAAAATTTGGGGAAGACGGTCTGCTGCCTATGTGGGTGGCAGACATGGAATTTAAGACATGTGACGGGATCACAGATGCCTTAGTTGAACGTGCAAAATAGGGAATCTTCGGATACGGTGTAGTTCCAGATGAATACTATGAACTGTTTTCAAAGTGGATGGAAAGACACCATGGTTTTTCCGTAAAAAAAGACTGGGTACGTTTCTGCACCGGCTGTGTAACAGCCATTGCATGGATGATCCATGCATATACACAGCCTGGGGATGCATGTCTGATCCTGACTCCTGTGTATTATCCATTTCACAATGTTGTAACCAACAATAACCGTAAGCTTGTAACCGCAGACTTAAAATATGAAAATGGCTATTTCTCCATGGATTATGACGCAATTGAGCAGGCGATCACAGAAAATGATGTGAAACTGTTCCTTATGTGTTCCCCACATAATCCGGCAGGAAGAGTATGGACAGAGGAAGAATTGGATCATGTGCTTGCTATCTGCAAAAAGCACAATGTTCTGGTGGTTGCAGATGAGATCCACCAGGATATTGTATTTGGAGAAAACCATTTTGTGCCGGCTGCAGCAGTTGCAGAAGGCAAATATCAGGATATCCTGCTGGTGCTTAACTCATCTTCCAAGACATTTAACCTAGCTTCCCTGATCCATTCTCATATCATTATTATTAATGAAGAACTTCGGGAGAAATATGACCAGTTTGCCAGCGGTTTAAACCGTACAGAAGTAAGCGTTATGGGTATGGTTGCCACTATGGCTGGTTATAAGACAGGTGATGAATGGTTATCCAATGTATTGGAAGTGATCGGCGACAACTATAAATATCTGAAAGAAACACTGGAAACAGAGCTTCCGGGAGTTGTGGTATGCTCCATGGAAGGAACCTATCTTCCAATGATCGACTTAAGAGCCTGGGTGAAACCGGAAGAAACTCATGATTTTATCCAGGGGAAATGCCGTCTGGCAGTAGATTATGGTGAATGGTTTGGAGTCGGATATGAAGGCTTTATCCGTATGAACCTGGCAACAGATCCTGTTTTTGTAAAGCAGGCAGCTGAAACGATCATCAGAGAAGCTAAGAAATTAAAAGAAAAGTAAAAATAAAAAGATTACCGCAATAGCATCTGCAAAGGAGTAAAAATTATGGAAAAGAAAAATCTGGACTGGGAAAATATCGGTTTTGCATATCATCAGACGGATATGCGCTATGTGGCAAATTACAAAAATGGCGCCTGGGATGAAGGAGGACTTACTGCAGATGCTAATGTGGTGATCAGTGAGTGCGCAGGTATCCTTCAGTATTGTCAGGAGGTTTTTGAAGGACTGAAAGTATATGAGACAAAGGACGGAAGCATCGTTGCTTTCAGACCTGATCAGAATGCAGAACGTATGATAAATTCTGCTAAAGGCATGGAAATGCCCCCATTTCCAAAAGAACGTTTCCTGGATGCCTTAGATCAGGTGGTAAAGGCAAATGCGGCCTGGGTGCCGCCTTATGGAAGCGGCGCTTCTCTTTATATCAGGCCGTATATGTTTGCTTCTACACCTGTGATCGGAGTAAAACCGGCAGAAGGATACCAGTTCCGCATTCTGTGTACACCTGTAGGCCCATATTTTAAGGGTGGTGTCCGTTCTCTTCACATCTGCGTCAGTGACTATGACCGTGCAGCACCTCATGGAACCGGCCATATCAAGGCTGGTTTAAACTACGCAATGAGTCTTCATGCTTATGTAGATGCACATAAAAATGGCTATGATGAAAATATGTTCCTTGATCCGGCTACCAGAACCTTTGTAGAGGAGACCGGCGGAGCTAATTTCTTCTTTGTAACAGAAGACGGAGAGCTGGTGATCCCGAAGTCCGACTCCATTTTACCGTCTATCACCCGTCGTTCTGTGATCACAGTAGCTGGTATGCTGGGAATTAAAGTAACAGAACGTCCTGTAAAACTGGAAGAAATTGGAAAATTTGTAGAAAGCGGACTGTGCGGAACTGCAGCAGTCATCTCTCCAGTAGGCAAGATTACAGATCATGGAAAAGAGATCGTATTCAGGGACTCAGAACATACCATGGGACCTGTTACAAAGCGGCTTTATGATACATTAACAGGTATGCAGCACTGCGAGATCGAAGCACCGGAAGGCTGGATCCATAAGATCATGTAAAAATCAATCTATCATTCATAGTTATAAATTGCTGGAAAATGGCTGTCTGCTGATTTGTGGACAGCCATTTTTCTGTAAATAGTGATGGTTAGAATATTTGTAAAAATCAACACTTCATGGTATCATTAGTTATAGTAGTTATAGAAAAATTTTGCGTACACATAAAATGGAAAGGAGAAAATTTAAGTAATAAATAAAATTGACATTGGTGATTAAAAGTGTTTAAATATACCTATGGAGGTATTATTATGAACACGTCAAATATCACGAATTATAAACCAAAAGATTTTGCTGAATTAATAGGTGTTTCTGTGAAAACATTACAGCGTTGGGACAGGGAAGGAATTCTAGAGGCAAATCGGACTCCAACGGATAGGCGTTATTATACTTACGACCAATATCTTCAATTTAAAGGCATAAATACAGAGAATGATGATCGACAAGTTGTTATTTATGCAAGAGTTTCTACAAAGAATCAAAAGGATGATTTACAGAATCAAGTATCGTTTTTACGTCAATTCTGTAATGCCAGAGGCATTATTGTAGACCAATGTATGGAAGAATATGGAAGTGGTTTAAACTATAATCGCAAAAAGTGGAATCAGTTATTAGATGAAGTAATGGACCAAAAAATTAAAACCATCATAGTTACACATAAAGACAGATTTATCCGATTTGGATATGATTGGTTTGAAAGATTCTGTATGAAGTTCAACACAACTATCATGATAGTGAACAATGAAGAACTATCACCGCAAGAAGAACTTGTACAGGATATTGTATCTATACTCCATGTTTTTTCCTGTAGATTATATGGACTTCGTAAGTATAAAAAACAAATAGAAAAGGATGAGGACATTGCTAAAGAGCTTCAAGACGGAAATAAATCCGACAGAGGAACAGAAAGTTAAGATCCGTAAAACAATAGGAACTTGTAGATATATTTACAACTTCTATCTCGCTCATAACAAAGAACTTCATGACAATGGAGAAAAGTTTATGAGTGGTAAAAGTTTTAGTGTCTGGCTGAACAATGAGTATCTTCCCCAAAATCCGGATAAGTTATGGATCAAGGAAGTTAGTTCAAAATCTGTAAAGCATTCAATCGAAAATGGTTGTGTCGCATTTACCAGATTTTTCAAACATCAAAGCGCTTTTCCTAATTTTAAAAAGAAAGGAAGATCAGATGTGAAGATGTATTTCGTAAAGAATAATCCAAAGGATTGCCGATGCGAAAGACACAGGATCAATATTCCATCACTTGGTTGGGTCCGTATGAAAGAAAAAGGATACTTTCCTACTACCAAAGACGGGTATGTAATCAAAAGCGGTACGGTTTCAATAAAAGCTGACAGATACTATGTTTCAGTTCTTGTAGAACTGCCGGATAACAAGACAGCTGATAATTCCAATGAAGGAATTGGCATTGACCTTGGGCTAAAAGATTTTGCCATCGTTTCAAATGGAAAGACCTACAAGAACATCAACAGATCAACAAGAATAAAGAAACTTGAAAAACAACTTATTCGAGAACAGAGAAGTCTTTCTCGAAAATATGAAAATTTACAGAAAGGAGAGTCCACTCAAAGAGCGAATATACAAAAACAAAAGTTCAAGGTACAGAAACTTCATCATAGGATAGATCATATCCGCACCGACTACATTAACAAAACAATCGCAGAGATAGTGAAAACCAAACCATCCTACATTACGATTGAAGATTTAAATGTAAAAGGCATGATGAAAAACAGACATCTTTCAAAAGCTGTTGCATCTCAGAAGTTTTATGAATTTAGAGCAAGGCTAAAAGCCAAGTGTGATGAAAACGGCATTGAATTAAGAATAGTGGATAGATTTTATCCATCTTCAAAGACTTGCCATCATTGTGGTTCTGTCAAAAAAAATTTAAAGCTTTCAGATAGAATTTATCGATGTGAATGTGGCTATGTTGCAGATAGGGATTTCAATGCAGCACTAAATTTGAAAGATGCTAAAACTTACAAGATTGCATAATTAAAAGCAAATGTAAGTATGTACCGAAGGCTATTTCGGGAATTAACGACTGTGGAGTGTACAAGAACCTGTGAGTAGCGTATTACTTGTAATCGCCAAAGCATACACAATGAAGCAGTAAGAAGTATTCGTGAGAACTTCAATTTCTCGATGTGTTTGGATATATTTAAACACATTTTGAGTGGCAGCTGGATCTATGGCAAAGTTAAATATTCCAGTAGGAGTTTCGGATTTTGCAGAACTTCGCAGCAATGGATATTACTATGTAGATAAATCGGGTCTGATCCGTGAAATGTTGACTTCATCGGCAGCTAAAGTGACGCTTATCACGCGACCAAGACGGTTTGGAAAAACCCTTGGTATGAGTATGCTGGAAAATTTTTTTAATATTCGGAAAAACAGTGAAAAACTATTTGAGAATCTAGAAATTTCAGGAAACAGAGAATTGTGCGATCAATGGATGAATCAGTGGCCAGTTATATTTTTTTCTTTAAAGGATATAGATGGTCTGGATTTTCAAAGCGCATATGATCGTCTGGTGGTCCAGCTTTCTAATCTTTGTAAGATGCATGTATATCTTTTACAGAGTGAGGCAATCGATCCGGATGATAAGAAAGTATTTCTGGAATTGAAAGCAGGAACGGCCAGTGAAGCACAGGTCGGTTTTTCTTTAAATACATTAATGCGCATGATGGAGTCTTATTATCGGAAGCCAGTTATTCTTTTACTGGATGAATACGATGTTCCACTGGCAAAAGCAAGCAGTAACGGGTATTATAAAGAAATGCTGTCTGTGATCAAAGGAATGATGAGTACAGCGTTGAAGGACAATCCATTTTTAAAATTTGCGATTATTACTGGCTGTCTTAAAATTGCCAAGGAAAGCATTTTTACTGGAACCAATAATCTAGTTTCTGATACGATCACAGATACCTGGTTAAATGAATATTTTGGATTTATTCAAAAAGATGTAGAGCAGATCCTGAGGGATGCCGGGAGCATAGATTATCTGGAACGTGTAAAAAGCTGGTATGATGGTTATCATTTTGGGCGGATGGATGTATATTGTCCATGGGATGTAATGAATTATATCAGGGATATACAGAGAGATTCAGATACGAGGCCAAAAAGTTATTGGATGAACACAAGTGATAATGGAATTATTCGTTCCTTTATCGATATTGCAGGCAGTAATATTACAAAAAAACTGGAAACATTATTGAATGGTGGGTATATTTTACAGCGTATAGATGAGAATCTGACTTATGATTATCTTCATTCATCAGAGGACAATCTGTGGAGCATCCTTTATCTTACCGGTTATCTTACCAGTATACGGGAAAATGAATTGAAAGAGAAACTTCCAGATGGGATTTCTGCACTTATGATACCCAATGCAGAAATACGGGAAATATTTGAAACAACAGTGATCCAATGGTTTGATGACAGCGCAAAAGCATGGGACAGGAAAAAAATGTTTTCGGCAGTGTGGAAGGGTGACAGCAGGACGGTAATGGAAGAAATGAACCGGCTTTTGCGAAAAACCATCAGCTATCATGATTACAGGGAAGACTTTTATCATGCTTTTCTTGCAGGTATTTTTGCAGGGGCGGGTTATGTGGTAGAATCCAATAAAGAACATGGAGAAGGCCGCAGTGATGTGGTGGTTTATGATCCTGAGGAAGGCCGTGTGGCTGTTTTTGAGGCTAAGTATTCAAAAACGCTGGAAACTATGGATACAGACTGTCAAAAAGCATTAGATCAGATCAATGAAAAAATGTATGCAAAAGAATTTGAAGATGATTTTGATCACATTTTGTGCTATGGTGTTTCCTTTTTTAAGAAACGCTGCTGTATAAAACTGAAAGATGCTAAAGTTTGAAAAAAGAGTACATTAAATTAGCAAAGGAGAAAAATCAAATATGATCCGTTTACACAACGATTACAACCGGGGCGCATGCGGTAAGATCTTGGAGAAACTGGCGCAGATCAATGGGGAAAGCTATGATGGATATGGGGAAGATACATGGTGTGAGAAGGCGGCAGAGCTGATCCGGGAAAAATGTAAGGCACCGGAAGCTGCAATACACTTTTTACCGGGGGCTACCCAGGCTAACTTTATTGTTCATGCAGCAGCTTTAAGTCCAATTCAGAGCGTGATCTGCCCGGACAGCGGCCATGTGTATGCACATGAAGCCGGTTCCATTGAAAATACCGGCCATAAGCTGGTGCCACTTCCGTCCACAGGCGGAAAGATCAGCGCAGAGCAGATCCGTAAAGCAGCAGCCTCTTATTATAATGGCGGGGAACCAAATTATATCTGCGAACCCAAGATGGTGTATATTTCATTCCCTACAGAGTGGGGAACCATTTATTCAGAGCAGGAATTAAAAGAAATCCGCAAAGTCTGCGATGAGTATGAAATGTACCTGTTTGTAGACGGAGCCAGACTGGGATATGGCCTTGGTTCTGTAAAAAATGATCTGACACTGGAAAAGCTGGCAGAGCTGACTGATGTATTTTACATTGGCGGTACTAAGTGCGGTGCTTTATTTGGCGAGGCACTGGTGATCACAAACAAGAAGCTGGCGCGGAAGTTCCGTACTTATATGAAACAGAACGGAGCCGTTCTGGCAAAAGGATGGCTTCTTGGCATGCAGTTTTGTGCCCTGTTAGAGGATGATACTTACGAAAAAATGACAGCCCAGGCAGATGCCTATGCTTTGGAGATCAAGGCTGCATTTAAAGAAAAAGGGATCCGGGAATATGTGGACAGCTATACCAACCAGTTGTTTGTGATCCTGACAGAAGAACAGGCAGAGGTACTGGGAAAAGAATATACCTTTGAACACCAGCAGGATCTGGCTGATGGAAGTAAGGTAGTCCGTTTCTGTACCAGCTGGGCCACAACCGAAGCAGAGAAAGATCAGCTGATCCGGGACATCCGGGCATTATAATATTTACACCCCTAAAATAAGCAATAGAAAGTAAGTAATATAAAAGATGGGAATTCTGTAAAAAGATGATTTTACAGGGTTCCCATTTTCACGTTATTATTGTATTTTCTCGTGTAAAATGTGTCTATCTGCTCAGAAATAGTATGAAACAAAGCTATTTTATGCTATACTAAACCCTAAAGTGGAAAACTATGCGATAGAGATGGAGAAACATATGTCAATGAATGAACAGGGAAAGGAAAATGCCATCAGTGTCAGGGATGTGACTAAGGTTTACCGCCTTTATGACAAGCCCATCGACCGGCTGAAGGAATCTGTAAGTATTTCCCATAAAAATTATCACCGTGACTTTTATGCTTTGAAAGGACTGTCTTTCCAGGTAAAAAAGGGAGAGACCGTAGGTATTATCGGTACGAATGGTTCTGGCAAGTCTACCATTTTAAAGATCATTACCGGCGTGCTTACACCTACTTCCGGTCAGGTGGATGTAGACGGAAAAATATCAGCCCTTCTGGAACTGGGTGCCGGTTTCAACATGGATTATACAGGAATTGAAAATGTATACATGAACGGTACCATGATGGGATATACGAAAAAAGAGATGGATGCAAAGCTGCAGGATATCCTGGATTTTGCAGAGATCGGAGATTTCGTATACCAGCCTGTAAAGACTTATTCCAGCGGTATGTTTGTGCGTCTGGCTTTTGCGCTGGCCATCAACGTAGATCCGGAGATCCTGATCGTAGATGAGGCGCTTTCTGTAGGTGACGTATTCTTCCAGTCCAAATGTTACCGGAGAATGGAAGAGATCCGCAAAAAGGGCACCACCATTCTGATGGTTACCCACGATATGGGAAGTATCATCAAGTACTGCGATAAAGTTGTACTGCTGCATAAGGGTGAATTTATTGCAGAAGGTCCGGCTGGAAAAGTGGTAGATATGTATAAGAAGATACTGGCTGGAAAGTTAGATGACCTGCGTGCAGAACTGGCGGCTGAAAAGGCAGCAGAAGAGGGAAAAACAGCAGAACTCCCAGATGGAAAAAGCAGTGCAGAAACGGGAGACAGAAATACCGACGGTACAGAAATGTCCGATTTTTCCGGCGGAATGAATTTATCCCATACAGGCCTTATGCGTGACCAGCTGGCTATTAACACTGACCGCACCGAATATGGAGATGGAAGAGCGGAGATCTATGATCTGGGTCTTTTAGATGCCAGAGGAAATGTGACCAACCTGCTGTTAAAGGGGGAAATGTTCACCATAAAAGAGTGCATCCGTTTCCATGCGGACATCCAGGCTCCTATTTTTACCTATACCATCAAAGATAAAAAGGGAACAGAACTGACTGGAACCAATACCATGTTTGAAGGGGCAGATATCAAGCCGGTGAAGAACGGAGATGAATATACCGTAGAATTTACCCAGAAAATGAACCTTCAGGGTGGTGAGTACCTGTTAAGCATGAGCTGTACCGGCTTTGAACAGGGAGAACATGTGGTGTACCACAGACTTTATGACGTAACCAATATTACCGTTATTTCCAATAAAAATACCGTTGGCGTTTACGATATGGAATCACAGGTAAAGGCGGAAAAGAGGAACGCAGATGAATGACATAAGTTATGAAATTCTGGACTTATTTAAGAAATACGGCGCAGATAAAGAGGGCATCTTAAAAATTTTAGAGGCAGACAGCCGTCCGGAAGTCCTTTATGCCCTTTCAGACATCCGGCGCAATCTTATGGACTGGATGGATTTTTCAGGACAGGAACATGTACTGCAGCTTGGTTCTGACTATGGCGTGATCACAGGTCTGCTTGCAGAGCGCTGCGCCAGTGTTGCAGTTGTAGATGAGAGAGACGAAAATCTGGTAGTGAACCAGAAGATGAATGAAGCACACACCAATATTTCCTATATGAAAGCAACTGATTTCCAGAAAATGGAAGCGGCTGAAAAAGAAGGAAAATATGATCTGGTAGTTTTACGTGCAGACCGCCCGGATATGGATATAAAGGAATGCTTTACAAGGTTATCCTCATATCTTTCAGAAAACGGCAAGCTGATCTTTGCATGTGAAAATGCCCTTGGTTTAAACTTCCTTTCCGGTGCTGTCCATGATGAGGATGAGACTGCATTTACAAAGGGAGAACTGGAAGAAGCTTTGAAAGAAGCAGGACTTTCCAAAGTGGAATTTTATTATCCTATGCCGGAATATAAGCGGGCAGTATCTGTTTATTCTGACCGGTATCTTCCGGGAAAGGGAGATATCCCTCATGTGACGGCAGTATATGACAGACAGCGCTGGGCCTGCATCCATGAAGACGAGATCTCCGATAAACTGGTGCAGGAAAAGGCCTTCGGTCTGTTTTCCAATGCATATCTGGCAGTAGCATCTAAGGGAGCAGAGAGTTTTAAGACAGTATTTGCAAAATACAACAGTACCAGAAAAGAAGAATTCCAGATCCGGACTGCAATTCTGGAAGAAAATGGAAAACGATATGTGGAAAAGACGCCTCTTACAGAAAAGGCGGCAGGGCATATCAGTTCCATGAGTGAAAAATATGAGAAATTATCAAAGGTAAATTCCGGGGTAAAAGTGCTGGCACCTGTGTATTCCGAAGATAAAAAGGCAGTCCGCTTTGAATTTTTAAAGGGAAGAACACTGGCAGAGATCTTAGGAGAACAGATCCGGGGAAAGAAAGCACCGGTAGAAGCTTTAAAAGCAGCGATCGATCAGGTATTTGGACAGGCAGTTCTTAAAAATGAGCCATTTGCTCCAACAGACCCGTTTAAAGAGGTATTTGGTGACAGTGAAGATGTTCTTTCCTTACAGGATACTTCCTATGAAGTCAGCAACATTGATGGCCTCTTTGAAAATTTGATGGAGACTGAGGACGGACTTTACTGTATGGATTATGAATGGGTATTTGATTTCCCAATTCCATCCGGTTTTGTCCGCTACCGCAATCTGGTTTACTTCTATTATAAATATGAAGGACTGATGGAGTATGAAAATGCAACCCAGTTCTTAAAAGAGTTTGGAATGGATGAGAAGCTGGCAGAAACCTATGCTTCTATGGAAGTAGCATTCCAGACCTGGGTACATGGAGACGGTACTCAGGGATACCTTGGCAATTACAAGCAGCGTCTGGTGACACTGGAAGAATTAAAGGCCCAGGAAAAGGAACTGGCTCAGGCAAGAGAGCGGATCAACCAGCTTCAGGCAGAGGTAGAAGAGCGCAATATCCAGGTAAAGAAAGACCAGGAGATCCTGCGTCTTACCAATAACCATGTGACCAACCTGGAAGTGATGATCAAAGACCTGCGCCATGAGGTGAATGAACTGGGCAAGCTGGCTACCTATTTAAATGGACATGAAGCAGTGATCTTTAAAATGCGCCGGAAACTGGGAGAACAGGTAAACAAGGCATTTCCAAAGGGAACCAGAAAACGCAAACTTTTAAATTACAGTTTTAATACAGTAAAGCATCCGGTTAAATACGGAAAAATGTATGCCACCAAAGAGGGACGCAACCTCATCGAAGGTGACTTTAAGATCGGAGAAGGTTATCTTACCGGCGGACATCTTTCTTTCCCGCAATATGAGAACCCGACTGTTTCTATTGTAATTCCGTGCTATAACCAGATCCATTATACCTATGCCTGCTTACAGTCCATTCTGGAATTTACCAAAGATGTGACGTATGAGGTTATTATTGCAGATGATGTTTCTACGGATGCTACTGCAGAGATTAGCCGTTTTGTAGACGGCCTTGTGATCTGCCGCAACCAGACCAACCAGGGCTTCCTTCGCAACTGCAACCAGGCTGCCAAGGCTGCAAAAGGCAAGTATATCATGTTCTTAAACAATGATACCAAGGTTACAGAAGGCTGGCTTTCTTCCCTGGTGAACCTGATCGAGTCAGATGATACCATTGGTATGGTTGGTTCCAAGCTGGTTTACCCGGATGGAAGATTACAGGAAGCAGGCGGTATTATCTGGAGCGATGGTTCCGGCTGGAATTACGGCCGTCTGGATGATCCGGATAAGGCAGAATATAACTATGTAAAAGATGTAGACTATATTTCAGGTGCAGCCATTTTGCTGTCAGTAGATTTATGGAAGCAGATCGGCGGCTTTGATGAACGTTTTGCTCCTGCTTACTGCGAAGACTCTGACCTGGCATTTGAGGTAAGAAAAGCCGGTTACAGAGTGGTTTACCAGCCCCTTTCCAAAGTCATTCATTTTGAGGGCGTTTCCAATGGTACGGATGTAAACGGTACCGGACTAAAGCGTTATCAGGTGGAAAACAGCCAGAAATTAAAGGAAAAATGGGCGGATGAGTTTAAGAAGCAGTGCGTCAATGACGGAAATCCAAACCCATTCCGTGCAAGAGAGCGCAGTCAGGGCAAGAAAGTCATTTTAGTAGTGGATCATTATGTTCCTACCTTTGATAAAGACGCTGGTTCCAAGACAACCTATCAGTATCTGAAAATGTTCTTAAAGAAAGGCTATGTTGTCAAGTTCCTGGGAGATAACTTCCTTCATGAAGAGCCATATTCTACCACTCTTCAGCAGATGGGAATTGAGATCCTTTATGGGGATCACTGGGCTACCGGTCTTTGGGACTGGCTGAAATTAAATAAAGATGAGATCGACGTTGCTTATCTGAACAGACCTCATATTGCTACCAAATATGTAGACTTCATCAAGGAAAATACCAATATCAAGGTGATCTACTATGGTCATGACCTGCACTTCTTACGTCTGGGCCGTGAATATGAGCTGACCGGGGATATTAATATTAAGAGAGAGGCTGATTACTGGAGGGCCATTGAACTTTCCATGATGCGCAAGGCGGCTATTTCCTATTATCCGTCTTATGTGGAGATCAACGCCATTCATGCTATTGATCCAGAAATCAAGGCAAAAGCCATTACTGCGTATGTATACGATCACTTCCTGACAAATATCCAGGAAGACTTTGCAAAGAGAGAAGGACTGCTGTTTGTGGGCGGTTTTGCCCATCCGCCGAATGCAGATGCTGTGCTCTGGTTTGCAAAGGAAATCTTCCCGTATATCAGGGAGCAGCTGCCGGATATTAAATTCTATGTAGTCGGTTCCAAGGTAACAGATGAGATCAAAGCCTTAGAGCAGCCTGGAAACGGTATCATCATCAAGGGCTTTGTCAGTGAAGAAGAGCTGGCAAACCTGTATGCTTCTTGCAAGGTAGTGGTAGTTCCCCTGCGTTACGGTGCAGGTGTAAAGGGCAAAGTGGTAGAGGCAATCTATAACGGCGCACCGATCATTACCACCAGCACCGGTGCCGAAGGCATACCGCAGGTAGAGCAGGTTCTTGAAGTAGAAGATGATCCAAAGACATTTGCAGATAAGACAGTAGCTTTGTATCAGGATAATGACCGCTGCCGCCAGATGTGCGAAGGAACCCAGAAGTATATCAGGGAACACTTCAGCATGGATGGGGCATGGAAGGTAATAGAGGAAGACTTTTCGCGATAGCAATGAGCAATGCGAAAAAACTTCTCAGACGAAACTGAGAAAAGTTTACTTTCCGAAGATACGGCTGAGAAGTTTTTTCATAGGGCGAATGCCCGCGACCGAGAAAATGCGTAGCATTTTGGAGGTTAGCACTGCAAAAAAGGGAAAAACAGAACAGGAGAATAAAATGCAGGCAATCTTATTAGCCGGAGGTTTGGGAACCAGACTTCGCAGTGTAGTAAGCGACAGACCAAAGCCAATGGCACTGATCGAGGATAAACCATTTATGGAATATGTGACCAGGGAGCTGGTGCGCAGCGGCATTACAGAGATCATTTTCGCTGTAGGTTACAAAGGTTCCATGGTGGAAGAATATTTTAAAGACGGAAGTGAATTCGGCTTCCAGGCTTCCTATGCCTATGAGGAAACTCTTTTAGGCACAGCGGGCGCTATTAAAAATGCAGGTAAGTTTATTACAGAAGACCGTTTTTATGTGTTAAACGCAGACACCTTTTACCAGATCGACTATACCCGTCTGGCAAAACAGCAGGATGATCAGAACCTGGATATGGCTCTGGTGCTGCGCCAGGTGCCGGATGTGTCCCGCTATGGCAAAGCCATTTTAGATGAAAATGGCATTCTCACCGGATTTAATGAAAAAACAGCAGATCCGGTGCCGGGAACCATTAACGGCGGTATTTATCTTATGAAAAAGAGCCTGTTAGAGGAGATTCCGGAGGGCAAAGTATCTCTTGAAAATGAGATGATCCCCAAGTGGCTTTCTGAAGGAAAGAAACTGGGCGGTTTTGTAAATGACGGCTATTTCATTGACATCGGTATTCCGGAAGCATATTTCCAGTTCCAGGAAGATGTAAAAACGGGAGTTGTACATTAATTATCGGCATACATGGGTCCGAAAGGAGAAAAACTATGGTGATCAGAGGCAGAGCGCCCCTTCGCGTCAGCTTTGGCGGCGGCGGCACAGATGTAGCACCATTCTGTGAGCAGCAGGGCGGCGCTATTATCGGAAGTACCATTAATAAATACGCATATTGTTCTATCGTACCAAGAAAGGATGACCAGATCATCGTCCACTCTCTGGATTTCGATATGACAGTAAAATACAACACAAATGAAAATTATGTCTATGACGGACGCTTAGACCTGGTAACAGCAGCCTTAAAGGCAATGGATATCAAGCAGGGCTGCGAAGTTTACTTACAGTGTGATGCACCTCCAGGCTCCGGCCTTGGAACCTCTTCTACCGTCATGGTTGCTATGCTTACTGCTATGGCACGGTGGAAAGGTATTATGTTAGATGCCTATGCAATGGCTGATCTGGCATATGAGGTAGAGAGAGAAGACTTAAAGATCGATGGCGGATACCAGGATCAGTATGCGGCAACCTTCGGCGGCTTTAATTTCATTGAGTTCCATGGACGCAACAATGTAGTGGTAAACCCGCTGCGTATTAAAAAAGACATTATCCATGAACTGCAGTATAACCTGCTGTTATGCTATACCGGAAAGATCCATGTTTCTGCCAATATCATCAAAGACCAGGTGCAGAACTATGAGAAGAAAGATGCTTTTGACGCGATGTGCGAGGTAAAGGCACTGGCTTATGCCATGAAGGATGAACTGTTAAAAGGCAATCTCCACAGTTTTGGCAAGCTGTTAGACTATGGCTGGCAGAGCAAAAAGCGTATGAGCAATAAGATCTCCAATCTGCAGATCGACGAGCTGTATGCAGAGGCATTAAAGGCCGGGGCGTTAGGCGGAAAGCTTTTAGGAGCAGGCGGCGGCGGATACCTGTTAATGTACTGCCCATACAATGTGCGCCATAAAGTAGCAGCCCGTATGGAAGCTATGGGCGGACAGTTAGCTGACTGGAACTTTGAACTTCGCGGCGCCCAGAGCTGGGTAGCAGACGAAGACCGCTGGCAGTATGACAAGGTAAAAGTACAGATGCCAAACGGAGAATATTGTTTTAATCTGAAATAAAAAACTATAAATCGTTATAGAAATGGGAAACAATATCGTGGAACATACATTAAATAAAGTAGTATTTTTAGACCGGGACGGCACTTTAAACGAAGAAGTGAATTATCTTCATAAACCGGAAGATATGAAGCTTCTTCCGGGAGTGCCCCAGGCTTTAAAGAAGCTGAAAGATGCCGGATATAAGCTGATCGTAGTCACCAACCAGGCGGGAGTGGCAAGAGGGTATTATACAGAAGAAGATGTAAAAATCCTTCACCAGTATATGAACCAGCTGTTAGAAAAAGAGGGAGCAGAAATTGATGCCTTTTATTATTGCCCTCATCATCCGGTACATGGTATCGGTGCATACAAAAAAGTGTGTAATTGCCGCAAACCGGGAACCGGCATGTTTGAAATGGCAGAAAAGGATTTTCCGGTGGACAGGGCTGCTTCCTATATGATCGGGGACAAGCTTCTTGATACAGAAGCCGGACAGAAATTTGGAGTCACCTCTATTTTAGTAGGAACCGGATATGGGGCAGAGCTTCATAAAGAACAGCAGGAAAATGGTGAAAAACCGCCGTATGTCCACTATGCAGCTGATCTTGAACAGGCAGCACAATGGATACTGGAAAGAAAATAAAACCTGGAAAAAGAAGTTCTGGCAAAAGGAGAAAATCGTATATGAAAGAACTTAGATTTTTGGATGAATTAGTACAGCGTTATCCGGTGCTTGAGCCGGTAAAAGGAGACATCCTTAAGGCATATGAGATCATGAGAGACTGCTATGAAAAGGGCGGGAAACTGATGATCGCAGGCAATGGCGGAAGCTGCTCTGACAGCGAACATATTGTAGGAGAGCTGATGAAAGGCTTTGTAAAACGCCGTCCTGTATCAGCAGAACTAGCCCAGGCTTTAAAGGCAGCAGACCCTCAGATGGGGGAAAAACTGGCAGAAAATCTCCAGGGCGGACTTCCGGCCATTGCACTCACCGGCCATGGGGCATTGACTACCGCTTTTTCCAATGATGTAAACGGAGATATGGTATTTGCCCAGCAGCTGTATGGCTACGCTAAAAAAGGAGATGTATTCCTGGGAATTACGACTTCCGGCAATTCTAAAAATGTGCTTTATGCAGCAACTGCAGCAAAAGCATTAGGTGTGACTGTGATCGGACTGACCGGCCGTGACGGCGGACGGATCAAAGAATTTTCAGATGTATCTATCATCGTTCCGGTACAGGAAACCTTTAAGATCCAGGAACTGCATCTTCCTGTATACCATGCCCTGTGCTTAATGCTGGAGGATCATTTTTATGAGTCATGAGCATGTATATGCGATCCCTGCCTATGGGGATTCTCCTTATCTGGAAAGCTGCATAAAGTCTTTGAAAGCCCAGAATGTAACTTCGCCGGTGATCCTTTGTACTTCCACACCAAGCCCGTTTTTGGGAGCTATGGCAGAAAAATATGATCTGCCCTACTACATCCGGGAAGGAAAAAGCAATATCCGGGATGACTGGAACTATGCTTATTCCATGGCAGATGCAGAGTTTGTCACTATTGCCCATCAGGACGATATGTACTGCAAAAACTATGGGGAAGAACTGTTAAAGGCAGCTGAAAAATATCCGGATATGACTGTATTTACCTCTGATTATGCCATTGTGAAAAATAAAAAGGTAATTACCGGGGATAAAATGCTGTGGGTGAAGCGTCTTTTACGTCTTCCCCTTCGGTTTCATATTCTTTGCGGTTTAAAATGGATAAAAATAATGCCCCTGGTACTTGGCAATCCCATCTGCTGTCCGGCAACAACCTACAGCAAAAAGCGGTTGGGAGAACCATTTGTCCAGTCTGAGTATCAGTTTGCCTTAGACTGGGACCACATGGTACAGCTGGCAGGAGAAAAAGGCAGGTTTATCTGTGTGGAAAAGCCGCTGATCTATTACCGGGTCCATGAGGGCGCTACTACAAATGCCTGCATCAAAGACAACCGGAGAGCCAGGGAAGAGGCAGAAATGTTTGCCAGATTTTGGCCTAAAGCGGTAGTAAAACTCATCATGAAGGGATATTCTTCCGCTTATAAGGAATACGAGTAAAGAGTTAAAAGGAACAAGTTAAAATGGGGAGTAGACGAGGGAAAGAAGGTCTTTTGCTGGCTGTATTCTGGGTGGTGGCAATTGCTCTGATCGGGACAGCTGCAAACAGACTGATACTTCATGGCCCTTTGGGGAGAACATTACAAAAGAAAGAAACAGGACGGATGCTAATGGAACTGTCTGTCCTGTTTTTATGGAATTTATGGTGGTTATGCCTGGCAGTAAAAAGCAGGGAAAAAAGAGGACTGGCTATAGCCTGTCTGATACCCGGCTGGCTTTTGTTCCTCTGGGGACACAGGATACTGATCCCGCTGATAGGGGCTGGTGTGTGGATGGGAACGCTGGCTGGATATGGCATTTGCATCAACAACTGTTTTTTGGAAAATATTGGAAGAAAAAACAAAGTTGTTTTTCCTGTCTGGGAGAAGATCCTTCTGGGGCTGACCACCGGAAGCGCAGCATGGATGGTCCTTGTATGTGCAGTATCTCTTACAGGACATGGGGGAATCGGGCTCTGGAGAAAGCTGGCGTTGCTGCTTGCTCTGGGGATTACGGCAATTTTCCTGTGGAAAAATAAAAAAAATTTTGGCAGGTCTGTGGATAACTGTCTGAAAACAGAACAGATTGCAGATATGTCAGGGATGAAAAAACAGAATGTGGTCAGTAAGTGCAGCAATCTATTCCGTGCAGTCATGCCGGAAACCGTGCTTCAGGCAGCTCTTCTTGCATTCATCCTCACCATGTTCTTTCTTCAGGCAGGCCGTTCAAACCATGAACTGGACTATGACTCTCTCCACTATGGACTGCGTTCCGCCTATGTCCTGGATAATGGAAACGGTATTTATAAAAATCTGGGGCTGATCAATCTGGTGTATACCTACAGCAAGGGAGCAGAAGTACTGGTGCTTCCCTTATCCGGTACACCGACTTACGGATTTGTCCTTTCCTTTACTTTCTGGACAACCATAGTCAGTGTAGTGACAGCCGCAGTTATGGGTGCGCGTTTCAGCGGAAAAACAGTCGGTTTCTGGACAGGAGCGCTGGTCAGTGCGATCCCAGGTATTATGAATATGGCGGTTTCTGCTAAAAGTGACAGTATTACCTTAATGTGTCAGCTTATTATTTATGATTTTCTCTGTCTGGCAGTTGTCAGAGAAAATATATGGCTCATCTTTGCGGTAGCTGTTTATCTTCTTTCACTGGTTTACAAACCAACGGCTCTTGTATTTTCTACAGCCTTAGGCGGTGTGGGGCTTGTCAGTCTCCTGATCTTTAAAAAGACAGGAAAACCGGAAAAAAGAGCATTTTTAACATGGATCCTGCCATTATTTGCAACAGCAGGATTGTGGTATCGAACCTGGCTGCTTACAGGAGTTCCGGTAACTTCTGTATATGCAAATTTCTTTGAAAAGATAGGTTTTAAAGTAAAATATCCCTATAACTTTTCCCATGTGATCGGTGATCCGTCTGTCCTTTCCAGGGGAGAAAAAATACACCGGCTGCTGGAACGGTTAAAGGGAGTACTGATCTCTCCGGTAGGAGAAGATATGGAACACGTGATCATTGCCTGGGGAACAGTGCTTGTAACAGCACTCCTGTTATTCTGGATCTTTCAGGTAATAACGAGGTTTATAAAGCATCAGCAGATCTCCCAGTTAGATTTCTTTGATGGTTTTCTTATGATCACACTGTTAATTGGTTCCGCGGCCAGCATTTACACACTTGCCCAGATAGATGGAAATTATTTCATACTGGTGTATGCAGTAGCGGCGATCAGTACCGTGCGGATCACAGGATACTGGCTAAAAACAGAAGAGACAGAAAACATTGCCGCAGTTACAACAGGCAGTGCAGCAGTGGAAACGAAAAGATCCTCAGGTCCGGCATCTGTTTACTGGCCGTTCCATTCTTTCTCTTCAATACCCTGATCGCATCCTCTACCAGCTGGGCAGGATGCCCGGGCTTTACCTCTTTTAAACTGGTAAACAGAGGATATTATGACCATCGTCATCATACACATAAAAGCTGGGAACGAAGAGGCTGTAAGGAACTTTATTCCCGTTTTACACCTAAAACCCGGGTAGTAGCCTTTGGCTTTCACCCCAGGTGTTAGATATGGCCTGCAGCGTCCAGAGTTATTATGATATAACAGGAAGCGGTGGGGATGTGTATCTTGTAAAAACTGGCATATTTTGAAGAATATTTAAAATGGGCCGGAACCGAATATATATATGTACAGGCGGGATATCTGGCAGACCAGCCCAGAGCCACACAGATCATCGAAGATATGATCGCAGAAGGGACCTTAAGAGATCTTACCTTTGAATGGGGAAATATGCTGGCAAAGTAGATCTGGATCATCCATTTAAAGAACCGGATGAACGATTAGTACAGTTGTTCCGTGACAATTACAGCATGGAGAAAAACGGGAACTAGTTTAAGGAGGCAGAAATTTGGACACCAGGGAAAGAATTAAATTCAGGATCGGATTTTCCAGAATGGAGAAAAATATGAGTGGAAGGACCATGTGATCTTCATGGGACTTCTGCTGGCATTAGCTGTGTGGTGAACCATGGAATACAGATCAAAGGCCTTTATATGGATGATCTGTATTTCTGGTCCTGTTATGGTGAACAAAGTTTCTTTGAATATGTATTTCCTATGGGAAGCACCCGTTTCCGCTTCCTGTATTATCTTGCAGCCTGGCTTGAAATGGCAGTGGTAAGAAATCACGTAGCTCTTTTCGTGCCTATTAACATATTGCTGAATGCAGCACTGTCCTGGTATCTGTATTCCATAGCATGGCGGCTTTCCAGGGCAAAAGCCATCGGCTTCTTTACAGGAGCCATGTTCTTAGCCAGCCGGATGGCGTATTATCAGATCGGTCAGGTTTTAGGACTGATGGAGACAATGGCTCTCTGGATGGCCATTTCCATTCTCTGGAATTTATATCGTTATGTAAACGAAGAAAACAGGGAAAAATGTTTTACATTGCCAGCCTGCTGTATTTTGGAGTATGTTTCGTCCATGAACGGTACATGGCACTGCTGCCATTATTACTTCTGGCCCTTCTCTTAAAACAGTGCAAAAATATCCCTCTGGCTCAGTACAATTGTCTCTTTTGGACTGGTACAGCTGATCCGTGCCTTTACCATTGGTTCTGTTCTTCCTGCAGGAACCGGCGGAACCCAGGTAGCAGACACCTTAAATATTTTACAGGCCATCAAATTTGCCTTCAGTCAGGCGGCCTATGTCTTTGGAATTAACGCAGGACCGGAACACTTAAACGGCTGCCCATGGAGTGAAAGCCCTATGTGGGTCAAAGGGCTGATCGGTATGGCAGACGGGATGCTCCTTATCATGGTGCTGGCGTTTCTGGTAAAATTCATCATGGAAAAACGGAAAGAGCGTAAATTTTCCATGCTGTTTAATACCATGCTTTTATCGGTTTTATTGCTTTAAACATTGCATCTTCCAGTGTGACCATCCGTGTGGAAATGCGCTGGATCTATGTATCCCTAGCTGGTGCATTGCTCTTCCTTTCCTATATCTACGGAGAACTGACAGAAGGAGTAAAAAGAACTGTATTTAAAACGCCTGTATCCCTGGGGCATTCTCTTTGCACTTTACGTATTACTTATGTTTCCGGCAGAACTGTTCTACCGCAGCTGCTATCCAAAATTGTATCTGTGGCCGGATCAGCTGCGCTATAATTCATTAGCAGAACAGACCTACGAAAAATACGGAAACGGGATTTTGAAAAACCATTTATATCATTGGCAACAGCTACGAAATGAGCGATTTTACAGCTCGTACCTTCTTTAAAGTATTTGACCCGAAAATGAAGGCAGAGGGCACAAAGGTAGAATTTATAGACAGCATCCGTGATATTGGAATGGTAGATGACCAGATGTTAGTCCTCAGAGAAGATCCTGCTCATAATGCATTCCAGGATATCACAGATTTTGTCCGCAGCCTGAAACTGCAGACCGATTACGGATACTATTCCGACGGCTGGATGGATGAACACGCATCCCTCACTGTGATGGCAGGTTCCACCGGGGAAATAGAACTGGAATTTATGTATCCGGGAGTAATGAGCGGCGGGAAGCCATTTCCATTACAAAGATGAAGAACCGGTCCGTACACTGCCTCTTCATTCCAGCGTAGTAGAAACAACCCTACAGGCAGAACCATGGCAGATGGTCCATCTGCAGTTTGATTATAATTTCTATATGCAGAATGCCAGAGAACAAAGAGGACAGGACCGGCTGGCAGCCATCGTTCACATTACAACACCGTAAAAGAACGTAACTATACGCAGGAGGAGATCACATGGAACTTCCGGAAACAGGGATAAAAAATAATTGACGGTACACACAGGATAGTTTTTACCTTCTGCCTCTTCTGGGACTGGCATTTCTCCTGTGGTATATTAAAATGCAGCCTGCGATGTAGTCTATTCCGACTACATCCGCTTGGTAAACAGCTATCTGCCAGATGTATTTAACCCTGAAAAATTCTTCGTGGCAGATGTGCTTACCCGTATTCCCATCAATTACCTGTCCCGTATCATAAACGTAAAATTTTTGGCTTTTCCATTACCTTTGACCGGGTATTAGGTGCTGTAAGCGTCAGTCTTGCAGCCTGGTGTTTTGCAGCATATTCCCGTCAGCTGAAGATAAATATAAAATGGTTTATCACCTTCATGATCGTTATGTTCAGTCTGAACAAATGGGAGATGCTGACAAATGGAAGCGGCTGGTCCCATTTCTTTGCCTTTGCCTGCTTTTATTATCACCAGATCCTTTTCGACCGATATTACCGGGGACAAGAGCGAAAATGGGACAAAACGATACTTATGCTGCTTCCATGGCTGATCATACTGGGGACAGCCGGTCCCTACTGCGCCATCTATGCAGTTGTTATGATACTGGCATCCGGTGCGGCAGCATTTATGGATACAGGAGAAAAGAAAACAGTATGTGATCTTTCTTATCTGCACACTGATCCCGCTGCTCCTTTACATTCTCAGCAATTCCTTTGCAGTAGAAGAACATGCAGGGGCAACAGGAAGATCCTTAGGGGAAATATTAAAAGACTTCCCTACATTTCCCATCCGTTTTATCCTGAAATCCCTGGCAGGAATGATGGTTGGCGGTGAAGAATTACAGCAGTGGATCGCAAATGGTTGTATTTCCAACAAAATCATCTATCTGCTGGGAGTCATACTTATGGTTGGCTATCTGTGGTCCCTGTGGCTGAACATAAGTCTTGGCATTTATAAAAACATTCTTTCCGTTAATACTCCTTGTATCCGGCGGAGCCAATCATCTTCTCATCTTCCTTTCACGTTACATTTTTGAAAAGAAGATTATGCCTTAAGCTCCCGATATGCCCTGCAGTTTCAGGTAGGAGTCCTGGGGATCCTTCTCACATTTGCCCTGGCTTCCCAAATACGCAGGAAATGTATCAATGGAGGACTGGTAAAACGGGCAGTGCCTGTTCTTGAAACTGTCTTCTGTATTGCAATCCTAATTGGAAATGGGTATACTACTTATCGTGAGATACAGAAAGCACCTTACAGAGAAGAGAACTTTGAAAATGGCAGAAATGGCACCACAGATCCCATTTATGTCAGATCAGGAATTAAAAGAACATTCAAAAGAAATAGATGATCTTTACGAATACCGTAAAGGAACAGATAAGATCCGGGATGCATTCCGTATCCTGGAAGAAAACCACCTGAATATCTTCAGGGACCGGTAACAATATATCCTCCCACAAATGTGGGAGAACATAGATACACTCTCGGAGGAAAAAGATTGAAAATGAAAGTAGTAATTTTAGCAGGGGCTTCGGCACCAGGATCAGTGAAGAAAGCCATTTAAAACCAAAGCCAATGATCGAGATCGGTGAAAAGCCGATCCTGTGGCATATTATGAAATATTATTCCGAATTTGGATACCATGACTTTGTGATCTGTCTGGGATATAAGCAGTATGTAGTCAAAGAATTTTTCGCAGACTATTTCCTGCATACATCCGATGTCACTTTTGACCTGGCAAACAACAGCATGGAAGTACACAACAACTATTCCGAGCCATGGAAAGTCACACTGGTAGATACCGGTTTAAACACTATGACCGGCGGCCGTGTAAAGCGTATCCAGCCATATATTGGAAATGAACCGTTTATGCTTACTTACGGCGATGGCGTTTCCAACGTAGACTTAAATGAGCTGGTAGCATTCCATAAATCCCATGGCAAGATCGCAACGATCACAACTGTCAATCTGGGACAGTCCAAAGGCGTGTTAAACATTGCAGAGGACAATACCGTCCTTTCCTTCCGTGAAAAGACGATAACGATGGCGCTCTGATCAATGGCGGTTTCATGGTCATGAACCCGGAGATCTTCAATTATCTGGAAGGGACTCTACTATTTTCGAGCAGGGACCAATGCAGAAACTGGCTGCAGAAGGCCAGATGAAGTCCTTCTATCATGGCGGTTTCTGGCAGTGCATGGATACACAGAGAGAAATGAAAAACTGGAAGAACTGTGGCAGTCCGGAAAAGCACCATGGAAGATCTGGAAAGACTAAGGAGTAATTATGGCATTAACATTAGAAGAATTAAAATCATTCTATAACGGAAAAAGTGCTGGTCACAGGACATACCGGATTTAAAGGTTCCTGGCTGGTACGCATCCTTACACTGGCAGGTGCCCAGGTAACAGGCTATGCCTTAAATCCGCCGACAGACCCCAATCTCTTTGAGATCGCAGGTCTGGAAGACACCATTCACAGTGTAGTTGGCGATGTGCGGGATCTGGCTCATCTGCGCCGCGTGTTCGATGAAGTAAAGCCGGAGATCGTATTCCACCTGGCAGCGCAGCCTATCGTCCGCGAGTCCTACAAAGAACCGGTCTACACCTACGAGACCAACGTAATGGGCACGGTCAACATCCTGGAATGTGTCCGCCTTACTGACACTGTACGGTCATTCCTAAACGTAACAACTGACAAAGTATACGAAAATAAAGAATGGGAATACGGATACAGAGAGTGTGATCCGTTAGACGGCTATGATCCGTATTCCAACAGTAAATCCTGTTCCGAACTGGTAACACACAGCTATAAAAATCCTTCTTTGAAGACGGACGCTGCGCCATTTCCACCTCCCGTGCCGGAAATGTGATCGGTGGCGGAGACTTTGCAAGCGACCGCATTATTCCGGACTGTGTCCGCGCAGCAGCGGCCGGAAAACCGATCATGGTAAGAAATCCACATTCCACCAGACCGTTCCAGCATGTATTAGAACCGCTGGCAGTTTATCTGACCATTGCCATGGAACAGTACAAAGACAGCAAATATCAGGATTACTACAATGTAGGACCAGATGACAGAGACTGTGTAACAACAGGCACCTTAACAGACTTATTCTGTAATGCCTGGGGAGAAGGAATGACCTGGGAGAACCATTGGGTAGGCGGACCTCACGAAGCAAATTTCCTGAAATTAGACTGCTCCAAGATTAAAACCGTATTTGGTTGGAAACCAAGATACACAGTAAAAGAAGCAGTTGAAAAACAGTAGAATGGTCCAAAGAATACTTAAACGGTGCAGACATGTTAGAAGTAACAGACCGCCAGATTCGGGAATTTTTCGCTTAAGGTGTTTTCGGGAGCGTTATCCTGTTCCGGTTGCAAAATTGTAAAGACGTTAATTTGGTTGATTAGGAGATAAAAATATGTTTGAACATACAACAGAAGCAGAAGCAAGAAAACAGATCCTGGATCTGGTAGCTGATTACTGCGATACTTTCCATAAAAAGAAAGAATACAAAGAGGGGACCGCATTCCATATGCGTCCAGAGTCTATGACCACAGCGAAATGGTCAATCTGGTAGACAGTTCCCTGGAATTCTGGCTGACTTCCGGCCGTTATACCGATGAATTTGAGAAGAAACTGGCAGAATATCTGGGTGTACGTTACTGTTCCCTGGTCAACTCCGGTTCCTCCGCAAACCTGATCGCATTTATGGCACTGACTTCTCCACTCCTTGGTGACCGTCGTAAACCGCGGTGATGAAGTTATTACTGTTGCCTGTGGTTTTCCAACAACCGTAGCACCAATGATCCAGTACGGCGCAGTACCGGTATTCGTAGACGTAACAATTCCACAGTATAATATTGATGTAAATATGCTGGAAGAGGCAAGATCTGAAAAGACTAAAGCGGTTATGATCGCTCATACTTTAGGAAACCCATTTGACCTGCGGGCTGTAAAAGCATTCTGTGATAAATACAATCTGTGGCTGGTAGAAGATAACTGTGATGCTTTGGGAACACAGTATACAATGGAAGAAGATGGAAAAGAGGTAGTACATTTCAGCGGTACAGTAGGTGATATCGGAACTTCCAGTTTTATCCACCTCATCATATGACTATGGAGAGGGCGGCGCTGTTTACACGAATAATCCACTTTTAAATAAGATCATCCGCTCCTTCCGTGACTGGGGAAGAGACTGCATCTGTCCATCTGGACATGACAACCTGTGCGGACACCGCTTTGACCGTCAGTACGGCGAACTCCCAGTGGGATATGACCACAAATATGTATATTCCCATCTTGGATATAATTTAAAGGCTACGGATATGCAGGCTGCTATTGGCTGTGCCCAGTTGGATAAGTTCCGTCTTTCGTAGAACGCCGCCGTCATAACTTTGCAAGATTAAAGGCAGCGCTGGCTGACTGCACCGATAAACTCATCCTCCCGGAAGCAGCACCACATTCCAATCCAAGCTGGTTTGGATTTTGATCACCTGCAAGGAAGGAACAGACAGAAATGCAGCTGTTCAGTATATTGAAAGCAAAGGCGTACAGACACGTATGCTGTTTGCTGGTAATCTGATCAAGCATCCGTGCTTTGATGAGATGAGAGCTTCCGGAACCGGGTATCGTGTTGTGGGTGAACTGGAGAATACGGAGAGGATCTTACGGGATACTTTCTGGGTTGGAGTTTATCCGGGAATGAATGATGAGATGATTGATTTTATGGCGAAGACTATTCGGGAGGCGGTAAGATAGTCGCGAGAGGGCTGAGCTGATTTCAGGCCAAGAGTCTGTCGCGAGAGGTGTGAAAGGTTTTCTGACCAAGGAAATGTCGCGAAGGGTCCGAACTGAGGAAAGGAGTCCTTTTTCATTTTGCATTGTCCACTGGCTTTCGGCATGCACTTGTTCGCCTGCATCGGACTATGTCCGCTGCATTCGGACAGCTGCGCTCAAGATGTGGACACTTGCAAAATGAAAGCGTCCCCTTCCCTCAGTTCTACAATGCAGGCGTGAGTGAGGAAAAATAATATGTGCAGCCAGCTTCGCTGGCTGCAAAAGTATATGCGTTTAGTAAAGGAGGGAAATGGCTATATGGCAGAAAATAAGGTAAGTGATACGGTAAATGATATGGTAAATAGCATGGTGGAAGACATAAATAGTGCGCAGAATGGTAGTAACAAAGTTAGTGCTATAAAGGATAACGTTGGATATGACATGAGTAGGGTACATTCGGCTAACCTTAAGATCCTTAAGGAAATAGATCGTATTTGCCGGAAGTATAAGATCCAATATGCATTGGATGCGGGAACACTTATTGGGGCAGTACGTCATAAAGGGTTTATTCCCTGGGATGATGATGCAGATATTGTCTTTACGCGTAATCAGTTTGAAGCATTTAAAAAGTAGTAAGAAGAGAACTTCCAGATACAATGGAACTGGTAGAACCAGACAGTTTCCATGGAGGAAAAGCATTTTTGACTTTACTCCACGTATTATCTATAAGAAAAGCCGTATGCATCCGGATAGCGATAAGATGGACTACTATGATGGAAAATTAAATCACCTATGGGTAGATCTGTTTATCCTGGACAAGCTTCCAAAAGGAAAGGCTGCAGCGGAGATCACACGTTTCCTTCATAAGGCAGTTTACGGCCTTGCCATGGGACACCGACATGACCTGGATTATACAAAGTACAGCCTGATGTATAAAGTTTTTGTAGGCGGTCTTGCAACAATAGGCAAATTCATTCCTATGAAAGCAATCTTCTTTATGCAGAAGGCCATTGCCCTGAAAGACAGACACAGTAAAGGTGATCTGCGCTACTACAGCAATTATCAGCCGGATTATCTTTATGTAACATTGCACAAAGACTGGTGTGAGGAAGTAATAGATGCACCATTTGAAGATACGACGCTTATGATCCCGAAGGGCTGGGATCCGGTCCTTAAAGAAGTATATGGGGACTATATGCAGCTTCCGCCGGAAGAAAACGTGTTCCAACCCATTCCAGTTTACAGATACAGGTATACGACTAATGAACAATGCAGCAGAAAATAACACACAAAAATAATAATGGCATAAGCCAAAAGACGATAGATGTTGTAAATTATCTGTAGTCGTATCCGTATATAATGAAGAAAAAGCACTAAGAGAATTCTATAAAGAAACAAATAAAATCCTGGAACAGATAAAAATGCCGGTTGGGAACATGAACTGATATTTGTAAATGACGGCAGTGCAGATAATAGTCTGAGTATTTTGGAAGAAATAGCTCATGAAGACCATGATGTAAAACTTATCAGTTTTTCAAGAAACTTTGGGCATGAAGCAGCAATGATCGCTGGTATCGATTACAGCACCGGAGATGGGATCATCTGCATGGATGCAGACCTTCAACATCCCCGGAATGTATCCCAGAGATCATCGAAAAGTTTAACGATGGTTACGAAGTAATAAATATGGTACGGACACAAAACAAGTCCGCGGGGCTGGTGAAAAATATAACATCTTCAGGCTTTTACTGGCTTATCAATCACATCTCTGATGTACATTTCGAGCCAAATGCCTCAGACTTCTTCGCCATCAGCCGTCACGTAGCCCAGGTCCTGAAAGACAACTATCGTGAAAAGTTCGTTTCCTTCGAGGCTATGTACAAAACGTAGGTTTCAAAAGACCAACATAGAATACGAAGCCAGAGCCAGAGTAGCAGGAGAAAGCAAATACAGCATCAAAAACTGTTCATATTCTCCATAAATACGATACTCTGCTTCTCCAATATGCCACTAAAACTGGGAATTTACGCAGGTATGCTATCAGCATCCCTTGGGGTAGCTGTTATGATATACACCCTTTTCACCCGACAAGGTGCTCCAAGCGGCTATGCAACCATAGTAGTCCTTCTCTGCTTCATGTTTGCCATGATGTTCCTGCTAATAGGGATCATCGGCGAATACATTGCAATCCTCTTCACAGAACTAAAAGACCGCCCAGTTTATATTGTAGAAAAGACAGAGAACATGTAAGAAAGGTACATCTTCCGCCCCTAAAAGGGCGGAAAGACGGTGAAAAATATTATCGTGTAAAAACACCTACTCTATATCCGTAAAAAGAAGACGAACACAAAGCCAGACAGCTAATACAAGGTAAAGTATAACTGGTTTGGAACATAATGGAAAATGCCTCAGCTCTCGGGCTGGGGCATTTTTGCACAAATGATATACATTCACGCGATGGAGAAGTTTGTCACAAGCGACCGCGTTCGTCGCAAGAATGCGCACTTGCGCAAATAATCTTTAACTAAGACGATATTCTCCGCCGATGGCGGAGAATGAGGATACCAGGCCCTCAGGCGAAATGAATTGGATGGGACACATGGGATGCGCAGGCTGGACAGACTTGGGTTTGAGAAAGGGCGTTAAGAGAGGGCGGGCAACTGTTTGAACGAAGTGAGTTTTGCCCGCCCTCTCTTGTTTTAGCCCTTCTCAAATCCTTAGTCTGTCCCCGCGCAAATCCCCGTGTCCCATCCCATCCATTTCGCCGTTTGTTTATAAAGTTTTAATCCTTCTTCCTATTGACTTTCCCAATCAACATATATATAATCTCAAAGTGACAACGGTGACAACATGTCACAAATAACACCCTGTCATCTATACAAATAATATCAACCATACAAAGCCAACAAGGAGGCAACTACATGCCAACCCAGCGTTTTTAAACTTAAAAGACTCAAAAAATGCGATCCTGGAAGCTGCAGCCCACGAATTCGCCAGAGTTCCCTACTCCGCAGTATCCATTAACCAGATCATCAAAGAAGCCGAAATATCCAGAGGAAGTTTCTACACTTACTTTGAAGACAAAGACGACCTGATGCGCTACATGCTCAGAGGATTTCGTGATACCTTAAGAAAAAGTATTTGAATTCTTAGAAGAAGAAAACGGCAACCCTTTTCGCCTGTGTATCCGTCTTCTGAAAGACTGGATAAAACAGGAAGTGAGCGTATTACATTCCAGATCCACAGAAACCTTCTGGCAGACCTAAGCGTAACAGGACAGAACCAGATGTTTGGGATCCGTGGTTTTCTGATGAAAGACGAACTTTATAAATCCTTCGTAGAAGAATTGTACAACCGCTTAGACAAAGACCGCTACCCGACCACAATAGAAACATTGTGCTACATAGTAGACATGGCAATTATGATCCTGATCAAATCCATGGCAATGTATTACCAAAATCCTTCCGAAAAGAAACCATCATCCAGGTATTAACAGAAGAAATGACGATCCTGGAAAGAGGAATGTGTACCCAGACTTCACAGCAGTCATAAACGAAATGAGGAGACTTAGCAATGAAAAATATCACAAAAAATCACACGGATATCCACTGTACTTACAGCATCCATTCTGTCAGCAGCCCTTCCACTTACAGCTCTGGCAGCCCAGAACAGCCCGGATGATAATACCTATCAGCCAAAAGACGTTCAGACAGTAGACTACAAAAGTTTAACTCCGGAATTTGCCTATTCCGCAGAAAAATGGGCAACCCTTCGTGACAACATCATGGAATACGGCGAATTAGCAGACCTGATCCACGAATACAACCCAACCGTTTTAAGCAACCGTTCCACTTACAAAGACCAGAAAAACAACTTAAATGACATCTATGACGACTATATGAAAGACATTGATGACATCTGGGATCAGGCTGACAACGCAGACAACGATGTAACCTGGGCTTCCCTGCGTTACTCCGCAGGCCTTTTAACCAAACAGGCAGACAATAACTACGAAGACGCGGAAATGGAAAAGATCCAGTATGACCAGCAGGAAGCAAAACTGGTATACCAGGCACAGGAAATGATGGTTTCCTTAGAGCAGTCCGCATATAACCTGGAAAACTTACAGAGTACCAGAGATCTTCTGCAGCAGCAGTACGAAGCAACCCAGGCTCAGATGTCCGTAGGAATGGCAACCCAGACCGATGTCCTTACAGCTTTAAAGAGTGTACAGGATCAGGATACAGCCATTTTAACAGCAAAAGAGCCAGGAAAATGTACACAGAAATCTGTGCCTTATGTTAGGCTGGAGCGCAGATGCACAGCCTGAGATCAGAGAAGTACCACAGCCGGATTTATCCCGTGTAGATGCTTTAGATCCAAACGCAGATGCCCAGACAGCCATTGACAACAACTATGATGTAAGATACTACACCAAAAAGCAGGCAACTTAACAAGCCAGGATCTGATCGAGTCCAACCAGGCAGCTATTGTAAATGCAAAAGATACAGCCATCCGTTCCTTAAAACACAGTACAACACCGTACTTACTACAAGAGACTCCTTAAATGCAGCTAAAGCACAGCTGCAGGTAGCAGAAGCAAATTTAAACATTGCCCAGGCAAACCTTGCAGTAGGAAGCCAGACCAAACTGCAGTACCAGAGTACATTAAACACCTATACATCAGCCAAAACGATGTAAACACCAAAGAATTACAGCTTCTCCTCGCATTAGGGCCTATGACTGGAATGTAAAAGGACTTACCACCTCAAATTAATAGATGCACTCCCGGAGGCTTTCTCGCAAGATCAAATACAAAAAGACTTCGAGTACATAGAGAGAAAGGACAAAAAGATGAAAAAATCATTTAAGCTCCATGACAGCAGCCACAATGGCATTCCTGCTGGCAGCGTCCGCTCCTTTCAGGCATTCGCAGAAGAAGCAAACCCGGACAGCAGCTATTCTGTTGATCAGGAACGCCTTACAGATAATCAGTTAGACTATGACGAAATAGGTGCCAGAGTAAAAGAATATTACGGTCCCATCAAAAGTGCCTACAACATGGTACGGGGAATGACAGAAGATCAGGGGCAGATCGCAGTTAATGAGAGGACCATGGCAGACGATCTTATTTCCCAGGCAAGAGCAGCAGAAGACCTTGCCAAAGACCAGACAGGTATGGATCAGATGATCAACAAGGCAACGGCAAAAGCGCTGCGTAAGACTGCAAATCAGATGCGTACAATGGCCAACAATATGGACGGTCATTATCCCGGAAGAACTCTTCTGAAAAACAGATCGACCGCCAGGCCAACAGTTTGATCCTTAATGTAGAAATGATGTTAAACCAGTATCAGCAGCTGCAGTCCCAGCGTACTATAGCAGCAAAAGGTGTAGAACTGGCTACAGCAGCAAAACAGCTGCAGAACACCATGCAGGCCCAGGGAATGGCAGTTGACGCAGATGTACTTTCCGCAGCAGCCAGCCTTTCTTCCGGTCAGTCCCAGTTAAATACACTGGATGCAGGAATTGAGCAGATCCGTAAAATGCTCTGTTCCTTTACCGGATACGACGAAGCATCTAATCCAGTATTCGGAGAAGTACGGCAGCAGATCCATCCTACATTGCCACAGTCAATGTAGCAGAAGATAAAGAAAAAGCAGTAAATAACAACTACGAGCTGATCAGTCTCAGAGGACAGACAGGCGGCGGAATGACAGATCTGCAGATCCGTACCTCAAAGACAACTACACAGATCGCCAATAAACTGCGCAATGTAGAATATTCCGAAGAAAATGTCCGTTCCAATATCCAGGCGCTGTATGATGCAATGGAAGAAAAAATTCCTCCTATTCAGCAGCCAAAACAGCCTACGAAAGCGGCCAGATCTCCTGGCAGGCAGCGCAGGTGCAGAAGGCCAATGGCATGCTAAGCAACATCCAGTATATGCAGCAGGAATTGGCATGGCTTCAGGCACAGTCCGGATATAAATGTGCAGACCTGGCTCTCCAGCAGGCCATCCAGAATTACAAATGGGCAGTAGCAGGTGCTTCCGTATCTGCGGACACAGTAATGATCATATTTCAAAATAAATAAACTAAATCTTCCAAAGAAAAGCGGCAGTTGTCAAAAAGTAACAACTGTCGCTTCTTAATTATCAAAACAAAAGAAAATATAACTATTGCACATAAAAATGATAAATTTTGTAACAACTGGTTGTTATTAACAAAAAGTGGTGCTATTATAAACAAAAGGGAATATAATAATTCAGTAGAGGGAGTGGAACATGCTGTAGTTTTCTGAAATTGAGGTGATGTGAATGGTAACCAGGAGTTTGGACGTAAGAAAAAGGCGCTGAATCAATACCGATTTCTTATCTGATTCAGACCGCAAACCGTTTTGATTGTGACATTTTCGTAACCGATGACAAAAACAGCAAATTTAAAACACTACGAAGAAATGAAAAATTTAAGTTTATATGGTTTTCTGACCATATGTTTTAAGGAGAGATGAAACAGAGGCAGATAATTGTATAAGAAAGATCCTATGGCAGGATGAGTATTACATGTAACAGACAAGGAAGTGTAAAATGCACAGTAACGTATAAACAGGAGACCTGGAAGGGACGTCTCCTGTTTTGTTATGATACCAGATTTTTAACCTTTTGACCCTGTATCATGCAAATATGCATCCGCATCCTTAAAAAGCTCCACACGATCATCAGGATAATAAATCCAATAGGAAAAGCAGCGACAATGGATACAGACTGAAGACTGCTCATGGAATTTTCTGAAAAGATCAGTGCAATAGGGAAAAGCATTAAAGTAATGGCCCAGAACAGTTTTACCTTCTTATCCGGCTCTTCATCTGCATCCAGGGGCGGTAGGAATAGGAACTTGCCACCATGGTAAGGGCATCGAACGTAGTCGCATAAAAGCGATCATGGTAACAGCCAGTAAGATCAGTCCAAACCTGGCTGCAGGCATTGTCTCAAAACAGCGATGATCGCCTGATACAGATCCCCGGTCTCCCGGTACAGTCCCATTAAATCTAAGATCCCATGAGTCTGAAGTCCCAGACCATAATTTCCCAATATGATAAAAGAAGTAAAGGTGCCAGCAAGACCAAAGAAATAGCCGCCTAAAACAGTCTGGCGGATGGTCCTTCCCTTGCTGATGGTTCCAATAAAGAACGGGGTTGCCACACACCATACCATCCAGTAAGCCCAGTAGAAAATCGTCCAGTTCTGTGGGAAGGAAGAGGTGCGAAGGGCATCAGTCCAGGTAGCCAGAGAAATAAAATTCTGGGTTAAAAGTCCGATGGCAGTGATCCCGGTCTCAATGATGTAGCGTGTCTGACCGCCTAAAACAGGAAGTAAGCTAACAGCACAAAAACAGATAGATACAGGAAGCAGCCAGCCGTGTGACTCCCTGCATGCCAAAATATACAGCCAGTGTGTATACAATACAGATGATCACTAAAATAGCAATGGTAAGAAGGGGCGTCTCTGCAACTCCTAACACCTTGCTTAAAGCCATGGATAAAAGAGGGGTAGCCAGTGAAAGGTAGTGGCAGTTCCTGCTAAGAGAGCAAAACAGCGGTAAGGTCGATCAGTTTTCCAACCACTCCGTCTACTTTCTTTCCAAGAAGAGGACGGCAGGCTTCTGAGTATTTCTGTTTATTCCTGCGGCGCACATGGATCATAAAGCCAAATGCAACAGCCAGGATGATGTAAAAGCTCCATGGAATAGGACCCCAGTGGAACAATGGGTAAACAGAAGTCCAGTCCTGAATGGAACCCATCTCAGAAATATGAGACTCATCTGCATAAAGCATCCACTCACAGAGAGAATAAAAGGATATCTGCAGCCAGTCCGGCTGTAAACATCATGGAACCCCACTGGAAAGCAGTATACTGTGGTTTTCTACATCCCCAGTTTAATAGAACCAAAGCGGGAAAATGCCATATACAGGGAACAGATCACAGCCCCAGTCCCATTAACAGATAATAGCTGCCAAGCTGGTCGCCAAGGAAGAAACGGATGGAAGCAAGGATATTGGCAGAGCCTTCCGGAAATATCATAAACAGACAGCATAACAATGTGATGCATCCGAAAGGCAGGATAGTGGTGACCCAGTCAAGGTTCTGCAAAATGATTTCTGTTTCGGTTTCATGAAAATGACCTCCTGTTAAAAAATAATATGTTCAAAAAAAAAAAATTAAATCATATTGAACATGATAGCACCAATAAGATCAAATAGCAAGCTACATTTCACAGAAGTTTCATATAGGTAACAATTTTGTAAGAAAAAACCACTGTTAAAATTGTGGTTTCTTCGTTATAATAGTACCGTTGAAAATTAAGGAGGTTTTTTGTAATGTTTAACTGGAAAAAGGTTTCTCTGATCCTTCTGGCATCAGCAGCTCTTTTAAGCGGCTGTACCCAGAGTAATATTGTTTCTCCAGCAGATGGAAAGATCCAGGGAGATGGACAGCCGGATACAGAGATCGATAAAGATATTAAGATCGACTGGGAAGAAGTACGTTCAGACCTGGAAGAGCAGTATTTAGAGCCATATGGTGCTTTTGCTGATTATGTAATGGACTTAAACGTTGTTTATGATGACGAAACCGGTCTTCTGTCTGTACTGCTGCCTGTTACCCGCAAGACTACCAGCGATGTAGCAGTGGTTTATGCACAGGATGTTTTAGGAAGCATTGGTGAGTCTGTAGCAACCCAGAACTTCTATTATACAGCACCGGAGGAGAATGAAAACGGATTTACTACCAGCTACGGCAGCTTCTTCGATGATCATGATGTAAAGGTACAGGTATTCCCTTATGATAAAGAAGGGGACGAAAGCGCTTATCTGGTAAATGACACCATTAAAGCAGGGGATGTCAGAGCCGTTGAGCCGGTACAGTAAGGAGAGGGAAAATGAGACGGATCGACAGATACTGGAAACGCTGTGGGGCATGTCTGCTGGCAGCAGTTACACTGATGCTGGGACAGGGAACCATGCAGTCTTACGCTATGAATGCGCAGGTTATTAATTCCCCAGACAGGATCGTTGTACAGGATGAAAATAAGAATACAGGCAATCAGAATAATACCAATACACAGACGGTAGCTTCCAAGGCAGAGGTGGCAGGTTTTGGAGAAGTATCCACTCCTGTTACGGACTCTTCCTCTTACTTCGGAAAGGGAAGGCTCACTCTTCTGGCAAATCATGATACAGCAGCCCAGCAGCTGGCAGCGATCATTGAAACGGGAGAGGGCGGTCTGATCGTAGTAGATGGCGGCTGGACAGACAACACAGACTATGTATTAAATCAGATCAAGGCAAAAGGCGGACATGTTCAGGCATGGCTGATCACACATCCTGACTCTGATCACGTAGGTGCCCTGGCAGATATTCTTTATAAGCATGCAGGAGAGATCACCATTGACGGTATCTATTACTCCTTCTTAGAAGACAGCTGGTACGCAGAAAAGGACGCAAATGTTGCTTCTATGGTGGCATATGTAAAAGGCGCATTTGCAAAAATTTCTCCATCCGTTCTTCACGGTGATATCGTAGCAGGACAGGTGATCAACGCAGGACCTGCAAAGATCCAGGTTTTAAACCAGGCTTACAAAGAAAACAATGACTTTGTAAATAACAGCAGTGTTGCTTATATGGTATCTTTAAACGGTACCAATGTAGTGTTCTTAGGAGACTTGGGACGTACCGGTGGTGAACATCTGATGCAGGATATAAACCTTGGAGCTTTAAAATGCAAGATGGTCCAGATGTCCCATCACGGACAGAACGGTGTAGACTACGAAGTATACAAGGCATTAAGACCATCTGTATGCTTATGGCCGACTCCTCAGTGGTTATGGGATAATGATAACGGCGGCGGAGCAGGAAGCGGTTCCTGGAAGACACAGGAGACCAGAAACTGGATGACCCGTCTTGGTGTAAAAGAGTATTATGTCACCAAGGATGGCGATCAGGTGATCGAATAATTCGGAAACAGAAAAAGTAACCGTAAAATTGAAACGTTATAATTAGACAAAAACGCAAAAAAGATCGAAAATTCCAGAAAATGGGAATTTTTGATCTTTTTTTGATATGACATTTCATTGACCCGCTGTCATAAATGTGGGATAATCGGACCATACGCAGGTACATGATACATGTACATACATAGGAAACAGCTGATAGACAACTTAAGGGGGAAGCTAAGATGGTAAAGGTGTTTCTGGTGGAAGATGAGTCCATCATCCGTCGGGGGATCCGTGACAATATTGCCTGGGAGAGTCATGGATTTGAATTTGTTGGGGAAGCAGGAGACGGAGAATATGCCTATCCGTTGATCTTAAATACAAAACCGGATATTCTGATCACAGATATAAAGATGCCGTTTATGGACGGACTGGAATTAAGCCGCCTGGTGAAAAAAAGTCTGCCTAAAACCAGGATCATCATTCTCAGTGGTTATAATGAATTTGAATATGCCAAAGAAGCCATTAAGATCGGGATCAGTGACTACTTATTAAAACCGGTAACTTCTGTAAGTTTACTGGATACCTTAAAACATGTAGCAGATGAGATCAGGGAAGAGCAGGAAAAATCCAGGCTTCTGGAACGCTATTTTGCCAGCTATGAAAAATACACGGAATTTCTGGACAATACCAATTATACAGGGGTAGACCGGAAGCTGATCCTGGATTTTTTGAAGTTAGGAGCAATGGAAGAATGTGATCCTTTTGTGGAAGAATATTTTGCTGCGATCGGTGAGAACAATTATCAGTCATTGCTGCTGCGCCAGTATCTTACCATGGATATTTTCTACTGTATCCAGGAATTCTTAAAAGGACTGGGAGAGGGAAATGTAACAATTTCACCGGAAGTTACGGATATTAAGCGGATCCCAAAAGTGATCGTCAGCGTGGATACGACCAAGATGTATCTGAAAGAGCAGTTTCAGGCAGCCATCGAGGCAAGGAACAGTGTCTCAAATGACCGTTATGGAAGTGTGATCCAAAGTGCCAAAGAGTACATAGAAAAGAACTTCTCCAACGGAGAACTGTCATTAAACAGGATCGCGGCCCATATAGGAGTCAGTCCCAGCTATTTCAGCTCTATTTTCAAGCAGGAAACTGGGACGACTTTTGTGGAATATCTTACGAAAGTACGCATTGACAAAGCCTGTGAACTTCTGCGCTGCACCAACAGCCGCACAGCAGAGATCGGGGAGCAGGTAGGCTACAGTGATCCCCATTATTTCAGCGCTACTTTCAAGAAAGTGATGGGGCAGTCACCAAAAGACTACAGGGCAGGACAAAAAGGATAAAAGGGGCATAGAGACATGGAAAAGAAAAAGAAGTTTTACCTGTCACTGAAAATGCGTCTGCTCTTTTTACTGTTTGTGATCGTGATCCCTCTTACATTTATGGTAGCCGGCTATCAGCGTATGTTTGAAAATTATTCCCGGTCCTATAATGAGATCATGGCAAACCTGAAAGTGGCCAATGAATACAATATCAAGTTTAAATCCGATATGGAATATTCCATGTACCGGGTCATGATCGGTCTGATCGATGTAGATAAATTTGAAAACGGGGATATTTTAGAGGGGAAGAGCAAGTATGCTACAGTGGTGAAAAATCCCCTGAACATGATTGCATCTGCCCGTCATGCCTTTGGAAAGTCCATTGAGCGGGTACCGGGATCAGACGGTGATATTAAGATAAAAGGTATTTTATCCTGTTTAGACTCTCTGGAAAAGGCAGTCAACCGGATGATCGACAATGCCTCTGTTACAGGAAGATACGATGAAAATGTAAATATCTGGGAAAATGATATCCAGGGGCTGTGTTCCATGATCCAGGATTATATTACCCAGTATACCTACTATGAGATGATCAATATGGAGCAGCTGCAAAAAGAACTGGAACAGCAGGTGACCAAACGGATCCAGGAATATATGGTTTTGCTGGCCTGTGTGCTGACAGCAGGCACTTTCCTTGCACTGGCCATCACAAATTCCATTACAGGGCCTTTGGGACGGCTGCAGCAGACGGCAGAACGTCTGGGAAAGGGAGATCTGGATGCAAAGGCGGATCTTGGCAGTTTAGAGGAGATCAATGTACTGGCCCGTACTTTTAATCATATGAGTGAGCGGATCCGGCGGCTGTTAGAGAAAAATACCCAGGAGCAGAAAAATCTGCGGGAGGCAGAGCTGCGGCTCCACCAGGAGCAGATCAGTCCCCATTTTCTTTATAATACTTTAGACTCCATTGTGTGGATGGCAGAAGGGGGAAATAACCGTCAGGTAGTGGAAATGACCACAGACCTCAGTGATTTCTTCCGCACCGTGCTGTCGGGAGGAAAAGATTTTATTACAGTGGAGGAAGAAGAGTCTCATATACGCAGTTATTTAAAGATCCAGAAGATCCGCTATGAGGATATTTTAGACTATTCCATTCAGATCGAACCGGGAATAAAGGATCATATTGTTTTAAAAATGCTGCTGCAGCCTTTAGTTGAAAACGCTCTGTACCACGGGATCAAAAATAAGCGGGGCGGAGGCTGTATTATCATAAGAGGCTATGAGGACCGGGATAACCTGATCTTTGAAGTGGAGGATAATGGAAGCGGCATGGATCCGGAAACTCTTGAAAAAGTACGTAAAAAGCTTTCCGGAACCTTTGAAGGGGAACAGGCAGATCTGAAAAAAGGCGGCTTTGGTCTTAATAATGTGGCACAGCGCCTTAGGATGTATTATGGAGATCAGGCAGAGATCTTAGTTGAGTCTGAAAAAGGAATCGGGACCTGCTTTAAGATCTTCCTCAATAAAAAAACATAACTTTTTCCAAAGAAAACACAAAAATTTGTGGAAAACCTATAAAAAACACACTTTTTTGAAAAGATGCTCTGTATAAAATATACGGAGCATTTTGTATAATAAAACTGCAAAAACAAATGTGATGTTATTAAAAAGGAGGAACCATCATATGAAAAAAAGATTTTTATCCGTAGCATTAGCAGCAGCTGTAGCAATGTCAGCAACCGCATGCACCAGCAATCCTGCAGAGTCAAAAACAACTGCAGCGCCAGCTGAGACAAAGGCAGAGGAGACCACAGCAGCAGAAGCTTCTTCTGAAGGGGAAAAGAAGGAAGCAGCAGCTGACGGAGATCTGATCACAGTCGGATACGCACAGGTAGGCGCTGAGTCTGACTGGAGAACTGCGAATACAGAATCTTTTAAGTCCACATTTACAGAAGAAAACGGCTATAAGCTGATCTTTGATGACGCACAGCAGAAACAGGAAAACCAGATCAAAGCGATCCGTTCCTTTATCCAGCAGGATGTTGATTATATCGTAGTTGCTCCTGTAGTTGAGACCGGATGGGAAACTGTTCTGGAAGAAGCAAAAGAAGCTGGAATACCGGTTATTCTTTCTGACCGTCAGATGCAGCTTTCAGATGACAGCCTTTATGAAGCATGGGTAGGCGGAAACTTCGTAAAAGAAGGCGAGACCTGTGGTGACTGGCTGGCAGATTACTTAGAGAAACAGGGCAGAGCAGACGAAGAGATCAATATGGTAACCATTCAGGGAACCATCGGTGCATCTGCACAGGTTGGCCGTACAGAAGGTATGGAGAACAAGTTAAAAGAACATTCCAACTGGAATATGTTAGACAAGCAGTCCGGTGAATTTACACAGGCTAAAGGACAGGAAGTTATGGAGTCCTTCTTAAAGAGCTACGATGATATTGACGTAGTTATCTGTGAGAATGATAACGAAGCATTCGGTGCTATCGATGCGATCAAGGCAGCAGGAAAGACCTGTGGACCAGAGGGTGACATTATCGTAGTAAGTTTTGACTCTGTAAAGGCAGCATTTGAGTCTATGATCGCAGGTGACTTAAACGCAACCTTCGAGTGCAACCCACTTCATGGACCACGTGTAGCTGAGATCATCCAGAAACTGGAAAAGGGCGAAGAAGTTGAAAAGATCCAGTATGTAGATGAAGCTTACTTTGATACCTCCATGGATCTGGAAGAGATCTTAAAGACCAGAGCATACTAATAACCAGCAATCTGTTACCAGTAATACATAGCAGATCAGGCACGGGGCGGGAGACAAAAGTCCCCTCCCGTGTCTTTTTTTAGAAAAAAGGAGGCATGGCTTTTATGGAAAAGGATTCTGTCCTTGAAATGCGGCATATATATAAGACATTCCCAGGTGTAAAAGCTCTGCAGAATGTGGATTTTACATTAAAAAAAGGGGAAATACATGCACTTATGGGTGAGAACGGAGCCGGAAAATCCACTCTGATCAAGGTTCTCACCGGTGTGGAGGAGTTTGAAACAGGAGAGATCATGATCGATGGCTGTGACCATACAATCATCAACCGCAGTCCGCAGGAAGCCCAGAGCCGCGGTATCAGTACCGTGTATCAGGAAGTAAACCTCTGCCCCAACCTTACAGTGGCAGAAAATCTTTTTATTGGAAGAGAGCCCAGAAAAGCAGGGCTGATCGACTGGAAAACTATGAATAAAAGAGCTGCAAAATTATTGCAGGATCTTGACATACATGCAGATGTTACACAGACTATTGACAATTATTCCATCGCCATCCAGCAGATGATCGCCATTGCCCGTGCAGTGGACATGTCTGCAAAGGTTCTGATCCTGGATGAGCCTACTTCTTCTCTGGATGACGGGGAAGTAGAAAAGCTGTTTAAGCTGATGCTTCGTTTAAAAGGAGAGGGAGTGGGCATTATCTTTGTTACCCATTTCCTGGAGCAGGTATATGCAGTCTGCGATAAGATCACAGTACTGCGTAACGGACAGCTGGTAGGAGAATTTACCACAGCAGAACTTCCAAGAGTCCAGCTGGTTGCAAAGATGATGGGTAAAGATTTTGATGATCTGGCTGCCATCAAGGAAGCAAAGGACGAAGAGGAACATACAGAGGAAGATATCGTTATCAAGGCAGTGGGACTGGGAAAGAAAGGCTATATCAAGCCATTTGACCTGGTGATCCACAAAGGCGAGGTTGTTGGCTTTACAGGCCTGTTAGGTTCCGGACGATCTGAAACAGTCCGTGTTCTCTACGGGGCAGAACGTCCGGATGAAGGAACCCTTCAGGTAAAGGGAAATGGAATAACAGCCAAACACCCAATTACTTCCATGCATGCAGGAATGGCCTATCTTCCGGAAGACCGTAAAAATGAAGGTATCATTGCAGACCTGTCTGTAAGAGAAAATATGATCATGGCACTTCAGGCAAAACGTGGCATGTTCCACTTATTAAGCAGAAAGCAGCAGGAAGAATTTACAGATAAATATATTGAAATGCTGCAGATCAAAACAGCCAGCCGTGAAACACCGATCAAATCATTATCCGGTGGAAATCAGCAGAAGGTGATCATTGGCCGCTGGCTTTTGACCAATCCGGATTTTCTTATTCTGGACGAGCCTACAAGAGGTATTGACGTAGGAACCAAAACAGAGATCCAGAAGCTGGTAGTAAAACTGGCTTCCCAGGGAATGGCAGTGGTATTTATTTCCTCAGAGATCGAAGAGATGCTCCGTACCTGTGACCGCATGGTGGTTATGCGTGACGGTGCAAAGGTAGGAGAACTTTCCGGAAATGAAATGAACCAGTCTTCCATTATGTCAACCATTGCAGGAGGGCAGTAGTCATGAAAAATAAAACATTAAAAAACATAACATCCCAGAGATTATTTCTCCCTATTTTCTGCCTGGCACTGGTATTGCTGGTAAATATCATCACAACACCGAACTTCTTTTCCATTGAGATCCGTGATGGCGTTCTCTATGGATATATGATCGATATCATCAACCGTGCCTCCGAACTTGTGATCCTGGCAGTAGGAATGACCCTGGTAGTATCTTCCTCAGCAGGAACGGATATTTCCGTAGGCGCTATTATGGCAGTAAGTGCAGCTGTATGCTGTAACATCCTTACAGGTGGAGAGAGAGCAGCTACTGCTTATGCAAATCCACTGATCCTTGGCTTTATAGCAGCTTTGGTAGTAGGCGCAGCCATTGGCTGTTTTAACGGATTTTTAGTATCAAAGTTAAATATCCAGCCTATGGTGGCAACTCTGATCATGTTTACAGCAGGCAGAGGTATTGCACAGCTGATCACAGACGGACAGATCACCTATGTGCGTGTAGACAGTTACCGTGTACTGGGCGCTTCTTTCCCGGGATTTCCGGTTCCTACCCCGTTTATCGTGGCAGTGCTGGTAGTTGCCCTTACTTCGCTGCTTTTAAAGAAAACAGCCCTGGGCATGTACATCCAGTCTGTAGGTATCAACAAGAGAGCATCCCAGTTAGTAGGTATTAAATCCGTTCTTATCATTTTCCTTACGTATGCGTACTGCGGCCTGTGTTCCGGCCTTGCAGGCCTGATCGCTTCCAGCCGTATTTATTCTGCAGATGCCAACAACATTGGTCTTAACATGGAACTGGATGCCATTCTGGCAGTTGCCATTGGCGGAAACTCCTTAGGCGGCGGAAAATTTTCACTGGCAGGTTCCGTGATCGGTGCATTTACCATCCAGGCACTTACAACTACCCTGTATGCAATGCATGTTTCTTCTGACCAGGTGCCTGTTTATAAGGCTATCGTAGTTGTTATCATTGTAGCTCTCCAGTCTCCAGGTTTTGCAAGATGGAGAAAATCTCTGTTACAGAAGAAAGAGATAAAAGCAGGAAAGGAGGCAGCATGACATGAAAGGTAAAATGAAATTAAAACAGAACAGTTTCCTGCTGCTTGTTACCATTTTGCTGTTCTTTATTATGTACGGGATCGGCTGTGTGCTGTTTAACGCACAGGGCTTTTCCAAGACACAGAACTTCTTAAACCTGTTTATATCCAATGCAGGACTGATCGTTATCGGTATCGGCATGACTGTTGTTATGATCACCGGCGGTATTGATATCAGCGTTGGTTCTTTCGTGGCTATGGGCTGTATGATGCTTGCCTGGATGATGGAAAAAGGCGGTATTGGTGCAGTTCCTGCAGTGATCATTGTTCTGGTGACAGGCATTGTATTTGGCCTGGTCCAGGGATTTTTAGTTGCCTACATGGACATCCAGCCATTTATCGTAACACTGGCAGGTATGTTCTTTGCCAGAGGTATGACTGCCATCATTTCCAAAGATATGATCAGTATTACCAATGAGACCTTTATGGCATGGGCAAAAATGAAGCTGTATCTGCCATTTGGCGGCTACCTGAACAAAAAGGGCGTTATGGTCTATCCTTATATGTATCCTACCGTTGTGATCGCTCTGGTATTTCTGGTACTGGCATTTATCATGTTAAAATATACCAAGTTTGGACGCAGCATTTATGCAGTAGGCGGAAATGAGCAGTCAGCCCTGATGATGGGCTTAAATGTACGCAGGGTCAAATTAAAAGCCTATGTATTAGACGGTTTCCTCTGCGGCGTTGGAAGTATTTTATTCTGCTTAAACACACTGGGCGGTTTCGTAGAGCAGGCAAAGGGCTTTGAAATGGATGCCATTGCTTCTTCCGTTATCGGTGGAACCCTTCTTACCGGTGGTGTGGGAAATGTATTTGGAACCTTATTTGGTGTACTGATCAAGGCAACCATCGAAGCCTTTATCACCTTCCAGGGAACCTTATCTTCCTGGTGGACACGTATTACCATTGCAGCTCTGTTATGCTTCTTCATTGTACTCCAGTCTGTTCTTGCCATGATGAAGAAAAAGAAGTAGAAAAAATAGAAAAATGTAGAAAAATAAGGAGAAGTTTGCTATGCTGATGACGGAGAAAAAATATAAATTTTGGTTTTGCACCGGTTCACAGGATCTTTACGGAGATGAGTGTCTGGCTCATGTAGCGAAACATTCACAGATCATAGTAGAAGAGTTGAATAAGAGCGGAAGACTTCCATTTGAGCTTGTATGGAAGCCGACTCTGATCACCAATGAAGTGATCCGGAAGACATTTAACGAAGCAAATCAGGATCCGGAGTGCGCAGGCGTTATCACCTGGATGCATACTTTTTCACCGGCTAAAAGCTGGATCCTGGGATTACAGGAATATCACAAGCCTTTATGCCATCTGCATACCCAGTTTAACCAGGAGATCCCTTATGAGTCCATTGATATGGATTTCATGAATGAAAACCAGTCTGCCCACGGCGGAAGAGAATATGGACATATTGTGACCCGTATGGGGATTGAAAGAAAAGTGATCGTAGGCCACTGGGCAGATGAAAAAGTACAGGATCAGCTGGCTTCCTGGATGCGTACAGCCATCGGAGTAATGGAGTCTTCCCATATCCGTGTAATGCGTGTTGCCGATAATATGCGCAACGTAGCAGTTACAGACGGTGATAAGGTAGAGGCACAGATCAAATTTGGCTGGGAAGTAGATGCTTATCCTGTAAATGAGATCGTAGAAGCGGTAGACGCTGTTTCACAGGCAGATACAGATGCCCTGGTAGAAGAATATTATGATAAATATGACATCCTCTTAGAAGGCAGGGATGAAAAGGAATTCCGCCGTCATGTAGCTGTACAGGCACAGATCGAGCTGGGCTTTGAACGGTTCTTAGATGCCAACAATTATCAGGCGATCGTAACCCATTTTGGTGATCTGGGCGGCTTAAAGCAGCTTCCGGGACTTGCGATCCAGCGACTGATGGAAAAAGGCTATGGATTTGGCGCAGAAGGTGACTGGAAGACAGCGGCAATGGTACGTCTGATGAAGATCATGGCAGCAGGAACAAAGGATGCAAAGGGAACCAGCTTCTTTGAAGATTATACATACAACCTGGTAAAGGGAAGAGAAGGTATCCTTCAGGCTCATATGTTAGAGGTTTGCCCGACCATCGCAGATGGAAAGATCTCCATTAAAGAGTGCCCGCTTTCCATGGGCAACAGGGAAGATCCGGCCCGTCTGGTATTTACTGCAAAGGAAGGACATGGTATTGCAACTTCCCTTATTGACCTGGGAGACCGCTTCCGTCTGATCATCAATGATGTGGAAGTAAAGAAGGCAGAAAAACCAATGCCGAAACTTCCGGTAGCAACTGCATTCTGGACTCCGGAGCCATCTCTTGAAACAGGGGCTGCAGCATGGATCTATGCAGGCGGCGCGCACCATACTGCTTTTTCCTATGACCTGACTGCAGAGCAGATGGGAGACTGGGCCAATGCAATGGGAATTGAAACCGTTTATATTGACAAAGATACAAATATCCGTCAGCTGCGCAATGAACTGCGCTGGAATGAGGCTTATTATAAGTTCCACTGATCAGGAAGAAAGAAGGAGCTATGGGTCGCAGTGTAGAAGAAATAAGAAATGACATAACAAACGGGGGAACATCTCTGGGGATCGAGTTTGGTTCTACCAGGATCAAGGCGGTACTGGTTGACAGTACCACCGCCCCTGTTGCACAAGGAAGTTACGAGTGGGAAAACCGCCTGGAAAACGGGATCTGGACCTATTCCCTGGAGGATATCTGGAAAGGCCTGCGTTCCTGCTATCAGGATCTGGCAGCAGATGTAAAAAAGCAGTATGGAGTGGGACTTACACAGATCGGCTCTATGGGTATCAGTGCCATGATGCACGGATATATGGCATTTGATGAAGCAGGAGAACTGCTGGTGCCATTTAGAACCTGGAGAAATACCATTACAGGGGAAGCTGCAAAGAAACTGACCGAACTGTTTGATTATAATATTCCGCAAAGATGGAGCATTGCCCATTTATACCAGGCAGTGTTAAACAAAGAAGAACATCTGTCAAAGCTGGATTTCTTCACCACTCTGGCGGGATATATCCACTGGAAGCTGACAGGAAAGAAGGTTTTAGGCGTAGGAGATGCCTCAGGAATGTTCCCAATCGATCCGGCAGATGGCCAGTATGAGAAAGAAATGGTCCGCAAGTTTGAGGCACTGATGGAGCCGGAAGGATATTCCTGGAAATTATCCGGTATCCTGCCTCAGGTCCTTACTGCAGGAGAAGATGCGGGAAGTCTTACAGAAGAAGGAGCAGCCCTTTTAGATGAAAGCGGAATGCTTCAGGCAGGTATCCCACTTTGTCCGCCAGAGGGAGACGCAGGAACCGGTATGACTGCTACAAACAGTGTAGCTGTCCGTACAGGAAATGTATCTGCCGGTACTTCCGTATTTGCCATGGTAGTCCTGGAAGAGAACTTAAAGAAGGTCCATGAGGAGATCGACCTTGTAACTACACCTGACGGTCATCTGGTAGGAATGGTCCACTGCAACAACTGTACTTCGGATCTGAATGCCTGGGTAGGACTGTTTGAGCAGTTTTATGAGATGATGGGCCAGAAAGTGGATAAAAATACTTTATTTGGCAATCTTTACAGAAAAGCCCTGGAAGGGGATGCTGACTGCGGCGGCCTTATGTCTTATGGTTATCTTTCCGGAGAGCCGATCACAGGTTTTGAAGAAGGACGTCCTCTATTTATGAGAAAACCGGACAGCAAACTGACACTGGCTAACTTTATGAGGACTCATTTATACAGTTCCCTTGCAACCCTTAAATATGGCATGGACATTCTGTTTAAAGAAGAGAATGTGTCTCTGGACAAATTAATGGGACACGGCGGTTTCTTTAAGACAAAAGGTGTTGGACAGCGCATTATGGCTGCTGCAGCAGATGTACCTGTTGCTGTTATGGAGACAGCAGGAGAGGGCGGCGCCTGGGGCATTGCTCTTTTAGCAGCTTACAGAAAAGATAAGAAAGAAGGGGAAAGCCTTTCTGATTATCTGAACCAGTATGTATTTGCGGATGCCAAAGAAGAAGTAATGGAGCCGGATGCAGAGGATGTAAAGGGCTTTGACAGCTTTATGAAGGATTATATCAAAGGACTGGCAGCTGAAAAGGGCGCAGTGGAAGGATGGAAATAAATGCTGGAAGAATTAAAACAGAAAGTATATGAAGCCAATATGCAGCTTCCAAAGTATGGTCTGGTCACTTTTACCTGGGGAAATGTTTCTGCTATTGACAGGGAAAAGGGACTGTTTGTGATCAAGCCTTCAGGGGTAGATTACGATAAAATGAAACCGGAAGATATGGTGGTTATGGACCTGGAGGGAAATCAGGTAGAGGGAAAATTAAATCCGTCTTCTGATACAAAGACCCATCTGGTACTGTACAACCGTTTTCCGATGATCGGTGGTATCGTACATACCCACAGTCCATGGGCTACTTCCTGGGCACAGGCCGGAAGAGACATCCCGTGTTACGGAACCACCCATGCAGATTATATTTACGGGGCAGTTCCCTGTGCCAGAAACCTGACAGAGGAAGAATTAAAGGATTATGAAAGAAATACAGGAGTTCTGATCGCGGATCTGTTTGAAGAAAGAAAACTGGATCCGGTGGCAGTTCCCTGTGTTCTGTGTAAAAATCATGGTCCTTTTACCTGGGGAAAAGATGCGGCAGAGGCAGTACACAATGCAGTAGTACTGGAAGAAGTTGCTAAAATGGCAGCCCGCTGTGAGCGTTTAAATCCAGACGTAAAAGAAGCGCCTAAGTGCCTGCAGGATAAACATTATCTGCGCAAGCATGGCCCGGGCGCTTATTATGGACAGCGGTAATGCTATAAGAATTATGATGCGTCAGTCTTCCTCGTCGTTGCAGGGAAGACCGCTGTGATAAGAATAATTTCCAAGTTCGTCCAGTATCCGGTCAAAGGATGCTGGGCGAATATTATTTTCTTCCATCAAAGTGTTGATCATATAGTAGATGGTGGCATGTTTTGCAAGGCACTGGCGGAACAGATCCGGGAAAGAGGTCTGGGAAGCAATGCTCTTGTCCCAGGGATTGCACCAGGTCTCATGGCGCAGGTTCAGGCTCCATACAGGGTCTTCTACCACATCGGTTACCATTTTACTGGAAGCTAAAGGATTTCTTAAAAACAGGGACTCTACGTATTCGATCCAGTTCTTTTTCTGGCTGTTTGGGTCGGAAAGTGTCCGGCAGCCCAGACGCAGGGCAAGGATAGAACGGTGGATCATTCCCGGGGATACCTGATAATGATTTTTGCTGCTTAAAGGATAGAAGGCGTCATTTAAGCAGGAGGAGAGGAAACGGGAGATAAACTGTGTTTCCATGCCATTTAAACAGATGGTAGCCGCCTGGTTGAACTGGGACGGCTTTTTCTTTTTGTATTTCATCAATAACAGGGCATCAATGTCATTTTCCAGCTTGGCATGTAAACCGTGACAGGCGGCTGTTGGATGCTCCGCGTCATAGTGGATGCGGCCATATACATAAGGGTGGCAGATAGAGTCGCCAATATAATGGCTGATGAAACCGCATAAGAAAGCAAGGCCTTCCTCACGCTGCTGCCGGGACTCAATTTTTGAAAGACGGGTGAATGCGCAGCGGAAAAAGTCATTTACATGGTGTTCATGCATATAGGAGCCTACGTTGCGGTGATCCCTGTGGCGCAAAACAGGCAGATTATAAAAAAACATATCCGGTCCCTGAAGACCAAGCTGGTAGAGCCAGCGGTATTTTGCAATGATGAATTTTAAGTTGTTCTGAGGCATGTCATTGTATGCCTTCATACCGAGAATGTAGTGGGTGGTGAAGCCGGGCATGGTTGTGGGGCCTCCTTTCGGGTGTTGATGGCGTTGTGGGGCCACGCAGGTTCCTGCGCTCTTTACATTATACCATATTTTTGTGGATAAAGCAGGCATAGAAGGGAAAAACAGTGCATAAAAACCTCATAAGAAGGTTGCAGTGAGGCATAAATAAGGCGCATATGAAAGTTCTGGAAATGGTGCATGGGATCATATGGGGGCCGTGGACGGTGGGGGTGTTTCTGGTTGTGGGACTGGTGTTATCGGTGCGCTGCCGTTTCTTTCAGATCCGGGGATTTCGATATTGGTGGAAGGCAACTGCCGGAAGCTTATGGGGAGAGGAACGTGAGGGCGATGAAAGTACAGGTGCTGCCGGGGCCCACCATGGAATTACACAGTTCCAGTCGGTCTGTACCGCCCTTGCAGCAACGGTGGGGACCGGTAATATTGCAGGTGTGGCAGCCGCTCTTGTATCCGGTGGTCCGGGAGCCGTGTTCTGGATGTGGATCTCCGCACTGATCGGTATGGCCACTGCTTATGGGGAAACCTATCTGGGAGTCCGGTACCGTTTTAAGAACAACAGGGGAAAATGGATCTGCGGCCCCTTTGTCTATATGAAAAAAGGGCTGGGTATCCCTTTTATGGCAGCATGTTACAGCTTTTTCTGCTTTTTGTGTGCCCTTGGAATGGGAAGTATGGTACAGGCAAATTCAGCAGCAGAGACACTGGAATTTACCTGGGGAATCCCGTCGGTGTTAGGAAGTGGTATTCTGGCGCTGCTTACGGGAGCCGTTATCTTAGGTGGGATAAAACGGATCGGCAAAGCAGCAGAATACCTGTTGCCTCTGGCTTCCGGGATCTATATTTTATTTTCCCTGCTGGTACTTTTATTATGCGCAGACCGTATACCAGATGCATTTTTAAGGATCTTTCAGTCTGCTTTTGGGATTCGGCAGGTTTCAGGCGGCATAGCGGGCTTTGGCATCAGTAAAAGTATCCGTTATGGTATATCCAGAGGCGTTTTTTCCAATGAGGCAGGGCTTGGCACTTTGGCAGTCCTTCATGGACCGGCAGAACATACATCCCCGGAAGAACAGGGAATGTGGGCTATGTTTGAGGTGTTTTTTGATACGGTAGTTTTGTGCAGCCTTACAGCACTGGTCATCTTGTGTACCACACAGGGAGATACGGAAACACTTTCTCTTACAGGAGCGGCCCTGGCTGCTGCCTGTTTTTCTGCAAAACTGGGAGTCATAGGAGAATGGTTTATCAGTATTTCCATGGTGGTATTTGCTTTTGCCACTGTGATCGCATGGTATTACCTGGGACAGCAGGCAATAGAAGATCTGTCTCTTTTTTCCAGGATCTATCCGGTCTTATTTTTAGGAGCAGTATTTGCAGGAGGCTGTATCAGGCTGGAAGCAGTATGGATGCTGTCGGATCTGTGGAATGGACTGATGGCATTTTTTAATCTGACGGCTCTTTTATTTTTAACAGGGGAAGTTGAATATCCGGATCGGTATATTTAGGAAGAGCAGACTAGAAAAAGCACCTCGTTTTGAGGTGCCTTTTCCGGAAAAAAGTATTATTAAAAGGGAGGAGAGCTGATAAAATCTTACCAGCTCGAGTATTATGAAAAAAATCTTGTAAGCTTAGTTAGGTATTAAAAATTTTCAGGAGATGAGGTTTTTGTTTGTTTTCTCTGTCTCTCATCTATGACTAAAGTATAAAAAGAAAAGATGAAGAAATCGTGTTCATTGTGTAACACTTTTTTGAATGATTTATGAACGAAATGTGAATGATACAAGTGTCAAAAGCACGTAGCAATCCGGTATCATAAATGAGAATTTCAGGAGCGTTGACAACGTTACCTGATTAGCCTATAATTTGTCCAAAAGAAAAACAAGTGGCGCAGTATGAATGTTAAATCCCGAATGATAAAGGAGTTTTTCACAAATGACCTTAATGCAGATGAAATATGCCATTGCAGTGGCAGATACCAAATCCATGAACGAAGCGGCCCGCAGCCTGTTTATCACCCAGCCCAGCCTTTCCGCATCTGTTAAAGAGCTGGAAAATGAGATCGGCGTGGAGCTTTTTAAGCGTACCAACCGTGGTATTACTGTGACACCGGAAGGGGAGGAATTTTTAGGCTATGCCAGACAGGTGGTGGAACAGTACCGCCTGATCGAGTCCAAGTACATTGAAAAAGAAAATGTGCGCAAGAAGTTCAGTGTGTCCATGCAGCATTATTCCTTTGCTGTCCAGGCCTTTGTGGAAATGGTGCGCCAGTTTGGAATGGACAAGTATGAATTTGCAGTTCATGAGACCAAGACCTACGAAGTGATCGAAGATGTGAAGAACTTTAAAAGTGAGATCGGCATTTTATATCTTAATGATTTTAACAGCAAGGTGCTGACAAAGCTGTTTACAGAGTTCGGGCTGGAATTTCACAGGCTTCTGGATTGCGGGATCTATGCCTATATGTGGAAGGGAAATCCACTGGCATCCAGAGAGTCTGTTACTATGGATGATCTGCAGCCGTACCCATGTCTGGCGTTTGAGCAGGGAAACAATAATTCCTTCTATTTTGCAGAAGAAGTCCTTTCTACTTATGAATATAAGCAGCTGATCCGTGCCAATGACCGTGCAACCATGTTAAACCTGATGAAAGGCTTAAATGGCTATACTCTTTGCTCCGGTATTATCTGTGAGGAATTAAATGGCGGTGATTACTGTGCAGTGCCATTGGAGTCTGACGAAGTGATGACTATTGGGTATCTGTGCCGCAAGGGAGTAGCCATCAGTCCTTTAGGCCAGAAATATCTGGATGAGATACGGAAATATAAGAATGAAGATGCCCGCTATAGGTAAAAACTATAACGGGTTCTTTTTTTTGTGTATTAGACAGATGGAAAAAGTAGTGTTATTATTTGTCCATAAACAAAAACAAACAAAAACAGTAGGTAAATGACTGATATATTTTTAATCCAGGAGGACAATAACATGGGAAAGAAATCTTACGATGAAAGAAACTTTAAATTTGAGACATTACAGCTTCATGTAGGACAGGAGCAGCCAGACCCGGTAACCGATGCAAGAGCCGTACCGATCTACCAGACCTCTTCCTATGTATTCCGCAACTGCGATCATGCAGCAGCAAGATTTGGACTGAGCGATGCAGGAAATATTTACGGACGTCTGACCAACCCAACAGAAGATGTATTTGAAAAGAGAATTGCAGCCTTAGAGGGTGGCGTTGCAGCTTTAGCAGTAGCTTCCGGTGCAGCAGCTATCGCATATACTTTCCAGAACCTGGCACATGCAGGTGACCACATTGTAGCAGCTGAGAATATTTACGGCGGAACTTACAACCTGTTTGCCCACACTCTTCCAGAGTACGGCATCAAGACCACTTTCGTAGATCCATTTAACTACGAGCAGGTTGAGGCAGCCATCCAGGAAAACACCAAGGCGATCCACGTAGAGACTCTGGGAAATCCTAACTCTGATGTAGTTGATATTGAAAGACTGGCACAGATCGCACATGCACATAAGATCCCGTTAGTAGTTGATAATACATTCGCAACCCCATATCTGGTTCGCCCAATTGAATACGGCGCTGACATCGTTGTACATTCCGCAACCAAGTTCATTGGCGGACATGGAACCACCATCGGCGGTGTGATCGTAGACAGCGGTAAGTTTGACTGGGAAGCAAGCGGTAAGTTCCCGTCCTTAGTTGAGCCAAACCCAAGCTACCATGGAGTAAGCTTTGTAAAGGCAGTAGGACCGGCAGCATTTGTTACAAAGATCCGTGCTATCTTACTTCGTGATACCGGTGCAACTTTATCCCCATTCCATGCATTCTTCTTCCTGCAGGGACTGGAAACACTGTCTCTTCGTGTAGAGCGTCATGTAGAGAATGCACTGAAGGTAGTTCAGTACTTAAACAACCATCCACAGGTAGAAAAGGTTCATCATCCATCTGTATCAACTGATCCAGAGCAGCAGAAACTGTACAAGAAGTACTTCCCAAATGGCGGCGGTTCTATCTTCACCTTTGAGATCAAGGGCGATGCACAGAAGGCAAAGGACTTCATCGACAACCTGGAACTGTTCTCCTTACTTGCAAACGTAGCAGATGTTAAGTCTCTGGTTATCCATCCAGCTTCTACTACTCATGCACAGCTGACAGAAGAAGAGCTGAAAGAGCAGGGCATCTACCCGAACACCATCCGTCTTTCTATCGGTACTGAGAACATTGACGATATCATCGAAGATCTGGATGAGGCATTTAAGGCAGTAGCTGAGTAAAACAGTATACATAGCATGGCAAGTGAATGAAATCGTATAAAATAGGTAAGTGATATATAAAAACAGGCGTATTTTTCCGTAACAGGAAGATGCGCCTGTTTTGTGTATACTAGGAAATTCCGTTGGAACTCCCTGGTATACACCGAGGCACATTCTTTTACAGGTCTGGGAAGTCAGACGGATATATGGTAAAATGAGGTTTAAGAAAGAGTTTAAGAGCAAATAAACCAGAAGGAGGGCCTTATGAACCAACAGCAGCTTATTTTCATCAGGGAGATCGCACGGACTGGTACGATCCGGGGGGCAGCGGCCTGTGTGGACAGGACGCCTTCTGCCCTTACCAGGGGACTTAAAAGTGTGGAAAATGAACTGGGCTGTCAGCTGTTTCGCAGGATACGGGAAGGAATGGTCCCTACTTCCGAGGGAGAAACCGTGCTTTCTTATGGGGAGAGGATCTTAAAAAGCCTGCAGGAAATAAAGGAAAAACGGATCTGGTCGGAAAATGAGATCCGCTATCTTTTATGTATCCGGGAAAATAAGAGTATTACCGGGGCAGCGGAAACTCTTTTTATTGCCCAGCCTTCCTTAAGCCAGGTCTTAAAAGAAGCGGAAGAGGAAGTGGGATTTAAGATCTTTCAGAGAGACCGGAGGGGGGCAGAGGAGACAAAAGAGGGCGCAGAGCTTTTAGAACAGTTAGAGGAAGTATGGAAACTCTGGAAGGAAATGCGGGAAGAACTGGGAGAATACCGGGAACTGAAAAAAGGAACAGTAACCATCGGCATCCCTATGAACCTGGGGGCCTGTATCCTGCCTGTAGTGGTTCCTGTGTTTCACAGGCGCTATCCGGGGGTAAAGGTATTTATCCGTGAAAATAATTCCCAGGAACTGGAAAAAATGATGCTGTCTCATAAAGTGGACTTCTGTATTATGCATTTTCAGAAAGCATTGGATGAAGTATGCTATGATGAATTTTCTGAGGATCCTTTTTATCTTGCAGTGCCGGAAATTTTTCAGTCACAGGTATCGCTGTCAGAGGAAAAGCCGTTAAAGGCAGAAGATATAAGGCAGCTGAAAAAGATCCCCTTTGTTATGGTGGCAAGCAGACAGAAACTGCGCCAGGTGGCAGATGAGATCTTAAGAAAAGCCGGGATCCGGCCGGATATCTGCTGCACTACAAAGAGCATGGAAACAGCCAAACGTCTGGCGGCAGGGGGAATGGGAGCTACTTTTCTGCCAAAGTCTTATATGACGCTGTATTCGGGGACAGAGGGATTAAGCTGTTATCCGCTGGATGAAGAACTGGGAGCGTCCTGGAAGCTGGTGGCTGCTTATCCTGCTGATGAGAAACTTTCAAGGGCTTCCAGGGAATTTTTGCGTACATTAAAAGAGTGTCTGGAATAAGGAAATATAAAGAAAATTCTGAAAAATAGTATTGCATTTTACCTATATAAAAACTGGTATGTAATGTATTTTACCTATTACTGCTTTTGTATTAATATAAAAATAAGAAAGTGAAAAAAGTAACATACACATACAACCATTTAAAATCAATTTAAGATCATTTCAAAGAAAGAAAAGGAGAAGGAAAAATGAGCGCTATTTCACAGGCACAGGAAAAATTTGGGGAACTGATCCAGTCTGAGTTTGAACGGATCGAACGTATGAAACAGGATACGGAAGTAAAAGATTTTTCAAAGCTGGATAAGATCGTTGTAGGCATCCTTCCAGGAGACGGTATTGGTCCGATCATTATGGAGCAGGCAGTTCGCGTGATCAAGGCACTGATTCCGGATGAGATCGCTTCCGGCAAAGTAGAACTGCGCCATATTGAAGGCATGACCATTGAGAACAGAGCTGCAAAGCTTCAGAGTCTGCCAGATGATGTATTTGAAGAGATCAAAAAATGTGATGTTATCATCAAAGGACCGATGGTAACTCCAAGAGCCGGTGAGCCATGGCCAAACCTGGTATCTGCTAACAGCCTGCTGCGTCGCGGCCTGGAGCTGTTTGCTGCTGTCCGTCCGATCCGTATCCCGGACAAGGGCATTGACTGGACTTTCTTCAGAGAGAATATTGAAGGTGAATATATCTGGGGAAATAAGGGTATCCAGGTAGATGAAGATCTGGCAGTAGACTTTAAGGTACAGACCAAGCAGGGAAGTGAACGTATTGCAAGAGCTGCTTTTGAGTTTGCAAGAAAAAATGGTAAGAAGAACGTAACCATTGTAACAAAGGCAAATATTGTAAAGCTGGCTGATGGAAACTTTATCAAGGCAGTGCGCAAGGTAGGCGAGGAATATCCGGAGATCGAGATCCAGGAGCGTTTAGTAGATGCTATGTGCGCTAAAATGCTGGATCCTGAGTTTAACAAGGGTATTGAAGTAGTAGTACTTCCAAACCTGTACGGCGATATTGTAACAGATATTGCAGCAGAGCATCAGGGCGGTCTGGGAACTGCTTCTTCTTCCAATATCGGTAATAAATATGCCATGTTCGAGGCGATCCACGGAACTGCTCCATATCTGATGAGCCACGGCAGAGGCGAGTACGCAGATCCAAGCTCCCTGATCCGTGCAGCTGGCATGATGTTAGCTCATATTGGCTATGCAGACAAGAAGGTTCTTCTGGAAAAGGCACTGGATGTATGTACCACAGAGAAGAAAGTGGTACTGACTACTTTTACAGAGGATGCAAGTGCAAAAGAATATACCGATTATATTATTGAGACCATTGAAAAGCTGAAATAGAGGCAGGAAACATGAGAAAATTTAAAACTGTATTTATGCGTGGGGGCACCAGCAAAGGCTGTATGTTCCATAAAGAAGACCTTCCGGAGGACAGAAAAGAATGGGATAACATTTTTTTACAGTGCATGGGAGACCCGGATCCAAAGCAGATCGACGGTCTTGGCGGTACTGTGTCTTCCAACAATAAGATCGTTATTGTATGGAAAAGTGAAGAACCAGGTGTAGATGTAGAATATCTGGTAGGCCAGGTCATTGTAGGTAAGAGTCAGGTGGATTATAAGTCCAACTGTGGAAATATGACAGCAGCAGTAGGACCTTATGCAGTAGAAGAAGGTATGGTAGATATTGTAGAGCCGATCACCACTGTTCGTATGCTAAACCGTAACACAGATAAATATATCAATGTAACCGTTCCAATCGATCCTGAAACCAAGACATTTGCCCAGGAGGGTGACTGCGCTATTGCAGGTGTAGACGGAACAGCAGCTGAATTGAAGGTCAATTTCTTAAATCCGGCCGGTGCAAAGACAGGAAAGCTGCTTCCAACAGGAAATCCAAAGGACGTGCTGGATATTCCGGGATTTGGACCGATCGAGGCGACCATTCTGGATGTGTCTAACCCAATGGTCCTGGTTCGTGCAGAGGATATCGGCCTTACAGGCCGTGAACTGCCGGAAGAGGTAAACAGCAACAAGGCAGCCAGTGAAATATTGGAGAAGATCCGCGGTGCAGCCTGCTGCAAAATGGGCTTTGCAAAGGATTTAGAAGATGCAACTTCTAACAGCCCTGCAGTGCCAAAAGTAGGATTTTTCACAAAGCCACAGAGCTATGTGGATATTGCAGGACAGCAGGTAAATGCAGAGGATATGGACGTTTGCGCCCGTGTGATCTCTGTATTTAAGTGCCACAAGGCATGCCCTCTGACTTCAGCCAGCTCAATTTCCGTAGCAGCTTTCTTAAAAGGAAGTCTGCTGTATGAAGAGCTTGGAAAGCCGGAAGAAGGAAAGACCAATGTGCGCATCGGCCATCCAAGCGGTGTTATGACCATGTACCCGGACCTGAAAGAGGAGAATGGAGAATTAGTTCTTCCTGGTGTTGCAGTACAGAGAACTGCAAGAAGGATCATGGATGGAATGGTCTATGTGAGAAAATAGCAAACAGCCTGCGTCAGCAGGCAATAGAGCGCGACAGCGCGGGTTTGCGAGTCTAAGATCAAAGGATTTTGCAGTCCGGTGGGATGTTTCCCACTGGCGCAGAGTCCTTTTTTTGTAAGCTGCATACCATGGTAATAAGTATGAAATACAGGAGCTTTTATATGCCTGAAGCTTATATTGCATTAACACCGGTCCACTGGTTTTACCTGGTGGGGGTGTTGGTGATCTTATTTACCATGATATTGCGAAAAGATACGCCATTGGTCTGCATTGCCTTTCTTTTTGGAATTGGCGTTGTTGGAAAATGCAGTCTGGCAGGAGGAATACAGACCATTTTCAGTTCCATTATCTATGCTATCAGTGAATTTCGCGAGGTGATCGCTACCATTGCCCTGGTAACGGCATTTTCAAAATGTTTACGGGAATTGGGAAGCGATGCCCTTCTTATGAAGCCGGTGTCAAAAGTTATGAGGACTCCTGCTGTTTCCTGGTGGATCTTAGGTGGCATCATGTTTGTATTTTCCCTGTTTTTGTGGCCATCTCCGGCAGTGGCCCTGGTAGGTGCTATTGTACTTCCGATTGCTGTGCAGTCCGGATTAACACCGCTTGCAGCAGCTATGGCAATGAATTTGTTCGGCCATGGTTTTGCCCTCAGCTATGATGCAGTGATCCAGGGGGCACCGGCCATTTCCGCGGGAGCGGCAGATATTTCCACAACCGATATTTTAAGCAAGGGCCGGCCACTGTTCTGGATCATGGGTATTACCTGTGTATGCAGCGCGTTTTTGCTCAACCGGATGACATTGGCAGGACAGAGAAAAAATGAAGATCAGAGGAACAATCTGAAAATAACGGATCTGCCTGAAAAGCAGGAAGACAGTGGAGAAGAGACTCCGGAAGAAAAGGGGGATAGGAAGAAGCAATATTCCACCACTGCTAAGGCTCTGGCGGTTCTTACTCCCATTGCTTTTCTTATGGATATCCTGTTTATGTTCTTATTCAAATTAAAGGGCGGAGATGCCACCAGCCTGGTTGCGGGGACTGCAGTTATTCTTATGTGTGTGGGCGCGGTCATGGAGTTTAAGGCCGGTTCTCTTGAAAAGGTGACGGAATACGTAACAGATGGATTTTTATTTGCCATCCGCATTTTTGCTCCGGTCATTGTGATCGGTGCCTTTTTCTTCCTGGGAGGCAATGGTATTACCCATATTTTGGGAGACTCCTATGAGCGTGGAATTTTAAATGACTGGGCGCTGTGGCTGGCCCATCATGCTCCTTTAAACAGGTATATGACAGCCTTATTGCAGCTGGTGATCGGTGGTCTTACAGGACTGGATGGCTCCGGCTTTTCCGGGCTTCCTCTTACAGGTGCCCTGGCGAGGACCTTTGGCACAGCTACAGGCGCTTCCATTCCGGTCCTGGCATGTCTGGGACAGATCAGTGCTATTTTTATCGGTGGCGGAACGGTAGTGCCATGGGGACTGATACCGGTGGCAGCTATCTGTAATGTAGATCCGGTGGAACTGGCAAGGAAAAATATGCTGCCGGTATTTATTGGCCTGACATGCACTTTTCTGGTGGCGTGTCTTGTGTTGTAAGGTTCCGCCTGCGCAAGCAGGCAGTAGGGCGCGATAGCGTGTGAACCTGAGTTTAAGAGGAGGTTATCATATGTGCGGGATCGCCGGATTTTATCAGAGTCATTTTGACTATCTCACAGAGGAAGATCACTACCGTCAGATACTGGAAGATATGGAAAAAGTGCAGAAGCATCGTGGGCCGGATGAACAGGGAAATTATCTGGACTCTCATTTTGGGTTAGCCCATGTGAGACTGTCGGTGCGGGATCTGGTTTCCGGCCGTCAGCCAATCCTTAAAAAAACAGGAGATAAGACCTTTGGGATCGTATACAACGGGGAACTGTATAATACCACAGAGTTGAAAGAAGATTTACTGAAAAAAGGCTGGGAATTTTCCACTACCGGCGACACAGAAGTGGTCCTTACAGGATATATGGAATACGGTCCGGATTTTGTAAAGCAGATGAACGGCATATTCGCTTTCGGGATCATGGACCCGGTAAAAGACTGCCTGGTGCTGTTCCGTGACCGTCTGGGAGTAAAGCCATTATTTTATACCTGTTTTCATGACCAGGTCATTTTTTCCTCTGAGATCAAGGGACTTTTCGCATATCCGGGTGTTACGCCAAAACTGGATAAAAAGGGTTTAAACGAGATATTCAGCATCGGGCCTGCGAAAACCTATGGATGCGGCGTTTTCAAGGACATAGAAGAACTCCTTCCGGCCCACTATCTTGTATGCAATGCAGCAGGTCTGCATACAGAATGTTACTGGAAATTAGAGAGTAAGCCTCATACGGACAGTTACGAGCAAACGGTAGAAAAGACGGCATTTCTGGTCCGGGATGCCATCCGCCGCCAGATCATTTCCGATGTTCCTGTGTGTACCTTTTTGTCCGGTGGTGTGGACAGCAGCCTGGTATCAGCAGTGTGCAGCGCAGAACTGAAGAAGAAAAATAAACAGCTGACTACCTTTTCTTTTGATTTTAAGGATAACCACAAATATTTTACTGCCAATGCCTTCCAGCCGTCTATGGACCGGCCTTTTGTGGACATTATGGTGAAATATTTAGGTTCAGATCATCATTATCTGGAATGTGACAATGTGACCCAGGCGGATCTGCTTTATACGTCTGTAGAAGCCAGAGATCTGCCTGCCATGGCAGATGTAGACTCATCTTTGTTGTATTTCTGCTCCCAGGTCAGCCGTACCCATAAGGTGGCTCTGACCGGGGAATGTGCAGATGAGATATTTGGGGGCTATCCATGGTTTCACAAAAAAGAGTGCTTTGAGGCGAAAACATTTCCATGGACTATGGATCTTTCAGCCAGAAAGGTGCTGCTTTCTGATGATTTCATCCGGGAACTTCACATGGATGAATATGTGCAGGCAACTTATGAAAAGTCAGTAGCAGAAACACCCAGACTGGCAGAGGATACACCAGAAGAAGCCCGCCGCCGTGAGATCGCGTGGCTGAACCTGAGATGGTTTATGCAGACATTATTAGACCGTATGGACCGTACCAGCATGCATTCCGGACTGGAAGCAAGAGTGCCTTTTGCAGACCACCGCATTGTAGAATATCTGTGGAATGTGCCATGGTACATGAAAACAAGGGATGGGGTGGCAAAACATCTGCTAAGAGAGTCTGGAAAAGGTCTGCTGCCGGATGAAGTGCTGTGGCGCAGAAAATCCCCGTATCCAAAGACCTATGACAGAGCTTATGAGGCGCTGCTGGTGGGCCGGGTGCGTGAGATTTTAGAAGACAATACCTCACCTGTATTGCAGTTTCTGGATAAGGCCAAAACAGAGAAATTCCTGGAAAGCCCCTCAGATTATGGAAAGCCATGGTATGGTCAGCTGATGGCGGGGCCGCAGATGCTGGCTTATATGATACAGGTGGATTATTGGTTGAAGAAGTATAATATTGAGATCGTGTGATAGCATCCCGCCCTTGTGGGCGGGAGCGTTGCATATTGGCAGGTACAGGAATGAGAGGAGAAAAATTCCGGATGTACTATTTGTCATTAGGTTCCTGGGCAAATGCCTGCCGTACCAGATCCAGGAAATACTGATCCGCTCTGGACAAAAATCCGCCCTTTAAGGTGGCAATACTCAGATCCCAGCTGGGGCTGTAGGACTCATCAATGGATAATAACACCGGCGGATGGTCTGCATAGGTCAGGGCGGCGTAATCCATAGGCAGAAAGGTAATGCCAATGCCCTGACCGGCCAGACGCTGGGCTGTCTCGTAATTCTTTATCGTCAGCACGATATTTGGCGTAATCTTTGCTTTTGCCAGTATGGCGTCCGATACATGACGGATGCGCTGCTGGGGATGGAGCAGGATCAAAGGTTCATTTTTCAATAAACGTACATCTAAAACCGGGAAGAGATATCCCGGTTTTTTTTGCGCCTTTTCGATCAGGGGATGTCCGGCAGCAAGTGCTATGACAAAAGGATCCTCTGAGAGAAATTCATAATTTAATAAAGGATTTGGAGCCAGCTTCGGGGCATGGAGAAGAGCAAAATCCATAGCGCCGGTAAGAAGTTTTGCTTCCAGATTTCCCGTATTGTCCTCCAGGATCTCCAGTTCAACAGAAGGGCTGTTTTCCTTAAATTCCAGCAGTATTTCAGGGAGGATGACAGTACCTAAATGGTTGGTAGTCCCCATTACGATACGTCCGGTTTTTAACTGGTTGATGTCGCTGATCTCTGCTTCAAAATCACTGTAGATCTTAAGAACCTGGCAGGCCATCTGATAGCAGCGCTCTCCTGCATAGGTCAGTGTCAGGCCGGAAGGCGTCCTGTTAAAAAGTTTTGCCCCCAGATTTTCCTCGATCCTCTGTAAAGACTGGCTTAGGGACGGCTGGGCGATGTAAAGTTTTCTGGCAGCAGAGGAGATGCTTTTTTCATCTGCTACTGTTTTTATGTATTCTAATTCACGGCTGGTCATGGGGAGCCTCCTTGTATGTACTTGGTGTTATACTCGCGAACGCGCGTTTGCTCGCTTATTTGCCTGCTGACGCAGGAGGTTCGCTATCACATAGGTAAAAATGTATATCTGTTATTATATATATAGTATTTGCCTATAAAAGTAAAGAGGTGTATAGTTAATTCAGAAACAAAAAGAAACAAACTTAAGAAGCAGATAATAAAAGACCAGCTCCTCCGGGAGAGGATGGTCAATAACCATTCAAGAACAGAAAAGGAGAAGAAACATTATGGTAAAGTTATATGATGAGGGCATCTACCTTGTAAACGGCACCGAGATCGTACCGGAGTCTGAGGCAGCAAAAGTACAGGCTCTTACAGGAAAAGCAGCAAATAAAGAAGAAGCAAAGAAAGGCACAATGGCCTGTTCCATTTTAAGTGCCCACAACACTTCAGGAGATATGGAGCACTTAAAACTTAAATTCGATGCAATGGCATCCCATGATATCACATTCGTTGGTATTGTCCAGACAGCAAAGGCATCCGGAATGGAAAAATTCCCACTGCCATATGTACTGACCAACTGCCACAACTCCCTTTGTGCAGTAGGCGGAACCATCAACGAAGATGACCACATGTTTGGTCTTTCCGCAGCAAAGAAGTATGGCGGCATCTATGTTCCACCTCACATTGCAGTTATCCATCAGTACATGCGTGAAATGCATGCAGGCTGCGGACGCATGATCTTAGGTTCTGACTCCCACACCCGCTACGGTGCATTAGGAACCATGGCTATCGGTGAAGGCGGCGGCGAGCTGGTAAAACAGCTGTTATGTGATACATACGATGTTGCTTATCCAGGCGTTGTTGCAATTTACCTTACAGGAAAGCCGGGACCTGGCATCGGACCTCAGGACGTGGCACTTTCTATTATCGGCGCAGTATTCAAGAAGGGTTATGTAAAGAATAAAGTAATGGAATTTGTAGGACCTGGTGTTGCTTCTATGACAACCGACTACAGAAACGGCGTAGATGTTATGACAACAGAAACTACCTGCTTAACATCTATCTGGCGCACTGATAAAGATACAAAGGCATTTTTAACTGCTCATGGCAGAGGAGATGCTTACAAGGAATTAAATCCGGCAGATGTAGCTTACTATGATGGCTGTGTTTACGTAGATTTAAGCACCATCAAGCCAATGATCGCCCTTCCGTTCCATCCAAGCAATACATATGAGATTGATGAGTTAAATGCAAACCTGGGCGATATCTTAAGAAGCGTAGAGAAAGAAGCTGAGAAAGTCAGCGGCGGAAGAGCTCCATTTACACTGACTGATAAGATCGAAAACGGACGTTTAAGAGTACAGCAGGGAATTATCGCTGGCTGTGCAGGCGGCAACTTCACCAACGTAGTAGAAGCAGCACATGCATTAAAGGGAAAGAGCTGCGGCGATGGCGAATTCTCACTGGCTGTATATCCTTCTTCCCAGCCTGTATTTATCGACCTGGTAAGAAAGGGCCTGATCGCAGATCTGATGGAAGCAGGCGCTATCATCAGAACCGCATTCTGCGGACCATGCTTCGGCGCCGGTGATACACCTTGCAACAATGGCTTAAGTATCCGTCATACAACCAGAAACTTCCCGAACCGCGAAGGCAGCAAGCCAGGAAACGGCCAGATGTCAGCAGTAGCATTAATGGATGCACGTTCTATCGCAGCAACTGCAGCAAACGGCGGTATCCTTACACCAGCTACCGACTTAGACTGCTGGGGCGATGTTCCTGAATACAACTTTGATAAGACTGTTTATGACCGCCGTGTATACAATGGTTACAGAGCACCTCATGAGGAGGACAGCCTGGTATATGGTCCAAATATCAAGGACTGGCCGGAAATGAGCCCATTAACTGACAATATCCTCTTAAAGGTATGCTCCAAGATCATGGACGAAGTAACCACGACCGATGAGCTGATCCCATCTGGTGAGACCTCTTCCTATCGTTCCAACCCATTAGGACTGGCTGAGTTTACATTATCCAGAAGAGATCCTGAATATGTAGGAAAGAGCAAGGCAGTGGATAAGTTAGAGAAGGCAAGAACCGCAGGCCAGAAGCCATCTGAGTTAGATGCAGATCTGAATGGAGTATTTGATGCCATCCATACCATTTCCGGTCAGGAAAATGTAAATGAAATGGAAACAGAGATCGGAAGTATGATCTATGCTGTAAAACCTGGTGATGGTTCTGCAAGAGAGCAGGCTGCAAGCTGCCAGAGAGTCATCGGCGGACTTGCAAACATCACAAAGGAATACGCAACCAAGCGTTATCGTTCTAATGTAATGAACTGGGGCATGATCCCATTCCAGATGGTAGAAGAGCCTGAGTTTGAAGTGGGCGACTACATCTACGTTCCAGGTGCAAAAGCAGCTCTGGATGGAGATTTAAAAGACATTAAGGCTTATGTGATCAATGCAGATACCAAGGCAGTAAAAGAGATCAGTCTGTATATTGCAGATATGACTGCAGATGAAAGAAAGATCGTAAAAGCAGGCTGTCTGATCAATTATAACCGTGCAAGAAAAGGCTTAAAGTAGTATAATATTAACGAACGAACCGCCTGCGGTAGCAGGCAGTAGAGTGCGATAGCGCGTGTTCGTGAGCTTTAAGAAAAAACATAATGCCACATATTTTCCTGATTCAAAATGATCTGGAAAATGTGTGGCAGTACCCGTTTGAAAATGATTATTTCACAGATGCGGGGGGTAACAAAAAGATGTTGAAAAGACATCATTAAAAACAGGAGGAAATAAAGATGGAGATTAAGAAACCAGCCATGGCAGGAACACTGGAATCCAGTGACTGTCAGGTAACCGTAGAACCGGGAAATGGTTCTGTTGAGTTTAATCTGGAAAGCGCTGTGATCAATCAGTACGGCAACCAGATCCGCAAGGTAGTCCTTCAGACACTGGAGAACCTGGACGTAAAGGATGTAAAAATTTCAGTGGTGGACAAGGGCGCGCTGGACTGTACCATTAAGGCAAGAGTAGAAGGTGCGGTATTCCGTTCTTTAGATCAGATCAAGGATATCCCATGGGGAGGTGCAGTAAGATGATCAATGCGAATAAGAAACGTTTAAGAAGAACCATGATGTTCTTAAATGCACAGAAGCCAGGTCTGATCAAAGACCCATATATCTACAAACCAGACTCCATTATGCTGGATCTGGAGGATGCAGTTGCTGAGAACCAGAAAGATGCAGCACGTTTCTCTCTGTATCACGCATTAAAAGAGATCAACTACAGAGGTTGTGAGAGAGTTGTCCGTATCAATGGCCTTGACACCCCATACTGGGAAGAAGATATCCGCTGTGCAGTAGCAGGCGGCTGTGATGCCATCCGTATCCCTAAGACAGAAAGCGCACTGGATGTACAGAGAGTAGAAGCTGTAGTAGAAGAGTGCGAAAAGAAGTACGGTATCCCGGAAGGCCACACACTGATCATGGCAGCAATCGAGTCTGCAAGAGGTGTTATGAAAGCCCTGGATATCTGCGAAGCATCTGAGAGACTGTTTGGTATCGCTCTTTCCGGTGGTGACTATACAAAGGACTTACAGACACACATTACCGGTACCGGTCTTGAACTGATGGGTGCACGCCAGAACATGATCATCGCAGCCCGTGCAGCTGGTGTACAGTGTTTTGATACTGTATACACAAACCTGGATGATATGGAAGGTTTCCGTCACGACGTAGAGACCATCCATTTAATGGGATTTGATGGAAAATCCATTATCAACCCACGTCAGATCAACATTGTACATGAGATCTTCACACCAACCCAGAAAGACATCATCTTTGCTGAAAAGGTAGTAAAAGAGATTGATGAAAAGAAGGCACTGGGTATCGGCGTATTTACTGTAGACGGCAAGATGATCGACATTGCATTCTATGACGGCGCAAAGAGAACCATCGAACTTGCCAAGGCATCAGGCGTATATAAGGGGGATCTGTAAAATGATAAATGCAGTTGGAAGAGATATACCAGAAGAGATCCTGGAGATGACCGGTAAAGAGGTATTCCAGGGAAATCATTACAGGGACGGATATGTATACAAAAAGGACGGCCCGTATACAAAATGTGTGGTAAACAATACACAGAGCAAGCTGGTTGCCAACATCCATGATGTGCTGATAAAATGCGGCATCAAGGACGGCATGACTTTAGGCTTCCATCATCATTTCCGTGATGGTGACTATATCGTAAATATGGTCATGGAAGAAGTTCATAAGATGGGTATCAAGGATATCACCATCTGCGCAAGTTCTCTTGGTAAGGCACATGACCCGATCGTTCCTTATATCGAAGACGGAACCATTACCAATATCCAGTCCTCCGGTGTCCGCGGTAAGATCGGTGAAGCAATCTCTGCAGGTAAATTAAAGGGACTTGCAATCATGCGTTCCCACGGTGGCCGTGTAAGAGCGATCGAGAGCGGTGAGACAAGAATTGATATTGCATTTATCGGAACACCAACCTGTGATGACTATGGCAACTGCCGTGGTATCGGTGGTAAGAGTGACTGTGGTGTGCTTTCCTATGCTATGGTGGATGGTGATTATGCAGATAAGGTAGTAGCTATTACCGACTGCCTGGTACCATTCCCGAACTTCCCGGCACATATTTCCATGACCAAGGTTGACTATGTGGTAGTAGTAGACGCTATCGGTGATCCGAAGAAGATCGCTACCGGCGCAGCAAAGCCGACTACGGATATGAGAAAGCTGATGATGGCTGACTACTGTACCCAGTTCGTAGTAAACAGCCCATATTTCAAGGACGGATTCTCTTACCAGACCGGTGTAGGCGGTGCGTCTATCGCATCCACCATTTCCCTGGCTAAGATCATGAAGGAAAGAAATATCCGCATGCGTTTTGGCGTAGGCGGCCTGACAAAGCCAATGTGCGACCTGCTGATCAACAACCAGGTAGACTGCCTGCTTGATACTCAGGACTTTGACCTTGCAGCTGTAGAGTCTGTAAAGAACTTAAAGCATTTCCGTATTTCTGCCGGTGAGTACGCGGACCCATTTAACAAGGGTGCTGTTGTAAATAAGCTGGATTTCGTAATCCTGGCAGCACTGGAAGTAGACGTAAACTTTAACTGTAACGTAGTTGTAGGTTCTGACGGTGTGATCACCGGTGCACAGGGCGGACATCCTGATACAGCAGCAGGAGCTAAGTGTACTATCGTAATCGCTCCACTGCTTCAGGGAAGGATCCCGGCTATCTGCAGCGAAGTTACCACAGTAACCACTCCTGGAGAGAGCATTGACGTAGTTATCACGGATTACGGTATTGCCATCAACCCAAGAAGACAGGATCTGATCGAGGCAATGAAGGGTGTAGACCTGCCATTTAAGACCATTGAAGAACTGCGTGACATCGCATACTCTATCGTAGGCGAACCGGAGAAGGTTCAGTTTGGAGACAGAGTAGTAGGTATCATCGAAGCCCGCGATGGCACGATCATGGACGTTGTACGCCAGGTCAAGCCATATGAGTTTGCTTAGTCAGCAACGAACAAACCGCCTGCGTAAGCAGGCAGTGGAGCGCGTAAGCGCGGGTTTGTGAGTCTGAGAAGTTTGTGAGTCTGCAAAATTTATAAGTCTGAAAAAAAAGTCCATGCCGCTGCCGCACTGGCAGCCTGCATGGACTTTTTTCTACTTCAATTTCCACTTCAAAAGCAATGCTGAATTGGTAATAACCAATACAGATCCTGCATTATGCACCAGCGCTCCCACAACCGGATTTAACTTTCCTGTAATAGCCAGTGTGATAGCCAGGAAATTCAGTGCCATGGAAAAAGTCATATTGACCTTAATGGTAGTCATCATGCGCTTGGAAAGAGCTACCAGATGAGGGATTTCTTTTACCTCGTCATCCACCAGCGCAATATCTGCTGCATCTACCGCAATATCACTTCCCACACCGCCCATGGCAATACCAACATCGGCAGCTTTTAAAGCAGGAGCGTCGTTAACTCCGTCCCCGATCATACATACCAGTTCCTTTTTCTCCTGACAGGAACGGATAAAGTTCAGTTTATCTTCCGGGAGACAGTTTGCCTGTACTTCTTTGATATGCAGTTGTCCGGCAATAGAAGCGGCTGCATTTTCATGGTCTCCTGTAAGAAGGACAGGTTCTACATTCAGACTGTGAAGCCGGCTGATCATAGAGGCACTTTCCATACGCACTGTATCAGAAAGAGCCAGGAAACCAGCCAGAATGCCGTCAAAAGCCACATAGATCACAGTACAGCCCTGGGCCAGGAAGCCTTCTGCTTTTTCTGTAATATCCTGATTGAAAGAGATCTTATTTTCAGCCATCATTTCCATATTTCCTGCCAGTATCATTTTGCCTTCTATTAAAGCAGAAACACCACGGCCGGGGATCATATGGAAATCATCCACTGCAGGGACGGCGCCGTATTTCTGTTTAAAACAGCCAAGAACCGCTTTTCCAAGAGGATGCTCCGAGTGCTGTTCTGCTCCGGCACAGAAGCGGTAGATATCTTCGCTGGAGTAGCCTGGATGAGCGCTGCAGGCGGTAACTACTTTTGGAGTACCACAGGTTAAAGTACCTGTTTTATCAAAGGTAATCTTAGAAACCTTTGCCAGCTTTTCCAGAGCGTCCCCTTCACGTACCAAAAATCCGTGCTTTGTGGCATTTCCAATGGCAGCCATAATGGCAGTAGGAGTGGCCAGGACCAGAGCGCAGGGGCAGAAAACAACCAGAATAGTAACGGCTCGGATGATCTGACCGGTAAACAGCCAGGTAAGAGCAGCAGCGCTTAATGCAATTACCACGATCCAGGTTGCAAAACGGTCAGCCAGACCAACGATCTTTGCCTTTCCTGCATCTGCTGACTGCACCAGACGGATCATTCGCTGGATAGAGCTGTCTTCGCCAACTTTAGTAGCCTTCATTTCAAAGGTACCAAACTGGTTCACTGTACCGGAAGAAACTTCATCTCCAACAGTCTTGTCTACAGGAAGAGACTCACCGGTCATAACAGCCTGGTTTACCGATGTATTTCCTGAAAGGATCACACCGTCTACAGGAATGGTCTCACCGGGAAGGACGCGGAGAATATCGTCTACAGCTACATCCGTTGCAGCAACTATGGTTTCTGTGCCATCCTTGACCAGCCTTGCAGTCTGTGGTGTCAGGCGCACCAGCTTTTCAATTCCGGCCCGGGCTTTTGCAACAGTCAGTTCCTCTAACAAAGCACCTAACTGCATGATAAATGCCACTTCACCGGCAGCAAAATCTTCATCGATAAAGACAGAGGCGATCAGCGCCAGAGATACAAGAACATCGGCTTTGATGTCAAATTCTGTGATCAGACCAATGACAGCTTCCATGATAATGGGAATACCACACAGAATAATGGCAACCCAGGCTGCGTCAAATGGCAGCGGGATCAGTTTAAAAATACTGATGATCAGTGCAATACCGGAAATGACCAGGAAACAGATGTCTTTCTTTATACCGCCGATCTCCATAAGAGCTTCCAGTTTTTTAACAGACTCTTTCATAATGGCTCCTTCTTTCTGCATTATTGCAAATGTTATGTGAGAATGCATATGACTTTTATACCTATGGGGGTATACCTAACATATCTGCATTATACCTATAGGGGTATATGTTGTCAAGAAGCAATTATAAAAGGATCCAAAGAGTAAGGCTCTTTTTTGCACACAAAAAAGCCAGCCCTGAATGGACTGACTTTGGATATTAGTATATGATGTTAGATTGCGTTGAATTTTCAATCTTTGAACACTGACGTCATTGCATGTTGGCAAAGCGCTCCACTGCCTTTGTAAAGCTTTCAATGGTCTTATCTGCGTCACCATGTTCGATGCCGTCCCGGACACAGTGTTTAATGTGGCCTTCCAATACCACTTTACCGCAGCCGTTTAAAGCGGATTTTGCAGCATTGATCTGGGAAAGGATCTCTTCGCAGGGAATATCTTCATCGATCATACGGTCAATAGCCTGGACCTGTCCGATGATCTTTTTTAAACGTCTGTGCAGATTATCTGAATCCATGCACTGTCTCATAGTATTTTTACCTCCTTATCCGCGGATGAACCTTTGGAGTATAAGTAAGTGTAACCAAATTTTGGCGGTTTGTCAATGAAGGGAAGAATTGACAGGAAGTGTTGTTTCAGAGTAAACTTGCAGGAGATGCATTTTACTATGAAGGCTGGCGGCAGCTGTGAGAACGCTGAATGTAAGGAGCAGCCAGCTTTCAGGTTTTGAAAGAACGAGGAAGACAGAATATGAAACGATCACTGGAACTAGCAGAAAAGCTGATCCACCAGAGTTATCTGGAAAAAGAAGAATATATGGAATTATTAGGCAGTTATCAGGATAAGGAAACTGTGGTCTGTCTGGGGCAGGAGGCAGCGAGACTTCGTGAAAAATATTATGGAAATAAAGTATACATGCGTGGTCTTATCGAATTTACCAATTTCTGTAAAAACAACTGCTATTACTGCGGTATCCGCCGGGATAATAAAAACGCCAGCCGTTATCGTCTTACAGAAGAAGAGATTTTAGACTGCTGCAAAAATGGATATGAACTGGGCTTTCGTACCTTTGTACTCCAGGGAGGAGAAGATCCTTATTTTACAGATGAAAAGATTGTGGATATCGTTAAGAAGATCCGTAACAGTTATCCAGACTGTGCCATCACTCTTTCCATTGGAGAAAAAACCAAGGAAAGCTACCGCCTTTACAAAGAAGCAGGAGCAGACCGGTATCTGCTGCGTCATGAAACTGCAAATGAAGACCATTACCGCCATCTACATCCGGAACAGATGAGTCTTGCGAACAGGAAGCAGTGTCTGCGGAATTTAAAAGAATTGGGCTATCAGACCGGCGCCGGTTTTATGGTAGGTGCGCCGGGACAGACGCTGGAGTGCCTGGCAGAGGACCTGATCTTTTTAAAAGAATTAAATCCGGAAATGGTGGGGATCGGCCCATTTATCCCTCATCATGATACCAAATTTGCTGATGAGCCTGCAGGAAGCGTGGAACTGACGCTGTTTTTATTATCGGTTCTTCGTATCATCCTTCCAAAATGTCTGCTTCCGGCAACAACAGCTCTTGGAACTGCAGATCCAAAGGGAAGAGAAAAGGGACTGCTGGCAGGTGCAAACGTAGTAATGCCTAATTTATCCCCTGTAAAGGACCGCAAGAAATATGAACTGTATGACAATAAAATCTGTACCGGTGATGAAGCGGCTGAGTGCAGAGTCTGTCTTAAGAACCGGGTGAAGTCAGTTGGATTTGAACTGGTGGAAGACAGGGGAGATGTGGCGTTATAGTGTTTACGCCGCAAAAGGTGGAAAAGTATGTTATGAATTTAGTAGGAGGAAATTAATATAATGGGACATTTTTATTTTGTAAGACATGGACAGACTGTATGGAATGTGGAAGGAAAGATCTGTGGGGCAACGGATATTGCACTGACACAGCTTGGTCATGAACAGGCAATAGAAACAGGAAAGAAGATATTAGAAGAGCATATCCAGGCAGACGAGATCCTGTATTCCCCTTTGATGCGGGCTGCAGATACAGCAAAACACATTTCTGAGATCACAGGCATTCCGGTCCGTGAAGAATTACGGTTAAAGGAGCAGAATTTTGGTATATGGGAGTCAACACCAAGAGGTGGTGAAGACTTTAAGAAGGCCAAACAGTCCTTTGCGTGCAGCTATGAAACCGGTGAGTCTGTGCTTCGTCTGGCACAGAGAATTTATAATCTTTTAGATGAGATCAAGAGTCAGTCAGATAAGAAAACATATATCCTGGTAGCTCACAATGGCATTGCCCGAGTGGTGCAGTCCTATTTCCATGATATGACAAATGAAGAATTTGCAACTTATGGGATCAAAAACTGTGAGATAAAGAGATATGATTTTTAAATCAGGAAACGCGTCACGGGCGCATTCTCCATATTTTCAATATGTATGGCAATAAAAGTCCCCTCATCAGCGGTTTACAGAGTAATAAACAGCTGATGAGGGGATTTGTCATAAGTGACTGTGCCCGGTGTGGAAATGCGTCAGTTATCTTGAATGTGGTATATCAGGATCACACCCGCTCCATCAAAATATCAACCACTCCGCCGCAGACCATACCATCATCCTCTGCGTCCTGTCCTGTAAGATCCCCGTGATAAAGGATAGGAGACTGATCCTTATCATGGATCATTTCCAACGCGCGGCGCACAACCGCTGCTTCCATACAGCCGCCGCCAATGGTGCCGATAATGGTTCCGTCCTGAAGGACTAACATTTTGGTGCCAACGCTTCGCGGAGCAGAGCCGTGGCGGGCTACGATGGTAGTCAGGATAGCCGGAAGCCGCTCAGGAGAGTGATTATTTAAAAAGCGGGATACTTCTGTTGGGAAGCCGCAGCTGCGTAGCTTCTGGTTCTTTACCTGAATGATCTCTGCCATAATGGCAACGCCGATCTCTTCTGGTGTTTCCGCACCGATATTTAAGCCGATAGGCGTATAGACCTGGTTTAAAACTTCCGGATCAGTGCCGTTTTCAATCAAAACTTCCTTTACTTTTGCCACACGTTTGCGGCTGCCGATCATACCAATATAGGCGTGAGGCATTTTGGCAATCCGTTCCAGACAGACCTGATCATATCTGTGGCCTCTGGTAAGGATGACAAAATAGGTATCTTTGGAACCTTCGATCTGGTCAAGACCATTTTCAAAGGAGTCGCAGATCACCTGGTGGGCACCGGCTCTTCTGGCATTGTTGGCATACAGAGGACGGTCCTCTAAAACAGTCACTGTAAATTCCATCATGGCGCCAAGCTGGATCACCGGCATGGAAACATGACCGCCTCCGCAGATCACCAGGCGCTTTTCACCACCTAAGCAGTCGCAGAACAGTTTCTTTCCGGCGGCTGTGGCCTGTCCGCTGTCATGGAGTTTTCCAACTTCTTCCTGGTTCTGGGAGAAGAACCCACCTTTTGTGCTTTCCCAGACCAGTTTATCATCTGAAAAGAACGCTTTTTCCCCGAAGGCGTCTTCTTCTAAAACTGTATAGAGAATGTTCTGCCTGTTGGGACTGACACTTGCTATAGCTTCGTATACATCTTTAAATTCTGTTGTTTCTGACATTTTAATCCCCCGTTTTTTAATGTACTCTTGGAGTACATATCGTTTTGTCTATCTGCAGTATGCTGATGGAATATCTGCACAGATATTGGAACTCGTTATTATATATTTTTAATAACGCCTGCTAAATATTATTCATTATAGCATCTTCCGGGAACAGGGGCAAGCAACATTCCAGTTTCTTCACTTGAAAATGTGCTGACATTCGCATATACTAGGTGCAACAGATTTCAGATAGGATATTTTTCATAAGGGGACATTGTCCTTGCTCATGTTTATAAAGCAGGTATGATGAACTTGATCATATCTTTCAGAAAGGCGATGTACGAATGAATGGCTATGTATCTGTAAAAGAAGCTTCACACAAGTGGGAAATTCCAGAACATGGGACCAATTATGGGAAATCCCGGGAAAATCAGAAAAAACGTTTGATCCGTGCCAGTAGAAATCGGATGGGAGGCAGACAGGTGTGATTACCGATGAAACTATATATCAGCAATATCTGCGTGGAGAAACCAATGCGGCTGATCTGCTGGTGGAAAAATACGCTGATATGCTGATCTTTTACATAAACGGTTATATCAAGGATGTTCATGAGGCTGAGGACCTGATGATAGAAGCCTTTTCCCAGATATTTGCAAAAGAGCGTCCTATTACGGGAGAGGGCAGCTTCAAGGCATATCTTTACAAAACAGCCCGCAACCTTGCCCTGCGGCATAGCAAAAAACACCGCCACATCTTCCTGTGGATTGATGACCTGGATTTTGAACTGCCAGATAAAACCCTGGCTGAGACCAAAGTCTTTCGGAATGAGCGGGATCGGCAGCTCTATGCGGCACTGGATAAACTGAAACCGGAATACCGGGAAGCAGTATACCTGATTTATCTGGAGAAAATGAGCTACCGGAACGCGGCAGCGGTTATGTCTAAAAGTGAGCATCAAATCAAAAATCTTGTGTACCGCGGCAAGCAGAGTTTAAAGGCAATTTTGGAGCAGGAGGGATTTGAATATGCGGACGAATGAAGAACGTTCCAGGTTGATCCACAAACGGACAGCAGAAATAAAACGGGAAAAGCAAAACAGAATACAGCGGGGGCTTGATGCGGTCTGCATAGCAGTTTGTCTGCTTTTAGTTACAGGTATTGGGGCATGGATGCCGGAACTGATGACAGAACCTGCGGCAGGAAGTATTGTCCATTCTTCGGGAGCGGCAAGTATGATCGGCAGTCATGCTGCTCTTGGCTATATTGTCATGGGCCTGCTTGCTTTTCTCCTTGGTGTATGCGTAACCGTGCTGCTTTACCGTCTGCGGCGCAGAAATGAGCGCAGGATCAGAGAGGAAAAAGAAGATGAACTTTGAACTGATTGACAATAGCTTTCAGATAATCATATTAGGATTTTGCACCATTGCAGCTCTTTTTCTGGCTTTGCGGTATAAAAGCAGGAGTTTGCTGATCCTCGCTTTGGCATATGCCTGTTTCTGCATGGGAACGACATACTATATCCTGTATCTGGTCATTATGGGAAAAGTGCCGCAGGTTTTCTATGTGGCTGAGATTTCCTGGCTGGCTGCATGGCTTTTCTATCTGTCCGTGCAGATTCTGCGGATGGAGAGAATCGGATACCGCTTCTCGTGGTTTGCAGGCAGCGCGGCGGTGCTTGTCGCAGTGGTCGCTTTTGCCGACCATGCCTTTGGCCCTTCGTATTTTTTCTCCGCGCTGTTTGCACTCACGGCGGGAGCAAATATGTATCTTTCGGTGCTTGGTATGCAAAGTGCTCATCCATATAGAAGCATGGACGGTCTGATGGCTGGCTGCATCGTTCTGCAGGTACTTCTGTATCTGGTTTCCGATTTTATACAAGATTATACCTGCTTTAATCTTTATTTTGCTGTGGACATTACACTGACACTATCCATGGTAGCATTGCTGCCATTTACTCTGCGGGAGGTGGGAAAATGACCTATATCGAAAATATCTTTCTCTGCCTCGCCATACCGATGATACTGTCGCTGTTCTTTATAAAAGGACGGTCCAGAAGCTATACCCTGTTTGTGACCATTGGAATGGGGATTTGTCTGTTGAGTGCCTATGTCAACAGCTTTTTTATGTGGCTATACGGCGTGGATGGAACAGTTGCCGCTATTGAGATCACGCCTGTATGTGAAGAATTATTAAAGCTGCTTCCGTTGTTATTTTACTTTTTGATTTTTGAGCCGGAGCCGAGAGAACTGCCTATGGTGGCAATTGCCATTGCCGCAGGTTTTGCAACTTTTGAAAATGCATGCTACCTGACGGAAAACGGTGCGGCTAACTTCAGCTTCCTGCTGATCCGGGGGATTTCTGCGGGCGGGCTGCATATCCTTTGCGGGATCCTTTCCGGATTCGGCATCTCCTATGTCTTTCGCCACCGCTGGCTGTCAGTTACCGGAACTGCCGGAATTTTAGGCGCCTGCACAGGTTTTCATGGAATTTATAACCTGCTGATAACAGCCGATGGTGGATGGAAAACGGCAGGGTATCTCTTTCCCTCTGTTTTGATCCTCTGCCTTTTCATAGCAAAAATCCTTCTTCCTAAGTTCACCATATCGTTAAAATAATACGAACAAGGCACATTGAGCCGTCCCGTTTTGGGGCGGCTTAAAATTTTTTCAAAAATTTTTGATTTTTAGTGAGAAGATTTTAAATTTCGTGTCTTTTAGTAAGTAGAGGGGTGTGTAAAGCATCTACAATAAGGGAAGGAGTGTGACGATGAACGGCATAACTGAAATCCGGATGCGAAAAATACAGTCCAGGACACGGAAATACCGGCGGCGATATGAATGGCGTGAGATCACCTGTCTGACAGTATGCAGCCTGTTTCTTTTAGCCGGAATAGGAATTTTGCTTGGGCACATACAGGAACCGGGGATATCTTCTGTGGCAGAAGGCTACGGCGCGGTTCTGCTGCGAAACGGAGCAGATCTGTATGTGACCATTGGCATCGCCTCTTTTACAGCCGGTGTGGTGATGACGATCATCTGTATCCGTTGGAGGAAGAAAAAATGGCCATACATCGGATAAGGAAGAAAGTGAGGAATGAATATGAAAAAGCGATTGAACAGAATGCTCAGTACCCTGCTGATATGCAGCATGGTGATGACGCTGATGCCCACAACCGTTTTTGCGACGAACCGTAAGGATGCCGTTATGGAAGAATACGCAGGCGGCCTGTGCGAACATCATCCGGAACATGATGATGAATGTGGTTACTCTGAAGGAATAGCAGGAACAGCCTGCAGTCATGAGCACACAGACGATTGCTATAAGGAGGTGATCAATTGTACCCATAGGCATGACGAGGATTGTTACCCGGATGAAATTATATGGGATGATGAGGCCACTCCATCCGATGCGGACCGGTGGGAACCGGAAGAGTGTCCCCATATGTGCGAGGAGGAAAGCGAGTGTATTTCACAGAAATTGAACTGCCGGCATAAACATGATGATGAATGTGGCTATTCCCCCGCTACCAGGGGAACACCCTGCGAATTTGACTGCGAGATATGTGGTGTGGATGATGACATGAAAACAGCTACCCCGTCTAATGCCAAAGCTGTCACTGTGGCGGGCGTGCAGGCTATGATCGACGCACTGCCGGATGTGGAAGAGGTCAGGAAAGGTAATGCAGAAAAGTAAAGGCCCAGCTGGATGCCATTGACGATGCAAAAGCGGAGCTTTCTGACGAGGAAATAGATGAACTTGATCTCTCCGTTACATGGAAGTTGCTGCCGCATTGGAACAGCTGCTGTATGGAGTAGCGACCCAGTCTAATGCTGTTATGCTGGCGGATTATGACGGCCCTGCCATCCAGCTTGGTACAGGTGGGATCAGTGGACCGACAGAAGAAGAGGAAGAGGGCAAGGGCAGCTATTATATCCCCAACAGTTACATTTATTTCGGCGTGAATAGCGGAAATAGCAGCACGCCTATTAAGTGGCGGGTACTGGACGCGGACATGGCTAATGATGGAACAACAAGCGGAATGTTCCTGCTGTCGGAGTATTTGTTGGCGTCTGACGTACAATTTAACAGTAACTATAGCAAGGGTAATGCCTATCAAGGCAGCGACGCACAGACCTGGTGCAGCAGCTTTGCAGGCAATATAAGCAATTTTTCCACGGCAGAGCAGGCCGTTATGTTTGGTGTTGCAAAGATCGACAGTGCTGAAAGTAGTTTGTATGATTATCCGTGGCGCGAAAGCAGCTTAACTGCAAACGACAAGCTGTTTTTCTTGTCTGTGCGGGAATTGGCGGACTATGTAGGGAATTATATCGTTGCACCGGGACTGGTTGCAACAGACACCGCGCAGCGCAGGGCGTGTGGTGGCTCCGTTCTCCTTCCGCCAGATATAATGAAGACGCGGGCACGGTTCCTGCCGTCGGTCTTGTGCGCCCTAACCTTATGGACAGCGTCTGGGCGGCTCGTCCCGCTTTTAACTTAAATCTGAATGCTGTCTTATTTTCCTCTGCAGCTGACGGTGGAAAAACGGATGCAGAGATAGACAGCAATCTGACCGAAGTTGGCACAGGCAGCGCGGAATGGAAACTGACGTTGAAAGATACAAGCCGCAGTTTCAGCGCTTCTGCGAGCAGCACATTGGTAAGGGTAGGTGAAAACCTGACCGTTACTTACTCCGGCGCGGGTACGGGCAAGAACGAATATGTTTCCGCTATGCTCGCAGACAACAGCGGCAATATCCTCTATTACGGGCGCATCGCACAGAACAGTGCAAATGGCACGGCAAGCGTGGAGATTCCGTCCGACCTTACAGCAGGAACCTATACCCTGAAAGTGTTCAGCGAGCAGTATAATGGCGATTATAAGACCGACTACGCCAGTGAATTCCAGAATATTACGCTGACTGTTAATGGAAAGTCAGTGAGCAGTTCAATCTTACGCCTGGCACGACCTACTGGTTTGACTTATCCAGTGCGGGGATTCCGGGTTCAACAAATAACGCATTGCCGGATACATCCCGACACTATGTGCCTTTTACTTATGTAGGAGTCTCAACGCTTATGTGCTGAAACCTGCATCTGAAAATGTGCTGACCTCCTCCGAGGAAGCTTCCCAAGTCACAGATAAAGATGCAAAGTACGGATATACTTACAAGCACAGTCTGTTCATTGCCGACTATACTATGACCCATACCATAAGCTGGAAAATTCTAAATGATAACAAGCTGATTTTTGGCACAGACTTTCAGAACAACCGTGTGGCATACACACTGCGTGCGCCATCAGCAGGACACACCTATGCTTATGGTGATAATGGCGGCAGTACCCCAGACAACAACGAGTGGGACACAATTTTGAAGAAAGCCAATCAAAGTACTCAAACCAATGTAAGCGATTATATCAAAATTGGGAAGGCATTTGGTCTTATGGGCAGGACACTGCGAATACATCTGCCTTCAGGCAGTTTCGTACAATACGCGGACGTATGATATCTGCGTTCTCCTGTAATATGGAACATAAAGCAGCATCGCTCCCAAAATACGGTTTCCGTCCTATTCTTGAAATTCTGGACGCTGATACGTTGGGCTATGACGGACTGAAAACCATAGTGCTTGACTTAAATGATGGGAAAATTGGCGATACCACAGGCACGGTAAATATCGTTGTGAAAACAGTGAGAGCTTCACGGCTCCCGAAAGTTCCGGTCTGTCCAGTCCAATCGGGAAAACGGATACTGATTTCTGCTGGCAGGGCAGCGATGGGAATTCTTATATTCCTGGTGCAGATGTTCCTGCCGGTGTGACTTCCTGACGGCGCAATGGACACCTATGACTTATACCGTAATGCTGGAAACAAACGGTGGTACGATTGCTGACGGAAAAGATGTGATAAGCTATACCTATGGCGTAGGTGCGACTTTGCCGACAGAGAACGATATAACCCGCGAAGGCTATACATTTGAAGGATGGTATGCGGACAGCAGCTTTTCCGGCGCTCCTGTTACAGCAATCAGCAACACTGACATAGGAAACAAAGAGTTCTATGCAAAGTGGAATGCGAACATCTACGCAGTAACGCTGAACACCAACGGCGGAACGATTGCCAGTGGAAAGGACGTAACAAGCTATACCTATGGCGAAGGAGCAACCTTGCCGACAGCAAATGATATGACCCGAGAGGGCTATACATTTGATGGTTGGTATGCAGACAGCAGTTTTTCCGGCGCTCCTGTTACAGCAATCAGCAGCACTGATATAGGCAACAAAGAGTTCTATGCAAAATGGACGCGGAACACCACGCCAATTATCCCCGGCGATACGGTAAACTATATTGTGGAGCATTACAAGGCCGGTAACAATGGTTATATGCTGGAAGAAACAGAGAAACTTGGAGACAAAATCGGCGCGAATGTTACCGCCGAGCCGAAAATCTACACAGGCTACACTTATAACCCGGATGCGGCAGGAAGTATCCCCAAGGGTACATTAAAAGATCAGCAGCGCGGCAGATATTGTGACCTTAAAACTCTACTATGACCTGACTGTTTACAACGTGACTGTAGAAAACGATGGGAACGGATCTGCATCTGCTGCTCCGGCTTCTGCAACGATGGGCGAGACAATCACGCTGACATCAACACCAAACAGTGGCTATCGCTTTAAGGAATGGCATATTGTTTCCGGCGACGTGACGATCAGTGGCGATGTATTTACCATGCCGGCCGGTAATGTGGTTGTGAAAGCTGTTTTGAACGAAAATCAAGCGATGGCAGTGGCGGAGATTCTTCTTCTGACCGTGATGCATCCTCTTCCGCAATCAGAAAAGATCCGATCAAGGGAAGAATCAGCAGTGATCGTGGCATCCTGACCGGCGCAGCCAACAGCATTGCCAATGACGGTTACAGTCACTGGATGCAGGATGCGTATGGCTGGTGGCTCCGTTTTGCGGATAACAGCTATCCGAAAGGCCAAAAGCATGGTATGTCCGGCATTGCGTATATGTGGGAATATATCAATGGCAATTGGTGGGCATTTGACGAGAATGGTTATGCTAAAATCGGCTGGCTGAGGGATGAAACATTTGGCGGCTGGTTCTATATCGATCCGGAACGAGGTATGCAGACTGGATGGGTTCGGCTTGGTGGTGCCTGGTATTATTTCCACCAGGTATCTGATGGTAGAAAGGGCATTATGTATGCCGGACGGAAAACACCAGACGGATATTATGTAGACGAAAATGGCGCGTGGGATGGCAAAGAAAAATAAATCAGCCGGAATATAAATGGTCAGAGGTGCGCATGAAAAGAGTTAATATCATATAGGGCACGACTTATAGTAATATATTCCTGGAATATTTTCATGAAGCATTAAATAACTTATTTGACGAACACACATTATTTTTATATGAATTAATGTGTGTTCGTTATTTTAATTAACATTTTCATATCTCATACAAAAATGAAGATGATCATTTGAAACACAGATATAAAGTCATTTCAAAAGGAAAATCCCGGGCATTTTCCAGGAAAAACAGCAGAAAATGTAAGCGTTTACAAAATTTATGTAAGTATTTACAATTTTGTATTTGAAAAGTAGAAAAGTGTGGTATACTGCAATTCAGAGAGGACATTTCCGGGGTTTCGGAAAGGAAATGGTTTCCGGAAAATTCCGGAAGAGTCCAGAAAGCGAAACAGGAAACAATATCAGGGAATGATCCGCATAGGAAAGGAGAATATTAAATTATGGCACTTCTGAATTATGATGTATTAAAGAAATCCGGTTACGATGGCTATATCCTGGAGGATGCTCCGGTAAAGGTTTTACAGTTTGGTGAGGGAAACTTCCTTCGCGCATTCGTAGATTACTGGTTTGACCTTGCAAACGAGAAAGCCGGATGGAACGGCAAGTGCTGCCTGGTACAGCCGATCGCACCAGGTCTTTCAAAGATGATCAATGAGCAGGAAGGTCTGTACACTCTGTACTTGCGCGGAAGCGAAAACGGCAAAAAGGTAGATGACAAGCGCGTGATCTCCAGCGTTGCTAACTGCTTAAATCCATATGAGAAGGCTGATTACGACAAGATGATGGAAGTTGCTGCAAGCGACGATCTGCAGATCATTGTTTCCAACACAACTGAGGCTGGTATCCAGTATGACCCATCCTGCAAGAAGGACGACTGCCCACCATCAAGCTTCCCAGGAAAGCTGACCCAGGTTCTGTATCATCGTTTCCAGGCTGGTAAGTCAGGAATTATCATGCTGGCTTGCGAGCTGATCGACAACAACGGTAAAGAACTGTTAAAGTGCGTAAACCAGTACATTGATCAGTGGGAACTGGGCGCTGACTTCAAGAAGTATGTAAATGAAGACTGCACTTTCTGTGGTTCCTTAGTAGACCGTATCGTTCCAGGACGTATCCGTGACGCAGAAGAAGTTAAGGCTCTGGATGCAAAGAACGGCTACGAAGATCCTCTGACCGATGTTGGTGAAGTATTCGGCGTTTGGGTAATCGAAGGCGATGAGAAGTTAAATGACGTACTGCCATTTAAGAAGGCTGGTCTGTTAGACAAGGTATTCGTTACTCCAGATATGAGCCCATACAAGAAGAGAAAAGTTCGTATCTTAAACGGCGCTCATACAGGTTTCGTTCTGGGTGCTTACCTGGCTGGCGAGAACATTGTTCGTGACTGCATGAACGATGAGACCATCAAGGGCTTCATGAACAAGATGCTTTACGATGAAGTTATCCCAACCCTGCCACTGGACAAGAACGATCTGTTAAACTTTGCAGCAGCTGTATCTGATCGTTTCAACAACCCATTTGTAAACCATGAACTGATGAGCATTTCCTTAAACTCCACCTCTAAGTGGAAAGCAAGAAATATGCCTTCCTTCCTGGAATACATCAAGGAAAAAGGTGCTCTGCCAGAGTGCCTGACCATGTCACTGGCTGCATACATCGCATTCTACAGCAATGATATCCAGTCTCTTACAGATGCAGGTCTGGTTTGCAAGCGTCCGGCTGGCAACGAGTACACTGTAAGTGATGACCGTTGGGTACTGGAATTCTACAACGATCACAAGGATGCTTCTGCAGAAGAACTGGTACACGCAGTTCTGACCAATGAAAAGATGTGGGATCAGGATCTGACCCAGATCGAAGGTCTGGAAGCTAAGGTTGCAGCTGACCTGAAGCTGATCCGTGAAAAAGGCGCTAAGGCTGCATATGCTAGCTGCCTGTAAAATGGAAGAATATAGGTCTTATTTGATATAAAATCTATACATTATTTAAGAAATGAAGGGGCTGTCCGAAAATGGGCAGCCCTTTTTGTAAGGATTTCAGAATACTATTTTATTATTCCGGTTTTTGCGTATTCCCCCAGTTTTTTTCTCAGCACCATATCCTGTGGATCTAAGAACTGCCGCACTTTATCATAGAGCACTTCATCTGGTTTTAACGCCGCCCGGTACTGGGCGGGAGTGCGCTGGAAGGTGGAACGGAAACGGGCAGTGAGAGTCTTTAGATCAGGAAAACCATTTTTTAATGCAATGTCCGTCAGGTTATCCCTGGTGTAGGTCAGGTCATTTAAGGCATGCTGAAATCTTACTCTTGTAAGATATTCGTGGAAATTGATACCTACCATTTGTTTAAATAGAGTTGAAACATAGGTCCGGTTGTACTGGGCGTAGTCTGCCAGATCCTCCAGGGATAATTTTTCTGCATAATGTTCCTCTACATAACTGAGGAGAAGATGGATCGTAGCGCGTCGTTTGTCTTCTTCAGAGATCAGATTGATCTGTTGGGGATCAAATTCTGTAAAAAGTGTGATAAGGAGCAGCTCCAGGTTTACTTTTGCGCTTAACTGGGCGTAGGTACCGCCACATTCTAATGACTGCCATATCTGGCTGGCATAAAAACGGATGCGGCAGAAACGTTCTTCGTAACGGGTGTTTTCATTGGAAAGGCAGGTGGGAAACTGGTAAATATATCCCTTTTTAACTAAAAGTTTTAATGCATTTGACGGAAAATGCAGGACCAGAGCCCGGGTGTCAGGCTGCTGGCGCATGGAGGCGTGGCCGTTGCCTGGTGCTGTCAGGATAAGGTCATCTTCAAAAAGAGAGTGTGTTTCTGTACCACGGCAGTATTCCTGGTTGCCTTTAAGAACGATGCTCAGCTCATATTCATCCGGGTGCCAGTGATAACGGTAATTCATAATGCTGTGTGCAAAGCAGCGCAGGTGGATATTTTCACGGGGCAGATCCATTTCATAATAAGTTTCTTCCATAGGGGCTCCTTTTTATTCTCTAAAATTTTATTTTTCAAAATCCAAACATTTTCCCTGTTGTAAAATTTAGAAAAGATACGATCCAGATTTTAAACCTGATTTCAGAATACTGTTTAATGTGGCCTGTGTCAACGATTGTTTTTCCTTAAATACAAAAGAAAAACCTTGGAAACTGGCAGAATGCACAAGAATCAGGACAAAAAACTGACGAAATAAACAGGGGAAATATTTGGATTTTTTACGGTAAAAGACAGTAGGGACTGAGGGCAGAAGAGGAAAATGGAAAACAGAGGGCAGTAAAAAGCTGCGAATATTCACAGCGACAAAAAATTCACATTCTGTTAGGATGAGCATAACAACAATGAGCCCCGGCCCGGGCAGCTAAAAGCTTATGGAGTTTTCAGACTATAATTTAATAATGATGTAATAATGGAAGGGAAAAGAATATGAATACTCAAATGATGATCTGTATGGTGATCTTTGCAGCTACTCTGGTCAGCTATATGATGAATAAGATACCAATGTGGCTAACAGCAATGCTCTCTCTGACTGCACTGTATTTTACAGGCTGCATTGATGCAACTGGCGCACTGGCTGGTTTTTCAAATGCTAATACGTTGCTTATGGCAACTATGTTTATAGTAGCGGCAGGTTTCCGCCGCACATCTCTGGTAGATGGAATGTGTGATGCTATTATGAAATTGACAAGAGGAAGTTTTCTCACAGCCTATTTTGGATATATCCTGATTGCTGTATTACTGACTAACTTTATTGCCAGTCCGATGGTTGTATATGCGATCGTAAGTCCCCTGCTGGCAGCTCTTTGTGACAACACTGGTCACAGCCGTACCCAGTACATGTTCCCGGTTATGGTTGTATGTGTGGCATGCTGCGGCATCCTGCCGCTATCTACTGCTATCCAGCAGGCAGGACAGTTTACCGGATTTATGGAAACCTACGGATTTACTGATATGAGTATCCGTGCTGTAGATTTTACCATTGGTACCTGGCCGATCCTTATTATTGTTCCTCTCTGGGCATTATTTATTGGACCGAAATTCACACCTAAAACACCGGTAGTTCCTATTGAAGCCCTGGAAAAGAGAAATGCTGGAAAACAGGAGCAGAAACTCAGTCCGGTTGTAGACAAGATCGGAATCGCAATTTTCTTTGGTACGATCTTATGCCTCATTTTCTCCAGCCAGTTACATCTTGCTACATGGTCTGTTGCATTGACCGGAAGCCTTCTTATGGTATTATTTGGTGTTGTAGACCAGAAAGCTGCGCTGCGCGACATTCCGTGGGATATGCTGATGTTGTTTGTAGGCGCACTGGCTCTGGGAACAGCACTGACAAATACCGGTGCAGGCGATATGATCGGAAATACCCTTGCATCAGCTGTTGGTGGAACACATAACAATTATGTTCTTGGCGCACTGTTTTTCCTGATCCCGTTTGTACTTACTCAGTTTATGCTGAACCGTTCTGTATCTGCAGTATTTGTTCCAATCTGTCTGCTTACAAGTTCTGCGCTGGGCGCAAACCCTGTTGGACTGGTACTGTTAGTTAATGCAGGTTCCCTGACTGCATTTTTAACACCTATGGCAACTCCGGCTGTTCCTATGTGTATGGCAGATGGAGGTTATGACTTAAGGGCAATTTTTAAGAGCGGTGCCTTGATCACATTGATCCTGCCATTTATTTATATCTTTTATACTATGACCGTATTTCCGGCATTTTAAAGAGAAGAAGGAGTGGATATGGCTATGACCCAGGAAGAAAAAATCGAAATTGCGGATATGGTACGCAGCCGTGATCGGTTTGGTCCGGTAAGCGAAGAAGAACTTGCAGCGCTGCCGGGAAAAGAAACAGAACTTTGGATCCACACAAAAAACGGAAAAACGGTGCATGTTTTTGAAGAACGTCCAGAAAATTTACCAGAACAGGCTGCACTGCTGTTAAATTTTCATGGCGGTGGATTTCTGAAAGGCCGTACAGACCGGGACCGCAGGTATTGCTGCTGGGCCATGGAACAACTAAATTGCCTGGTATGGGATATTGACTACAGCCTTGCACCGGAAAATCCATTTCCTTTTGCGGCAGAGGAAGCTTATGAGATCGTAAGTTATGCATTTGAACATAGTACAGAACTTGGAATTGACCAGGAAAAGATCATTCTTGCCGGACATAGTGCAGGAGGGAATTTAGTAGCATCTGTTCTGATCAAAAATGAGGAGACGAAAGAACTGCATCCTTGTTGTGCATTAATGGAATATTTCCCTACAGATAATACCGTAGATCCAGTAGAAAGATTGTCAGAAGAACTGAAGAAAGATCCATTTTGGGTAAAACGTGCGGAGACAGAAAAAATGTACACTGATTTTTATGTAGGAGATGCAGATCCATCAGATCCTTTGTGTTCACCTGCATTTGCCAAAGATCAGGCATTGGCCGCGTTTCCAGACTGTCTGATCATATCAGCCGGGGAAGACAGCCTCAGAGATGATACAGAAGCATTTGGAATGCGTCTGGCAAAAGCCGGAGTCTGTGTGACAATGCAGCGGATCACAGAGGCTATGCATGGATTTACTACAAACCGGACACCTGGCTGGGAACGGGCACTGGATCGTCAGTACAAATTTTTTCAGGAGCATTTAAGATAGAACAAATGTCAAAAGAAAAGATATTATATGAGGAGTAAGACAATGAAGATTACAGATGTAAAGCTGCGTTTTGCAAAGCATTACCTGTTTGTACAGATATATACTGATGCCGGGATCACAGGTCTTGGCGAGGCTGGTAACTGGGGGTATTTACAGGCCACAGCAGCAGCCATTGAAAAGTTTGCAGATTACCTGATCGGAAAAGATCCGTTCCGTATTGAGGATTTTAACCAGAATTTCCTGCGTTCCGTGTATTTCCGCGGTTCTGTTATTATGAGCGCTATTTCTGCTATTGATATTGCACTGTGGGATATTAAGGGTAAGGCACTTGGAGTTCCAGTTTATGAGCTTTTAGGCGGAAAGACCCGCGAAAAAGTCCGCGTTTATGCATCTGTTATGCATCTCACAGAAGATAACAATGAGCTTGCAAAGCAGTATCAGCAGTTGCAGGAAATGGGCTTTACAGCTGCAAAAATCTTCTGCAACGGTCCGGTCAGCGCACCAGATGGAAAAGGGGAATTTTATTCCAGCCGTATTGAACGTGAAGTAGAAAAGGTACGTGTCTGCCGTGAAGCAGTTGGAAATGATTTTGACTTTGTACTGGAAGTGCATCGTGGCATGACTCTGCCGGAGGCAGTTGCATTTGGACGTGCAGTAGAGCCTTACCGTCCTATGATCTTAGAAGATCCGGTTCCGCCGGATAATGTAGATACCATGGCAGAGGTTGCATCCAAAGTGGGCGTTCCCATTGCCACTGGAGAGCGCTTTATCGACCTGCGTGAATTTGAGGTATTAATGGCACGTCACGCCTGCCAGTATGTCCGCCCGGATGTATGTGCAGTAGGCGGTATCACTACCAGCAAGAAGATCTGCGCGCTGGCAGAGGCTCATGACGTCCTTGTGATCCCCCACAATCCACTGGGACCTGTATCCACAGCAGCATGCCTGCAGATCTGTGCCTCCATTCCAAATCTTGGCATCCAGGAACTGCCTGGTTTCTGCTTAAACGGTGCAGAAGATAAGATGGTAAAAGAACCGCTGCGCTTTGAAAATGGATGCATGCTGATCCCGGAAGCACCTGGTATTGGTGTGGAACTGGCAGATGATGCAGAAGAACTGTATCCGGCCAATGAGCGTGGCAGCAATGCAGCCCGCAGGGCCTTTGACGGGTCTGTAAAAGACTGGTGATAACATAATATGATACCAGGGTCAAAAGGTCAGAAATCCGACGCAAGCTTGCTTGCAGTAGGATTTTTGAACTTGGGACCCGCCAAAACATGAGTAAGAAGCCATTTTTTGAAGAAAAATGAGCGGATTACGAATGTTTTTAGGATTGCGGGAGTGCAATGCACGTAGCAATCCGGTATCAGAGGGGACAAATACGGCTGCAATGGGAATAATTCTCGTTGCAGCCTGTTTTAATAAAGTTCATTTACAGATCTGGTCTGCTACTGCCTGTGCAAACACAGCGCTGGCAAGATACAGAACGGAGTCGTCAATGCAGAAACGGCCATTATGGTGTGGATATTCCTTTCCATCATCAGAAGGAATGGAATTATACAGAAACGCATAACAGCCAGGCACTTCTGTAAAGAAGTAGGAAGAGTCCTCTCCACCCATGGAAGAATGATCCAGTTCCAGGATATCCTCTGCCGGGAAGACTTTTTTTGCTGCTGTAATGAAATCGGCAGTCATAGTTGGGTCATTGATCACCGGAGGGCAGCCGGACGGAACTTTCATTTCAGCAGTTGCGCCGTACATGGCAGCACACTGTTTACTGATCTCTTCCATACGTTTTAACAGGTGGCTGCGCACTTCAAGACTCTGGGTACGAAGACCGCCTACAATAGTGGCAGAATTTGGGATAATGTTATAAGCTCCATTTCCGGCAGTAATACCGGTGACTGTTAATACAGCAGGTACATTATAGGTGGATTCTCTGGATACCAGTCCCTGAAGGCTGTTTATTATTTCAGCTGCGATCAAAATAGGATTGATGGCCAGAAACGGGGTGGAAGCATGTCCGCCTTTTCCGTGAATATGGATCTCAATACAGTCGCTGGAAGCAAAAACAGCGCCGGTTTTCCAGAAAAGCTGCCCGGATTTTGTGCCGTGTTGAAGGGTCCGGATGGAAGCAGCTGCTTTCTGTCTGGACTTTTTTTTATATTGTGTTATATAATGGACAAAGTGACATTTTGTCCGGCGGTACATCTGTGTTGGCAGAAGCCGGGTGCAGTTTTATGCAAAAGAGGTAATATTTTATGTATCACGATCTAACAAAGGGGAACATTTCCCGTTCCCTTCTTTTATTTGCTCTGCCTATGATGGCAGGAAATCTGCTCCAGCAGTTTTACAATATTGCAGACACTTTGATCGTAGGCCGGGTGCTGGGAAGAGATGCGTTGGCGGCAGTTGGTTCTGCTTATACACTGATGACTTTTCTTACGTCTATCTTTCTGGGGTTAAGTTTAGGTTCCGGGGCGCTGTTTTCTATTTACAAGGGCAGAGGGGATGAAAAAACATTAAAATCCTCTGTATTTCATGCCTTTGTGCTGATCATGGCAGTAACAGTAGTCTTAAATATCCTGGTCTATCTGGGACTGGATGGCATTCTGGCATTTTTAAAGGTGCCGGAAGAGGTATGGCAGGGAATGCGCCAGTATCTGTTGATCATCTTTGCAGGCCTGATCGCAACATCCCTTTATAACTTCTTTGCCTGTCTGCTGCGGGCAATGGGAAATTCTACGGTGCCGCTGGTGTTTTTGGCAGTTTCTACGGTTATTAACATTGTACTGGATCTGCTGTTTGTGGCCGTGTGGTCTATGGGGATCGGCGGTGCGGCACTGGCTACCATTATCGCACAGTACATTTCGGGACTTGGTATCACGGTTTTCGCCCTTCGCTGCTGTCCGCAGGTGATCCCCAAAAAGAGTGAGCTTAAATGGAATGGCGGCATTTTAAAAGAGATCGTCAACCTGTCTTCTATGACCTGTATCCAGCAGTCGGTAATGAATTTCGGCATCCTTATGGTCCAGGGACTGGTAAACAGCTTTGGCCCGGTAGTCATGGCAGCTTTTGCGGCAGCGGTGAAGATTGACTCCTTTGCCTATCTGCCGGTTCAGGATTTTGGTAATGCTTATTCTACCTTTATTGCGCAGAACTATGGAGCAGGAAACAGAGAGCGTATCAAAAAGGGCACAAAACAGGCTTTTGCACTGAGTATTCTGTTCTGTATCTTTATCTCTGCCCTGGTATTTATCTTTGCAGGACAGTTAATGGGCATTTTCGTAAGCAAGGCAGAAACAGAGGTTATTGCCTGTGGTATTAAATATCTGCGGGTAGAAGGTGCATTTTACTGGGGAATTGGCTGTCTGTTCCTGTTCTACGGTTATTACCGTGCTGTAAAGCGGGCGGGAATGTCCGTAGTCCTTACGGTTATTTCTTTAGGAATGCGTGTACTTTTAGCTTATGTGTTGTCTGCGAAAGTAGGAGAAGTAGGTATCTGGGCGGCGATCCCCATCGGTTGGGTACTGGCAGATATTACAGGACTGGTTTGTATGTTAAGATCGAAACTTTAAGACATGTTGAAAAGGCAAAGTCCAGGTGGTTTGGAATAACGGAGGCATGGTTGTTTGGATAAAAATGAGGACAGAACGATCAAAAACAAGGTCAGAGAAAAGATACAGGGAGTGTCCATGCTCCCTTTTGGACTGATCGCCGGTTTTGCCGGTGAAAAAGAAATTCGTATCATAGAGCTTGCGGAAAACGGTTTTACCTTCCGCACAGCAGAAAAAATAGCAGACCCGGAATTATTTCGAGTCTGCTTTTATCATTATCCGAAACTGGAGTATGAGCAGGTAGAACTGCATTCTTATACACTGGAATGCAGCGGAGAATATGAATTTTATTATGAGTATACTTTATATCTGGATCATATAAAAAATAAAGATATTATGTGGGACAGTCATTTTATAGATGATAATGATAGTGCAGAATTTATAGAATACCGCAAACAGGTACAGTATCTTTTAGGGTGGTATGACCGGTATATCCGGATGAAGTTACTGGGAGACAGTGAAGAACTGGCAAGTTTTATGACAGCGTACCCGGAAGGCGGGTATGTGGTCACTGCCAGGGACTTTGAAGAGCAGAAAAAAGCCTGGTTTTTCAGAGAGACGAAAGAAATTCACAGGGATGAAAAAGAAGTAGAAGCAGAAAAAGCAAAGAAAACAGTACAGGATGCAAAACAGAAATTGAAAACTGGATTGGAGGTTGGCTCAGAAAGTCCGGTATCTGAGTATGCATTGGAGTTGGATAATCCCTGGCTTTACGAGGAATATTTATCCAAGGATCTTACAACCTTCATGGAAAATTACTGGAAGCGAAATTACCTGTCCGGGCACTGGCTTTCCGATCACTTTCCACAGCGTCTTTACATCGGAAATTCCTTCTGCCACCTGCTTTTTCCAAAGGAAGACCAGTTGTTTCAGCTTCTTGAAAAAGCCAGAAAAGAGAGCTTGCAGGTAACTTTGACATTCTCTTATATCCGTGAATTTATGTTAGAAAACACAGGTCAGCTGATAGAAAAGCTGGAAAATTGGTGCGAAGAAAATAAGGTTATTTTGGAGATACAGGTCAATGACTGGGCTATGGCAGAAATGTTAAAGGGGAAATCTTTGCTTGTTCCGGCACTTGGCATTTTATTAAATAAGCGGCGGAAAGATCCGAGGCTGCATTATAAAACAGGGACCATGGAACAGATCGGGGCAGATGCAGATAAATATCTGTCAGAAAATAATTTAAATGCTGATTTTTACAGGGAATATCTGAAGAAAGAATACGGCATTGTAAGGTATGAGTGGGAAAGCTGCGGCTATGATATGACTCTGCCTCCAGGAAAAAACAGCCTGCATCTTCCTTTTTACCAGACCAATACCTCCCAGTACTGCACATTGTATGCAAAGTGTATGACAGGAGAGCGGGGAAAGCAGAAGCTGGCAGAGGAATGTCCGAAGTTTTGTAAAGACTATGCATTTTTGTATCCGGATCATTTGATAATGATTGGCAGATATAATTCGTTATTTGCACTGGACAGTCGTATTTTTGAGGATGGTTCTGGTTCAGGAACAGGAACTGAAATAGGAACGAAAATAAAAACAGAAAAAATACTGAAAGAATGGAAAAAAGCGGGTGTGGACCGTCTGGTAGTGAACCTGCTGGATTCAGGTGTTAAAAGATAAAAAAATAAGAGTACATGATCAGAAAAGGAGGGAAAAGTACAGATGAAGATCGTAGCCGGACTTGGTTCTATAGATGAATATATCCCCTATGTAAAAGCCGGGGCAGACGAATTTTTCTGTGGCTACGTCCCTTATTCATGGACGGAAAAATATGGGACACTTCTGCCTCTTAACCGCAGGGAAGTCCTTTGTTCCAATGTACAGTTAGGCGCGTTCAGTGAACTGGAAATACTGTCAGCCATGATCCAAAAGTATAAAAAGCCGGTGCATCTGACATTCAATTCCCTGTACTACATTCCAGAACAATATCCGGAAATTGCTAATATCATTCTACAGTGTATGTCTATCGGCTTTCAAAGCTTTATCATCGCAGATCCGGCGCTGCTTTTATATCTGCGCCAGCAGAGGATAGATTGTGATATTCACCTGAGTGGTGAAACAGCAGAGGTCAACAGCGAAATGCTAAAGACTTTTGAAAAACGGAACCTGAAGCGTCTGATCTTTCACAGAAAAAACAGTATAGAAGATATGAGATCCATTATCAGCAAAGCAGGACAGACCACAGAATTTGAAGCCTTTGCACTAAATGAAATGTGTCAGTTTACCGGTGCATTCTGCAATTCTCTCCACTGCGATGAAATGTGCCATCTTTGTCTGGTTCCCTATGAATTGGGGCGGATCAGAGAATGTGTATCAGCAGAAAACAGATTGAAAACAAGCCCATTGCCAGTGAAACTCCAGGAAAATGAAATGAAAAACATTGGATCAGCAGAAAATGTGGATGAACCGGAAGATGACAGCTATCTTTGTGGACAGACTGGCTGTGGTCTCTGCGCTTTATACAGTCTGAAAAAAGCAGGCATTACCCATTTAAAATTAGTGGGGCGAGGAAATTATATTGACTACATGGAACGTGACATTAGAAATCTTCGAAAGGCACTGGAAATATTAAAAGATGTCCTAGATATGGAAAAAACTGGAAACATTCCAGCCGGATTAAAAGCGGAAGAAACATATATCTCTCAAATGAAAAAGGAACTGTTTGGTTCAGCTGGAAAATGTAGTGGAATGTGTTATTATATGAATGTGCTATCCTTTTGCAAAAACAACAGAAGTGGTGAACATATAAAACGGAGGAAATAATCATGCGCTATGCTTATGTAGGATGCCGGACAACGAAAGAGAGAAATGCCCGGGGAGAAGGTCTTAAAACTTATGAAATCCAGCCAGATGGCAGCTGGAAATGCCTGCAGTGTCTGGAAACAGAGCCAAACCCGTCTTTTCAGACTCTGGATGGCGAAGGAAAATATCTTTACAGTGTTCATGGGGATATTACGAAGGTTTCCAGTTACCGTATTTTAAAAGATCATACATTAGAGCATATAAATACCATTGATATTGGCGGCAGAAATCCTGTGGATATAACAGTGGACCGCAACAATAAACATGTAATCGTTGCCACTTTACAGGGAGGTACCATTTACACCATTGACCGGAAGAATGACGGTTCCCTGGGAGAAGTGATCGCAGAATTTACCTATGAGGGCAAGGAACCGGGAAAGGTATCAACCATTCATCAGTGTCTTTGGGATAAAAAGAAGAACTTTTTATTTGCCTGTGCCCAGAGCCGTGTAAATGGTTATGGACAGATGCGGGCCTTACGTTATGATCATGAGACCGGACAGTTTACTCAGACGGCTCAGTTTTTATCCAGAACATGGGATGAGCCCCGTCACGCAGCAGTGCACCCAAATAACCTCTGGGTGTATATGTGTGAGGAGAAGGGAAATAAAGTTCTTTTCTTCCGTTTTGATGATGAAAATGGTACCTTTGAGGCGTTGCAGGAGCTGACCACTGTGCCGGAAACAGTGACTGGATATTCCGATGCCAGCGAGGTCATGGTTGACCCTTCAGGCAAATTTGTTCTTGTATCCAACCGTTATACAGACAGTATTGCAGTCTACCGTATCGACCCGCTGACCGGTTATATGCGAAACGTAGGATTTTACCCATGCCTGGGAAAAACTCCACGGTTCTTCTGTTTTGGAGACAATGGAAAGTGCTACGTTGCAAATGAGGACAGTGATACCATTATAGAATTTGATTTTGACAATATGACCGGGGCACTGATCCCAACATTGAATATTGTGCATACCGGCAGCCCGGTGTGTATTCTGTTTGCAGATTAAACAAAAACTCCCCCTGTATCTTTGACGTACAGAGGGAGTTTTTACACTTTTACGGACGTAATTTGTATTACATCAGTTTTTTACCATCAGTAAAGGCATTTCCAACAACATCACCTAAAACAACATACTTATTGTTAAATGGGTCAAAGGTGATCGGCTGTGCTTTTGCGATGTCTACATTTCCGTTTTCATCTAATACTTTCTCATCAACACTGACATTGACGATCTCACCTACCAGACGGCAGGTTTTGGCATCATAGCTTTTCAGTCTGCACTCTACGGCAATTGCCAGCTCTTCAATAAGAGGAGCATCAACAAACTCAGATTTTACAGCATGGAAACCGGCTTTTTCAAATTTATTTGGTTCTTTGTTTGCGGAAACGATACCCACATAATCGCAGGCTGCCATATGAGGAGCATCTGCCATGCTTACAGTAAAAGCTTTGCGGGCTAAAAGGTTCTTTGTGGTTTTGTGGCCTTCGCTGATGCACATGGAAAGTTCATTTCCTTCACTGATGCCGCCCCAGGCTGCGTTCATCACATCTGGAGTGCCGTTTTCATCGTAAGTTGCGATCATAAATACTGGCTGTGGATAGGTGTATGGTTTTGCTCCAAAATTCTTTCTCATGATAAATTCTCCTTATTATGATAGTGTAGTAGATTTTAAAATAGTTCCAAATTCATTTATTCCCAGGTAAGTTTTCCTGTCTTTACTGCTTCCTCATAGCGGGAGATCTTGAAATCCAGCCGCTTGATGGTGCTTTCAATCTGTGCTTTCTGCTCTAATAAGGTTTCCATCTGCTCTTTTAAAAGAAGCATTCTGGCTTCGATGGTGGAATCTCCCTGCTGGCACAGTTTTACATATTCGATCATGGCTTCTACAGGAAGTCCGGCGCCACGCATACACAGGGCCAGTTCTACCCAGCCAAGATCAGACTCGCTATAATCGCGGATGCCTCCGGCAGTCCGGGTCACGGGTGGGATCATTCCCACGCGCTCGTAGTAGCGCAGTGTATCACTGGAAATATTGTATTTCTGGCTTACTTCTTTGATGGTCACGGTTTCACACTCCTTTTTCATAAAAGTATAGTTTTCTGGTCTGAAAACATTATACAACCTGGAGCTGACTCTAAGTCAAGATATACAGGCAAAGTGGAATGTTAATTGCCGCAAAGCAGAGGCAAAATTACTTCTTAGGCTGATACCGTATATCAGATACTGTATATACAGTAATAAATGCATGTGGGTCTTCACGATTGATATAATTCATCAGTTTCTGGTACTCCGATTTGTCTACAATAGTAATGATCTCATTGCGCTTTTCCATATTGTAGGCGCCGATCGACTCATAGATCGTAGCGCCGCTGTGCAGGTCATTGATGATAAAATGGCGCAGTTCTTCTTCTTTTTTTGTGATAATGCAGACCCGGCGCTTTACATTGTGGTTAAAGATAAAATGATCCAGGATGATGCCGTTAAAATAAGTTCCCAGTACACTTAAAACAACGGTTTTCTTGTCATACACCAAAGCTGCTGAAAGGGCAACGCACATGCCGGATAAGGACATGGCCTTCCCAAGATCCATGTGCAGATATTTGTTCATGATCTTGGCAACGATATCCAGTCCGCCGGAAGAAGCATTTCGGTTAAACAGGATGCTTAAACCGATACTGACTGTTAAAATATAGCATAAAACATCCAGTTCCTGACTGTCAGTTAAGGAGCCGATGTTCGGGAAGATCCTTTCAAAAAGGGCCAGGAAAAGGGGAAGTACAATACTGGTGTATACGGTTTTAGCCCCGAATTCTTTTCCGCAGGTGAAAAATCCGATGATCAGTAAAAGTACATTTAAGATCATGGTGATAGCGGAAAGGGGCAGAGGTACAAAGTTAGATAAGATAATACCAAGACCGGAGATACTGCTTACGGAAGCATGGCTTGGTAAAAGAAAGAAGTACACAGCTCCGGCTACGATGGCCATAGCGGCTGTAAGGATCAGTGTTTCTTTGATCAGTTCTGTAATATGGTTGTTTGAATGGTTCATGACACACCTCTTTAGAGATATATTTGGTTATGGTTCAGCTATGGTTGAACGGTAACTGTATTTGCAACATTCATTTTACCATAGCTTGATTGTTTTAGAAAGTGGGGATATACTTTTAGCAGAAAGGGTTTCACTTACAAAAATCATTTTGCGAAAAGAGGAAGGAATATGAACATTCAGGTAAGAGCATATACAGAAAATGACCTTCCGGATATGATCCGAATCTGGAACGAAGTAGTAGAAGACGGTGTGGCATTTCCACAGGAAGAATTTCTTACAGAAGAGACAGGAAAAAGTTTTTTTGCTGAGCAGACATACACAGCAGTAGCAGAGGATGCAGAAACAGGAAACGTATACGGTCTTTACATCCTTCATCCAAACAATATCGGCCGATGCGGTCACATCTGCAATGCCAGCTATGCAGTAAGCCGGGACTCCAGGGGGATTCATATCGGTGAAAAACTGGTAAGCGACTGCCTGAAACAGGGAAAGGAACATGGCTTTGGCGTACTGCAGTTTAATGCGGTAGTTGCCAATAATATCCATGCAAGACATTTGTATGAGCGTCTGGGATTTATCCAGTTAGGTGTGATACCAAAGGGATTTCGCATGAAAGATGGACATTTTGAAGATATTTGTCCATATTATCACGAATTATAAGAAGACAGAAATAAAGCAAAATAAAGAAAAACAAAAGGAAAATATAAAAGAAAAGATAAGAGCCAGAGCGCAGGATCAATGACAAGACCTGTGCTCTGGCTTTTCGTATTTAAAAATCCCCCACTTTCCAGAGAGTTACATGGGGCGTAACTTTAATGAAATTGTGGAATATGCGGGATGGGCGTATGATAATGATAACAAATTTGTTGAATTTTTATCATGTACGGTACAGAAAAAGGGGTAAAAAATGGTGGAAACAAGTAAGAGGCTGAAAGGTGCCATTGATATGCACATCCATTCAGCCCAGATGTACGGCAGAGAAAAAACAATGACCTGGAAGATCTTAAAAGCTCATAACCATAGTAATACAATGGAAGATCTCCAGCTGGTCTTTGACGCTTTAGTATCTCCGGATAATAACTATGTAAGCATCCTTCAGACTGCCAGAGCCAGCGGCTTAAAGAAATTTCCAGTTCCTTATGTATTATCTAACTGCCACAACAGCCTTTGCGCTGTTGGCGGCACCATTAATGAGGATGATCATGTATTTGGACTGGGAAATGCTGTAAAGTACGGCGGTATCTTTGTGCCCCCATATAAGGCAGTGATCCATCAGTATATGCGTGAAATGATGGCAGGCTGTGGAAAAATGATCCTTGGTTCTGACAGCCATACCCGCTATGGCGTACTGGGAACAATGGGCATTGGCGAAGGCGGCGGTGAGATCGCAAAGCAGCTTTTAAAGAAGACTTACGATATCCCATATCCAAAGGTCATAGCAGTAAAACTGACCGGTGCACCAAAGCCGGGGGTAGGTCCTCAGGATGTGGCACTGGCACTGATCGCAGCTACCTTTAAAAATGGATTTAACAAAAATAAAGTCCTGGAATTTGTAGGAGACGGCATTTCTAACCTGTCTGTGGAATACAGAATGGGTATTGATGTAATGACTACAGAAAGTGCAGCTCTTTCCAGCATCTGGTGTACCGATGAGAAAGTCCGTGAATATTTAAAGCTTCATGGAAGAGAAGAAGAGTACAAAGAAATGATGCCAGAAGCAGGGGCATGTTATGACAGCTTAATTGAGATCAACTTAAGCCAGGTAGAATGTATGATCGCTCTTCCTTATCATCCAAGCAATGCAGTTCCTATCTCTTATTTTAAAGAGCATATGGAAGAACTGTTAAAAGAAGTGGAAGAGGAAGGCCGGAAGATCAAAGGAGACAATGGAAAGCCGTTTTCTATTATGTCCCATATACATGACGGCGGTTTTTATGTGGATCAGGCACTGGTCAGCGGCTGCAGCGGCGGTATGTTTGAGAATATTTCCGCTATGGCAGATATTTTAGACGGATATTCCATTTCTGGTGATCAGTGCAGTCTGGGCGTAAACCCGTCCAGTATGCCTATTATGGCAGAAATGATGGATCAGGGCATTGCAAAACAGTTGATGTTAAGCGGAGCCACCATCCGTCCGGCTATCTGCGGTCCCTGCTTTGGTGTAACAGATGTCCCTGCAGATAATCAGGTAAGTATCCGCCACACCACAAGAAATTATCCAAACAGAGAAGGCTCCAAACCTGGAAAAGGCCAGATGGCAGCAGCTTTTCTTATGGATGCCCGTTCCATTGCAGCAACGGTGCGAAACGGCGGAAGACTGACTGCAGCTACGGAACTGGAGGTAGAATACACAGACAGGAAAGCTGGTTTTGACCGTTCCATTTATGAAAAACAGGTCTACAACAATTACGGCAAAGAAAAGCGGTCAACAGAATTAAAAATGGGACCGAATATTGCAGACTGGCCGGAAATGTTTCCTCTAAAGAAACACCTGCTTTTAAAGACAGTTGGCGTATATGAAGGTTCTCTTACAACCGATGAGCTGGTGCCTTCAGGAGATGCTTCTTCCTATCGTTCCAATCCGGAAAAACTGGCAGAATTTACTCTCTGCAGCAGAGACCCGGAGTATGTAAAGCGGGCTATGGCAGTACGGGAAACGGCAAGACAGCAGGAAGCAGGACAGAAGCTTTCTGACCAGGAAATGGATGGTCTGCTGGAGCAGATCGCTGCAAAATACGGCGCAGATCCAAAAGAGATCTCCATAGGAAGTCTTCTTGCAGGAGAGAAAGTAGGAGATGGCTCTTCCAGAGAACAGGCGGCCAGCAGCCAGAAAGTATTAGGGGGCTGGGCAGATCTGGCAGAGGAATACTCCACCAAACGGTACCGCTCCAATCTGATCAACTGGGGCATACTGCCTCTGCTCACAAAAGAGCCTCTGGTGGTGAAAAACGGGGATGTTATCCTGATCCAGGATATTGAAACAGTCCTTAAAGATGGCAAAGAAGAACTGACTGCGTATCTGTTAGACGAAAAAACAGGTGAGACAAAAAAAGAGATCCCATGTTCCTTAGGACGTCTTACAGCAGAAGAACGTAAGATCCTTCTTGCAGGCTCCTTGATAAACCATTACAAATAAACTATACTATAACTAAATATGCAGAAAATGCAGTAAAAACATCCAAGTGGGGTGCCTTCTATGACAAATGAAGATCTGGAAAAAGTGATCGCGATCGCAGAAGAAGGAAGCATGGCAAGAGCGGCGGAGAAATTATATATTTCTCCGCCTGCTTTGAGTAAAAGTTTAAAGAGGGTAGAAGAGGAACTGGGGGAAGTCCTGTTTGTAAGGGCGCCCTCTGGTCTTTCTCTGACCTTTGCAGGGGAATGCTTCCTGAAATATGCCTATCAGATTAAAAAAATGTATGAAGAAATGTCCATGGAATTCTGTGAATTAAACCAGATGAAAAAGGGCGTTTTGCGCATTGGAGTAACAGAACGGATGGGGGCCCTGCTTTTGCCTCAGGTCCTTGAACGTTTTCGAAAAAAATATCCCAATATCCAGCTAGATATCGTGGAAAAAGGGGGAGTGGACCTGGAAGAGATGCTTGCAAAAGGCGGGCTGGATATGGCACTGGTATCTTTGCCTTTAAAATATCCACGTCTTCCATGTCATGTCTTTTATGAAGATCCTTTTTTGATCGCTGTGCCCAGGGCTCATCCTATGAATGAAGTGTGGAAAGAAAAAGAAGCACTTCCTGTAACTGCTTTAAAAGGCCAGGAACTGCTTCTTACGCGCAGATTTAAAAAGACCCGTCTGATCGCCGAGCAGATCTTAGAGCCTTTAAATGGAGATTACAGGATCATCACAGAGTCCTACAGTATTGAGACCATCATCCGTCTGGCAGCAGAAAATATGGGGATATCTCTGGTGCCGGAGATCTATGCAAAAGCTTATGACTGTGGGGATCGTTTGCAGTATTACCGTATTGAAAACTGTCCGGTCACATGGAAATGGGCCGTTGTATTCAGTTCAGACCCACAAAATCTGACCCGGCCGTCAAAGGAACTTTATAAAATATTATCCCTCATTCACTTTCCAGTCTGACAAAAGCTTTAATTCGATCTTTGTTCCATTTGGAAGGGAGAACCAGTGGTCGTTAATAGGGGTAACAGGATATGCTTTGATCTTTTCCATGATCTCTGGAACAGAATCTACAGCAAGAGAGATATGGTCGTAGCCGTTTTCAGAAGAAACGGCTATTTCTGATGTTTCGCATAACTGGATCCCTTCTTTGAACCAGCATTTGCGTCCCGGTTTTTCACCGATCTCCCACCACATATGCATATCAAAAACATCCTCAAAAAACTTTTGTGCTTCTTCATAATGAGCTGTACGTACAGCAGCATGATCGATTTTTGTCATAAAAATATCCTTTCTGGCTTATTTTCCTTGGAAAAAAGAACATAAAAATGTATGATTAAGGTATATATGATTATACAGCAATACTCTGGATGTGAAAAATAGTTTTTTTTAATAGGGCATATAAGAAGAAAGAAATAAGCAAGGAGAAAGAAAATGGAGATACGTCAGTTTACTTATGTGAATATGGTAGCGGAATGCGGCAGTATGACAAAGGCTGCGGCAAAGCTTTTTATTACCCAGCCGGCTCTCAGTAATTATATCAGCAAGCTGGAAGAGGAACTGGGGACAAAATTGTTTGATCGTTCTGTTACACCTATGAAGCTGACCTTTTCAGGGGAAAAGTATTTAGAGCACGCCAGAACTGTGATGATGCAGATCGACAATATGGAACGTGAGATCCGTGATATTACAAACCACCAGACCGGGCGGCTGCGTCTGGGCTTTCCAAACGAGCGTATTATCTACATGCTCCCGGCGCTGCTTCCTGTGTTTCACGAAAAATATCCGGGGGTTCGTATTGAAACTAATAATGCCCCTGGTGTACGTTTGCTGGATTTTCTGGCAGCCGGTGATGTGGATTTTGTATTTTTACCTGGCTGGGAGAAGCGCAAAGGGATCGTCAGTCATCCTATTTCCCATGAAGAGCTGATCCTTGTAGCAAAAAAAGGATATATTCCAGATGAATGTCTTTTAGATTCAAAGATGCGTATTTTTAACTGGGATCATATTTCAGATTTTCCATTGTTCACATTAAAAAAAGGACATGCCCTGCGTAGCAGCCTGGATCTTCTCTGTGAAAGAACAGGAAAAATACCTAATATTTGCATGGAGACTCACAGCAACATGCTTTCATGCCGTCTTGCAGCCCAGGGATTAGGCGTGGCACTGGTACCGGAGATCAGCATGGAGATACTGAAAAAAGACCTGGATGCAGAGTGGTACCATCTGTTAGAATGTCCGGTCACCTGGGATGTAAATATTTATTACAGGGAAGATGCGTACCTTGGTACCATGGAACAGGATCTGATCCAGATGGCAGAGGATGTTTTCGGAAAACGTAAACTTTGGAAAGGTGTCTGAAATTAATCCTCAATAAGAAAAAGTGATAGCCCCCATTAGACAAAAGGAATTTTACCAGAACCCCATATTTTTCTATAATGATGACAGAAGTTAAGAGAGAAAGAAAGGGGTTCAAAATGAAAGAAGGAAAAGGGTTTTTAGCTAATTTTAAGAAGATCGGGGGAATGGATCTTTGGATGTACGCAGTTTGTGCGGTCCTTGTTGGAGCCACAGTGACCACAGGAGCCATGAGTAATGACTTGATGGCTTACATCGCCATCTGTCTGGCAGTTTCCCTGCTGCTTCACCGTATCGGAAAAGTGCTTCCTGTCTGGAATACTTACATTGGCGGTGGCCTGTTAATGGTATTCTTTGGCGCAGCACTCATCAAGCAGTTCGGTCTGATGCCGGAAAGCTACATAACCATGATCAATGATGTGACCAACGAGTCCACCAACACACTGACCGTATTTATCGTATTCCTGATCATGGGTTCTATTTTATCTTTAGACAGAGGAGTTTTACTTAGAAGCTTTGGAGGTTATATTCCGGCTATCCTGGGAGGCCTTGTGGGAGCAGCTATTGCAGGAGCAGGTGTTGGACTGATCTTTGGAGTAAGTCCTGTAGATGCCCTGATCCGTTATGTCCTTCCCATCATGGGCGGTGGAAACGGAGCTGGTGCAGTACCCTTATCCCAGGTTTATGAGCAGGTAACTGGAAAGCCTGCGGCTGAGTATTATTCCTTTGCTATCATCATCCTTACCATTGCAAACCTAATGTGTATCGTAGCTGGCGGCCTTTTAAACCGTCTTGGGAAGGCAAGACCGGAACTAACTGGTGACGGAACCAACATTATGAAGGTGGATCAGAAACTGATCAAAGAAGATGTAACTGCAGATATTACTATGGATGATATTTTAGGAACTTTATTATTAGGAGGTGCCTGTTATGGTGTGGGACGTCTTTTCAGCAAGGTCCTTCTTCCAACTGTCCTTGGCGCCCAGATTCATTCTTTTGCATACACCATTCTTTTTGTAGTAATTATCGCAGCTTTAGGTATCGTTCCGAAAAATATCCGTGTAACAGCAAGAAAAATACAGGAATTTATGACAGCTGTTGTGGCTATGATGACCATGGTAGGGCTTGGATTTGACTTTAACCTGGGCGAACTGGTTGCGGCCTGTAGCCCAGGCAATATTGCCATCGCTTTCTGTGTGGTTATCGGTGCCATCATCGGAAGTGGTCTGGCAGGAAAACTGGTTGGTTTTTATCCTATCGACTCCGCTGTTACAGCAGGTCTTTGCATGGCAAACAGAGGCGGAGCAGGAGATATCGCAGTTCTGACAGCAGCAGACCGTATGGGACTGATCAGCTACGCACAGCTTTCCAGCCGTATTGGAGGCGGTATCGTTCTGATCATTGCATCCTTTGCATTTTCTATTTTATTGAAATAATAAGCGCAGGCAGTATAACACGCAAGTGCGTGTTCGTGAGTCTAATACAGGAGGCATAAAAATGGGAAAATCACTTACAAGAAAGATCATTGAATCTCACTATGTATCCGGAAGCATGAAAGCCGGAGAAGAAGTTTTTATAAAAGTAGATCAGACACTGACACATGATATTAACGCAGTTATGACTTATCTGGCATTTGAAGCCATTGGTCTGGATCGGATCCGCACCGAATGCAGCGTAAGCTATCTGGATCATAACCTTCTTTATGTAGATCATAAGACTCCGGATGACCATATTTACTTACAGTCTGCAGCTGAGCGTTTCGGTGTTCATGTTTCCAGACCTGGAAACGGTATCTGCCATGCAGTCCAGGTATCCCGTTTCGGCGCTCCTGGAAAGGTAAGCATGGGCGGTGACAGCCATACACCTCACGGCGGTTCCATTGGTATGCTGTGTATCGGTGTGGGTGGTATGGATGTTGCAACAGCCATGACCGGCGTTCCTATGCGTCTGAAAATGCCAAGAGTCATCAAAGTCAACCTGATCGGCGCTTTAAAGCCAGGTGTCAACGCAAAAGAAGTCATTTTAGAGATGCTTCGCCGTGTGACTATTAAGGGCGGTCTTGGAAATGTATATGAATACGCAGGTCCTGGCGCGGCAACTTTGGAAGTTCCTCAGAGAGCAACTATTACCAACATGGGCGCGGAACTAGGCGCTACTACCTCTATTTTCCCGGCAGATGAGCAGGTAAGAAAGTTTATGAAGTCCCAGGGAAGAGAAGATGAGTACAGAGAACTTCTTCCAGATGAGGACGCAGAATATGATGAAGTGGTCGATCTTGATCTTAGCTCCTTACAGCCATTAGTAGCATGCCCCCACCAGCCGGACAATGTAAAACCTCTGTCCGAGGTAGAAAAACTTCCTGTTCAGCAGGTATTTATCGGCAGCTGTACCAACGCAAGTTATGCAGATATTGCAAAGGCAGCCCTGGTATTTAAGGGACATAAGGTAAATGATAATGTAAGCTGTACCTGTGCCATTGCTTCCAGACAGACCTACAAAGCATTGATGGAAGACGGTTATCTGGGAATGCTTATGGATGCAGGTGTACGTATCCTGGAGATCGCCTGCGGACCATGTTGTGCTATCGGCCAGACACCGGCTACAGAAGGCATTGCAGTGCGTACTTCCAACCGTAACTTTAAGGGCCGTGCAGGTAATCCAAATGCAAAGATCTATCTGGTAAGCCCGGAAAGTGCAGCAGCTACTGCGATCATGGGAACATTTGCAACAGCAGCAGATATTTTAGGAGATCAGATTGACATTCTGGCAGCTGTTCATGAAAAAGATGAGTATGAGATCAATGATAACCTGATCATCAAACCTCTTCCGGAAGAGGAAGCTAAGAAGGTAGAGATCGTCCGTGGACCAAACATCAAGTTCCTTCCAGTTCCGGAAGTACCGGTTCAGCACTTAAAAGTGCCGGTAAGCTTAAAGGGCGGCGACAATATTTCCACCGATGACATCACACCAGCCAGCGCAGAGTTTTCCAGTATGCGTTCCAACATCCCGCTGATGTCCAAATACTGCTATCACAGATATGATCCTGAGTTCTCTGAGAGAGCAAGAGAAATGGGCTCCAGTATCATCATTGGCGGTGAGAACTATGGTCAGGGCTCCTCCAGAGAGCATGCAGCCATCAACCCAATGTATCTGGGAGTAAAATGTGTCATTGCCAAGAGTATTGCCCGTATCCACAAAGGAAATCTGGTAAATCATGGTATCGTCCCAATGCTTTTTGAGGATCCGGCCGATTATGAGAAGATCGATCTGAGAGATGAACTGGAGATCGAGAACTTCTTAGACCAGATCCAGGCAAGGGAAGTAGAAGTAAAAGATGTAACAAAGGGCTTTACCTTTAAGGTGAAATTAGATCTTACAGATAATGAGCTGGAAGTAGTTCTCTGCGGTGGCCAGCTGCGGTATCTGAAGAGAGAACTGGTAAAGCAGGGGGTTATTGATAAAGAATAATTACAGATAAAGAGCAGAAATGTTCATGTGACAAACAAAGATAAAAAACAGAAATGATTGCCATAAAAAACATCGGTACACAGGAATTCACCAGCCTGGAGTACTGATGTTTTTTTGTGGTCATATATCAAAAAGCATTTTACAAATCCTGAAATATAAAATAAACTAGATAAAAACAGACAGAAATAAATACAAAAGACAACAGGAGAGATCGCATATGGATAATACAAAAAGAAAAGGTGCCATCAGCGTTACGATCACCTACATCTGCTGGGGACTGTTGACTGTTTTCTGGAACCTGCTTGCAGAGGTAAATTCCGCCTATGTACTGGCCCAGAGAGTAGTCTGGTCCATGCTTTTTATGCTTGGCTATCTGGCAGTGACCGGGCGGTGGGGAGATATCAGACAGGTATTTGCAGACAAAAAGACCATGATCTGCTGTATGGTCAGCGGTGTTTTAGTATGTGTCAACTGGGGTGTATATATTTTCGCTATCAATTCAGGGCATGTACTGGATGCCAGTCTGGGATATTTTCTGGAACCTATTTTTGTAACAGCCATCGGCGTATTTTTATTTCATGAAAAAATGAGCCGTTTAGAGCAGATGACAGCACTGTTTTCCATTATCGGTGTAGGTTATCTCATGGGCGTTTACCGCATGGTTCCGGTAATGGCAATGGTCATCGGTTTAAGTTTTGCTTTTTACGGGGCAGTGAAGAAAAGTGTGCATCTGGATGCAGGACTTTCCCTGTTTGCAGAGACCTTATTTGTAACTCCGATCGCGCTGCTGTTCTGTGTTTACAGCGAAATGAACGGACACGGAAGTCTGGGAGTTCTTCATGGAATGCAGTTTTTACTGTTTCCAATGGCAGGTGTGATCACATCCGTTCCATTGCTGTTATTTAATAAGGGTGTAAAAATGATCCCTTATTACCTTACCGGTATTTTAATGTATGTGAACCCCACCATCCAGTTCCTTATGGGACGATTTTACTTCCATGAACCACTGGAGATCCACCGCCTCATCGCTTTCTGCTTTATCTGGGGAGGAGTTGGATTTACGATTTGGCATAATTTAAAAGAAATGAGAAAATAGAAGGATCACGAAAACATCATATTCATAAATGCAGAACCGGCAGGAGAGGGAAATACTTTCCTGCCGGTTCTGTATTTATATATTTTGATGGAGTTGGTAAGGGAGTCTGGATTGATCTGAGAGATGAACTGGAGATTGAAAATTTCCTGGACCAGATCCCAACAAGGAGAGTAGTAGTCAAAGATGTGACAAAAGGTTTTACTTTTAAGACAAAGTTAGACCTGACAGATAATGAGCTGGAAGTAGTGCTCTGCGGAGGACAGTTACGGTATTTGAAGAAGGAACTGGCAAAAAATAGGGCAGGTATTTCGCTTTTAAGATAAAAAGTTCCCCGTTTTGCCAAGGATCCATCTGGCAGAACGGGGAATTCTTATATTGAATAAATAGTTACTGTTTTTTCTGCATAAGCAATCAAAAAGGACACCCTTTATTGTATAATTATGTTACCCACAAAACAACACGAAAGAAGGTGTCCTTAATGAAAAATTAGCATTAAAGAAACTGCTAACTTATATGAAAAGTGTATATAAAATCCCGGAGAAAATCAAGGGGTTATCGGACAAAAGAACAAGATGAAAAAAGTAAAAAGTATCTTGTATGAAAAGGGCGGATAGTCTGTCAGTGGGAAAATAAAAACAGGCGCTTTGAAATGAGCTAAGTTTAGCTAAGGGGGATTTTGTGCGTATTCAGCTATTCAGGAAACAAAAGAGAAAATGCGTGCAGGAGGAACACTATTTATAAATATACAGTGCTAAAAGCGAAATCCCTGATTAATATAGAAGATACTTGAAAATTGTTCATGGGATTGCTCCTTTCTTTTGTCCAGCCATCTTTCGGGATATATGCTAAAGCTTCAGCGTTCATAGCTACTGCTATTGTAGACATGTGGATGTCTTTGTATTGCTTCGGGACCATAACTATGGATAATGGATTTTTGTTGATAGCCTGTATCCAAAAGTGCTTTGGTTTATCCCAGATGCTTTGATCGAGCTTAAGAGGGCTGTACTCGTCTCTTGCAATTTCTTCCAGCATAAAAGACTCGTCTGTTTTGTACTTATCTGGAATGTAGTCTAAAATTTCATAGCCTGCATTGCCGATGGCTGTGAGGCATCTATCTGGTGTTTTATATCGATTTAGGATAAATGCTAAGCAATCCCCGTTTCTCTGAATTGCATCATCACATAAATCTTCTATAATCTGATTCTGCGAAAAATATTTAAGAGCGTATGGGGTTCTTTCTGATTCTGGTATGTAGCTTAATGCAAAGGCTGGTGAGAGTTTAATTAATGCTTCATAGATTTGCTGTTTATACTGGTCTTTGATGTCTGAGATGCTGTATTTGTGATCGATTAGAATAGCTCTGGCTGCCTGCTCTAACTGCTCGGCTGTAAATGATTGTTCTGTCATGGTGTTTGTCCTCCTTCTGATATGTCTATAGTATGGAGGTTGTTTTTTAAAATAAAATCTGATTTGGGATGATACACGTTATTTACGAGACGCAGAACCCTTACACTCTGTTCCCGTCCACCTACAACTGGCTGGGCGAAAACCGCTCCCACGGCTGCATCTGCTTCACCACAGCAGACTCCCGTTGGATTTGCGAGCACTGCCCGTTAAAGACAACCGTAAACGTATACGAATCTCCGGTGCCAAGCCCATTTGACCACCCGGCCATCAAGACTCTGATTTCCATGGATCAGTATTATGACCCAACAGATATGAACCTGCCGGAGAATCAGTAAATTTTTTACATAGCCTGTGGCCATAGCTGCCACGCAAATCGCAGTTTAAAAAGCCCTGACAGGGAACTGGGGATATCCCAAATCGCTGTCAGGGCTTTCTCTTATGTATGCTGTTTTCTGTATTCCAGCACGGTACAGCCAAAATATTTTTTAAATACTACGCTGAAATACCTGCTGTTTTTATAGCCAACTTCCTCCGCTATTTCATAAACCTTTTTACTTGTGGAACAAACAAGCTCTCCTGCCTTTTTCATTCTGGTCTGAATCAGATAATCGTAGAGATTGATTCCATACTTTTCCTTAAAAATACTGGTCAGATAGCAATGGTTCACATGAAAATATTCGGCAATTTGCGTCAGGCTTAAATCCTCCACAAAATAATTCTGATTCAGATAGGACTTTACTTTTGCCAGTAAATCATTGGTATCCATATCTATTTTTTTCAGTATACTTTCATAGGACACATACAGCTCATTGAGATTTCGTATCACTGTTCCGTAATGAAAAACCAGTGTTTCTCCTTTTTTCATATATTGCTGTGCCTGCCATTCCATCTTTTCTATCCGCACTTTAAAGCTTGCCTCATTCTCCACATTGGAACAGGTATAAATCAGAAAAATCTGGTTTACTCCCATACTTATAAAGAAACTCCCCTCATATATGGAAGACAGATAGCGTCCCAGTTTTTCTGCCCTGTCTGTTCCTGCACTATTTTCATCCGTACAAATCTGTAAATATCCCGCAATTCCATAGCCATCGGACAAATTAATGTCAAAGGCTTTAAATACTGCTGCATCAATTTCCCTGAAATGCTGATACATGAGTTGTGACAGATAATGGCGCTGCAGAAACGGATACTTATCCCTTAAAATATCATTATTTCGTTTTGCCTCTTTCGATAGCCGCTCCGCCTCTCTCAAAACCTGCACCAGCTGCTTTGTTTCCAGCGGCTTATTCAGATAATCCACCGCATTTAATTTCAACGCCTGCTTTGCATATTCAAATTCCTTATAACCCGATATGAAAATGTATTTAATATCCGGATAATAGTTTCTCGCCACCATTGCCATCTGTATTCCGTCCATAATAGGCATTTTAATGTCGGAAAGAATAATATCCGGCTGATTCTGTTTCATAAAATCCAATGCATCCACTGCATCCTTTGCCGTATAAATCAGCTCCCAGTTATAGGACTTCCAGTCAATTTTTGTCCGTATATTCCGCCTGGCAATGGCATCATCATCCACAAACAATATTTTTGTCATCTCTGTCTATCCCTTCTATATCTGCGTCAAATATGGCAATTTAATCAAAACCCTGGTCCCCTGCTCCAGCATGCTGAAAATGGAAATCCCGTACTGCGCACCATATTGCAGCACAATCCGCTGCTGTACATTCTTTAAGCCATATATTTTTGCATCCTGCTCCGCTTTTACCTCATCCAGCTGAAGGGAACGCCTTATTTTTCCCAGAAGCTCCTCCTCAATTCCATTTCCATTATCTGAAATCTCCAGAAATAAATCTTCGCCCTCTCTTTTCACGGTTATACGAATGTTTCCATCCCCATTTCCGCTGTGAATACCATGATAAACCGCATTTTCAGCCAACGGCTGCAATATGATTTTCGGAACGTATGTGCCCGCAAGCTCTTCTGGTACTTCGATCTGAAAATGGAAATCCTCAAAACGAGTCTGAAGAATGGATAAATAGGCTGTTACATGCCGGATTTCTTCCTCCAATGTAATGAAATCCGCACCTTTGCTTACCCCAATTCGATAAAAATCCGCCAGTTCATAAACCATTTGACAGGCCGATTCACTTTCTCCCATTTCGCAAAGCTGGCCGATACTGTCCAATGTATTGTACAGGAAATGAGGATTAATCTGTGCATACAGAATCTTTAATTCTGCATCTTTCCGGTACTGGTTTTCTTCCTTTAAGGACGTTATCAGTATCTGTATTCTCTGATACAGATGGTTAATGGCCTCCGTAATCTTTCTAAATTCTTTTCCTCCCACAGCGCGGGCTGACTCTAACTGTGTCAGGTTTTCGACTGAATCCAGCTGCCGGACGAGCTCCTCCACCGGTGCCGACAATACCTTGGTAATCACCATAAATAAAAGGAAGCAGAACAGTACCGATACCACTGATTCTCCAAACACCAGGATCTGAAAATTATTTCTGTCTATAAACAATTCATTTTTCGGTATAATTGCAACAACGTCCAGGGGAACCTCTTTCAAATGTTCACTTACAACATAGTTCTCCTTTAAATCAATATCCGCAGTGCCTGCTGATAAATCTTTTGTCAGAAAAAATGTATTTTCTTTCATCAGTGCCAGACTATTGCTGTTTGTAATATGGTAGCTGCCTAATTCACGGGCAATTCCCTTATCTGACATGCCAATGTATATGAAACCATGTATATCAGAATCTCTGCTTCCCAGCATTTGAATCATCCCAAGATGTGGTATCTCCCCGGAATTGCCCATAAAGCCTGCCGCGTCACCGCTGTAAATCCAGTTCAGCTTTCCGTCCTCATATTTCCTGTAAAAAGCATCGTATTCCGGCTGATAACACCGGTAAAATTCTTCTTCGCCCGATGCAGTCAGAACAATGGAATTATTGGAGAGCATAAGAATAACAACGCTGACATCCTGCCTGTTCTGATTTACATAATCCTGGATTTTTCTTGCCAGCTCCGCATAATGCTTTGCCGAAATCGGCTGCCTGTTTTCCATAATATTCTGACCCATTTTCAGAAAATAGTAGGATTCCATAATACTGCTGAAGAACGAATCCTTTACCTTCCGAAAACGCTTGTCCATATTTTCTGCTGCCTGAATCGTAAGATTTGCAGCGTTCTGCTTCACCAGATTATTAATGTGGCTGATGCCTGTAATATAAAAAGTGGCCGACGTAACAATTATCAGTGACACAAAGGATGAACATAATATCATGATAATAGAACGCAGCGACATTTCCTTAAACCTCTTTTTCATCCGCCTTCTCCTTTTCCCGCTTATATAGTCATTATCCTTCTTTTATGGCTATCTGTCCATTTGAATCTTGCAAAAGCCAAAAATACCGAACATTTTCACAAAGATTTTGAATTTATATTTTCCATAAAATTTGTTTTAATATATATCACAAAGGAGGTATTTACCTGTGAAAACATATTTTCCTAATCACAAGCGCCCTGTTACACTTATTCCTTATATGTTAATGCTGCCAACCATTCTTCTTTTATGCTGGCTTCTTGTTTATCCGGTTTTCAATGTGTTCTATACCAGCTTTTGGCAGGAAATGCTTTCCCGTCCCAAAGCAAATGCCTTTATCGGATTAAAGAATTACCATAAAATTCTTTCCGACCCGGTTTTCTTTGAAGCCCTTGGCAACTCATTTCGCTGGGTCATCGTAGAAGTAGGACTTCAGCTTGTTCTGGGTCTCGGTCTCTCTCTGATACTGAAGCGGAAATTCCGGGGCTGCGGCATCTTCCGCAGTATCCTTTTTCTTCCATGGGCATTATCCGGCGTACTTGTCTCTATGTTATGGTCCATGATGTACTATGAAAATGTGGGAGTTTTAAACGATCTTTTTCAGCGGCTGGGAATTATACAGAAAGCCATTGCCTGGACAGGGAACAAACATACTGCCTTCTGGTCTCTGATTATCGCAGAGCTATGGCGCGGCATTCCTTTTTTCTCCATTATGCTTCTCGCCTCACTGCAATCCGTTCCGGATGAAATGTACGAAGCCTGCCGCGTAGACGGCGGAAATGCCCTGCAGAGTTTCTTTTACATCACAATACCACATATTAAAGAAACCCTTGTCCTTACCACTTTACTTCGTGTCATCTGGGAATTCAACAGCGTAGACTTAATTCTCAATCTGACCGGCGGCGGCCCTGTCCACAAAACCACCACTTTGTCTGTATACCTGGCAAATACCGCCCGCAAAGACGGCAATTTCGGTTATGGAAGCGCATTGGCAGTTATTTCCTTCCTGATACTGCTGATTTTTGCAGCTACTTATCTAAAGCTGAGTAAATTTGGAAATGAGGAGGAATAGATAAGCCATGAAAACAATTTCAAAAAAACGCCGTGAACTTACCTGCATTTATCTTATCCTGCTTGCCGCAGTTATCTGGACACTTTTTCCATTTTACTGGACCTTTATAACTTCTTTGAAAAGCAGTGCGGAAATTGCAGCCAAGCCAATTACTTACTGGCCAGTCCATGTTATTACGGAAAACTACTCCAATGCCTGGAAAACCGGTGGCTTTTCCCGCTATTTTTTAAACAGCCTGAAGGTTTCCCTTATCAGCACCGTTTTTACCGTCCTTTTTGCAACCATGGACGGTTATGCACTGGCACGCTATAAATACAAAGGGAAAAACGCATTTTTGCTGATTCTGTTGTGCACTCAGTTTTTTCCAACCTCCATGCTGATTATTCCTCTGTTTAAAATTTACAACATGACCCACCTGATTAACAATCACATGTCCCTAATCCTTACTTACACTGCATTCCACATTCCATTTAATGCAGCTCTCATGCGGAGCTTTATAAGCGGAATCCCTGCCACGCTGGAGGAGGCTGCCAGAGTGGACGGATGCAACCGTCTTCAGGCGGTAACACACATTCTGATGCCGCTGCTTCTCCCCGGAATCGCTGCTGTCTCCGCCTACTCCTTTATCAGCAGCTGGAATGAATATCTCTACGCGCTGATGTTTATGAGTTCCGACAGCAAATACACCATTCCCGTGGGACTCAGCATGACCATCGGTGAATACAGCATTAATTACGGGCAGCTCTGTGCCGGAAGTGTTATTGCACTGCTTCCCATCCTGATTATGTTTGCCTACGTTCAGAAGTACATGGTTTCCGGATTAAGTTCCGGAGCCGTCAAAGGATAACCATAAAGCATTTCCATTATATCAGCGCTGCGGTATAATCAGAAGTGCCCCAACAAAAGAAAGCAGCGCAGAAAAGAGGACATTATGAGAAAAAGAAAAGCAACCCGTTACCTTGGATTTACCCTGACCGCAACAGCTCTCTGCTGTCTTTCGGCCTGTGGTTCATCTTCTTCCTCCACTCCGGCAAAGGATACAACCGCTACCAAAGAGGAGACTTCCAGCTCTGCCCAAAACAGCACTGCTGAGACAGCTAGCGAAAAAGAAGCAAAAACTGCCGACGAAAAGATTACCTTAACCTTCTGGGACGAAAATGCAGGCGAAAAAAGAACGCCTTACTACGAAGAGCTGATAAAGCGGTTCAATGACTCGCAGGATCGGATTGTCGTAACCTACGAAGGAATCCCCTCCTCCTCTGCCAAAGAGAAATACGATGTAGCCATTGCTACCAATGCCACTCCTGATATCGGCCACTGCAACGCTGCCTGGGGCTCCAACTGGCTTGCCCAGGAATGCCTGGTAGATCTGGATTCTTACTTTGATGCCTGGGACGAAAAAGGCGACATCAATGAAAATTATCTCCGCCTGAATCGTGAGCTTGACCCGGAAAACCGGCTTTTTATGATTACCGATACCGTATCTACCCCTTTAATGTGGGTCAGAACAGACTTATTAAAAGAAAAAGGACTTGACGTACCGAAAACATGGGATGACTTCTTTACAACCGCCGAAAAAATGACCGATGCATCCAAGGGTGTCTACGGCTTTTCTTTCCGCGGTGATTCCAGCAGCTGCGTGGAGCTCCAGCATGCCATGTATGCATATTCCGGCATTGAAGATTATTTTGATGAAAATGGAAAATGCACCATCAACGCACCGGAACACGTTGAGTTTGTAACCCGCTATGCCGCTCTTTATAACAAGTATACTGCGGAAAGTGATATTACCAACGGCTACAAGGAAATGGTAGCGGCATTTGACGGCGGCTCTGCAGCAATGATATTCCACAATACCGGTTCCGCAGCCGAACACGCCTCTGCTCTTCAGCCAGACCAGTACGTTGCCGTTTCCTTCCCCGAATCTCTGACCGGAACCCGCTCCTACACAGCCGGAAGCCAGGGCGGTTTCTGTATTTTCAATACCTGCGAACATCCGGATGAAGCCTGGGAATTCATCAAATTTATGCTCTCGGAAGATTCCAACAGCTACTGGAACAAGTCCATCGGCCAGATACCGATGAACAACAAGGTGCTGAAGGAGGACTGGGTATCTAAATCACAGTCCACCATGGAAGCTTTAAACACACTTACTGCAAGCAACTGCCACCTGGTTTCACAGCCAAAGTATCTGCCGGATTATTCAACCATTATGAATACCAACAATCCTGCTAACTTCCAGGCTATGCTTTTAGGAGAAATGTCTGTTCAGAGTTTTCTTGATAACTGGGCGGAACAGATGAATGAGGCTTACGCTGAATACCAGGCACAATAAACTATCGCTTAATGTAAAGGTTAAAATATGGAAATTCAAATTGAAGAAGCTTTAAATTTAAACTTAGGCTCTCCTGCACTGCAATATAAAGTAATGCCTGCCAAATTAGGAAACGGCCGAAAGGGATTTGTCGCTTTTTATTCCGCCTGCTACGATGTCGATGTGCATTACAGCATGTTTGTTGTTCCTTCTGACACACTGCATGGCATTGCATTTGATGAGCACGGAGAAGTCCTTTGGAAAAAGGAACTGGGAATCTGGCCCAGCGCAGCACTGTACTGTTTTACACTGATTGATATGGATCAGGATGGGATTGATGAAATTTATATTGTAAATAATTCTGACCCCATTCATCCTCTCTGGGTGGAAGCTTATGTGCTGGAACGCATGGACGTGCTTACAGGAAATGTAACCGGCCAGTGGCCGTGGCCCAACTATGGCGGAATCCAAAAATCCATGTGGTATTTCCGAAATCATGTTTTCGGGGGCTATGACCATGGTCAGCCTGTTCTTGTAACTGCCCAGGGCACTTACGCAGACATGTACTTTCAGGCCTGGAATCCCGATATGACCTCCAAGTGGACTCTGTCCATTGGGGAAAATGCGCCCGGAGCCAGAGGCAGCCATTCCTTTCCTGTTGTAGATATCAACAATGACGGCTGTGACGAGGTACTGTGGGGCGAGCGATGCCTCTCCCTTCATGATGGTTCGGAATTATTCTGCATCGAAAAAGACACATGGAACGGTCATTCCGATATGTGTCAGCCGGTGTTTGATTATGACAGCAACCGTTGGCTTATCTATATCAACCGCGAATCGAATGAGCAGATTGGGCCGCGAATCGGAATGTACGACACCAGCGGACAGCCCATCTGGACCCATGTAGACTGGGGGCATATTCACAAAGGCTGGGTTGGACGCATCGGAAAGGAAGGCCGGCTTCTGGCCAATGGAATGCGCATTACAGGACAATCCAAGGATGCTTTCGGCCGTTATTATACCGGAATTACAGAATTTGTCTACGATGCCATGACAGGGGCCCCCATTTCTCTTCCTTACAGTCTGTTTGACACTGCTCCCATCGATATAAACGGAGACGGACTGCATGAAATCCTGCGGAATGTGGCAGCAGGGGATACGGAGCTAATTGATCGTGATGGAAACCGGATTTGCCATCTGGGCGGAAAAGTGGCCATGAATACCAAAATTCTGAATTTTCCCGGTGAACAGGTTATGCTTTACTATCCCGACGGAACTATCCGCATTTTTCGCGATAAAAACGCTGTTGATTCCGAAACTGCAAAAAAACGTTACCAGCTTCCCTTTTATCTTCGCAATCAATATGCACGAAATATTGAAAACAACATCTGTATGCTCGGAGGAATCTGATTATTGCGCTGCGGCAGAACTTATTTCTGCCGCGGCATTTTTTCTTTCAGATACTCCACATAGGACACATCAGGCTCCAGAATCAGCCCTCCATGCATGGTGGGTGCCTTTGACGGTTTCATGTAATCCCAGTACTCCGTCCGCAGCCTGCCGTCAAAGCCTGTCGGGGCCGGAATAATCCGGTTTTCAAAGGGCAGATACACTACCGCATCAAACCAGCTCCGCTCCCATGTATTTTTCTCCAGATACCGTATAAACACCGTATCGCAGACAAAGCGGGTGGGCTTTTCATCGTAGCGTTTGCACAGCTTCTCGTAAAAGCCGTATGCTCTTTTCATGGGAATATGAAGCAGCTTTCCACAGCCATGCAGTACCGTTCCCAGTATCGATTTTTCATTATAATAGTCAAAGCGATACCAGTTGTAAAGCACCATCCAGACAAGCAGTAGCTCTCCGGCCCATCTTTTAGCCTTTTTTTCTGTCATCCGGCATATTGTCCAGCGGAAAAATGTCAATAAAAATTCCACAGTTGCAGGGATTTCGCTTTTAGCACTGTATATTTATAAATAGTGCCCCTCCCACACTCATTTTTTCTTTTGCTACCTGAATAGCTGAATGCGCACAAAGCCCCCTTAGCTAAACTTATCTCATTTCAAAGCGCCTGTTTTTATTTTCCCACTGACAGACTATCTGCCCTTTTCATACAAGATACTTTTTACTTTTTCCAACAATAACTCATCACAAAACTTCCGGTTCATACTTTTTCGATTGATCCCACTTCCTTTAAATCTTTGAATACGGCGATACAAGTATAATTCTCTCATGTTGAAGCCGATGATCATCAGATCAAATATTACTTCTGTTGCTGTATGGCAATAGCAATGTTTTGCGTGATAATACGTTTTCAACTGGTGAAATCCGTTCTCTTCTATATCCCATCTTCGGTTCATCATCTTCCATAAAACCCGAGAATTCCCTTGTTTCAGAGTTGTTACCAGCCACATCCATTGTTCGTTTTCTTTCCAGCTTTCATGATATCGGATCATACGAAGCTTATGGGGACTATTATCTATCTCAAATCTTGAAAGGTCCCAGAATTCTATATTCTTTTTTCCACAGGTAAACGACCTCTTTTTCCTCCTGTCAGTTCGCCTTCATCTTTTTCCGCTCCGTCCTTCGGTTTTAACATTTCCTGGCCTAGGATCACATGTGGCACTTTTCCTACTGTCATACAGACCACGCTCCGGTGGAAATTATTCCGTTTCACCTGCACGGTTTTTCCGGTTAAGGCAGTCCGAACAGGACTTTTTTGTGCTGTTGAACAATTCCACTCCATCGATTCCGGCTACAACATATCCCCCCTATAGTCCCTTCACGAAATACACGGTTGCGTTTTATGATATCGATCGTCTGCTCGTGGATCTCACGGATCTCATCTGGGTCTATCTGGGTAAGAAGTTCACGGACTGCATCAATTTTGGGTATCTTTCCATGTATGCAGTTTTTCAATCGTTTTCCCATACTTTCAGGCGCAGAAAAAACGGTATGAAAACTCTCATACTGCAGCATCAGGAAGAGCAGTGACGGCATGATGATATTAAACAATGGAATCGATCTTCTTTTTCTTTTGTCCGATAACCCCTTGATTTTCTCCGGAATTTTATATACACTTTTCATATAAGTTAGCAGTTTCTTTAATGCTAATTTTTCATTAAGGCCCCCTTCTTTCGTGTTGTTTTGTGGGTAACATAATTATACAATAAAAGGTGTCCTTTTTGATTGCTTATGCAGAAAAAACAGTAACTTTTTATTCAATATGAGAATTCTCCGTTCTGCCAGATGGATACTGGCAAAACGGGGAACTTTTTATCTTAAAAGCGAAATACCTGAGAATAGGATGGGGAGGGGTTAGTTGACAAATGTTTATCAATAAGGTATGATAATTGAAAAATATCAGTGAATTAAAACATCACAGATGGCGGTGTCACCATTAGGCGGCATCGCTGTTTAGTGTTAAAAAAAGCGTATATTATATAATGAGAATATGATCGTCCTTTCTTGTTCAGGTGGGATTGATCTATTTTTATGTATAATTGCGGATAGGAAAGGGAAATCATGAAAAATAAAAAAATATTATCATGCATTTTATCTACGAGTTTGCTTGTATCTATGCCTGTTAATTCTGTATTTGCTATAGATTTGATGGGGTAACAATCGAGAGATAACATCTACTCAAGAAAATCAAAATGAAGATCCAAATGAAAATCCCGGTCAGGAAGATGAAGATCAGAAGACGGATACAGATGACTATGGAAAAGAAGATCCAGATTCTGGAAATTTAGATTTAGAAGGTGATCCTTCTGGAAATCCAAGCAAAGACGACGGCATGGATGATTCAAAAGATGATCCAAAAGATGATTCTAAAGATGACCAGAATGGTCCGAAGGATGATCAGGATGATCCCGATAACAGTGATGCCAGTGGAAATGACCAGGAGGATCAGAAGCCGGATCAGGATGAAACTCCGGATGAAAATACGGACTCTGCAGATTCATCAGATAACTCAGGAAAGGATGATAACGGAAATTCTGGCAACAAAGATTCTTTAAGCGATAAGAACATTTCTCCCAATCCAGAGAAAAATGGAAAGAATAAAGAAATGTCACTTCTGACTGTAGATTATGAAGATGTTAAAATGGAGATCGATGGTATTACTTACACATTTGATCTTGATCCGGATGACCATACTGCCACATTAAAAGATATAAGTAACCCGGCCGAAGCTTCTGAAATAGAAATTCCAGAACAGGTTACTTATGATGAGGATGAGGCAGAAGATAATGAGTATACAGTTACAATATTAAGATGGGGACCTTTTGCAGGTTCGAGACAAAATGTCAGTGCATTGATGATCCCTGATACAGTTGAAAAATGTGATGTATACTTTTCACGCTTTTCTAATTTAACAGAAATCACCATTCCAGGTTCCGTCAAGAAATTTGGTGGTAATTTTCAAAATATGGACAAGCTTGAAACTATCACCGTTGAAGAAGGTGTACAGGAAATTTCCGGTAACTCTATGGTCTCAAATTGTTCTTCTCTGGAGACCATTGATCTTCCGGAAAGTTTAAAATATATAACCGGACCAGCTGCATTTGCTTCAGCAGAGAAACTGAAAAATATTTCTCTTCCGGATGGTGTAGAGATCAAAAAGGCATCAGGATTATTTAGTGATGATATTTCTTTAACATCTATAACACTTCCTGATTCAGTAGCATCTATTCCGCAATCGGCATTTTCCGGATGTAGTGCGCTGGAAGAGGTGACAGCAAAAGGACAGATTACGGAAATTGGCCAGCAGGCCTTTTATAAAGATACTGCCCTGGCAAAGATCCCGGATAGTGTAACTTCAATTGCCGATCATGCGTTTGAGTATACATCCATTGAACACCTGATCCTGGGAAGCGGACTGGAGAGTATTAAAAATGATGCTTTTTCTAATATTGGCACGTTGGAGACAGTTACGATCCGGAATAGTTCAGATGCAGTTGATATTTCCAAAGCTGGATTTTCAGGAAATGCAGTTATAACATACACGGAAAAATCTATTTCTGATTCTGTAGGATCTGCAATTTCCGATGAAGCCGGGGCACCAACATTATAGGACGCTGTGAATGAGGCAGCTGCATATGGTGGAATTATGACTGGTGGAGCAATACAGAATAACACCGGACACAGAGGGGCAGCTGTCAATATTTATAGTGATGACAGGGATAAACGGGCAATATTTACATTGGAAGATGACGGACTGATCACCCGGAATACAGGAATCTCTGCAAACGGGAATGAAGCTGGCGGAGCTGTATTCGTTGAGGATAATGCAGCATTTCATATGATAGGCGGAACCGTATCCGCTAATAAAGCATCTAAGGGCGGAGGTATTTGTATTGTAGACTCTGCACTTCAGAGAGGCACAGCAGAATATGGAACAGAGTTCCTTATGGATGGAGGTGTTATTTCCGGAAACAGAGCAGGGACAGGCGGAGGAATTTACAGTTTTTCTAACGGCAGTTTTCTGCGCAGTGGAAAGATTATAAATAACACAGCAACATATTCTGGAGGCGGACTGTATTCAGAGGGAAAAGCATTGATGGTTACAGCACTGCCCATTTATATAATACCGTAGTCACTGAAAATACAGCTGAGCAGGGAGGCGGTCTCTGGTTTTGTGCAACTGGTATGGCTGAACTCTATATCAAAGACGGTATTGGAATCTTTGATAATAAAGCAGTGAACGCAGATGGAAAAGCAGCAGGAGATGATCTTGTATTTAGCATTTATGGAGAACACAGTGCATATACAGCAACCCTAGCTGAACGTATGCTTGGCGGTGGGGCTGTGAAATGGTATCGGGATGGAACTGTATATAATCCGACCCCAACCGGTTATACGCAGATCGGTCCCGGATCACAGCGATATGAAGAAGGATCAGGCGCAGTGCCATTATCATCAGATGAAGAGGCCGGATCAGCAGATATAGAAGAAAGAAAAGATGAAGAGATGGCAATTCAGACTCTTCCTAAAACAGGGCGATCAAAGGATTATACGATGTTTGCATGGCTATTTAGTGGATTGATCCTCTTAGCTATGGTGATCCTGAAAAGAAAAGTAAAGTAACTGTTTTGCTGCTCTGTATGGCAGGATGTTCTTATGCCGGTCATAAATACACATCTGGCTTTACTGGTTCTCCTTTTTATAATGTTTCAGCCGGTACAGCTTCATGGCAATTTCTACCAGTGACCGGTTATCATGGTCAGACAGGTCAAGGTTTAAGACTTTGCAGATCTTGGAATAACGGTATTTAATGGAATTGTAGTGGATATACAGCTTTTCAGCGGATTCTTTCAGATTCCAGCCGCACTGTAAGATCTCTTGTAAGGTGGAAAGCAGTTCCCCATGGTATTTCTTATCATAATCTTCCAATGGCTTAATGTACTGAAGGCAAAGTTCCTCTGACTCCGGGCTGTTCATGACCGGGGCAAGAAGGCGGTAAAGTCCTAAACGGTTATAAAATAAAATGCGGTCAAACCACTGCAAAGAATATCCAAGATTAATGGCTACTCTGGCTTCAGAGTAGCTTTTTGATATTTCACGGATATTTTCATAATACTGTCCGATCCCTAAGGTAATGGTAAAGGGGCTTACATGGGATAACTGGCTCTGTAGCCGTTTAAAGGTCTGCTCTAGCTGGTCTGCAAGAAGTTCCCTGCTGTCTTTTGGTACAGAAATAATGAATACGATCAGATCACTTTGACGGAAATATTTGGCCTGTGGGAAAGTCTGGTGCATTTCGTGGATGGAATTGCGGAAGATCAGTTCCGTTGCTTCCTCCAGCATCCGGTTGGTGTTGGAGTCTAAACGGTCAATAAAGTACTTTTTTATGTTATTGATGTCAACCACTGCAGCCAGACCGCCGTTTGTAAAGTCCCAGCCATACAGTCTTGCACGGTTGTGGATCTCGATATCTGCTTTTACATTGTTTAACAGAAGATCTTCCAGGAAAGAAGCCTTGTATTTTTCTGCCATCTGCTGATTGGCAATACGCACCTGGCTGTGAAGGATGAGGACGATGCTGGCATATTCTAAAGCAATCTGTGCGCTGCTTTCATTTCCGGTATCCAGGCGATCTTTTTCAAAAAGAAGATAGCCAAAGGATTCATTTTTGTTGGCAACCGCGTAGTTGTCATACTGATTTAAAAATTCACTGGAAATATTTTCCATATCCATATCCTGAAGCTGACGCATAAGAGGAGAGTCTTCATCAGAAAAGAAGATATTTTTAAAATGGGTATCCATAAAGGCACAGGGAATACCAATAAAACGATGCAGTGTCATTAAGATCTCCGGTACGCTGTTATTGTTGATGGCAAGGCTTAAAAATTCCTTATGGATCATATTCGCCTGGGTCAGTAAGAATGACTGCTGGTTTATGATCTGGGTCAGTACCGGATTGATAATATCCACAAATGGATAAGCTTCCGGAACAGAGATCAGAGGCAGGTGCAGTTCATCTGCCAGTTTTCTGGCGCTTTCCGGTATCTCTGTAAGATAGCGGTTCTCTTTAATACCCACGCCTGCAGCTTTTTTACTGCTTAAAGTGCGAAGAAACTCCAAAAGGTCCTTTTCCTCATGAAGCATATATGCCGTAGTGATCACCAGTTCCCCGCCGTTTAACCAGTTGGTGCCGTCTGGTGTATCGACTACAGTAACATTGGTCACTTCACTTAAAAGCCCGTATTTGCCTGCTAACAGGCGCAGGTCAGTGAAATTAGGGAGTTTTAAAAAATCGGATATGGTCATGGGAAGGTCCTTTCTGTTGTATATGTTATATGGCTTCACCCTTTTATTATAGCAAAGATACACCCCGAATGCACTATCTATTGTCCTTCAGATACAAATAAAACAAGCCCCAAACTATCCCTCACATACAATAAAAAACACCTCACACAATTCTAATTGAAAATTGTTGTCCTTCAAGTACAATGATTTCCAAAAATCTCAATGCTATAATGGTCCACGACATACAAGATGACCAGTGAAAAAGGTTGAAGGATATTAGAGGAGGAAAATCTATGGACTATCTGGCAATTGCAAATGCCCCTATCTTCTGGGCACTGTGCGGTATCACAGTTGTGATCTCTCTGGCACAGGCACTTCTGTTTATGCGTCAGGCGAAAAGAGCAGCGGTTGAGGTAAATCTGGAACAGGGACTGGCAAACAAGGCTTTTAAGATCGGTCTGATCTCAGCCATCGGCCCGGCCTGTGGCGTATTTATTGTTATGGTTGGTCTTATGGCATCTATTGGCGGACCAATGGCATGGCTTCGTCTTTCCATTATCGGCGCGGCAGCTACAGAGCTTTCTGCAGCAACCATGGGTGCTCAGGCAGCAGGTGTTGAATTTGGAGGAAACGGATACACACTGACCGTTATGGCAGTATCCTGGTTTGCAATGGCGTTAAATGGTGCTGGATGGCTGTTAGTCAGCGGTACAGTTACACCGGCATTAGAGAAATTAAGAGGCAAGTTAAGCGGCGGCGACGCAAAGTGGCTGGCTGTTTTATCAGGAGCATGTTCCCTTGGTATTTTCGGTTACTTAAATGCAAATGAGATCAAAAAAGGTCTTGGAAGCACTATTGCCTGTCTGGCAGGTGCATTAAGCATGGTAGCCATCATGAAACTGATCGTGCCAAAGCATCCAAAATTAGCTGAGTATTCCTTAGGTATCGCAATGATCATTGGAATGTTTTTTGCAGTAATGCACGACCTGGCAGTAGCATAGGAGGGGAAGACAGATTATGAAAGATTATATGGCAGAATGGAAGAGAAACAGTATCCGCATTGGCGCACCAACCTGTATCATGGCTGCGTTCACTGCATTTATCCCGGTATTATACCTGTGCAGCCGTTATGGCTGCTGGCCAAAGCTTGAAACAGTCCTGGCAGCATGGGCGCTGACAGCCTTATCCTTTGGCGCATTCTATATTGTTGAGCCGATTTCCTACTATGCAGCTCTTGGTATGAGTGGTACATACTTAGGTTTCCTTTCCGGAAACATTGGAAATATGCGTGTTCCATGTGCAGCACTGGCACTGGATGTAACTGACAGCAAGAGCGGAACCATCCAGGCAGAAGTAGTTTCCACCATGGCGATCTGCGGTTCCATTATCACAAACCTGATCGCAACCACAGGTGCTGTTTTAGTTGGTTCTGCAGTCGTAGCTGTTCTTCCTGCATTTTTAAACTCTGCATTAAAAAACTATGCAGCAGCTGCAATTTTCGGCGGAACTTTTGGAAACTTCGCAGTAAAATACCCGAAAGTAGCCGTATTTGGCCTGCTGATCCCAACTGTATTGAAGCTGTTTGTACCGGTACCTGCATGGCTGGTGATCGTATGTGCCGTATTTGGCACTCTTGGAATGGCACGTCTGTTCTATGTAAGTGACAAGAAAAAAGATGGAAATGCAGATGACACTGCAAAAGCAGAAAAAATAAATGAGACCCCAGTGGGAGAGGAGATTGTATAACTATGTGGAATGAATGTAAAGATTTACAGGAATATATCGTAGGATTGAGAAGAGATCTGCATCAGATCCCGGAGTTAGGATTGCATCTGCCGGAAACAGCTGCTTATGTAACCACAGAGCTGGATAAGATAGGCATCCCTTATATATGCTCTAAAAAGGACAGCGGGATTATTGCTACTATTAAAGGCGGAAAGCCGGGAAAGACCATTTGCCTGCGTGCAGATATGGATGCTCTTCCCATCAAAGAAGAGACAGGACTTCCATTTGCTTCCAAACATGAAGGCTTTATGCATGCCTGTGGCCATGATACCCATACAGCTATGCTGTTAGGTGCAGGAAAAGTTCTGTGGGCTCATAAGGATGAGATCGCAGGTACGGTACGTCTTATGTTCCAGACTTCTGAGGAACAGTCCAGAGGTGCGGAAGTAATGATTGAAAATGGCGGAGTAGAAGGTGCAGACGCTGTATTTGGCACCCATATTGGAACCATTATCGATAAAGCAATCCCAACAGGAACCGTTGTAGTAACGCCAGGCTGCTGCATGGCTGCTTTTGATAAGTTTGTGATCAAGGTAAATGGCAGAGGCTGTCATGGTTCTACACCTGAAAAAGGTATTGATCCGGTGAATATTGCAGCGCACATTGTGATCGCTCTCCAGGCTATTACCACCCGGGAATTAAATGCAACAAAGCCACTGGTACTGACCATAGGAAAGATCCAGGGTGGAAGCCAGTATAATGTTATTCCAAATGAGGTTGTCATCGAAGGAACCATCCGTACTCTGGAAGAAGAAGTACGCCAGTTTGCAGCAAAGCGCATCGGAGAGATCGCCCAGGCAACGGCTGCGGTATTTGGCGGCAGTGTAGACTATGAAATGATCTGGGGTGCGCCGCCTGTTATCAATGATGACAAAATGGCAGCTCTGGCAGCAAAAGCGGCAAAGACTGTTGCAGGCGAAGATCATGTGATCACCGAAGTAAAGGCTCCAAACATGGGTGGTGAAGACTTCGCTTACTATCTGGAAAAACTGCCAGGAGCATTCATGTTCTTAAGCTCCTCAAACCCAGCCAAGGGAACTGATGTTTCCCATCACAATCCGAAGTTTGATGTAGATGAAGATGTGCTTTGGGAAGGTTCTGCTGTGTTTGTAGCCATTGTGGAAGAGTTTTTGAATAAATAGGATAGTTTTTTGGAAGGTTTTCCGGTAATTTTCCGGTCATGGGGTTGGTTTAATCATTTTTATAAGCGCCGATATTAAATGCTGCATGGAGGTTACGGCCATGATACCTGCTGCAAGTGCCACAGCAAGTCCGACAGCGGCCTGGGCTTTTAAGAAAAATTGCGGCATATCATGCCGGAGAGCGGCATCCATTGCATAGTATAGTGATCCGCCGGGGATCAATGGAATAACTGTGGGCATTAAAATAACGGTGGAAGGTGTTTTTAATATTCTTGCCCATATTTCTGAATAAATTGTGATCAGGATCGCCACAAAGAAAAAACCTAAAAATTCATTATTTATAAAATGAAGGAATATCAGATACACAGCCCAGAAAACAGCACCTCCAATTGCCGGGATCCAGATCCGCAGTCCTCTGATGTTGTAGATGATAGAAAATCCCAGAGAACCGAAAAATGCTGAAATGACAGAGATAAGTTCCTGATTCATAAGATACCTCCAAGCAGTATTTTTGAAAAAATAAATCCGGCAGCAATGCAGATGGCAGTGATGATCGCTTCTGAAAAGTGTAAAAGTCCGCTGATCATATCGCCACTGATGAAATCACGGAAAGAGTTTGTCATCAGGACACCGGGAATTAAAAGCATGATATTTCCGATCATGATCATTTCTACATGATGTCCGAGACCGATATAGTGGGTAAGGATACATACCATACCGGAGATCATGGAACACAGGATATTAGAAAAAATGGCTTTCATTTTTATTGCGGTAAATGCGTACAATGTTATCCGGATCAGTGCCCCCACAAACATGGCAGAAAAACTGTCCAATAGATTTCCGCCGAAGAAGATCGCAAATGCACCGGCTGTCATTGCGTAAATAAGGCATTGGACCACAGGAGGATAGACAGGTCCGTTTAATATAAGTGCATATTCCCGGTTGATCCTTTCTAAAGGTGGTTTTGTTGAACATATCAGCCGGGAAAGATTATTTAACCGGTCCAATTTCCACATATCTGTTCCATAGCTTAATATCCGCCGGGTCTGGGTGATCCATTTATGGTCTTTTGTTTCTAATGTCACGATGATGCAGGATGCAATGGAAAATATATGGCTTTGTCTGATACCGTAAGCTGCACAGATCCTGCGTATCGTATCTTCTACACGGCTGATTTCTGCACCACTCATTAAAAGTTGTTCTCCAATATTAATGGCGCAGGTCAATACTTCTTCTCCAGTCAGCTGATCAATGACGGCGTGTCCGTCATTTTCTTGTTTTATCTGCATTTTGCTACCCCTTTTTGCCAAGATCTCAGGAACGATCTGTTGGTAATTGCTTTACATTCATTATACGGAGCAGGTGATTTTTTTACAAGTACCTGTCAGATACAGGACCATTGAACATTTTTCATCAAAAGTTGAATGGAATTGCCGGATTTGGATAGGAAGAGGCATAGCTTATAATATGTTTCTGGAAAATTTCTGCAGCAGGAGAAAGGGCTACATTCTTCTTTTGCAGCAAAGCAATATGGCGGAATTGTCGTGGATGAAAAGAGTAGACATTTACCGGGGAGGTTGTTCCTTTTAATACCAGGCGTCCTAAAATACAAAATCCTAAACCCGCAGATGCCATTGCAACCAGTCCGGCATCGTCAGTGGCTGTAATAGTGGAATTTGCATTTAAGTGAAGTTTTTCAAGAACACTGCGGGATTCTACACCATAGTCCTGATCGCTGATAATGAAAGCAGAATTTTGCAGTTCCTCTGCAGTAATGATCCCGGGCGTACTTGTGTGAAAATCAGAATTTGCCACACAAACCATTTCATCTTCATAGATGACGGTAGAACTGATGGCAGAGGAACTGATAGTATCACAAGAGTAGTAAGAACTAATACCAATATCGATCTCATTTTGCTCCAGTTTTTTTACGATCTGGGCATTATTAATACCTGCAAATATATGGATCTGTATGTCAGGATAATGATGCCGGAAATTATTCACAAGTTCAGGGATCCAGTTAATACAGATACTGGAGCAGGTTCCAAGGCGGACATTGCCAGAGGCCAGACCATTGATCGCAGCGATTTTTTCATTGAAATGCTGGTGGTTTTGTATAACAGCATATGCAAGGGGAAGAAGGGCAGCTCCGTTGTCTGTAAGTTCGATCCCATGTGTATTTTTTATGAATAATGGAAAGCCTATCTCACGTTCTATGCGGGAAATGGCATGGCTGATAGCAGACCTGGTCAGGTAAAGCTTATCAGAAGCCAGGCTCATATTTTTCAGTTCGGAAACAGTTGTAAAAATAATGTAATCAGATAATGTCATAGTAATCCCCTCCCTGTTAAAAATTATAATTCCTGCACAAACAAATGTAAATAAGAATGGTGAATTTTGTTCAACTTAATATGAATATATAGCAATTCCATTCACAACAAGACTATGTTACAGTTAAGAAGTCGATAGAAAAACGAAAAGGTATACTTGCTCGAGAAGGTATTTCTAACAAACGGAGGGGAGACAAAATGAAGACAACAAGCAGTTTTTTAGATCTGCCGCAGTCAGGAATCAGAAGAATGTATGACCTGGCAAAAAATAAAAAAGATACTGTAAGTTTTGTTCTTGGTGAGCCAGATTTTGTGACACCAAAGCACATTATTGAAGCTGCAAAGAAAAAACTGGATGAAGGGTGTACCCATTATACGGATAATGCAGGCATTTTACCGCTGCGCCAGGAAATTTCCAGAGCTTTAAAACAGTATGACAAGGTAGATTACGATCCAGAAGGTGAGATCGTAGTGACGGTAGGCGGAATGATGGGAATGTATATGGCGATTCTTGCCCTTGTTAATCCTGGGGATGAGATCCTGATCGCAGATCCGTCTTATACCAATTATGTAGGTGAGATTGTGATGAACCGTGCAGTTGCAGTACCTGTACCTGTGTATGAAAAGGATAATTTTAACTTTACTTATGAAAATCTTAAAAGTAGAGTGACAGATAAAACCAAAGCCATTATCCTTAATTCTCCCTGCAATCCTACGGGGGGCGTTGCAACAAGGGAAACCATGGAGACCGTTGCAAAAGTAGCTTTAGAATATGATCTTTATGTGATCTATGATGCTGTATATAAACATCTTATCTATAATGATACAGATTATATTAATATTGCAGTTTTAGATGGAATGAGAGAACGCACTATTTATGTAGATTCTTTTTCTAAAACATATGCCATGACAGGCTGGCGTCTTGGATATATGGCGGGACCAAGAAATATCCTTTCCAGACTGCCAAAGTTGCAGGAAAATATGCCTTCCTGTCTTCCTGAGTTTGTACAGTATGCAGGAATTGAAGCGTTAAAAAATGGCGATGAAGATATTGCAATGATGAACAGACAGTATGCAGAAAGAAGAAAACTTGTTCTGGAGCGGATCAATGGCATCAAAGGTTTATCCTGTACACCGCCAAACGGAGCCTTTTATGCATTTGTAAATATTAAAGAAACAGGGATGACTTCTGTGGAATTTTGCGAGAAACTTCTGGAGAAAGAAGGCGTTGTAACAGCTCCCGGATCAGCATTTGGAGAACAGGGCGAAGGATATGTGCGTCTTTCCTATGCAACATCCATGGAGCAGATTAACCGGGGGATGGACCGGATCCAGCGGTTTATGGAAAGTATTATGTAAATATACAGGTAAATGCCTGAATTTCACCAGACCGCCTGATCGTTATGGGGGAGTTTGCCGGTAGTGCTTATCCTTATAGGCGGTGGCATGCGGTATTTCTGCTTATAATATGTTTGAAAAGACTGGTATGTGGATCGTGCCAAATTTTATTATATAAATCCGATGGGATGACTTACAGTGATATCGTTTTCCTTGTGGTATATTAGGACATTATCATAAATGGTTCATAAAAGAGAAAATGCCAGAAAAATTTTGTTTGACTTTTTGAAAAACAGGAAATATAATTACAACGAACGAGTAGCAGGTGAGCGTAAATCCAGTTTACATGCTGCTCGTTTTTATTTTATTAAATATAGAATATTGCCATGAAAAAGTGTGTAGCCTGTCAGCGTAAGTCCAGCTTATAAGACAAGGTACGCACTTTTTTTGTGCGGAAAAGAGAGGAGTTAAAACAAAATGGCGGAAAGCAACAAAATGAAGGATATGCCGGTGAATAAGCTGATGGTCCAGATGGGAATCCCGATGATCTTATCTATGGCATTGCAGGCGGTCTACAATATTGTAGACAGTGCATTTGTAGGAAATATGAGAGTGGGCAGTGAGGCAGCATTAAATGCATTGACACTGGTATTCCCGGTCCAGATGCTCATGGTAGCAGTGGGAATCGGAACAGGTGTCGGAACTAATGCACTTCTGGCAAGGACACTTGGACAGGGAAACAATAAAAAAGCAGCAAAAGTAGCAGGAAACAGTCTGTTCCTGGGAGTGATCATTTATGTGGTTTGTTTATTGTTTGGCATCTTTGGAGTGAAAGCATACATTTCATCCCAGACAGTAGATGCAGAAGTTTTTCAGATGGGTGTCAGTTATCTGCGGATATGCTGCGTGATCTCTTTTGGAATTATTTTTTTCTCTTTATTCGAAAAGTTATTACAGGCAACTGGACGATCCCTTTATTCCACAATTGGTCAGGTGGTCGGAGCTGTTGTAAATATTATTCTTGATCCGATCATGATCTATGGTATTGGACCTTGCCCGGAAATGGGAGTGAAAGGCGCGGCCTATGCAACGGTAATTGGTCAGGTAGCATCCGCAGTATTGCTGCTTATATTTCATATAAGGCTGAATAAGGAATTCGGGCATGGAGCGAAATATATGAAGCTAGATGCAGGTGTTATAAAAGAAATCTATGCAATCGGACTTCCGGCGATCATTGCACAGGCATTGATGTCGATTATGGTTTATGTAATGAATCTGATCCTGAAATTCAATCCGTCAGCACAGACAGCATATGGTTTGTTCTATAAGGTGCAGCAGTTTGTTCTCTTCCTTGCATTTGGTCTGCGTGATGCGATCACTCCGATCCTTGCATTTGCTTATGGAATGAGAAGTAAGAAGAGAATAAAGGATGGAATCAAATATGGTCTGATCTATACGATTGCATTAATGATTCTTGGAATTGCCATTACAGAGATTTTCCCTGGGGCGTTCGCGACACTGTTTAATGCAGGACAGTCAAGAGAATATTTTATCGGAGCAATGAGGGTAATCTCAGTCAGCTTTCTGTTTGCCGGAATCAATGTTGCTTATCAGGGGTATTTATCAGGCATTAGATGGCGGCTTGGAATCACTGGTTATTTCACTTTTGAGACAGCTTATTATCATATTGCCATTGGCGGGAATCTTTTCATTATTTGTCAGAAATGGTCAGATGGGCGTTACATTGATCTGGTGGGCATTTCCGGTCACTGAAGTGATCGCATGTCTGGCTGGATATGTATTTTTAAAGAAAATCAGAAAAAACAGAGTTAATACTTTAATTTAAGGAGGAACTGGAAATGGCAAAAAAAATCATTACAATCAGCAGAGAATTCGGAAGCGGCGGACGTTTTATCGGAGAAGAAGTAGCAAAGAAACTTGGAATTGCTTATTATGATAAAAATATCATTAATGACATTGCAGAAGAGTCAGGTCTGTCTCCGGATTATATCCAGGAAAAAGCAGAGCTGTCTCCGAAGAAAGGATTATTTGCATATGCATTTGCTGGACGTGATATCACAGGAAAATCAGTAGAAGACATGGTGTATGAGGCACAGAGGAAAGTTATTTTAGAACTGGCTGAAAAGGAGCCTTGCGTGATCATTGGAAGAAATGCAGATTATATTCTGAAAGACCGGGATGATGTGCTGAATGTGTTTATTCATGGGGATATGCCGGAAAAAATACAGCGTATCACCCGTTTATACAATGTAGGAGAACAGAAAGCTGTCAAAATGATGGTAGATATAGATAAAAGACGTATGGTAAATTACAATTTTTATACAGACCAGAAGTGGGGAAAAGCCAGCAATTATACGTTGTGTCTGAACAGTTCAGAGATTGGATATGATAAGTGTGAAGCAATTATCATAGAATGCAGTAAATAAAAAGTATAGATGATCCTGGATTATTTATGGTTTTGCATATGAATGATCCAGGATTAATTAATGTTAAGTAATGCAGATCGTTGGTGCGGTCATCAACATTATTTTAGATCCCATCTTTATTTTTGGATATTTCGGTTTGCCGGCAATGGGAACCAGAGGTGCGGCAATTGCTACAGTGGCAGGTCAGATCATAGCAATGCTGTTGGGATTATATTTTAATCTGACTAAAAATACAGATGTGCAGTTTGATTTTAAATGCATTAAATTAGAAAGCTATTATTTTAAGGGGATTTGCACTGTTGGAATTCCAACGATTATTATGCAATCCATGTCCAGCGTTATGTGTTTTGGCATTAACAAACTTCTTCTGGATTTTTCAACAACTTCGACAGCCGTATTTGGAGCATATTTTAAATTACAGACATTTGTGTATATGGCGGTTTTTGGATTGAATAATGCTTTGATCCCGATCGTAGCATTTAACATTGGCGCAAAACATGCAGAACGGATTAAGAAAGTTATCCGGCTTAGCGGGGCGTATTCTGCTTTGATCGGACTGGTTGGTTTGATCATAATGGAGATGCTGCCGATACAGTTAATATCAGCATTTGCACCATCAGAAGAAATGTTTTTACTTGGTGTGACTGCATTGCGTATTTTGGGACTTAGTTTTGTGTTTGGAGGAATTTCTGTTATGACCTGCTATGCTTTACAGGGCTTTTCAAGAGGAATAGCCAGTCTTTTAATTTCCGCGCTAAGGCAGGTGATCATTTTGCTTCCACTTGCATCAATTATGGGTAAGATGATGGGGATCAATGGAATATGGTGGAGCTTTCTCGTCAGTGAAACAGTAACAGTTGCATTTGCAATCATTTATCTGGGAATAGCTGAAAAGAAAGAACTGTCATTTCTGGCCTCTATGCCGCTGGAACAGAGTATAGCCGAATAATGGCAGATCTGGAAAAAATGAAAGTGATGAGGTCATGGAATGTGACCTCATTATTATATGTGAACATATTCAATAAGATTATTGGAGCATAAAATTAGTATTGCTATTGTGCTGACATTCGCAAGGATTATGGCTTATGATATATGAAATAGAAGTATCCGAACAGGCTGACAGTGATTTGAGAGGAATTTTTGAATATATTGCTTTTCTTAGAGTAATGTATGCCGGACGGGACATAGACAATCAGTTAAATCTCCACACAAAGCAATAAAGGATATGGTTTAAAGCAGTCTTTCCGTTATGATCGACTGCTTTTTTCATACTCAAAATCAGAAGAAAGGACTGAATTACGATGGAAGAATGTAGCGTATTGATTGAAACGACCAAATCAGCAGAGGATAAAACTTCTCGATGGTTTGATTTATCCATTGATTATGAGCTGTTCCGTGACCAGCTCGGTGTGGAAGTTTTTTATAAAAAATTAGCACTCACCTCTTGACATTGCTAATAATAAGTGTTATATTACAGCTAGAACAAAGGAAGGGAAACAGAAAGGAACAAAGAGGCAAAGAAGTAAGATGCCAAAGGTTCCGGGAAGTTTCCAGACATCCCCGGTTCCAGAAGATAACAAGTAAAATAAAACATAGAGAGTATAGGAAAAGGAGAGATGACTTATGTTAATGCCTAGTATTTTTGGAGAAGATTTATTTGATAACTTTATGAAGGATTTTCCATTTTTTGATGATAACACAGAAAGCAATGTAGAAAAGAAGCTGTACGGCCGCAGAGGTAAAAACCTGATGAAGACTGATATCAAGGAAACCGAAGGCGGTTATGAGCTGGAAATGGATCTGCCTGGATTTACAAAAGATGAGATCAAGGTATCCCTGGAGAATGGTTATATGACCATCAGTGCAGCCAAGGGACTTGATAAAGACGAACAGGATAAGAAATCTGGCCGTTACATTCGTAAAGAGCGTTACGCAGGATCCTGTGAGAGAAGCTTCTATGTAGGCGAAGACATCACAGAAGAAGATATCAAGGGTGAGTTCAAACATGGTATCCTGAAGTTGTTCGTTCCGAAGAAGGAAGCAAAGCCGGCAGTAGAGCAGAAGAAGTATGTTTCTATTGAAGGTTAATATGAAACAGGGAGCGGGAGCTGGTCAACTAAATAAGGTCATAAGGTTATAAATAAGAGCCGCCGGAAGAAGTGTAAAAGCTTTTTCCGGCGGCTTTTTGCTGCACCGGCAGCTGTAAAAGGGCCGACAGCTCCGCCAGACAAATAAAAGCATATGCAGAAGGAAAATTAGACTATAACCCGGATGTGCACTGCACTCATCATGAGCATGGAGAGGGACATTCCTGCGGAGAGTATCACTGTGGGGAACATCAGTGCCAGAATAAATAAAAGTGGGATTTAGTTTTTCGGCAATACGACTGTAAAGCAGCTTCCGCAGCCTTTTACACTTTCCACAGAAATATTTCCACCATGTGCCAGCACAATGGCTTTTACAATGGTCAGACCAATACCTGCGCCGCCGGTTTTGCGGTTGCGGGAGCGGTCGGTACGGTAGAAGCGTTCAAAGATCAGAGGAATATCTTCTTTAGCGATACCGATGCCCTGGTCTTTGACGGTCAGCTGCACGTTTTTGCCTAAATTGTGGATATCTATCAGGATCTGACCGCTTTCGGTGGAATATTTAACAGCATTGGATACCAGGTTGAAGATCACCTGGTGGAGCCGTTTCTGGTCTCCGGAGATAATAGCAGATTCACCTGTTACCATGCAGGTGAGTTTCTTTTTTGCCAGTTCCGGTTCAAAAGCAGTTTTTACTGCCTGAGCCAATTCTAAAAGGTCAACTGGTTCTTTCTCCAGAACCATATTGGAAGCCTCGATCTGGCGCAGTTTTTCCAGGTCAGAAATGATACCGGAGATCCGGCCGAGTTCATCATAGCAGCTTTGAAGCCGCTCTTTTGTAGGTTCCCAGACTTCCTCGATCATGGCTTCTAACTGGGAAGACACATTTGCCACCGGGGTGCGAAGTTCATGGGCTACATCGGAGGTCAGCTGTCTGCGGACGTCTTCCTGTTTTTCAAGATTTTCAGCCATATGGTCAATGGCCTGGCCAAGCTGGGCCAGTTCTAAGGCTGCGGCATTGGTTTTATCTGCTCCGTATCGGATCTGATAATTTCCCTCAGCGATCTTTTCGGCAGTTTCCTTTGCCTTTGTAAGAGGAACAGAAATCCGCTTTGCAAGGAGCATACCGGCGATCACTGCAAGGATAAGAGAAGAAATACCGGTGATAAACAGGATCTGGTTTAAAGAGTCCAGAAACTGGAAGTCACTTTCACTGAAATAATAAGGGCCGTAGTAGCTGATATCTGCATAACCGGCAATTTTATTGTCCTGGCTTAATGTATAGTGATAAGTGGAAAAACTGCCCTTAAGGCCGGGCCGCTTCTTCTCCATATTTGTATGGATGTCTTTCATGATCTGGTGGCATAGGGTCATGTCATGATTTTCGGCATCCCAGATGATATTTTTATCTTTGTCATACACTTTGATGATATATCCGTCTTTTAAAGCATACATTCCCACACCATGGATATAATCCAGGTTCCAGGTCTGGTTGCTGCTGTTATACTGGGACAGAAGTGTGGTGATCAGCTGTTCGGCAAAGGTCTCCCTCTGTCTGGCTACATATTTCTCAAACTGATGGCTGATCAGCAGATTGGCAGTGAGACTGATTACGGAAATAGTGATCAGGACGATTACTGCAAATCCGGCAGATAATTGTGTGCTTATCTTATGTTTTTTCTGCTTCATTGTATATTTCCCCCGAACTTGTATCCAATTCCATGAACTGTACACAGATAAATGGGATTTTTGGGGTCATCTTCTATTTTCTTTCTCAGATTTTTAATGTGGGTGTCAATCACCCGGTCATATCCGGAAAAATCCGTGTCGAAAGCGGAAGCAATCAGTTCGTCTCTTGTAAATACTTTTTGAGGATATCTGGTAAATGCAGATAAGATCTTCCATTCAATGGGGGTAAGTGAAATAGTTTCCCCTTTTTTTAACACTTCTTTCCGGTTATAGTCGATCACCAGATCCCCGGCATTCCATGAAAATTTTTCTGCAAGAGGCTTCAGGTCATGGTCTGACCTGCGCCATACTGCCTGGATCCTGGCATACAGGTTTTTCAGGCTGAAAGGCTTGGTGATATAATCGTCTGCTCCAAGGTTTAAACCATTTAACATATCATCTTCCATGGGGAGTGTGAAATAATATGGGCAACCAGAGAAAAGCCTGATTTCATGCGGGTTTGCGCGGCTTGACCTTTTCACCTCAACTTGTTTCTGCTTGTCATGGTGCGTTACGGCTAGCGTGTTTTCAGGGGTTAATGGCTTCTGGTTGCGCTCTATACTTAACCCACCACAGCGAAAGCTGATAGAGCAGAAAACAAAATAAGGAGGTACGAGGACAAGCCTGCGTATAGATTGTTGCTGCAATCTGTATACAGGCTTGTTGTTGTGCTATGAAGTAGGAAAGGTGAATAGTGAAAGACGAGCATGACAATTTAAGGAAAAAAACTGCTGGGATTGTGTATAAGCCTAGGACAAGAATAGAAACTATGGAATGACGGTTGGAGAGAAGTAATGGAAGAAAAAATCAGACTTGCGGTTTTTGGACAGAAACGTCTTTCGCGTGAAGGCGGGATAGAGATTGTTGTCAAAGAACTATGCACCAGGATGGCACAGAATGGTTGTGATGTGACTTGCTACAATAGAGCAGGCCATCATGTGAGCGGTGCAGAGTATGACAAAACAATTGAATATGATGGCATCCGTCAAAAGGTTGTTCCGACCATTGAGAAGAAGGGACTTGCAGCGGTAAGCTCTTCCTTTTTCGCAGCACTTTGTAGTGCATTTGGAAGATATGATGTGGTGCATATCCATGCGGAAGGTCCAGCTTTTTTCTGTTGGATACCAAAACTTTTTGGCAAGCGTGTAATCAGCACTATTCACGGTTTGGACTGGGCCCGCGAAAAATGGAAATTTGGCGTTGGATCAAAATTTATCCGGCAGGGTGAAAAAAATGCCGTGAAATATGCAGATGAAATTATTGTTCTAAGCAAAGGCGTTCAGAAATATTTCATGGAGACCTACGGAAGGGAGACACATTTTATCCCTAATGGCGTCAATCGGCCAGAGGTTCGGGAGGCAAAGCTGATCACGGATCATTTTGGACTGGAAAAGGATTCCTACATACTGTTCCTCGGTCGTCTGGTGCCGGAGAAAGGCATTCGATATTTGGTTGAGGCCTTCAAGAATGTCAAGACAGATAAAAAGCTGATCATCGCAGGCGGCTCCAGCGATACGGATTCCTTTATGGAGGAATTGAAAGAACTGGCGAAGTGTGACGATCGGATTCTCTTTACTGGGTTTGTGCAGGGAGCAATGCTGGATGAACTATACAGCAATGCTTACATTTACACGCTGCCGTCTGATCTGGAAGGAATGCCATTAAGTCTGCTGGAGGCAATGAGCTACGGCAATTGCTGTCTGGTATCCGACATTCCAGAGTGCGCAGAGGTTGTGGAAGATAAGGCATTGATTTTCAAAAAGTCGGATGTAAAGGACTTGCAAGAAAAATTGCAAGATGCTTGTGACCATCCTGAAATGGTTATGAAAATGAAGAATCAGGCAGCTGACTTTATCTGCGAGAAATATAACTGGGATGAAGTTGTAAAGAAAACGATGAAACTGTACAGGAGAAAATAATAGATGAGAGTATTGATAATAAATAAATTTCTATATCCAAACGGCGGGTCAGAGACGTACATATTCAAATTGGGTGAGGCACTGGAACAGCATGGACACGAGGTTCAGTACTTCGGTATGGAGCACGAAGGCCGCTGCGTGGGCAACCGGGTCAATGCTTATACATCTGATATGGACTTCCACGGCGGCAGCAAGCTGAGCAAGCTGACCTACCCAATCAAGACCATCTACAGCAAGGAAGCACGGGTGCAGCTGAGAATAGTTCTGGACGACTTCAAGCCGGATGTCTGTCACTTGAACAACTTCAACTACCAGCTGACACCTTCCATCATCCTGGAAATCGTGAAGTGGCGCAAGGAGACCGGAAGAGATTGTAAGATCATCTTCACGGCACATGACTACCAGCTGGTCTGCCCGAACCACATGCTGAACAATCCGAACACTCACCAGAACTGTGAGAAATGCCTCGGCGGCCACTTCGTGAACTGCATGAAAGGCAAATGCATCCACGGTTCCACGGCGAAATCTGCCATCGGCATGATGGAAGCAGAGTTCTGGAAGTGGAAGGGTACCTATAAGTACATTGACACCATGATCTGCTGCTCTGAGTTCATGAAGAGCAAGATGGACAGCAATCTTCTGTTTGCAACGAAGACCGTGGCAACGCACAACTTCATCGACAAGGTGGAGTGGAAGGAGACGGAGAAGAAGGACTACGTCCTTTACTTCGGTCGCTTCTCTGAAGAAAAGGGCATCGGCACACTCATCAAGGTCTGCAAGGAGCTGCCGGATGTTCAGTTCATCTTCGCCGGCACTGGCCCGCTGGAAGAAACGGTAAATGGTATTAAGAACATCAAGAATGTTGGTTTCCAGAAAGGCGAGGCACTGGAAAAGCTCATCCGTGAGGCACGGTTCTCCATTTACCCGTCTGAGTGGTACGAGAACTGCCCGTTCTCCGTAATGGAATCCCAGATGTATGGCACACCGGTTCTGGGTGCGAACATTGGTGGCATCCCGGAACTGATTCAGATCGGCAAGACCGGTGAACTGTTTAAGAGCGGCAACGCCGAAGACCTGAAGAAGAAGGTTGAGAAGCTCTGGGGTGATAAGAAGCTGTGTGCGGAGTACAGTGCGAACTGTAAGGACATCAGCTTCGATACTATCGATGAGTATTACGAGAAAATTATGAAAGTTTATAGATAAAAAGAGAGATAGAGGTATTAGAAAATGGCTAACAATAACGAAAAGAAACTGAATGGTACTGTCATCGTTACTTATCGCTGCAACGCTCGTTGCTCTATGTGCAACCGTTATAAAGCACCTTCCAAGCCGGAAGAGGAAATCAGCATTGAGACCATCAAGAAGCTGCCGAAGATGTATTTCACCAACATTACCGGTGGTGAGCCGTTCATCCGTACTGACCTGAAGGATATCGTGCGCGAACTGTACAAGAAGTCTGACCGTATCGTTATTTCCACCAACGGTTTCTTCACTGACCGTATCGTTGACCTGTGCAAAGAATTCCCGCAGATCGGCATTCGTATCTCTATCGAAGGTCTGGAGCAGACCAACAACGAGATCCGTGGTTTGCAGAACGGCTACCAGCGTGGTTATGGCACGCTGAAGAAACTGCGTGAGATGGGCATGAAGGACGTTGGCTTCGGTATGACCGTTCAGGACAAGAACGCTCCTGACCTGGTTCCGCTGTACAAGATCTCCGACGAGATGGGCATGGAGTTCGCAACTGCTTCTCTGCACAACAGCTTCTACTTCGTTGAGGCTAAGAACATCATCCACGACCGTCCTATGGTTGCTAAGAATTTCGAGAATCTGGTCAATGAACTGCTCCGTAGCAACAGCCCGAAGAAGTGGTTCCGTGCTTACTTTAACCACGGCCTGATCAACTACATCTACGGCCAGAAGCGTCTGCTGCCTTGCGACATGAGCTTTGATACCTTCTTCATCGACCCGTATGGCGATGTTATGCCTTGCAACGGGACCAAGGACAAAGAGGTTATGGGTAACCTGAATAATCAGACTTGGGATGAGCTGTGGAACAGCCCGGAGGCAGAGAAGGTTCGTGCAAAGGTTCGCTGCTGCGACCGTGACTGCTGGATGATTGGTTCTGTCAGCCCTGCTATGCACAAGTATATCTGGAAGCCTGCCATTTGGGTTCTGGTTCACAAGTTCAAGGCTCTGTTCACTAAACATCCGTACAGCATGTACGAGCTGAAAATTTGCCGTGACTACCGCGATGGCAAAGTCACCAAAGAGGATCTGGACAAGTGCAGTACTTGCGATATGAACTGTGTGATCAACAACGGTCTGAGTGAGGCGAGCAAGGAGCAGCTGAAGCATAAGACTGGCGAGGAAATCGTGGATGCTGATATCGCACAGCAAATGAAGAAATAAGAGGTTACTATAGTGATTGGAGTTTGTATTAAATATTTTCATGAGAATTATGGTGGAATGCTTCAAGCGTACGCAACGGTTTCCATGCTAGAGGCTCGCGGACTGGATTATGAGCTGATTCAGTATGAGAAGAAGCGCACTCCAATTGGAGTGATTAAGTCACTTCCGCGCTTGTTGAATGGTGTACTTCTCAATGATAAGTACGAAGCATTTCTGAAAAGAAAGGTATGAAGCAGCATCCAGAGTTCGCAAAAAATGATGCTATTCGAATGAAAGCCTTTCGTAAGTTTAAAGAGGTGCACTTCACAAAGCTCTCTCCGGTGTTTAAAGGGTATGATGCTTTGAGCAATGGTGCAAGACGATACTCGGCAGTTGTAACAGGAAGTGATCAGTTGTGGTCACCTGCTGGTTTGCCTACTAATTATTATAATTTGCAGTTTGTACCGGATGACATTCGGAAAATTTCATATGCTTCAAGTTTTGGCGTAAAGAATATTCCTTGGTATCAAAAGAAAAGAACCGCAGCATTCTTAAATCGAATTGATTTCATTAGCATGCGCGAAAATCGAGGAAGCGAGATAGTAAAAGAACTTACGGGTAAAGACGTACCAACAATTCTGGATCCTGTATTCATGTTCGATAAGGAAGGTTGGGAAAAACTGATTCCTGTAAAAGAGAAATCACAGAACCATATATTTTGCATATTTCCTGGGAGAGACAGCAGAACATCGTAAAGCGGTGGAAAATGCTGCTAGGAAGCTGGGGTGTAAGATTGTAGCTTTAAGACATCTGGATCAGTACGTTCCAAATGATGAGAATTTTGGGGACATTGCTTTATACGATGTTGCTCCAGATAGATTTCTGAATCTGCTACGTGGCGCATCTTATATATGCACGGATTCATTCCATGGCTCCTGTTTCTCAATTATTCATAGGATTCCATTTGTAACATTTAACCGTTACGCAGAAGGATCAAAGCATTCTAAGAATTCTAGAATTGATACACTCTGTGGGAATCTTGGTCTGCAGGATAGAAGATATAATGAAAATACTACGTTGGATAAACAATTAATGACCTCGATTGATTGGGATGTAGTAAAAGATAAACTAATAAATTTAAAATGTGATACAAATATGTACTTGGATAAGGCTTTTTGCGGTATTAAGTAATTAGTCAATCAAGATAGATAATAAAAGGTAGCGTTGTGCTTGGATGAATTTAGTATCAGACTATTGGCTGTAATAGATGATGGTTATATGATCTAATTAGAACTATACAAAAGGAAGAGATATGAAAAAAGTGTTAATTGTAGCCTCGACAAGTGGCTTTATAAAAGGTTTTTTGCTATCAGATGCAAAAATGTTGCAGGAACTGGGATATGAAGTTCACTGCGCTGCAAATCATAAGGCAATGGTAACCTTTAAGGCGGAGGAACTATTTCCAAAATATAATATTATTTTCCATCAAGTGGATTTTCCACCTAATCGTCCATTGAGTCGAGAAACATTATCTGCAGCTCGGCAATATCTGGATATAGTAAATAATATAGACTTTGATTTGATTCATTGTCATTCTCCTATCGTTGGTGCAATCGTAAGACTCCTCGGAGTAAAATATCGAAAAAATGGTGGGAAAATTATCTATACAACACATGGATTGGCGTTTTCTAAGGATAGCGGTTGGAAAAGTAAACTATTCTATGGAACTACAGAATGGTTATGCGCTAAACTATGCGATAAGGTTATTACTATTAATCATGATGATTTTAATATGATGAAAAAACTGAGCCCTAGGAATACTGTGTACATAAATGGAGTAGGTGTTAATACTGAAAAATTTCATCATGTTAATATAAATAGAAACGAATATCGGGAGAGTCTTGGCATTACTGCTGAACAAAAGATGGTGCTGACTGTTGGGGAAATTTCGAAAAGAAAGAATCAAAAAGTTATAGTTAAGGCGTTATCTAAGTTGGATAATAGTTATGTGTTTGTGATTTGTGGAAAGGTTATGAACGATAGTGCTATTTATAACGAACTTCTCGAAATAGCGGAGCAATTACATGTGAATTTGAAATTTCTAGGTTTCAGAAGTGACGTTCCGGAAATCTTAAAATGTGCTGATGTATTTGTGCTACCGTCATTAAGAGAGGGACTTTGCTTTGCTGGTGTTGAAGCGTTAGCGTCAGGTATTCCTGTTGTTGGATCGAACGTGAAAGGTGTAAAGGATTTTATCGTTGATGGAGAAACGGGATATCTAAGTGATCCCTATGACGCAGATATGTTTGCAAAAAAAATAGAACTGGCATCAAGTCGTGGGCAGCGTAAGAAAATGGAAAGCAAATGTATTGAAAAGGCAGAAGAATTTAGTGCTACTGTTTCACATGGACAAATGAGTGCTATTTATGAAGAGGTTCTGAATATAAGATAAATATCCTCAATAAAAAGATAAGTTTGAAGTCGTTATTAGAATGACTATCATAGATGCGAGAAGGTGATTCTCAAATATGGGCGCGAAGTTTTATCTATGTTTGAAAAATAATTCCATTTGTAAATATACGATGCTGCTGGAATACGTAGAGTCCAATAAAGGAAAGGCAGAATAACAATAATGAGCGATGAAAAGCAAAAGAGAGTTCTTGTTGTTGCTCCACTCAGGGTTGGTGGAGTGACTTCAATGATGATTAATATTCAAAAACGAATTAATCGAGAACAATTAAATTTTGATTATTTGGTATTTCATGATATTAAAGAACCTCGTGAAGATGAAGTATATGCGATGGGGAGTAAGAAGCTAGTTGCTAGTGCAGATGATGTAAAATGGCAGCCTAAACGGTTTATTTCTAGACTTTTACGTATAAAAAAAGTATGCAAAGAAAATAAGATTAAGGTGCTACATTATAATGCGGATACACCTATGGCGGTATTTAATATATTGGCTGCAAGGGCTGGCGGAGTAAAATATGTAACAATTCATAGTCATAATGCAGGATTCGAAGATCGCTCTAATTGGTTTGCTCGTTTTTTGTGTTTGGGCCTAAAACCTCTTATTCCATTAGTCTGCAATTCATATTGGGGTGTTCAGAGAAGGCTGCTGAATTTTTATTGCCATCAAAAGTGATTAAAGAAAAAAAATATTGTGTCTTAAAAAACGGTATTGAATTGTCAAAATTTAGATTTCAAAGTGAAATCCGGGAGAAAATAAGAAAATCTCTTGGTGTGGAAAATAATTTTGTCATAGGTCATGCTGGAAGATTCTCCACACAAAAAAACCATACATTTCTCTTGAAAATCTTTAAATACATTTATGATATTGATGATGCTGCTGTTTTAATTTTGTTTGGAGTTGGAGAATTGTTGGATGACATTAAATCTGAGGCAAACTGTCTAGGAATTTCTGATCGCATAATTTTTATGGGGCATCTTCAGAAATGGAAAAATGTATATGGCAATGGATGTGTTTGTGATGCCTTCACTTCATGAAGGGTTACCTGTTACAGGAATAGAGGCACAGGCAAGTGGTTTGCCATGCGTATTTGCGGATACTATTACGAGAGAAGTTGATATTACGTCAACATCAAAATTCTTGTCATTAAATATGGACGCCGCTATTTGGGCAAAGAACATTATGGAATGTAAAGGGAAGGAAAGAGTTGATTCTTTGAAACTCTTAAAACAAGAAGGGTATGATATTGAAGATACTGCGCATATGGTTGAGAACTTTTATTTGAAGATTCAGAATTAGAGAACATTCGCGTGTTGAAAACACAGAATCTTAAAAATACATAGAGTGAATGTACAGAAATTCAACAATTCTTGTGATTTGTATAAATTGATCGCATCGACAAACTAACACAAACATAGTTAGAATTAGAAAGATAAGAGGTTGATAGAGTTTAATACTATTCAAAATAATCGGGTGGAAAGCAGATTGATTTTTAGAAGGTGTCGAGTGTTGATATAGATATTTCTGCATTTATCCTTTAGGGTTCTTAGAACAGGGTAACTCAATCAAACATATCAATAAATTAAAACCAGCAAAAGAGACTGTAGTTTCCGTAACCGTATTGGAGACTTTTGCAGAAAGGTGATTTATAGAAAATGAAAGTTCGAAAAAGTACTTTATTCATGTATATAATTACTATTGCTTTGATTGCAGGATCGTCTGCGTATATCAAGACAAATCATACAGCAAGTATGGCAATAAATGGTATTGAAGCTATAGCAGTTGTGTTTTTGATTCTTGAAGAGATAAAAAATAAATCATTTAACGCTTATTCCTATGCAATGATTGCTTTTTATGTATCATTGGGAATTTCAACATACCTTGGTTCTAGTGAATATAAAAGCTATATTGTTTATTTTGTTCAGGCGTTGACGGCAACTCTGTTTGTCGAAGTAGCGTTAAAAAGGAAGAAAATTGAAGCAGTTGTTGTGATTAGGAATGTGTTATTCTTTTTTTTGCTAATTAACTTGATAACACTTATTTTATTTTCACAAGGATTAGGAGTGTATGGATATAACGAGTCAAGTGATAACTATTATTATTTTTTAGGCTTGAGAATTGCATTTACACCATTTATTCTCACGGAATTGCTTTTATCACATATCGTAGATTATCTGCAGGAAAAAAAACTATCTTCATTTACAAGAATGTCCTTTGCTGTAGGGCTACTTACCCTTTTATAGAAAAATTGCGACAGGCTTGCTTGCAATTGTTATTATTTATGCGCTGATGTTCTTGGTAAGGCGAAAAAATATTAAATTAAATATGTGTGCGATTTATCTCATTTATGCGATTGGTTTTATCCTTATCGTTGTCTATAACATTCAGTACAAGCTGCCGTTCTTTTCATATCTTTTAGAAGATGTGATGCATAAAGATTTAAGCTTTGATAACAGAACAACCATCTGGGCATCCACAATAGCAGCATTTTTGAAACAACCCTTATTTGGGTATGGTGTAACTGGTGGAGGCGGCGTTTTAGTTGAATTTAAGTATCGTGTGGCTACGTTATCTGCTCACAATCAGATCTTAAATAATCTTTATGAAGGTGGTATGGTTTCATTTGTTTTTTTCGTGATTATGTTTGGCGTTGTGGCAGAAAAAATCAAAAGTGTTTTTCACTAAAATTGAATAGACTTTATTCATGTTTTCTTATAGGTTACTTAATGATTATGTTTACGGAAGTTCAGACAACGAAAGCTCTGCTTTTTATTACATTGTCGATTATTGCAAATACAGATAAATTAATTGAAGAAAATTAAGGAGATAATAAACGTGAAAATAGGACTGTTAACAATACATAACACTCAAAACTATGGATCTCTTTTACAAACATATAGTACTTATAAAGCACTTCACAAGTTGGGATTAGATATCGATTTAATTGACTATCGAAACGATGCAATTACTAGAAGAGAGAAACCAAATGATTTGGTAGAATCCATATCGGTAAAGCAGATTGTAAAATATTTCATATGGGGTAATGCTCAGAAGAGAAAATATAATTCGATCATGCAATTTCTCAAAGAAAACACATCGATGAGTCCAGAATACGATAAAACCTCTATTGTAAATGCCAATAAGGTATATGAGGGTTTTATTGTTGGTAGTGATATTGTATGGGGAACAAATATTACTGGCAGAGATATGACTTATTTTTTGGATTTTACATCTGATGATAAGAAAAGATATTCGTTTTCATCTTCAATAGGTACAAAATGGACATCGGAAGAGAATGATATGATTAAACCACTCCTACAGAGATTTGATAAGATTTCTGTTCGAGAAGAGTTGGCATCAGAATGGATTGAAGAATTAATGGGCGAGAAACCTACAGTTACTTGTGATCCTACGGTATTATGGGAGCCAAGCTTTTGGAATAAATTTGTGTTAGATGGGTATGCCCCTAAAGGGAAATATGTTCTTATATATGCAGTGAATCCAGATAAAAGAAATATATCGGATGGTATCGAGTATGCGAAAAAGAAAGGTATTCCGGCGTATTTTATTAATTTTTACACACCGATAAGAGGAACAAAAACAATTAGACCAACGAATGTGAAAGAATGGATTACATTGTTTGCAAAGGCGGATACTGTATTTTCGGCTTCTTATCATGGGTTGCTGTTTTCTTTGTATTTCAAAAAGAATGTTTTCTTCTATAATAGAGGAGAAAAGTCGAGAATGATTTCACTGTCAAAATCATTAAAAATTGAAAATCGAGAGGGAAATGCTGAAAATATTGAAAAAGATAGCCCTATTGATTATGCTACTGTGTGGAAAAAACTGGAACAGAAGCGAACTGAGTCTTGGAAAGTTTTAGAATCGATGTTTAACTAATAGAGCTGAAGCGTGATTATCAAGAAATCATCGGGAGGTGTTAAAATGGAAGAAACAATAACCAAAGAAAATAGGGGCAAGCAAGCATTGAAGTCTGGAGTATGGTATACTATTTCTTCTATCTCTGTTAAGGCTATTCTTATTATAACCACACCATTGTTTACGCGTTTGATGACTACAGCAGAATATGGTGCATCTTCAACATTTACAACATGGTTTACTGTACTGAATGTTATTTGCTCTCTTAATTTATGGTATAGCGTCGGAAGAGCAAAGTTGGATTTTCCTGGGAAGTTGGAAGAGTATGTTGCATCTGTTATGCTATTGGCATTGCTTTTTTGTTCAATTCTTGGTGGTGCAGCATTTTTGCTATTAGATCAGGTCACGGTTTGGCTGGAGATGGATAAAGCATTAGCGATTGCTTTGATCATTTATTTATTGGCATATCCAGCTGTTCAGTTAACACAAACTAAATTTAAGTATCAATACAATTATAAAGGAAATATTTGGATTACAATTTATACAACGGTCGCAACAACGGTTCTTTCCTTGATATTTGTTTTGCTTATTCCATCGCATCGAGCTTTAGGTAAATCACTTGGAGCTGTTGTGTCATCAGTATTATTTGCAATCGGAGTTTGGCTTTTTTCGTTTAAAAGACGATATGTTAAAGTAAAAGTAGAGTATTGGAAATATGGATTGTTAATTTCTGTTCCTTTGATTCTTAATTCTATCTCATTAAATATCCTTGCACAGTCAGACAGAATTTTTATAACTAAATTTTGCGGTGCTGATTTTACCGGTATCTATAGTCTTGCTTACAGTTATGCAATTTTAATTAATATTGTGCTTAATGCAGCGAATGAAGCTTGGTTGCCTTGGTTCCACGATTCATTAAATGATAATCTAAAGGATGAAATTCGTAAAAATGTAAAACCTCTAATTGTTTTTGGATGTTGGTTTGGTGTTGGATGCATTGCGATAGCCCCAGAAGCAATCGCTTTGCTGGGAGGAAGCGCATATATGAAAGGAATTTGGGTGGTTCCTCCGGTAACTGTAGGTGTTGTTTGTAGTTATATTTTTCAACACTATGAGCATATTGAACTGCATTTAAAGAAGACTTGGTATATTTCCTTTGGAACTATTATGGCCGCTGGGATTAATATTGTATTAAATTATATATTCGTACAGCGTTACGGCTTTGTAGCTGCAGCTTACACAACACTGTTTTGCTATTTTATTTTGATGATTTTGCACCACTTTATTAGTAGATATGTACTTAAGTTGCATTTATATGATGATAAATTTATGTATTTGTCTGTCGTAGTTACGTGTATTTTTGGCATAATATTTATGGCTTTATATAATAAACCTTGGATATTGAGATGGATTTTAATTTCTGTTATTAGCCTTGGTTATCTCTGGATTAATAGGAAACTTTTTAAATCAGTAATATCGAAATTTGCGTCTAGAAAAAGATAAATTGTAGAAGGAGATGATTGCGTGTATAGAAGGAATAGAAGACACAAAAAGTTTTCTAATCTTGCGCTTGCTATTCTGTGTATAGTGGCTATTATTACATTAGGTACACTTTTATATATTAATGATAAACAGGAAAAAGAACAACAAATCAAATATGAGCAGATAGCTCGCGAGGAACGAGAAAAACAAAAGAAAATAGAAGATCAAAGTAATATCACATTAACACAGGATAATATCGCGTTTCTTGATGATAGTGAAGCTGAAGAAATGGTTTCAACGGAGAGAATGATACAAATAGCAAGATTTACATCTGGCTATTTGAATAAGGCATCCGTGAATTTTTCTTTGGACGAAATCGATGTTGAAAATTACTCAGATAGTGATTTGAATATGTTGGTTTTTTCTGCATATTCAGAAAAGACTGCAGAAGCAATTAATGTTCGCATTGGGACAGAATCAAGTAAATATTTTATTAGTAAAGAGAAAAGTGTCTTTTATTTGCCAATCTCAAATCTTGGGAAGATAAGCATTTCGTTGGATGGCGATTTTCAAAATACATATATTGGCGATATTGGTATTTATAAAATGAGTAACCCAGACATTAGATTATGTAGATATGGGCAATATAATTTGGGAGAAAGTAAAGAATTTCAACTTTCAAATGTAGATAGCACTGCGTGTAGAGATCTTGTTATTTCGGGAGACTATAATTACGTTCTATTTAAAAATGAATTAAGAGTTCAAGGAAAGAATGACGAGGTTATAGGCACGTTATCAGGACTAGGTAATACTGTGCACATGTGTGCTGTAAACGAGAAGACATTAGCAATTACTGCTCGAGAAAACGATGTATATTTGGTAGATGTTAGTGATGCGGCTAATCCGAAAATCGTATCCACTTATGACGGAATGGATTTGGAAACAGGGATTTCATCGAACGGTCAGTATCTATTCATTTGTAGTAGATATTACGGTGTTGAGATTGTTGATATTTCGAACATTAATAGACCGATAACATGTTCAGTTGTATATACAGGAGGAGAGTGCATTGAATGTGCAATTGAAGGCAGTAAATTATATATTAGTAATTGGAATCTAAAAAAAGTATTTGTATTTGATGTATCTAATCCTAATAAACCAGTTGAATTATATAATATTTCTACAGACGGAAATCCATATGGAATAGAAGTTGTGGATAATAAGATCTTTGTTGCGACCGGTCACCATTCTGCTGGAAATTATACTTCTGTGAAGTCTGGTGGCTATGGAGCAGGCCATGGATTTGAAGTGTATGATATCTCAGGTGAGCAGGCAACTTGGATTTCAACGTCTAAAATAGATGGACGTTTGTATTATGCTGCTGACGATAGTTGGGGAATATATATAGATGGCAACTATGCGTTTTTATCCAGTACATACGCAGGAGTGTTTGTATATGATATTTCTGACATATCAAATCCTAAAAGAGTTGGTAAAGCTGAGGTACGAATTGCTAATGGAACGGATAAATACTCATATTATGAAAGTGATAGATATATTTTTCCGTATAATCCTGAGGAATATATAGATGATACTTTTGCAAAGATTGCATTTGATGATGGAACAGTATATCTGGCAGGACAAACTACTGGTTTATATAAAATGCCTTTCGCAGAATCTATGTATCTGGATACGGAGAACAGAGACACATTGGAAGATAATGACGGAGAGTATTTTACAAGTTTCAAGGAAATTAAAACGTATAAATTAAACTCATCTGTTGTGACAACGAAAAGTTGCGTAAATGCAATATGTGAATATAATGGTTATGTCTTTTTGGGATGTGGCGATAATGGAATTGATGTACGGGATATAGATGGTAACGAGTTGTTTTCTGTGGATACCTCAGGTCCTGTTCAGGATCTTAAAATAGAGGGAGACTATTTGTATGTCGCAGAAGAAAATTATGGAATTGAGGTATATTCGGTTGATAAGAATGGACAACTTCAATTGGCAAATACTTATCGTTGTACACTGAAAAATGAAACTGTTACTCAATTAAATATTACTCCTGATGGAAAAAATATGTTGGCGCAGGATGGTTGGACAAGATTAAGTGTTTTTAGAATTTCTGCTTCGGATGGTGGACTTGATTTGCTTGAGCGTTTTACATCGGGAAGTATGTATTTTCGAAATATGATTAATTCAGATGGAGTGACTGATGCGATAGGGTATGAAAATTCTCGCGAAGTAGGGATATACACAGTTAATGGTACGGATCTTTCTGAAATCACGACATTGAGTAATTCAGTGTACGATGAGCGTAATGGAATGTGTTTTTATAATAATAACCTGATTATTCCGGGGCTCTCTGAGCCACCTGTCCGGACTTTGAGAGCCACCATTCCGGAGAATGAGAGCCATATATTCCGGTAATTCAGAGCCACAGTATTGGGCTCTATTACATATATTTCCTTTATACTGTAAATACACACCTTTGGTGTGAATACAGATAAAGGAGGTCGTAAGTTATGACCAAGTATCGTGAAATCCTACGCTTGAAAAGCTTAGGATTCAGTGAGAGGAACATCGCACAGAGTTGCGGTGTATCCAGAAACACAGTCGCCAAGGTTTTGAAAAAGGCAGCGGAAATCAATCTTTCATGGCCGCTGGATTTCGACATGACCGGCAGCGCACTAGAGGAGCTGATGTTTCCTAAGGATAAGTCGGCAACGAATAAACGCATGCCAAACTTTGACTACATCCGCAAAGAACTTCTGCGGAACGGTGTAAACAAAAAGCTTCTCTGGGTAGAATACTGCGAGGAGTGCCGCATGAGCAGCGAAGAGCCTCTAATGTATTCTCAGTTCTGCTACTACATCCAGAAGGATGAAGAAAAACGCAGGGCTACCATGCATATCCCCAGAAAACCAGGTGAACAGATTGAAGTTGACTGGGCCGGTGATCCTGCCCACATCATTGATCCGGACACTGGAGAAATCACAGATGCATGGATATTTGTAGGTGTATTAACTTACAGTCAGTATGCTTTTGTAAAAGCATATATGAATGAGAAAACTGACAACTGGATCAAAGCTCATGTCCAGATGTTTGATTTCTTTGGCGGTGTCACACCTATGCTCGTTTCTGATAACTGTACAACCGCAGTGAATCATAAAAAGAGTGACTGGTACAACACTGCCTTAAACACAACTTATCATGAGATGGCAGAACATTACAATCTTGCCATCCTTCCAGCCAGAGGCCGGAAACCCAAGGATAAACCGAATGTAGAGGGAGCAGTAGGAAAGATATCCACATGGATAACAGCAGCCCTTCGCAATGAGCAGTTTTTCTCTCTTGCAGAATTGAATGCCTCAATCCGTGAAAAACTGGATGCCTACAATGCTCGTAAATTCCAGAAAAAGGAATGTAGCAGACTCAGTTTATTTCTTGGGAAGAAATGCCATTACTGGCTCCGTTGCCTGCTACACCTTTTGAACTGGCTGAGTGGAAACAAGCCACCGTCCAGTTTAACTATCACATCGCAGTAGACAGAATGTTCTACTCCGTGCCTTATCAGTATATCAAAAATAAGGTTGATGTGCGTATAACAGATACAACGGTTGAAATATTTTATAATCACAATCGTATTGCCTCCCACAGACGACTCTATGGAAGAAGCGGTCAATATTCTACAGTGACAGAACATATGCCACAGGAACACCAGAAATATCTGGAATGGAATGGTGACCGATTCCGTAAGTGGGCTGATTCGATTGGAATTAACACAAGTAAGGTTGTCAATGCGATACTTACCTCCGGCAGAATTGAACAGCAATCCTACAGAAGCTGCATGGGATTATTGAAACTGGCAGAAAAACATTCGCCAGAAAAACTGGAACAGGCCTGCGCCACGGCGCTCTCTTATTCCGGTAAACCCAGCTATAAAAGTATCAAAAATCTATTGGTTGTAGCAAAGGATGAACCTGATACCGGATCAGAATCATCTCAGGCAGTAAAACCACACGGCATAACCAGAGGAGCCAGATACTATGGAGGTAAACAATCATGACAAATCAAAGTACAATCGATAAACTTATTGAAATGCGTCTGACTGCTATGGCAGATGCATTCCGTATCCAGATGGATGATCCTGCAATGAAGGAAGTTCCATTCGAAGATCGGTTCGGTATGCTTGTTGATGTCGAATATAGCAACCGCAAAAACAATCGTCTGAAAAGGCTGATCCGCCAGGCTGAGTTTGAACAGCCAGATGCCAGCATTGCAGCGATTGATTACCATTCTGGACGAAAGCTGAACAAAGCACTGATCAACCGTCTGGCAACCTGTGAATACATTACAGAATACCGGAACATCTTTATTACTGGAGCAACCGGAAGTGGTAAAACTTACATGGCCTGTGCCTTTGGCATGGAAGCATGCAAGCACTATTACTCAGTACGGTATGTACGACTTCCTGATCTATTATTGGACTTACAGGCTGCCAGGGACAATGGAACTTTCTCGACTGTCCTGAAGAAATACACCAAGCCAATAGTACTGATCCTTGATGAGTGGCTGCTTCTTAAACTGACAGAAGCTGAAGCCAGAAATCTTTTTGAACTGATACATAAAAGACGTAAAAAATCTTCAACAATCTTTTGTTCTCAGTTCCGTGAAAGTGAGTGGTACCAGCAAATCTGTGATGGTGAAAGTACTCTTGCCGATGCCATCATGGATCGCATATCGTATGATTCCTATAAGATCGATATTGAAAGTGTTGACCCAGCTAAAGACCTCTCTATGAGAGAAGTATATGGACTGGACCCAGCAATGGCAAAGTAACTTAATAAAAAAATGGGGTGGCTCCGTTAGTCCGGACAGGTGGCTCTCGCCACACCGGACTGGCGGCTCTGCCGCACCGTAATATTCATAACCTAATTGTAATCACAGGAGGAGGATTTGTTAAAGTTCCTATTGAGCAGATTAAAGAAATGAATGATTTGAACAACCTTTCAGTAACCACATTTGGAGAGGATTTAAAACTAAAAGGAAAGGTTATTGCGAATGATGGGGTTATGGTAGTAAATGATCCGTACGATAAGAAATTAACAGTAATAGATATAACAGATCTAAATGACCCACACATTGTTTTTTCCGTTAAAACTAGTGGAAATCCTGATATTGCATATATTTCAGCCGATCGTATTTTTGTTCCATTAAAATATCAAGGATATATGATTATATACAGGTGATTTATCTGGGACATTGTTGATTAGTTAGTGATTTGACTTTTTTATGCTAAAAAATTTTGTGCGGAGGAAGAAGTTATGAAAACAACGTTACTTATTATGGCAGCTGGTATTGGCAGCCGCTTCGGAACGGGAATCAAGCAGTTGGAGCCGGTAGATGCTTCTAATCACATTATCATGGACTATTCCATCCATGATGCGATCGAAGCTGGCTTTAACCACGTGGTCTTTATCATTCGCAAGGATATCGAGAAAGAGTTCAAAGAGGTCATCGGCGACCGAATTGCCTCCATTTGCTCTTCTCATAATGTAACTGTTGACTATGCTTTCCAAGATATTAATGATATCCCGGGAACTCTGCCAGAAGGCCGGACAAAGCCGTGGGGAACCGGTCAGGCTGTGCTTGCCGCCAAGAAGGTCATCAAGACTCCGTTTATTGTGATTAATGCAGATGATTATTATGGCAAGGAAGGCTTCAAGGCGGTTCATGAGTATCTGGTGAACGGCGGAAAGTCTTGCATGGCTGGCTTCGTGCTGAAGAATACGCTGTCTGATAACGGTGGCGTGACTCGTGGCATCTGCAAGATGGACGAGCAGAGTAATCTGACCGAGGTTGTGGAGACCAAGAATATTGTAAAAACTGCAACTGGGGCAGAAGCAGACGGCATGGCTGTGGATGTGAATTCTCTGGTATCCATGAATATGTGGGGCCTGACTCCGGAGTTCCTGGATGTACTGGAGGAAGGCTTCAAAGAGTTCTTTGAGAAAGAAGTTCCGGGTAATCCGCTGAAAGCAGAGTATCTGATCCCTATCTTCATCGGAGAACTGCTGGAGCAGGGAAAAATGTCCGTGAAGGTTTTGAAAACCAATGATACTTGGTATGGTATGACCTACCATGAGGACGTTGCAGCAGTAAAGGACAGCTTTAAGAAGATGCTGGAGAGCGGTGTGTACAAAGCTGACTTGTTTAGTGATCTGTAAACGACGATGAAAGAAACGATTGATTTACTCGGAAAGATCCTCACAAACATCCTGACTGCTCTATATGAGCCATTTGGTTTTTCACTCCTGATTTCCTTCCTGGCCTTGTTTTTCTACCTATATGCATATGAGCCTACACATGCTGGCAAGGGCTGGAAGAGCGCCATAGTGACTTGGTATCAGAAATTTAAAGAGAGTGCGTTTTTCCGGAAGTTGTTCCTATTGGTTTTCGTGACTTCGATGATCCTGTTTAGAACTCTGCTAAACCGTAATCTGTGGATGAATCCGTTGTCCAATGTCATGGGCGGCTGGGGCATCTGGGAGACCGTAAACGGCGAGCAAAAATTAACTACCGAGTGCATCGAGAATGTGATCATGATGGTGCCGTTTTCAGCAATGGTGCTGTGGACATTTCAGGAGAAAGTGGGCGGCTGGAAGAAGATACTGTGGTATAGCGGAAAGATGGCATTTATCTTTTCGGTAAGCATTGAGATACTACAGTTATTGCTTCGATTGGGTACGTTCCAGCTATCAGACATCTTCTATAACACAGTCGGTGGAGTGCTAGGCGGATTGATGTATTGTGCGGTGATGAAGGCAAGAAAGCGTCTGTAAAACTGGATGAAATTGTGATATACTGGGAGCGATAGCTCCCTACGCTGCTCGAAACTTTGCACACCTCTTCGTGGTGAGCAGCAGGCAACGACCTTACTTGTGAGTATGGTCGGCTAAGATGCGTGGAACTTTATACATAAGAACCCAAAGAGGAAAAAGCATGATTAAGAAAATAGTAATTGATAAGTTTAAGAGTATTAATCATCTTGAAATTACACCGGCGGGAAACTTTAATGTTCTTATCGGAGAAAATAATATTGGAAAAACCACCATTTTTGAAGCAATTCATTTGTGGAAAATGTGTTATGATAATAACCTAAAGAAAGACAAATCAGGTTTCTATTCTACGGCACATCATTTGAAGTTTGAAAGCATGGAATTTATCCGTGCTTATCATGACGAGGATTTGTTTCCAATAGGGTGCAGTGGAAAAGATGCAAAATGCGCTGTGACATTGGTGATAGAATATAATGGTCGGAGTTATAATTTGGGCTTTACTGTAAGTAAGGTTAGCAATATAGATGATGCTTATTTGCAAGTGGATTACATTGATGGAAATGCATTTAAATCTTTTGCGACAATGGTTGCCGGAATTCAAGGTAAGAATCTTGCAACCTTTTTTGGCATAAACGAATCAAGGCCTATTCCTAATATTGTGGCCAAAGAGCCATATATGTATAAGGCGCAGGTGCTAGATAAAATAGCCAAGGGAAAAGGCTATGAGGTATTACGGAATAAAGTTATAAGTCATATTAGTGAAGTGGAAACACATATTAAGAATGTCACGGGTGAAGATTTTGTGTTTTCCGAATCGGAGAAGGATGACAAGACATATATATCCATCAAAGTGAATGGAAAAGATATTTTTTCATACGGAAGTGGATTCTTGCAACTAACGGAGATTTTCTCTTCGATGGAATATCTTGATCCGGAAATATACATTTTATTAATTGATGAGCCGGATGCACATCTACATTTAAAGTTGCAAAAGAGGTTGATAGAGGAGTTTAGGAATATTCCAAATGCTCAAATGTTTATTATTACACATAATGAGCGATTTATGGAGCAAGTCGATGAAGATGAGATTTTGTTTTTAGACGAAGGCTCTAAAAGTGCAGGAACTTTGAATCATTTGCAGATAGGAACAAAATGGGTGGCTCTTGAGGATTTAAAAGGATGTCTTAATCAACTTGACAAATTGAGATTGGCAGGCAAATTGATTATGGTGGAGGGACAAACAGATATAGATTTCTTTAATAATATCAAACCAAAGTATGAGGCAGTCACTGGAAAAAGTGAACCGGTTGCTAATGTGTATATTCCTATGAGGGGAATTGATACACTTAATGGAAAACTGGTTGCATATTCAAGAGCCTTAAAAGGCGTAATCCCTGATTCTTGCAAATGGCTTATTATTCGAGATACTGACTGCGTTCCGTATACTAAGAAGGAATCCGCTGGCAATGATGATAAAAAAGATATGGATACTTCTGCAGATGTTAAGGTTCTGTTTCAGGAAGGCTATGGTATTGAATCTACATTTGCTGCGGAGCCAAGAAAATTGGCTAGAATTTTAGGACGGTACTATGCGCTGAATGATTCTGCGTATACAACTATTGAAACGTACATAAGTGAAATTAGTAATGATTTTGCACGAAGAGTGAGAGATGTTACTGATACAGAAATACATGATGAATTAGAAAACCATTTTAATCGACAAATTAAAAATAGATCTGGAAGAATTTATAGGAATTTGCAATTTCGCGATGTGTTAGCCGTGATATCAAGTGGTAAAATTCAGTATATCATGACAAAAGGAATCATGAACAAATATCTGAAGGCTATTCACGATAAAATAGTAATCGGATTTCCGCAGACTGCGAGCATGACACCGTTAGATAAAGATTCTATTTTTACTGAGTACTACTCGCATATAAATACCGTGGATGATTTATTAGACTGTCATAAAAAAATACTAGATGAGATATATACATAAGCCGCTTGCAGTCGGTATTGTTCTCGTACCCACACTCTGCTATACTTAAACAACTATAAAAGGAAAGAGGTTATCACCTATGCCCAGAACTAAAGGTAGCAAGAATAAGCCCAAAACTGTGACTGCTGATTTCGCAACGCAGATTGCAGAAAAGCAGTCCGCAAAGGAAGCTCTCACAGCGGAAATCGCATCCATCACCGCAAACATTGACACTTTGAAGGCTGATCTGAAAGTGAAGAAGGCTGCTTTGAAGAAAGTCGAAAAAGAAGTGGAAATGCTGGAAGCAAAAAAGGCAAAGGCAGATGCCAAAGCTGCAGAAGATGCGAAAAAGGCAGAAGCGGAATCCGTTCTGAAAAAGCTGCTTGCCGAAGGCATGAGTGCCGATGAAATTCTCGCAAAACTGAAATAACAGGAAAAAACCCGTGATGGACAGGCATAACGCACTGTTCATCACGGGTTTTAGGGTTATAAGAACATAAGTTTATCCAGCGGCCACATCAAACTGAAAATGTGCCGGAAGGTTGAACTGTTTGATAAACGCATGGTGCTGGGGTAAATGGTAAACCATGCACCTGCCACCAAAATCAGCCGCCTCAAAGAGGCGGCTCCAAATGTTCTAGTTTATCTTACGGCAGGATATTGGCAGCTTAGGGGACCATGGCATAAGATCGTCTAATGAAAACGTGCTGTCTTTTTTCCTTGAAATCCTTTCTGGCAATTCTGTCAGAAGATATTCGAAATACTGATACGGTTTTAAGTTATTCGCCTTGGCAGTTTCTGCAATGCTGTATACAATTGCACTTGCCTGGGCTCCTTCCACTGTATCGATCACATTCCAGTTTTTTCTTCCTACGCAAAATGGCCGGATCGCACGTTCACAGGCGGAATTATCGATTGGGATATCCCCATTATCAAGAAATGCCCTTAGATACTTTTCTTGATTAATACTGTAAGATAGGCCTTCTCCAGTCTCTGATTTCGGCAGTACACTGCAGGTTTTGATCTGCTCCTTTACCCAATCAAAGTATTCATCCACAAGCGGCTTTAGGATCCTTTGACGATGTTCCATGCGGTATTCACTGGTCCTTTCTTTCCAGGATCCGTCAAGCTTATAGATGGCAGAGATACGGGCCAGTGCCTGATAGGCGATGCTGTTTTTCAGCGCTTCTTCCGGCAGATCTTTTTGTGCTGCTTTTATTGCGTTTACAAATCTACGGCGGCAGTGGGTCCAACAGCCAGCGGATGTCAGGGACTGTTCTTCTGAAAAAGTATGATAAGACTGGTAACCATCTGATACCAGAATGCCTTTGTATGAGGACAGAAACTCCCTTAAATGTTCCGTACTTCTTGTTCGGCAGTAATCATACAGAACGATCTTTTTTCCGCTGTCATCATGTTCTCCGGTGATATAGACCCACATATAGCTGGATGATCCGGCCTTCCTGCCATCCCGGTTCACTTTTAAGGTCGTTTCATCTGCCTGTACAACAGTCTGCTTTAAGAGGACATCTTTCATCCAGTCATAAACCAGTGAAAAGTAGATCTCGCTGCTTTTGATGACCCAGTTGCACATGACCTGCGGGGAGATGTTCACTTCGCTCCGTTTAAAGTCTTGTGCCAGACGATGGACCGGAAGTGCGTTTACATACTTATAATTCAGGATCCCGGCCAGAAGTGATGGCGTTGCAATGCTGTTCCGGAACAGATCTGCCTGAGGGCGCTTCGCTTTTGCAAACTTTTTTCCATCAGCACTGACATAGACACAGATGTGGTATTCTTTTACCTCAAAAGATGAGGGATGGAACTCTAACCGCTGATAAACCTCATCTTTTAGCTGGCGGTATCCAGGCCCCAGCTGTTCCAGAAGTTCTTCTTCTGTAAGGGTGGAAATGACCGATTCTGCATGAGGAAGGTCTTTCAGATCCTTCTCACGTTTTCCGGCATGTTTTTTCCTTTTGTGGGCAGTAACTGTGACTTCTTCCATGTCCGGTTCATCCGGCGGAGTCCCATTTACAGTGGCTTCTGCTTCATTAAAGCATTCTGCGTACATAACGGCAAGTTCCAGCTGCTGACAGGTTCCAGTATCATACCCCATCTTTTCAGAAGAACGTCCAAAGCGGTTTGCCTGCGCGAGGTTCCATTTTTCAAGGATCACCTGCATCTGCTGGTTTGTCCGCTTCAGCTCATCTGTGAGGACAGCCAGCTGGCTGCGCAGTTCTTTTTCCTGCGCCATGCTTTCGAGCAGAAGCTGCAGGATATCTTTTTTATTCAGTTTTGCCAGCTGTTCTTCTGATAACGCAAGTGCCATATCGATGGTCACTCTCCTTTGTTTTTATGGCTCCAGTATAACAGAACATGCGGCAAAACGCAAAAATCGAATGGACAGCCTTTCGGCATTTTGACGGTGGAAAACTCCTGATGAAAAGCTGTTCTCCTGTGGAGGCAATACTTCCAACTGCCTGAAAATCGGTAAATCTGGCTTGCTTTTCAGACAACGGGGAATGCTGTCCACAATTCGTATTGTTCAGATAAAAAACAGAACAGTTTATCCCCATACCGACTCTAGATCAAAGAGAAATTTTCTCTGTTTTTACTAAAAGATCACACGGGGTGTTTCGGATCGATCTTGTGAACAGAAGGGTCTATGGCATATCCGGTCATGAGCAGATGATACTGCTCCGGAGTAATGTTACGGGCTTCAGCCTCTGATCTGGGCCATTGAAAAGTTCCTGCCTCCAACCGCTTATAGATAAGCAGAAAGCCATCCTCCTCCCAGACTAACCCTTTTATCTTCTGGTTACTGGAACCACAGAACAGGAACAGATCTCCTGCATGAAAAGGATCCAGATGGAACTTTTGTTTTACCAACGTTGACAGACCATCGATCCCTTTGCGGAGATCGGTCTTTCCAACAAATACATAAACATGATGAAAACGTGAAATATCTGCGTCATTGAGCATGGGCAGCCACCTCAACGATCATGGATAAGGTATCCCTTTGAACGGAGATGGGAATATCAAGCTGCATTCCACGAAACGTAAGAGTCATCATTTCCTTTGGATCAGCGGTTGTGGTTTCCGGCACAGGCAGCTTTTTTGGTTTCGTTACTTCAACAAAACCGCTTTCCGTAAGCAGAGTCTCTTTCACTTTACGAAGCCAGTAATAATAAGAGTCTCTTGAAAGCTGGTGCTGTGCGCAGTAATCTTTGACAGACAATCCAGATTGGTTGCGGTCCTGAATAATAGCAGTCCAATTTTTTACGCGGATCTGGGCTGTGGCAAGTTTGGTGTTCATAATTGACCTCCTGGTGTGAAAAATGGGAAAAGTGTGTTGTACAACTTTTCCAACATTATCTCAAACCTGGATATGTAGGTCTAGAGATGTATGATTTACCATTTACGTGCTGGGCGTGATAGTGCCTTAGATCATATCCCAGATGATGCAGCTCAAGAAGTTTCACCATCACTAGGTTGAGATGAATTCGTTTCGCTACGGAAATTTGCGCCGCGTCCAACCCACGCTTTGTCATTTGATAGACTTCATCACTGTCCAGCATCAGGTGGGATGTGAAAGCGTTATGCTCATAAAGAAGGATGTGCTTGTCCTTAATGGTCAGAAACTTGTCCAGGGTATGCAAGTCCATGAGCAGCTGATGCTCCAGATAATGCCCCAGCGCATAGCCGCACACCATCTGCTTCGTCTGTTTGTCCAGCTGGCGATTGATAAGAATCAATGGCTTATCAAAATAGAGCGAAAGTAAACCCAACATATCTTTAATGCGGGATGTTTCACTGATGTCCAGGCTGCAACTGCGCGCGATCTGTTTGATGTTGCGAGTTCCGGCATTTTGGACAAGTTCGTTGGCGGCTTGGTGAATAAACGCAGAATCCATAATGTGATCTCCTTCCGGGGATGGCATAGTGAATGGAACGGTGGTTTACAGGTTCATTATTCGTTCCTTTTCTCGTTTTTGTTCTCGGTACTTAAAATAGGCTTTGTGCATTTCATACATGATGCCGTCCATATCCTGCGGGGTCAACTCTCCGCTGGCAAATAGCTCAGTAAGCTCAAATGCGAGATGCTGGGCTTCTATTTTGCCCTTTTTTCCGTAGGCTTCGGCGGCACGTTCGATAAATAAAGACTGATCCGGCTGTAAATAGGTCAAAGGTACATGGAATATATCAGCCATCTTTTCGAGCATTTCAACACTGCGAGGGTAGCGGCCATCACGCTCCCATCCGATGATCGTTCGTTTGTTGATACCCAGACATTGTGCCAATTCGTCCTGTGTTAAAGAATGTTTCTTTCGTAGATCGCGAACTTTCTCTCCAAATTTCATGTTTGCAACCTTTCTATGGCGTAGTTATCGTGCTGTAACAATGTGCAACGGGATTTGTAAATATTCAATCTGGAAGATGCAACGAATTTTCACATTTTCCTCTTGACACGGCGACACGACTTGCTTATAATATATGCTATATTCTATCATCTTTTGGATTATTATACCGTAAAAATCGTAAATATGCAAGCCGAAAAAGGTGAAAAAAGAGCGGAAGTTCAAAAGGTGAAATTGAATAAAAAAAGAAACTTAAACCAACACAAAGGAGGCCGTGAGAAGATGAGCAACGGAGAACATGAAATCCGCACCCCAAAGGGGCTGCGGATTGGGAATCGCAGTGTCGTTGATGGAAAGAATATGCTTCAGATCAAGCGTGGTGGCTGTGAAGATTATATTTCTGCTGAATCTCTGGTGGAGTGTATTCACGGCCTTCCCGTGAAGAGTATCGAATTTTTCACAGCAGAGAACCATCGGAAAGAAGCCTGAAGCAGAGTGCTTCATCGGACACTGAAAGCGCAGAGGCGGAATCTTAGGCGGCACCTGGTTAGCCGACCAGCTCCATCAGACGTTCTTTTGGGTCTACAATATAATATCTGTTTGTTAGAGCGATACCGTAGCAATATGTGATATAGGCCGGAACAGAATGAGCGAATGCAGCGCAGTAGTGCGCCTGTAAGTAGTTCATCCTGTTCCGGCTTTTTTATTTTTCAAAATTTTTTGAAAAACTGTATTCCAAAATGGCTTTGTGGATTCCTATTAGTATAGGGACTTCAAACAAATAGAAAGCAGCAAGAGGAATCTTAGATTCCCGTTCAAAAAAAACGGGTGAATCTGAGACGATTTTTGCTGCTTTTTTCAGTTCACCCGAAGCCGAAAGGCAGAAAGGTGGACAAAATGCTTACATTGAAAAAGGTCAAGGAACTGGTAGGAGCACCTTCCCATGCAAAGCGCACTCCTTCTCCCAAGATGCTTTACGAGGAAGGTATCGTGCTGCTTCGCAGGGAATTTGATCAGGGCAGTCATTTAACGGTCTACAACAGCGGTTATGTTTTGTTTTCTGCAGGGAAGCGAAACACCGTGTTCCATATCCATGACTGCTGTGGAGACTATGCCTACGATGCAGCAGAGGGAAAGGGCGATGTGATTGAGGAAGAGTATTTTGAAAACTGCGAGTGGCATATCCGTGCTTTGTTTGAGGGTGAGCGGAAGATGGAAGATAATCAGGCAAAGTGCGAGGGCGCAGGGCGAAGCAATGTGTGCGTTTCTTACCACGCATTATCAGAGGACTGGAGTGAGATTGCTGACCGTACGATCAATATGTTGGAAAAGATTATTGAGAATGAAGCTGTTCATGCGATGCTGGCTGTTCTGACAGATAAACAGCGTGACCTCATCCATCAGCAGTTTGTTCTTGGAAAGACCCATCAGGAAATTGCAGACGATATGGGAATATCGCGTGGGTCGGTAACAAGAGCGGTAAATCAGGCTCTTGAACGGATTCGCCGGAAATTTGATTTTGAAGCACATTATGAATTGGCAGCGGGAGGTTTGGCATGAGAGGAGAACGTCAAATGAACAAGAACTCACAGCGGTTAGAGGATGGTGCAAGCGGTTCTCCTTATGTAAATAGGTGTGGCGAGTATACCATCGAGGTCGAATTTGCTGGTAGCAGTTCTCTGGAAAGCTGTATTGCAGCCTATCTCAATGAAAAATATCGAATTACATAAAAACAAAACTTCCGATTTTGCGTCAAAAACCGATGACCTGGAGAAAAAATCAAAAATTTCTAAAATTTTTTTTGAAAATTGTATTCCAAAAAGGCCCTGCGGATTCCTATTAGTGTAAGGGGTACACAAAAGAAACCTCTCACAAAAGCTCTTTGACAACTGAATAAGCCATCCCAGAGAGATACTTCTGGTACTGAATGTGCATCCTGCGCGTCTTACCAGAGAAAACGCCGCTGAAATATGGGGCAGGAACGGGCTGGGGCAGAATGGCAAACTCAAATAACAGCAGATACACTGCGGTGGAGCATGGGAACGTGTTCCACCGCAGGAGTGTACTGTTATTTCCAATAGTGCAAATCCAATCCGACAGGGGGTGATGAATTTACATGGAGTACCCGTATTTCAAAGGTCTGGAAGCAGACCGATACAGCTTTTACCGTGTGCCGAAGGCATTGGTCAAGGCTGATCTGTTCCAGAAGATGTCCGGGGACGCCAAACTGCTGTATGCTGTGCTGCTTGACCGTATGAGCCTTTCCATCAAGAACGGCTGGCAGGACAAGCACGGCAACGCCTACATTATCTGCACGATAGAGGAAGTTATGGACTCTATTCATTGTGCCAGACAAAAGGCGGTCAAGCTGCTGGATGAACTGGAACATGAATTCCGGCTCATTGAGCGGCGCAGGCAAGGCTTGTGCAAACCCAATCTGCTGTATGTGAAAGACCTTTATGCGGGGCTTTCGCAATCGAACTACTGGAAGTATGAAAATCATACTTCCGGCGGTATGAAAACCGAACTTCCGGGAGTTCCAAAATCAAACGGAAGTAATACTGAGAAGATAAATAAGACAGATAATAGTGAAACTGATCTTATCTATCCGGCTGAATTGCAGGAAGAAGAACAGTACCGCCGCTATTTCAAGGAAGCTCTGGAACTGGAAATTCTGGAACAGGGCTATCCAGCGGATAAAGCGATCCTGTATGAGATTCTGGAACTGTTGGTGGAAACCGTCACCAGCAGAAAGAAGTTCCTGCGCATCTGTGGGGAAGAAAAGCCGAGAGAGGTGGTGAAAAGCCGCCTGATGAAGCTGGATTCCTCGCATATCCAGTACATATTGGAGTGCTTAAAAGAAAACAGCACTCAGATTCGGAACATCAAGCAATACCTGTTGGCAACACTCTACAATGCACCTGTGACCGTGGACAGCTATTATTCCGCACAGGTTCGGCATGATATGGGGTGGGGCGGCAGGGAAAATAAAATTTAGGAGGACAACCCCATGAACATCGTTTTTATGAATCTGGACACGCTGCCCTCTACGCTGTGGGCGCGTGATCTGTATGACCAGATGCACATTCGCAGCGATTTCCGCAAGTGGTTCCCGCGTATGTGCCAGTATGGTTTCATCGAGGGCCGCGACTACGAGTATATGCCCCGTGTCCGGCTGCAGGACGAGGGTGGGCGGACGGTCCAGCGGTATGTGAAAGACTACCGCATTACGCAGGACATGGCAAAGAAACTCTGCAAGCTGCACCACACGGCAGTCGGTGCGGCGTATCGTCCGCAGCCGTTTGACTGGGATGCGCTGCTGGGCCTGCTGCATAAGAAGCCGCCGCGCCGGAGCAGCTATGAAGCGCAGTTGAGCGATTCGGATTCGCTGGTTACGACCACGCAGATTGCCAAAGAGTACGGCTGCGGAGCCAAGGTGTTCAACCGGCTGCTGCATCTGCACGGTATCCAGTACCGGGCCAACGGCCAGTGGGTGCTGTATTCGGAACACCACGGTAAGGGCTATATGTCCAGCCTGACGTTCCGGCTCCAACGCAGCGATGGTTCCGAGGTGGAAAAGCTGCACACGGCATGGACGCAGAAAGGCCGGAAGTTCCTTTATCATACTTTGAAGCGGCGCGGTGTGCTGCCGCTGGCAGAACAGGGAGGTTAAGCCAATGAATTTCACAGATAACCCGTTTGAACGTATGATGCGCCAGCGTCCGGGAACGGACAGTGGCCACCCCTGCAAGCACTGTCGGCACAAATGGGAGTGGCTATCTGCTGCACCAGTGCCGCAAGAAGTTCCGCTCGGTGCTGGTGACACCGCACCGCCTGCAGCCGGGGCAGTCCGCCCCGATGCAGCAGCGGTAGATAGGAGGTGAGCATCCGTGCAGGAAGAAGTCAATGAAAAACAATCTCACTGTGCATCAAAGGAGGAAAAATTACTGCACAAATTTTGAAAGCAGCCCTGATAAAGCTGCTGGCAGAGATAGATAAGAAGAGGCAGCGGGGAAAGGAGAAAAAGCCAATGTAAGAAAACAGGTCGGCAGAGCATCAAGAGCCTGCAAAAGAGCGGCGCGCAGATCACGAACATCGTTGTCACGGACAATAATATCAAGTCTTTCGACCGGGTGGCCCGGAAGTATGGCATTGATTACAGCCTGAAAAGGTGGAGCAGGAGGGCAAAACAGAATACCTTGTCTTTTCAAGGCCAAGGACGTGGATGTTATGACCGCCGCCTTTAAGGAGTACACCAGTGAAACGCTGAAAAGCAGAAGCGTGAATCGGTGCGTCAGAAGCTGGAAAAGGTGAAAGAGGAACTCTCCAACCATCGCCAGCTGAAAAAGAAAAGAAGAGGGAGCAGGAACCGACACGATGAAGAATCTGAAAAACCTGCCCGCCTGCCGCGCAAAGCACCGTCTAACCAGACGGGCGGGACGGCATGGGGCAAAAATGGCTGCAGAGTTCAGCAGGATGATGCAGTCGGCAGACATGAAAAAGCTGATCCTGCTGAATTTTCCGTACATTATCGCCTTTACATGGTGGAGAAGGCCGCGTGGCTTTACCGGCATTGCAATGGCGATTCCGTGGTGGACAGGCTCATGGTTCTTTTATGAACTTTGGCCTGGCCTACAAAAGTGTCTTGCCCAGTTTTCATCCGTTTGATTTGTTGATAGGTCTGGTCGGCGCGGCTGCGCTGAAAGCAGTAATCTACTTCAAAGGGAAGAACGCGAAGAAGTATCGGCAAGGCGAGGAATATGGCTCTGCCCGGTGGGGCAACCAGAAGGACATCGAACCTTTTATTGACCCGGTATTCGAAAACAACGTCATTCTCACGCAGACCGAACGGCTGATGATGAGTGGTAGACCAAAGCATCCGAAGTACGCCCGCAATAAGAATGTCATTGTGATCGGCGGCAGCGGCAGTGGCAAGACACGGTTTTACGTCAAGCCGAACCTCATGCAGATGCCCGAAAAGGTCAGCTATGTCCTGACCGATCCCAAGGGTACGATCATTATCGAGTGCGGAAAGATGCTCTCGGATGCCGGGTATAAAATCAAAGTCCTGAATACCATCAACTTCCGAAAATCTATGCACTATAATCCGTTCCATTACATCCGCAGCGAAAAGGATATTCTGAAGCTGGTCAATACTATCATCGCCAACACAAAGGGGATGGCGAGAAGTCCGGCGAAGATTTCTGGGTCAAGGCCGAACGACTGCTCTACTGCGCACTGATCGGCTACATCTGGTATGAAGCCCCGGAGGAGGAGCAGAACTTTTCCACGCTGCTGGAGTTCATCAACGCAAGCGAAGCCCGTGAGGATGACGAAGAATTTAAGAATCCTGTGGACGAGCTTTTGAGGAACTGGAACAGAAGAAGCCGGAACATTTTGCGGTTCGCCAGTATAAGAAGTATAAGCTGGCGGCAGGCAAAACGGCGAAATCTATCCTCATTTCTGCGGTGCCAGATTAGCCCCATTTGATATTGCGGAACTGCGTGACCTTATGGCCTACGATGAAATGGAACTGGATTTGCTGGGGGACCGCCGCACGGCCTTGTTCGTTATTATTTCCGACACGGACGATACGTTCAATTTCGTAGTGTCCATTATGTACACCCAGCTTTTCAACCTGCTTTGTGACCGAGCGGACGATCAATGCGGAGGTCAGCTGAAGTATCATGTGCGGCTGCTGCTCGATGAGTTTGCGAACATCGGTCTGATCCCGAAGTTTGATAAGCTGATCGCCACCATCCGCAGCCGTGAGATTTCGGCATCCATCATCTTGCAGTCGCAGAGCCAGCTGAAAACCATCTACAAGGATGCCGCAGAAACCATCATCGGCAACTGCGACACGATGCTGTTCCTCGGCGGCAAAGAAAGCTCGACACTCAAAGAGATTTCTGAAACCCTGGGGAAAGAAACCATCGACCTATATAACACTTCCGACACACGCGGACAAAGCCCTTCCTTTGGTACAACCTACCAAAAGACTGGCAAGGAACTTATGAGCCGGGACGAACTTTCTGTCATGGATGGCAGCAAGTGTATCCTGCAGCTGCGCGGAGTCAGGCCATTCCTGAGCGACAAATTCGACATTACGAAGCATAAGCGGTACAAGGAGCTTTCGGACTTCGATAAGAAGAACGCTTTTGATGTGGAACGCTACCTGAAACACGAACTAAGGCTGCGGATGGATGAAGAATTTGACTGCTACGAGGTGGATGTGTCCGAAGAAAGCACAGCATAGGAAGGAGGTCATTATCCGAAGTAAATACACCCGCCCGCCTGTCCGGGCAGACCCCATGACAGCAACCTCGTCCGACTGATCTCTACATTTTGCGATTCCAAAAGGCTGATTTTTTATGAAAATGAAAGGAGAAGCCAGCATTGCAGGAAGCAGGCAGCATCGAAGATGTGCCAGCCTGTTTTTTTTGGAATCGTACTTTTTATCAATGCTGCAATCTGGCGAAAAACGACTATGGAATTCTTCAATCAGGCTATTACCGTTCTGCAGACTCTCGTTGTTGCCATCGGCGCGGGCCTTGGCGTTTGGGGTGTTGTGAACCTCATGGAGGGTTACGGCAACGACAACCCTGGCGCAAAGTCGCAGGGCATGAAGCAGCTCATGTCCGGCGGCGGTGTCATCCTCATCGGCACCCAGCTGATCCCGCTGCTCTCTGGTCTGTTCGGCTAATCAACAAGCGATAGGAGGAAAACCCGCCATTGTTCGATAATATTTTCGCAGCAATCGAAAAATGGATGAGGGAACTTCTTTCCGGCATGGTGGAGTCCAACCTGAGTACGATGTTCACAGCGGTCAACCAACAGACCAGTGAAATTGCTGCTCAGGTCGGGCAGACACCGCAAGGGTGGAACAGCAGCATTTTCAGCATGATCCGTAACATTTCGGATTCGGTGGTGATCCCCATTGCGGGAATCATCATCACGCTGATCCTCTGCTACGAACTGATCTCGATGCTGACGGAACGGAACAATCTGCACGATGTAGACACGTGGATGTTCTTCAAGTATTTCGTGAAGATGTGGATCGCGGTTTATCTCGTCAGCCATACGTTCGATATTGCAATGGCGGTATTTGACATTGGACAGTCGGTGGTAAATTCTTCCTCCGGCATTATCCGTGGCAATACCGCCATTGATATTAGTTCTCTTTCCATGCAGATGCAGGCGGCAATGGCAACGATGGCGATTGGCGAACTGGTGACGCTGGCATTGGAAACCCTTGTCGTAAGCTGGTGTCTGAAAATTCTGTCGGTGGTTATCACGGTAATTATGTACGGCAGAATGATAGAAATATACCTCTACACTTCGCTTGCTCCGATTCCGTTTGCAACCATGAGTAACCGTGAATGGGGCCATGTGGGTACAAACTACTTCCGAGGGCTGTTCGCGCTGGCATTCCAGGCGTTCCTGATGATGGTCTGCGTGGCAATCTATGCAGCCCTTATCGGTAGCATCCGGGTATCTTCGGATATTCACTCGGCGTTGTTCGGCACAATGGCCTACACGGTGATTCTTTGCTTCTCGCTGCTCAAAACGGGAAGTCTGTCCAAACAGATCTTCGGCAGTCACTAAATCCGGGAAAATCCAATGAAAGGAAAAGACAGCAGACAACGCCGTTTCCCGGCGGCGGTCTGGCTGTTCTGGTGATAAATGGCCTATGTAACGATTCCCAAAGACCTTTCCAAAGTGAAGAACAAGGTCTTTCTGAACCTGACGAAACGCCAGCTAGTGTGTATGGGGTTTGCAGCAGGCATTGGCGTTCCGTTCTATTTTCTTATGCGCGACACGCTGGGAACCAGCAATGCAGCGGCAGGCATGGTGCTCCTGATGCTGCCGGAATTTTTCTTTGCTCTGTACGAGAAAAACGGGATGCACCTTGAAACCATCCTGACGAATTTTATCAGCGTTCGATTCAAACGCCCATCGGTACGCCGCTATGAGGTTGAAAACCTGTATGACAGGGAACTGGAAAATACAGCACCGATCCAGAAGAAAGGAGGCTTCCTTGGTAAAAAGTGAACCGAAGAAGAAACCGCAGCCGGGCGGCTTCTTCCAGAGGTTCTTTCGGAAATCCGAAAAGAGCCAGAAGGAACAGCGGTTGACCGTGCAGCGTTCCATTCCATATCTGGAAATGGGGCGCGACGGTATCTGCCGGGTGGAGGAACATCTGTATTCCAAAACCGTCCGATTCTACGACATTAACTACCAGCTGGCACAGAACGAGGATAAGAACACCATCTTTGAAAGCTGGTGCGACTTCCTCAACTACTTCGATGCCAGTATCCGCTTTCAGTTGTCGTTCATCAACCACAAGAGCGATATGAGCGAGTACAACAAGGTCATCCAGATCGAGCCGCAGCACGACCAGTTCGATGATGTGCGTATGGAATATGCGCAGATGTTGAAACAGCAGCTTGCCAAGGGCAATAACGGTCTGGTTCGCACGAAGTACATTACGTTCAGCATCGAAGCAAAGAGTGTCCGGGAAGCAAAGCCCCGGTTAGAGCGTATCGAAACCGATATTCTCAATAATTTCAAGGTGCTGGGCGTGAAAGCCTACCCGCTGAACGGCGTGGAACGGCTGCAGATCATGTACGAAACCTTTCATCAGGAGGAACAGCAGAAGTTTGACTTCAGCTATGACCGCATCCTGCAGAGCGGCATGACGACCAAGGACTTCATTTCTCCGACCAGTTTCCTGTTCAAAAGCGGCAAGGACTTTATGATGGGTGACACCTACGGTGCTGCATCCTATCTGAACATCCTTGCCCCGGAACTGACGGATAAGGTGCTGGCCGAATTTCTGGACATGGATAAAAATCTGGTGGTCAGCATCCATGTGCAGTCGGTAGACCAGCTGAAAGCAATCAAACTTATCAAGGGCAAAATTACCGACCTGGACCGTATGAAAATTGAGGAACAGAAGAAAGCTGTGAGGTCTGGTTATGATATGGAAATTATTCCGAGTGACCTTGCAACTTATGGCGGCGAGGCCAAGAAGATTCTGGATGATCTGCAGAGTCGTAATGAGCGTATGTTCCTTGTTACGGTGCTGTTCCTTAATACAGCAAAGACCAAGCAGGAGTTGGATAGTGCTGTGTTTCAGACTGCTGGTATCGCTCAGAAGTTCAACTGCACTCTGAACCGTCTGGATTATCTGCAGGAGCAGGGTCTTATGAGTAGCCTGCCGCTGGCAAATAACCTCGTTCCCATCAAGCGCGCACTGACCACCACTTCCACCGCCATCTTCGTTCCCTTCACCACGCAGGAGCTTTTTATGGAGGGCGATTCCCTCTATTATGGTCTGAACGCAGTGTCCAACAACATGATTATGGCAGACCGGAAGCAGCTGAAAAACCCGAACGGTCTGATCCTCGGCACACCGGGAAGCGGTAAGTCGTTCAGTGCAAAACGTGAAATTACCAACGTGTTCTTTACCACAACGGACGATATTATCGTCGCAGACCCCGAAGGAGAGTATTATCCGCTGGTGGAAGAGTTGGGCGGTCAGGTCATTCATATCTCGTCTACCAGCCGGGACTACATCAACCCGATGGACATTAACCTGAACTATGCGGACGATGATAACCCGCTGGGCATGAAATCGGACTTTATTCTTTCCCTGTGCGAACTTATCATGGGCGCATGGGATGGCATGGAGCCAGAAGAAAAGTCGGTTATAGACCGCTGCCTGCCGCTGGTCTATCAGAAGTATCTGAATGACCCGAAGCCGGAGAATATGCCGACGCTTGGTGATCTGTACGACTGCCTGCGGGAGCAGAAAGAGCGGCAGGCGCAGCGTATCGCCACAGCGTTGGAAATCTACGTCAATGGTTCGCTGCGTGTGTTCAACCACCAGACCAATGTGGAACTGGATAACAGAATTATCTGTTTCGACATCAAGGAGTTGGGCAAACAGCTGAAAAAACTGGGTATGCTCATCGTACAGGATCAGGTCTGGAACCGTGTCACCATCAACCGCAGCGGAAAAAAGAACACACGGTACTATATAGACGAATTCCATTTGCTCTTAAAGGAAGAGCAGACCGCAGCATACAGCGTTGAGATCTGGAAGCGGTTCCGAAAATGGGGCGGTATACCGACAGGAATTACGCAGAACATCAAGGATTTGCTGGCCAGCCGAGAAATCGAAAACATCTTCGAGAACAGCGATTTCATTTATATGCTCAACCAGGCATCCGGCGACCGGCAAATCCTTGCCAAGCAGTTGAATATTTCGCCGTTCCAGCTGTCATATGTGACGAACAGCAACGAGGGCGAGGGGCTGCTGTTCTACGGCAATACGATTATCCCGTTCAAGGATAAGTTTGATACTTCGCTGAAACTGTACAGCCTGATGACAACGAAGCCCAATGAGATGGGAAAATATAAGGAGAAAAAAGAAGCATGAACACATCGAATATTTTTGACCGACTGAGCCGTAAGATTCATCATCACTCTGACATGGAGCCGCACGAAAGCGATTCCGGCCCGCCCTTTGGTGAGGTGGAGCCGCTCAACTTCCACGATGAAGAATCGGTGGTGCATACGGTGCTGGAAGATTTCTATGCGGTTGGCACACTGGCCGATGAACTGACTGACGGCTTTCACATGGAAGCCCACGGTTATCTTGACCGTGAGGAAGTGAACGCCCGTCTGATCGCCTTTGCCCGGAAGCTGGAGCAGGTGCTTGACAAGTGGGAAACCCATGCGGCTCTGCTTGCATGACAGTTCCGGCAGGAAGAGGGTGAACCCGATGGCAGATAAAAAATTCCGAGGCAGAGATAAAATCGTTCAGAAAATGACCAAGGATGGTCTGGTAGATGAAAACCTCCGCACCGGGGAGCGGAAGTCCGCAACCGCAGAAGAAAAGCCGGGGCAGGAAGATTCGGCAAAAGAAACTGCGGAAAAGGAAACAGACAAAGAACCTATCATGGAAGAAGAACGGTGTATGGATGCCGAGGATGGGAAGGAGGAACCACCCCGGCATCACAGTACCGCCAAGCAGAGCGCAGACTATTATAAAGCCCATCAGGAGGATGGTAAGCCGAAAGATGCATCTGCGGAATCGGATGCAGAGCCACCCACAAAGAAAGGCCGACTTTCTTTTGAGGATGAAAAGGGCGGCATTGTCCGTGGCATGGGGATGGGCGTTAAGAAGGTGGCGAAGAAAGGAGTGGATACCGCCACTGGATTTGCCCATCAGAAAGTACATCAGGTAGAAAAGGACAACTCCGGCGTGGAAGCTGCTCACAAGTCGGAAGAAACCGCCGAACGCCTGCACCACTTTGTCAAAGGTAGAAAAAAGCCCAAAGACAAATCTGCCAGAGCAGAGAAAAGAGGTGGCGAGGATCAGAAGTCCAGCCGCCTGAAATTCACCGAGGGCGAGGGCGGCACTGCAGAAAATGTAGCAGAACCGCCGCTGAAAAAGAAACAGCCCCAGCCGCCACCGACTGCCGCAGGAGGTGAAGCAAAAACAGTCGGTGCGAAGTTTTACCAGAAAAAGCAGTATAAGGATGCCTATGCAGCCGCCAAGCGCGGCCAGAAAGCCGGAACTGCCGCCAGCAAGCAGGCAGCAGCGGCAACAAACACCATTACGGAGAAAGCGAAAGCGGCGGTGCAGGAGATCGTCGTGCAGAATAAAACCCTGTGGGTCAGTATTGGTGTTGGCATCCTTCTGGTGATGGTCATGCTGGGAGCCTTTTCAAGCTGCGGTGCAGCAATTCAGGGAACAGGCAGTACCTTTGTGGGAACGACATATCCCAGCAAGGATGCCGACATGAAAGGTGCGGAAGAAGATTATCTGGAACTGGAAAAAGAACTGGATAAGCAGATTCGGCAGATGGAATCCACCCATCCGGGCTATGATGAATACCGCTATCAGCTGGACGAGATCGGGCATGACCCATATCAGCTTATTTCCCATCTGACTGCGGTCTATGAGCAGTTCACCAGAGGACAGGTCAAACCTGTTATCAAGGAACTGTTTAAGCAACAGTATCTCCTGAAAGTGTGGGAAACGATTGAGATTCGCACTCGCATGGAAACCAGAGTAGGGGTTCGGCCAACGATAGATGCTTTTGGAAACATCAACATGGAAACCTATACCTATCAGGAAGAAGTGGAGTACGAGTACAAAATCCTCAATGTCCTGCTGAAAAATAAGGGTTTCGATACCATCGCGCGGAAGAACATGAACCGGAAGCAGACCGGGCGATACGATGCCTACAGCCTGACCTACGGCAACCGCCCCGAACTGTTCGGCGCAGGATCACCGACTTACAGCGGCGGCACAACGGGAGTATTGGCACGGGCGGCGGTGCTGGTGGCTCCGGCGGTGGTTTCAAGTATGATATTCCATCGGAAGCCCTTTCGGATGAAAAGTTCGCAAGGATGATTGAGGAAGCCGAAAAGTATCTAGGTATGCCGTATGTGTGGGGCGGCAGTTCCCCAAGCACCAGTTTTGACTGCTCCGGCTTCGTCTGCTGGGTCATCAATAACAGCGGCAATGGGTGGAGCGTTGGGCGTACAACAGCCAACGGTCTGCGCGGAAAGTGCAGCTATGTTTCCCCTGCGGATGCACAGCCTGGTGACTTGATCTTCTTTGAGAAAACCTATAACACCGTTGGCGCGTCGCACGTTGGAATCTATGTCGGCAATGGCATGATGATCCACTGCGGCGACCCCATTTCCTATACCAGCATCAATTCGACCTACTGGCAAAGCCACTTTTTAGGCTTTGGCCGCATCAACTGAAAGGAGGGCCGATGGGCAAAAAATTACAGAAATATCTGGATGAAGCCGAAAAGACGGAACAGCAGATCGCGGAACTGGAAGAACGGCTGAGAACCATCCGGGCAGCACAGAAAAAGGAAGAGGACAGCGAGATCATTCGTGCCATCCGCAGCACCAAGATGGGCGGGCGCGAACTGCTGGCTCTGCTGGACAACATTCAGGCGGGCAACGTGACGTTCCTGACCGCTGTAAACAACGCTTCGGAGGAAGCAGAAACGGAGGAAGCGATTGAAAAAGATGCTTAAACGGCTGGGAGTTGTTATCCCCAGCACAATTCTGACTCTGCTGATGGCAGTGGGCTTTTCGACACCGGCCTTTGCCTTTGTGGACACCACCGAGGCGGCGGAGGAACCTGCACAGGTGGTCGAGGAAGCAGAGCCGACGGAGGAAGAAAAGATTCCGTTCACCATCGCAGGCAACGGCGAGGTAGAGGACAACATGATGGATGACCCCAGCAAGGAGTTCTTCACGGTCAAGACCAAGGGCGGCAACACGTTCTTTCTGGTGATCGACCGGGCGCGGAACAGCGAAAACGTCTATATGCTCTCGATGATCGACGAGTACGATTTGCAGGAGTTTCTGGATGATGAAGAACGGAACGGCAAGCAGGAAGAAGAAACGCCTGCGGTAGTTCTGCCCGAAACCAAACCCGAACCTACCCCGGATGTGGAAATCGAAGAACCGAAAGAGGAATCGAGCGGTGGCATGAATAAGATTCTGCTGCTGGTATTCGTGGCGGCACTGGGCGGTGCAGGTGCTTTCTTCTACTTCTACATTTATAAGCCGAAGCCGAAAGAAGAAACGCCGCAGAGTGAAAATCTGGAAACCGACCAGAGCCTTACGACTGTGAACGAGGATAATCAGTCCGGCAACGAAAATGGCACATAAGAAAACCGTAACATAAGGAAGCAGGGGTAGTCGAAAGGCTATCCCTGCTTTTTTCAAAAAGGAGAAAGTGTTGAAATATCTGGTGATTGCAGAAAAACCGAGCGTATCGAAATCCATTGCAAAAGTGATCGGTGCATATCGGCAGGAGGACGGGTATCTGGAGGGTGGGGATTGCGTGGTAAGCTGGTGTCTGGGGCATCTGGCAGAGTATGCAGCCCCGGAACATTACGATGAACGCTATGAAAACTGGCGTTTTGAGGATTTGCCGATTCTCCCTGTTGAGTGGAAACTGCTGGTACACAATACCAAGAAGCCGCAGTTCAATGTTCTGCGCAAACTGCTCCGCAGCAAGAAATTCGATTATGTGGTGAACGCCTGCGACGCAGGGCGCGAGGGTGAAGCGATTTTCCGCCGTGTGTATGCTCTTGCCGGAAGCAAACTCCCCATCAGGCGGCTGTGGATCAGCAGCATGGAGGATGCTGCCATCCAGCAGGGCTTTGAAAACCTGAAAGATGGTGCGGCGTATGATAATCTGTTTGCAGCGTCCGAGTGCAGAGCAAAAGCAGATTGGCTGATCGGCATGAACGGAACCCGTGCTTTTACGAAAAAGTACGGCAGAAAGCAGACCATTGGCCGTGTGCAGACCCCGACACTGGCGATGTTGGCCGAACGGCAGGCCCAAATCCAGAACTTTGTAAAGGAACCCTATTACAAAGTGGAACTGTCCGGCGCGGGGGTTGTGGCGGTATCGGAACAGGTGGCGCAGGAGCAGGACGCAGATGCTATGCAGGTCGCTTGCGATGGTCAGTGCGCAGTGGTTGGCAGCATCGAGTGCAAGAGGGTAGAAAAGAAGCCCCCGAAACTGTATGACCTGACGACCTTGCAGCGAGAAGCAAACCGCTATTATGGCATGACCGCCAGCCAGACCTTGCAGGCATTGCAGGAACTATATGAAGAAAAGCTGGTGACATACCCCAGAACAGACAGCCAGTTTGTGACTGAGGATATGCGCGAGACGGTGGAATCTCTGGTGCTGGCCTTAGATGGCGCGGCGGCAGACGTAAGCTGCGTTATCAACAACAGCAAGGTCACAGACCATCATGCGATCCTGCCGACTATGCAGGGTGCAAAGTGTGATAAGGAAAAGCTGTCCGAAACCAAGCAGAAGATTCTTTCGCTTATCATCTGGAAACTGGTGCAGGCTGTGCAGCCGTCGTTCATCTATGAGGATGTGCTGGTGACGGTATGCTGCCAGGGCAGGAACTTCACGGCAAAATATAAGGAAATTTTGCAGCCCGGATATACGGCAAAGCCTGTTCCGCTCGTAGAGCCGGAAAAGGACAAGGTTGTGCCGCTTCCGAAAAAGCTGGAGCAGGGAATGGTTCTTCCTGTGGTACGGGCAGAGAAAAAGCAGGGCTTTACTTCGCCGCCGAAAGTCTACACCGAGGATACCCTGCTGTCGGCTATGGAAACAGCAGGCAATAAAGAATTTGAAAAAGACACCGAGAAGAAAGGTCTGGGAACCCCTGCAACGCGCGCCGCAATTCTGGAAAAGCTGGTATCTTCCGGCTATGTGCAGCGTAAAGGCAAGCAGATGATTCCCACGGAGGACGGTGTAGCCGCAATCCACAATATCCCGGACTACCTGAAATCTGCCAGCATGACAGCTGAGTGGGAAAATGACCTGCTGCGGATGGAGCGCGGTGAGATCAAGCCCCATGATTTTATGCAGGGCATCCACGGACTGCTCGATAGGATGCTGGCCGACCTCCGGCAGATTCCTACCGTCGCGGCAGCTCCTCATCATAATAAGGTAAGCGTAGGAAGCTGTCCGGTCTGCGGAAACCCTGTACATGAGAGTAAGCTCAGCTTTTGTTGTGCAGACCGCAGCTGCAAATTTGCCCTCTGGAAAGAAAGCAGATACTTGTCCAATATGAGAAAGACGCTGGACAAGAAGATGGCGGTAGACCTTTTGAAGAAAGGCCGCACCCATGTAAAAGACTTTTATTCCGCGAAAAAAGATAAGACATTCGCCGCTGACCTTGTGATGCGCGTTGAAGAGGGCCGCGCACAGTACAGTCTGGAATTTCCCAAAACACCGATGAAATAAAGGAGGTTTGACCCTTGCCACAGATTAACGATATTCGAGAATTGGCGCAGCAGAACGCCCGGTATGTCAGTAACTCGCCACAGGACTGGATGAGTTATCTGGATGTGGCGGCGCGGCTGTACCGCTATTCGTTCACCGATGCGCTCCTGATCCACGCACAGCGGCCCGATGCGACCGCCTGCGCAGAACTGGAACTCTGGAATCAGAAAATGAACCGCTGGGTCAATCGTGGTGCAAAGGGCATCGCGCTTCTGGATGATACCGGACCTCGTACCAAGCTGCGTTATGTGTTCGATATTGCTGACACCCATCTGGTGCGCGGCGGCAGAACACCGCTCTTATGGAATCTGGACAGCCACGAGCATGAGCAGGCTATCTTAGACCATCTGGCAGATACCTATGGCTTATCCCAGACAGACAGCATGAACGCTGCTCTGCTGGAACTGGCACAGCAGCTGACCGCCGACAATCTGGATGAAGCGATGGATGGTCTGGCCTATGAGGTGACAGACACTTTTCTGGAAGAACTGGACGAAGATAACATCCGTGTCCGCTTTCGGGAACTGATGACCAACAGTGTTTTCTATACGCTTTCCCGCCGTTGTGGGCAGGAGCCTATGGATGTGCTGGACGATGATGACTTTATCCGCATTGTGGATTTCAACAAGCTGCCAGTGCTGTCGTTCATTGGCAACGCGGTTTCCGAACAGTGCGAAGCGGTTCTTTTTGACATTGGCCGAGAGATGCGGAAAATTTACAAAAAAGAAATCACGCAGCAGCTTGAAAAATCCGTTGACAGCTTGTATAATACAAATGCGAACTTTAACACATTAAAGCATGAAACCGCAGATACCACGACCAAAGGAGGACAAGAAAATGGAGTTGACGTATCATCGCAAGGGAGATTACCTGTTCCCGAATCTGGCCGTGAAGGACGAGCCGCAGATCATCGGGAAGTACGGGATGCTGCGCAGGACGTATCTGAAAGAGAACCGCAAGAACTGGTATCAGAGTATGCTGATGAGCGGCAGGCTGAACCAGCATCTGGCGCAGATCGAGGAAGCAGCGGAGAGCCGGGTGGAAACCCTGCTGGACAGCCTGAACGAGAAGTTCCCGGCACCGAGCAAGGAAAAGGACCCGCTGGCATGGGCGGCACATCAGAACAACCTGACGGCGATGGCAGAAGAAATCGTCTTGAAGGAATTGGTATACAATTAACCGAACCGACAACGGAACAGAATTTGAGCGAAGCAGAGGAAGAAATTGCCTCTGCTTTTTCTTTTCCTGATCTGCCGACCGTGGAACAGCAGATCCGCGCCATTGAAGCACCGATCCGGGCGCGGTATGCGGACGAGATTGCACTTGATTCCGAAGTAGTCGATGAAATCCTGCGCACGGGCAGCAACCGCAGCAAAGGTCAGCTTCGTCTGATCTACAATTTCATGGTTGAGAAAACCCCGGAAGAATACACAGAGTTCGTAAAAAACGAATATGGTACGGGCGGCAAAGGCTTTGAAATTGTCGGTGCAAAGTATGCCGTCTGGTTCGATGATCTAGGAATGCGTATTGCAGCAGGCAGCACGGCAAAGGGCGGTACGATTGTCAATGCGTTTCTTTCGTGGGAGGATGTCAGCAATCGTATCCATGAACTGCTCCGGCAGGGCGAGTATGCGCCGCAGGCGGTTCTCGATGCTGCACGTCAGAACGCCTTACAGGAACACGCGCAGACGTTGGCTTATATGGAACGTGATTTGGCCGATGGCGTTGCCGAAGCAGTGTTTCAGGATACAGAAATCTTCAGGGGCGGTTTCCCGGAATTGACGGACAGGCTGGCGGGCTTGCTGGACGATACGGATTTTCTGACTGACCTAAACGACAGATTATTTGCGCTGGGGGAAGCCTACGCCGAAGATAAAGACCTGATGCGGATGCACTTTTATAAGCCGGATAAAGTAGCGGCTCTGTTCCAGCAGTTTGCAAAGCCTTATCAGAACTACTCGGCGCGAGATGGCTTTCACTGGAATGAGTACAAGAAGTTCATTACGGAAGATGAAATAAACGCTTATTTCACACGGGGCAGCAATTATTCGGACAGTCGGCTGGCAATTTATTCGTTCTTCTTAAACCATGAAGATAAGAAGGAGCGGGCAGACTTTCTGAAAGACCATTATGGAATCGGCGGCAGCAGCCATGCACTCTGCGGGGCAGACGATTCCCACGAAGATCACGATGGCAGGGGCATTTCTTTGGAGCGTGGCTCATACGGGAACCCGGATGCAAGCGTTCATCTGAACTGGAATCAGGCCGCAGGCCGGATCGACCAGCTTATCCGTGACAGTGAGTATTTGAAGCCGGCAGACTACTCCCGGATGCCTGCTTATGAGCGCGAGCGGATGGCAATGCGGGTGATGGACTTCTATCACCATCTGCCGAACGAGGTGGAACGTCCTTTCCCGCAGGATCTTTACCACGAAGAGGGACGAAAGGCTCTCGTCAAAAAGCTGGCAGACCCTGAACAAGCAGCGGAACTTCTGGAGCAGATGGACAATGCACTGCTGTCCATGCCGCTGGATTCCGAAGAATATGAGCGTAAGGCAGAATCCCTCTCTATCCTGCACCAGTATGTTGAGGGAACGTACACGATTTTCCCGGAAAAGAAGAGGGCTGTTGAGATTGCGGTTCCTGAACAGGGGCAGATGTCCATGTTTGACTTCATGGAGCAGGAGCCGCAATCGAAAGAGCAGTCAACCGCCGCAGCGGTTGAGAACTCCCAAAAGGCAAAAGTCGTTGCGCGGTATCAGTCAACGGTGATGATGCAGGCGGGATATATCGAGGATATTGCAATTCTGCAATATTCCGATGGCAAGTTCTATAACCATTATAACTATGACGAAGAAAAGGGCACAGGTGCTGCAGAAACAGGGCCGTTTAACAGTCTGAATGATGCAAAGGCGGTCATTCGTCAAACGAGAGAAGATGCAAAAGCAGTAGAATCGTTTGAAAATCAGCCCAAGCAAATGTACAGCAGAGAAAACGGCAGTTTTCTGTATCTGGACAATAACCACCTGTACCGCATTGAGCGTTCCAATGCGCATGACGTTTATCTGAAGGATATGGAAAATTCAGCGGTTGCAGGCCGGGTCATTCCGTTACCGTCATATAGTGAAACGCTGGCGAAGAATCCGCTGAACGATTTCCTGAAACTGGATGCAGACCACACCCAGAAAGACAGTCGCAGCATCTATAAAGAGTGTCTGTACACGCTGTTGGAAAAGGTAGAGCGCAGCGAAATCTATCCGCTGCTGCGTGACCGCGATACCACCGAGGAAGAAGCAGAAAATCTGATCCGTGAGAAAATCGAGGATTTGTTTGCTTCCGGCGAAGTGAAAAATGCCGTTTATTCCGAAGCCATCGACACATGGGCACACTTCGGAGAGTGGATTCAGGAAGATATTTTCCAGCGCACCTATCAGGACGTTATTACGGACAGACGGGATGCCGTTGCACTGTATCAGGATAGCATGGACGCACCGCAGTGGGTGCGCGGCATTATGGTTCCGTATGCAACGGAAGAAAAGACCGTTGAGCCGATTATGCAGCCCCTGCCGCTGGATGCCGCCAACGAGTACAACGCGCTGAAAGAGCGTTACCCGGATGCGCTGGTCGGCTATGAGCAGTACGGCAACTTTGAGTTCTACGGCGAGGATGCAAAGCGCGTTTCAAAACTTCTTGGCAGCAAGCTGTTGGAAAAGGAAACCGCACTCGGCAAGGTGGAGGTATCTGGTTTTCCGCGTGAACAGTGGGTTTCGCAGGCAATGAAGCTCTGGAAACAGGGGGAGAGCGTCTATCTGTCCGGCCAGCAGGAAGATGGAACCCATACCCAAACGAAATATTTCCGCAGAGAGGAATATCTGCCTGTTAATACCATCATCGAACTGGACGATCGGGAGTTCCGTGTGGATTCGGTCAACTTTGAGCAGGGAACGGTCAGCTTGCAGGACATGACCCTTGCGAAAGAAGCCCGGTACCCGATTTTCCGAACGGAACCGCTGGAGTACATTCGGCATCTGTACGAACAGGCAGATGTGCCGATGGAAGAAGCGGTGGAAATTACGGTCTTTACGGCTCTGCACAATGCAGGTGTGGCTTACGAGGATTTTTCCCCGGAGCAGATGGATGTGATCTATTCGGTGGCAGAATCGGGCGGCGAGTTGGAAGATTTGCTCAATCCTGAGTTTCCGCCGGAACAGATGCAGCTGATCGCAGATGTGCAGAACAGAACGGATGCCATCAGCCGTGCAGCAGCAGAGGAAGCCCTTGAACCGCTGATCCAGCAGCCTATGACTCTGGCAGAGGTCAACCATGCACGGCGGCAGCACAACCTTCCACTGGACAGTGGAGCCGAAACAGAACAGCCTGCACAGCCCAAACAGAAACCTATTAACTTCCGTATTACGGACGATGATCTCGGTGCAGGAGGGCCGAAAACAAAGTATAAAGCCAATGTGGAAGCCATTCGGCTGCTGAAAACGCTGGATGCAGAGCAGCGGCAGGCTACCGCAGAAGAGCAGGAGATACTTTCCCGGTATGTGGGCTGGGGCGGCATTCCGCAGGTGTTCGATGAAAACAATGCGGACTGGTCAAAGGAATATGCTGAACTGGAATCTCTGCTTACGGCAGATGAGTATAAGGAAGCCCGTGCCAGTACCCTGAACGCATTTTACACTTCTCCTGCGGTTATCAAGGCGATGTACGAAACCCTGGGCAATATGGGATTGTCCAAAGGCAATGTGCTGGAACCGTCCTGCGGTGTCGGCAATTTCATGGGTCTGGTGCCGGACAGCATGGAGAAGATTCGGATGTACGGTGTGGAGCTGGACAGCATTTCGGGCCGCATTGCTCAGCAGTTGTACCAGAAAAACAAAATTGCGGTGCAGGGCTTTGAAACGATGCAGTTCCCGGACAGCTTCTTTGACTGTGTTGTGGGCAACGTACCGTTCGGCAATTATAAGGTGCCGGACAAGCGGTATGACCGCCACAATTTCCTTATCCATGATTATTTTATCGCCAAGAGCCTTGACCTTGTGCGTCCGGGCGGTGTAGTGGCGGTGGTAACGTCCAGCGGTACGATGGATAAGAAGGATTCCTCTGTCCGTGAGTACCTTGCCAACCGTGCCGATCTGGTCGGCGCAATTCGTCTGCCGAACAATGCGTTTCAGCGCAATGCCAACACGAGCGTGGTTGCTGACATTCTGTTTTTGCAGAAGCGTGACCGTGCAGCGGTAGAGCGGGCAGACTGGGTAGACCTTGGCGAAACACTGAAAGGCTACTCCATCAACCAGTATTTTGCGCAGCATCCTGAAATGGTGCTGGGCGAGATCACCACGGAAAGCACCCAGTACGGCAAGCAGGAAACCACGGTCAAGCCCATCGAAGGCGCAGACCTTGCCCAGCAGTTGAAAGAAGCGGTCAGCAACATCCATGTCACCATCACGGAGCCGGAAATCTCCGACGATGAACTGGATGTGCAGGAAGAACCTATCCCGGCAGACCCCAGCGTGAAGAATTTCAGCTTTACGAACGTAGATGGGCAGATTTACTACCGCGAAAATTCTTTTATGAACAAGGTGGAACTGCCTGCCGTGACAGCAGAGCGAGTGCTGGGCATGATCGCTCTGCGAGAAACCACCCGAAAACTGTTGGATTGTCAGCTGCATGATGGCTCGGATGCGGAAGTACAGCTTTTGCAGAATGAACTGAAACAGCAATACACCGCATTTAAGGCGCAGTATGGCCTGATCAACAGCACCGCCAACAAGCGGGCGTTCCGACAGGACAGCAGTTATTGTCTGCTGGCATCGCTGGAAATTCTGGATGAGGAGAAGAATCTCAAACGGCTGGCCGATATTTTTACAAAGCGCACCATCCGTAAGCCGGAACCTGTTACCTCAGTGGACACGCCCAGCGAAGCCCTGGCACTTTCCATTGGAGAAAAAGCAAAGGTGGATGTGCCGTTTATGGTGCAGCTCTGCGGTAAACCGGAACAGGAGATCACGGATGAACTGGCAGGTGCGATTTTCCGAAACCCTGTGACACAGCAGTGGGAAACCTCGGATGAATACCTGTCAGGCAATGTTCGTGAAAAACTGGCCACAGCAGAAACCTTTGCTGCAAACCATGCAGAGTATCAGATCAATGTGGACTACCTGAAACGGGTACAGCCCAAGGATTTGGATGCTTCAGAAATTGAAGTACGGCTGGGTGCGAACTGGGTGAAGCCGGAGTACATCACGCAGTTTATGAAGGAAGTGTTCAAAACACCGAACTACTATGCTGGTATTGACATTAAAGCAACCTATTCCGAAATTTCAGGTGCATGGAACATTTCGGGCAAGTCGCTGGATCGCGGCAATCCGCTTGTTACCAATACCTACGGAACCCTGCGCGTCAATGCTTATAAGCTGCTGGAAGATGCCCTGAACCTCCGGGATACCAAAATCTACGATACGATTCACGATGCGGATGGCGACCACCGTGTACTGAATAAGCAGGAAACCATGCTTGCACAGCAGGCACAGGAATCCATTCGGGAAGCGTTCAAGCAGTGGATTTTCAAGGATTTAGACCGCCGCGAGGATTTGTGTGCGACCTATAACCGGATTTTCAATGCGATTCGTCCTCGTGAGTACGATGGCAGTCATATCCGCTTCGAGGGCATGACCCCAGAAATTTCCCTGATGCCGCACCAGAAAAATGCCGTGGCGCACATTCTGTACGGTAACAATACGCTGCTGGCTCATTGTGTGGGCGCAGGCAAGACCTTCCAGATGATTGCTGCCGGCATGGAAAGCCGCAGGCTGGGTCTGTCGCAGAAGAATCTCTATGTGGTACCGAATCACCTCACAGAGCAGTGGGGCGCGGATTTCCTGCGGCTCTATCCCAATGCGAATGTGTTGGTGGCAACGAAGAAGGATTTTGAACCCAACAATCGAAAGCAGTTCTGCTCCCGTATTGCAACAGGTGATTACGATGCCATTGTGATCGGACACTCGCAGTTTGAACGAGTGCCGCTTTCCCCGGAACGGCAGAAAGCTATTATCGAGCGTCAGATCGACGACATTACGCTGGCCCTAGCCGATGCCCGGAGTGAGGACAGCCGCAGTTTTACGGTCAAGCAGATGGAGAAAACAAAGAAAACGCTGGAAGCAAAGCTGCAAAAGCTGAACGACCAGACGAGAAAGGATGATGTGGTCACATTTGAGGAACTGGGTGTTGACCGTCTGTTTGTGGACGAGTCACATTTCTATAAAAATATGTTCCTCTACACAAAAATGCGGAACATCGCAGGTATTGCCCAGACCGATGCACAGAAGTCCAGCGATATGTTTGCGAAGTGTCAGTACTTGGACGAACTGACAGGTGGCAAGGGCGTGACCTTTGCAACCGGAACCCCGGTCAGCAACTCGATGGTGGAACTGTACACCATTATGCGGTATCTCCAGTATGACACGCTGCAGAAAATGGGACTGAGCCACTTCGATGATTGGGCGGCATCCTTTGGCGAAACCGTTACGGCAATCGAGCTTTCCCCGGAGGGAACGGGCTATCGCGCGAAAACACGCTTTGCCCGGTTCTTTAATCTGCCGGAACTGATTTCCTTGTTCAAGGAATCGGCAGACGTGCAGACGGCGGATATGCTGAACCTGCCTGTGCCGAAAGCGGAGTACATCAACGAAGTGCTGAAACCGAGCGAGACACAGGAAGAAATGGTGAGTTCCTTTGCAGACCGTGCCGAGGCTGTACGCAACGGTAATGTGAATCCCAGATTCGATAATATGCTCAAGATCACCAACGATGGCAGAAAACTGGCACTCGACCAGCGTCTTATGAACGAGATGCTGCCGGACGAGCCGGAGAGTAAGGTGAACCGCTGTGTGGACAATGCGTTCAAGGTCTGGGAAGAATCTTCGGCGGATAAGGGAACGCAGTTGATATTCTGTGACTTATCGACACCAAAAGCCGATGGCACGTTCAATGTTTATGATGATGTGCGGGAAAAGCTGGTGGCGAGAGGTGTTCCTCGTGAGGAAGTGGCGTTCATTCATGAGTACAACACGGAAACCAAAAAGGCAGACCTGTTTGCAAAGGTGCGCGCCGGACAGGTGCGTATCCTGATGGGGTCTACGCCGAAGCTTGGCGCGGGAACCAATATTCAGGATCGACTGATTGCCCTGCATCATCTGGACTGCCCGTGGAAGCCGTCTGACCTGGAACAGCAGGAGGGACGTATTCTTCGGCAGGGAAACCGAAATAAGCAGGTGAAAATCTATCGTTATGTCACGGAAAATACGTTTGACTCGTACATGTGGCAGATTTTAGAAAATAAGCAGAAGTTCATTTCTCAGATAATGACTTCCAAATCTCCTGTCCGCGCCTGTGATGATGTAGACGATACCGCACTGTCCTATGCCGAAATCAAGGCACTAGCGACGGGCAATCCCTACATCAAGGAAAAGATGGATTTGGATATTCAGGTCAGTAAGCTGAAACTGCTGAAAGCCAACCACACCAGTCAGATTTATAGCTTGGAATCGGATATTGCGCGCCGCTATCCACGAGAAATTACTGCGGCAAAGGGTCAGATCGAAGCACTGAAAACGGATATGGAAGCGGCAAAACCGCTTCTGGCGCAGGATAAAGATCACTTCTCTATGGAAATCAGCGGCAAGGTGTACACTGAACGCAAGGAAGCAGGTGCAGCCATTATCGAGGCTTGTAAGGCTTTGAAGGCGGCTGGCACCGAGGGCAGGATCAGCAGCTACGGTGCGTTTGAACTGCATTCCCGGTTTGACAACTTCGATAAGGTGTTCCGTTTGTCCATCAAGGGCGCATGGAACTATTCGATGGAAGTCGGCAAAGACCCGCTGGGTAATATCCTGCGCGTTACCAATGCACTGGCAGGCATCGAAAGAGCATTGCCGCAGGTGGAACGCAGACTGGAAAATCTGGAACAGCAGTTGGCGCAGGCAAAGGAAGAAGCCAAACGTCCTTTTGCACAGGAAGCAGAATTGGCTGAAAAATCCGCGCGCCTTGCAGAGCTGAATTCACTGCTCAATATGGACGAAAAGGGTAGTGAGGATGCGCTGGGCGTGGACGAGGATGCAGCCGAAACGGAAGTGGCAGACAGGCCGTGTCAGCCAGTGAACTACGCAGGCCGCGTTGCAGAGCGCACTGCGGACAATGCGCGTAAACCCTCTGTGCTGGCACAGCTTCATGCAAAGCAGGCAGAGCGCAGTGCAGAACCGCAGAAATCCCAGAAGCGGAAAAGTCATAATATGGAACTGTAAATAGGATAACCCCGTTAGATCTCTGCAAGGAATCTAACGGGGTGTTTTTGAACAAGGAGGGCATTTGCTGACATTAACACCGATCAATTTGAAAACGGCAAACGCATTTGTGCAGCAGTATCACCGCCACCATAAACCGACGCGGGGGCATAAGTTCTCCATCGGCGTATCAGAAAATGGTGCGTTAGTGGGCGTTGCTATCTGCGGCAGACCTGTGGCGCGGCGGTTGGATGATGGCTACACTCTGGAAGTCAACCGTCTATGTACGGATGGAACGCCGAATGCTTGCAGTATTTTGTATGCGGCGGCATACCGTGCAGCACGGGCCATGGGCTACAACAAAGTTATTACCTACATTCTGGACACGGAGAATGGCAGCTCCCTGAAAGCTGCCGGCTACACCTGTGAGGGCAGAGCCGGAGGCTTGGAATGGAACGGCGCGAAGGCACCGAAACAGGCTGACCAATATCCGCGCCAGATGAAAACACGATGGGTCAAGAAAAAGGAGGGTTTGCATGGCAGTTGACCGCAAACAGCAGATGAAAGAAATCACGGAACGGCTGGAGCAGGGTGTAAAGGACATTTTTACATCGGAAATGTACACGACGTATCTGCGCACGATGGCAAAATTCCACAATTACAGCTTCAATAATACGCTGCTGATCGCTATGCAGCGGCCCGATGCCACACTGGTGGCAGGGTTTAACGCATGGAAGAATAAGTTTAACCGTTACGTTAAAAAAGGCGAAAAGGGCATCCAGATCATCGCTCCGGCTCTCATTAAGGAAGTCGAGGAGCGAGAGAAAATCGACAAGGATACGGGCTTGGCTGTGCTGAACGAAAACGGTGAACCGGAAATGGAACGTGTGGAGTATGTGGTTCCGCGCTTTCGAGTGACGACGGTTTTTGATGTTTCACAGACCGATGGGGAACCGATTCCATCGTTGGAAGTGAACGAACTGACGGCCAGCGTCAAAGACTATGCGCTGCTTACGGCGGCAATCGAGCAGGTATCGCCTGTGCCGATGCGGTTTGATGAAATCGAAAGGGATGCCAAAGGCTATTACAGTGACGCAGACAAAGAAATCTGCATTCAGGTCGGCATGGGCGAGAGCCAGACCATAAAAACGATGATCCACGAGGTTGCTCATGCGATGCTGCATAACAGCGATTTCATGAAGCAGCGCGGCGAGGAAAAAGACCGTCTTACAAAGGAAACCGAAGCCGAAAGCATTGCATTTACGGTCTGCTCGGCTCTGGACATTGACACATCCGATTATTCATTTCCGTATGTGGCAAGCTGGGCCAGTGGCAAGGAGATGAAGGAACTGAAAGATTCGATGGATACGATTCGACTGACCGCAGCCGACTTTCTGGAAAAGCTGGAAGCGGCAGTCGCGGAAAGGAGCGCAGAGCGCATGACCGCGATGCAGTATGCGGAAAAGCTGATTGCCAATAAGGAGCAGGAAAAAACGATTTTTGATGATGAGCAGCGAAACCTCATCGTGAATTTCGCCTTCAAACTGGATGACCGGGCGGCAACGGAAGAACTGGTGAACGGTATTGCAGCTGCAGTGGCCGAGGATGACAAAGAAGAAGTCAACCGCCTGATGTACGATGCGCAGGAGAAAATCGAAAATCTCCCGGATGGGATGATTGGTCTTTCGGAAATGCACGACTATGGCTACCGGAAAGATGATGTGCTGCCGCTGACGAAAGAAGGTGCACGGGAGTGGCATCGGCTGGGTGAGAAGATTTATCCGCTGTTCCGTGATGGCACGGCAGGTGATTATGTAAGCCAAGAGGGAATCGAGCAGCACGATGGTATTTTCGGCATTAAGGCAGACGCATGGGATGCGATTCTGTTGGAGCAGCGGGAAGATTATGCAGAGGACGAGTATGCGCGCCCGGATTTTAAGCTGACAGTAATAAACCGTGAACAGGCTCTGCGGCTGTATGACGAGGGAAAGCAGATATATCTTGTCCGTATCAGCCCGTGGCCGATTCTTGTCACGGCGCGAGAGGAAATCGAGCGCGGAAGTGATACCTTCCAGATTGCAATAGCAGATTTGGAACAGGAGAGGAACATGACAGAACAGGAAAATGTGCTGCTGTATGGCAGCGAAAAGCAGTTCGGCATTTATCAGATTACAGAGCGCGACCCGGAACATAACTATCGTTTCATGGGGCTGGACTATGTGCAGAAGAAAGGCATGACGGTTTTCCGTGCAGATTATGACCTGATCTATGCCGCGCCGCTTACGGAAAAGGACACGCTGGATGGCATTTATGAACGGTTCAATATCCAGCGTCCGGCAGACTTTACGGGTCATTCGCTGTCGGTCAGCGATGTGGTGGTACTCAATGATGGCAGTATGGTCAAAGCCTACTATGTGGACAGCATTGGATTTGCAGAACTGCCGGATTTTTTCAAGGAAAGGAATCTGGATTTGCAGAAAGAAAACATTTTGAACGAAGAACTGCAGGAAATCGAAATCTTTGATAAGCCGGGTCTTTTCAGCAATGGCCGACTGCGGGATGAAGATGTGCCGGAAGGTTTATATCGCTATGATCTGCGCGGCTCGGACTACGACCCAGGCCAGCCCATTACAGTGGAAAAAACTGTGGTGGTGAACCATGCAGCGTCTGTCCTGATGGCCGAAGAACTTGACCTTGGCGCAGAGGGGCGGCTGGAACTTGGCGAGGATGGGCTGAATTTTACAGGTACAGAACTGACCGTGCGGGAGTTCATGGAGGAACAGCAACAGAAAAGGAACGGACTGATCCACGGCGATTCCGACCATATCGCAGTCGAGGGGCATATCGGCACATGGTACGCCATTGATGAAACGAAAATCGGCGGCGAGAAGTTCTTCCTGCTGGAGCATGAGGAACACGGCGATATGGCAGCTTGTGTTGCAGTCAATGAGCAGGGCAAGCTGGTGGCAGAGGATTTATGGAACGGCTTCGATGAGGATTTTCAAGAGGCTGTGCAGAAATATCTCGCTGAAAAATGGAATATGCCGAAAAAAGAAAATGTGGTATCAGAGATCATTGAAAAGACCGTGCCTGCGCCAGACAACAGCGCACAGGACTATTCGGATGTGCCTGTTTACTACGAGCCGTTCAGCTATGCCAAAGAAAATGACGAGGTGGATTTATACCGCACATCCTATCGGCTGAACAGTGAGTGCAAACAGGCAATCCATGAAGCGATTGCGGACAATTATGACGGAATGTACCTTGGCAATGGTGCAGTCGATCAGGTGGTGCGGCAGTACGGCATGGAGCGTGTGGGCTACATTCTGGCGAACACTCTGCACCATAAAAGCTATGATGACCGCTTTTCTCATAGCAATAAGGAATGGGCGGAGCAGGTCAGCACCCCGGAACACGATGCAGACCGCATGACCTTCCGCACGGACTGGGTGGTTGACAGCCACCCGGCTATTCTGGATGGCTTTGTAAGGATGTTCAGAAAAGAACTGGAAGCGCAAAAGAAACTGGAACAGGAGCAGCCTTTCGTGAAGCAGTTCTATGTGGTCGAGAATTTGCAGGCCGCGCCTTTGATAATTGAGCGGTTCGACAATCTCGACGATGCAATGTCGCAGTATCAGACACTTCCGAACCATTACATGAAAGCCTTGGGCGTGGAGAAGAATCCTGATCCTCTGCCTGGTTCACTGGATGTTTTGCAGTGCAGGAACGGCATTGACACCATCGTAGAGGACTACAAAACGGTTCCGGGCTGGGATAACCCGTATATCCAGAATCATGTTGTCCAGCCGTTGCAGGGGGCCTTAGCCGTGCAGGATGTGGAATTGGCCTACGAATTGCCGGATGCCTATTTTCATATCCAGACCTGTGACGATGGCTTCGACTATACCTTATATAATAAGGACTTCACGGAACGGGATGGCGGTGTCCTTGAAACGGACGGAGATAAGTCTGTGCAGGAGGCTATGACGGAGCTGCTGGCAGAGTTTGGCTGCGATGCAGCAGAGGGTAAAGTCATGGACGCGGCAGAACTGCGGGAACAGGCTGATATGGTGGCAGAGCAGCAGGCAGAAGTTTTGAAAGAAAAACTCGCCGCAGAAAGACCTGCGCCGGAGGAAACACTCAGCTTTTATGTTGCGGAGTGTTTGGAGTTTACGTTTGCGGGAGAGTTCCACGACCATCTGACAATGGAAGAAGCCTTGGAAGTCTATGACAAGATTCCGTCCGGACGGATGAACGCTGACAAGTGCATTGGATTCTGCATCGAGGAAGATGGCGGCTTTGTTGGAATGTATGAGTTGGTCGTGAACGATAAAGTGCAGCGTGAGAACATCAACTCCATCAACTATTTCAGGGATGATAAGCTGGTGCAGCAGGCTATTTCCGATATGGAAAAACTGATGGAGGCACGGCAGAAGAGCAAGGAGCAGGAACGCAGCAGTACGAAAAAGTCTGTTCTGGATGCCCTGCGCAGTCTGAAAACCAAGAAACAGGAGCAGCCTGCACAGGAACAGGATAAGCCGAAGAAAGCGAAAAAGAAAGGGATGGAGTTATGAGCAATGTGCGTTTTGATGAACTGGAATTGATGCTGATGGCGATGTTTGAGCAGCCGACACTCAAAGATACGATTCAGGTGTTGACGGAGATCCAGCCGCTTATAGCAGAGGATGCAGAGATGGCTGCACTGGTTCAGCAGACCATCCCGAAGATGCAACGGTTGACTGAGCCGCAGTTCAAGAGGCTGGAACTGGAGTGGTATAAACCGGATGAACCGAATCAGAAAGTAGAAAGGGTGGCAGATGAATAAACAGATCAGAGTTTTCCAAATCAAGGAGATTCATCATAAGCAAAGGGCAAAATCTTATGCACAGCAGATAGAGGATGGTTTTCTGATTCATCATCAGAATTACCAAAGTGCTTATAAGGGGCAGGTAGGACCGAGTGAAACACCAGTTACAGTTCGGGGGCGTCTGGAAGAACAAAGGCCAAATACATTTATCGGCCGTCCGTTCGGAGTCAGTGATGTTATGGTATGGGATGAAGAAGAAAAGCGAAAATTCTTCTATGTCGATAAAGACGAGTTGGTTGAGTTTGGCGGTTTTACGGATATAGACTCTGCCGGAAATGTTGTTGCCCTCATGGTTCCCAATTACCAGGTTGATGGAAAAACAGGAACGTGGCTCCCGTATGATAGTGAAGTTGTAGAGGGTGTCTGCTTCTTTATGATGCGGAATGAGCAACGCAGAGATGCTGTTTCTCCAATCGTGGTAGACAGTAAAGGTGTATTTGTGACAGAGGCACCGAATGGCTTTGAAAATGTTCGGGCCACTATTACAGAATATGTTCGCCGCGCTGAAAGGAAACAGCAGGATGTGACAGAACATGAAAAGTGCCTGACGAATGGAACGTATGAACGGGCGCGGGAGTCTGGCACAGAGCAGAACTACAATATGATTGATGGTTGCGTCAACAACAATCCGAGAAAGCCGCGTGTCATAGGCAACAGAGTCTCAGTGCTGGATCGGCTGCATATCAAACTGGAAGAGCGAAAGCAGAAAGAACAGGGACAGCAGCAACAGCAGGAGAGAACCCTTAAAAATTAAAAAGTATTTTCCGTAAAGCAAGCCAGCCACAGGACTTTCAGAGTGAAGTCTTGTGGCTGGCTCTTTTTATGCAGTTATTTAAAGAGATGGTTCGTGATTGCGTTTAGGCTGTGTACGGCTGTGCTGCTGTGTATGTTCTGTTTCAAGAATCATATCAACATTCTGACAAGCGGTTTGCAGTTCGTGATAGTAGTCTTTGAAATAGGTATAGCTTTCGTACCGTGCAGTTCGTATAGATAGCAGTTTTTCTTTCTCAGCCCGCAAATCCTTCATAGTGGGAATCGTGCCATCCGGGGAACTGCGTTTTAAGAATTGAGCGGCTTCCTCATATTTGGCGATTTCATCTTGATGCTCAGAACGATAAATCTTCTTATTGTTGGCCTGTAAAAATTCTTTATATGTGTTTTTTGTAGAAAGATACTGCCCCAGATAGTGAATCTGTTCATTCAACCGTTTCAAATCGGCATCCGTGGACTTTGCGGTATTACGGGCATCTGACATTTTAGCGGAGAGTTCATCCCGCGCTTTTTTCAATTCGTCATAGCTGTCATAGCCGTGTTGCTGTATATAGACGATGGTATTTGCCATTTGTTGCAAATTGGAAATCTTGACTTTCTGTGCATAGGCGCGGTTCTGCTGGGCCTTTACGCAGTCCTGCAAATTCACAACCAAACGAAGATTCGATTTGATATAGAGAACGGCAATGGGGTCGGCAACACTCCATTGCTGTTTTTCTTTTTCAGCGGCTAGAGCATTGCTTTCAAAAAGCATCAGAAGATGATTGCGGTCAAAACTGGTTCCCAGTGTTCGGGCAGAAATGTATTTCTCTCTGTTCGGCAGAAGATAGCTGAATCGCCCACGGTGATCTTTGACAGAAATACCGGATTCGGCTTGAAGCTGTCGGCTGAATTCTTCAAATGATTTTGCTCGCTTTGCCGCCGCAGTAATGGCATCCCGCAGTTTATCCTTTTCGGTTTGAAATTTGGTTCGCATGGGTGTGAAGCCTTCTGCAACAAGTTCAGCGTTCAATTTGTCCAGATTGATCTGCCCGCGCTGTTTAGCATAATACTCCTGCTGCGTGATTTTGTTGACAGATGGGGAAAGCAAATCGACCTGATTGAGATTTTCTCTCATGCAGATGTTCATAAGAGACTGCTGTAAATGCTTTAAGTAATCTTTTGTCAGGTGGTGCTTGTAGCCAGCTTTACAGTCGATGGGACGTTCCATAAAGTTTTTTTGCGGAACATCCAGCTTTCGCAAACTGTTGATTACGATATGTACATGGATATTGCCGCTGCCGTTATGCCCGTCCATGTGGGTACAGACCAATGCCTGATGGCCAGGAAAATTTGTTTCTACATATTCCATGCCGATGGCCTGCGCTCGTTCTCCTGTGAGTCCGCATTCATCTTTATCCGCAGGATCGAAGCTGATGAGATAATGATGTGTCTTGATTTCATCATAATTCTGATTTTTATGGTACTGTGCATTGAGCATTTCACACTCTACATCAAAAAGTTCCGGTTCACAATTTATGCCATCCAGCAGAATATCCCGGCGGAGCACCCAGTTTCCATTTGCATCCAGCAGAGGTTTCTTCAAGACCTCATCGTGCTCATATTTCAAATAGTCGAGTGCCGCACCGTAGTCTGCGCTTTTACCTGCGACGTGTTTTAAGATTGCCACGATAATCACCTGCCAATTCAGCAATATCTTTCCGCATGGAGCGGAGGTCGGTCATGCAACGATTGATCTCTTCCAACATAGCGCGAGATTGGATACCACCGCTGTTAAAGAAGGCTGCAATCTGGTTCAGATTGTTTCCGATATGAGAGAGCTGCCTTGCAAAATCCCGCAGTTCTGCAATGTCGGCAACGATGTTGTAATGAACGTGAAGTTTTTCGGTTATGGCCTGTTTCCTTACATAAACGGCAACGGGATAGCCAGCCTGTTCAGCAGAACACGAAACCAGTGCGTACTCCACATCGGTAAAACGAACCATTACATTCTTAGTCCGTTTGATGCTTTCATCCTTTTTGGGGCGAGCCATAGTGTGATCCTCCTGCATTTTATAGTTGCGAAGCAACTCCCGATAAGCCGTAGGCGTTCGGCTGCGAACACATTCATGTGGAGCCAGATAGCCAAAATCCAAGATTTTGTGCGTACCGTGGGGATGGGGAACGGAATCCCCATCAAGATTGCCGGGAATGAAAAATCACGAAAGTGAGTTTTGAGTTACCATAGGCGAATCTTGCTCTAAGACAGGGAAACCCTGGTGTTGCAGTATAGGCCTTGCCATCAGAAAAAGAAGTGCTTCTATAAATAGGAATCCGCAGCCTTTATTTGGAATACACTTTCCAGATTTTTTTGAATTTCTTTCAAAAACTGTATTCCAAAATGCCCTTCTGGATTCCTATTAGTAAAGGGGGATTGATCCGATGAAGCAGAAAGAGCGACTGGACGAAAAAGTGAAGCAGGAGCGCACGGAGCCTGACCATCACAGAAAAATCATTATTAAGGGCATCACCGTGTATGAATCGTTCCGACCAGAAGGCAGTGAACTGTGGGACTGCCTCTTGCAGAGTATGGGGAAACACTGAAAAAAAGATTTTTTAAAATTGTGCGCTACAGCTTGATTTTCGTGCCGCAGCTTGGTAGAATACAGACGGGTTAAGTAAATATGTGCAATCAAAAGCCATTAACTTTCTGGATTTTACCATGCGAATTGCGTGGAGACAGGAGGTTTAATGGCTTTGTTTTTTTATAAGGAAAAGAATAAGGACATACGAGTAGCAGCCTATCTGAGGTTGTCTATCGAGGACGGAGATAAGGCTGAAAGCAACAGCATCGGAAATCAGAGAGAACTGATTCGGGATTTCGTTGCAGAACGACCAAAACTGCATTTGGTAGGAGAATATGCAGATGATGGTTACACGGGAACTAATTTTGAGCGACCAGGCTTTACGCAGATGATGGAGGACATCAAATCCGGCAAAATCAACTGCATCATAGTCAAGGACTTGTCTCGACTTGGCCGTAACTACATTGAGATGGGAAAGTATCTGGAACAGATTTTCCCAATGATGGGGATTCGGTTCATCGCCATCAATGATAACTACGATAACGCGAACACTGAGAGCAGTGATTCAGATAGCATCGTGGTTCCCTTCAAAAATCTGCTGAACGATTCCTACTGCAGGGACATTTCCATTAAGGTTCGGAGCCAGTTGGACATTAAGCGGCGCAAGGGAGAGTTCATCGGCGGGTATGCAATGTACGGTTACTGCAAAGATGAACGGAACAAAAGCCGGTTGGTGGTGGATGAGTATGCAGCAGATGTTGTTCGTTCTATCTATCGCAGAAAATTGGAAGGCATGAGCGCAAAGGTTATTGCGGAACAGCTGAACAGCGAGGGGGTTCTGGCTCCCAGTGAGTACAAGCGTCTATGTGGATTGAATTATCACAGCGGCTTCAAGGCCGGAACTCATGCAAAGTGGCAGGCGATTCAGGTACTTCGAATTTTGAAGAATGAAGTTTACACCGGAACGATGGTGCAGGGTAAACGGCAGAAAATTAATTACAAGATTAAGAAAATCCGTGACGTAGAAGAATCCGGCTGGATCAAAGTTCCCAATATGCACGAGGCCATCATTCCACAGAAATTGTTTGACACCGTGCAGGAAGTTTTGAAGCTGGACACCTGTGCATCGAAAGGACAGCAGGCAGTCAATCTCTTTTCAGGTATGGTTCGGTGCGGGGGCTGCGGACAGAATATGGTGCGGCGCACTGTATCAAAAAATGGAAAGAAGTATGTTTATCTGCACTGTATCACAAATCATAACGGCCTGGGCTGTTCTTCACACCTCATCAGCGAAAGTAAATTAGCAGAAGTGGTGCTGGCTGCGTTGCAGGGAAAGATTCAGCAAATCAGTGGACTGGAACAGCGGCTAGATGAAATCAACGAGATTCCCAAAAATCAACGCAGGTTAAAATCGGTAGAAGAGCACATGAAAATGCTGGAACAGGAAGAACAGAAATACCAGACCCTGCGCCGTCAGCTTTACGAAGATATGAGTAACGGCATTGTCAGTAAGGATGAGTATAAAGAGTTCAGCCGTTCCTTTAACGAAAAAGTCGAAAATATCCGTAAGGCAAAAACGGAAATGAACCGTCAGCTGGATAGCCTGAACAATCTGGATGTGGAACATTTGCCGTGGATCGAAGATTTTAAATCCTATCAAAACTTAACGAGTCTGAATCGTCGTGTCCTGGTAGAACTGGTGGAAAGCATTACAGTCTATGATAAAGAGCACATTCACATCCAATATCGCTTCGACCAGGAAATCCGCAATGTACTGGAATATTGCAACAGTGTTCCGACAACGGAAACGGAGGGGAGTACAGTATGAAATGTGTAAGCTATACTCGGACGATGCCTTGGAAAAACCATAAAGGTGAACTGACGATTGCCGACCAGAATCAGCGTATTGCAGAATACCTGGCTGAACATAAAGAGTTCGATTTACAGAAAAAGTATTCTGACCGTAAAAGTGTAGAAAACGCAAGTGCGGCATTTGACAAAATGATTGATGACGGAGTGGGGCGAAAATTTGACTGCATCATTGTAGCATCTATGTATTACTGTGGGCCTGGCTTCCCGGCGGCGCGTCATGCAATCAAGGAAACTCTCTATGAGACAGGCGTGGATCTGATCGTTCTGGAAGAAGGACTGGATACCAGAACTGCCAGTCGAAAAGAGGTTGAGGACTATTTTGAGGAGAAACGCTGCGAGATGCACGCAGAAATCATGTTTGCATGGAGGAAGAAGCAGGGCGCAGGATTCCGGCTGACCAATTCCGTTCCGTATGGTTATATCCGCAGGAATGGTGAAAGCAACATGGTAAAGGATGAAGAGGTTGCTCCGTATCTGAGCGAAGCTTTTTCCAGATATGCATCGGGACAGAAGATGGGCGATATTGCAAAATGGTTGAATGAACAGAATGTCGAACCACCGATGAGGCACAAAAAAAGAATTCAGGGAAAACCATATGAGGGAGAATCTGATCTGTGGACATCGGATAATCTGAGGGGATTGTTCAGAAATCCAACATATACGGGTGCAACGGCAAACGGAAGCCGTCAGATTATTGCAGAGAACTGCCATGAGCCGTACATGACAAAAGAACAGTTTTATGCGCTTCCTTGCAATATGCAGCAGAGTGAAAACAAAATATCAACTCGGAAAAAATATAAAAAACCGAATCCTCTTGCAAAGCGCATCATTTGTACCTGTGGACGTCCACTTTATTGGCATAAGGATAAGAAAACGGGAGAAGAACTATTCTATTGCAGCTACTGCCGTGCTCATAAGGAGAATGGAAAGGAATTGAAAGCTCCGGCTGCATCTGTATATAAAAAGGTGATAGATGCTATGGAGAGAGAACATCGGGAAGAAGAAAAGATGTACTCCGCAATTCAGCAGGGAGCTGGCAGAAAAGCAATTGAAGCAGTAAGAGCTGATAGTTCGATGCAGATGAAGACCATTCTGGCTGAACTTAATATGGAACAGTTTCGCCGTGTACCGTTGTATGAAAGCTATATGGCTGATGAAATCACGGAAGAACAATATCAGGCTGAAGTGCTGGATTATGAAGAAGCCCATCGAAAGCTGAATGAACAGCTTACAACAATCATGGAAAATACAATGGTATGGGAACGGGCATTGAGTTTGCGAAATCCGTGGATTCAGCAGATGGAACAATATAAGACCCCAGAGGCACTGGATCGTAATTTTGTGAAAAAGTACATTGAACAGGTCGTGGTTACATTTTTAGGCGATAGACAGGCAGAAATCAGTCTAACGATGAAAACAGAGGAATGGAAGCAGATGCTTGAACGGATAGAATTGGAGGGTACAGACGATGGCACGAAAAAGTAGAAAGAATTTGCTCCAACCGGAACAGGCAACGGTTTCAGTGCAGTTCCCGGAATTGGATGAAGAAAAGATACCAACTGCAATCTATGGACGGCTTTCGGTGGAAGATGATGAAGATAACGAAAGCATGGAAACACAGATTGCACTGGTGCAGGATTTTATTAACCGTAGCAGTGAATTAAATTATGTAGATACGTATTTTGACAATGGATTTACAGGAACAAATTTCAAGCGCCCGGCCTTTACCCGTTTGATGAACGATGTGCGGCAGAAAAAAATCAAGTGTATCGTTGTAAAAGACCTATCGCGTTTTGGCCGTAACTATCTGGAAGCGGGATACTATATTGAAACCGTATTTCCATTTCTAGGTGTTCGCTTGATTGCTGTCACCGATCATTTTGATAGTACGCGCAAAGAGGATATGGAAAGCCTGGCTCTCCCGATTCGGAATATGGTCAACACCATGTATGCGAAAGACATTTCCAAAAAGGTGTGGACTTCCCTGCAGCGTAAAAAAGAAGCCGGCTATGCAGTCGGAAGTGATGCTCCGTTTGGATATATTCGGAATCCAGTGACAAAACGAAATGAGATTGACCCGGAAACAGCCTTTTATGTACAGTTGATTTTCCAGTGGGTACTGATGGGCGTAGCGATTTTTGAAATCGCCAGACGGTTGACTCTGCTGAAGGTTCCAACCCCACGGGAGTGGCATCGGAAAATTGTTGAGGGAAAGGAGGTTGTTACTTATAAAAAATGGGGCGAAACCTCGGTACGGCATATGCTGGCAAATCAAACCTATGTGGGAGATACCATCAACAATAAAAGTACACAGAGATTTTTTGCTGGGCAGGACAAACGTGACTTGTCGAAAGAGCAGTGGTATGTGGCAAAAAATACACATCCAGCCATCATTGCAAGGGATGATTTTGAAAAGGTGCAGGAGATTCTGACGAAGAATCAGAAGGTGTTCAAAACAGTAAGAGCTGAATCGGAACAGATTCGCACGGAGTATCAGAATGACCTTGCCGGAATGGTGTTCTGTGCAGACTGCGGCAGATCGATGGATTTTGATAGGCTTCCGCATGGAGCAGAAGAAAGTAAAAAGGTTTGTTACTATATTTGCAGAGCAAGGCAGGCGGATGATAAGTGCATCGGACACCAGATTACGGAAAAGTTGTTGAAAGCTCTGGTAATGGATCAGCTGCATCTGTTTATTGTTCGGCTTAGTGATAAGCGCAAAGTTCTGGAAGAGCTGCGAAAAATCGAAGATATGCAGAATCCTGTCTACCGTGCAAAAAGTGAGATTATGAGCCTGACGGATAAAGTTAGCCAGATGGCAAAGAAAAGAGAACAGCTTTATGCAGATTATGTGGCAGGCGTGGTGGATTCTGAAGATTATCAATTGATTCGGGAAGATTATTCCAAACAGTATGACGGCCTGCGAGCAGCACTGCAGAGAGCAGAAGCCAAAAAGGTGGAAGTAGAACAACAGATCAGAGAATATCTGAATATGACTTCCAACTTGGAAGAGCATCTGGATGACTTTGGATTTGATGCTCAGCTGGTAAAATCCCTTGTGCAGAGAATCGAAGTGAGTGCAGATAAGCGGATTCGCATTGTATTTGGATTTCAAGATGTGTTTGCGGACCTTGGAAAGGAGAGTGCGGGAAAATGATTGCAGCGTATCAGCGCATTTCAAGGGCAGACGGTGATTTGGGTAAAGATGGAAAAGACAAGAGCAACAGCATCAAAAACCAGAAAGAACTGATCCAGCGGTATATTTCCCACAAAGAGAGTCTGCAAAATCTGCCTGTGATGGATTTTGTGGATGATGGTTACACAGGCAGCAATTTCGACAGACCGGGCTTTCAGAAAATGATGGATGGTGTGCGCAGTGGCGAGATTGATACCATTATCGTAAAAGACCTGTCTCGTTTTGGACGCGATTACATTGGTGTGGGCGAATACATGGAGCAGATTTTTCCACTACTGGGTGTCAGGCTCATCTCCATCAATGACAACTATGACAGCAGCAATTATAATGGTACAACCTTGGGGATGGATTTGGTTGTCAGCAACCTGGTAAACACCATGTACTGCCGAGATGCAGGAAAGAAACTTCGGACAGCCAACCGAGTGAAGTGGCGCAAGGGTATTTCTACAGCGTCTGCTGCACCGTTTGGTTATCAGTTTGACCCGAATAGAAAAGGATCATATATCATTGACCCTCCAGCGGCAAAAATTGTCCGTCGCATTTTTGACCTTGCGATTCTGGGATTGGGAACGCGAGAAATAGCGATGGCATTGAATGATGAAAATGCTCCTGTGCCGAGTGTTTATAACCGGGAGCATAAGGCGTATGGAAAAGAAACGACTTACACGATTGCACCTGTGATTCTTTGGGATAGTTCTCGCGTCTGGAAGATTCTCACGGCTTATGTGTACACCGGAGCGATGGTTCTGGGAAAAAGTCAAAGATTGATTTCCGGCAAGAAAATCATTCGCATTGTTCCAAAAGGGCAACAATACATTACGGAAGGAACCCATGAAGCTATCGTCAGCCGGGAAGAATTTGAAAAAGCGCAGCTTGTCATAAGAAATAACGGACATAGAGTAGTGATGGGAAGCGTGGATTTTCCCCTTAAGGGAAAAATTCGATGCGGTAATTGCAGACGAGTCCTGGGATATGACTACAAACAGGCTTCTCCCATATTCTGGTGCAGAGAGGGAATGGAACTTATCGGTCAGACCCAATGTTCATCGGAAATATATCAGGCCAGTGATATTGAAAATGCAGTGTTTCAGGCATTAAAAAAAGAACTTTCTCTATTGGACTCACTCTATAGTGATATTAAAAAGGAAGAACAGAGCTTAAAAGAAGCCAGTAGAAAGGCAAGCCGCCGAAAAACTTTGATGGAGCAGGAACTGAAAAATCTGAAAGGTGAGAAGATGCGGATGTATGAGGAGTACGCGGCAGGAACGCTCTCCCTGGACAATTATAAGAGCAAAAAACTGGAATGCGATAGGAAGATTGCAGAAGTGCAGGACAAAATCGAACAATTCAAAGCGGAAGAATCTGTCAAGAGCGTTGTTCCAGGGACGGTGCGGGCAGCAGCAGAACAGGCAGAAAATTTTCTGCACGGCACGAGACTTACGGCAAGCATGGTGTCAGCCTTCATTGAAAATGTTTATGTGCATGAGGGTGGGCGTATCGTAGTACGGTTTAAATATGAGCAGAGTATACAGGATGCCGTGAGAGCATTACACACAGAATGAATTTCAAAAAGGCGAAGTTGCCCATGATACAACATCAAAGAGTATGTTATAATATGGGCAACAGACCAACCGGAAGGAGAAGGACGAAATGAGTATAACCCGAAAGCTGGCAAAACTGATATTGACCTTATTGACCCTGCCGCTACTCGTCGTAGTATGGCTACTGAAATGGTTCGTGACGTTCCTTCATTGCTGTTCGGCATGGATATTCTATCTGCTGGGCAGTGTGCTGCTGGCAACAGCAGTGCTTTCGTTCCTGATGAAACAATCGCAGGGGATAGAAGCACTTCAAATGCTGATCGGTGGATTTGTGATTTTTATGATTCCGCAGGTGGTCGGCAGTGTGGTGGTATTTTTGGAACTGGCAGCAGCAACGATTCGGCAAGTATGGTACATATAAGGAGAGGTGAAACCTAGAAAATGAAATTAGCAGCGATTCATCATGTGGCAATCATCGTTTCAGATTATGAGAAATCGAAAGACTTCTATGTGAATAAGCTGGGATTTGAGATTGTACGAGAAAACTTCCGTGAAGAACGGAATGACTGGAAACTGGATTTGCGTGTTGGTGAGGGTGCTGATGCGATTGAGCTGGAGATCTTCGCAGAGCCGAACCCACCTAAGCGCGTGAATCGACCGGAAGCCTGCGGACTGCGGCATTTGGCGTTCCGGGTGGATGATGTGGAAGCCACTGTAGCAGAACTGGAACAGATGGGGATAGGATGTGAACCGATTCGATTTGACAGCTACACCCAAAAGAAGATGACATTTTTCTTTGATCCAGATGGTCTGCCATTGGAACTGCATGAATAAATGCTTGGAGAATAACAATAGGATGGTGAGCAAAATTGGCAAGATGGGAACGAGAAGGGATTCCGCATAAAGGATGGAAAGAAATAGGAATAGAAGATTTGGGTGAGGATTTAGAATTTGGCGATGACGTAGAATACGAACAGTGCGAAATGTGTGGACAAGAGAAAATACGCTACGTTCACGTTTTACAGCATTCTGATTTTAATGGCGAACTGCGTGTGGGATGCGTATGCGCAGAACACATGACGGACGATTATATCAACCCTCAAAAGTCTGAGAGAGAACTAAAAAATCGCTTGAATCGCAAGAAAAATTTTATGCGCAGAGAATGGCAGGAACGCGCGCAAGGAAAATATGTGCTACGGTATAAGGGCGAAAATATAACGATTATGAAAAGTAAGTTTGGAGCAGGTTGGGGTGTTCTCTATGGAGGACAAAGTGTGTTTCGATATAATAATCGTAGAATTGATGATTTTCATACGGCTAGGCTAATTGCATTTGACCTTTTTGATGAGCAACATGAATCCAGAGGAGAAGTTCAGCCATATTGGGATGGTATGCGCTGGCTTTATTATTAAAGCTGTACGCTGATGGAAAAGTAAACAAAGGTAACACCCGTCTAGGTGAGAGGATGTAAATCTTCTCGACTAGGCGGGTGTTTCATTCCGTAGGAATGGGAAGGTTACAGATTGAAAAGGTCTAACTAGCTACCGAGCAGCTATGCAGAAAAGTGGTTGCAGCGACTTCTTGATCTAAGGTGGATATCGAGTTTCAGCTACCACAAACGAAGGCTCACATAAACCACAGACAGCACCCAGGAGGATTCGAGGGTGCGTCTGCAGCTTATGCGGGCTTTTTATTTTGTGATTTTAATACGGATGGATGTTAAATTCCAAAGCTGACAAGAGTGGCCTTTAACTCCCTCGCCGTGCGGATAATGATTTCCTGCTCAGTTTCGTTGCAGTCTAATAAGAGGCGATGTAAATCGGAATCAGAGGAAGAAAGAGAATAATCGAGGCTGTCAACCAGTAACGCATCGACAGAAATATGTAGAGCATTGGCGAGATCAACCAAGATTGGCAAACTGGGGGTCTTGACTCCGTTTTCAAGATAGGCAATATATTCACGACTACAGTTGGTCAAATCGGCAAGCTTTTCCTGAGTCATGCTGAACTTTAAACGATAAAACTGATTCGTTTACCTAAAGCAATGCGATTAACGGACATAGAAAACATTCCTTTCTTACGCCCGCATAAGACATTACCATTATTTACGCTTTTAGTCGTAATAACAAGAAGAGAATAATGAGTTCAGAGTACATAAGTGTTCACCCTCATCAATCGTGTATTCTGAAAGCAAAATGTAAACCACCTGTTTACATTCTGGAGCACGTGTAAACAGGTGGTTTACAGAAAAATCATCTGAAAAGAGTATAATAAAAGCATGAAATCAAGCTGCGAAAATAAAGTGGGGAAAACGAAATGGAACGGCTGCTGACACTGTATAGCGAAGTTCAGTCAACGGATGTACGGTGGCTGTGGTATCCCTTTATTGCAATCGGAAAAATCACACTGCTGCAGGGTGATCCCGGCGATGGAAAATCTACCATGATGATGAATCTGATTGCGGAACTTTCAACAGGAGGTAAGACCCCGGACGGATGCAAAATTGGTGCGCCGCAAAAGTGATTTATCAGTGCTCAGAGGATGGCGTTTCAGACACGATAAAGCCCCGTCTGGAACGCTGCGGAGCAGACTGCGGGAAGATCGCTTTCATCAATGAAGAAGTCTATAACGGCCTTACATTGGACGATGAGCGCATCCGTCAGGCAATCATTGAATTCCGGCCTCGATTGGTCGTGATCGATCCGATTCAGGCTTATCTTGGCAGCGATTCGGATTTGCAAATCGCAGGCAGAGCGCGGAAACTCATGCGCCGCCTTGGAATGTGGGCTGCTGGTTACGACTGCGCTATCGTTCTGATTGGACACCTCAACAAAAAAGAAGGCTCCAAAGGGCTGTACCGCAGCCTGGGAAGCATTGATGTTGTGGCAGCAGCACGAAGTGTCCTGCAGGTGGAACGGGATGCCGAGAACCGTGATATAAGAATCGTACATCAAATCAAAACAGTCTTGCGCCTACGGCAGAAGACATCCGCTTTTCCATTTCTGCCGACAAGGGCTTTCGATGGCTGGAATGCAGGCCACAGCTTTTGAAAAACAACAGCCGGACGCCGAACCTAAATTTGATACAGAGCAACAGAAAGCTGCCTACTGGATCAAGCATTTCCTTGAAAAAGGCGATATGAGCGCAAATGAAATTTATTGTCGTCTGGACAATGAGGGTATCAGCAAGCGAGTAGCACGGATGGTAAAACGGAAATGGGAATCCACTGCTACCAGAAGAAGCGGAGATGGTATTGGAGTGTTCAGCCGGAAGAAGGTGCTGTAAATGGACCACAGGCATAAAGTTGGCGGCTATGTGAAACTTGCAAAGCTGTGGGAGCGTTCCAAAGACGCAGCAGTAGCCTATCATAGCTCCTACTATGCTGAAAAGTTCAGGGATGATGCTGATAAAAGCTGGTGGGCGTTTACATCGACATTACGGGGAATAAGGAAATCTACAAACGCCTGGAAATGGTGCATCTGCTCAAAGATTGCAAAATGGTTCCATAAATCTGATTTTCTCGCAGACAAGGGCCTATTTTGCAGCAAATACCTGTGATTTCTGTTTTTGCTGAAATATCTGTTTGACTTGCCGATGCGAGTGGATATTGTTACAGACGATGATGACCAGAGAATCGACACCATTCTTGACGTTGATAACCAGCGGCAGAGCCTGAAAGATTTGGCTGAAAAATATACATCGATCCGAAGGAAAGATTATCTTGAGTGGAGAATCCGACTGGAACATGAAATGACAAAGGCTGAAAAAATGAACGTGGAAGGACAGTATAATCCAAAAGACGTAGAGTGTATTCCGGTAGAAAACCTTGAAGTGCTGCCGAGTGGGGCAGACTGGCAGAGCCGACATCTGGAATCTGAAAGGCGAAAAGCAGAGATTCGTGACAGAATCCATAAGCAGACAGAACAGGGCAGAAAACGGCAAAAGATTACTTTCGTCCGGCGAAACCGACACCGTCGATTTACGACAGCGACCTGAAGCGTGTGGCGGTTTATGCCCGTGTCAGCACTTCCAGCGAAGAACAGATTTCTTCCATTGAAAACCAGACTCTATATTACACCAAAAGATTGCAGAAACGGAAAACTGGAATTTGCAGGATATTTACAGCGATGAAGGAAAATCGGGTACTTCACTGCGGAAACGGGATGCGTTTAAGCGCATGATGCGAGATGCCAAAGACCAGAAGATGGACTTGATTATCTGTGCCAGCATTTCGCGGTTTGCGCGAAATTTTCGGATTGTATGACGCAGATTGCAGCATTGAAAACCATGCACCCGGCACATCCCATTGGCGTGTACTTTGAAACTGAAAACATCTACACGCTGAATCCAAGCAGCCAATATAGTTTGACATTCAAGCACTTCTGGCAGATTGGGAATCGGGCAACAAGAGTCGCCGGATGATCCTTTCGTATGACCAGCGTATTATGACAGGCCAGTACCCGGTGGCCGACCTGATGGGATATCGGCATACGAAGGATGGACGGTTGGTAATTGAGCCGGAAGAAGCAAAGACGGTGCGGTTTATTTTTCTGGCGTTTATCCAGGGCTATAACTACGATCAGATCGCGGCAGTGCTGACACAGAAAAGCGCAGCACCCTGCGCGGTAGGCAGGAGTGGAACGGCATGATGGTGGCAAACATCATGAAAAATGAACGCCGCTGGGGTGATCTGGAAGCTAGGAAGAGCATTGTGGTAGATTACAAACTGGGCAAGGTCACGAAGAATAACGGCAATCGCTGCTCTGCCTATGTCCCGGAACATCACGAAGCGATTGTTTCCCCAGAAATCGCACGAGCTGCACATCTTGTGGCATCCAGCAGCAAAAGTGCGGGGTGCAGGATATTGTGGTAATCCGGCAGGGAGCATTGAAAGGCTTTGTGGGCATCCATCCGAACTGGAGCGGCATCAATGCTGAAAGTATCCGCAGCCTTTGCCTGAGCACCTATCTGCCGGAAGAGGTGATGAAACTGAACGATATAGCAGAGATGAGGGCTGGGGCAACACTGGGAAAGGCACTTCAATCTGAATATATGACGGTTTCAGGTACTTGCTTTATCAACCAGAGTAGCCCGGTTATGACGATTTCTAAAAATGGAATCCGTTTCAGCAAGGCCTGCCATAGCCGGTTGGACGACTGCGAGTATGTGGAACTGCTCTATCATCCGATTCTGCAGGTCGTGATTTTGCGAAAGAGCAATCACGGCTTTTCAACAGCGATGCACTGGAGAGATGACAATGACGTTCATAGTGTTTTTCAGCCAGAGCATTTTCTGGGCTTGTCTTTCAAACGTTGAACTGGAAAATGAATTACCGCTACCAGTGCCGTGGTATCTGCCGGGGTCAGGAAAATGCAAAATTTCTGATTTTTGAATTAGATGAGTCCCGGATTTTGACTGGGAAAAATCAGTATGAGCAAGAAAATTGTTCGATGAATCTGAAATGCCGGTTATATCGGAGTAAATGGGTTCAGAGCATTACAGTTAATGATGTGATGGAATCTGGCCAAGTCGTAGAAAATCCCATGATTGGTGCAATTCCAAGCAAAATGAAGTTCAACGTGAACTGGATGATCTTTTGATGTCGATGTAGGAGGAACTTATAGAATGGAAGAAAAAGCAGGGCGCAGGAACTGAGCGTTCGGGAAATCTCCTTGATTCGTGAACTTGCACAGATACGGAAAGAACATAAAAGAGAACTGGAGTACGAAAAGTTCGATGGCTATGAACTTCCGCCGCGCACCCAGTTTTCCATGCTGAATAAACCTGCAGTGAGCATAAAATATGGTGTTATGAAATTTAATATGGCATGCATTCGGCTTTTGAAGGAATCAAGTATGTCCTTCCGATTTTGCACCCTAATAAGAAGCGGCTTGCGTTGATTATGTGCCCGGAAGAGGACAGCGCGTCTGTTGAATGGGCACGACAGAAAGGCGAAAACTGGGTGAATAAGGATATTACATCATTGGAATTTGTAGAAAATATCTTCAGGCTCATGAACTGGAATCGGGAATGCCGTTATAAAGTGCTTGGACGAGTGGCTAATTCAGATCAGGGCCTTTGTATGTTGTTCGATCTGGAAGAAGCAATCATGTTCACACCGAAGCCACAGGAATATGCGGACCCGCTTACTGGCGAAATGAAGAAAAACAGATGAAATTCTTCCCGGATACTTATAGGAATCGCATCGGAAAATCTTATAATGACTACATTGCAGATCATCAGATGAACATGTTTGAGGATTTTATTGGATATCAGGGGTCAGCAGTATTGGATGAGCCAGTACGGGAGGAAGATTCATTTTCAAAAGAGTCGATGTCCCAAGAAAGCGAAATCTCTGAAAATATATTACTGCCGGATTTAGCAAAACAGTCTGAAAGTATAGAACAGCAGAGCGGTGAGATTGCTGAGAGAGGAATGCCAACATGAGTTCTGAGCGAATTATGAATTTGCTGGTGACGATTCCGGCGGAAAGTCGGAGAATGAATGTGGGGAAAGATGTTATCCGTATTCTTGGAAGTCCGGCCTATATTTGCATTTTGCAGAGGAAAGATCGGCAGTCTATTGCAATTACGCCATGTGCTGCCGAACATCCAATGTCCTTTAAGGTCCCGGACAGGCTGCTGACCGACGGACAGTGCCGGATGAGGATCAATGGAGTACAGTTCGTCCAGGCGTTATTAGAGGCAAATGGTCTTGCTGCAGGGAAAGACTATCAGTTTAAGGGAAGGTATGAAGCTGAGAAAACGCAGTTATCATATCGCTTGAAAAGATGAACGGGAATGGTAGTCAAGGCGGGAAGAATCTTGAATACAGATGCTGCTATATTGGAATATTATGCTGAATTATGCTGACTTGAATTTAAACCAGAGTGGGCAATATGGACAAATCTATGCTGAAAAGTTTACATCTGCCAGCTTGATATGCAAAGTGTTTTATGGTAAGATGAAAGCACAATAGGGAAGTATACTCTCCTCTTGAATCTGCTGTAAGGAAGTGAATGCCGATGGAAAATCAGCTTGCTCATGCGATAACGCAGACGGAATATGATTCGAGCTATGATAAGGCTGCCAAGAAGCTGCTTGCCAACAAACAGATTCTGGCACAGATTATGAAGAACTGTGTGAATGAGTACAGTGCCTGTTCCGTAGACGAAATTGCAGAGAAGTATATCGAAGGAACGCCGGAAGTGGGCACGGTTGGCGTTCATGTTGATGATACAAACAGACCCAAGAAAACGGCTGGCGTAATTACCGGAAGCAATAATGAGGATTCTACGCTGACGGAGGGAACCATCAATTATGATGTTCGGTTCGATGCAATCGCACCAGCGTCAGAAGGTTCTACTGCACAGAAAGATGTGATACGTCTTATTATTAATGTGGAAGCGCAGACTGCTTTTAATCCGGGATACCCTTTGACAAAGCGGGCAATCTATTATTGCAGCAGGATGATCTCCGCACAGCATGGTCCGATATTCACGAACTCGGAGTATGGGAAAATCCGAAAAGTGTACTCTATCTGGGTTTGTACACACCCAACCAAGGAGTTCCAAAACACTCTGATTCGTTATTCTATCCGACCAGAGCAGTTGATTGGAAACGCTGTTGAAAAATCGGAAAACTACGATTTGATGAGTGTTGTAACGATTTGTCTTGGAGAACCGGGTACGGAAAACTATACAGGTATTGTGAAATTTATGGATGTGTTGCTCTCTTCTTCCAGAGCAGCTACTGAGAAAAGAAAATTCTTGAAGAAGAATTTGGCGTTGCAATGAACGAAGAACTGGAAAGGGAGGTGCTTGTTATGTGCAACCTTAGTCAGGGCGTAAAGGCCGAAGGTATCAACATTGGTGAGATGCGGATGCTGGTTAAACAGGTGAGAAAAGGCCGTGTGACAATTGAAGAAGCAGCGGAAGATGCTGGAATGACAGTAGAGGAATTTAAGAAAGTGATGGAAAACACCCGCTGCAGGCGGTCTAAGAAAAACATATAAAGTAAACTGTTAGGCCCTACAAGGCTCAGAGCGGTTCGATACCGACTGAAAGCCTTGTAGGGCTTATTTTTCGTTTTTCAATTTTATTTGTGAAAAATGTTGTCCAAGACTTGACATCGGCCGGTTTTGGCTGTGAGCATGATAATGGGAATCCGGGACTGCCTGCGTATTCTGAAACAGATTTCTTCACCGGATATATCTGGAAGCATCAGGTCCAGGATTACAAAGGAAACCGTTTCTTTTCCAGAAGGCTGAGTGCCTGCGTTCCTGTTTCTGCCTGGAGCACATGATATCCCTGCTTTTCAAGATAGGAGGCAACGGCCTCACGCATCATGTTTTCATCATCGACGATCAGTATCGTTTTCTGTTCCATCATATCAATCATCCATTCCTTCTTAAACATCCTCATTACAAGTTTTCGCCATACAATTCCAGATGTTTTAGCTTCCGCAGCAGCCCATACCGGAGCCGTTAAAAATGGTTCTGTTTCAGGATCTGTTTCTTCCGCTCCTGTACTTGTATCTGGATCAGTTGGAGAAGTTTCTAGTGTATCTGTTACAGTGATATTACCACGTATCATTCCCATCCAGCAAGTATATTGAAAAGTTCCGGATTTAGAAGGAGTAAATTCGATCACATTTTCTCCTTCTGAAAGGGTATGTTCAATTCCGAAGGAGCGCAGCAACATTCTGTAGTTGCAGCCGTTAAGGGAGCCTTTGGGAGCATTGATGATCCATTTTATAGGAACACCGGTCTGAACTTTGATATCAGGATATCTTCCGCGCTGTAAGGTGCTGTAGATGACCTGGATGTTATTTGCATTTTCATCCTGGGGTGTTTTATCGGCAGCATTGGAAGAATCTGTGGTATCTGTCGAGGTTCCCTGATCTTCGGAAGTTCCCGTATTTTGAGGATTTGCTGTATTTTGAGAATTTTCCGGGCCTTCGGAAATACCGGCTAATGCAGTTCCCTGGGAAAACATGGCAAGACCGAGGACAACTACAAGGATGGCGCCAACAGTGGTCATTTTTGCAAAACGCTTTCCAAGAACGGAGACCAGAGAGCCAAGCCCAAGCATAAGGGGAACGGTTCCAAGACTGAATAAAAACATGGATAAAGCACCGGAAAATGGATTTTGGCAGGCCAGAGCCACAATCTGCATGGACTGAAGGGGACCGCAGGGCATCAGGCCGTTTAAAAGTCCAACAAACAGTGGCTGTCGGCTGGAAGCACGCTTTTAAGGACTTTTGTGGATAAAAACGTGGGATCCGTAAGGTAAGTGGACGAAGCCAGGGAAAGATCCCCAGCATATTGATGCCCATGATCACCATAAAAATTCCGGCGATCATTTTAAGCTACCCTGGAGAAAATAGGAAATCTCGGTCTGTGTACCGGCGCCTAACAGCATGCCAACAAGACCTAAAAGAAAACCAATCGCTGTATAAGAAATCACACGGCCTGTATTATAAAGAAGAGCCGGAAGAAAAATGTCAAGAGCGCGGCTGCTTCCGGAAACATCAGAGGCATTTGAAGGTTGTGGAATACACTGGGACAGGTTGATGCCGCCGCACATGGCAATACAGTGTACAGATGTAATAAGTCCGATCACAAACAGCATGCCATAGCCCATTTTGTATCTGCCAGCTGCCCTGGAGCCAGCAGGTTGAGAATGCCGAAATGCTGTAAAGGGCATATAAAAACAGGATAACAGCCAGTGAGACAAAGTTTTTTCATATCATAATCGGATGTTCCTGTTTCCGGCAAAGTGGTATAGCCGTTTTTCAATGATCTCCCGGATCTGTTTTAAGGAAATGGTATCGGTATCGTAAGTAACATGGGCAAGGCCGGTATAGCTTACAGTAGCGTCCTGGATCCCGGGTGCGGTTTTCAGGACGTACCGGATCCTGTGTTCACAGTTTACACAGCTCATGCCGCCGATATGCAGTGTTTTTCTGAGGATCTTCATAAACATTGTACCTCTCTTTACTTTCATTGTTTTTGTGAGTATACCAGAGAAATTTGTGATTTTTATGTGGAACAGACATTTTGTGCAATTGTTCTGCTATAGTCTTCTTTTATAACTGGCAATAGAAAATCACTTGTTGACAAAATGCTCACCATCTCTATAATACCCATTAACATACCAATGTGATTGGTTAATAAAAGGCGAGGAGAAAGCATATGAGTGACAAGAAAGAAAAAGATAGCAAGGTAAAAAGCAATAAGGCTAAGAAAAATGTGGAAAAACTCAGGAAGTGTCAGTAAGTGCAGAGAAAAGATATTTCCCCACAGCTGTACGGACTGTGGTGTGCTTAACTGTTCCAAGCGGAACGCTTCTTATCCGGAATTTTGTCTTACAGAAAAACTGACTGAAAAGAATTAGAAAAAGTAGTTAAGCTTTATACAGAAAATGAAGAAAACAATAAGATAGCCATTGCTTCAGCTGAAGTGGAAGGTGGCTTTTATGGAAAATATACCCGTGTAGAGGAGATCATGGAAGTAGCGAAAAGGATCGGTGCAAAGAAGATCGGCATCGCAACCTGTGTGGGCCTGATCGAAGAGAGCCGTATTTTCGCAAGGATACTGAAATTAAATGGCTTTGATGTATACGGAGTGGCATGTAAGGTAGGTTCTGTAGATAAAACAGATATTGGTCTGGATCCCAAATATACATGTAAGACCGGACCGGTGATGTGTAATCCTATTTTACAGGCAAAGCTTTTAAATAAAGCGGGGACCCAGTTAAATGTAGTAGTGGGGCTTTGTGTAGGCCATGACAGTTTATTTTATAAATATTCCAAGGCTCTGGCAACTACGCTGGTCACAAAGGACCGTGTTCTGGCCCACAACCCGGTAGGTGCGCTGTATCAGACAAGAGCTTATTATAAGCGGCTTTACAGCAGCCTTTATGGGATGATGAGGACGATAAAAAGAAGAGAAATAACAGATTAGATAGGTTGGAAAAAGTGAGAACAGAATAGATGAGATCATGAAAGATCAGGAGGCAGCAATTATGAGAGGAAAATGGAAGTCAGGCATCAGAATATTTGCAGGAGCTGTACTTGCGGCAGCAGTTTTAGCTGGCTGCAGCAGCAAAACAGCAGAGAGTGGGGCAGCTCAGGATGCAGGACAGAATACAACCCAGGGAAATTCAGACAGCCAGGAAGTAAGAAAAGTTTACGTAGCAGTAGGTGCCACTTTTGAACCATATACCTACATAGATGAAAACAATCAGCCTGCAGGCTATGATGTAGCTGTTTTACAGGAGATCGACAACCGCCTTCCACAGTATGAATTCCAGATTGAAAACATGGAACTTGCCAACATTTCTGTTGCTCTGGATGCAAAGAAGGTTTCCATTGGCTCCCAGCAGTTTGAGAAGAACCCGGAAAGAGAGAAGAAGTATCTGTTTACAAATGAAGGTTTTGCCGCTTACAATAAGCGTCTTGTATACAAAAAGGAAGAGATGATATCCACTCTATTGATGATCTGGTTGGAAAGAAAGTAAGTGCCGGTCAGGGAAGCAACACAGCAGCGATTCTGGAAACATACAATGCAGAACATGACAATAAAATCGATATTGTATATTCCAATGGTGCTACCAATGAAAGTATTTATGATGATGTAATGAACGGAAGACTGGATGCCATTGTTGCAACCAAGAAGACATTTAAAAATACAATGAAGCATTTGGCGGTGGCTATGATATTAACGAAGACAGCTATTTCAGCGAGTCACAGGCCTATTTCATGCTGGCACAGGGAGAGGAACAGCTCCGGGATGACATGGATACTGCTTTAAAGTCAATGAAAGAAGACGGAACTCTTACAAAGCTTTCTATTGAGTACACAGGAAGTGATTATAACTCAGAAGAATAAATTTACGGTACACGTATTTTATGAATGATCTTATAACATGAACAGTAACAGAACAGGAGCATAAAACATGGATCTTTCCAGCATTTTCCGTTTCAGCGATATGGTGGAATATTTCCCAAAGATCTTATCCCGTTTCCCTGTAACGCTTCTTATTGTAGTAGTGAGCGTTGCAGGGGCTGGTCCTGGGATTTATTCTGGCAGCGGCACGTATCTTTAAAATACCAGTGTTAAAAGAACTGGCAGCTCTTTATATCTCTTTTGTAAGAGGTACCCCGATCCTGGTGCAGCTATTTGTAGTCTATTATGGACTGCCACTTCTTGTAGCACCCTTAGGAGTGGATATTAACCATTGGAGTAAGCTGTTTTTGTACTGGTTACATATCTTTTAAATGATGGGGCATTTATGTCGGAGATCATCCGGTCTTCTATTGAAAGTGTTCCCAAGGGCCAGCTTGAAGCGGCAGCTTCTGTAGGACTTACCACATTTCAGACCTATAAAGGATCATTATCCCACAGGCATTTAAAATAGCAGCGCCTGCATTTGGAACCCGTGTGATCGGATCTTTCCAGGCAACTGCAATGGCATTTACACTGGGAATTATTGATATCATGGGTCAGGTAAAGCTATTGGAACACGTACCAACCGTGTTCTGGAAGGCTATGTAGATGCAGCGATCATATTTATCATCGTTTCCTATTTACTGGAGCGTTTGTTTACCTGGATGGAGCACCGGCTTAATGGTCAGACAAGGAGGAAGGAAAATGGCATCGCCCTTTGAGTTTTCGTATGTTTTACAGTGATCGGGAAAATATGGGAAGCTATGCCGGTTACTTTGCTGCTGACTTTTGCTCCCCTGTTTATAGGTTTCCTTTTGGTGTTCCCTTTGCGGTGATCCGCCGCTTCAATGTTCCTTTGCAGCTTCGTTTTAAAAAATGAGTCTAATATTTTAAAAGGAATACCGGCGGTACTGCTGGTGCTTATGATCAATTACCTGATCTTAAAGCCTATTGATTACCTGGCATTAAGCTATGAGTGGGCAAAGCCGCTGCAGACTATGAATAAAATATATATAGGTATTGCTGCGTTAAGCATTTATGCAGTGGTGCAAATCACAGAAACAGTTCTTGGCGCTCTTTCCGTGGGAAAAGGACAGTATGAAGCTGCGTATTCCATAGGACTTACCAGGACAAAGACATTGTTTCGGGTGGTCTTTCCACAGGCTGTTCCTGCAGCCCTTCCTGTTCTGTGCAACAATGTGATCGGTCTTTTAAAGTCCACATCCATTGTATATCTTATTTCCGTAAATGATATTTTAGGAGCGGCTATCAATTCGGCAGCTGTGAATTTCCGTTATCTGGAGGCATATATTGCAGTAGCTGTCGTATACTGGGCTATGTGCGTCTGCGTGGAAAAGCTGTTTTATGTAATGGAAAAACGGTATAAATATGCGGCAGGAGGTAAGATATGATCGAGATTAAAATTTACATAAAGCATTTGGACAGAACCAGGTTTTAAAAGGTGTTGATATTACTGTAAATAAAGGAGATGTGGTGGTAGTGATCGGCCCCAGCGGCTCCGGAAAGACCACCATGCTGCGGTGCATTAATTTCCTGGAAAGAGCAGATGAAGGAACGATCACAGTAGGAGATATTACGGTAGACGCAGCAAAAGCAAAGAAGAAAGAAATCCATGAGATCCGTTTAAGGACTGCCATGGTTTTCCAGAATTATAATCTGTTTGCCAATAAAACGGCCCTTGGAAATGTAATGGAAGGACTGACCCAGGCAAGAGGCGTATCAAAAGAAAAGGCAAAGGAGATCGCTCTTGATGCATTGGAAAAGGTAGGTCTTAAGGATAAGGCAGATTATTATCCGTCCCAGCTTTCCGGCGGACAGCAGCAGAGAGTGGGAATTGCCAGAGCTGTTGTGTTAAATCCGGATGTGATCCTTTTGACGAACCTACGTCTGCCCTGGATCCGGAGCTGGTGGGAGAAGTATTAAAAGTTATCAAAGATATTGCAAAGAAGGGATCACCATGATCATAGTGACCCATGAAATGAGCTTTGCTTCTGATGCAGCCAATCGTGTGATCTTTATGGCCGGTGGTGTTGTAGTGGAAGAAGGAAAGCCGGATGAGATCTTTCCAATCCAAAAGAAGAAAGAACAAAGCAGTTCTTAGAGCGTGTACTGCCTAAGTGGTCGTATACGATATAATGAGCGCAGAGAAAACAAGCGCCGCCCGAGGCGCATTTGTTTTCGCAAGCCATTAACGAAAGCCGCCTGCGTCAGCAGGCAGTGGACGCGCCAGCGCGGGGCTTGTGAGTTTAAGGAGTCCCCAAATGAAAATTGATTTTAACAGACAGATAAACAGAAAAAATACAGACTGCTCTAAATGGGACGGCCAGGGAGGAGATTATATCCCGCTGTGGGTTGCGGATATGGACTTTCCTGTGGCAGAGCCTGTTTTAGAAGCACTGAAAAAACGCCTGGAACATCCATTTTTCGGATATACATTTCCCGGAGAAAGTGTTTATCAGGCAGTTATTTCCTATTATAAGAGAAGATATGATTTTGATGTAAAGAATGGATCCTGTTTAACCATGGAGTTAATACAGGAAATAATATTGCTGCCAGAGCTTTAGGCGGCACCATTATGGTGGCAACTCCTATGTATCCCCATATTAACCAGAAATTGCCCCAGGAAGCGGGAAAGCCGGTGATCCGTGTACCTTTAAAACAGGAAAACGGGCTGTATACCTTTGATTTTGAGGCAATGGAAAAGCGGTTACACAGGATGTGACCACCTTTGTGTTGTGTAATCCTCATAATCCGGTAGGTCGTGTATTTACCGGAAAGGAACTTGAGGAGTTATTTGCATTTGCTGCCAGACATGACATTGTGGTGGTTGCAGATGAGATACACAGTGACCTGATCCTGGAAGGAGAACATATTCCTGCGATTACCTTAAATGAAGCAGCCAGACAGAGAGTGATCCTTCATCATTCTGCAAGCAAGACCTATAACATACCCGGTCTTCCGGTGGCATTTGCCATTATCCCAAATGAAAAGTTAAGACATAAATACGAAGAAGTAGCAGCAACGATGCATGCGCCTTTTGATACTCTTTCTTTGTTGCCCTTGAGGCAGCTTTTACAAAAGGGGAAGAATGGCGGCAGGAACTGTTAGAATACCTGAGGGAAAATAAAAATGGCTGGACGAACGGATCAGCCGGATCCCGGGCTTTCTATCTGCCACAGTGAAGGTACTTATTTAGGTTGGATCGATGCCAGAGAAACCGGATTAAGTGATCCTGCCGGCTTTTATGAAAGAAGCAGGTGTGAAATTTAATGACGGAGAGTCTTTTTCTGCTCCCGGTTTTATCCGTGAATTTCGCCTGCCCCAGAGCGTATCTGGAGGAGGCGTTTGATAAAGTTGAGAAAGCTTTGGATAATTGGAAAAACAGGAAAAAGTTTATTAAAAGTTTGGGCTGCTGTTGGGCGGCAGAATGGAGTTTTTATGAAGATAACAAAAGTTGATATTTACATGCTGGATGCTACTGCCCAGAGAGCCAGCAGACGTCCCATCTGCTGCCGGGTATGGACAGATGAAGGTTTCTATGGTGACGGTGAAGCGGGGATCGCTTTTGATTACGCAGCACCTGCGGGGATCGGCATGCTCCAGGATATCTCCCGTCTGGTCATCGGAAAAGATCCTATGCGTACAGATGAGCTGTGGGAGAGAATGTTTAAAGTAAGCTTCTGGGGCCAGGGCGGCGGCCCGGTTGTCTTTGCAGCTATCAGCGCCATTGACATTGCCTTAATGGATATCAAGGGAAAAGTATTAAATGTTCCTGTTTATGAATTATTAGGCGGAAAGGTAAATGACAGCATCCGCTGCTATGCGTCACAGCTTCAGTTTGGCTGGAATGAAGATGTAGGGCCAAGAGGTACCGCAAAAGAATACGCAGATATCTGTAAATATGCAATGGAAGACGGATATGATGCGGTAAAGGTGGATTTTACTCTTTATGACCGGGATAAGAAAGATATTCCAAACCGTGACTGTGAAGGTTTTGTCTCTACTGATTTTTATAATATGGTAGAAGAACGTATTGTTGCGATCCGCGAAGCCTGCGGCAATGTTGATATTATCATGGAAAATCATGGGCGTACCGATGTTACTTCCGGTATTAAATTAGGAGAGCTTTGCGATAAATATAATTTTACGCCTTAGAAGAGCCCTGTACGCCCCTCCGCCCGGAATTCCAGAAGCTGATCCGTGAAAAGGTCCGCACTCCTTTGGCATCTGGGGAACGTTTATATACCAGATGGCAGTTCCTTAATTACTTTAAAGATAACTCTATCCAGTTAGTTCAGCCGGATGCCTGCAACTGCGGCGGTATTTCAGAGTGCAGAAAGATCTGTACCATGGCAGAAGCTTTTGACGTAAAGGCGCAGATCCACTGTGCAGGCGGTCCATTTCCACAGCAGCTGCTTTACAGCTGACAGCCGCTACTACCAATTTTGCGATTTATGAACATCATTTTCGTTCCACACAGCCTGCTATTGCCCGTCTTGGCAAGTATGATTATCAGCCTGTAAATGGAAAATTCTATGTATCAGACAGACCGGGTATCGGACAGGAACTTTCAGAAGCAGCCATTGCAGAGGCACTTGTTCATGTAACCGTTGATGAACCATAAACGGAGAGGAGAACTATACTGTGAAGAAAAATACAGATCCCCACATTTTGTTATACTGGTATGAATTGCTATGTTCTTTGCTGTACTTTCGTGGATTATGCCTGCAGGAGCTTATGACCGGGTATTAGATCCCAATACAGGAAGAAATATTGTTGATCCTAACAGCTTTCATTATCTTCCAAAACCCCGATTACATTTATCCAGTTTATATCTGCTTACTCTGGAGGTTTTACCAATGCTGCCAGCATGATCTTTATGACTCTTGTAGTAGGTGGAACCTTCGGCATTATCAATGAACTTGGCATTATCCCGGCTGCTCTTGCCATCATCCTTAAAAATTTGATAAGAACCGGAAATGGCGATCCCGTTCCTCATTCTTGTTTTGGACTTTTGAGTCCTTTATGGGGGCTCCGGAGCTTTGTATCATCTTCCTTCCCATGATACTGCCGCTGGTACTGGATCTTGGTTTTGATACCATGACTGCCCTTGCTATCGTTATCTGCGGAAACTGCGTTGGCTATAGTACGGGTATGGGAAATCCGTTTACTACTATTATCGGCCAGAAAATCTGCCAGCTTCCTCTTTATTCTGCTATGTGGTATCGTGCCATCTGCTTCTTCCTTTTACGGGATCACTGTATGGTATATTTTAAGATATGCGAAGAAAATACGCAAAATCCTATACTCAGTGCTACCTACGAAGAAGATGAGATACGCAGAAAAGAGAATATGCAGATGACTCAGAATGCAACTTTAAGCGCTAAAACAAAGTGGTATGTGTCTATGTTGTTGTCTGCTTTTTCTTTAATATTTTCGGTGTGATCAAGCTTGGCTGGGATATTGCTGAAATGACAGGTCTGTTCCTGGTAATGAGTACAGGTGCCGGCGTTCTCTCCGGCCACAGTCTTACTGATACCTGTAAAATGTTCATGAATGGTGCAAGAGATATTCTTCAGGGAGCCCTTGTTATGTGTTTTGCACGTACCATTGCCCTTCTTATGACAACCAGCAATACACTTGACGTATTTGTTTATGGAATTTCAAAGATTGCAGGCGCTTTTCCTCCTACTCTGGCTATTGTGGGTATCTTTATTGCCGGCATGCTGCTTAATTTCCCGATCAACAGCGGTTCCGGCCAGATGACAGCTACCATGCCTATCATGTCTCCACTGGCAGATATCCTTCATGTTTCCAAGCAGGGCGCTGTCCTTGCCACACAGTTTGGTGATGGCTGGTCCAATACTATTTATCCTACCAATGCTTCTTACATGGCAACGATGGCAGTTGCCAAAGTAAACTGGGTAGACTGGCTGAAATTCCAGTTTCCACTGCATTGTATCTGGACTGTTGTAAGTGTCATTATGCTGATCATTGCCCAGACAATTAATATAGGACCGTTTTAAAATCTGCTGGACAATCCTTAGCCCATCCCTTAAAATGAAAGCAGTATGAGATTTTTGGTTTGACGGAAATTAAAGGAGCTTAGGATGAGGGAAGAAGACGTACTGCAGGTTTTAGGTGGAAGTTTCTTTAATAGTGTCCTGGTGGATATAGAAAAGAATACATATACGCGGATGAATTTTGCACCGTGGTTGTTAAAAATCAGTCAGACTGGTATGTATACCGGGCTGGCTGATTTTATTGTCTGTAATTCTGCAGTGGAAGAGTATAAGGAGAGTTTAAAGAAAGATCTGTCTCTGGAAAGTATAGAAACATTTTTAACAGCCGAGATCCGGAAGAACGGGATGAAGAGAACAGTATCACCTATGAGGCAGAGGTAGACGGGAAGAGAATATTGTAGATATGATGGGCGGAAATATAAAGGTGAAAAGTGAGCTGGGAAAAGGCTCTGAGATCACTATTGGCTTGCGTTTTAAGACTACTTCTGCAACAAAGAACCGGGGCGTGATCCAGGAATTAAACGGTTTTCGGGCACTGGTGGCAGATGATAATATGGACAGCTGCGTCAGCGTGGAAAAGATGTTGCGGACGATCGGGTTGCGGCCTGAGTGGACGACTTCCGGAAAGGAGGCAGTTTTCAGGGCAAAATATGCTACTGAGCAGAATGATCCGTTCCATGTATACATTATTGACTGGCTGATGCTGGATATGAATGGCGTGGAGGTAGTACGACGGATCCGAAGTGAGATTGGAGATGAGGTGCCCATCATTATTCTGACTGCTTATGACTGGTCGGATATTGAGGATGAGGCAAGAGAAGCAGGTGTTACGGCATTTTGTGCCAAGCCGTTGTTTTATCGGAACTTTATGATGTGCTGCAAAATTCCAGCAAGGCAGGCGGTATTGGCGGAAATGAGATCATTGCGCCGGATACTTTTAAGGGCAGGAAGGTACTTCTGGTAGAAGATGTGGAACTGAACCGTGAGATCGCAGAAACCATCTTGCAGGAAGCAGGCATCCATGTGGTCTGTGTGGGAAACGGACAGAAGGCGGTAGAATATATGAGTCAGCCGGAGGCAGATGATATTGATCTTATTTTAATGGATATCATGATGCCGGTAATGGATGGGTATGAGGCTGCAAGAAGGATCCGGAAACTGGCGGATCCGGTCCATGCCAATAAACCGATCATTGCTATGACAGCCTATGCTTTTGAGGAAGATGTGAAAGCAGCTCTGGCGGCTGGGATGAATGAACATTTATCTAAGCCCATCCGTATTGAGCTGCTGTATGAAATTATGAAGAAATACTTATGATGTTTTAGAAAAGTAGTTCAATGATATGACGGGCAGTTGCCTGTGGGTGCGGTCATTTTTACTGTAAATGCTGCGTAAGCCTCATAGGAGACTGCCCGCTTGTTGTATCGGTCAAGAAGTTCTTCTTTGGTGTTGTTTTGATAAGAGGCCGGTCAGGATTTCGCATCAGGCTTTTGTAGCAGTTTTCAAAGGGGCGGTTTAAGTAGATAATGGTACCGGCTTTGGAGAGAAGATCGCCGTTGCGGGAGTAGGTGAGCAGACCGCCACCTGTGGAAATTACGCAGGGGATAGCTGGATACCTGTTTGGTGATCTCATGTTCAATATTGCGGAAGGCTTCGTTGCCTTGAGAGGCGAAGATCTGTTGTGGAGTCTGTCCTGTCTGGGAGGTGATCAGTTCGTCTGTATCGTAAAACGGTACGTCAAGCTGGCGGGCCAGTTCTTTTCCTATGGTAGTTTTTCCACTGCTGGTGTAGCCGCAGAGGAAAATGGGTTTTGTCAGTTTTGTGGGCATTTTTAAGGATCCTCCTGTGGGTATAAAAATTACTTTGAGGTTGTATACAGCAAAAATGATACCATGTTTCAGGAAAGAATACAAGGAATATGACAACAGTGAGTAAAAGCTTTAAAGTTTTAACTTGGCAAAGTTTGTTGTTGAAACCTGTCACCTGCTGTGTTATAATCTGCATTAGCACAGCGGAGATTACGAGAGTATATTATTTTACAGAAAGAGGAGTGTAGTATTATGAAACTGAAAAATGGGTCGCACTGGCTACAGCTGCTGCAATGTGCCTGTCTATGACAGCATGCAGTGTTTCTGTATCCACAAATGAGACAACAAAGCAGCTGAGCCATCAGCAGAAACCACCGCAGCAGAGGCAGGGGACAAGGAAGAGTCCGGCGAAGCAGCTGAGTCTGCAGCAGAGGGAGATTTAGTAGCAACTGCTGATTATCCTACCAAGCCTATTACTATGATCATCCCTTACGCAGCAGGCGGAACTACGGATGTATGGGGCAGAAAGTTAGCAGCTCTGTTAGAGAAGTATTTAGGACAGGCTATTACAGTTACCAACCAGGGTGGTGCTTCTGGTTCTATCGGTTCCCAGTTTGTAAAGGAACAGCCTTCTGATGGTTATACTGTATTAGTTTGTGCAGAGACCATGGGAACCTATCGCACTATGAATGTCTGCGATCTGGATTATTCTGATTTTACTGTTATTTCTCCATTAGTAGGAGATCCTAAGGTACTGGTTGTTGGTAAAGACTCCAAGTACAACACTCTGGAAGAGTTACTGGATGATATTAAGGCAAATCCTGGAAAGATCACTATGTCTCACTCTGGTCCTGGCGGAAGCGGACACAACCAGGGTCTTGTTATGAAGGAGCTTGGTTATGATGTGGCTATGACCAGTTTTGACTCCGGTAATGATGCTCTGTTAGGCGTAATTGGCGGACAGGTTGATTTTACTAACCCTAATATCTCTACTTTAGGCGGCTATATTGAAAGTGGCGATGTTAAGCCTTTAGCTGTTTTCTCTGATAAGAGAATGGAAGCTTATCCTGACATTCCTGCATTTACTGAGTCTGTACCGGAAGCTGAGAAGTATTTAAATATTCCTTATACTCTGTTAAGCTTTGTTGTTAATAATGATACTCCACAGGATGTGGTTGATGTATTAAAGGCAGCATCCCAGAAGGTATTTGCTGATCCTGAGTGGACTGATTTTGTTAAGCAGAAAGCAGCTGATCCTGTTTATGAAGAGTATACAGATGATGCTTCTATCCAGAAGTTCTATGATAACTGGAAGTCTGTTATCTGCTGGTTACAGTATGACAACGGCGTAGCTGAGAAGAGCCCTGAGGATTTTGGTATTGCAAGAGTTGCAGAGTGATAGTTACAGTTCAGCATATGGTGGAACTGTAATCTGGAAATGTTGAGAGTTAATTGAGGATTGATCAATGAAAAACAAAGTTTCTTCACTGATTGCAGAGGGTATCTTATTTTGCGGGAGCGGCATTTTGCTGCTCTCGTATTCTCTTATATCCTATGCAAAGGCGTTTAATAAATCTTGGAGCCAGTCTCCGTATCTTTTCCGGCACTGGTTGGTGCAGCACTGATCGGGCTTTCTATCTGGATCATGGGACAGGGAGTTCTGGCTATGAAGAGAGTCGGGAATGGAATTACTTTGAAAGAGAAGACAGATAGTAAGGGAAAGATGGCAAGAGTTTTGGGAGTGCTGGTGCTTTGTGGAATTTATTATCTGGTTCTGGGAGAGGTTTCAATTCCGCGGGTTACGATCGGAATCTTGAGTTTTAGTATTACGATCTCTATTTTGAGGTTGCGACGGTTATTTTTCTGATCGCTATGATGTGGTTTATGAAGGTGAGAAAAGTGGCTGTGCTTGTACTTGTTCCTATTGGGACATCATTGTTTTGAGTATTGCATTTAGGACTTGTTTACATGTAATGCTGCCATAAGTTTAAGGAGGAAAACAGGTGTTGGAAATGTTATCGATCGTGGATCTGCGCTTTCTTCTTATGGTCCTTTTGGGATCTGTGGCAGGTCTTTTGTAGGTGCTATACCGGGACTTTCTGTATCCATGGCTACAGCGCTGCTTGTTTCTATTACTTATACCTGGGATCATTCTGACGCTTTGGCTATGATCATGGGCGTTTATGTGGTGGGTGTATTCTCAGGTGCTGTTTCTGCTATTTTGATCAATATTCCTGGTGCGCCGTCTTCAGTTGTTACTACTTTGGATGGTTATCCTATGTCTAAGAAGGGACAGTCTTATAAGGCGCTTTTACGGCTACGATCTATTCTTTCGTGGGTAGTGTTTTGGATTTATTGCTTTGGGACTGTTGGCTGAGCCGGTTGCGGCGATTGCTATTAAGTTTACGAAAATGGATTATTTCCTGTTGGCTTTGTTTGGACTGGTGACAGTTGGATCTGTCAGCACGAAGAATTATGCAAAGGATTGGTCAGCGTCATGCTGGGACTGATCATCAGCATGGTGGGACTTGATCCGTTAATGGGTACGAAGAGACTGACTTTGGGGATCCAGAATTTAGCAGGTGGTATCAGTACGGTACCGGCGCTGGTTGGCTTTTGGATTTGCTGAGGTGTTGAGTGTTATTTATAGTCTTGATCAGGAACAGAATGTTCTGGCTATGGAGAAGACGAAGGTTAGTTTGAAGGAAGTGCTTAAACATTGGAAACTGTCTATTTATACTTCGACGATTGGTATGCTGGTTGGTGCGCTTCCTGGTGCCGGTGGTCCGGTGGCTTCGTTTATTGCTTATAATGAGGCGAAGCGTATTGTGAAGGAACCGGAGGTGCCATTTGGTGAAGGTGCTGTGGAAGGTATTATGGCCAGTGAGTCTTCTAATAATGCATGTATTGGTGGTGCGCTTATTCCAATGCTGACGCTGGCTGTGCCTGGTGATGCGGTTACTGCGATCATTTTGTCTGTATTCTATGTTCATGGACTGCAGCCGGGACCTATGTTTATCAGGAAAAATCCGGAGGCGTTTCAGGCTATTTTGATCGCGGGGATTATTGCCTGCTTCGCGCTGTTGGTACTTGGATTGTTGGTAGCGCCGAGGATCAGTAAGGTGATCACGATACCGAAGAATGTGATGATCCCGGTTGTGACCAGTCTTTGTGTGATCGGATCTTTGCATGTAATAACCGGTTGTTTGATGTGGCTTTGATGTTCTTGTTTGGAGTGATCGGATTTTTGATGAGAAGGTTTGATTATCCGGTTGCACCGCTGATCCTGGCTATGGTTTTGGGACAGATGATGGATTCTAACTTTAGACAGGCGGTATCATTGGCTTCTTCTGCAGATCATCCGATTTTGTTTACGTTTGGGCATTGGCAGACGGTGTTGCTGCTGCTTTGTATTGCCTGGGTGCTTTTGGGAAATATTCCTTGGACGAAGCCTTATGTGGAGAAGGTTAGAGGGGTGTTTCGTAGGAAATAGGGCACATATTCGAAAGAAAGAGGATGAGGTACATAAGCGCATTCCGGCGAAAAAGACCTGTTTTGCTCCGTCGCTTTTGTCAGGTCTGTGATACAAACTCACATGCTGCGCATGTTCAGACAGTGTATCACAGACCTGACGCTATACTCACAAAACAGGTCTTTTTCTGAAATGGCTGCTTCTCATGTACCTCATCCTCTTTTCAGCTAGGTGTTGCCAACCTCTCGGACGCAGTCCGGGAGGTTTGATGGAAATTTTATTTGTCTTTAGGCATGGTTTTAAAGAATTTTACGACCATCGGAAGTGTGATAGAAGCTGATATGATATCAGAGATGGTCTGGGATATCTGAATTCCGGTGAGTCAAGGATAGTGTTCATGATACAGAGGACGGGAATGAAAATGAGTCCGCTTCTGATCATGGACAGGAAGGTAGCACGGCCATTCTTTCCAATGCTCTGGAAGAGCATGTTTCCATAGAGGAAAGTGGCATGAAGAAGAGGGCAATGCACTGGATACGCAGGGCGGGAATACCGATGGCAAGGACTGCCGGGTCATCACGGAACATGCGCACGATGGGGGCAGAGCAGGTTATTCCGATAAAGGCGGAAATGCTCATTACTACGAAGCTGCTTTTACGCTGAACCAGAAAGCATTACGGACACGTTTGTATTTTCCTGCGCCGTAGTTGAAGGCGCTGACGGGTTGGAAGCCTTGTCCTATGCCCAGTGCTACACAGAAGAGGAAGTTTATGATCCTGGTGACAATGCTCATGGCTGCGATAGCGGCATCGCCGTAAGGGCCTGCAAAGCGGTTTAAAACCATAACGGAAACGCTGTTAAGTCCCTGGCGCATCAGGCTTGGAAAGCCGGTTGCCAGGATGTTGGACACATCGCTGAACTGTCGGGTGACGTAGCGGATGTTTAGGCGGCTTTGGACTTTTCCGCGAAGGAATGGGCTGATGAGGATGGCCATGCTGATGTACTGGGAAATAGCGGTGGAGATACCAGCGCCACGGACTCCCAGTTTTAGGACGAAGATCAGGAACATGTCTCCGAAGATGTTTAAAATACCGCCGGAGGCAAGACCTAACATGGCAAAGAAGGCTTTTCCTTCGTAGCGGAGAATGTTATTCATAACGCAGCTGGATGCCATGGCTGGTGCTGCAATAAGGATCCAGGTGCTATATTCGATCGCGTGAGGAAGGATGGAGTCAGTGCTTCCAAGGAGACGCATGAAGGGAGTGTGGAAGAAAAGCCAAGGATGCAAATGAGGGCGCCACATAATAATGATAAGAAGAAGCTGGTGGATGCGAATTTGCGGGCGCTTTCTACGTCATGCGCTCCCAGTTTACGGCTGATATTGCTGCCTGCGCCATGTCCGAACATGAAGCCGAAGGCATTGATAATAGCCATCAGGGCGAACACGACTCCTGTAGCACCGCTGACACTGGTTCCGAGCTGGCTTACAAAGAAGGTATCTGCCATATTGTATACACTGGTCACAAGCATACTCACTGTGGTTGGCAGTCCAGCTGCAGTACCAGTTTGTTGACGGGGTTTTGTCATTTTATCATATTGTATCTGCGCACTATCTGTTTTCATAATATGTATACCTTTATATATAAGTGTGGAAATAGAATAAAAGGCCCTCCTGTGATTTATTTTATCATAGAAAGGCCTTTTGAAAAGCGTTTTATACTGTTCAGTTAAAAAGTTTACTTTGTTTTACATAGCGGTGTTTATATTTATTTTTCTTCCAGGTCGATTGCTTCGAAAAGATCTCCGAGGGTTTCCAGTGCTGGAAGCAGTTTTGTTACGCCGCAGGTGAAGAACAGGATGCGGATAACTTCAAAGATCTCATCAATGGTAGCGCCGTTTTCCAGAGCCAGTTTTCCATGGACTTTCATAGTGGTCTCTGTGGAGGTTGCAATTCCGACTGCCATGACGATCAGTTCTCTGTACTTTTAGGAATAGAGATGTCTTTTTGTTGCAGTTTACATATTGCTGATAGAACATATTGATCAGGTTCGGGTCATTTCCCATAACACGGTGGGAGTCTAAAAGTTTTCCTCCGCGGGCTTCTTTTAAAGCTTCCAGGATCTCTGGAACGCTCAAGTTTAGCTTCGTCTGTCTGTTTCAACGTAATACCTTCTTTCACTTATTATTGATAAACATACCGCCTGCGTCAGCAGGCAGTGGAGCGCGTTAGTGCGTGTTCGTGAGTGGATAAAATAAAATGGGATTTACTGCAAGCTGTATTTAGCTTTCAGAAAATCTGGGGCATAGCCTGGGAAGAGGGCATAGGTGACTATGTCTTCTTCTGTGCGGGCAAGTGAGCCGACTTCGGCTCTTGCTGTGTCCATTCCTGGAGCTAACTGGTCACCAGGACGGATGAATGCCGGTTTTCATCTCCAAGGGCCTTTTCAAGAAGGGTTGGATCAATAGGGCCCGGTGGGCGTCCGTAGAGACCGCGGCAGTAGTCTTTAATTCACGGCTGACCATTGCGTAGCGGTTGCCGGTTAATACGTTTGTGGTTGCCTGGGCACCGCACATCTGGCTGGATGGGGTGGCAAGAGGCGGATATCCCATATCAGCACGGACACGGGTTGCTTCTTCTAATACTTCTGGGAGACGGTCATACAGTTTCATGGCTGTAAGCTGGCTTTCCAGGTTGGAGAGCATACCGCCTGGGATCTGATGCTGGAGACAGCCAACGTCTACACCTACCAGTTTGGTGCCGAAGTCTGCGTATTTGCGGCGAAGTTCAGCAAATTTTTGTTGATGTCAGCGAACTGTCCAAGATCGATCTTCGGATCTCTGCTGGTTCCCTTTAAAGCTGCCAGGTAGCTTTCGATTGGCGGAAGGGATGGTCCCATGGACATAGAGGAAACACATACATCCAGTCCGTCTACACCGGCGCGGATGGCTTCCCAGTAAGCCATTTCTGCCATACCGCCTGTGCAGTGGCAGTGAAGATGTACCGGGATCTTAAGGGCTTTTCAAAGCGGTGATCAGTTCGTAGGCAGCTTCCGGTGTCATAAGTCCGGCCATATCTTCTACGTGCATCAGGGATGCACCCATCTGTTCCTGTTCTAAGGCATTCTGGACGAATACTTCTGTTGTATGGAATGGGCTTACATTATACTGAACGGAACCTTCGATCTTTTGCCTGCTTTTTGATGGCTTTGAATGCGGTTTCGCAGTTTCTCAGGTCCTGAAGGGCATCGAAGGTAAGGAATACATCGATTCCGGCTTCTGCTGCCTGTGCGATGAAGGCTTCTACTACGTCATCTGGATATGCTTTGTAGCCAACCAGGTTCTGGCCGCGGAGTACCATTTTTAATGGGGTTTTCTTTACGTATTTTTAAAGGTTCTTACGCGCTCCCACGGATCGTCTTTCAGGAAACGGACTGCTACATCGAAGGTAGCGCCGCCCCACATTTCCATGGAGTCATATCCAACTGCGTCCATCTGCTCTAAGAGCGGGATCATATCTGCAGTGGTAAGACGGGTTGCAAAAGAGACTGCTGTCCGTCGCGGAAATCTACACTGTTGAATTTAAGAGGAGTTCCTGCGCCTGCAAAGTCTGCTGCTCCGATTCCGGAAGGAGCAGAAAGTTCAGGAGCCTTTTTGTTCCAGAACAAAATACCACACCTTTCATTTCGTAATAAGGATGTCACCGCAAGGTGACATGCTCCTTTGATTATTTATTATAGTTGTTTGCTGTTGACAGGTGGATCAAAGAGAAACCTGTCGGGGAATGTTGGATTTTCTTGATTTTTGGAGAATCGTTCTCTGGTCAGTTTACAGTACCTGGAAAATGGCAGGTTCCGGCAGGAAATCAAAAAGAATCCGGAGGGCCAGGTACTGAAAGCTGGCCAGAGAACGGCAGGTACTGGCAGATGCAAAGGGGAAGTATGCATGTCAGAAACCTGCAAAGGTTGAATCATGTAGGATATGTAATACTTAAGTCAAACGTTAAACTAAATCGTTAAAACAAGAATACTAAAAAGAATGAGGTTGTCAAGAGGGAAAATGAAAAACGTGAAAAAGAAGATTACGTGTTGTGGAAACTATAACATAGTAATGAGATAAAAAGACAGGAGCTGATATTTACAGCTCCTGCAAAAATAATAGATGACAAATGGATTATGAAAAACTCTCTCTCAGCATCAGTTTCGCATGTACTTTCACATGCTCTGATGACATATCATTGTTTAAAACTTTTTTCTCATCAGGCGCAGAACCTGCTGACCGATCTCTTTGTTTGGCATTTCTACTACACTAAGGGATGGAACATAGTAGGAAGCAGCTTCCGGATCCAACATACCAATGGAGAGAAGTTCTGCATCTCCCGGAACAGAGATCCCTTCTTCATGGAAAGCTCTTAAGGCACCCAGGGCAATGGCATCGGAGTCACAGAAGATCATTTTTGGTGGTTCCTTAAGGGCAGCGTATTGTTTGCCGATCTCATAACCGCCGTTTCGTGTACTGGATCCCTTCAGAATGTATTTTTCGTCTGTTTCAATTCCCAGACGTTCGCAGGAACTTATAAATGCCTGGACACGCTGACTGGTAGCAAAGTAGGAGTGTCTGGATGCAAAGATAGCTGCTTCTGTATAACCTTTCTGGCGGATCTTTGTGGCTGCCATCAGGCCGACTTCGTCATTATCGGTGCATACAGTGGAAAAATGTTCGGACTCACGGTTGATCAGTATCACTGGCATACGGGGGCAGATGCCCTCAAGCCACTGCTGGTCTTTGGCAGAGCATGCACCGATAATAGCGCCGCTGTAGCCATTTTTAAGAAAGTGGTACCATATTGTTCCAGTTTATCATTTTCATAAGTCTGTATCATCATTTCACAGTCAAAGCCAGATTCGGCAATTTCTATCTGAATGAAATTTAAGAAAGAAGCCAGAATGGAAACACGATAGTCCAATGGCAGAAAAATGCGATCACAGGGCGCTCATTTTCCTGGGAGCGCAGGCGTCTTGCGCTTAAGTTTGGCTGATAGCCTAAGTCACGCATTGCTTCTGCCACCCGTTGCTGGGTTGCGGCAGAGATCTTTCTTTCTTCTGCTTTTCCGTTTATGATAATGGACACGGTTGTAACGGATACACCGGCCTGTTTTGCTACGTCCTTTATAGTTGCCATATGTTCACCCTTATCTTAATATCTTATATCTTATTCTCTAAGTTCTCTAAGACCGCGAAAATGAATGAAATGCAGCGGTCTTATTTTATTGTTCCATATATTATCTGTTGTCACCGTCAGGTGGCAGGTCTGTTATGTATATCAAAAACATGTTCGTAATACGTTTTATGTTTACTAAAACCAATCTTAAGCCAGAGTTCCACATTATGTCAAGCAGGAAAGAAGAGTATCGTGGATCATGTATGAAAAATGCACAATAAGTAATACGTTAAACTATATAAAACTGACAAAGAATATTGTATTTTATCAAAACACTTGACAAACGTCAAACGATAAACTATTATTTGTGACAAGGATGAACGTTTTACTAACACGTTAAACTAAATGAGATATGTACATGTTACTACTAAATAAATGCAATACAAGAGATACAAAGATGCACAAGTACATATCCGCAAAAGCAAGGCATTTCGCCGGCTGTCCGATTTCTGGGGAAGAGAGATCTGACAGAGATGAAAAATGATAACTAATTAAAACGATCAACCCCACAAAGAAAGGAAAGTACAGATTATGAGTAAAGTAAGCAGAGCAATGGACGGAAACGAAGCAGCAGCTTACGCTTCTTATGCTTTTACCGAAGTAGCAGCGATTTATCCGATCACACCATCTTCTCCAATGGCTGAACTGGTTGACAAGTGGTCAGCAAATGGAATGAAGAACATGTTCGGCCAGCAGGTAAAGCTGGTTGAGATGCAGTCTGAATGCGGAGCTGTTTCCGCAGTACACGGTGCATTAGACGGCGGTGTACTGGCAACTTCCTATACAGCATCCCAGGGACTTATGTTAATGATCCCGACCATGTACCGTATTGCAGGTCAGTTAAAGCCAGGTGTTATCCATGTAGCATCCAGAAACGTGGCAACCCATGCGATTTCTATTAACGCAGAGCATTCCGATGTTATGGCCTGTCGTCAGACCGGATATGCAATGTTAGCATCCTCTTCACCACAGGAAGCAATGGATTTAGGTGCAGTTGCTCATCTGGCAGCTATTAAAGGCCACGTACCTTTCCTTCATTTCTTTGATGGTTTCCGTACTTCCCATGAGATCCAGAAAGTAGAATGTCTGGATTACGAAGATTTAAAGAAACTGGTTGACTGGAAGGAACTGGAAAAATTCCGTGAGAATGCATTAAATCCAGAGCATCCTGTTTTAAGAACCACAGGTCAGTATTCTGATACATATTTCCAGAGCCGTGAAGCATGCAATACCTATTATGATGCACTGCCGGATATCGTTGCAGATTACATGAACGAGATCAGCAAGATCACAGGAAGAGATTATAAGCCATTTAACTACTATGGTGCTCCGGATGCAGAGCGTGTGATCGTAGTAATGGGATCTGCAAGCGGCGTTCTCCGCGAGACTGTAGATTACTTAAATGCAAAGGGCGAAAAGGTTGGTTTCATTGATGCTCATCTGTACCGCCCATTCTCAGCAAAGTATTTCTTAAGCCAGCTTCCTGAGACTGTAAAGATGATCACTGTTGGCGACCGTACCAAGGAGCCGGGTGCAGCAGGCGAGCCGCTGTACGAGGATGTATGTTCTGTGATCCTGGAGTCAGGCAGAAATATCAAGGTTTTAGCATGTCGTTATGGTCTGGCAAGCAAGGATTATACTCCAGACCAGGTTATCGCACAGTTTGACAATATGAAGGCAGCAGAGCCAAAGAACCATTATACCGTAGGTATTAATGACGATGTGACCCATCTGTCACTGCCTGTAGGACCAGAAGTAAATACTGTTCCGGAAGGAACCATCAGCTGCAAGTTCTGGGGCCTTGGTTCTGACGGTACCGTTGGTGCAAATAAGAACACCATTAAGATCATCGGTGACCACACAGACTTAAATGTTCAGGCTTACTTTGAGTATGACGGCAAGAAGTCCGGTGGTGTTACCCGTTCCCACTTACGTTTTGGCAAGAAGCCGATTAACTCTACCTACCTTGTAAACCACGCAGATTTCATTGCCTGCCACAATAAGTCCTATCTGGACCGCTATGATATCCTGGCAGATGCAAAGGAAGGCGCAAATGTGCTGATCACCTGCGACTGGAAGGGCGAAGAGTTAGAAAAGCATTTAACTCCTGCATTTAAGAAAGCAGCAGCATTAAAGAAGATCCATCTGTATACCATTGATTCCACTGCAATTGCTGCAGAACTGGGACTGGGAAGCAGGACCAATACCATTTACAGGCTGCATTCTTCAAGATCACAGGTATTATCCCGATCGAAGAAGCAGTTGGATATATGAAGAAAGCTATCTTAAAGTCCTACGGAAGAAAGGGCGAAAAGATCGTCAACATGAACTACGCAGCTGTTGATAAGGGCGTAGAAATGGTAGAAGAGGCAGAAGTACCTGCAAGATGGGCTGATATCGAAATTCCAGAAGAGAAGATCGATGAGAACCTGCCAAAGTGGATCCGCAAGATCCAGATGCCTGTAAATGCTATGAAGGGCGATAATATTCCTGTCAGCGATTTCACCGATCTGCCAGACGGAACCATGCCTCAGGGTACTTCCAGTACGAAAAGAGAGGTATTGCAGTTAATATTCCTGTTTGGGACAGCGAGAAATGTATCCAGTGTAATATGTGTTCCTACGTCTGCCCTCATTCCTGTATCCGTCCATTCCTTGTAAATGAGGATGAGGCAGCAAAGGCTCCTGAAACCTTTACAACAACTGCTGTTAAGGGCAAAGGCGCAGAAGGCTTACGTTTCCGTTTACAGGTATCCGCTCTTGACTGTACAGGCTGCGGAAGCTGTGCAAATGTATGCCCGTCTAAGGAAAAGGCTATTACCATGAAGCCATTAGACAACAACTTAAATGAAGCAGATAACTGGGAATATGCAATGAAGTTAGCTCAAAGGCAAATCCGTTTGGAACAACAACTGTTAAGGGCAGCCAGTTTGAGCAGCCACTGTTAGAGTTCCCAGGCTCCTGCCCAGGATGCGGCGAAACTCCTTATGCAAAGCTGATCACACAGCTGTTTGGTGACCGTATGTATGTAGCAACTGCAACAGGCTGCTCCCAGGTATGGTCCACCAGCTTCCCTTCCTTCCCATATACCACCAACCACAAGGGACAGGGACCTGCAGTAGGCGGCTCCTTATTTGAGAACAACGCTGAGTATGGTATGGGTATCTGGCTTTCTGTTGAACAGCAGAGAGAAAAGCTGGCTAAGCATGTAGAGGAACTTGCTGAAAAGACAGATGATGCCAAGATCAAAGAGACAGCAGCAGCTTGGCTGGCATCTTACAATGACAAGAGCTCCCGTGAAACAGGCGAAGCATTAAAGAATGCCATCCTGGAAAGCGGTTTATTAAGTGAAAATGCAGATCTGGTTGCAGCAAATGTTCCTGGAGATAATGTAAAGGCACTGGCTGAGGCAGTTCGTGAAAACTTTGACCATCTGACCAAGAAATCCGTATGGTTCTTCGGCGGTGACGGCTGGGCATACGATATCGGTTACGGCGGCTTAGACCATGTATTAGCTTCCGGCGCAGACGTAAATGTAATGGTATTCGATACCGAGATCTACTCCAATACAGGCGGTCAGGCATCTAAGGCAACTCCTACCGGTGCAGTTGCGCAGTTTGCGGCAGCTGGTAAGCGCAGAAAGAAGAAAGACTTAGGCATGATGGCAATGAGCTACGGCGATGTATATGTAGCACAGGTAGCTATGGGTGCAAATCCTGCACAGTTCTTAAAGGCAGTAACAGAAGCAGAAGCTCACAAGGGACCATCTCTGATCATTGCTTATGCTCCATGTATCAGCCACGGACTGCGCTGCGGAATGAGTGATGTTCAGGGCGAGATCAAGCGTGCAGTTGAAGTTGGTTACTGGCAGTTATACAGAAACAACCCAGAACTGATCAAGGAAGGCAAGAATCCATTTATCCTGGATTCCAAGGAACCTCAGGGCGATTTTAGAGAGTTCTTAAGAGGCGAGGTTCGTTTCTCATCTCTGGAGCGTACCTTCCCAGAGGCAGCCGATGCACTGTTTGAGCGTACAGAAAGCGAAGCAAAGGCACGTTACGCAAGATACAAAGAACTTGCTGAAAAGAACTAAAACAGGAGAAGAAGATTATGAGTACATTTGTAGAACGGTTACTTGGGGAAAAGCCGGTACAGTTGTAACAGTAGAACCTGACTGGATCGTTATCAATGATGGTGTATCTCATGCTGCGGTAGAGGAAATCTCTGCCGTAGCAAAACCTGAAAAGGTAATGGTCATCTATGACCATGATGTACCAACCGGACGCCCGGAAGCAGCAGCTATTTTAAGAAAGAACCTGGCATTTGCTGAAAAGTACGGATGTCCTTATATCCAGGCAGAAGGTGTTGGATATCAGTATATGTTAAATGAAGTGGTAAAACCGGGCCAGATCATTGTAGGCGGCGGTTCCCACGGAAGTATTTTCGGAAGCATCGGTGCTCTGGGCATCAACGTAAGCATTCCTGAGCTGGCAAGAGCAGCTGAAACAGACCGTTACAGCATCATTGTTCCGGAAACAGTTTATGTAAACCTGGAAGGCAGCTTAAAAGAAGGCGTAACTGTTATGGACGCAGCACTTGCATTCCTGGCAGAAGATCATGAGTTAAACCGCAAGGCAGTGGAAGTTTATGCACCATCCTTTGATGCACATGAGAAAGCAGTATTCTGCAGCATGGCATGCATTACAGGGGCATTTACTGCTTCCATTACAGAAGAAAAACAGTCTGCTGGTTTAACGTTGGATTTAGGTTCTGTAGAGCCAATGGTCATGCTTCCATGTGGTGATAGAAATGACCAGAAGAAGGCTGGAATTGCTTCTAGAGCTTCTAAAGCTGGCATGGAATTAAATGCAGGCCAGATCGGCGGCTATACAGGCGGAACTATTGAGGAGTTACGAAAAGCTGCTTCTATGTTAGATGGACACAAGCTGGCATTAGGCTTCCGTTTAAGCATCTGCCCGGCAACCAGCCGTGATTATCTTCAGGCTGCAGAGGAAGGCATTCTTACAAAGTTCATTGATTTCGGAGCACAGATCAACGCAGCAGGGGACCACAGCGTTGTGATCCAGGGACCTGGAGCTATGGGACATAAGGAACGTCTGGTAACCACCGGACTGTACACCTTTACAGGTTCTATGGGCTGCGATGACGCAGAAGTTTATACAGGCTCTGTTGAAACAGTAATGAACGCTTCCTTTGCGAAGCAGATGTAAGGAGACAGCTATGGAAAAAAGTTCAGTGGAAAAATCTGGAAATTCGGAAATGATATTGATACAGATACCATTATCCCTGGAAAAAGAGGTACTATCCCGGATCGTAACGAGATGAAAAAATATGCATTTGAGTTGTTAAAGCCGGAATTTGGTTCAACCGTTCAGCCAGGAGACATCCTGGTAGCAGGAACCAACTTTGGCTGTGGTTCCAGCCGTGAGCAGGCAGCTACCGTTCTTTCTTACAATGGTGTCCGTTGCATCATCGCAAAGAGTTTTGCAAGAATCTTCTTCAGAAATGCATTTAACAGCGGCATCCTTCTTCTTACCTGTGATCAGATCCAGGACGTGTGTGAAGGCGGAGATATTGTTACGGTAGATGTAGACGCACAGACGGTCAGTGTAAATGGAAAGACCTTCAAGGTTGGTGCAGTTCCTGAAAATCTGTATAACATTGTAGCAAACGGCGGACTGATCGAAGATACAAAGAAGCGTCTTGCAGCTGGAAATGTGAAAATGGATATCAAGCCTCTTTCCATGGAACAGTGCCGTAAAAAAGGCTACACCATGGTAGAAAAGATATTAAAGAAAAATGCAGGAAAAGAACATGTGGCTCCTGGAGATATCGTGATCACAAAGCCAGATATGTTCATGATCCATGATATTTATACTACTTATCTGTTAGAAACCATGAAAGACATTGGTGCAGACAAGATCGACGATCCAGATAAGGTAACCATCGTCTGGGATCACTGTATGCCAACTGCCGTTGCTAAAAATGACTATGACCATTATGAAGCTGGTCTGGAACTGGCAAAAACCTATGGAATTAAGAAGCTTCACATTGGAGAAGGCATCTGCCACACCATTATGCATGAAGCAAAGTATGCAAAGCCAGGCGAGATCGCAACTGCAACCGACAGCCATACAACTACTTATGGCGGTGCCGGAAACTTCTGCTCTGGTATTGGCACAGCAGAAATGGCAGCAGCTCTTATTACCGGAGAACTTTGGTTCAAGGTTCCAGAGGCTATCAAGATCGTATTAAACGGCCATTTAAGAGACGGTGTTATGAGTAAGGACGTTATCCTTCGTATCTTAGGTGATATCAAGGCCGACGGCGGACAGTACAAATCTCTGGAATTTACCGGTCCTGCAGCCCATGAAATGAGCATGGAACAGCGTTTTACAGTTGCAAACATGGCTCTGGAAGCAGGCGCAAAGTGCGGTCTGTTTGAGGCTGACGAAAAGACAGCAGAGTACTACGGAATGCCATTAGAAGATATCGACTGGGTATGCGTAGATGACGAAGCAAAGTATGAAAAGGTACTTACCTATGATGTAAGCGAACTGGAACCTCAGCTTTCCTGTCCACAGGGCGTTGACAATGTTCACCCCATCAGTGAAGTAAAAGGCACCAAAATGGATGAGGTATATCTGGGAAGCTGCACCAACGGAAGTATTGAAGATATGGAAGCAGCTGCAAAGATCTTAAAAGGCCGTAAAGTGGCAAAAGGACTGCGTTTTATCGTTGTTCCTGCAACTAATACCATTTTCAAACAGGCCATTGAAAGAGGATATATTAAGACTTTTATTGAGGCAGGTGCAGTGATCTGTCATCCATGCTGCGGACTTTGCTGTGGTATGCCATATGGTCTGATGACAGATGATGAAAGGATCCTGCTGACTGCAAACCGTAACTTCATCGGACGTCAGGGAACCAAGAAAACCTTAGGTTATCTGTCAAGTCCTACGGTAGCAGCAGCAACCGCAGTTATGGGTGTTGTAACAGACCCGGCTGATCTGCCAGCACTGGCTTAAAGACAGGCGGTTCGATGTTCTCCCGGACTCCGGGAGGACATCTGTAAACAGGAGGAAAATCAATGATAAAGAATTTTGAACAGCTGAAAGAAATGTTAAAAGCTATGCCGGTAAAGCGCAAAGTAGCAGTAGTACCGGCTCAGGATGAACATACACTGGAAGCAATCAGTCATGCTTATAGGGACGGCATGGTTGAGCCGGTTCTGATCGGTGATGAGCCAAAGATCCGTGAGATCCTGGCTCAGATCGGCACAGATGCAGATAAGATGACCATTATCCATGTGGAAGATCCTACGGAAGCCATCCAGAAGGCTGCTGATATGGCAAGAGACGGTGAAGTAGACTGCATTATGAAAGGAAAAACAGAGACAGGAGCCCTGATGAAGGTACTGGTAAACCGTGAAAGAGGGATCAGAAAGAACGATACCATGAGTTTACTTGCTTTCATGGAAAGCCCGAATTACCACAAGGTATTCGCTATTACTGATGTAGGCCTTCTTACTTATCCTTCCAAAGATCAGAAGAAAGCAGCTATCCAGAATGCAGTAGAAGCATTCCATGCATTAGGCGTAGAACAGCCAAAGGTAGCTATCCTTGCAGCAGTAGAAAAAGTAAATCCTAAGATGAAGGAAACCGTAGAAGCTGCTGAGATCAAGGAAGAAGGCGTAGAAGGCTGCATCATCGAAGGCCCGATCAGCTATGACCTGGCTATGGATCCTGCTTCCGTACCAATTAAAGGCTATGTAAGTCCTGTTGCAGGAGATGCAGATCTTTTAGTTGTTCCGGATATTGTAAGCGGAAATATTGCAGCAAAGACCATCACTGTAATTGGTGGCGGAAGAACCGGCGGCGTGGTACTGGGAGCAAAGGTTCCGGTCCTGTTGGTATCCCGTGCAGCAAATGCAGATGATAAATATATGTCCATCGTCATTGCGGCGTTAGTGGGCAGCAGATAATAGGGGGAAAAACAATGGAGAAAAAATTAAATTTTAAGGTGTGTGGGCTTCCTGCAAAGTATTTCATTCCATTCTTTATCATTGTAATGGCAACTGTTTACCTTGGCTTTATGCCGGTTGTTAAGATCTATTCCAATGATGCAGGCAAGTACATGGCAACCAGCTTTATCATGACCATCGCTTATCTGATGGCAGTTGGCGGTCTGTTCTTCTGGCTTGGAAATACCATCCCGATCGTAAATAACTACTTAGGCGGTGCATGTCTTCTGCCTCTGATCGGTGCTTCTTTCTTAAATTACGTTGGTCTGGTTCCTCAGGAACTGGTAAACGGAGTTAAGGTCCTTATGGGCGGCGGTTTCCAGGATGCATATATTGCCATGCTGTTAGTTGGCTCCATCCTTGTTATGGACCGTAAGGTTTTACTTGGTGCAACTGCAAGATACATGCCTACCATCCTGGGAAGCCAGGTATTTGCATTAGGCTTCTGTATGTTAGCAGGTCTGGTTACCGGATATGGTATTCCAGAGGCACTGTTTGATATCGGCGCACCTTGTATGTCCGGTGGTTCCGGCGGTGCTATGACCACTCTGCCAGCTCTGTATTCCAGCCTTTCCGGTACAGATATGACTCCAATGGCAGGAAAATTCCTGTGCTACGCATCTATCGCAAACGTACTGGCTGTTGTATTAGCTGCTATTGCAGGTTCTGTAACTGCTAAAATGAAAGGCTTAAATGGTAACGGCGAGATCCTCTGCTCCAAGAAAGCACAGGAGAGCAAAACAGAGGAGAAGGAACAGAAGAGACCTGGAACTTCTGCTGATTATGTAGCATTAGGTTCTGGTATTTTCATGAGCTTCTGTCTGTACTTACTGGGTAATATCCTTGGAAGCCTTCCAGGTTTCGGTGTGATCCCGGGACTTGCATGGACCATTATCCTTGGAATCATCATTAAATTTACCGGTCTTCTTCCAGACCAGTTTGCTGACAACTGTGTATACTCCATGAACTTTGCATTAAGAGCACTGCTTCCAATGCTGATCGCTGGTATCGGTATCAACTCCCTGAAGTTCTCCACTCTGGCAGAATACTTCAGCCCAGGCGCATTTGTTGTTATCTTCTTAGCAGTATTCGGCGCAATGTTAGGTGCAATGATTTTCGGAAAGCTCTCTGGTCTGTGGGCATATGAAGCAGGTGTTACAGCAGGTCTTTGCTGCTGCAACATCGGTGGTTCCGGTGACCTGGCAGTTTTATCTGCAGCAAACCGTATGAACCTGCTGGCATTCGCTTCTATCTCTACCCGTATCGGTGGTGCCCTGATGGTTATCTGGATCGGACTGTTATATCCATTGTTCCATTAAGGCAGGCACATTACAACACAAAATCAGGCACGTTGGCGCTATGTCAGCGTGCCTCTTTTAGAAAATAGGAGAAAATCATTATGAAAAACTATAAAGTATTTGCTATCAACCCCGGTTCTACTTCCACAAAGATCGCCATGTTTGAAGGAGAAAAGGAAATTTTTTCCAGAAATATCAGCCATGATGCAGAAAAATTAAAAGAGTTCAAGGAGATCAGCGACCAGCTTCCATACAGAAAGGAAATGATCTTAAATGTCCTGAAAGAAGAAGGACAAACCTTAGAAGGCGTAGATGCATTTTCCGCAAGAGGCGGCGGCCTGGTAAATGTGGAAGGCGGCGTTTTCACTATTGGTGACAAACTTCTTGAGCATGCAAGAACCTGCTATACCGTAAAGCATCCGGCAACCTTAGGCGCACAGCTGGCAGATGCATTTTCTAAAGAATTCGGGGGAGCTGCTTTTGTAGTAAATCCACCAGATGTAGATGAGTTCCAGGATGTAGCCCGTGTAACCGGCTTAAAGGGTGTATACAGAGAGAGCCGTATCCATGCATTAAACCAGAAGGAGATCGGTATCCGTTTTGCAGCAAAGCAGGGAAAGAAATATGAAGATATGAACCTGATCATCTGTCATATTGGCGGCGGTATTTCTGTAACTGCCCACAGAATGGGAAAAATGGTTGATTCCAATGATATTGCAAATGGTGACGGCCCAATGGCCCCCACCCGCTGCGGCCAGCTTCCTGTAAAGGATGTTGTGACCATGTGCTATTCCGGCAAATATACAGAAAAAGAGATGCGTGAGAAGATCACAAAGACCGGTGGCCTGGTAGATCATCTGGGAACTTCTGATGCAAGAGAAGTAACTGCCATGATCGAAAATGGGAATAAGTATGCGAAATTAATTTACGATTCCATGATCTATGAGATCGGAAAGACAGCAGGTTCTATGGCAGCAGTCCTTCATGGAAAGGTGGACGGGATCGTATTAACAGGCGGCATCTCCCATGACAAGTATGTAGTAGAAAAACTGACAGAAATGCTTTCCTTTATTGCGCCGATCACTGTTATGGCAGGCGAGTTTGAAATGGAAGCACTGGCAGCAGGTGCGATCCGTGTATTAAGCGGGGAAGAAGAGGCGAAGACTTATACAGGTATTCCAGTATGGAGTGGATTTACATGCTGATGGTAAAAAAGGCCCTGATCTATGTGACCGGACTTTTATTCATGGCCTTTGGAGTGGCATTTTCTGTTAATTCTTCTCTGGGAGTTTCACCGGTAAACTCCCTTCCCTATGTGATCAGCCGCATTACAGGACTGGATCTTGGAAACTGCGTGATCGGCATTTTTGCTTTTTATATTCTGGTGCAGATATTATTGTTAAGAAAAAAATTCCGTCCCATAGATTTGACGCAGCTGATATTTTCCACGATTTTTGGCCGTTTTGTAGATGTTGCAAAGAAAGTGGTGGGAGATTTTGCCATTCCCACCTATCCGGGGCAGCTGGTTATGCTGGCGATCAGTATCGTTTTTGTAGCAATAGGCGTATGCCTGTATATGGATGTGCAGCTGGTAAATATGCCTATGGAAGGAATGACCCATGCAGTAAACCGTGTATTCTTCCCGGACAAGCCTTTTCATGATATTAAGGTCATCATGGATTGTCTGACCGTTGTGATCGGTATTGTCCTTTCTTTTGTATTTCTTGGAAAACTGGATGGCATCCGGGAAGGAACCGTGATATGCGCATTGCTGGTAGGAAAGCTGATGAAGCCGATGCAGAAGGTGTTAAAACCGGCAGTAGAGAAGATCTGTGGGATAAAAGGAAGTCGTTGATATGGAAAAGAATGAAGAGAGAAGGTGTGATGCAATATGAAACTGGAAGCAGCAGTAATACAGGGAGATGGTGTAGGACCGGAGATGATGGAAGAGGCAGTACGGGTGCTTCAGGCAGTCTGCCGCCGGTTCGGCCATCATTTAAAGCTGTATCCTGTTTTAGCCTGCTCTCAGGCCATTGAAGCAGGAAAAGAACCTCTTCCACAGGAAAGTTTAAAAATCTGTACCCAGGTTCCGGCTGTCTTATTTGGAAATTCAGGTCTGAAAAAATACCAGGACTGGCCGTTGGATAAGCGTCCGGAAGGCGCTCTTATGATACTGAGAAAGGTACTGCAGGTAAGTACCAATATCCGTCCTGTGCGTATGTATCCTTCTTTAAAATGTTTTTCTCCCTTAAAAGCAGAACGTCTGGAGCAGGGAATGGATGTTGCTTTTGTCCGTGATATTGCAGGGGGAGTTTTCTGCTCTGCCAAAGTCCAGGGAAATGGGGACGGCGGTCGGGAAGCTTATGAATATGAGTATTATAATGAAACAATTGTAAGGAAGACTGCCTATACTGCCTTTAAACTGGCAAAAAGCCGAAAGAACAAAGTTACCAATCTGGACAAGTCAAATGTTCTTGGCAGTTCCCGTCTCTGGCGTCAGACTGTACAGCAGGTTTCCGAGGATTTTCCAGATGTGGAACTGGAACATTTATATATTGATAATGCAGCCATGGAACTGATCCGAAATCCAGGTCGGTTTGACGTTTTTGTTACCTCCAATCTGTTTGGTGATATAATATCTGATGAAGGAACAGAACTGACCGGAACGCCCTATCTTTATCCCTCTGCGGAATTAAGTAATACAGAGCAGGGGATTTACACACCGAACCAGCTTCATTATCCAGATGAGTCTGTGATCGGAAAAGATATGGTCAATCCCATTGGCATGATTGCGGCTGCAGCCCAGATGCTGCGCCTTTCCTTTGGCTTAGAGGCAGAGGCCGGAGCCATAGAAGAAGCCATCCGCCAGGTTTTAGCGGCCAATATTGCAACTGCAGATATCTGGCATAAAGGAAAGATCCTGGTAGGAACAAAAGAGATGGGAAAACGGATCGCAGATGAGATCGAGGCAGTTTCCTAAAGAAGTATATTTCATAATAAAGGAGAAAATATGATGGAATTACCAGTTACAAGAATGTCACGGATCGTAATGCCGGCTTCAACCAATGATGCAGGAAATCTTTATGGAGGAAGACTGCTTGACTGGATGGACGAAGTATCCGGAATTGCAGCAAAGCGCTTTGCACATTCGGAAGTTATGACAGTAGGGATTGAAAGCATTCGTTTTATGCGCCCTATGCCTCAGGGAAGCTTTATTGATATCAATGCAGAAGTTGTCCATGTAGGAAACACTTCCATGAAGATCAAGATCATAGTTATGATGGATCAGGACCCGGAAGAAGAACAGGTCCAGACAGCAGAAGCATTCTTTACCTTTGTAGCTGTAGATGAAAATGGTAAGCCTCATAAAGTTGGGCGTACATTGTAGGTCAGGTTCGAGAGATTATTTAAGTAAATAGGGATGAAATAAATGGGACTGGATGTTGCTTCGCAAGGAGTGACATCCTTTTTGGCTTTTGAATAACAATTTAATTTAGTCAAATTGATTCTAAGTGACGAAAGTGAAATGATTGACGATGATGTTGAAGTCGTGTAAACTAAAGATACTCAAAAATAGCTGCTTTAAAAATATTTGTTTCTTAGATCCGCCTTATGATACAGACTTTTCTACTTATGCACAGAATGAGTTTAGACATGAGGAGCAAAAACGTCTGTGTGAATGTTTAAAGCGGACGCCCGCCAAAATATTACTGATTATTAAAAATACGGATTTTATCTATGAATTATATAAAGATAATTTCAATATAACAAGTTTTGATAAAAAATATATGGTTAGTTTTATGAATAGAAATGATCGTAAGGCAGAACATTTAATTATAACGAATTATTAGAGCGTATAAGTGGTTTCCACTTCACTGGACAACCCGCCTACAATCTGCTATATTAAACAAAAAGAGCCTGCACCCCACAGGCCAATTCTGAAGCATAAAGGAGAAGAAAAACAATGGCAAATCCAGTTGTTACTATCATCATGGAAAATGGTGATGTGATGAAAGCAGAATTATATCCGGAAGTAGCACCAAACACAGTAAATAACTTTATCAGCCTGGTAAAGAAAGGTTATTATGATGGCCTGATCTTCCACAGAGTCATCCGTGGATTTATGATCCAGGGCGGATGCCCTCAGGGAACTGGTATGGGTGGCCCAGGTTACAGTATTAAGGGTGAGTTCAGCCAGAATGGTTTTAAGAATGATTTAAAGCACACCGAGGGAGTTTTATCCATGGCAAGATCCATGATGCCTAACTCTGCTGGCTCCCAGTTCTTTATCATGCACAAAGATGCTCCTCATCTGGACGGCGCTTATGCAGCATTTGGCAAGGTTACAGAGGGAATGGATGTTGTAAATAAGATTGCAGAAGAGCGCACCGATTATTCTGACCGTCCATTAAAGACACAGAAGATCAAATCTATGACAGTAGATACTTTTGGTGTAGAATACCCAGAGCCAGAAAAATACTGATAGATTGCCGGTGATATAACGGCAAAACAGCAGTAAATAGTAAAAAACGGTTCTTACAGGAGACAGAACAATATGAAGCAGGAGCGGACTCTTTCAATAGAAGGAAAAGAATATACGCTTCTCATATCTGACGAACCACAGGCCCTTTTGGAGGCAAAAGCTTCCGGAAGGGCTGTTTTAGGTTGTCTGGATACGGGAAATGGGGAGGGAGCGAGCAGAGATTTTCAGGGGATCCCTTATGTAGTTCCCTCAATGGAATATGTGACAGAAGAACTTTTAGAACTGATCCTGCGCCGGTATCTGGGACTTCCGTGGCTTATTGACGAGACAGAGCGACTGTACATCCGTGAATTTGTAAAAGAGGATGCAGAGAACATACCAGAAGAAGAATATGGTAAGGAAGAAGAGATATTCCGTGATCCGGACAAATTAGAAGTATATATAAAGAACCAGTATGGTTTTTATGAATATGGGACCTGGGCTGTGTTAAAGAAAAGTCCGTCGCTTCTCATCGGCATGGCCGGCGTCAGTAACCCCAATCTTCCGGAAACTGCTTTGCAGGCGCTACCCACTCTTCCAGACGACCTTTGCTGGCTGGAACTGGGATACCATATTTTTAAACCTTACAGGAAAAATGGCTATGCAACAGAAGCAGCTAAAGCCATTCTTTCTTATTCCCACGAAGTCCTTTCTGCCAGACTCTGCGCCTGGATTGAAGCAAAAAACAAGGCCTCCTGCGCACTGGCAGAAAGCCTTGGAATGGAAGTAGTAAAAGTTATTTCTGATCAAACAGCCACTGGATGGCCCGGAGCGTATCTTCTGTATGCTGAGAAGATGCAATAACTGCCAGATAGGGCGGCTGGATCGAGACACCGGTCATATCGGAAAATGCAGTAGGTTCCAGTGAAATAGCGGCAGCAGTTGACTGCCCTTTTTCATTGTCTGTATAGAAGAAAAGGTCTTCTTTTTCGGCACGTTCTAACAGATCCTGGGGCAGGAATTCCTTCAGATCTAAAAATGCGCCCTGGGACTCATAATGTTCCAGTGTCTTTGCATCAGCGATGATAATATCCAGGTCTCCTCCGGCTGCTAAAGCAGCAATCTTTGCCATACTTGCATAGGAATATTCGGAAGACTGGGAGCCATCAGCATTGATAAACAGTCCGGAATTGATCTCGATCAGATCCTTCTTACCAAAACCAAGAGCTTCTTTTAAGCTGTTTTCAAATTCATCCATAGATGACTCACCGCCGGAACGGTCATTGACAATGGCGAAAGTAAGCCGTGTGGTAAAGGTCTGGCGATACAGGCTGCTTCCTACTACCCATAAAAGGGTAAATGCCAGAATGACAGCTACAATATGAAATTTATAATATTCATAAATATACCAGATCCGGTCTTTCCCGGACATTTGTTTTATTTTCTCAAGTTCACTTTTTATGTCTTTTTTCAGTTCCATGATGTATTCCTTTCAGGTTGACGTCTGGATTTTTCTGCGCTCATTACACTATAGTATAGCTGAAAATGCAGATACCCGCAACTACTCGTTCCATTTTTACACTTAATATGATACAATGTAATGAGCGCAGTGGAAAATAAGCGGCTGCGTAAGCAGACATTTATTTTACACAAGCCATTAACGAAGGTTCCGCCTGCGAAGCAGGCAGTAGAGCACGTCAGTGCGTGGACCTGAGTATATAGAAATGAGCGCAGTGGAAAATAAGCGGCTGCGTAAGCAGACATTTATTTTACACAAGCCATTAACGAAGGTTCCGCCTGCGAAGCAGGCAGTAGAGCACGTCAGTGCGTGGACCTGAGTATATAGAAATGAGCGCAGTGGAAAATAAGCGGCTGCGTAAGCAGGAAAGAAGAGGATAAAATATGTTTCAGGGTCTTTTTAATTATGATAACCCGGTGTGGCGTTTTATAGGAAAACTGGGAGATCTGGTACTTTTAAATCTTTTGTGGGTGATCTGCTGCATCCCTGTATTTACAGCAGGAGCAGCTACTACAGCGGTATATTATGTTACCTTAAAACTGGTACGTGACGATGATGGTTCTACCATCAAGTCATTTTTCCATTCCTTTACCCAGAACTTTAAGCAGGCAACAGCGATCTGGCTGATGATCCTTGTAGCTGGCGGATTGCTGGGATTTGATCTGTGGTTTCTTATGTCAGGAGTGGTAACTGTATCAACGGTTGTAAAAACAGTGATGTCAGCTGTATTTGGTGCTATGACATTGATCTTGCTGTTTGTTACTACTTATATTTTTCCATTACAGGCAAGATTTTATAACACAGTGAAACGTACATTATTTAATGCATTTTTCATGTCTGTGCGTCATCTGCTCCAGACCATTTCCATGCTGATCATTGATGGTCTTGTAGTAGCAGGAGTTTATGTTGCTCTGTATATGGTACCACAGGTATCGATGCTCCTGCTTTTATTCGGATTTCCGCTGATTGCTTTTATCAATTCCTACTTTTTTACAGAGATCTTTAAAAAGTATATTCCAAAGGAAGAGGATCAGGAACATTCAAATGGAATTTCACCTTTACTGGATGAAAACAATCAGGAGATCGAGGATGCGATCCAGAGCTTAAAAGGAAAATAAAACAGATCATACGAATATACACATCAAAGAGGGCTTAAACAGTCCTCTTTTTTTTACAATAGGAAAGTTCGACTTCCGTCGAACTCTTGATAAAAAGAGCCCGAACAAAGGCGGGCATGGCAAACAGACGATAGATTAAAAGAAGTCAATGTAAAAGCCTTCTTCAAATTCATCGTCATCAAGATCGTCATCTTCGGTAAGAAAATAGTGCATATCCAAAAGGTCAGAGTCTGTCATGTTTTTGACCAGGCTGGGTGTCATTCCCTCTGGAGGATTCTTGGTGTATTTTTGCCTAAGTTTCTCTATAAGCTTTGCATCCATAGTTTAAATTCCTTCCTGTCTGTTGATGAGTTTAGTATGATACAGACAGGAAGAAAAATCAAGCAGAGCGGCATTTGACTTTAGCCATTGTTCTTTCATAAAGTTCTTGTAGAGAAACCCGTTTGTGACGATAGTAGACTTCTACCAGCGCCATTTCCTTCTTGCAGTGAGGACAGAATAAAGGATCATATCCAAAAGATAAAAGAATGTCCTGTCTCCATTTCGTAAAACTTTTTATGAAGCGGTGTTTCGATTTGTGAATAGCACGATAAAGTTTAGTGTCAATTTCACGGTGCCTCGCATAGAGACCATAGTAGCGGATCATTTTAAAATGTTTTTCCGGTATATGTTGGATAAGAAGTTTAATAAACTCGATTGCCGGAATCGTACGTTTAACATAAGTATTATCTTCGTGACGATTATAGTGAAAAGTAACATTTTTACCATCGTAAGAATCAATCCGTTTTAAGGCAATAACCGGACGGCCAAGATAGCGGCCAATGTATTTAATGACAGTATTAGGGTCGCAGAGATTAGGCTTGGCATAGACATAAAAGCCGTTTTTGTCCTTGTGATAGATATAAGCTTTAATCTTTTTGAAGGAAGGTCCGATGTGCTGTTCCATTTCATTGAGTAAAGCGGTTTGAAAAGCATTGCGTAGATAAGTGTAATTGAAATGTTTTACCGGCCGCCAAATAGCATTGTCAGAAAAACCGCCTTCCGAAAGAATGGGGGATATAAAACAGTCTGGCCCTTTGAGTATGCGAAGGAAAAGATCCAGTATCCGGCACGGTACAGCAGGTGATCTTCAGCTTAATTTTTTTTAATATTTTTTTAATGTTTTCACTCTTGAAAAATGAGACAAATTAATGTATACAATATTATGTATTATGACATGTCGCCATTTTTTGAAGAAAAATGAGTGGATTACGAATGTTTTAGGATTGCGAGAACACAAAGTGCGGAGCAATCCGTTGGTATCAGTGGAATTAACGGAATTGAGAAAAAAGGGGATAGCAGCTATGATCACACATTTACGCCTGAAGGCATATGGAAAGATAAATCTGGCGCTGGATGTACTGGGGAGAAGGGACAACGGGTATCATGATGTCCGCATGATCATGCAGACTGTAGGACTTCATGACCGGATCGAACTTTACAGGACAAAGGAGCCTGGTATCCGTCTGGAGACCAACCTGTTTTACCTTCCAAATAATGAACAAAATCTGGCTTACCGGGCAGCCGCTCTTTTAATGGAAGAGTTTGGTGTAAAAGAAGGTGTTTCCATAAAACTGAAAAAGTTCATTCCTGTATCAGCTGGAATGGCCGGAGGCAGTACCGATGCAGCTGCAGTCCTTTTTGGAGTCAATAAAATGTTTGGCCTGGGCTTAAGTATAAAAGAACTGATGGAACGTGGCGTAAAGCTGGGAGCAGATATCCCATACTGCCTGATGCGTGGAACCGCTCTTTCCGAAGGAATTGGGGAAGAATTAACTCCGTTGCCTCAGATCCCCCAGTGTCAGGTATTGATCGCAAAACCGGGGATCAGCGTTTCTACAAAAGTGGTTTATGAGAGCCTGGATGCCATGGAGCTAAAGCAGGAAGATCATCCGGATATTGACGGCATGATTGAAGCGATCAACCGCCAGAATATCCATGAGATAGCCGGAAAATTCGGAAATGTGCTGGAACTGGTAACAGCCGGTAAATATCCGGTGATCGGTGAGATCGAGCAGGTGATGAAAGAAGAAGGGGCTGTTAATGCCATGATGAGCGGAAGCGGTCCAACTGTATTTGGTCTGTTTACCAATCCACAGGCAGCACAGAATGCCTACGAAAAGCTTCGCTATGGTGATGCTTCCAAACTGGCAAAGCAGGTATATCTGACCAACTTCTTTCATGTAAAGCGGAGCAGATAGAAACAAGCAGATCGTAAACATAAAAATATAGACAAACAGACATAGATAAAACACAGAAAGGAATGGTCTTGAGATGGAAAATAATTTTAAAGTCAATATGAACGAATATCTGCCTCTTCGCGATGTTGTATTTAATACACTGCGTCAGGCTATTTTAAAAGGAGAACTGGCTCCGGGAGAAAGACTGATGGAGATCCAGCTGGCAGAAAAATTAGGTGTAAGCCGTACACCGATCCGTGAAGCCATTCGTAAACTGGAACTGGAAGGTCTTGTACTTATGATCCCAAGAAAAGGCGCTGAGGTTGCAAAGATCTCTGAAAAGAGCCTTAGGGATGTGCTGGAAGTTCGCCGTTCCCTGGAAGAACTGGCTATTGAACTGGCTTGCCAGAGAATGACCGATGAAGAGATCGAACAGTTAGGGGAACGCCAGAACGACTTTAAGAATGCCATTAATAAGGGAAATGCCATGAACATTGCAGAGACCGACGAGGCATTCCATGATGTGATCTATCTGGGAACCGGAAATGATAAACTGGTACAGATCTTAAATAATTTAAGAGAGCAGATGTATCGCTATCGTCTGGAATATATCAAGGACGAGGATAAACGCCAGATCCTGATAGTAGAGCATGAACATATCCTGGCTGCGATCAAAGCCCGCAATATTGCAGAGGCAAAGAATGCAGCAAGAGAACACATTGATAATCAGGAGATCACTGTTTCCAAGAATATCAAGGAGCAGGAAGATATCATGCCTGTCCGCGGCCGTGGAAGAAGATAGCGGAAATGGCATTGGAGGAGAAGATAAATGGAAGAAAATAAAGTAGAAGATAAGACAGAAAAGACCTTCAAAGAGCGCTATCTTGCAGGAGAGATCGAATTTGAAGAGATCGATCGCTATATCAGCCGTTGGAACAACAGCGATGATGAGCGTACACTGGCTGTTTATCTGGGGTTAAATGCAGATGAAGAGGACGTATGGATCGATGAAAGCGACGAAGCTCTTCAGGAGATGTTGGATAAGCAGAAAGCCTGAAATTAAGCCTTCTGCTTAAAAAGCTGTTTTGCAGCATCTAAAAGTCCAAGGTGCAGTTCCGGCCTTGGAGCAGTTTCAAAGACCAGGGAATAGCTTTCAGAAGCTGTTTCATCTATATCTGTATGATAAGAATTTGTAAAGCAAAGACCGGGATAGAGGACGCACCACCAGTTGCGTCCTTTTCCTTTGCCTATAGTGATCCGTGCAGCGTCATAGTAACCGCAGGGAAAGAAGGCATTTCCATAGGTCCTTGCTGGAAAATGGTCATGGCTCAGATTAAGATCCACATCCGCTTCACAGCCGGAGTCTGCCAGGGTCTGTTCTGCCTTAAAAACGACCTCTTCCTTATGAGAAAGAAGCCAGGAAGCCAGCTCTTCTTTTCCGGCATGATCCGGGGCATTTTCACGGATATAGGAAAGAACCTGGTCCCGGACTTTTAATTTTAATTCCTGGTCCGTTTTTGAATTGCTTTCCGCTAAAATGTGAAAACGCAGCACATAAGGGGCTATACGGCTGGCATCTGCCTCCTGCTTACAGGTGTTGGCAGAAACTGCAATGAGAAAAGCAGTAAAAAAGCAGGCAAGAGAACAAATAAGCCATTTGTGGCGATAAGATACAGATTTCATGGACTAAAACTTCCTTTCTGGATTTTGAGAGAACATATTTTCTATTTGTATTTATTGCCACATATGCTATACTGTAAACGGTAAAATCTAAGAAAAGAAAGATTTTAAAGATTTCTGGAAAAGGGATAAGTGAGGAGATATAAAAATGGAAAGAAAAACAGCAGCAGTCATTTTCGGCGGACAGTCATCAGAACATGAAGTATCCTGCATGTCTGCAGCCAATGTGATCGACCGCATCAACAAAGAAAAATATGACCTGCTTCTTATTGGTATTACATTAGACGGACACTGGATCAAGACAGAGTCTGTAGAAGAGATCAGAAGCGGTGAGTGGAGAAATGGAAAAGTTTCCGCAGCTATCTTACCAGATGCTACAAAGAAATGTGCGATCCTTATGGATGGAGATAAAGTAACAGAAGTAAAATTGGACCTTGTATTCCCGGTACTTCATGGACTTCACGGCGAAGACGGAACCATCCAGGGTCTTTTAGAACTGGCAAAGATCCCATATGTAGGCTGCGGTGTACTGGCATCTGCAGTGGGCATGGATAAACTGTATACAAAGATCATTGTAAATAACTTAGGCATCCGCCAGGCAGATTATGAGCCTGTTATGAGCGAGCAGTTAGCAGATATGGATGCTGTAACAGCACGTATTGAAGCACATTTTGCATACCCTGTATTTATCAAGCCGTCTAACGCAGGTTCCTCCAAGGGAGTCAGCAAGGCAGAAAACAGAGAAGAACTGGAAGCCGGCTTAAAAGAGGCTGCAAAGCATGACAGAAAGATCCTGGTAGAAGAGACTATTATTGGCCGTGAGATCGAATGTGCTGTATTCGGCGGCGGAAAAGAAGAAGTGAAGGCTTCCGGTGTAGGCGAGATCCTGGCAGCAGCAGACTTTTATGATTTTGACGCAAAATATTACAATGCTGAGTCCAAGACGGTAACAGATCCAGAACTTCCTGGAAATGCCACAGAAGAAGTAAGAAAAGCAGCAGTTGCTATTTTCAAGGCAGTAGACGGATACGGACTTTCCCGTGTAGATTTCTTTGTAAAGGAAGACGGAGAGGTAGTATTTAACGAGATCAATACCATGCCTGGATTTACAGCCATCAGTATGTATCCAATGCTTTGGGAGGCAAGAGGCGTCAACAAAGAGGAATTAGTAGACAAGCTGATGAGCCATGCTTTAGAGCGTTTCTAAGATCACAGGTTTACGTAAAAAGAAAAGAGGAGTTACATGACAAAGGATGTACTGATCACCATCCGCGGTGTCCATACCATGGATGAAGAGGACAATGATGTGGAGATGATCGTCCGGGGAGATTACTACCAGAAGAATGGGAAACATTACGTTCTCTACGAAGAACTGTTAGAAGGTTTTAAAGAACCGGTAAAGAATATCATCAAGATCACGCCAACCTCTATGGATATTACAAAAAAGGGAACAGCCACTACCCACATGCTGTTTGAAAAGAACCGGAAGAATATTTCCTGCTACAGCACCCCTTTAGGTGAAATGGTAGTAGGGATACAGGCCAATCACTTTGCAGTAGATGAGCAGGCAGACAGCCTGAAGGTGAATGTGGATTATTCCCTGGATATTAATTATGAGCATATGTCGGATTGCCGCATTTTAGTAGATGTGCAGTCCTGCCAGTAGAAAGAGAGGGCGCCCCGCATCCGCGGGGAAACCCACCTCATCAAAACAAAAAACAGCCGCTCCCATCCGGGAGCCGGCTGTTTTTTTACGCCCCATATTATGCATCTTTACGGAATCTTGCGAAAAATCCCTTTTTCTTTGGCGGAGTTGGAATGGAACCTCCGCGGACACTCTTGATCTGGGTGATGTAGATACCGCTTAAAACTACCTTAGCTTCTGTTTTAACAGGAAGGCATTCAAACACTCTTGCATCAGCGATCAGTGTAACGATCTTTGGTCCGATCTTTGCTTTCACAACCGGAACCTTGGTCCAGCGCATGTACTTTGGAGTCTGGTCAACTACCATTTTTGGAAGACCTGCCTGAGTCAGCTTCAGTTTCTTCTTATCAATAACAAGAAGAGATACGGTCTGTGCTGCGGCATCTAACATCTGCTGCTGTTCTAACTGGCGCTTCTGAAGCTTATTTCCAAGGAAATACAGGATAGCCAGGATGACAGCTGCAATGATGAGGATCACCAGCAGTATGTTTAAAACGGTATTTAACATAAGGTATACCTCCGAACTGTAGTATAGTTCCCGTGGGCTTGATTAGACATGCCCCAAGACATTCTAATATAGTATATCATTTGTGGTAAAAAAAAGCAAGAAAAAATTCTTGACACCTTGACAAATATATGTTATTATGGAGAGTGCATTATTGTGGCGTTCTGGGCTTATTGCGCCCATTTGCTGACGCCCGATTACCGAGAACGACAGCAGTGGAAAAAGGGGCAGAAAAAGAAAGAAAAATCCCCGAAAAGCCGCTGCAACCAAATAAGAAAACAGGGGTGAAACGTCAATGGAGAAAAGCAGAATACGTCCGGTACCGGCCGGGAAAAGCGTAAGAATGAGCTATTCAAGGCAGAAGGAAGTCCTTCAGATGCCTAACCTGATCGAGATTCAGAAAGACTCCTACCAGTGGTTCTTAGATGAAGGACTGAAGGAAGCGTTTGCTGATATCTCTCCTATCGCGGATTTTGCAGGACATTTAAGTCTGGAATTCGTTGACTTTACATTGTGCAGAGATGATATCAAGTATACCATCGAAGAGTGTAAAGAACGGGATGCTACTTACGCCGCACCGCTTAAGGTAAAGGTCAGACTGTACAATAAAGATAAAGATGAAATGAATGAACATGAGATATTTATGGGTGATCTGCCTCTGATGACAGATACCGGTTCATTTGTAATTAACGGTGCAGAACGTGTTATCGTCAGCCAGCTTGTACGTTCCCCTGGTATTTACTACGGGATCGGACATGACAAGGTAGGTAAGGAACTGTTTACATGTACGGTTATCCCGAACCGTGGTGCATGGCTGGAATATGAAACCGATTCCAACGATGTATTTTATGTTCGTGTAGACAGAACCCGTAAAGTACCGGTTACTGTACTGATCCGTGCCTTAGGCTACGGAACCAACGCAGAGATCTTAGATCTGTTCGGCGAAGAGCCAAAGCTCCTTGCAAGCTTTGGAAAGGATACATCTGATAACTATCAGGATGGTCTGTTAGAGCTGTACAAGAAGATCCGTCCAGGCGAGCCGCTGTCTGTAGACAGTGCAGAGAGCCTGCTTAACAGCATGTTCTTCGATCCCAGAAGATATGACCTGGCAAAAGTTGGACGTTATAAATTCAACAAGAAGCTGTCCTTTAAGTTCCGTCTGAATGGACAGGTACTGGCAGAAGATGTAGTTGATACCACTACAGGTGAGATCATTGCAGAAGCTGGTACAAAGTTAGACAAAGAGTCTGCTATGAAGGTTCAGAACTCCGCTGTTCCTTTCGTATGGGTAGAAGGCATCAACAGAAAGCAGAAAGTTCTTTCCAATATGATGGTTGAGCTTGGCGCTTATGTTTCCTTTGATCCGGAAGAAGTTGGTGTTTCCGAATTAGTATATTATCCAGCACTTGCTCCGATCCTGGAAAAAGCAGGTGATGATGAAGAGATGTTAAAGGAAGAGATCAGAAGAAATATCCATGATCTGATCCCGAAGCATATCACAAAGGAAGATATCTTAGCTTCCATCAACTACAACATGCATCTGGAAGAGCAGGTTGGTACTTCTGATGATATCGACCACTTAGGCAACCGTCGTATCCGTGCCGTAGGTGAGTTATTACAGAACCAGTACCGTATCGGTTTATCCCGTATGGAGCGTGTTGTAAGAGAGCGTATGACAACCCAGGACGTAGATGGTATCACACCACAGTCCCTGATCAACATCAAGCCTGTTACAGCTGCTGTAAAGGAATTCTTCGGAAGTTCCCAGCTGTCCCAGTTCATGGATCAGAACAACCCTCTGTCAGAGCTTACACATAAGAGACGTTTATCTGCCTTAGGTCCTGGCGGTCTGTCAAGAGACCGTGCCGGATTCGAGGTACGAGATGTACACTATACACACTATGGTCGTATGTGCCCGATCGAGACTCCTGAAGGTCCTAACATCGGTCTGATCAACTCCCTTGCAAGCTACGCAAGAGTAAATCAGTACGGCTTTATTGAAGCACCTTACCGTGTGGTAGATAAGACTGACGCAGCGAATCCAAGGGTTACTGACGAAGTCGTATATCTGACTGCAGACGAAGAGGACAACTTCATCGTAGCACAGGCGAATGAGCCGTTAGATGAAGAAGGACACTTCATCCACAACAACGTATCCGGACGTTTCCGTACAGAAACTTCCGAGTTCAGAAAGAGCACCATCGACTTAATGGACGTTTCTCCTAAGATGGTATTCTCTGTTGCTACAGCCATGATCCCATTCCTTCAGAACGACGATGCGAACCGTGCGCTGATGGGATCCAACATGCAGCGTCAGGCTGTGCCGCTGTTAAGTACAGAAGCTCCTGCAGTTGGTACCGGTATTGAAGGCAAAGCTGCCGTTGACTCCGGTGTCTGCGTTGTTGCAAAGAATGCAGGTGTGGTTGAGCGTTCCGCTTCCAACGAGATCATCATCAAGAGAGACTCCGATGGAAACCGTGATGTATATCACCTGACCAAGTTCAAGAGAAGCAACCAGAGCAACTGCTACAACCAGAAACCAATCGTTTATAAGAATGATCACGTAGAAGCCGGTGAAGTAATCGCAGATGGTCCTTCTACCTGCAACGGTGAGATCGCTCTTGGTAAGAACCCTCTGATCGGCTTTATGACCTGGGAAGGTTACAACTACGAGGATGCGGTTCTTCTTTCTGAGCGTCTGGTACGTGATGATGTTTATACATCTGTTCATATTGAAGAATACGAGGCAGAAGCACGTGATACCAAGTTAGGACCGGAAGAGATCACCCGTGACGTACCTGGTGTTGGTGAGGATGCCTTAAAGGATCTGGACGAGCGCGGTATCATCCGTATCGGTGCTGAAGTCCGTGCCGGAGATATTCTGGTAGGTAAGGTTACTCCAAAGGGAGAGACTGAGCTGACTGCTGAAGAAAGACTGTTAAGAGCCATCTTCGGTGAGAAGGCAAGAGAAGTACGTGATACCTCCTTAAAGGTACCTCATGGTGCATATGGTATCATCGTAGACGCTAAGGTATTTACAAGAGAAAATGGTGACGAACTTGCACCAGGCGTAAATCAGACCGTTCGTATCTACATCGCTCAGAAACGTAAGATCTCTGTTGGTGATAAGATGGCTGGACGTCATGGTAACAAGGGTGTCGTTTCCCGTGTACTTCCTGTAGAAGATATGCCATTCCTTCCAAACGGCCGTCCTCTGGACATCGTGCTTAACCCACTGGGCGTACCTTCCCGTATGAACATCGGACAGGTGCTGGAAATCCACTTAAGCCTTGCAGCTAAGGCACTTGGATTTAACGTTTCCACTCCTATCTTCGATGGCGCAAACGAGAATGATATCCAGGATACCCTGGAGCTTGCAAACGACTATGTAAATACTCCATGGGAAGAGTTTGAAGCTAAATATAAAGATACCTTAAGACCTGAGGTAATGGATTACCTTGGTTCCCACTTAGAGCACAGAAAGCTGTGGGAAGGCGTACCGATCAGCCGTGACGGTAAAGTACGTCTCCGTGATGGACGTACCGGCGAGTACTTCGACGGCGCAGTAACCATCGGACACATGCATTACCTGAAACTGCATCATCTGGTAGACGATAAGATCCATGCACGTTCTACCGGTCCTTACTCCCTGGTTACACAGCAGCCTCTGGGTGGTAAAGCTCAGTTCGGCGGACAGCGTTTCGGAGAGATGGAGGTTTGGGCTCTGGAGGCATATGGTGCTTCCTACACCCTGCAGGAGATCATGACTGTTAAGTCTGACGACGTAGTTGGCCGTGTTAAGACATACGAAGCTATTATCAAGGGCGAAAATATCCCTGAGCCAGGTGTTCCGGAATCCTTCAAGGTACTTCTTAAGGAAATGCAGTCCCTGGGTCTGGATGTTCAGGTTCAGAGAGAAGATGGTACCGAAGTAGAGATGACAGAGAGCATCGACTATGGTGATACAGAACTGCGTGCTATGCTGGAAGGCGACCGTCATTACAATGACAGAGAGTCTTACTCCAATTACGGATATCAGGAGCAGGAATTCAAGAACAATGAGCTTGTGAATGTAGAATCCGATTCCAAGGAAACTAACGACGATTATACAGATGACCTGTATGACGCATATACAGATGACAGTGAGAACGAATAATAGAAGGGAGTATAAGCTCATGCCGGAAACAACAAATGAAACTTATCATCCAATGGCGTTTGATGCCATTAAAATAGGTCTGGCTTCCCCTGAAAAGATCCGCTCCTGGACACACAGAACTCCGGAGCCTGCAGATAAGCCAAGCAAGCAGTGGAAAGACTGGTGGGAGCAGGGTGCAGTACGCAACCGTATGCCTGAACCTTCAGGCGCTCCTTCCAAGGAGTGGAAAGACTGGTGGGATCACGGCGTTGTAAAGAAGCCGGAGACCATTAACTATAGAACCTTAAAACCAGAAAAAGACGGACTTTTCTGCGAGAGGATCTTCGGACCGAGCAAGGACTGGGAGTGCCATTGTGGAAAGTATAAGAAGATCCGTTACAAAGGCGTGATCTGTGACCGCTGCGGCGTTGAAGTTACCAAGTCCAGCGTCAGAAGAGAGCGTATGGGACGTATCGAGCTTGCTGCTCCTGTTTCCCATATCTGGTACTTCAAGGGCATCCCAAGCCGTATGGGTCTGATCCTTGACATTTCTCCAAGAACTCTGGAGAAAGTTCTGTATTTCGCTTCCTATGTTGTACTGGATCCAGGTGTAACAAGCCTTCAGTACAAGCAGGTATTGTCTGAGAAGGAATACCGTGAAGAAGTAGAGAAATACGGCAGCAGCACTGCATTCCGTGTAGGAATGGGTGCTGAGGCGATCCAGGAGCTGTTAAAGGCCATCGACCTGGAAAAAGATTCCGCAGAGTTAAGAAAGCAGCTGATCGATGCAAGCGGCCAGAAGCGTGCAAGAATTATCAAGCGTCTGGAAGTTGTAGAGGCATTCTTAAGCTCCGGAAACCGTCCTGAGTGGATGATCATGGATGTTATCCCGGTTATCCCACCGGATATCCGTCCTATGGTACAGCTGGATGGTGGACGTTTTGCAACCAGTGACTTAAACGACTTATATAGAAGAATTATCAACCGTAACAACCGTCTGGCAAGACTGTTAGAGCTTGGTGCTCCTGATATCATCGTTCGTAACGAGAAACGTATGCTTCAGGAAGCAGTTGATGCCCTGATCGATAATGGCCGCCGTGGCCGTCCTGTAACAGGACCTGGAAACCGTGCTCTTAAGTCCCTTTCCGATATGTTAAAGGGTAAGCAGGGACGTTTCCGTCAGAACCTGTTAGGTAAGCGAGTTGACTATTCCGGACGTTCCGTTATCGTCGTTGGTCCTGAATTAAAGATCTATCAGTGCGGTCTGCCAAAGGAAATGGCGATCGAGCTGTTCAAGCCATTCGTAATGAAAGAGTTAGTAGCAAACGGTACTGCTCACAATATTAAGAATGCAAAGAAGATGGTTGAAAAGCTTCAGACAGAAGTTTGGGATGTTCTGGAAGATGTTATCAAAGAGCATCCGGTTATGTTAAACCGTGCTCCTACACTGCACAGACTTGGTATCCAGGCATTCGAACCGATTCTGGTAGAAGGTAAAGCTATTAAGTTGCATCCACTTGTTTGTACAGCGTTCAACGCCGACTTCGACGGTGACCAGATGGCAGTTCATCTTCCTCTGTCCGTAGAAGCACAGGCAGAGTGCCGTTTCCTGCTGTTAAGCCCGAACAACCTGTTAAAGCCATCTGATGGTGGTCCTGTAGCCGTTCCTTCACAGGATATGGTACTTGGTATCTACTATCTGACCCAGGAACGTCCTGGCGCTAAGGGCGAAGGCATGATCTTCAAGAGTGTAAACGAAGCAATCCTGGCATATGAGAACCAGGAGGCAACTCTTCATTCCAGAGTTAAAGTAAGAGTCAATAAGACAATGCCAGACGGCACTGTTAAGACTGGTGTGATCGAGTCTACCATCGGACGTTTTATCTTCAATGAGATCATTCCTCAGGACTTAGGCTTTGTAGACAGAAGCATTCCTGAAAATGAATTAAAGCTGGAAGTTGACTTCCACGTAGCTAAGAAGCAGTTAAAGCAGATCCTTGAAAAAGTTATCAATGTTCATGGCGCTACCCAGACTGCTGTTACACTGGATGATATTAAGGCAATTGGTTACAAGTTCTCTACAAGAGCAGCTATGACCGTATCTATTTCCGATATGACCGTACCTGCAAGCAAGCCGAAGCTGATCGCTGACGCTCAGGCAACTGTAGACCATATCGCAAAGAACTACCGCCGCGGTCTTATTACCGAGGAGGAGCGTTATAAAGAAGTTATCGAAACCTGGAAGACCACCGATGATCAGCTGACCCATGACCTGTTAACAGGACTGGATAAGTACAACAACATCTTCATGATGGCTGACTCTGGTGCGCGAGGATCTGATAAGCAGATCAAGCAGTTAGCTGGTATGCGAGGACTGATGGCAGATACAACCGGTCACACCATCGAACTTCCTATCAAGTCTAACTTCCGTGAAGGTCTTGACGTACTGGAGTACTTCATCTCCGCTCATGGTGCTCGTAAAGGTCTGTCCGATACCGCTCTTCGTACCGCTGACTCTGGTTACCTGACCAGACGTCTGGTAGACGTATCCCAGGATCTGATCATCCGTGAAGTTGACTGCTGCGAAGGCAAAGAGATCCCTTACATGGAGATCAAGGCTTTCATGGACGGCAACGAAGTGATCGAGGACCTGGAAGAGAGAATTACAGGACGTTATATTGCTGAGACCATTACTGATCCGGATACAGGCGAAGTAGTGATCAAGGCTAACCATATGTGTACACCAAAGCGTGCAGCAGCGGTTATGAAGGTTCTGAACAAGATGGGACGTAAGTCTGTTAAGATCCGTACCGTATTAAGCTGTAAGTCACACATTGGTGTGTGTGCTAAGTGCTACGGCGCAAACATGGCAACCGGACAGCCTGTACAGGTTGGTGAAGCAGTTGGTATCATCGCAGCTCAGTCTATCGGTGAGCCTGGTACACAGCTGACCATGCGTACATTCCATACCGGTGGTGTTGCCGGCGGCGATATCACACAGGGTCTTCCTCGAGTTGAGGAGCTTTTTGAGGCACGTAAGCCAAAGGGTCTTGCTATCATCACTGAATTCGGCGGTGTAGTAGACATTAAGGATACTAAGAAGAAACGTGAAATTACTGTTACTGATATGGAAAGCGGCAATTCCAAGACCTATCTGATTCCTTACGGATCCAGAATTAAAGTTATGGAAGGCCAGATCCTTGAAGCCGGTGATGAGCTGACTGAAGGTAGCGTAAACCCACATGATATCTTAAAGATCAAGGGCGTTCGTGCTGTACAGGATTACATGATCCAGGAAGTTCAGCGTGTATACCGTCTCCAGGGTGTTGAGATCAACGATAAGCATATCGAAATGATCGTACACCAGATGTTAAAGAAGATCCGTATCGAAGAGAGCGGCGACAGCAATGTTCTCCCAGGTGTATCCATGGATGTTCTTGACTTCAACGAGATGAACGAAGAACTGATCGCACAGGGCAAACAGCCTGCAGAAGGCAAGCAGGTAATGCTTGGTATCACCAAGGCATCTCTTGCAACTGATTCCTTCTTATCCGCAGCATCCTTCCAGGAGACCACCAAGGTTCTGACCGAGGCTGCTATTAACGGTAAGGTTGACCATCTGATCGGTATCAAGGAGAACGTAATCATCGGTAAGCCAATTCCTGCTGGTACAGGTATGAAGCGTTACCGCAACGTAAAACTGGATACAGATGACAGACTTCTTGCAGAAGGCGATGAGATCTCTATGTCAGAAGATGATGAGATAGCACTGGATGGAGCCGAGAAATCTGAAATCTCTGAGGATAATGTAGCAGAAGAAGTTCTGGACATGGACGAAAACGAAGATGCATCTGAGGATGATGACGAGACCGAAGAGTAATAAAAAATAATGAAAAACTGGTCCAAGAATGGAGCAGAATAAAAGATACGGGAGTCCGGCTGAAAAAGCTGCGGCTCCCGTTTTTTATATCTTCAAAAAAGCATAGCCAAACATTTCGCAAAAAATCTACTGTCAAATATTTTTGCAAAAATCCACTTGACAGATTTTTTCACCATGCTATAATAAGAAAGTGTGTGCAAAGCGCTTTGCTCTTTGCATAACAACAAGCTGAAAGACACAGCAACCAACAGTCAATATCACAGGAGGTGAAAAGGATGCCAACATTTAACCAGTTAGTAAGAAAGGGAAGACAGACCAGCGCAAAGAAGTCTACCGCACCAGCTCTGCAGAAGGGTTATAACTCTTTACAGAAGAAGGCAACAAACGTATCTGCACCACAGAAGCGTGGCGTTTGTACCGCTGTTAAGACTGCTACCCCTAAGAAACCTAACTCTGCACTTAGAAAGATCGCCAGAGTACGTCTTTCCAATGGTATCGAAGTAACAAGCTACATCCCAGGAGAAGGTCATAACCTTCAGGAGCACAGCGTTGTTCTGATCCGTGGAGGAAGAGTAAAGGACCTGCCAGGTACCAGATATCATATCGTAAGAGGTACACTGGATACAGCAGGTGTTGCTAACAGAAAGCAGGCTCGTTCCAAATACGGCGCTAAGAGACCAAAAGACAAAAAGTAATTAAAATTTAAAACTGGAATCACTAACAGCAGTAAAGTGACTGCAGTCAGTTAATACTGGACTGCTTTGTTGTGCCGGATTGTGATATTGAACCTGTGGTTGCAGGAAAATATATAGACCGCGCACGAACACATTTTATGGAAACATGTGAGTACCGACGAGTTAATGTAAACCTGCTGAGGAAATGTTTCCGAAGCAGCATATTAAGGAGGGAAGTAACGTGCCACGTAAAGGACATACTCAGAAGAGAGACGTTCTGGCAGACCCAATCTACAACAATAAGGTTGTAACCAAGCTGATCAACAACATCATGTTAGACGGCAAGAAGGGTGTTGCACAGAAAATTGTATACGGCGCTTTCAATCGTGTTGCTGAGACAACCGGAAAAGACGCTATCGAAGTATTTGAAGAAGCAATGAACAACATCATGCCAGTTCTGGAAGTAAAGGCAAAACGTATCGGTGGTGCTACCTATCAGGTGCCGATCGAAGTTAAGCCAGAAAGAAGACAGGCTCTTGGACTTCGCTGGATCACTCTGTACTCCCGTAAGAGAGGCGAGAAGACTCAGGAAGAGAGACTGGCAAACGAGATCATGGATGCAGCTAACAACACTGGCGCATCTGTAAAGAAGAAAGAAGATATGCATAAGATGGCAGAAGCAAATAAGGCATTTGCTCACTACCGTTTCTAATTGCAGATTTCCCTTTTTCACAATTTTAAGGAGGAAAATCCCTTGGCTGGAAGAGAATATCCATTAGACAGAACCAGAAATATCGGAATTATGGCTCATATCGATGCTGGTAAGACCACACTGACTGAGCGTATTCTGTATTACACTGGTGTAAACTATAAGATCGGTGATACTCATGAAGGTACTGCTACCATGGACTGGATGGCTCAGGAGCAGGAAAGAGGTATCACCATCACTTCCGCTGCTACTACCTGCCACTGGACTCTGCAGGATCACTGCAAGCCAAAGGCTGGAGCATTAGAGCATCGTATCAACATCATCGATACCCCAGGACACGTTGACTTCACCGTTGAGGTTGAGCGTTCCCTGCGAGTACTGGATGGCGCTGTTGGTGTTTTCTGTGCAAAGGGCGGCGTTGAGCCTCAGTCTGAGAACGTATGGCGTCAGGCTGATACTTACAATGTACCACGTATGGCATTCATTAATAAGATGGACATCCTTGGTGCAAACTTCTACGGCGCAGTAGAGCAGATCAAGACCCGTCTGGGCAAGAATCCAATCGTTTTACAGCTGCCAATCGGCAAGGAAGATGAATTCAAGGGAATCATCGACCTGTTCGAGATGCAGGCTTACATCTACAACGATGATAAGGGCGAAGATATTGCTATCTGCGATATCCCAGAAGATATGCAGGATGATGCTGAGTTATATCACACCGAGCTGATCGAGAAGATCTGCGAGCTGGATGATGATCTGATGATGCAGTATCTGGAAGGTGAAGAGCCATCTGTAGATGAATTAAAGAAAGCATTAAGAAAGGCAACCTGTGAGTGTACAGCTATTCCTGTATGCTGCGGTTCCGCTTATCGTAACAAGGGCGTTCAGAAGCTTCTGGATGCGATCCTTGAATATATGCCTGCACCAACCGATATCCCATCTATCAAGGGTGTGGATCTGGACGGCAACGAAGTAGTACGTCATTCTTCTGATGAAGAGCCATTCGCTGCTCTTGCATTCAAGATCATGACTGACCCATTCGTTGGTAAGTTAGCTTACTTCCGTGTTTATTCCGGTTCCTTAGCATCCGGTTCTTATGTACTGAATGCTACAAAGGATAAGAAGGAGCGTGTAGGACGTATCCTTCAGATGCATGCAAACAAGAGACACGAACTTGATCGTGTATACTCCGGCGATATTGCTGCAGCCGTTGGTTTCAAGAATACCACAACTGGTGATACCATCTGTGATGAACAGCATCCAGTAATCCTGGAGTCTATGGAATTCCCAGAGCCAGTTATCGATATCGCTATCGAGCCTAAGACAAAAGCAAGCCAGGATAAGATGGGCGACGCTCTTGTAAAGCTGGCAGAAGAAGATCCTACTTTCCGTGTTCGTACCGACGAAGAGACTGGTCAGACCATCATCTCCGGTATGGGCGAGCTGCATCTGGACATCATCGTAGACCGTCTGCTGCGTGAATTCAACGTAGAGGCTAACGTAGGTGCTCCTCAGGTTGCTTATAAGGAAACATTTACTAAGGCTGTTGATGTAGACAGCAAGTATGCTAAGCAGTCCGGTGGTCGTGGACAGTACGGACATTGTAAAGTTCACTTCACACCAATGGATCCAAACGCAGAAGAAACCTTCAAGTTCACTTCTTCCGTTGTTGGTGGTGCTATTCCTAAGGAATATATCCCAGCAGTTGGCGAAGGTATTGAAGAGGCTTCCAAGACCGGTGTACTTGGCGGATTCCCAGTTCTGGGTGTAAGCGCTGATGTATACGATGGTTCTTACCATGAAGTCGACTCTTCTGAAATGGCATTCCACATTGCCGGATCTATGGCATTCAAGGATGCTATGGCAAAGGGTAACCCAGTTCTTCTTGAGCCTATCATGAAGGTTGAAGTTACCATGCCAGAAGAATACATGGGTGATGTAATCGGTGATATCAACTCCCGTCGTGGTCGTATCGAAGGTATGGAAGACATCGGCGGCGGTAAGATGGTTAAGGCATATGTTCCGCTGTCTGAGATGTTCGGTTACTCCACAGACCTTCGTTCCAGAACTCAGGGTCGTGGTAACTACTCTATGTTCTTCGAGAAATATGAGCAGGTTCCAAAGAACGTTCAGGAGAAAGTTCTTGCTGATCATAAGAAATGATAAAATCTAAAAAAGGCTTGTAAATCAAGGTGAAATATCATATAATGATTGATAGCCTGACATTAACTATATTAGCCCCACACATATACAGGGGCGCAAATTAAGGAGGACGTTATAAAATGGCTAAAGCTAAGTTTGAAAGAACTAAACCCCATTGTAACATTGGTACCATTGGACACGTTGACCATGGTAAAACTACTCTGACCGCTGCTATTACCAAGGTTCTGGCAGAAAGAGTTGCTGGAAACGCAAAGGTAGACTTCGAGAACATCGATAAGGCTCCAGAAGAGAGAGAGCGTGGTATCACCATCTCTACTGCACACGTTGAGTATCAGACCGAGAAGAGACACTATGCACACGTTGACTGCCCAGGACATGCTGACTACGTTAAGAACATGATCACTGGTGCTGCTCAGATGGACGGCGCTATCCTGGTTGTAGCTGCAACTGATGGTGTTATGGCTCAGACAAAAGAGCACATCCTTCTGTCCCGTCAGGTAGGTGTACCTTACATCGTAGTATTCATGAACAAGTGCGATATGGTAGACGATCCTGAGTTACTTGAATTAGTAGATATGGAAATCCGTGAACTGCTGAACGAGTACGAGTTCCCAGGCGATGATACTCCTATTATCCAGGGTTCCGCTCTGAAGGCTCTGGAAGATCCAATGGGACCATGGGGCGATAAGATCATGGAACTGATGGATGCAGTTGATACCTGGATTCCAGATCCTGTTCGTGAAACAGATAAGCCTTTCCTGATGCCTGTAGAGGACGTATTCACCATTACTGGTCGTGGTACTGTTGCTACTGGTAGAGTAGAGCGTGGTACTCTGAACCTGAACGACGAAGTTGAGATCGTTGGTATTCATGAAGATACCCGTAAGACTGTTGTAACCGGTATCGAAATGTTCCGTAAGCTCCTTGACAGCGCTGAGGCTGGTGATAACATCGGTGCTCTGCTGCGTGGTGTTCAGAGAACTGAGATCGAGCGTGGACAGTGTCTGTGCAAGCCAGGTTCTGTACATTGCCATCACAAATTTACCGCTCAGGTTTACGTTCTGACCAAGGACGAGGGCGGCCGTCATACACCTTTCTTCAACAACTATCGTCCACAGTTCTACTTCAGAACAACTGACGTAACTGGCGTTTGCGAGTTACCAGCTGGTACTGAAATGTGTATGCCTGGCGATAACGTAGAAATGACTGTTGAACTGATCCATCCAGTAGCTATGGAGCAGGGACTTCGTTTCGCTATCCGTGAAGGCGGACGTACTGTAGGTTCTGGTAGAGTTGTATCTATCATCGAATAATTTTACAGATTTTATATATAAGTAATACAACATGTCTGAATGGACATTATGCTCAAACGATTCGGCTCCCGGAAGTAATTCCGGGAGCTTTTTTGCATGCTGCATATGGAAGATGCGCTGGTGTAGTTTGTTTCCTACCTTCGGATGGGAAAAATATATGAATGATTGGGGATAATGGGAAAGGTGGAAGGGATCGTATGTACGAAAATATGTATGAAAAGATGATAGCAGTGACCAACCGGCATCTGGTGTTGGAAAATGATACAGATGGGGCATATTTAAAGCAGCTTACCTATGTTGCCTCTCTTCATCCAAAAGCCATGGTACTGCGGGAAAAGGATCTGACAGAAGAAAAGTACGAAGAACTGGCAAAGGTGGTTATTAAGCTGTGTGAGAAGGCGGAAACTACCCTTATTTTGCACCGTTTTCCAGAGGTAGTACATCATTTAGGATATGATAAGCTGCATCTGCCTTTGGAAATGCTTAAAACTATAGGACGGCCGGAAGGACTTACACTTCTTGGTACTTCGATCCATTCTGTAGAAGATGCGAAAGAAGCAGAACGTTTAGGTGCAGACTATGTATTTGCAGGAAATATCTTTGAGACAGACTGCAAAAAAGGACTTCCGGGAAGAGGTCTGGAATTTCTTGAAAATGTATGTAAAGAAGTGGATATTCCGGTATATGCCATCGGCGGGATCACAGCAGAAAAAATGCCCCAGATCCTTGGGACCGGGGCAGCAGGTGGTTGTATGATGTCTGGATTTATGCAGTTGAAGGAAAAATAAAACGTTGTTTTTGCAACGAAATTAAGAGCTGCCTGATTTATAGTAATCGCTGTATGTTGGATAACTGTGTGATCTGATCTTCGTTCATGACAGACAGCTGGTTGATCAGTTCTATATGATAAGTACCAAGACCTTTTGCAGCATTGGCACATTCACCGGCACAGTCTAATGTGATCGCAGCGAGGATGCAGGCAGTGAGAGCATCTGTCACAGCCAGATAAGTACCTGTGATGCAGGTGAGCATGCAGCCGGTGCCGGTGACTTTTGCCATATGGGGAGAACCATTGTAGATGCCGTATGTGGTATCTTTATTTGGGGAAGCAATGATATCTACTTCACCGGTAACAAGGATCACAGCGCCTGTCTCTTCTGCCAGCTTTCTGGCAATATGGGCCATAGAATGTACGGTATCCGGATCTTTGGCAGTTACAGCGTCAGCTGCACTTACATCTACGCCAGTGCCATGAAAGGCAGCGCCTGCGATTGCACGTATCTCAGAGCCATTGCCTTTGATCACAGCTGGCTTACATTCTTTAATAAAACGTTTTGCAAGTTCCATGCGGAAAGGGCTGCATGTGATCCCTACCAGGTCGATCACAGAGGCTCTTTTTGCATTTTCAGCATCTTTCATTTTTTTGATGGCTTTTCCTGCCAGAAGCATGGACTCAGCCCTTGCATCTGTAATATTTCCAAGGCTGACGGTAAGGGCAGCTGCGCTGGCAGAAATGTCCGCCACTTCTGCAGGATGTTCTGCCATAATAGGGCGTCCTCCAAGGGCCAGAACTGCGTTGGCACAGTCGTTGACCACAATGGGATGTGTGATGCAGTGGATCAGCGGTGCCTGGTCATGAAGTTGGTCACGAACCTGTTTTAAGCAGGAAAGGAGCTGAGCTTTATTTATATTACCATTCCGATTGTCCATGAGATGATCTCCTTATAATAAAAACGCTGCAGCAGAACCATGCAGGCCTGTTACAGCGTTTATTTTGCAATGGATATTTTTTTCACATGTATGCACATCAGGCATGTTTCTTGTTTGTATTCCAGTATACCACTGCCATTGCAACAAAGGCAAGGAGAACAATATATTTGATGCTTCCTGCAACCGGTCCAGGTTCAGCAACGAACTGTTTTACGGCAACTGTGGAAGCAAGATAACCGATAAAGCCTAAAAATGCAATTCCCAGAGAGTCATTCACAACCGTATCTGTATTATTGTAGACCTGAGAGCCTAAAGCAGTCTGGAATGTGGATAACATATGGGCTTTCTGTAAATGCTTTAAGAAAATGAAAGCAAGGCTGCCTCCGATCAGTGTACCTGCAATAAAGGATGGCACATAGAAGAACCAGGTAAGACCTGTACGTCCCCAGATCAGTGTCATAACAGGATAAGAAACAATAGCGCCGATGATGCCGGTTCCAATGACTTCACCGATGAACGCACATACCAGTTTGCCTTTGGAAAGGCGGTAGAGCATACCGGAAAGAAAAGCGCCAAATACTGCACCGGTCAGAGCCAGAGGCGGGATACCCATACATACCATACGGATGATGCCAATAGCCAGAGCGCACACGAAAGCATACCAGGGACCAAGCATAACCGCACAGGTTACATTAATAAAATGGGCCATAGGACACATTCCCTCTACACGAAGGATCGGGGAGATCACGACTCCCAGAGCTACCATCATGGCAAGAAAGACAAGTTTCGTTACATGTGTTTTTGAATTTTTCATATCGTTTACCTCTCCTCATTCTGGCTGTATGTGGAATGGGGTGTTTTTTAATAAAGGCCTTATGAAAATGGCAATAAAAAAACGCATCCACACGGCGCGTTTGGCAAATCTCTGTTAAAAAATAGACATAGCGATGGCGCCGTTTTACAGCTGTAATTGGCGGTCGATGCTCACTAGCATCCTCTCAATCCGAAACACGGAGTCCCATCGCTTCTCTTTTGTACGCAGTGTCAGGGCGCTCCCCCTCACACCGTCTCAGCCCGAAAGCAGATACAAAAGGTCTAAAAATATTATAAACGGAGAGAAAAAAATGTCAAGAGCAAAACCAGCCTATGACTGAACAGTAACCTTTTAAATTAAGATAATGTAATAAAAACGTAATTGAAAATATAAGTTAGATTATGTATGATGTAGGTTGTAAAAAATCTGACAGAATATGGGAGGCAGAAAGAATGAAAAACTATAAAAGATCAGGAGCTGCAGGTTTCCTTTGTGCAGCGGCTCTGTTTCTTGGAACGGGTGTTCTTGCCCTGGGGACCAGTGCATTTAATGCCCTGGCTGCAGAAGTTTCCGGACAGATCACATCCTGTAAGATAACCGATGATAAACAGAACGTTGAGATCGCTTTAAACAGCAGTGGCAGTACAGAAGGAACCGATGGCAAGGTGTATGTGTTCGAGCAGCCTACCTACCAGGATGATCTGGGAAGCCGCAGCGACTATCTTACTTCGGCAAATGCATCCGGCGCCACTACCGTTACCGTTCCTTTTAACAAAGGAGATGGTTCCGACTGTCTTTACAGCAAATTTGTGCTGGCAGTAAAGGAAGACGGTACTTACAAGGCAGTCAGCGAACCTCATTATATTACCAATCCTGAGATCGTGGCAAAGAATACAGAAGCTTTTAAGGAACCTTTGACAAAAAAGGGCTTAAACATTGAGCTGAACATGTTGGATGATGCCTTTGACCTGGGTGTAAAGTATGTGACCACCAATATCGCAGTTTCCAGATTAATGGGATCCGGTATTGATTTCCAGTATGAGGGCAAGACTTATCATTTTAACAAAGGCATTGTAGAAGATTATGATAAGGTCATCAGCGCTTATTCCGGAAAAGGAATGGTTGTAAATGCCATCCTCTTAAATGACTGGAGCGATACGACCTCCAATCTGTTTATTCCAGGGGTACAGAAAACCTCCAGTGCATATTATTACATGTTTAATGCCACCAATGAGGCTGGTTTTGAGCAGTTAAAGGCAATTTCCGCATTCCTGGCAGATCATTACAGCGGCAAGAATGCCAATTACGGAAAAGTTTCAAACTGGATCATTGGAAATGAGATCGAAAACCAGGAATGGAACTACATGGGGCCTATGGATCTGACCAATTATGTGAAGACCTACGAAAAGGCATTCCGTGTATGCTACACAGCAATTAAGAGTACCAATGCAAATGACAGAGTATATCTTTCCCTTAGTTATAACTGGATGAATGAAATGGATGGCCAGTTAAAATACGGCGGAAAAGAGATCATTGACAGTTTTAACTCCATTGCCAATAACCAGGGACAGATGGAATGGGGACTGGCTTATCATCCATATCCATGTCCGCTGATCGATCCTGTATTTTGGGATGACGCCCAGGCAACAGGACTGGTTAAAAATGACTTTAATTCACCGGTCATCAACTTTGCCAACTTAAATGTGCTGACTGATTATTTCTGCCAGGAGGCATTAAAGACACCGTCCGGTCATGTGCGCCACATTATCCTTACAGAACAGGGCTTTACAGCTTACAGTCCGACCAGGGGAGATGTTCCGGAGCTTCAGGCAGCAGCCTTTGCTTATTCCTATTATCTGGTAGACAGCAACCCATATATTGATGCTTATACCTTAAGCCGTCAGGTAGATGCTCCTTCAGAGGCAAAAGATGGACTGAAATTAGGCCTGTGGGAGTGCGATATGAGCAAGCCAAATCTGATCGAAGCTACAAAGAGGAGAAAGATCTGGCAGGTATTCAGGGATATTGACAAAAAGAACTCTACTTTAGAGGCAAGTGAATTTGCAAAATCCCTGATCGGTATCAACAAGTGGTCCGATGTTGTACCTAACTTTAAATGGAAAAATCTGGAAAAGTAAATAAAGGTTGATCAAAACACTGCAGGAGAAAAATTACTTCTGCAGTGTTTTGTATAAAGACAAATAATGTTATATGTACTGGACAAGCGGACAAAAAAAGGCTAAAATAAGAACTGACTTTTTAGAAAAATGAAGCTGCTTTAAGCAGAAATAGATACAGGAAGGAAAATGAAAATGGGGTTGATCGTACAGAAATTTGGCGGTACCTCTGTAGCAGATACAGAGCGTCTTCGCAACGTAGCAAGGATCATCACTGATACGTACAAAGCAGGAAATCAGGTAGTGGTTGTGCTTTCTGCTCAGGGTGACACTACAGATGATCTGATTGAAAAAGCAAAAGAAATTAATCCGGAAGGTTCCAACCGGGAGATGGATATGCTGTTATCCACAGGAGAACAGATCTCCGTTGCACTTTGTGCCATGGCTATTGAGGCATTGGGGTATCCGGTGGTTTCTCTTACCGGCTGGCAGGCAGGGATACTTACAGATACGGCAGCAAAGAATGCAAGGATCAAAAAGATCGATACAGAGCGTCTGGAGGCAGAGCTGGACCAGAAGCGGATTGTGATCGTTACCGGTTTCCAGGGAGTAGACAGAAACCAGAACATCACTACACTGGGAAGAGGCGGTTCTGATACTTCTGCAGTTGCACTGGCAGCAGCACTGGAAGCAGACCTGTGCCAGATCTATACAGATGTAGATGGTGTATACACAGCAGACCCAAGACATGTAAAGGGCGCAAGAAAGCTGGATGAAGTTACTTATAATGAGATGCTGGAACTGGCAACTTTGGGAGCACAGGTGCTTCACAACCGTTCTGTAGAACTGGCAAAGAAATATAATGTAAAACTGGAAGTATTATCCAGCTTTACCGGTCATCCAGGTACAAAAGTGAAAGGGGTAGCAAAACGCATGGAAAAGACAGCAGTCAGCAGCGTAGCAAAAGATAAAGATATTGCAAGGATCGCACTGGTAGGAGTGCCAAATGAAGTAGGAACTTCTTTCAAGGTATTCTCTTTACTGGCACAGAACCACATTAATGTAGATATTATCCTTCAGGGCATTGGCCATGAAGAAGGAAAGGATATCTGCTTCACAGTAGCAGAAGGAGATCTTAAGAAGGCAGCAGGGCTGTTAGAGTCCCACAAGGCTGAACTGCGTTTTGCAAGACTGGAGACAAACGCAGATATTGCCAAGGTTTCCGTAGTGGGTTCCGGTATGATCAACAATCCGGGTGTTGCAGCAAAGCTGTTTGAGGCACTGTATGATGCCCACATTAACATCAATATGATCTCTACCAGTGAGATCAAGATCTCTGTATTGGTAGATAAGAAGGATGCAGACCGGGCTGTTCAGGCAGTTCATGATAAGTTTTTTGCATTTTAAATAAAAATAAAAGCAATAGAGCAGACAAACCGGATCAACGGTTATGTCTGCTCTTTACTTTTATGCAAAAAATGGATACAATATTAAATATGATTGTGGGAGCGCAAAGCGCGGAACAATCCGGTATCAGAAAAAAATAAAAGTCAGGGGAGAAACTATGTATACTTGTGCAAAATGTAATGTATTAGCATGTGGATCGCAGGATCCGGCTGTAAGAGAGAAAATGCCAAAAAACTGTCCTATGCGGGAAAAAGAAAAAATGGATGGGGCTTATGAGAAATATGTCTTAGAGGAAAATCATGAATTTTATGTAAGTTGTTCTGAGATCGAAGGGGAAGGCTATTGCCAATGGCCGAGATTAAAAGAAACAGTGGAATTTTGTAAAAAAATGGGTTATAAAAAAATAGGACTGGCATTTTGCAGGGGACTGCGAAAAGAGGCGCGTGTTGTGGCAGATCTTTTTACAGCCCAGGGCTTTGATGTGGTATCTGTGATCTGTAAGACCGGTGGTTTTCCAAAGGAGTCGGTAGGAATTCCGAAAGAAAAGAAGGTCAATGCAGATGCATTTGAACCAATGTGCAACCCAATTGCCCAGGCCGAATTTTTAAATTCCCAGGAAACAGAGTTTAACATTGCGCTGGGACTTTGCGTAGGACATGACTCTATGTTTTACAAATATTCCAAACAAATGGTGACTACACTGGTGGCAAAGGACCGTGTGCTGGCACACAATCCATGCGGTGCGATCTACTGTGCGGAAGGATATTTTAAGAAGAGATTACAGTAGCAGTTTATGCCAGAATATGGTTTTGGTGGATCTGGATCTTGGAGACTTGAAAAGTGAGGACAGACTAAATGGAATATATTGGAAATAAGAAAAAGCAGGGCAGTATTGTGGAACTTCTGCGGGATGAGATATTGGCGGGAAATATACCTGATGGCAGTGAGATGACACAGAATGAGCTGGCAGAAAGTCTGGGAGTATCCCGGATGCCGGTAAGAGAAGCTCTGATCTTGTTGGAGTATCAGGGATTGATCGATCGTCTGCCTAATAATCATGTGCGGGTGGCATCTCTCACAGAAGACTACTTCCGCCATATTTTAAAAACAGGCTGTAGATTAGAACTTGAATTTTTACAGAATTTAGAGGAAGAAGAACGAAGCAGTCTTCCTGATAGGGAATTGAATTTTCACAGGGAGATCTGGCGCAACTACCCTTACAGTCTTTCCAGAAAAAATCTGGAGACGATAACGGAGATCTACCTTTATTTTGTTATATCCAGACGGAACCCGGAAGGTGTCTGGGGAAATGTCCGGGAGAAAACAGAGGAAGAGATCTTATTAAGTAAGAGTATAGAAAACTGGAAGGCTGGAAAAACAGAAGAAGGAGCCGGACAGTTAGAGGAATATTTTGAAAAAATGGCAGTGAAACTGGCTGCTATCCATAAGGGGAGGGATTAAAGAGTTATGGTTACATTAAAACCAATTAAATTGCTGCCTGCAAGGGAACGGGTGGCTTCTGCACTGCGAAAAGCCATTATCTCAAAGCAGATCGGTGAAGGAGAAGTTATTACACTGGAAGCAACTGCCCAGCAGTTAGGTGTATCCGTTACACCGGTGCGTGAGGCATTTCAGATACTGGCAAGAGATGGCCTCATTGACTTAAAACAGAACAAGGGCGCAACTGTCCTTGGTTTAAATGAAACAACCATAAGAGAGCACTATGAAATAAGAGCGGCGCTTGAAAGTGCGGCCTGTGTGCTCTGCTGTCAGAGAAAAGCAGATCTTTCTGCTATAAGAAACTGCCTGGAAATGGCAGATGAGGCACTGGAGAAAAAAGATTCCAGCAGTTATTCTAACTATAACCAGTCCTTCCACTATGAGATCTGGACAGCAGCAGGAAATGAAAAGTTAAAAACAATGCTGTCTGAAATGTGGAACGGTCTTTCCATGGGCTTAAAGTCCACAGAAGAAGAATACGCCAGAAATTCCCAGGAAGAGCACCGACAGATCCTGGCAGCCCTTGAAAGCGGGGACCCGAAGCAGGCGGGGGAGAAGATGGTATTTCATATTATCCGAAGCATGAATGATGTACTGACAAGATACTAGTAAAAAGATATGACTTCCCCGCTGGCAGCGGGGATTTGTTATATATGCACAATAAAATATCAAAAAGAATATGCAGAACGCTGAATTGGTAAATTACTATTGACAATTACAGCGTTCTGTTCTATTATAAAAACATGAAATGGATACATTATTAAATATAAAATATCAAATATAAGATATAAAATAAAAATAATGGTCCAGGACAGCAGCTGCAAAACATAAGTGTTCTGACTGGCAGGCGGGACACCGGTTACAAAGTACCTTAAAAAATGAATAAGGTTTATACAGTTATATAAAACCGAAGGGGGAGTTTATGAGTCCATCAACTATAACCATCCTGTTTCTCTTGTTTGCAATTGTAATGTTTGTAATGGAGAAGATCCCGCTGGGGGTAACATCCATGATCGTTTGTGTAGGTCTGGTTGTTACCGGGGTTCTGGATGCGAAGACGGCATTTGCCGGTTTTATTGACAGCAACGTAATTCTCTTTGTGGCAATGTTTATTGTAGGCGGTGCATTTTTTGAAACGGGTATGGCCAACAAGATCGGCGGTATTGTTACAAAATTTGCCAAATCCGAAAGGATGCTGATCGCAGCAGTTATGATCATCGTAGGTGTGATGAGCGGCGTTCTTTCAAACACTGGTACAGCAGCAGTACTGATCCCGGTTGTGATCGGTATTGCAGCAAAATCCGGTTACTCCCGTTCCAGACTGCTGATGCCTTTGGTATTTGCGGCAGCTATGGGCGGCAACCTTTCACTGATCGGAGCGCCGGGCAATATGATCGCCCAGAGTGCTTTATCAGAGATCGGACTTGGCTTTGGATTTTTTGAATATGCCATTGTAGGACTTCCGATCCTGATCTGTGGAACACTTTTTTATACCACACTTGGTATGAAGCTTTTACCGGACAGGCAGCCAAAAGATGACGGGGCGTTTGATACCACAGCTGATTACAGCAATGTACCGGCCTGGAAGCAGAAGCTTTCACTGGTGATCCTGTTGCTTACCTTACTGGCTATGATCTTTGAAAAAAAGATCGGCATCAAGCTGTATGTTTCCGGATGTATGGGAGCTCTGGCACTGATCATTACCGGTGTTATCTCTGAAAAACAGGCATTAAATTCCATTGATTTAAAGACCATTTTCTTATTCGGTGGAACCCTTTCACTGGCAGCAGCCCTTGAAAAAACAGGTGCCGGTGAGATGGTAGCAGAGAAGGTAATGCACCTGTTAGGTGAAAATCCTTCACCTTATGTTTTAACTTTTGCAGTATTTATGCTTTGCTGTATCATGACAAACTTTATGTCAAATACAGCAACCACAGCACTTTTAGTTCCCATCTGTGTTTCCATTGCACAGGGAATGGGAGCAGATCCAAGAGCCGTACTTATGGCCTGCGTTATCGGTGGCTCCTGTGCTTACGCAACACCCATCGGAATGCCGGCAAACACAATGGTACTTGGAGCAGGCGGTTACACTTTCTTAGACTATACAAAGTCAGGACTGCCGCTTATCGTGATTGCAACTGTAGTTAGTATGATCATTTTACCGATCGCATTTCCATTTTTCCCGTAAGTTGTTTTATGGGAACATGAAATAAAAGCAATAAAATAAACATTACATATTATTAAGACAACTCAAAACATTTATAAGGAGGCTTAAACATGAGCAGAACAGAACAGGTAGAGCAGCTTACCAATTATATGGCGCATTTTGTTGCCCATATCGGTAAGAAACTGCCAGACGACATTATTGCCAAGTTAGATGAACTGGCAGAAAAGGAAGACAGCCCATTATCAAAAGTAATTTATCAGACCATGAAGCGCAATCAGGATCTGGCAGTAAAATTAAACCGTCCTTCCTGTCAGGATACAGGTGTCCTTCAGTTCTGGGTAAAGTGCGGAACCAAATTCCCGCTGATCGATGATCTGGAAGTACTGTTAAAAGAGGCTGTTGTAAGAGCAACAGTAGACGCGCCTCTTCGCCACAACAGTGTAGAGACTTTTGATGAGTACAACACAGGCAAGAACGTTGGCAAGGGAACTCCTACTGTATTCTGGGATATTGTTCCAAACAGCGACAAATGTGAGATCTACGCATACATGGCAGGCGGCGGCTGCACCCTTCCTGGAAAAGCTATGGTATTAATGCCAGGCGCAGGATACGAAGGTGTTACCCGTTTCGTACTGGATGTTATGACCTCCTATGGTTTAAATGCATGTCCTCCACTGTTAGTTGGTGTTGGTGTTGCAACTTCCGTAGAGACAGCAGCTCTTCTTTCCAAGAAAGCCCTCATGCGTCCTTTAGGAAGCCACAATGAAAATGAGAGAGCTGCAAGTATGGAAAAACTTCTGGAAGACGGAATTAACGAGATCGGCCTTGGACCGCAGGGAATGGGCGGAAAGTACTCTGTTATGGGCGTACATATTGAAAATACGGCAAGACATCCATCTACCATTGGCGTAGCAGTAAACGTAGGATGCTGGTCCCATCGCCGCGGCCACATTATTTTCGATAAGGACCTTAACTATACAATTACAACTCATTCGGGGGTGACTTTATAATGTTAGAGATCAAAGATGGAAAGAAAATTTTAACAACACCAATTAGTGACGAAGATTTAAAAGATATCCATATCGGTGACATTATTTACTTAAATGGTAACTTAACAACCTGCCGTGACGTAGCTCACCGCCGTCTGGTAGAAGAACACAGACCACTGCCTGTAGATGTAAGAAACAATGCCATTTTCCACGCAGGCCCTATCATCCGTCCTTTAGGAGATGACAAGTTTGAAATGGTTTCCGTAGGACCGACTACCAGTATGCGTATGGAAAAGTTTGAGAAGGAATTCGTAGAGCAGACCGGCGTAAAAGTGATCGTAGGAAAAGGCGGTATGGGACCAAACACCGAGTACGCATGCAAGAACTTTAAAGCCATCCACTGTGTATTCCCTGCCGGAAACGCAGTAGTAGCAGCAACTGAAGTAGAAGAGATCGTCCGTGCAGAGTGGCGTGACCTGGGAATGCCTGAGACCTTATGGAACTGCCGTGTTAAGGAATTCGGACCACTGATCGTATCCATTGATACAGAGGGAAGAAACCTGTTTGAGGAAAATAAGGTTGTATTTAATGAACGGAAAGAAAAAGTTTACGAAGAGATCTGCAAGCATGTAAGCTTTATCAAGTAATGTAATGAGTGCGCAATAAAAACCTGCCATCTCTCCTGCGGCGTAGTGAAAACGACTCGCGGCAGGAGCGGTGGCATTTTTTGCCTTAAAATTTGTTAATAAACCATTTTTAATAAAAGGAAACACTTGCCATTTGACAAAAATATCACTATAATATAAACGGCAATATTTCTGTATTTTATAAGAAAGCGCTATTTTTATGTGCTTTCCGCTAAATACTGTAAACTTAAGAATGATGGAGGACTGGAAAATGAGTAATTCAGCACAAACTTCAGCAAGCAGCCGTATTGCAGCCCTGCTTGATGAGAACAGTTTTGTTGAAGTTGGAGCCTATATTGCGGCTAGAAATACTGACTTTAACATGACTGAGCAGGAAACACCGGCTGACGGTGTAGTTACCGGTTACGGTACCATCGGCGGATGCCTGGTATATGTATACAGCCAGGATGCTGCTGTACTGGGCGGTTCCATGGGTGAGATGCATGCAAAGAAGATCTGCAACATCTACTCTATGGCAATGAAGATGGGAGCACCTGTTATTGGTCTGGTAGACTGTGCAGGACTGCGTCTTCAGGAAGCAACTGACGCACTGGATGGTTTTGGAAAGCTGTATTTAAGCCAGACAATGGCATCTGGAGTAATTCCTCAGATTATGGCAATTTTCGGTACCTGCGGCGGCGGTATGGCTGTATCTGCAGGTATGGCAGATTTCACCTTCATGGAAGATACTTCTGCAAAACTGTTTGTTAACTCCCCAAATGCCCTGGAGGGCAATTACAAGGCAAAATGTGATACTTCTTCCGCTAAGTTCCAGGCAGAAGAGTCTGGTCTGGTTGATTTCACAGGTGATGAAGCATCTGTATTATCACAGATCCGTACACTGGTATCTATCCTGCCTTCTAACAATGAAGAAGATCTGTCTGAAGTTGACTGCACAGACGATTTAAACCGTATGTGTGCTGGTATCGAAGGATATACCGGAGATACTGCTGCAGCTTTACAGATGATCTCTGATAATAACTTCTTTATGGAAGTTAAGAAGAACTACGGCGCTTCTATGGTAACCGGATTTATCCGCTTAAACGGAAGCACAGTAGGATGTGTAGCTAACCGCAGCGAAGTTTACGAAAACGGTGAGAAGGTACAGACCTTAGAGGCAGCTCTTTGCGGAAAAGGCTGTGAGAAGGCAACTGATTTCATCAATTTCTGTGATGCATTCAGCATTCCTGTTCTGACTTTAGTAAATGTAAACGGCTACCGTGCAACTATGTGCAGCGAAAGAAAGATCGCTAAGTTAGCAGCTAAGCTGACCTATGCATACGCTGACGCAACTGTACCGAAGGTAACTGTTGTTGTTAAGAATGCACTGGGAAGTGCAGGTCTTACCATGGGCAGCAAGAGCCTGGGCGCAGACGTTGTTTATGCTTGGCCAAATGCAGTGATCGGAACTATGGATCCGGCAGAAGCTGTTAAGATCATGTACGCAAAAGAGATCGAAGCTGCTGATGATGCAGTTGCAATGATCAAAGAGAAAACCGCTGAATATACCGCTATGCAGTCCGGCGCTGTTGCTGCTGCAAAGAGAGGTTATGTAGATGACATCATCAAGGCAGAAGAGACCCGTCAGAGAGTGATCGCCGCTTTTGAGATGCTGTACACAAAAAGTGAGGACCGTCCTTCCAAGAAGCATGGCACGGTTTAAAGAGAGGTGACATGTATATGAGACGATTTGTAAAGAGAATGGCAGCAGCAGTTCTTCTGTCCGCCTGCCTGGTAAGCCTTTCTGGCTGCTCCTCTAACCAGGATGCAGAGACTGATTCCACCATCAGCATGGACGGAACTCCTGTAGATGATTCAATGGCTCAGTCCATTATGCTGTCTGCAGCACAGACTTTAGGCGTACCAAAGGATCAGCTGATCGTTCAGAAAACTCTGGCAGAGTCAACAGGTGATGCGACTACAGCAGCTATTTATGAGGCTCAGCTGGAAGTTCGCGAGGACATGGGCGAATTAAAGAATGTAAATATGGATGAAGGTTCTGTTGTTCTTCTGGCAGATGGCAGCTATACGGTTGTGATCCCAGTTGATTTTACAGAGGGAACCAAGAAATATGTGATGAATATCAATATGGCTACCCAGCAGATCCAGGCTGAGTTTACAGATATGTCCGCAGGTGTTGAAGAAGATACTTCTATGGGCACCCTGTTAAAGACCGCTACTGTATATACAGTTATTGGTATCGGTACTGTATTCCTTGTTTTAATTTTCATCAGTGTCCTGATCTCATGCTTCAAATACATCCATGCATGGGAAGAAAGCAAGAAGAAAGCAGCAGCACCTGCTCCTGCACCAAAGGCAGCAGCACCGGCTGTTAAGCCAGTAGCAGCAGCACCTGCAGTAACCGGTCCTGATCTTTCTGATGATGCAGAATTAGTAGCTGTTATGACTGCTGCCATCGCAGCATATGAAGGCAGCGCTACATCTAACGGTCTGGTAGTACGTTCTATCCGCCGTGTAGGTCTGGGAAGATAATCACTGCACATTCAGGTTAGAAAACCTGTGTGCTTATACAACAAGTAGGAGGAAACAAACTATGAAGACATATACCATTACAGTAAATGGAAAAGCATATGCAGTAACCGTTGAAGAAGGCGCAGCAGCAGCTGGCGCACCAGTAGCAGCAGCTCCAGTTGCAGCTCCAGCAGCAGCACCTGCACCAGCAGCAGCTCCAGCTCCGGCAGCAGCACCAGCAGGCGCAGCAGGTTCCGTTCAGGTTACCGCTCCAATGCCAGGTAAGGTAGTAGCAGTTAAGGCTTCTGTAGGACAGGCTGTAAAGAAGGGCGAAGTTGTCCTGGTTCTGGAAGCTATGAAGATGGAGAACGATATCGTTGCTCCAGAAGATGGTACAATTGCCAGCATCAATGTAGCAAACGGCGATGCAGTTGAGTCCGGCGCTGTTTTAGCTACTCTGAACTAGTCAATAAGATGGATCCTTTTCTTTAAGGAGTCCATTATGGAGGTAACATTATGGATTTTGGCAATTTGGTATCAAACCTGCTTGGCCAGATGGCGTTTTTCCATCTGTCAGCAGGAAACTACATTATGATCGGTGTAGCGCTGGTCTTCTTATACCTGGCTATTGCTAAGGGATTTGAGCCACTGCTGTTAATTCCGATCGCATTTGGTATGCTGCTTGTAAATATCTATCCGGACATCATGTATTCTCCGGAACAGACTTCAAACGGCGTAGGCGGTCTGCTGTATTACTTCTTCACTCTGGATGAGTGGAGTATCCTTCCGTCCCTGATCTTCATGGGCGTAGGTGCGATGACAGACTTCGGTCCGCTGATCGCAAACCCGATCAGTTTCCTGATGGGTGCAGCAGCTCAGTTAGGTATTTACTCTGCATATTTCTTTGCAATCTTATTAGGATTTTCAGGAAAAGAAGCAGCTTGTATCTCCATTATCGGTGGTGCAGACGGCCCTACTTCCCTGTTCCTTTGCAGTAGGTTAGGACAGACCCAGATCATGGGACCGATCGCTGTTGCAGCTTACTCTTACATGGCTCTGGTTCCGATCATCCAGCCGCCATTTATGAAGCTTCTTACCACTGATAAGGAGCGTAAGATCAAAATGTCCCAGCTTCGTTCTGTATCCAAGCTGGAGAAGATCTTATTCCCGATCATCGTTACTATCGTTGTGTGCCTGATCCTGCCATCTACTGCTCCGTTAGTAGGTATGCTGATGTTAGGTAACCTGTTCCGTGAGTGCGGCGTTGTAAAACAGCTGCAGGAGACCGCTTCCAATGCAATGATGTACATCGTTGTTATCCTGCTTGGTACTTCTGTAGGTGCAACTACCAGTGCAGAGGCATTCTTAAACGCAACTACCATCAAGATCGTTGTTTTAGGTCTGGTAGCATTCTGCGTAGGAACCATCGGCGGCGTTCTCTTAGGAAAGATCTTATGCAAGGTGACCGGCGGACGTATCAACCCACTGATCGGTTCTGCAGGTGTATCCGCAGTTCCTATGGCAGCCCGTGTATCCCAGAAGGTTGGTGCTGAGTATGATCCTACCAACTTCCTGCTGATGCATGCAATGGGACCAAACGTTGCAGGTGTTATCGGTACTGCAGTAGCAGCCGGTACCTTTATGGCAATTTTCGGTGTATAAAAACCAACATTTACTGCACCCGGTGCTGTTTGCAGACCGGGTGCCTATAAGGAGGATTTAAACTATGGCAGAGATAGAGAAGAAGCCAGTAAAGATCGTGGAAACCGTCCTTCGTGACGCACATCAGTCTTTACTTGCTACCAGAATGACTACAGAGCAGATGCTGCCGATCGTAGACAAGATGGATAAAGTTGGCTACCACGCAGTAGAGTGCTGGGGAGGCGCTACATTTGATGCCTGCCTGCGTTTCTTAAAAGAAGATCCATGGGAGCGTTTAAGAAAGTTAAGAGACGGTTTTAAGAACACAAAGCTGCAGATGCTGTTCCGTGGACAGAACATTCTGGGATACAACCACTACGCAGATGACGTAGTAGAGTATTTCGTACAGAAGTCTATTGCAAATGGTATCGATATCATTCGTATTTTCGACTGCTTAAACGATATCCGCAACCTGGAGACTGCTGTAAAGGCAACCAAGAAGGAAAAAGGACATGCTCAGATCGCTCTGTGCTATACCTTAGGTGATGCTTATACTCTGGATTACTGGAGAGACATTGCTAAGAGAATTGAAGACATGGGCGCTGATTCACTGTGTATCAAGGATATGGCAGGTCTGTTAACTCCATACAAGGCTACTGAGTTAGTTAAGGCCCTGAAGGAAGGAACTACACTTCCAATCGACCTGCACACCCACTATACTTCCGGTGTTGCTTCCATGACCTATATGAAGGCTGTAGAAGCAGGCTGTGATATCATCGACTGTGCAATGTCTCCACTGGCACTTGGCACCAGCCAGCCGGCAACTGAAGTTATGGTAGAGACCTTCCGCGGTACTCCATACGATACAGGATACGATCAGAAGCTGTTAGGCGAGATCGCTGCTCACTTCCAGCCGATCCGCGAGGAAGCATTAAAGACCGGACTGTTAAATCCAAAGGTATTAGGCGTAAATATCAAGACTCTGCAGTATCAGGTACCTGGCGGTATGCTTTCCAACCTGGTTAGCCAGTTAAAGGAAGCTGGACAGGAAGACAAGTACCAGCAGGTTCTGGAGGAGATCCCGAGAGTACGTAAAGACTTTGGTGAGCCGCCTCTGGTTACACCTTCTTCCCAGATCGTTGGTACCCAGGCAGTTCTTAACGTATTAATGGGTGAGCGCTACAAGATGGTTCCAAAGGAATCCAAGAAGATCATGCTTGGTGAATTTGGCCAGACTGTTAAGCCATTTAATCCAGAAGTACAGAAAAAGATCATCGGTGATGAGACTCCAATTACCTGCAGACCTGCAGATTTAATTGCACCTCAGATGCCTCAGTTCGAGAAGGAATGCGCTCAGTGGAAGCAGCAGGATGAGGACGTATTAAGCTACGCCCTGTTCCCAAATGTTGCCAAGGAGTTCTTCCAGTACAGAGAAGCTCAGCAGAAGAAAGTAGATGCTACTGTAGCTGATAAAGAGAATAAGGCTTATCCAGTGTAATTTTGGTATATCCGGAATAAGATAAGTATGGAACGCGTCCCTTTGTGGGGCGCGTTTTTTGTGTTAGTTTTTTGCCGCTGCATCTGGCGTAAATCTGTTGGAGATGGTACACTGATATACCAGAAGATGTTTTGTCCAATGAGGAGGGGGAACATGCTGAAAGTATTGATCGCAGATGATGAAGAAAAGATCTGTCAGCTGATCATAAAGCTGATCAACTGGGAAGAAATGGGGTTAAAAATAGCGGCAACTGCTTCTAATGGTATTGAGGCATTAGAGCAGGCAAAAATCTGTAAACCGGAGATTCTGATCACAGACATACGGATGCCTGGAATTGATGGGATGGAACTGATTAGGAAAGTAAAAGAAAAACTGCCGGATACAGAGATCATCATAATCAGTGGATACAGGCATTTTGAATATGCCCAGACGGCGATCCGTTATGGTGTGAGAAATTATCTCTTAAAACCTATTAAAAAAGAGGAATTACGGGATACCTTACAAAAGATCGCAGATATTTACAGGGAGAAAAATGAACAGTTAAATTTTGAAGAAAGAGTCCGCCTTGCCTTAAAAAATGATGCAGGAAAGCTGCGTACCAGTTTTATTTCCCGTATGATCTACGGAGACCGGGAGCGGGAAAATATTATCAGCCTGAAAGAACTGAACAATCAGTATCATTTCCATTTCCGTGAGGGAGTGTTCCAGGTTGCAGCCATCAAATTTGACCATGTAAACCACAATGACAGCTGTATTTCCTTCCTGGCAGACAAGGCAGCAGGCCTGGCGTTACAGTATCTGGAACCGGTATGTTTTGACCATGAGGTTTATGCAGAGTTCTCTACCTTTTATCTTCTGTTGAATTTCGGGGAAGAAGAGAGCAAAAATGTGCGGAAAAATGTGCGCCAGATGCTGGATGAACTGAAAGCCCAGGAAAGTATTTTAAATGGAATGAGTGTTACCATAGGAATGGGAAGCATGGTAAACACAGCGGGCAGTATCAGGAAGTCCTTTCTGGACGCTGTATTTATGATAAAGCAGAGGCTTCTTTTAGGAACCGGGCGGATGCTGGAAATGGATGAAGCACAACAGAGAAAAAACTCTGATTTTATAAACAGTGAGGCATTTTACCGTTTTAACAGGGAAATGGAACGGGCAGTGGAAGCTTTAAACGTAGTAGAGACAAGGCGGACTATTGAAGGTTTGCGGGATGTATTAAAGAACTATCCGGGGATCACCGGTTATGAGATCCTGCAGATGACCAAGGAGGCCTGCAATCATTATCTGTTTTGCATGAAGAGCAGGGGGATCCGTGTGGACAGTGAAGCTAAATTTGTGGAAGAATTCAGCAAAGACGCAGGGGAATGTGCAGATATAGAAGAACTGTTCCGCCTTTTAGGAGGGACGATAGGAAGATCTCTGCAAAAAGCTTCTGAAGCGAAGAAAGCAGAAGATAACCGGCCCATACGGCAGGCAAAGCAGTACATAGAAGAAAATTACAGCCGCTCGCTTACCTTAGAAGAAGTAAGTGAGATGGCTGGATTTGCTCCGGGATATTTCAGCACGCTTTTTAAGAAAGAAACAGGGGTAACTTTTCTGGAATTTTTGCAGTCAGTGCGTATGGATGCAGCGAAAAAACTGCTGGTTTCCGGAAATGAGGGAATGAATGTGATCTGCGAAAAGGTAGGCTATGCAGATGTGAAATATTTCACGAAATGTTTTATAAAATATACCGGACTGAAGCCGGGAGAGTACAGGAAGATCTATTCATGAATAAAGAAAGTTATCTTTTTGACCGTATACGTTGGGGTGCAGCGATTTTTTTGATTTTTCATATCAGTCTGTTGTTTATCCTGTTCCTTCAGGATTGGAAGACGGAGAAAATGAAGTGGTTTATTTTGTTTTTAGGAGTGCTTTATGTTATCCTGCTTTATGCCGCTTATCAGCTGATCTACCGGCCTTTAAAAGTGAACAGCCGGATAAAGGCGGCTTTTGCCAGAGGGGACAGTTATGAGGATATTTACCATATGCCTTATCTTTTAAATGAGGAAGAGCAGAATATGCTGCGTCGTTTTTATGCCCTGTTAGACAAAAGCGAGCTGATCACTGTATCTAAGAAAAAATCGGAATATCTGGCATTACAGAATCAGATCAATCCCCATTTTCTTTATAATACTCTGGAAGGCATCCGGGCAGAGGCGCTGATCGCAGGGGTGGATTCTATTGCGGAGATGACGGAGGCACTGGCAACTTACTTCCGTTATACCATTTCCCAGGTAAATAACCTGGTCACATTGGAAGAAGAACTGGCAAATGTGGAAAATTATTATTATATCCAACAGTTTCGTTTTGGCAGCAAGCTGGATCTGAGGATCCGCTATGACTGTGAGGATGAAGAGGAAGCGCTTATGTGCCAGCTTCCCAAGCTGACTTTGCAGCCGATCGTGGAAAATTCCATTTATCATGGACTGGAGCGCAAGATTGGAACAGGTCATCTGGATATTAAGGTCACTGTGACAGACAGCCATCTGATCATTATGATTTCAGATGATGGTGTAGGCATTGAAAAAGGTCAGGTGAAGGTTATGAATGAACAGCTGAGAGCCCTGAGACTGGAGGAGGAAAACAACGGGGAAACCGGTAAAAAAGGCGGAATTGCAGTTAAAAATGTAAATAACCGTATTAAGCTTTTATTTGGGGAAGAATATGGCATTTATATCTACAGCCAGCCAGATGTGGGAACGGATGTGGAGATCACACTTCCGGTCGTAAGGAATTGATGTAACGAACATGCTGATAAACAGGAGGCAGCTATGAAACAGGAAATACTTCGTTTTGAAAATGTGACCTGCAAAAAAGACGGGGCTGTTTATTTGGATAATTTCAGTTTTTATATGACTGCAGGTGAGATCGTAGGGTTGCTTTCTGTCAATGACCGGGGGATCAAAGAACTGATCGAACTGATGGCAAAGAACCATCCTATTGATGCAGGAAGAGTGTATATGGGTGGCAAACTGGTAAACAGTTATTTAAATCAGGAGGAAACATCTAACCGTATTTACCAGATCGACCAGAAAAGCTCTCTGATCAATGATCTGTCTATAACGGATAACCTGTTTGTTATGCGCCCAGGATTTAAGAAACAGGTGATCAATGAATGGGTTTTAAGAGAACAGGCAGACAGAGTCTTAAAACAGCTTTCCATGGATCTGGATCTGAATAAAAGGGTGGAAAGGCTTACTACCATGGAGCGGATCATGGTGGAGATCGCCAAGGCCTATTTAATGGGAAGCAAGCTTTTAGTGGTGCTGTATCCGGAAAAACTGATCGGTCAGGCAGATTTCCCGCAGTTTCACCAGCTTTTAAGAAAAATGCAGAGCATGGGGATCTCTACGCTGTATTTCTGCTATCATCACTGGATCATGTTTAAGATCTGCGACAGGATCGCCCTGTTTTCCAGAGGAAGGATAAAAAAATTATTTGAACCAGAGGAATTCAGGGAAGAGGCTATAGCTCCCTATATTTATTATTTTAAAGAAAATACAGTATTTAAGCCGAAAGTGGATCGGGGATATATGCTGGAGCTAAAAAACATTACAGATGGGGACATACATAACCTGAGTCTGGGAATTAAGCCTGGGGAATGCATTACGCTTTTGGATTCAGGTGACCAGATCATGGACCGGCTGACCGGGATCCTTGCAGGGGAATACGTGGACTATGAGGGAGATATTTTCTGCTCACACAAAAAAATGGAAAAAAAAGTAAAAAGCAGCCTGGACCGGGGAATGATCGTTTTAGATGATAATCCAGCGCAGTCTTTCCTTTTTTCGGAAATGTCCTATCTGGAAAACCTTACCTTTTTACTGGACCGTAAATTAAAGAAAAGCATTTTAAAGCAGTCATATATTAACAGTGTGCGCAGTGAATATTATGGGGAAGCAGGAGATGTTATTGACACAAAATATATTGATTCCCTTTCTTTAAAGGAAAAATATGGGCTGATCTATAATAAAATAAGCCTGTTCCATCCTAAGATCCTGGTGGTAAAAAAGCCTTTTGCTTATGGGGATATGCATTGCCGTACCTATATTTTAAAACGGATGCAGGAACTGAAGGCAGCAGGAGTATCTATTCTGCTTTTGACCGGCTATCTTACAGATTGCGTATATATATCAGACCATATCGGGATCGTAAAAGACGGAAGTTTTTCTGTACTGTTAGAGCCACAGGAGTACGGGATCACCAGCAGACTTTTTTGATAGATGTCTGCATTATTCTGAAAAATGTCTACCCTATTCTAAAAAGTGTCCCCTTATTAATTCCTCCTGTTCTGTTATAATTTTCTTAATAAAAGAACAGGAGGGGTAAATGATAATGGAACAGTTAATGAGAGAAAAACTCCTTACAGTAAAAAAAGAGATGGAAGGCTTTATGAAGGAAAGCGTTCCATTTTGGCTTGAAAATGGAATCGATAAAGAATACGGCGGTTATCTGGTATGCTTTGATTCCAAAGGAAAGCTGATGAAGGAATTGGCAGTATTAACTCCTGAGGATAAAATGATCGTAACCCAGACACGTATGATCTGGGGATTTTCGGCACTTCTTCGCAATGGCCTGGCAAAACGTTATGGCTGGGAAGAAAAATGCAAAGAAGCAGCAAAACAGGGTGTAGATTTCTTCATTGATAAATTCTGGGATAAGAAGAACACCGGCTGGGCATGGGTAACAGACCGGAAGGGAAATGTCCTGGATAATGGGAAACTGGTTTACGGACAGACCTTTGCAATCTATGCGTTAGCTGAATATTATATGGCTACCGGTGATGAGCGAGGTATCGAATATGCGGAAAAAACCTTTGATGCTCTGAAAAAATATGCAGCAGACACTTTCTACGGCGGCTATTTTGAGAACTTCAAAGAGGACTGGACACTGGAAAGTGCCGGAGTTTATGGAGGAGACCTGAAATCCCTGGATATCCACATGCACACCATGGAAGCATATACAACTCTTTATGAGGCAACCCACAAGGAAGTACATAAGAGAGCTCTTCAGGAAATCATTGATATTGTGTTAAAACACATGGTTGATTATGATTTCTGGTGTGGAAGAAATCAGTTTAGTATTGATTTTACACCAAAGCCGGCTATTTCCATTCGCAGAACCTGGAATTATGACAGAGATCCGGAAAGTGCTAACAAAAATCCATTAGATACTACTTCTTATGGACACAATATTGAACTGATCTGGCTGTTGAACCGTGCATATGAAGTGCTGGGACTTCCGCCTGCCAGAGAATTTACCAGAAAATTTGCAGATTACACACTGGCAAATGGCTGGGACAATATCCACGGCGGTATTTACAGAGATGGAATGCACGATGGCCGTATTGTTGTAACAGATAAAGAATGGTGGCAGAACTTTGAGTCACTGACAGGTTTCCTTGATTCCTATCAGGCTACTGAGGATGAGAGATATCTGGATACCTTCATAAAGTTATGGGAATTTGATAAGAAATATTTCTATAATCCGGAGGTTGGAGAGTCCAGACAGTTGCTTTTAGCAGATGGAACACCGGTGATCGATGATACCGGAAATCAGTGGAAATGTATTTATCATACAGACCGTGCTATGATGGAGTGCTGTCTGAGGATCGAATCACTGACGGAATAACGCCAGTGCAGTCGCAAAGCATCTTTGAAAGGAAGCAAATATGGGAGAAAAGAAGGCAGAGGTGCCTGTGGGGAAAGAACTGGTCCGAATGACAGGCATTATGAAAGAGTTTCCCGGTGTAAAGGCCTTGGATAATGTAAAACTGGACCTGTATGCTGGAGAGGTGCTGGCACTGTTGGGGGAAAACGGTGCAGGTAAGTCAACACTGATGAAGATCCTTTCAGGTGTTTATCAGAGAGATGATGGAGAGATCATCCTGTTTGGGAACAAGATCGGTGAGTGGGATGCAAATAAGGCAAAAAATGCAGGTGTGTCCATTATCCATCAGGAATTAAATATGTGTACTCATTTAAGTGTGGCGGAGAATATTTTCCTGGGACGGGAACTGATAAAAAATGGCCGTCTGGACAATGAACGTATGAACCAGGAAACAAAAGAGATCCTTCATAAGTTAAATATTGATATTGATCCAAGGGAACAGGTCAGTGAACTGGCTGTATCCAAACAGCAGATGGTGGAGATCGCAAAGGCACTTTCACAGAATGCCAAAGTATTGATCATGGATGAACCTACTTCAGCACTTACATCCAAGGAGATCGATGAGCTGTTTAAGATCATCCACCAGTTAAAGTCGGAGGGTATCGGTATTATCTACATATCCCACCGTCTGGAGGAACTGCAGCACATTGTAGACCGTGTTATCATCATGCGCGATGGAAAATACATTACCCAGATGCCGTATGATATTAACAGGATGGATGAGATCATTGCCAACATGGTAGGACATGAGATCAAGGAGAAATTCCCAAGAGTGTCCTGTGAAAAAGGTAAAAAGATCCTGGAAGTAAAGCATCTGAATGCAGGAAGAATGGTCCGGGACATTAATCTGGAATTATATGAAGGTGAGATCGTAGGAATTGCAGGACTGATGGGTGCAGGACGTACAGAAACAACCCGTGCGATCTTCGGTATTGATCCGAAAGAAAGCGGAGAGATCTTTATTGATGGAAAAGAGGTAAAAATCAGCTGTCCGGCAGATTCCATTAAAGCAGGTCTGGTACTGGCACCTGAGGACAGAAAAAAAGACGGTCTCTGTACAAGACTTAGTATTGCAGATAATATTGCCCTTCCGAATCTGGATATACTTTGTGAAGGTCCAGTGGGGACTGTAAACCGGAAAAAAGAAAAAGCAATGGTTGATAATGCTGTAAAAGCCCTGAAAATCAAGCTTCCTAACGCACAGGTAGATGCAGGAAGCCTTTCAGGAGGAAATCAGCAGAAAGTGGTAGTTGCCAAGTGGCTGGCCAGAAATTCAAGAGTTGTTATCTTTGATGAGCCTACCAGAGGTATTGATGTAGCTGCCAAGGTAGAGATCTATAACCTGATGAATCAGCTGAAGCAAAATGGCATTGGTGTTATGTTTGTTTCTTCTGAAATGCCAGAGGTAATGGGAATGAGTGACCGCATTATTGTTATGTGTGATGGCCGTATTACCGGAGAACTTTCAGCAGAAGAGGCCACCCAGGATATGATCTTAACTAAGGCAACGCAGTTTGAACAGAAAACAGCGTTATAACGAATTTTGGATTTAATCTCATCAAGGAGGGACAATATGAGTAGTTCAAGTGATAAAAAGCCCGGTGTACTGGGGCGTTTCCTTTCCCAGAGGGGAATGGGACAGGTTATAACCGTAACAATAGGTCTGATCGTTTTATGTCTGGTGTTTGGATTTATCAATCCTAATTTCTTTACTTACAGAAATACAGCGAACCTGCTGCGCCAGATCGCACCTACACTTCTGATCGGCGTAGGACAGTCCTATGTATTATTTACAGGAAATATCGATCTTTCTATTGGTTCTGTAGTAGGTATGAGTTGTATGATCTCAGCAACCCTAATGTGTCATGGAATGAATCCGTGGGTTGCAATGGTTATCACATTGGTTGTGTGCCTGTTAGTTGGTTATGTAAATGGCATTCTGGTATCAAAATGCAAGCTGCCACCTTTCATCGCAACCTTAGGTACAATGACAATTGCAAGAGGTATTGCACAGATCGTCAATGGTAATTACAATACAGACTCCATTGGTGAAGCTGCAAAAGGTTTCCGTACCTTCTTCTACAGTGGTAAGATATTAGGTATCTTCAGTGCTTTCTGGATCGCTTTGGTGATCTGGTTCATCTTTAACTACATAATGAGCTGTACCAGAACCGGCCGTCATATTTACGCAACAGGAAGTAATATTGATGCAGCAAGACTTTCCGGTGTTAATGTAGACAATACAGTTATCTATGTTTACGTTGTAGCTGCTTTCTGTGCCTGCATAACAGGTCTGATCACCTGTGCTTCAACTGGTACAGGTACTATGGATGCTGGTACATCTTATGAAATGTATGCAGTAGCAGCTTCTGTAATCGGCGGCGTATCTACATTAGGTGGTTCCGGTATTTTACTTGGTACTGTGATCGGTTCCGGTATCTGGGGTGTTTTACAGAATGGTCTTCAGTTTGCAGGAGCACCGGTTGCTATCAGAAATATCGTGATCGGTATTATCGTAGTTGTTGCAGTACTTATGGACGTAATCGTAAGAAGCGGCAGAGGCAAGAGCAAAAAACATAAAAATAACTAAAAAATAACAAAATCAAAGGCGAAGGTAAAGCATAAAAATGCTTTCACAATAAAGAAAGGAAAGGTATAGTATTATGAGGAAAAAAGCGATTTCAATGATTCTGGCGGCAGCACTTGGTTCTGCATTATTAGCAGGCTGTTCATCTGCTCCAAAGGAAACAACTGCAGCAGCTGAAACAACTGCAGAGGAGAAGAAGGAAGAAAGCAAGGCTGAGGAAACAAAAGCAGAAGAGAAGAAAGAAGAGGCTGCTGGCAATGATATGCTGTCCGGGGAAACAGGAGACATTGCAAAGGCCGGAGATGGAAAAGGACAGAAGGTAGTTCTTATTACCATTGACTCTATGGACCAGCACTGGGTAAACATGGACAAGGGCTGCAAGCAGGCAGCAGAAGAGCTTGGCTGTGATTACAAGTGGATCGCTCCAGATGTAAAAGATGATGCAAAACAGATCGAGTGTGTAAACAATGCAGTAGCTGATGGCGCAACTGCTATCCTGGTAGCTGCAAATGGCCCTGACGCTATCACAGCAGCTCTGGAAGAAGCAGATCAGGCTGGTGTTAAGATCGTTCAGGTTGACTCTTTCGCAAATTATCCTTGCGTACAGAAGTTAGGAACAGACAACCGTGCAGCAGGAAAGACTGCTGGTGAGCAGGTTCTGGCAGCTCTGGAAGCTAAGGGAGTTAAAGAAGGCAAGATTGGTATCGTTTCTGTAAACGCAGCAACTACTTCTACTGTAGACCGTGATGAAGGCTTCCGTTCTGCATTTGAAGGAACCGCTTTTGAGATCCTTGAAACACAGTATGCAGATGGCGATGCAGCAAGATCCAAAGACGCAGCAGCTAACTTTATTTCCCAGGGCTGTGTAGCACTGTTTGGTGCAAATGAAGGCTCCTGTGTTGGTGTTGGCAACGCAGTTGCAGAAGATGGAAACAACATCGTAGCAGCTGGTATGGATAAGTCTGATGCAGTTATCCAGCTGATCAAAGATGGCGCCCTGATCTGTACAATGGCTCAGAATCCTGATGTCATGGGTTATGAAGGCATGTATGCAGCTATCATCACCGCTAAAATTGCGTCTGAATATATTGATACTGGCGTTTCTATCTTAAACTTAGATGCAGTTAAATAATCAGGCTGTTTAAAGAAACAAAAGTGAGGAAAAATATGCTCCGGCAGGTATGTCAGCCTGCCGGAGCTGTTTTCATGCAATGCTCGCAAAGTGCAGGAAAAAGACATGAGAGTACATCATAGAAGAAGGGAGAGACTGTATGTATCTGTATGGATTTGATATTGGAGGCACAAAATGTGCAGTGATCCTGGCAAAGGTGAAAGGAGACCAGGTAGATTTTCTGGAGCGGTATGAGATGAAAACGCTGGGAAACTGGAAAAAGGTCCTTGATGAATTATCAGAAAACGCTTTGATGATAGCAAAGAAATATGGTCTGGTAACAGGAACTGAGGGTGAAAATTGTGTTATCTGTGGGGGGATTTCCTGTGGCGGTCCCTTAAGCCCGGACAGAAAGTGGATATTATCGCCACCGAACCTTCAGGGCTGGGATCAGGTGCCTGTAGTGGAATATCTTGAGGAGAAGCTGGGGATCCCTGTGAAAATGGAAAATGATGCAGATGCAGGAGCTTTGGCAGAATGGAAGTTCGGGGCAGGAAAAGGCTGCCAGAATATGATCTTTCTTACTTTTGGTACAGGACTTGGTTCTGGTCTTATCCTCAATGGACAGTTATACCGGGGAAGTACCGGTATGGCTGGGGAAGCAGGACACATACGTATGGAAAATGAGGGACCAAAAGGATATGGAAAAGCAGGTAGCCTGGAAGGTTTCTGCTCTGGAGGAGGTATCAGCAGGCTTGCCGGATATTTTGGCACAGAAGGAAGCGCAAAGGAGCTGGCAGAACGGGCTGAGGCCGGGGATGAGAGAGCTTTAGCAGTGTATGCCAGATGCGGCGCTGTTTTTGGAAGAGGTCTGGCTATCCTTATAGACCTTTTAAATCCGGAAAAGATCGTGGCAGGTTCTGTTTATGCCAGGAGTCACCATCTTTTAGATAAGACCATGTATGAAGAACTGGAAAAAGAAGCGCTCCCCATGAACCGGGCGGCCTGTGAGATCGTGCCGGCGGCTTTAGGAGAGCGGATCGGGGATTATGCGGCTGTAGTTGCAGCTGTTAATTCTTTGTCCATTTTATAGCGGCAGATACATCCAGCATGCCGCCTGTTGCTGTTTTGCCTTTTAACGGGGCCAGTTTATGTACAGTTGATAAAATAGCTGTTTTTATGTCCTGAAGGCTTAAGTCAGTTCTTGCAGAGTAGATCAGGGCGGCTGCGCCTGTTACCATAGGGGCTGCCATGGAGGTTCCGCTCATATAGGCATAGGAATCACCGGGAATAGTGCTTAAAATATAGGTTCCGGGGGCTGCTAAGTCTACGGAAGTGGCACCATAGTTGGAACTTTCATCTAAATGGCCGTTAAAAAGCAGATTGCCTACGGTAATTACATTGTCGTAGGGAAGACTTGCCGGGTATACAGGGGATTTATCAATGTCATAACCGATCTGGTACTGGTTTCCATTTCCTGCAGCTACTACAAAAAGCATTTTGGAGTCCCGGATGGCTGCTTCAAATTCGGGAGTGCAGTTACTGGAACCGAAGCTTAAGTTGCAGATATCGGCACCATTGGCTTCTGCATATTTTATGGCTTCGATGACGCTTTCAGGGGAACCTTTGCCTTCAGAACCGCCTAAGGATTTTAATACCATAAGTTTAACATGGGTGCTGTCTGTAATGCCTGCAATGCCGCCATTGTTCCAGGCGGCGGCAATAGTACCGGCACCATGGGTTCCGTGACTGTCTTCTTCCCCTGTGCAGATTTCATTGCTGTTTGAAACAAAATTCCAGCCATTTACATCATCTACATAGCCGTTTCCGTCATTGTCAATGCTGTCTCCGGGAATCTCATCTTCATTGACCCAGATGGAATCTTTTAAGTCTGAATGAGTCGTATCGATTCCGGTATCGATGATAGCTACGGTAACGGTACGTTTGTTTTCTGTTTCGCTGTATGTTTTCCAGGCATCTTCAATATTGATGTCAATATTTGCCACTGCATCTGTGTTGATCGACTCGAAATTATCCGGTCCTAAAGGTGGAAGTGCAATGTCATCAATCCCATTTTCGCCATAGTGGAGATAAATATGGTCCAAGGTTTTGATGTTCAGCACTTTTTCCGTGCGGCGAAGCCGTCCGGTGTTGTTAAGAGCCCACTGATATTCGCTGTATTCATCGCCGGAAGAGAGGGCAGCTACGCCAGGACCGCTGAAGAAAAGGGAAAAATCCCGGCTGTTTTCCTGGGCTGCCAGTGCGGACATGGAACAGGGGGTCAGCGTCATTGTAAGGGAAAGCAGGGTGGAAATGATGCCTGCAGGTAGTCGTTTCATGAAGGGGTACTCCTTTCGTGGATAGTCGAAGGACACTCACGAACCCGCGCTGACGCGCTCTGCTGTTTGATGGTGCAGACGGTTCGTAAGGATAGTCACTCACGAACCCGCGCTGACGCGCTCTGCTGTTTGATGGTGCAGACGGTTCGTAAGGATAGTCACTCACGAACCCGCGCTGACGCGCTCTACTGCCTGCTGACGCAGGCGGTTCGTTCGTTGGTGGCACCGAAAAACAAATGTCTGCTGCGCAGCCGCTTGTTTTTCTTTCGTGCCTACCACATTATACCATGCCAGCTGTGATGAAAGTATGACATTTTTCTGAAGAAATATGGTATACTTGTTATATTCTTGTTAAAAATCTTTCAAGGGGCTTGAGAGTTTGAAATGTAAACAGTTGTGAAAATTATGTCTAACAGGTGAAAGCAAGGAAACATGTTTTCTTAGAGAGGTCATTCAATTGAGGGGGAAATAAGATGTATCAGAAGTACAGTATTGGAACCATGGCAAAACTGATGGGTATCTCGGCGGAGGCAATCCGGTATTATGAGAGCAGGAACATTATCAGTCCGGTCCGTGATCCGGAAACAGGCTACAGATACTACAATACCTGGGATTTTCATATGCTTTTAAGGGCCAGACACTACCAGAACTATGGTTTTTCACTGGAAGAGATAGCAGAACTGTTCAGAAGCCATGAATTAGGGGAAATACGGGGGAAAATGGTGGATCAGGAGGAGATGATCCAGCAGGAGATCATCCGCCAGATGAACCTTTTAAAGCGGATCAGACAGAGCCAACAGGTGCTTCAGGATGCAAAAGACAGCGTTGGAAAGTTCCGTATTGAGGAAAGACCGGGCATTTACCGCATGAATACCCAGAAAAACTATACTTTATTTAAGAAGAAAGAGCAGCTGGATCTGATCTCAGAATGGACAGAAAAAGAACCTTTTGTCTTTTCATGCGCAGTATTTTATCAGAAAAATATTGAAAATGGAGAGTCGGAGTTTGATTTCGGAATGGGACTTCGGGAAGAGTATGCACAATTCTTGCATGTAAAAGAGTCAGAACTGGTGCAGTATTATCCGCCTTGTCCCTGCGTTCATACCTGTGTTCCCTCACGTTCCGGAAAATATCTGTCACTGGAGAGTTTACAGGAAGGTTTCCGGTATTTGAAGCAGAATGGATTAAGCCTTGCAGGGGATATTGTCACCCAGGTAGCCTGCATGACCAAGCCGGAAGAGGAGTATTTTAACTGGCATATTGTGTGGTTTCCTATTGAAAAATGATTGTGCAGAGTGCAATAAGCCACTCTGCATTTTTTGTGCAAAAAATCAACTTGACCTTAAAACCACTTTAGTTGTTATAGTAGTGGCAGATGAGCAAGTTAAAAAAATAACAAACACATTTAAACCACTTAAAAAAGTGAAAGGGGAAAAAGGTCATGAGTGAACAGAAGAAAACAGTATTGATCACCGGAGGAGCTATGGGACAGGGACGTGCCCATGCAGTTAAGTATGCACAGAACGGATTTAACGTAGTTCTGGCAGATATGCTGGATCCGGAAGATGAAAGATTCCAGGAAACCATTAAGGAATTAAATGAATTAGGCGCTGAAGTTTTAGCTGTTAAGGCAAACATCTGCAGCACACCTGATATGGAAAACTTATTTGCAAAGGCATGGGAGAAGTTCGGACGCTTAGATGTAGTTATCGCAAACGCAGGCGTTATCAACTTCGGAAATACCTGGGAGCTGACAGATGAGCAGGTAGAGAAGGTTATCAACATCGACCTGATCGGTACCTGGAGAACTGACAAGTACGCAACACAGTACATGTTAAAGCAGGGCTTTGGAAGAATTATCAATATCGCTTCTACCAGTGGTCTTTACGGAACACCAAAGTTAGCTACTTACTGCATGGCTAAATGGGGCGTTTTAGGTCTGACCAAGACTCTGGCAAAAGAAGTTGGAAGCAAGGGTATCATTGTTAATGCTCTTTGCCCAACCAAGGTTAAGACTCCAATGTGCGAAACCCAGAGCTATGTAGAGTTCATCAATGAACTGACCGGAAAGAACTTTAAGGATTACAAGGAAATGTATGCAGGAGTTCCTTTCCTGGATGTTGAGGATATTTCTGATATGGTTTACTGGCTTGGAACCAGCCGTGCAGCTGGCAAGTTCAACGGCAGAGACGTTGCCCTGGATCTGGGAACTCTTCAGTGCTAATCACTGAATAAAAATGGACATGCTGCCAGACAGTGGCATGTCCATGAATAAAAGCAAACAGAAGTTGGGGACAAAAGAAAAATGGGTAATTTTGGTTTTAAAAATGTATCAAAGAGAAACAAGATTGATCTGATGGAGTATCTTTGCTATGGACTGGGAGATTTCTCCTTCTGCTTCATTTATGGAGCCATCGGTTCTTACATTGTTTTCTTTTATACAGATGTGGCCTGCATCAGTGCAGCTACAGTAGGAACGGTGCTTTTAGTCAGCAAGATCTTTGATGGTATTTCCGATATGATGATGGGATATATCATTGAAAATGTCCATTCACCGCTGGGAAAAGCAAGACCGTGGCTGTTATGGATGGTAATTCCGTACTGCATCGGCTGTGTTCTATTGTTTACAGTACCGGATTTTAGTGAAACAGGAAAGGTTATATACGCATTTATTTCCTATAACCTGATGGCAACCTGTATTTTCACTTCCATGAACGTGCCATACGGTGTTTTAAGCAGCGTTATGACAAATAAGCAGAACGAAAGAGCACTTCTTTCTATCAGCCGTGCAAGTTTAGGAGCTTTAGGCGTATTCGTGATCAGCTCCTATGCACCTGATCTGGTAGAAAAATTTGGCGGCGGACCTGCCGGCTGGCAGAAGACATTCCTGTTAGTAGGTGTCGTTTCTATCGTACTGTTTTTAATTACATTTTATGGATGTAAAGAGCGTGTTGGTTCCGGTGTTATGGAACAGAAAACAGGAAAGAAATCTTCCTTATCTTTATTACAGGGAGTGAAGATCCTGTTTGCAAACAAATACTGGTTCATCATGCTGATGGTCAACATTTTCTATACTGCAATGACCAGTCTTTACGGCATGAACATGTATTTTGCAAAATATGTTATGCAGGACGCAGGCTACAATAAGACCATGATGATGTGTTCCACATTCGCATCCATCCTGGTTCCTCTGCTTCTGATCCCGGTTGTACAGAAAATCGGAAAACGTAATGTGGCGCTCTATGGAGGCGCAGGAATGGGTATTGCAGGACAGATCGTCCTCATCCTGTTTGCAGAGCAGTCCATGGGACTTATGTATCTGGGACTGATCCTTCGTGGAATGGGTGTTGCATGTATTTCCGCTACCAAGTTTGGTATGATCGCAGACAGTATTGAGTACGGAGAGTACAAGACAGGTACCCGTGCAGAAGGTTTCGTATATTCCGCTGCATCCTTAGGTGTCCGTGTTGGTTCCGCTCTTGCATCTGCAGTCATCGGCTGGGTACTGGGAGCTTATGGATATGACGGCAAGCTGGCAGTGCAGAGTGAAACTGCAATGAAAGGCATCCGTATTATGTTCTACTATGCGCCATTAGCTGTATTTATTGCTATTCTGGCCCTGCTGCTGTTTTATAAACTGGACCGTGAGTATGACGGCATCATGAAAGTCTTAGATGAGCGCCACAAACTTGCGGAACAGGCAAATACATAAAGTTTTACAAGTCACATTTTTAAGGAGAGTTTAGAGTATGAATATCACAAAAGCAACTCGCTGGAGAGTATTTGCCGGTGTATGGCTGCAGAGCTTATTTACCTCTGCTACTGCTTACTTCAGTCTGTTTTGTATCCCGTTAACAACCAAGTTTGGATGGAGTGATTCCGCATTCGCACTGGCATATACTATTTATATGTTTACATACTGTGCAGTTGGCTTCATCGGCGGTTCCTTAGCTGAGAAGATCAGTCCAAGAAAAACCATTTACATTGGTCTTTGCCTTTTCGCAGGCGGCTGGTTCTTAACCGGTTTTGCATCCAGCATCCCACAGCTGTATGTATTTTACGGATTAATGGCTGGTGCCGGCGGCGGTATGATCTACCCGGCATGCCTTCCTACTGCATTAAAGTGGTTCCCTGACCGTTCCGGTTCTATTTCCGGTCTGGTTCAGGCCGGCGCTTCCTGCGGTCCTTTCATTATGAGTCCTATTGCCCAGACTCTCATTGACCGTGTAGGCGCACAGATGACCTGCCGCATCCTGGCGATCGTATTCCTGATCGGTGTTGGTATTGCAGCAGCAATGATCGTTCCTTGTCCGGAAGGCTGGACTCCAGAAGGCTGGAAGCCATCAGCTGAGCAGGCTAAGGTATTAAAAACAAAAGATTACAGCATGGGCGAAATGGTTAAGACCCCTGTATTCTGGGTACTGTTATTAATGTTCATCTTCGCAAATGCAGCAGGAACCATGATGGTTTCCTTCACAAGCCCGATCGCACAGCGTCAGGTTGGTCAGACTGCAATGACCGCAGCATTCTGCGTATCCATTATGACACTGGCTAACATGTGCGGACGTATTGGTTTTGGTTTCATCTACGACATTTTAAAGGGCTGGAAGAGCCTGATCCTGTTAATGGTCATCAATGGAGCTTCCATGTTAATGCTGACACAAGCAACTACACTTCCATACTTTATCGTATGCATCGTTTTAGTAGGCTTCTCCTTCGGCGGACTGTTAGTAGTATTTGCGCCAATGGTACGTATGATCTTCGGTTCCAAGTTCTACAACCGTAACTACGGACTGATCTTCATCGGCTATGGTATCGGTGCTTTCGTAGGACCTAAGATCAGTGCTTACTTCTACGACACCACCGGCCAGTACACCATGGGCTTCATCGGATCTGCAGTATTAGCAGTTGCAGCCATCGTACTGATCGTGATCGCACAGAAGATGGCAGAAAAGATGGAAAATGCGCAGTAAGAAATGAAGTTACAGTTCAGTAACAATTAAATAGTAAAATGTTTATAAAAACCCTGGAAACTGGTGCAGTTGTGTGCCTGGTTTCCAGGGTTTTTAAAATAAAATGCTTGAAGCATATGCCCTTCTGCCTTATAATAACAGGGAAAGACCCGGAAGGTTACATGATTTCTGGGCTATTTTTTTGAAATGAAGAAATGAGGATAAGACAGAATGGAAATAAAAGCACAGATCACCAAAAAACTGCAGAAATACAAAGCGGATGAGATCAAAACTCTGTATCAGCTGATGCTCAGAGTATTATCCGGCAATGATGATTTTCGCATGGTACAAAATGCAGATACAGATGATCTGCGTCCTGTAATCGAAGGGGAGACAGGAGAAAAGATCGACTTTGCAATGGAGTCCATTATTTTAGGAGAGTCACTGAAACTGTGGCAGGACATCCAGGCAGAGGAAGCAGAAAAAGTAAAATTAAAGAAGGCAGACAGAATTGAAAGAATTGCTTCTGTTATGAGCGATGCTGCTTTATTTGAAGGTTTCTGCCTGGCTTTTTATGGAAAAGATGAGATGCTGGCAGTTCTCTGCGATGAGTATGGCTGTCTGGAAGCTTATGAAGCCTTAGTACAGGATACTGTATACAGAAAAAGAAGAGCTTATATGCGTATGCTTTCTGACTATGTGCTGGCAGCCTCCCACCTGTATGGTGTAGTAGCTCTTCATGATTTTGAACTGCTGCTGCGCCATTACGAAAAGAACCTGGATGATTTCGATGGCTATGCTAGAGAAGAAGGAAGCTATAAAAACACCATCCTTTTCCAGCCAAGATACTTAGGGCTTTGTACCTTACAGCAGCTGATCGGAAATACAGTACCAGAAGTACTGACTACCATGGACGGCCTGTTTTTACATTCTTCTTTTACAGAAGATTTCCAGAAAGAACAGAAGGAAATGGTAAAGGCATTTGCGAAGAATGGTGGACAGAATGTGGGAGAAAAGGATTTCGACCAGTTCTTTGCAGCTGCAGGGGAAAAAACTTCCTACAGAAAGCTGCTGCGTGACACCATGGACAAGCCAATGTATCTTCCAACCAAAGAAGAATTTTTAAAGTACGTAAACGAAGATTACCATGTGATCTCGACTGCAGAAAAGAATTTAAGAAACTATCTGAAGGGAAAATATGGAAAAGAATTAGAAACAGTAGCACAGGCAGCAGGAACTACCGCGGAGGTATACTTAGAAGCCTTTATCGCAAAGCTGCGTGATTTAGGCACAGATGTAGGAAAAGGCGGAGCAGAGCCGGATCCTCAGGCACAGATCCAGTTTGTTTTAACCACATTAAGACAGATCGGCGCTGCTTTTGAGAATATTGCAGACGCAAAAGAACCACTGCGCTATGCAATGGAACTGTCCAATGCAGAGCATTTATGGTGCAACCGTGGATTTAGCGCAGACGGACTGGCAGTGCGTATGGCTGCAGAAAAGAAAAATACAGACATTGCAGCCGGTCTTTTAAATCAGGGCAAGGCAAATGGGCAGGTAGTCAGAAAGACTGCAAAGATCTATCCAAATGATCCATGCCCATGCGGAAGCGGCAAAAAGTATAAGAAGTGCTGCGGAAAGAATTAGGCATAAAATATGAATCAATACGAGATCTTGAAGCATTATTTTGGATATGATACCTTCAGGGATGGACAGGAGAAACTGATCCGTGCTATCTTAGAAGGAAGAGATGTCCTTGGCATTATGCCAACAGGGGCAGGAAAGTCCCTTTGCTATCAGATACCGGCACTTATGATGGGCGGGATCACACTTGTGATTTCGCCTCTTATATCCTTAATGAAAGATCAGGTAAGTAACTTAAACCAGGCAGGTATCCTGGCAGCTTACTTAAACAGTTCCCTTACACCTGGTCAGTACCGTAAGGTACTGGAACTGGCCAGAATGGGAAGATATCCTATTATATATGTAGCACCGGAGCGGCTGATAACGGAGGATTTTCTTCGGTTTGCCTTAGACCCACAGGTAAATATTTCCATGGTGGCTGTAGATGAGGCACACTGTGTTTCCCAGTGGGGACAGGATTTCAGACCCAGTTATTTAAAGATCGTAGACTTTATCAAACGTCTACCCAAACGCCCGGTAGTCAGTGCTTTTACAGCTACAGCTACTGCAGAGGTAAGAGACGATATCATAGACATTCTTATGCTTCAGGAACCGGAAGTTTTAACCACCGGCTTTGACCGGACTAACCTGTATTTTGGTGTACAGACTCCCAAAGATCGATACCAGGCATTAGTGGAGCTGTTAGAACAGCATAAGTCAGAAAGCGGAATTGTTTACTGTCTTACCCGTAAGATCGTGGAAGAAGTATGTGAAAAGCTGATCAAAGAGGGATTTTCCGTTACCCGTTACCATGCAGGCTTAAGTGATGCAGAGCGAAAGCACAACCAGGAAGAGTTTATCTATGATAATGTGCGGATCATGGTGGCTACCAATGCCTTTGGAATGGGAATTGACAAGTCCAATGTGCGTTTTGTCATCCATTATAATATGCCGAAAAATATGGAATCCTATTACCAGGAGGCAGGAAGAGCAGGACGTGACGGGGAACCGGCGGAGTGCATCCTTCTTTATGGGGGACAGGACGTAATCACCAACCAGTTTTTTATTGATCATAACCAGGATAATGAGGCTTTGGATCCTATGACAAGGCAGCTGGTCATGGAGCGGGACAGAGAACGTCTCAGAAAAATGACCTTTTACTGCTTTACCCATGAGTGCCTGCGGGATTATATCCTCCGCTATTTTGGGGAATACGGCAGTAATTACTGCGGAAATTGTTCTAATTGTCTCACACAGTTTGAAAATACCGATATAACGGAAATGGCAAAAGCACTGCTTTCCTGTATTGAAACCAGCAGACAGAGATATGGCGCGACTGTGATCATTGATACAGTCCATGGGGCCAATACAGCCAAGATCCGGGGCTATGGGATGAATGAAAATCCGGAGTATGGCTCTTTGGCGAAAGTTCCGGTGTATCGTTTGCGTCAGGTCTTAAACCAGCTGCAGTTGGAGGGCTATCTTACTGCTACCAATGATGAGTATGCTATTTTGCGTCTGACACCAAAAGCTGCATCTGTATTAAATAATGAAGAAACAGTATGGATGAAACTGGCAAAAGAGCAGACAAAGAGTGAGCAGGAAACGCAGAAGAAGAGCAGGAAGAAAAAGAGTGCTCTGGCTGGATCCGGCGAATTTACAGAGGCAGAGGAAAACTTATTTGAAACACTGCGAAAACTTCGGGCCCAGATCGCAAAAGAAGAAAAAGTTCCCCCGTATATTGTATTTTCTGATAAGACACTGGCTCACATGTGCATTATAAAGCCTGTAAATAAGGAAGAAATGCTGTCTGTATCCGGTGTGGGAGAGTTTAAATATGAGAAATATGGGGAACGTTTCCTGGCAGCGGTAAGAGAGCAGACAGAATAATATTGTGATTTTAAGATGTTTCTGAAGAAGCAGGTTTAAAAAGCTTTCGAGAGAACATTAAGATCAAAAGGAGAAAAATAAGATGGAAGAAAACAGGATAAACAGTGTCGGTGAAACCGCAGACACAATAGGCGGGGGAGAAAATCTGGAAACACCACATAAGCGCCGCGTCCGTTACAAAGGTACTCATCCAAGGTCCTATAAAGAGAAATACAAAGAACTGCAGCCGGAAAAATACGGGGATACCATTGCGAAGGTCATCAGCAAGGGAAGTACACCGGCAGGTATGCATATTTCCATTATGGTAAAGGAAATCCTGGATTTCTTAAACATTCAGCCGGGACAGACAGGACTGGATGCTACTTTGGGATATGGTGGTCATACCAGTCATATGTTAGCCTGTTTAAAAGGCGAAGGCCATATGTATGCCCTGGATGTGGACACCATTGAAATGGAAAAGACCAGAAAACGTCTGGCTGATAAAGGCTTTGGACCGGATATTTTAACCATTAAGCATTTAAACTTTGCCAATATTGACCAGGTGGCAGAGGAAGCAGGCGGTTTTGACTTTGTTCTGGCTGACCTGGGAGTTTCTTCCATGCAGATCGACAATCCGGACAGAGGTTTTTCCTTTAAAAATGAAGGTCCGCTGGATCTGAGACTGGACCCGTCTAAGGGGGAAACAGCAGCGGAACGTTTAAAAAAGCTTAACTTTGAAGAATTAAAGGGAATGCTGATCGAAAACTCAGACGAGCCATATGCAGAACAGATTGCAAGAAAAGTGATGAACGAGAAAAAGCATGGTCGCCCTATTGAAACAACCACCCGGTTAAAAGAAGTGATCGAAGAAGCACTTTCTTTCCTGCCGGAAGCAGAGAAAAAAGAGGCAGTAAAGAAGTCCTGCCAGCGTACCTTCCAGGCACTGCGTATTGATATCAACAGTGAATTTGAAGTATTGTACGCATTTTTAGATAAACTTCCAGGTGCATTAAAACCAGGTGGAAGAGCTGCGATCCTTACTTTCCATTCCGGTGAGGACCGTCTGGTAAAGAAAGCCTTTAAAGAAGGCTTGAAAGCCGGGATCTACAGTGAGATCAATCAGGATGTGATCCGTCCGTCAGCAGAAGAATGTGCGAAAAACGGAAGGGCTAAGTCCACAAAGCTTCGCTGGGCTGTAAAAGCACAGGAGTAAAGGTAAAATTAAAAATGGATCATATGTAAAAACCGGCAGCTTTTTATTATTCCCAGAAGATATCCTGATGTGATGGAGTGTAATGCAACAAGGAACTCATTTGAATGGATATTGGATCTAAAACAGGGAATGAAATAAGCTGCCAGTTCATCCGTTCATATAGATAATGCAGAAGAAGGCAGTTTTATTGCAAAAATAAGCTGCCTTTTATTGCCAGTGCATTTAAACTGTGCTAAGATATGAGTTGTTTTGGTTATTGTAGTGGGTAGGCACTTTTGGACCCGAAAGTGCCGTACGATAACGTAGTGGCTGCGAGAATTTGCCGTATTTAAATGCGAAGCCACGGCAAATTCCGTTGCTGGAACAGCAACTTGTTTTGGTTGCTGTTCTAGCAACGTGTTTTATACGAAAGAGAGGAAATGATCATGACAGCATATCTGATCGTCTGCCCGTTGGTATTTCTGGCAGGTCTTGTAGATTCCATTGCCGGAGGCGGGGGACTTATTTCTCTCCCCGGATATCTGATTGCAGGGGTTCCGGCCCATATGGCTCTTGGGACCAACAAAATGAGTTCTACCATAGGAACTTCTATTTCTGCGGTGAGACTTTTAAAACATGGTTACTTAAAAGGAAAAATGGCTATGGCCATTGCATCGGCGGTCTGTGCCATGACAGGTTCTGTTCTGGGAGCAAGAATGTCCTTACTGGTATCAGAGTCTGTGATCCGGCATATGATGATCGTTGTCCTTCCTATTGTAGCTTATCATGTATTAAAAAATAAGCACATGGGGGAAGATGAAAAAACAGGAACAGCTTCCTATAAGAAAATGTTTCTGATCTCTGTGATCGCAGCTTTCTTCATCGGCTGTTATGATGGTTTTTACGGACCGGGTACAGGAACATTTCTGCTCCTTGTATTTACAGGTGCAGCCAAAATGGATACCCGCAGCGCGTCTGCACAGACTAAGGTCATCAATCTTTCGTCCAATATAGCAGCACTGGTAACATTTATTATAGCAGGAAATGTTTATTATCCTCTGGGGCTGGCAGCAGCAGCCTGTTCTGTAGCAGGCAATTACCTGGGTTCAGGGCTGGTAGTTCATGACGGCCAGAAGATCGTCCGTCCGGTTGTTCTGGTGGTACTGGGGATCTTATTTATAAAAATTCTGACGGGGAATTAAAAGGAGAAATGTATTATGAAGTGGAAAAAATTCACTCTGACTACTACCACAGAAGCAGTTGATCTGGTAAGCAGCATGCTGGATGATGTGGGTATTGAGGGCATTGAAGTAGAAGACAATGTGCCTCTTACAGAAAAAGAGACAAAAGGAATGTTTATTGATATCCTTCCAGAGCTTCCGCCGGATGAAGGCGTTGCAAAGGTAAGCTTTTATCTGGATGATGATGATCAGGTAGAGGAAATGCTGCGTCGTGTCAATGAAGGACTGGATGAGCTTGCTGCTTATACAGAACTGGGACAGCGCACTATTGAGGCATCTGAGACAGAGGATAAGGACTGGATCAACAACTGGAAGCAGTATTTTAAGCCGTTTACAGTAGATCATATCCTGATCAAGCCAACCTGGGAGACCATTCCGGAAGAGCACAAGGACAAGCTGTTAGTGCAGATCGACCCGGGAACTGCTTTTGGTACCGGTATGCATGAGACTACCCAGCTTTGCATCCGCCAGCTGGAAAAATATGTACACAGTGAAAGTGAGATTTTGGACGTAGGAACAGGAAGCGGTATTTTAGGTATCACAGCTTTAAAGCTGGGTGCAAAAGAAGTCTGGGGAACGGATCTGGATGAAAATGCCATTACAGCAGTTGGTGAGAACCTGGCTTCCAATGATATCAGCAGTGACCGTTTCCATGTACTTCAGGGAAATATCATTGATGACAAGTCTGTTCAGGACTGGGCCGGATATGAGAAATATGATATTGTAGTTGCCAATATTTTAGCAGATGTTATTATCATGCTGGTAAAAGAGATCCCGGTACATCTGAAAAAAGGTGGATATTTCATTACTTCCGGTATTATCAACCTGAAGGAAGAAGCAGTCCGGGCTGCATTTGCTGCCAGTGAAGAACTGGAAGTTGTAGAGATCACTTATCAGGGAGAATGGCTCTCTGTTACTGCAAGAAAGAAATAGGAGTTCGGGATGCATCATTTTTTTGTAAATCCTTCCAGTATTGAGGAAGGGATTGTAAGGATCGTTGGAACGGACTTAAACCATATGAAAAATGTGCTCCGCATGAAACCGGGAGAAGAAGTGCTGATCAGCGATGGCACAGGAAAAGATTATAACTGCCAGGTAAAAGAGTATGGAGCAGAAGAAGGAATTTTAGTGATCCTTTCTGAAAATGCAGACAGCAGGGAACTTCCTTCCAGAATCTGGCTCTTTCAGGGACTGCCAAAATCAGATAAAATGGAAGTGATCCTGCAGAAAGCAGTAGAACTGGGAGCTGCAGGTGTGATACCGGTTGCAACCAGAAATGCAGTAGTGAAGCTGGATGCAAAGAAGGCAGAGGCGAAGATCCGCCGCTGGCAGGCAATCGCAGAAAGTGCAGCCAAACAGTCCAAACGCAGTTATATCCCTCAGGTGGGACCTGTGATGAGCTTAAAAGAAGCATTTTCCTATATAGAAGAGCAGAAATTTGATCTGCGCATGATCCCTTATGAACTGGAAAAGGGAATGGACGGGACGAAGACAGTATTAGAAGCTTTGGCGCCGGGACAGCAGGTTGCAGTGTTTATCGGACCGGAAGGCGGTTTCGATGAGGAAGAGATCCAACTTGCGCTGAAAATGGGAGTAAAACCTGTCAGTCTTGGAAAGCGTATCCTGCGCACGGAAACAGCAGGACCTGCCATACTGGCTCTTCTGATGATGAAGCTGGAAGGAGCATTTTAATGGAAGCATATTTTGACAATTCAGCCACAACAAAGGCACTGGACTCTGTCCGGGATATTATGGTAAAAACCCTGACGGAGGATTTCGGAAATCCCTCTGCCAAGCATACAAAGGGTATGGAAGCAGAAAACTACATCCGTCAGGCTGCAGCCGATATTGCAAAGACCTTAAAGGTAAAAGATAAGGAGATCCTGTTTACTTCCGGCGGTACGGAGTCCAATAACATGGCTTTGATTGGTACAGCGCTGGCAAATCAGAGAGCGGGAAAGCACATTATCAGTACCAGGATCGAGCATGCATCCGTTTATCAGCCACTGGCATTTCTGGAGTCCTTAGGCTTTGAGGTGACTTATCTTCATGTGGACCACAACGGACATATCTCACTGGAAGAACTGGAGCAGTCTATCCGCCCGGATACTATTTTAGTGTCTGTTATGTATGTAAATAATGAGATCGGTGCTATTGAGCCAATTGATGAGATCGCCCGTCTGGTACATGGAAAGAACCCGAAAATCGTATTTCATGTAGATGCTATCCAGGCATACGGAAAACTGGTGATCCGCCCGAAAAAGCAGGGCATTGACCTGTTAAGCGTCAGCGGACATAAGATCCATGGTCCAAAAGGCGTTGGTTTCTTATATATAGATGAAAAGGTGAAGATCCGTCCTCTGATCTACGGCGGTGGCCAGCAGAAGGATATGCGTTCCGGTACAGAAAATGTTCCCGGTATTGCAGGTCTTGGTGTGGCAGCCAAAGAAATGTATACAGACCACAGTGCCAAGATGGAGTATCTTACTGGTTTGAAGGATTATCTGATCGATAAGGCCTCTGAACTGGAAGGTGTTACAGTCAACAGCTTAAAGGGTGCAGAAGGCGCTCCTCAGATCGTAAGTTTAAGTTTTGAGGGAGTGAGAAGTGAAGTGCTTCTTCATGCACTGGAAGAAAAAGGTATCTATGTTTCTTCCGGTTCAGCATGTTCTTCTAATCACCCGGCCATCAGCGGTACTTTAAAGGCAATTGGAGTGAAGAAGGAATTATTGGATTCCACTTTGAGATTTAGTTTTGGAATGTTTAATAAAAAAGAAGAGATCGACTATGCAGTGGATGTTTTGAAGGAGCTTCTGCCGGTGCTTAGGAGATTTACTATCAAATAGTCGACCGCCTGCGTCAGCAGGCAGTGGAGTACGTCAAGTATAAAGAACAAAAGAAAGGAAGTATTATGCAGTACCAGTCATTTTTGATCAAGTATGCAGAGATTGGCACAAAGGGCAAAAACAGATACATGTTTGAAGATGCCCTGATCCGTCAGATCCGTTATGCCTTAAGCTCTGTAGACGGTGAGTTTGATGTTACAAAGGAATCCGGCCGTATTTATGTAAAGGCTTTAGGAGAGTATGATTATGATGATACCATTGAAGCGTTAAAGCGTGTATTTGGTATCGCAGATATCTGCCCAATGGTGCAGATCGACGATAAGGATTATGAGAACCTGAAAAAGCATGTAGTAGAATACATGGATCAGGTATATCCGGACAAGAATATCACATTTAAGGTAGATGCCAGAAGAGGAGATAAGCAGTATCCTGTAAGTTCTGAGCAGATCAACCGTGATATGGGTGAGGCAATCTTAGATGCTTTCCCAGAGATGAAGGTAGATGTACATCATCCGGATGTTCTCCTTCGTGTGGAGATCCGTCAGAAGGTAAACCTGTTCTCCCTGATGATCCCGGGACCGGGTGGTATGCCTATCGGTACCAATGGTCAGGCAATGCTACTGCTTTCCGGTGGTATTGACAGCCCGGTTGCAGGTTATATGATCGCAAAGCGAGGTGTTAAGATCGACGCTGTTTATTTCCATGCGCCGCCATACACCAGTGAGAGAGCAAAGCAGAAGGTAGTTGACCTGGCTAATCTGGTAGCACGTTATTCCGGCCCAATCAATCTTCATGTAGTTAATTTTACAGATATCCAGCTTTATATTTATGAGCAGTGCCCGCATGAGGAGCTGACTATCATTATGCGCCGGTATATGATGCGTATTGCACAGGCGATCGCTGAAAAGACTGGTTCCATTGCCCTGATCACAGGCGAGAGTATCGGACAGGTGGCTTCCCAGACTTTACAGTCACTGGCTTCTACTAATGAAGTGTGCACCATGCCTGTTTTCCGTCCGGTTATTGGATTTGACAAGCAGGAGATCGTGGATGTTTCTGAGAAGATCGGTACTTATGAGACTTCCATCCAGCCATATGAGGACTGCTGCACGATTTTCGTAGCAAAGCACCCGGTTACCAAGCCAAATCTTAAGGTGATCAGAAATTCTGAGCGTCATCTGGAAGAGAAGATCGATGAGATGGTGAAGACTGCGTTAGATACAGTGGAAGTTATTGCTTGCCGCGGCGAGGTTTAAGGTTACTGGCTGAAGTATTTGCGAGGGGGTTCTTCATTCTATAAAACATTGTTCGCTGGCCTTCGCTTGCGTCAGTTCGCCTGTGCCGGACTGTATCCGTCACAGACGTACAGCTGCGCTCAGGATGCGTACAATTGTTTTATAGAAAGCGAACCCCTGCAACGTTATTTCTGGTTAAGAAGACCCGCCGGTGGGCGGAAAGCGTTATATAAAAAGAGAGCCGCGTCCATGCGGCTCCCTTCTAACTTTAACATTAAACTCAGTCGATGATGTATGGAGAAAGTGTAGAAAGAATGCTGTCTACGTCATTCTCTGCATGGATGTTCAGATCGATCGGCTTGGACAGATCCAGGCTGAAGATACCCATAATAGATTTTGCGTCGATGACATATCTGCCGGAAACCAGATCAAAATCAACATCGAACTTAGCTAAATCATTTACGAAAGATTTAACCTTATCAATGGAATTTAATGAAATTCTAACTGTTTTCATAGGAAGCCCCTCCTTGTGTGGTATGTAAATCATTTTTGCAGAATAAAACTGCTTACTTTTAATACTAAAGGTCGGTGGTATAAAAGTCAATAGTGAGATTGTATGAAAAATCAGGAAGAAACGGGAAAAGTTATAATTGTAAATATTTGGAAAAATCAGGAGGTTATATTATGCCAAAAGCAGCCCTTCACAATCTGGGGTGCAAAGTAAATGCTTATGAAACAGAAGCCATGGAGCAGCAGTTAAAGGAAAGAGGTTATGAGATCGTTCCTTTTGATGAGAAGGCGGATGTTTATATTATCAATACATGTTCTGTTACCAATATTGCGGACCGCAAATCAAGACAGATGCTCCATCGTGCAAAGAAGCTGAATCCGGAATCTGTAGTGGTGGCAGCAGGCTGTTATGTGCAGGTGGCATCGGAAGAGTTGAAGAAAGATGCCAGCGTGGATATTGTAATTGGAAACAATAAGAAGGCAGAGCTTGCAGATATTCTGGATGAATATTTAGGCAATGTCCATGAGGAAGAGGAGGCAGAGGTATTTGTAACGGACCTTTCCCATGGCAGTGATTATGAGGCCCTTCATTTAGAGCAGCCTTCTGACCATACAAGAGCTTTTATCAAGGTCCAGGATGGCTGTAATCAGTTCTGCAGCTATTGCATCATCCCTTATGCCAGAGGCAGGGTGCGCAGCAGAAGCCGTGAAGATGTAGTGAAAGAGATCACAGGACTGGTGGCACAGGGATATAAAGAAGCGGTTCTTACAGGAATTCATTTAAGCTCTTATGGAATTGAGCATATGGAAGGAAATCCTGTAAGCCAGGGTGACTGGAACCACAGGGAGTTACTGGCTCTGATCCGTGAAGTCCATGAGATTGAAGGCCTGGAGCGCATCCGCCTGGGATCACTGGAGCCGCGTATTATTACAGAAGAGTTTGCTAAAAGTCTGGCAGAGCTTCCTAAGTTCTGTCCTCATTTCCACCTGTCTTTACAGAGCGGCTGTGACAGCGTTTTAAAACGGATGAACCGTCATTATACCACAGAAGATTATTTAAGACGGTGTGAGATCCTGCGTAAATATTTTAAGCGCCCGGCTATTACTACGGATGTGATCGTAGGCTTTCCGGGAGAGACAGAGGAAGAGTTTGATATTACGGAAAAGTATCTGGAAAAAGTGTATTTTTATGAGATGCATGTGTTTAAATATTCCAGAAGAGCCGGTACAAAGGCAGCAGCCATGCCGGATCAGATCCCGGAACAGATCAAGGGAGTCCGTTCTGACCGCTTATTAGCTTTGGAACAGAAGATGTCAGAGGAGTTCAGAAAAGGATTTATTGGTGAGAAGGTTTCTGTTCTTTTTGAGGAAATGATAACAGTAGATGGAAAAGAGTATCTGGTGGGACATACGCCAGAGTATGTGAAAGCAGCTCTTCCTAAGGAAGAATGTGAGAAGATGCATGCTGCTTCCGGTGTTATTTTAGAGGCAGAAGCAAAAGATCTTCTGACTTCCGATATACTTCTGTTAAAAAATACTATTGCCGAATAGAAAAATATAGAGTAAAATATATAAGAATACGTAAAGGACGTGATGATATGGGCAATATAAAAGAAACACAGTATTTTCAGGCTGTTCAGGACAAAAAGGTAGAAGTAAGCGATGTACTGGAGCAGGTGTATATTGCCTTGACAGAAAAAGGATATAACCCTGTAAATCAGATCGTAGGTTATATTATGTCTGGGGATCCTACCTATATTACCAGCCACAAGGGAGCCAGAAGCCTTATTATGAAGGTGGAAAGAGATGAGATCCTGGAAGAACTGATGGCGGTATATATTGACGCCCGTTTAAAATAGGGCAGCCGGGAAAATAGGGTCAGGGAGTGGGATGCTCTCTGGTTTAACGTCCATTAAAGTCTCTGTTTAGGGACTTTTTATGGGCGTTGATTTTTTTCTGTAATGATGATCACAAACGCAGTTTTTGTGTTTGTTGGTGTACTGTATTGTTGAGTAAGCTGTTTGGAGAAATATCAATAATGCGGTACACTAGTTTTAGTGTGCGCGGAGGAATTGAATATGAGGATCATGGGGCTTGATTATGGCTCAAAAACAGTAGGGGTAGCAGTGTGCGATCCCCTGGGAATTACTGCACAGGCAGTAGAGACCATTACCAGAAAGGATGAAAACAAGCTGCGTCAGACCCTTGCCAGGATCGAAGCACTGGCGAAAGAGTATGGGGTAGAAAAGTTCGTTCTTGGTTATCCTAAAAATATGAATAATACAGTGGGAGACCGTGCACAGAAGTCAGAAGAACTGAAAGCGGCTTTAGAGCGTAGAACAGGGCTTCCTGTGGAGTTGTGGGACGAACGTCTTACAACTGTAGCAGCAGAGCGTGTCCTTATGGAAAGCGGTGTCCGCCGTGAACACAGAAAAGAGTCGGTAGACCAGATCGCAGCAGCAATGATCCTTCAGGGATATTTAGATCATCTGTCCATGACGAAAAAAGAAGACGGAGAGAACAATGGATAAGCCAATGAATGAAAGAGAAGACTGCATTACGATGATAACAGATTCAGGAGAATCTGTAGATTTTTACGTATTGGAAGAAACAAGGATCCATGGAAAAGATTATCTGCTGGTAACGGATGCGCCAGAGGATGAGGATGGAGAATGTTATATTTTAAAGGATGTATCCGGTGAAAATGACAGTGAAGCTTTATTTGAGTTCGTGGAAGATGACAGGGAACTGGATGGAGTTATGGGCATTTTTGAAGAGTTATTAAAGGATGCAGACGTGGAATTAGAGAAATAATGTAGGAGGAATCAGCTTGAGTTTAGAAGAGAACGTGAATGAAAATGTAAAACCTGAGATCAGTGCAGAAAAAAAAGAAGAAAATGGTAACGGCGAAAATCGTGAAGAAGGGGCAAAACCGGCCAGAAGACCACAGTACAGAAGACCGAGACGTGGGCAAAGAGCGCCAAAAGCTGTAAAAGTGGAAGAAAAAGAAGGAACAGAAAACGCAGGAGCTGCAGAGCCGAAAACAGAAGAAAGACGTAAACCTGCTCAGGCAAGAGGAAGACAGCAGGGAAACAGAAGGTCCCTTCCGGCTGTAAAAGAAGCAGGAGAGAGAAAAGCACCTGTAAGAAAACCTTCCAGAAACAACCAGAAAGAAGCAAAGAGTAAATTAAAGATCATACCTTTAGGCGGTTTAGAGCAGATCGGTATGAACATTACCGCATTTGAATATGAAGATTCCATTATTGTTGTAGACTGCGGTCTTGCATTCCCGGGAGATGATATGTTAGGTATTGACCTGGTGATCCCGGATGTATCTTATTTAAAGCAGAATATTGATAAGGTAAAGGGTTTTGTGATCACTCATGGACATGAGGACCATATTGGCGCACTGCCATATATTTTACAGCAGGTGAATGTGCCGATCTATGGTACAAAGCTGACCATTGCCTTAATTGAACATAAATTAAAAGAGCATAACCTGTTAAAGACTACCAAGCGTAAGGTAATGAAGCATGGACAGTCTGTTAATCTGGGATGCTTCCGCGTAGAATTTATTAAGACCAATCACAGTATCCAGGACGCTTCCGCCCTTGCGATCTTCTCACCGGTTGGTATTGTTCTTCATACAGGTGACTTTAAGATCGACTACACACCTGTTTTTGGTGATCCTATTGATCTGCAGCGTTTTGCAGAGCTGGGTAAAAAAGGTGTTCTTGCTATGCTGGCAGACAGTACCAATGCTACCAGACCTGGATTTACCATGTCTGAGCGCAGCGTAGGAAAGACCTTTGATACTATTTTTGCGGAACATACCAATCGCCGTATTATCGTAGCTACTTTTGCGTCTAACGTAGACCGTGTACAGCAGGTAGTAAATACTGCTTATAAATATGGCCGTAAGGTAGTAGTAGAAGGCCGCAGTATGGTGACGATCATAGATATTGCCAGTGAGTTAGGTTATATCAATATCCCGGAAGGCACTCTGATCGATATTGACCAGTTAAAGAATTATCCGCCTGAGTCTACGGTACTGATCACAACAGGAAGCCAGGGTGAGTCCATGGCTGCTCTGTCCCGTATGGCAGCAAGCATCCACAAGAAGGTATCCATCGTACCTGGTGATGTGGTAGTATTAAGTTCTACTCCGATCCCTGGAAATGAGAAGGCAGTAGCAAATGTGATCAATGAGCTTTCTGCAAAGGGTGCAAAGGTGATCTGCCAGGATACCCATGTTTCCGGACATGCATGTCAGGAAGACTTAAAGCTGATCTATTCCCTGGTACATCCGAAATTTGCCATCCCGGTACATGGTGAGTTCCGCCACAGAATGGCGCAGAAGGAACTGGCTGAGTACATGGGTGTTCAGAAGGGGAATGCATTACTGGTAAATTCCGGTGATGTGGTATCTTTGGATGAAGACAGCTGTCAGGTAACCGATCATGTAGCCTGCGGCGCCATCCTGGTTGACGGACTTGGGGTTGGCGATGTAGGAAATATCGTATTAAGAGACAGACAGAACCTGGCTCAGAATGGTATCATCGTTGTAGTACTGACACTGGAGAAACATTCCAACCAGCTGCTTTCCGGTCCGGATATCGTATCCAGAGGCTTTGTATATGTAAGAGAGTCTGAGGATTTATTAGAGGAAGCTCACAATGTGGTTGCAGATGCAGTAGCAGACTGCTTAGACCGCCACGTAAGCGACTGGGGCAAGATCAAGAACATTATTAAAGACAGCTTAAGCGATTTCTTATGGAAGCGTATGAAGAGAAATCCTATGATCTTACCGATCATTATGGAAGTGTAAGAAGGAGGCGAAGAAGCATGAGCAGCCGTACAAGAGAGATCAACAAAATAACCATGGCGATCATCCGTATTTCGGTAAAGCTGATGCTTCTTGCCCTTTTGATCCTTCTTTTATATGAAGCAGTGATCCGGGGGTATGCTTTTGGCCATGCGGTGTTTTATGCAGAGGCAGTGGAAGCAGCTCCGGGTCATGATATTACTGTAGTGGTAAAAGACGGGGAAGATGTGTCACAGGCAGCTGATGAGCTGGAGAAAAAGGGTCTGATCAAAAATATCTATGCCTTTTTATTCCAGAGTCGTTTTTATGATTATGATAAGATATACCCGGGAACCTATACGTTCAATACTTCCATGACTTCCAAGGAGATCCTTCAAAAACTGAGCGAAAAGCCGGAAAATGAAGAGGACGAAAAATCCGGGGATAAATCAGGGAGCACAAAAACAACACAAAAGAGCGCAGATCAGAGTACTGAAAAATCAGAAAGTGATCAGCAAAAACGTCAGTCAGACCTTCAGACAGAAGAAGCAAATGCAGCAGATCCTGCAAAGAGCACCCTTTCATCGGGAGAAGCCCAGGCAGATGCGCATTCCTATTCTGGTGAAGATGAGGAAGAAGGCGGCTGGATCGAAGATGTGACAGAGGACGGACAAAATGATCGTAGATAACAGGATTACAGAATATCTTCATTCCCTGGAAACAAGCAGGGGAGAACTTCTGGATACAATTGAAAAAAAGGCGATTGAAGACGGAGTTCCTATTATCCGCAGTGAGACAGCCGCCCTGCTTAGAAGCCTGACAGCAGCATTAAGACCGGAAAATATTCTGGAGATCGGAACGGCTGTAGGTTATTCTGCGTTACAGATGTGTCAGGTGATGCCGGCAAACTGCCATATCACTACCATTGAAAAATACGAAAAACGTATTCCTGAGGCGAAAGAAAATTTTAGAAAAGCCGGGGAAGAAAGCCGCATTACCTTTTTAGAGGGAGATGCGGATATGTGGCTGAAAGAATTAAAAGGAAAACAGTTTGATCTGGTATTTATGGATGCAGCGAAAGGACAGTATTTAAACTGGCTGCCTCTGCTGTTAGACCTGATGCCTGTAGGAGCCGTGCTTATTTCCGATAATGTGCTCCAGGATGGGGATGTAGTCCAGTCCCGTTTTGCAGTGCAGCGCAGGAACCGTACCATCCACAGCAGGATGCGTGAGTATCTGTATGAATTAAAGCATATGGAAGAATTTGAAACAGCGGTGATCCCTATAGGAGATGGAGTGACCATCAGTACCAGGATCAGATAGGAGAAGATAGATAAATGAGAAAGACAGAGTTATTAATACCGGCAGGCAGTCTGGATGTATTAAAAACAGCCGTTATTTACGGTGCGGATGCCGTATATATAGGAGGAGAGGCTTTTGGATTGAGAGCCAAAGCACATAACTTCTCCTTAGAGGACATGAAAGAGGGAATTGCCTTTGCCCATGCGCATGATGTTAAGGTCTATGTAACAGCCAATATTCTGGCTCATAATCAGGACCTGCCAGGGGTGGAGGCTTATTTTGAAGAATTAAAGGAAGTGGGACCAGATGCACTGATCATTTCTGATCCAGGTGTATTTGAGATCGCAAAGAGAGTACTTCCGGATACAGAACTTCATGTAAGCACACAGGCAAATAATACCAACTACGGCACATATCTGTTCTGGAACCGTATGGGTGCAAAGCGTGTGGTTTCCGCAAGAGAGCTTTCTTTAGCTGAGATCAAGGAGATCCGCTCTCATATCCCGGATGATATGGAGATTGAAAGTTTCATCCATGGTGCTATGTGCATTTCCTATTCCGGAAGATGTCTGCTGAGTAACTTCTTTACAGGTCGTGACGCCAACCAGGGTGCCTGTACCCATCCATGCCGTTGGAAATATTCCATTGTAGAAGAGACCAGACCGGGAGAGTACATGCCTGTATATGAAAATGAAAGAGGCACTTATATCTTTAACTCCAAGGACCTTTGTATGATCGAGCATGTTCCGGAACTGATCGATGCGGGAATTGACAGCTTTAAGATCGAAGGACGTATGAAAACAGCTTTGTATGTAGCGACTGTAGCAAGAACCTACCGCAAAGCCATTGATGATTATTTGAAAGATCCGAAGCTTTATGAGGCAAATATGGAGTGGTACAAGGAAGAGATCGGAAAATGTACCTACCGTGAATTTACTACAGGTTTCTACTTTGGAAAGCCGGGAAGTGATGCCCAGATCTACAACAGCAATACTTATGTAAAGAATTACACCTATCTTGGCACAGTGGAAGAGGCGGACGGAAAAGGCCGCTGCCGCATTGAACAGAAAAATAAGTTCTCTGTAGGTGAGACCATTGAGATCATGAAGCCGGACGGCCGAAATCTGGAAGTAGTTGTAAAGAGCATCTGCGACGAAGATGGAAATGAGCAGGAAAGTGCTCCACATCCAAAACAGATCCTGTGGGTAGATTTAGGAGCAGATGTGGATAAGTATGATATTCTCCGCAAAAAAGAGGATAATTAATAATTGTTAAAATATAGCTGAATGATAAAAAGGAGGTGCTCTATGGCAGATATGATCCTGTTGGGACTGGCGATCATCTGTACTGCATATTTTATGGTTATTGTTTTTTATGCAGGTATGGGAACCTCCTTTGCCTTTATCTGGCTTTTCTTTGCTGCTCTTTGTGTATTTCTTGTATATGGAAAATGGTATTACAGGAAAAATATGGACCGCATCCCACAGTGGGTGCCGGTGAGCATTGTTACTACCTGTATTGCCGGTGTGGTCATTATGGCAGCCCTTTGTATCATGGTGTTTATGGGAGCGGCAGCCAGTGAAGAAAGGGACCTTGACTATGTGATCGTTTTGGGAGCCAGAGTCAAGGAACATACAGTAAGCAATTCTTTAAAAAAGAGGCTGGATAAGGCCATTGAATATGCAGAGAAAAATCCGGAAACCTATCTGGTGCTGTCAGGAGGCAAAGGACCGGATGAACCTGTATCAGAAGCCCAGGCTATGTACCAGTATCTGGTATACAACGGCGTAAGACCCAGTCAGCTTCTTTTGGAAGAACATTCCGTAAGCACAGTGGAAAATCTGGCATACAGCAAGATCATCATTGACAGCCACAGGGAAGTAATCCGTCATCAGAGAGAAGAAAGAAACCGCCTGACATTTCAACGGGAACCAAAAGGCGGCTATCTTATTGCAGCGGACAAACCTCTGGATGTGGGTGTCCTTACCAGTAATTTCCATGTATACAGAGCCTGCATGATTGCAAAAAAATGGGGTTTTGAAAATGTCTACGGCATCAGCGCCCAGTCAGACCCTGTGCTGTTTATCCATTTGTGTGTGCGTGAATGTGCATCCATAGTAAAGGACAGAATAATGGGGAACATGTAAGGGCCCCAGAAGAAAAACAAGCGTCTGCAAAGCAGACATTTGTTTTTCTTGGGCCCTTAACGAGCAAACCGTCTGCGTAAGCAGACAGTGGAGCGCGAAGCGCGTGTTTGCGAGTCTACTAACGAACGAACAACCAGCCTGCGCAAGCAGACAGTGGAGCGCGAAGCGCGAGGTTGTGAGTGACCGGGACGCGACATCCCTCACGCAAGGGATTTCCCAGCCTCATGGAAAACCAAACAAGATAGGAGACCAATTCAAAATGAACAGACAGCAGATGCTTGAAAAAGTAGAAAACCTTTCTGCCTACGAGGTAAAAGACCGTCGTTTTGTAGAAGAGATGAATTCCGAAGGAATGGTGCTGGAACATAGAAAAAGCGGTGCCAGACTGTTCCTCATGAGCAACGAAGACGACAACAAAGTATTTTCAATCGGCTTCAGAACACCGCCTGCGGACAGTACCGGACTGCCTCATATCCTGGAGCACAGCGTACTGGAAGGTTCTGAAAAGTTTCCGGTAAAAGATCCCTTTGTAGAGTTAGTAAAAGGTTCCTTAAATACCTTCTTAAATGCAATGACTTATCCGGACAAGACCGTATATCCGGTAGCCAGTTGCAATGATAAAGATTTCCAGAACCTGATGGATGTATATTTAGACGGTGTATTCCATCCATCCATTTACAGAGAGCCAAAGATCTTCAAACAGGAAGGCTGGCATTATGAACTGCCTTCAGAGGATGCACCTCTTACTGTCAATGGTGTTGTATACAATGAGATGAAAGGTGCTTTTTCCTCACCGGAAAGCGTGCTGGAGCGTTTCACTTCATCAGTCCTTTTTCCAGATACCCCGTACAGCAATGAGTCTGGCGGTGACCCGGCAGTGATCCCCAACTTAAGCTATGAGCAGTTCATCCAATTCCACAAAGACTATTATCATCCGGCAAACAGCTATATCTATCTTTATGGCGATATGGATATGGAAGAAAAGCTTTTATGGCTGGATAAAGAATATTTATCTGCCTATGACAAAAAGGACTTTACCTTAGACTCTTCCATTGCATTACAGAAGCCATTTACAGAACCAGTTGAAAAAGAGACCACCTATTCTGTTACTGCGAATGAAGGCACAGAAGACAACACCTACTTATCTCTGAACACAGTGGTAGGAACAGATATAGATCCAGTTCTTTATGTTGCATTCCAGATCCTGGACTACACGCTCATCAGCGCTCCGGGAGCACCATTAAAGCAGGCTCTGATCGATGCACATATTGGTCAGGATATTATGGGCGGCTATGAAAATGGTATTTTACAGCCTTATTTCTCTGTTGTGGCTAAGAATGCAAATAAAGAGCAGAAGGGTGAATTTTTATCCGTTGTAAAAGGCACTTTGAGAAAACTGGCTGATCAGGGAATTGACAAAAAGAGCCTGTTAGCAGGTTTAAATTACTATGAATTCCGTTACAGGGAAGCAGATTATGGTTCTGCTCCAAAGGGACTGATGTACGGTTTATGGTCTATGGACAGCTGGCTGTATGATGCAGATCCAATGCTTCACTTACAGTATCAGAAGACCTTCGATTATCTGAAAAAAGCAGCCCAGGAAGGCTATTTTGAGCAGCTTATCAAAGATTATCTCTTAGATAACCCTCATGAGGCAGTTGTGATCGTAAGCCCTGAAATTGACCTGACTGCAAGGGAAGATGCAGAACTGGCAGAGCGTCTGGCAAAGTATAAAGACTCCTTAAGCAGTGAACAGGTAAAAGCCCTGGTAAAAGAGACGGCAGAGCTGAAAGCATACCAGGAAGAACCTTCCACAAAAGAGGATCTGGAGAAGATCCCAATGCTTGGAAGAGAAGATATCAAACGCCAGTCAGAACCGTTTTCCTACAAAGTAAAAGAGGAAGAGAAAACCACGGTTGTCCACAGTCCAATGTTCACTTCCGGTATTGCTTATATCAAACTGCTTTTTGATATGAATGTGATCCCGAAAGAGGATCTGCCTTATGCATCCCTTTTAAAGTCTGTTTTAGGCTATGTGGATACAGAAAATTTTACCTACCGGGATCTTACCAGTGAGATCCATTTAAACAGCGGCGGACTGGACTTTTATGTTTCTTCCTGGGAAGACCTGAATGAAAAGGGTGCTTTTAAGGGGGCATTTACAGCAGGCATCAAGGTTCTTTATGAAAAAGTAGGTTTTGCTTTTGACATTATCAAAGAGATCCTTACAGCTTCTAAATTAGATGATGAGAAACGTCTGGGTGAGATCTTAGATGAGATGCGTTCCAGATCCAGAATGCGCTTGGAAGGTGCTTCCCACAGCGCAGCAGTTGCAAGAGCCTGCTCCTATTTCTCACCGGTAAGAGCCTTTGACGATATGACAGGCGGAATTGAATATTTCCATTTCCTGGAAAAAACAGCAGATGCCTACAGCAAGGATGAGAAATTCCGTAAGGAACTGGTCAGAAAGTTGAAGGAAACAGCAGAAAAATTGTTTGCAGCAGATAATCTTATGGTAGGTTATACAGCAGACGAGGAAGGCTACAAGGCTCTTCCGGAAGAATTAAAGAAATTCAAGGCTGCATTAAGTGATAAACCAAGCAGGAGATATGCTTTTGAATTTGTGCCGGAGCTGAAAAACGAAGGCTTTAAGACCTCTTCCAAGGTAAATTATGTGGCACGCTGCGGTTCTTTTGATGCAGAAGCTTACACTGGTGCCCTGGAAGTATTAAAGGTCATCATGAACTACGAATATTTATGGCAGAACCTGCGCGTGATCGGCGGCGCCTATGGCTGTATGAGTAATTTTGGAAGAAGCGGAACCGGCTGTCTGGTATCCTACAGAGATCCAAAGCTTGCAACTACAGATAAGATCTACGAAGGTATCCCGGAATATTTAAAGAACTTCTCCATTGATGAGAGGGATATGACAAAATATGTGATCGGTGCCATGAGCAGCGTAGATACACCATTAAGCCCGGCAGTAAAAGGTTCCAGAAACCTGACTGCCTATTTATCCGGAATTACCGATGAAATGGTACAGAAAAAGAGAGAACAGATCCTGGATGTGACCCAGGAGGATATCCGCGCATTGGCAGATATCCTGGAGTCCATCTTAAAAACAGGTGCTTTCTGTGTCATTGGAAATGAACAGCAGATCGAAGCAGATAAAAACATGTTCAAAGAAGTGAAAGAACTGTTTCACTAATTCATAAACAGTACTTTATGAGTACGTATATATTAAACAGGAGAAAAGAATGGAAGATAACAAACAGAAAAAATCAGGTTTTGTAACACTGATCGGACGTCCAAATGTTGGAAAATCCACACTGATGAACCACCTGATCGGTCAGAAGATCGCAATTACTTCTGATAAGCCTCAGACGACCAGAAACAGGATCCAGACCGTTTACACTGACGACAGAGGTCAGATCGTTTTCCTTGATACCCCAGGTATCCACAAGGCAAAAAACAAGCTGGGCGAGTACATGGTCAATGTAGCGGAACACACATTAAAGGAAGTTGATGTGGTCTTATGGCTGGTTGAGCCTACTACCTTTATCGGTGCAGGAGAACGCCATATTGCAGAGCAGCTTTCAAAAGTGAACACACCTGTGATCCTGGTCATCAACAAGATTGACACGATTAAAGTGCAGGAAGAGATCCTGACCTTTATCGCTGCTTATAAAGATGTATGTGATTTCGCAGAGATCGTGCCATTATCCGCTTTAAAAGACAAAAATACAGATGTGCTTTTAGAACAGATCTTTAAGTATCTGCCTTATGGACCTCAGTTTTATGATGAAGATACAGTAACAGACCAGCCAATGCGCCAGATCGCAGCAGAGCTGATCCGTGAAAAGGCACTGCGTCTGTTAGATGATGAGATCCCTCATGGAATTGCCGTTGTCATTGAACAGATGAAAGAGCGTCCAAACGGTATTATTGATATTGAAGCAAGTATTGTCTGCGAGCGCGAGTCCCACAAGGGCATCATCATCGGAAAAGGCGGCTCCATGTTAAAGAAGATCGGTACAGTAACCCGCCGTGAGATTGAAAACATGATGGAGACCAAGGTCAACCTCCAACTCTGGGTAAAGGTTAGAAAAGAGTGGAGAGACAGCGAGCTTTACATGAAGAATTACGGATATAATCAGAAAGACGTATAGACGTATATATAATAGAAACTGCATAGACGTAAGAATGTGCATTAAATGACAGATCTTGCAGATTAAATGTACTCTCGGAGTCTTTTCTGCACTTGCCTTTGCGGCCGATTTTCCGCCATTTGCACCCGAATTTCATCAACGTACGCACCGCGTACGCCTCAGAAATTTGGGCACAACTGACAAAAAATCTTCTCGCAAAATCAAGTACAAAAAGATTCCGAGAGTACATGAAATAAGAAAGGAGGGCGCAGCATGCGGGATGTTTTAAGTGTTACAGGAATGGTCCTTTTAAGCGCGCCCTCCGGTGACTATGACAGACGGCTGGTGCTTCTGACCCGGGAAAAAGGAAAGATAACCGCCTTTGCTCATGGTGTGAGAAGACCGGGAAGCAGCCTGATGGCAGCAAGCCGGCCTTTTTCTTTTGGAACCTTTCAGGTATATGAAGGAAGATCTGCCTACAATCTCCAGTCTGCCCAGATCACCAATTACTTTGATGAGTTGTCAGCAGATATGGAAGGAGCCTGCTATGGGGCTTATTTTCTGGAAGTGGCTTCCTGGCTTTCCGATGAAAATATGGACGGAACGGAGCTTTTAAATCTTTTGTATGTGTCTTTAAAGGCATTAAGCAAAGAGGCTCTGCCAAATCCGCTGGTACGGCGCATTTTTGAACTTCGTGCCATGGTCATTAACGGTGTGTATACACAGGAGCCGGAAGGAAGAGTGTCGGAGTCCTGCGTTTATGCGTGGCAGTATGTGATCGCGACTCCCTTAGGTTCCCTGTATACATTTACACTGAAAGAAGATGTTTTGAGGGAATTTTCCAGGGAAGTGCAGCATGCCATGGATGAATACATACACCATGAGTTTAAGTCCTTAGAGATCCTGGAAGTGCTCTCCGGGGGAAAAACGGCCCGTCCGGTTAGCTGAAAATGAGCTAAAGGGCTTGAAATTATGCCATTCAGAGGATATAATATGCCATATGTCTGAAAGGAATTAGGAAGAGAATGAAGAAAAAACTTCTTGCGGCGGCTGTTGTTCTGACAGCAGTGCTTATGCTTGGAGGCTGCGAAGGCTTATCTGCAAAAAACGCAAAAGGACCGGAAACAGAAGAAAGCTGTCTTTATATTACAAAAGATGGTAACCTTCAGTGGGTCAGCGTGGAAACGTATGAAGGCGGCAGCTATTCCAAAGAGGAACTTTTAGACTTTGCATCTGAAAAGATAAAGGAATACAATGAAGCCAATGGGACAGAAAGCTCAAAAGAGCCGGTAACTCTGGTTTCAGGAAGTCTGGAAAAGGGAAAAGCAGTTCTTATCACCTCTTATGACAGTGGGGAAAGTCTTGTGGACTTTGCCAGTGAAATAGGAGATGATACCATGCCTTTTACGGAAATTAAAATCGGCACACCGGAGGAACTTTCAGAAGATCTGAAAGCTGCAGGTGTGGACTATGAAGCTGCTTTGGCGACCGGTTCCTTTGCTGTTGTTTTACAGGGAGAAGGAATGGTCCAGACAGAGGCTGACTTGCTGGATGCAGACGGAGGCTGTGATGTCCATGACGGACATTTTATAAAGACAGGTTCCGGAACAAGTGTAATCGTAACTAAGTAAAAATGGCAGTTTGCAGATGAGTGGTCCACGGATCTGCAGAATGCTTGTAAAGAGAGAGGATACTGATATGGAAAAGACAATGGAAAAAATCGTAGCTCTTGCAAAAAACAGAGGTTTTGTATATCCAGGTTCTGAGATCTATGGCGGTCTTGCAAATACCTGGGATTACGGTAATCTGGGCGTTGAGCTGAAGAACAACGTAAAGAAAGCCTGGTGGCAGAAATTCGTACAGGAAAGCCCTTATAACGTAGGTGTTGACTGTGCCATCTTAATGAACTCCCAGACATGGGTAGCCAGCGGACATCTGGGCGGTTTCTCCGATCCTCTGATGGACTGTAAGCAGTGTAAAGAACGTTTCCGCGCTGACAAGCTGATCGAAGATTATAACGATGAGCATGGCATTGAGATCGAAGGTTCTGTAGACGGCTGGTCCCAGGAACAGATGAAGCAGTACATCGAAGACAAGCATATCTGCTGCCCAAGCTGTGGTGCTCACGACTTTACAGATATCCGTCAGTTCAACCTGATGTTCAAGACATTCCAGGGTGTAACCGAGGATGCTAAGAATACTGTATACCTTCGTCCAGAGACTGCTCAGGGTATTTTCGTAAACTTCAAGAATGTACAGAGAACTTCCAGAAAGAAAGTTCCATTTGGTATCGGACAGATCGGTAAGTCCTTCCGTAACGAGATCACACCTGGTAACTTTACTTTCCGTACCAGAGAGTTTGAGCAGATGGAGCTTGAATTCTTCTGCAAACCAGGTACTGACCTTGAGTGGTTTGCTTACTGGAAACAGTACTGCATCGACTGGCTGCAGAAATTAGGCATTAAGCCAGATGAAATGCGTGCAAGAGACCATTCTCCAGAAGAACTGTGCTTCTACAGCAAGGCTACTACTGACCTGGAATTCCAGTTCCCATTTGGCTGGGGCGAGCTTTGGGGTATTGCAGACAGAACTGACTATGATCTGACCCAGCATCAGACTGTATCCGGACAGGATATGACTTACTTTGATGATGAGAGCAAGGAAAAATATATCCCATATGTAATCGAGCCTTCACTGGGTGCTGACCGTGTAACCTTAGCATTCCTGTGTGCAGCATATGACGAAGAAGAGATCGGAGAAGGTGATGTAAGAACTGTCCTTCACTTCCATCCGGCTCTGGCACCTGTAAAGGTAGGCGTTCTGCCACTGTCCAAGAAGTTAAACGAAGGAGCAGAAAAGGTATACGCTGAACTGAGCAAGTACTTCAACTGCGAATTCGATGACAGAGGAAACATCGGTAAGCGTTACAGAAGACAGGATGAGATCGGTACTCCATTCTGCGTAACCTATGACTTTGACTCTGAAGAAGACCATGCAGTAACTGTCCGTGACAGAGACACCATGGAGCAGGTTCGTATCCCGATCGCTGAGTTAAAGGATTACTTTGCTGATAAGTTTATGTTCTAATTGAGATTTAAGTTAAACTTTAAATTAAAAATGCCCGTTTTCCTGTTTTGGGGAAGCGGGCATTTTGCTATGTATATTGAGAACGCGCCAGTGACGCGTTCGCTGATTTTAGAATGATTTTATAAATGATAGTGAGGAAGTATGATATAATGAGTCCATTGGAGGTCCTTACTTATGAAACTAAAGACCCGCTTAGCGGTTGCATTTATGATCATCACCATTGTTCCCATGCTTCTTATTTTTGTGTCCTTTTTTGCCATCAATGATCATCAGGCACGTTCCTTTACAAAAGAGTATGGTCTGACGGAACAGGTGGATCTTTTAAATGGTAATTCTACCCAGGTATTTAACCGTCTGACCCGCCGGGTACAGCAGGTGATCCGGGAAGAACTGGATAAAAAGCCTGAATTATATGAAGACAGCAGTCATTTAGATGAGGTCAATGCGGAACTTCAGAAGCATTATGCTTATCTGGTAGTGCGAAAGGGAACCGACATCATTTATTTTGGTGATGCAGACGAGGAAAATAAGACCCAGCTGTGTGAGCAGCTGCCGGAATTTGATATCCTTCAGGGAGATTTAGAGGGCGGTATCTACTTAGACGGCGAGAGCCAGCATCTGGTAAAGCAGATGGATTTTCAGTTCCCGGATAAGACAGAAGGAAGCGTATTTATTATTTCTAATGTAGATGATCTGCTGCCGGAAGTAAAATCCATGATCCGGGAAATGCTCTTTTTAGGTGTTATGATCCTTCTGATCGCCGGAATTACCCTGACTTTCTGGGTGTACCAGTCTATTTTAAGCCCCTTAAACAAGCTTCAGGAAGCTACCAAGAAGATCCGTGACGGCAATCTGGAATTTACCCTGGATGTGGACGCAGATGATGAAATCGGCCATCTTTGCCAGGACTTTGAAGAAATGCGTATGCGCTTAAAAGAAAGTGCAGAGGAAAAAGTCCAGTATGACAAAGAAAGCAAAGAGCTGATCAGCAATATTTCCCATGACTTAAAGACACCGATCACAGCTATTAAGGGCTATGTGGAAGGCATTATGGACGGAGTGGCATCTTCACCGGAAAAGCTGGATAAATACATCAGGACCATTTATAATAAAGCTAATGACATGGACCGCCTCATCGATGAGCTGACATTCTATTCCAAGATCGATACTAACAAGATCCCATATACATTCTCCAAGATCAATGTTTCCCAGTATTTCAGGGACTGCGTGGAAGAAGTGGGACTGGATATGGAAGCCAGAGGTATTGAACTGGGATATTTTAACTATGTAGATGAAGACGTAGTGGTCATTGCCGATGCAGAGCAGATGAAGCGTGTGATCAACAATATCATCAGCAATTCTGTGAAATATCTGGACAAGAAAAAAGGTATTATCAATATCCGCATCAAGGATGACGGGGATTTCATCCAGGTGGAGATCGAGGACAATGGAAAAGGAATTGCAGCCAAAGATCTGCCAAATATCTTTGACCGGTTCTACCGCACCGACTCTTCCAGAAATTCTTCCCAGGGCGGAAGCGGTATCGGTCTGTCCATTGTGCGAAAGATCATTGAGGATCACGGTGGCCGTATCTGGGCTACCAGTAAAGAGGGAATCGGAACAGAGGTGCACTTTGTTTTAAGAAAATATCAGGAGGTTGTGCAGGAATGAGTAAAATACTGATCGTAGAAGATGAGGAAAGCATTGCAGAGCTGGAAAAGGATTATCTGGAGCTGTCAGGCTTTGAAGTAGAAATAGAAAATAATGGTACAGACGGTTTAGAACGGGCATTAAAAGAGGAATATGACCTGCTGATCCTGGATCTGATGCTTCCGGGAACCGATGGTTTTGAGATCTGCCGCCGGGTACGTGAGGTGAAAAATACCCCTATTATCATGGTTTCCGCAAAGAAAGAAGATATTGACAAGATCCGCGGACTGGGACTGGGAGCTGACGATTACATCACCAAGCCATTCAGTCCAAGTGAAATGGTAGCCAGAGTAAAAGCCCATATGGCAAGATATGAGCGCCTGGTAGGAAGCGGCCAGCCAGCAAATGAGATCATCGAGATCCGCGGTCTTAAGATCGACAAGACTGCAAGAAGAGTGTGGGTAAATGGGGAAGAAAAGACCTTTACAACCAAGGAATTTGACCTGCTTTCCTTCCTGGCACAAAATCCCAACCATGTATTTACAAAAGAAGAGCTTTTCTCCAAAATCTGGGATATGGAATCCATTGGAGATATTGCAACTGTAACAGTGCATATTAAAAAGATTCGAGAGAAGATTGAGTTTAATACCGCAAAGCCTCAGTATATTGAGACTATCTGGGGAGTGGGGTATCGGTTTAAGATATAATGAGTCCAAGAGAAAAACAAGCGCCGCTAAAAGCGGCATTTGTTTTTCTTGGACCATTAACAAGCGTTCCGTCTGCGTCAGCAGGCGGAACTTTTTTCTTTCCAGACACATCAAAGAAGCGTCTGGGGCACGAATAAATGCTTTTGTATACAATGCACATTCGCAAATACGAACCAACAACGGATATGTGAAAATGACAGAAAGCGGAAGCGCTTACACTGGTTTTTACAGTAAAATTAACAAATTTTTTCAAAGTTTTGCCTCCAAAAGGGTTTACTGAAAAAAACTTTGTGATATAATAAACACGTTGGACGGACGAAGGGAGTCATTGGTTCCGCCCTAAGTTAAGCTAAGTCGGCAAACGTCAGGTGAAAGGGGCCTGGCGGACTGCTATATCAGAGGAGGAAAAGACTTATGGCAACAAAGTGGGTTTACTTGTTCAGTGAAGGCAATGCAAACATGAGAAATCTTTTAGGAGGTAAAGGTGCAAACCTGGCTGAGATGACAAATCTTGGTTTACCGGTTCCTCAGGGATTTACAATTACAACAGAAGCTTGTACACAGTACTATGAAGATGGCAGAAAGATCAATGACGAGATCATGGGCCAGATCATGGAATATATCGGAAAGATGGAAGAGATCACCGGCAAGAAGTTTGGTGATAAGGAAAATCCACTTCTGGTTTCCGTTCGTTCCGGTGCTAGAGCATCCATGCCTGGTATGATGGATACCATCCTGAACTTAGGTCTGAATGAAGAAGTAGTAGAGGTTCTGGCTAAGAAGTCCGGCAATCCACGTTGGGCTTGGGACTGCTACAGAAGATTTATCCAGATGTTCTCCGATGTTGTTATGGAAGTCGGAAAGAAATACTTTGAAGAGCTCATCGACAAGATGAAAGCTGAAAAAGGCGTTAAGCAGGACGTTGAACTGACTGCAGAAGATCTGCATGATCTGGCTGAACAGTTCAAGGCTGAATATAAAGAGAAGATCGGAAAAGACTTCCCAACTGATCCTAAGGAGCAGTTAATGGAAGCAATCAAGGCTGTATTCCGTTCATGGGATAACCCAAGAGCAAATGTTTACCGTCGTGACAACGATATCCCATATTCCTGGGGTACTGCAGTAAACGTACAGATGATGGCATTTGGTAACATGGGTGAGACCTCCGGTACTGGTGTTGCATTTACCCGTGACCCAGCAACTGGTGAGAAGCACTTAATGGGCGAGTTCCTGATGAATGCACAGGGCGAAGACGTAGTAGCTGGTGTGCGTACACCTCAGAAGATCGACCAGTTAAAGGAAGTTATGCCAGAAGTTTATGAGCAGTTCGTAGGTATCTGCCATACTCTGGAAGACCACTATAGAGATATGCAGGATATGGAGTTCACCATTGAGGACAGAAAGCTGTACATGTTACAGACCCGTAATGGTAAGAGAACTGCAAAGGCTGCATTAAAGATCGCCTGCGACTTAGTTGACGAAGGCATGATCGATGAGAAGAAAGCAGTTAAGATGATCGATCCACGTAACCTGGATACACTGCTTCATCCTCAGTTTGACGCTGCTGCACTTAAGAAGGCTGAGCCTGTAGCTAAGGCACTGGCTGCTTCACCAGGTGCTGCCTGCGGTAAGATCGTATTTACAGCAGAAGATGCAAAGACTTGGAAGGCAAAAGGCGAGAAGGTAGTTCTGGTTCGTCTGGAGACCTCTCCTGAAGATATTGAAGGTATGAAGGCTGCTCAGGGTATCCTGACTGTCCGCGGTGGTATGACCAGCCATGCAGCAGTAGTTGCACGTGGTATGGGTACCTGCTGTGTATCCGGCTGCTCCGATATCATTATGGACGAAGCGAACAAGAAGTTCGTTCTGGCTGGAAAAGAATACCATGAAGGTGACTGGCTGTCTATTGATGGTTCTACCGGTAAGATCTACGATGGCATTATCCCAACTGTAGATGCTACCATCGCTGGTGAGTTCGGAAGAATCATGGCATGGGCTGACAAATATAGAAGATTACAGGTTCGTACCAATGCAGATACTCCTAGAGATGCTGCAAAGGCTAGAGAGCTTGGCGCAGAAGGTATCGGTCTTTGCCGTACAGAGCATATGTTCTTTGAAGGCAACAGAATTGATGCATTCCGTGAGATGATCTGCTCTGAAACAGTAGAAGAAAGAGAAGCAGCTCTGGAGAAGATCTTACCTGAGCAGCAGGGAGATTTCGAGAAGCTGTACGAAGCTCTGGAAGGCAACCCAGTTACCATCCGTTTCCTGGATCCGCCTCTGCATGAGTTCGTTCCTACTGAGGAAGAAGATATTAAGAAACTGGCTGACGCACAGGGCAAGACTGTTGAACAGATCAAAGCTATCTGCGATGCACTTCATGAGTTCAACCCAATGATGGGACATCGTGGCTGCCGTCTGGCTGTTACCTATCCTGAGATCGCTAAGATGCAGACAAAGGCTGTTATCCGTGCAGCTATCAATGTTAAGAAGGCTCATGCAGACTGGAACGTTTGCCCAGAGATCATGATCCCTCTGATCTGCGATATCAAAGAGTTAAAGTTTGTTAAGAAGATCGTTGTTGAGACCGCTGATGCTGAGATCGCAGCAGCTGGTGTTGACCTGAAATACGAAGTTGGTACTATGATCGAGATCCCAAGAGCAGCTTTAACTGCTGATGAGATCGCTAAGGACGCTGAGTTCTTCTGCTTCGGTACTAACGACTTAACCCAGATGACTTACGGATTCTCCCGTGATGATGCTGGCAAGTTCTTAAATGCTTACTATGATGCTAAGATCTTCGAGAATGATCCATTTGCAAAACTGGATCAGACTGGCGTAGGCAAGCTGATGGAAATGGCTATTAAGTTAGGAAAGGCTACACGTCCTGAACTTCATGTAGGTATCTGCGGCGAGCACGGCGGTGACCCAAGCTCCGTAGAATTCTGCCACAAGATCGGACTGGACTATGTATCCTGCTCACCATTCCGTGTACCGATCGCTCGTTTAGCAGCAGCACAGGCAGCTCTGGCAGACTAATTGCAGAGATTTAAAACAGGCTAATCGATTAAAAATTGTTATATAAGGGATAAAAGTGACAGCGCTGAAGGAAACTTCGGCGCTGTTGCTTTTTTGTATCTTTCTTAATAAATCTTACGGAAGTTTGATATTTTTGTGAAACGCTTTACTGTATCTGGGGAAAATGCTATGATGAAAACAACGAGTGCCCCGCCTGCCAAAGCAGGCATATCGCGTACAGGCATGAGTAAAGCTTATGATAGCAGAAGAAAGGAATTGAAATTAAGAATGAAGAAATGGATGAAGATCTGCCTGATGGCAGCAGCATCTGCCATGTTATTAGCAGGCTGCGGTACAAAAGATAATACAGCAGAGACAACAGCAGTTGAAACAACTGCAAAGGCAGAAGATACAAAAGAAACTGAGACAGAAAAAGCAGAAGAGACAACCCGGGCTGCAGCAAGTGAAACAGCAGAAACTACAGAGGCAGCCGAGGAAAACAGTGAACTGGATCTGGCAGCAGCTGCAGGAAAGCACCATGTAGAGATCACTGTAAAAGATTACGGCACTATTAATGTAGAATTAGACGGAGATGCAGCACCGATCACAGTTGCAAACTTCTTAGATCTGGCTGGAAACGGATTTTATGACGGACTTACCTTCCACCGCATTATCAGCGGCTTTATGATCCAGGGCGGTGATCCATTAGGAACTGGAATGGGCGGTTCCGAGCGTGAGATCAAAGGCGAATTTGACTCCAATGGCGTGAAAAATCCATTATCCCATACAAGAGGAGCTATTTCCATGGCAAGAGCCCAGCGTAAGGACAGCGCAAGCTCCCAGTTCTTTATTGTACATGAGGACAGTACCTTCTTAGACGGTGAATATGCCTGCTTTGGTTATGTAACGGACGGTATGGATGTGGTTGACGCGATCTGCGAAGATACAAAGGTAGAAGACAACAACGGAACAGTTGCAAAAGAAAACCAGCCGGTGATCGAAAGCATTAAGGTGATCGACTGACAGGGGAGTTTACAGGTCAGGTGCTCAAAAAAGGAGTATGGAGTATGAGAAAAAATGTAGGAAAAAAGAAACTGCTTTTAACGGTTCTGTCGGCACTGACATTGTCATTAGCTGCAACCATAGGTGCATTTGCAGATGAAAGTGATACCTCAAAGCTGGTATCCGGCACCAAGATCAATGGCGTAGGTGTAGGTGGATTGACGCCAGATGAAGCAAAAGCAAGGATCGAAGGCTTTTATGCTGGGGAATATACACTGAATATCAAAGAAAAAGGCGGAAAAGAAGAGAGCATCAAAGGCAGCGATATTGGCTACCAGGTGACTGTTTCCGGCAGTATCCAGGATATTTTGGACAGTCAGAATGCCACCGGCCGTGTAGCAGGACCTTCCGGTGAAAATACGCATACAATGGAAGTTTCTGCCCAGTATAACGAAGAGGCGTTAAACAATAAGATCAGCAATCTTTCCTGCATCAGTGGCGGAAGTATTGTGACAACAAAAGATGCTTCCATCTCTGCTTATGAAGAAGGAAAAGAATTTACCATCGTTCCGGCTGTACAGGGAAATGATGTGGACCCGGAAAAGACAAAACAGGTGATCACAGCTGTTGTAAGAGCCGGAAGCAGGGAACTTTCCCTGGAAGAAACCGGCTGTTACCGTACCGTTGGTGTCTGGGAAAGTGATGAAAACCTGAAGGCTTTATGTGCAGCTATGAACAGCCGCAGGACCAAACAGCTGCGGTATGTATTTGGAGATGCGTCAGAAGTTCTTTCCGGCGAGACCATGGCCAGCTGGATCACAGGAAGCAGCAATGGACAGGTAACTCTGGATCAGGAAAAAGTCGCAGCATTTGTGGCAAATCTGGCGGCAACTTACGATACAGCAGGAAAGACACGTACCTTTACAGGGGTAACAGGAGCAGAATACCAGCTTACAGGCCCTTATGGATGGAAGATGGACCAGGCAGGCGAGATCACAGCCCTTACTGAGTTGATCCAGAGTGGTTCGGCATGGCAGGATGGTGACAGTGCAGACAGGGAGCCTGTATACAGCCAGAGTGCAGTTTCCAGAACAGGTGGTGACTGGGGCAATACATATGTACAGGTGGATCTTGGCGGACAGCATGTATACATGGTAAAAGATGGTACCGTTGTCTGGGATGCGCCCTGTGTAACAGGAAATGTGTCAAAGGATTATACAACACCGGCAGGTATCTACAGTCTGACTTATAAAGAAAAAGACCGTATCCTGCGTGGAAAGAAGCTGGATAACGGCAAATATGAATACGAAAGCCATGTAGATTACTGGATGCCATTTAACGGAGGCATCGGACTTCATGATGCTTCCTGGAGAAGCAAATTCGGTGGAACCATTTATCAGACCAGCGGCAGCCATGGCTGCGTAAATCTGCCACCGGCCAGTGCAGCAACTTTATATGATCTGCTTTACAAGGGAATACCGGTGATCTGCACGCCATAAGTAAAGAGATCCCATCCTGCCAATGGCAGGAGCAGAAATTATAAAACAAAACAGATGGAACCGACCTGGCTCCATCTGTTTTTTAAATGTTTTTTGTTTACTTACGGAAATTCTAGGGTTCTTCTTCTGTCAGTTCTTCGTAATTTAAGGTTTCGCCTAAAGGCGTATTTTTCCAGGGAAGAACCGGTTGCAAACGGATCTCAACTGTAATGTCCTTCCGGTTGTAAAGCTTGCGGAAGTTGCTGATAATACGTTTTAAGACCATTTCTCCTTTTTCAATGGTTACAGTAGGCAGTAAGATCAGGTACTGGCTGATACTGTAACGGGTGAATACATCACTGCAGCGCAGGGAAGCCATAATGGAAGTATTTAAGTGTTCCATTGCTTTTTGAAGGATCATGCTCTTTGGAGTTTTTCCGTCGATCCCTGTAACTGTCAGCAGGCAGAGATAAATAGAGTCTCCGGTACGCTGGATAGAACGGCGTTCTAACTGGAACAGATCCCTGAAAATAGGATATTCACAGTAGAAAGCCCCGCCGCTGCTTTCCTCGTTTAAGGAAGTCTGGATAGACTCAAGGTTTGTATTGATGCCACGTTCACTGTTACGGATGATATTATACAGCTCCTTAAAATGTTCCGTTGGTGAAATGGAAAATTCATTGTAGAACAGGTCTAAGGTATTGCTATATTCTTCAAGTGCCTGGCTGGTATGGCCGTCCTTATATAAGGAATAGACCAGGTGATAATGAAATTCCTCATCAAAAGGCTCGATCCCAATAGCAGTCTGGCAGATGGAAGTGATCTGTCCGTAAGCCTGTTTGTCCAAAAGCAGCTGAATGGTCTTGTAAACCAGCTTCTGGTACAGAGAGTGATAATAAGCACTGATGGGAATGACCCATGATTCGTATTCTGATTTTGGAAGGAAATCACCCTTGTAAATAGAAAGACCCTCCATACACAGGGACAGATTTTCTTCCGGATCAAGGGAGTTGCTTAAAGCCCGGTTGCATACAGACTCAAATTCATCAATATCTAAAACCGTAGGATAATCCTGGGTCCAGGCATATGTTCCCCGCTGCTGGACTAACAGTTTCTGCGGGGAGATCCCTAACGGCTCTAACAGTTTACGGGAACGGAACATAAGGGTTTTTAATGCTCCGTTTGGATTGACACCGGGATCATCGGCCCAGATGATACGGATCAGTTCAGCAGGGTTGATATCCTTTTTCTGGAATATAACAAGATACTCTAATAATGCCCAGGGCTTTTTTGACTGATTGCTGTTGTCATTGATCTGGCAGCCGTTTGTGCGGATAGAAAAACCGCCAAGGGTCTGTACATGGATCGTTGGTCTCTGTTCAGAAGAAGATGGCATAATGGCAGGTCTCCTTTATATATCATTTTTATATCGTGCATTTGAATTTATACAATAAGTATAACTATACGCTATGGAAATGTCCAGTTTATTAAGACGAAAAAACGAAAAAATTAAGTATTTTGTAACCGATTTGTAACCGGAAACTGCTATACTGAAAATAGTATAAAACAGAATAATAAACAGAAAGTGGGTGAAAAAATGTCAGTAGCAAAGACTGGAGCAATACCGAATTCTTATCGTCAGATCCATATTGCAGTGGATGATTTTGAAAACAGGATATTAAAAGGAAGGATCAATCATGAAAGTAAGGAGTATGGCATTGTTTTTTACAGCCTTTCTGAAATGGTGTTTGCTTTAGAGGAGCTGTTTGAGGAGATCCATTACCCTATGAAAAGTGTGGACCACCGCAATTTCAGCAAAAAAGAATATCTGGATCTGAAAGAGGAAAGCAGGGAAGTAAGAATAGAAGGATTAAAGTCTGAAACAAGAGGAAAACTTGCGGATTTTTGCCTGCGGGTCCAGTATCGTTATTATGCTTCCTGGCAGGGGCAGATCGAACAGATCGGAACGAACGCCAAAAGACATTTTGACAGCTTTATGGAACTGATGGACTTTTTAGACCAGCAGTTAGGGGAAGGTGTAACAAGACTTCCCTATGGACTTGGCAAAAAGATGTGTGAAGTCACTGTAAACAATTATGAAGGTCATGTGATGAGCGGGGATGTGTCCCATCCGGCAGTAGAAGACAGACGGGCTTTTTATAATGAATTTGAGCTGAGGGAAAAGATCGCGGAAATGATCGATCCTCTTCCGGAACAGGAAAAAGAACCGGCAGTGATCATTTCACGCAGTTTCCGTGTGGAAAATGGAAATTATGGTCCTGCAACCTTTGTAGTCCGGGTGCTGTTTCGCAGGAATTCTACCTGGCAGGGAACGGTTGGCTGGAAGGAAAAACGCTGCCAGGTAAGCTTCAGAAGCTTTATGGAACTGCTCCTTTTAATGCATGAGGCTGTGGCAAGATCCGGACAGTGGGAGAAAGAGCCTGTAAAGAAGACACATACAGCATGATCTTTTAAGGAAAACATCTTGGAAAGGACAGAATGATGTATGGAAGACAGTAAAAAAAGCGGCAGAGATACTCTGTGGAAAATACTGGTCTGCGTTGCACTTCTGGTATTTTTAGTAAGCGGCGGCCTGACTTTGCGCAGTTATCTTGCAGATAAAAGAGCCCAGGAAGAGTATGAACGCCTTGCAAGGGAAGCAGCCCAGACGACCCAGGAGACCATTACAATAGAAGAAACAGAAAAACAGGAACTGGAGACAGAACCTGAAAAAGAGGAATACCAGTCACCCTATGATTTTGATACATTAAAAAAGGAAAATCCTGATACCATTGGCTGGATCCATATTCCAGATACAAAGATCAGTTATCCTATTGTACAGGGAACAGATAATGATTTTTATCTGAAACATGATTTTAACGGGGAAGCAAGTGTAGCCGGAAGTATTTATCTGGACTACGAAAGCGAAGGTGACTTTGAGGGAAGAAATAATATCCTTTACGGCCACAATATGAAGAACGGAAGTATGTTTAAAGATATTGTCCGCTATAAAGACCCTTCTTATTTTAAAGAGCATCAGTATTTTTCTATTTATACTCCTGAACGGGAGATACGTTTAAAGGCGGTATCCTGCTATTATGGAGAGGCAAAGCCCATTGTGCGCAAGACCCGTTTTAAGAGTCAGGAAGCTTTTGATGAGTTTGTAAAAGAGATGATCGCCCCTTGCTCCTATGCGGAAACCGTAGAATACCCGGTGAAAGCGCTGTATACATTTGTAACCTGCAGCTATGAGATCAATGATGCAAGAACTTTCTTGTTCGCTGTGGAGGCAGATGAACAGGGAAATGAGATCACGGCGGATGAAGAGTATCAGCAGAAAATGACAGACCTGATGATCAAAAAGGCAGAGGAAGCAGAGGCAGTTTCTAAGGAAGCTGGGAAAAAGTAGGAAAATATAGTGGAAAATATGGCCTGTTAAAATAAAAATTACTATTGGAAAAGCGGAGCAGTTATGCTATACTAAGCGGGAAAATGCTGATTTATATAAAAATCAGCAGTCAGGAAGGCTGTTTCGCGAAAGAAGCCAAGGAAAACGAAGAAGTCATACCTGGTAACAGGTATGGCTTTCATTTATGGTGATGTTACCGCCAGGTGACATGTCTGTTTGTTATAAGGACAGGTATTTTTTGATAACAGACTTTCGAAATACAGGCAAAAAGGAGAGAACAATTATGAAAAGAAATGTAATGAGAACAATGAGCCTGGCATTTGCTGGAATAATGGCAGCAGGTGCATTAACAGCATGTGGCGGAAATAATACAGCAGCTACTACAGCAGCTCCAGCAGAGCAGACAAGCGCAGCAGGAGAAAACACATCTAAGGAAGCTGCTGCTGAATCTGGTGAAAAGAAGGTTTTAAAGGTAGCTATGGAGTGTGCATACGCACCGTATAACTGGACACAGCCAGATGACTCCAATGGCGCTGTACCGATCAACGACAGCAATGAATATGCTTATGGATATGATGTTATGATGGCAAAGAAGATCTGTGATGAGTTAGGATATGACCTGCAGATCGTTCGTCTTGACTGGGATTCCCTGATCCCTGCTGTAAGTACAGGACAGGTTGACTGCGTTATCGCTGGTCAGTCCATTACAGAAGAGCGTCTTCAGGCAGTTGACTTTACTGAGCCATATTACTATGCAACCATCGTTACCCTGGTTAAGAACGGCAGTAAGTACGCTGACGCTAAGAGCGTAGCTGACCTGGCTGGTGCAACCTGTACTTCCCAGCAGAGCACCATATGGTATGATACCTGCCTTCCACAGATCCAGGATGCAAATATCTTAGCTGCAACAGCAAGTGCACCAGATATGCTGATGTCCTTAAATGCTGACAAGTGTGATCTGGTTGTAACTGACCAGCCAACCGGTAAGGGTGCTTTAGTTGCTTACCCAGATTTCAAGCTTCTTGAATTTGGCGGCGGCGAAGATGATTTCCAGGTAACTGACGAGGATATCAACATTGGTATTTCCTTAAAGAAGGGCAATACTGAGTTAAAGGAAGCTATTGACAGTGTTCTGTCCAAGATGACAAAAGATGATTTCTCTGCAATGATGGATGAGGCAATTTCCGTACAGCCTCTGGCAAACTAATTGAAGAGATAAAAAGGAGAAAGTTATGCCAACAGATTTTTTGGGCCGTGTAATGGTCGTATTCAACCGCTACGGCATGTCTATGCTGCAGGGTGCAGGCGTCAGCTTAAAGATCGCTTTAGTAGGTACGCTGGTAGGATGCCTCATCGGCTTTGCCGTAGGTATTGTCCAGACCATTCCTTCTGAAAAGGGAGACAATCCTTTAAAGAAGGGAGCTTTGTGGATCATACGGCTGATCTTAAATGCTTATGTGGAATTTTTCAGGGGTACACCTATGATGGCCCAGGCTATGTTTATCTACTATGGCCTTATGCCTTTGCTGGGAATTAATTCTACTATTACCCAGGCTGCTTATTTTATCTTATCTATTAATACAGGTGCCTATATGGCAGAGACTGTACGAGGCGGTATCCTTTCTATTGACCCGGGACAGACTGAAGGAGCAAAATCCATTGGTATGACCCATGTTCAGACTATGATCTACGTTATCCTGCCTCAGGCTCTGCGTAACCTGATGCCTCAGATCGGCAACAACCTGATCATCAATATCAAGGACAGCTGCGTGCTTTCTGTTATTGGTGTGGCAGAACTGCTGTATAAGACAAAGGCAGCTGCAGGTGCCCTTTACATGAACTTTGAGACCTATACCATTACCATGATCATGTATTTTATCATGACATTTACCTGCTCCAGACTGCTGCGTCTGTGGGAGAAGAAGATGGATGGTGCAGACAATTTTGACCTGGCAACCACAGATACACTGGCTTATACCAGTGGTATGTACCGTTATCCGGATGATAAGAAGGAGGAGCAGTAATGAGCGAAAAGATTTTGGAGATCCGCCATTTAAGCAAGACCTTTGGCACCAATCTGGTCTTAAAGGATATTGATTTTACAGTAAACAGCAAGGATGTTACCTGTATCATCGGAGCTTCCGGTTCCGGTAAGTCCACCTTGCTTCGCTGCTTAAACTTACTGGAAACACCGACTACCGGCGAGATTTTATATCATGGAAATAACATTGCCGATGCAAAGGTAAATGCACCGAAATACCGTTCCAGAGTTGGTATGGTATTCCAGAGCTTTAACCTGTTCAACAACATGACCGTTCTTGAAAACTGCATGGTGGGACAGGTCAAGGTGTTAAAGAAGGGTAAGGAAGAGTCAAAGCAGAAGGCCATGTATTACCTGGAAAAAGTTGGCATGGCTCCTTATATCAATGCAAAACCAAGACAGCTTTCCGGCGGTCAGAAACAGCGTGTAGCCATTGCAAGAGCCCTGGCTATGGAGCCTGAGGTACTGCTGTTTGATGAGCCCACATCCGCGCTGGATCCCCAGATGGTTGGAGAGGTTCTGGAAGTTATGCGCAAGCTTGCAAAAGAAGGTCTGACCATGATCATTGTTACTCATGAGATGGCATTTGCAAGAGATGTATCTACCCATGTTGTATACATGGCAAACGGTGTCATCGTAGAAGAGGGAACACCGGCTGATATTTTTGCAAATCCTCAAAGAGAGCAGACGATGGAATTCCTTGGAAGATTTATGCATGAGAAATAAAAAGAATGAGAAAAAAGCCTATGCAGGCTGCCTGAATGGCAGCTGCATGGGCTTTTTTATGTATTATACATATCCCGAATGCGCTAACAGCGCATTTGCTGGTTGAAATGGAAATGCTTATCTGTTTGGTTTAACCCTTCAGACCAGAGGTACTAATTCCTTCTACCAGGTATTTCTGGAAGAAAATGAAGATCAGTACGGATGGAAGGATGGAAAGGCTTGCCATTGCGAACATAGCGCCGTAGTCGGAAGAAGAACCTGGGTCGCAGAACAGTTTTAATGCCAGGCTGACCGGATACATGGCGGTTTTATTGATATAAAGCAGGGCAGAAAGGAAATCATCCCATCTCCACATAAAGGAGAAGATACAGCCGGTTACAACAGCCGGTTTGATCAGAGGGATCATGATCCTTGTAAAGATGCCCCAGTAGGAACAGCCGTCGATCTTTGCTGCTTCGTCCAGTTCGATCGGAATACCGCCGATGAAGTTGGAAAGCAGGTATACGAAAAAGCCCTGGATCGCAAAGAAGTATGGGACAGTCAGGGGAAGGAAAGAACCGACCCAGCCTAACTTCTGATACCACAGATACTGCGGGATCATAAGAACCTGTGCAGGAAGCATCATGGATAACAGCATTGCGGAAAATAAAATTCCTTTTCCACGGAACTTAAATCTTGCGAAACCGTAGGCTACAACAGCAGAGGAAGCAATGGTTCCAATGGTAGCGATCACGGAGATGAAGATAGAGTTTTTAAAGAAAGTGGAGAAAGAGATCTTTGCAAATCCTTTCCAGCCGTTTGCGTAGTTATCCGTTACAAAATGTTCCGGGATCAGGGAACTGGCGGTTGTGAAAATGGTGTTGGTCTCCTTAAAGGAGCTCATAACCATCCAGATCAGAGGATAGACCATGATGATACCAATGGCAAATATGATGATGTGGTAGAGCGCAGCTCCTGCCAGACGTTTTTCCTTCATGTCTACAGTCCTCCTTCATATACCCAGAACCGCTTGGTTGCAAACAGGAACAGGGTGATCAGTCCGATCATCAGCAGCATGACCCAAGCCATGGCAGCGCCATAACCAGTGTTGTAAAACTCGAATGACTGCTGATACATATAAACGGTGTAAAGCAAAGTGGAGTTCATTGGCTTACCCTGTGTAATGATGTAGCACTGGGTAAATGCCAGAAATCCGTTGATCATCTGCATAACCAGGTTAAAGAAAATAGTTGGTGTCAGCAGAGGAAGTGTGATCTTAAAGAAACGGGATACCGGGTTGGCACCGTCTACCATGGCTGCCTCATAAAGAGAAGTCGGGATCTGCTTTAAAGAAGATAAGAAGATCAGCATGGAAGAACCAAACTGCCATACAGCTAACAGGATCAGGATCCAGATGGCTGTTTTTGTATCACCTAACCAGGAAATACTGGTTTTAATACCAATAGAACCTAAAAGTTTATTTACAACACCGTCCATAGCGAACATACGCTTCCAAAGGATAGCGACTGCTACAGAACCTCCGATAATGGAAGGCAGATAGTAAGCTGCTCTGTAAATACCGGACATTTTGGTGTTTTTTAACAGGAGCATTGCAACCAGTAAAGCGAAGATCAGCTTTAAAGGAACAGATACAAAAGCAAAGAAGAAAGTAACTTTGATGGTCTGTAAAAAAGTACCATCAGCGATCATATTTTTAAAGTTATCAAGACCTGTAAAAACAGGCGGGGACAAAATATTATATTTGCAAAAGGAATAATAAAGGGAAATGCCCATGGGAACAATCATAAAGAAGAGAAAGCCCAGGGTGAAGGGAAGAGTAAACATGATGCCTGCTGTATCTTCCCGGTTAAACAAGCTGCGAATGGTTTTCATGTCAAACCTCCTGTTTTGGGATGTTCCCTGAGAACATCAGGTATTTGGGATAAAAGATAGTTTACAATGGTTCAGGGCGGGAGGACCGCCCTGAATTATAAAAGGATATGGTAATTAAAAAGAGAGTAATCAATAAAAGTAGATACGTTTACTTGGAAGCTTTGGAAGCCATAATGGAGTTGCCCTGCTCAAAGAGCTGTGCGCCTGCATCTTCTGCGGACAGCTGTCCGTAGCATACCTGCTCTTCCAGTTTGTTGATCAGATCGTTTACTTCACTGGAACCATCAGCACTTGGTGGATTTACCTGTGAAGAGTGAGGATCTACAACATTGTAGATGAAGTCAATTACCTGCTGGCTGCTTTCATCCAGGTTAGAAGAAATAGCTTCTGCTACATCACTGGACAGCGGGATTCCACGTTCAGCAAGAAGAACATTGTTGCAGTCTGCAGAGTTTGTGATGTAGTTTAAGATCTTTGCTGCTTCTGCAGGATTTTTGGAGTCAGCAGAGATAGCGAAGAACTGGCTTGGCTTTAAGTAGTCAGATTTTTCAGGATCTGCAGATGGCCAGGTGGTGATACCGATCTCAGTGCCTTCCGGAGCTGCGTTCTTGATCGCAGTTAACTGGTTGGAGTAGGAGAAAGAGCACCAGGACATGGTCTCAGGACTGGAACCATATACTAATGGATCCTGTTCAACAGAACCGATGGTACGCTCTGCAAATACAGAAGGATCAACGACCCAGCCATCTTTAATACCATCTTCATACAGTTTGAAGAAGTTTACATATGGTTCAGCGGACTCTCCGCCCATTTTTCCATCCTGGTACAGAACAATGTCATCTGCACGAAGGAAGTACTCTAAGAACTGCTCGTTCTGGTTGTAGCAAAGGTTGGTCTTGTAACCGGTTTTTTCTTCGATTTCCTTGGAAAGAGCGATGAACTCATCCATGGTCATGTTGTCTTTTACAGTGATACCGTTTTCATCAAGTAAAGTCTTGTTGTATAATAGAGCTGGTGCATTGATACCATTGCACAGTGCATATAAGCCATCTCCAACCTTACCGGAGTTTAAAACATCCTGGTTGCAGCTTGCTGTATCAATGGTTCCGTCCTCAATGTAAGGAGTAAGATCAACTAACAGATTGTTGTTTACATACTGCTGTAAATATTTGTAGTCCATCTGAACGATGTCTGGCATGGAATGTCCTGCTGCTGCGGTTGCCAGTTTGTTCCAGTAGTCGTTGAATTCGGAGAACTGTCCGTCAATGGTAACACCAGGATTTTCTTCGCTGTACATGTCCAGGATCTTCTGGGTACGTTCATTTCTGGTCTGATTTCCCCACCATGCCATAACCAGGCTGGAGGAATCACTGCTGCCGCCATCTGACTGTGCAGACTGGGAAGTGTTTGTATCAGCTGCGCTGGTGTCAGAGCTGCCTGAGGAAGAAGATCCGCCGCAGGCGGTTAAAGATGCAGCGGCAAGAGCTGCAGTAAGAAGGACTGCTAATTTCTTTTTCATAATATTGTAACCTCCTTGAAATTGGATCCTTTCGTGGTCCGAAAGGATATCTGCTTGTTTATGTTCCACATTATAGCGCATAATTTTTTTGTTCTTAATAGTTAAAACGGAGCAGTTCGTTCAAAAAACCGACTTCTTTTTTGTGCAGAATTGAATTATTTTTGAAAAAAAGTATAATGTGAATGTCAGGAGATATACAATAATTAAGGAAGAAACGGGAAATATATGAAAAAAAATATACGCATATTAATTGGCCGGTTCAGGCACTGGTCTTTAAAATATAAGATCCTTACCATAGTGCTTTTTAACAGTGTGACCATGCTGTTATGTGCTGTGTTTGGGTACCGGCTATATACAAATGCCTATAATAAGCTTCTTTTTGACTCTATGGCATCCAGACTTTCCGTGACATCAGCTCAGATTTCCCAGAAAATGGAAAATGCAGAATATATTTCTAATCTGATCCTTGGTTCTTCTTCTATTCAGGATTGTCTGTCAGATCTTCCGTCACCGGAAGACGCGCCGGCGATCACAGAATATAACCGTACCATTAATAATGCCCTTACAGAATACGCAACTCTTTTCCGGTCCAATGGCATTGCTTATGCAGCTGTTTACAGCAAAAACGGGGAATATGTGAACTGTACCAACTGGGTCACGTTAAAGCGGACACCCGGTTTTTTGTTAGATGCAGCAATACAGAACGGTTATGAGAAAGAGGGAGCAGTTACCTGGACCCATGCTACCAGGCAGCCTTATATGCTTCTCAGCAGGAATGTACGTCAGATCCGGAACATGTCTTTGGAGCCTTTGGGAAATATGGTGATCGGCCTGGACCTGGAACAGGTAGTATCTGAGGCAGTCCGTTTTGCTTCCCAGTATAAGGATCAGAAAGTGGTGATCGCCAATCAGAGCGGAAGCCTGATCTATGCTTCCTCTTCTTTAACGGATCAGAGGGCGGAGGAGCTGATTACAGATCCTTTTACTACCTATAAGATCGTTTCTTATGATGGTCATAAATATTTTGCCGTGAAAGGAACGCTTCCCCATTATCAGTACAGTTATGTGACACTGGCGCCCTTTGATGAAGTTGCAGGCGCGCTTACCGTTTCCATGCAGACTACATTTATGATCTTTCTGGTTGGGATTTTGTTTATCTGGTATCTTTCCAGTCGTCTGATCCGGGGGATCATCCGCCAGTTTGATGCCCTGATCCAGAAAATGAAACTGTTTACCCAGAATGAGCTGGAACTGGAACCGGAGGAAGAGGATTACGGATCACAGCCTAATGAGATCGGCGCTTTGCACCATCAGTTTCATCAGATGGCATTAAGGATCCAAAATCTGGTAAAGGTCAATTATGTAAATGAGATCCTGGCAAAGGATGCGCAGTTAAAGGCGCTGCGTTCCCAGATCAGCCCCCATTTTCTGTATAATACACTGGAAACGATTAACTGGAGAGCGAAAGCCATGGGAAATGAAGTGATCTCCCAGATGGTAGAGTCTCTGGGAAATCTTTTAAGAGTTTCCCTTTCCAGCCAGAAGACCCTGGTAACACTGGCCTATGAACTGGAACTGGTAGACTCTTATATCACCATCCAGAAGATCCGGTTTGAGGAACGGCTGGAGTTTAAGGTGATCACAGATGAGAAAGCAAAAGAGGGAATGATCCCGCCTCTTACCATTCAGCCTCTGGTAGAAAATGCCATTCACTATGGCATGGAAGAAATGACGGAGGTGTGTCATATTTATTTGCAGGCAGAGGTAAAAGAGGGAGTTCTTACGATCCAGGTGAGAAATGAAGGTTCCAATTTTGAAGAGGAATTGCTGGAAAAATTAAAAAATAAAAGCAGAAGCCCTCATGGGTTTGGAATTGGTCTGTTAAATATCGACCAGAGGATCCGGCTTTTATTTGGGGAAGAGTATGGACTTACATTATCAAATGAACATGATTTTGCAGTGGCAACAATCAAAATGCCGTTTCGGAAGGAAGAAGAGACATGCTGAAATTACTGATTGCAGATGATGAACGTATTATACGAGAGACGATCTTTAATATTATTGACTGGAAAAAACATGACATTGAAGTGATCGGACTTTGTAAAAATGGGATCGAAGCCTATGATATGATCCTGGATGAGTCACCGGATATCGTACTTACGGATATCCGTATGCCAGGTATGGGAGGCTTGGAACTGATCCGCAAAATCCGTCAGACTGACCTGCAGATCCAGTTTATTATTTTATCCGGTTATGGGGAGTTTGAGTATGCCAAGGAAGCCATGAGCTATGGTATCCGCCATTATCTTTTAAAACCATGTAATGAAACACAGATCCTGGAGTGTATTGAACAGTGCCGGGAAGATCATGAAAAACAGGCCAGAGAACGGAAAATGCTCCAGCAGCAGTTCGTTCTCTATGATGGAATGTTCCACAGTGTACTTTCCAGTATCATCAATGACTGTCTGGATGAAAAAATGACGCTGGAGGAGATCATTTCTCCCTATGAACAGTATCTGGATTTTCATTTTGCAGCCTACCGTCTGTTTTATGTGTATTATCTGGAATTTCAGGGGCTGCCGTCTTTTTTACAGCAGTTGAAAGCATATATGGAAGAAAAAATGCCCCAGACCATTCTGTATGGAATGTATGTAAAAAATACCCTGGTGCTGTTTATGCAGAATGCAGGTAAAGCCTGTGACGATCTTCATGTGTTTTTGCAGCAGCTTTCACCGGAGGGGCAGAAGATCACAACAGAGATCCGGGAGGAGAATTATTCTTCTTTAAAGACACTTCTTACCCAGGTAACAGGAAAACTTCTGCGTTACAGCATGATCTATTACATAAACCATTTTCATATTACAGCTATCTGTAATTATAACTGGGTCATTGATCAGATCCGTGTTCTGTATCAGCAGATCCAGGAGGGCAACCGGGAAAAGACGGATCAGGCGGTGGAACTGTTAAACAGTATTGATAATATAGACTTTTTAAAGCAGCTGGCAGGAAATCTATTTTTGAAAATGGCTTCGGATTTTCAGACGTTTTCCACTGTAGATCTGGCCCAGTGGCTGACTAAGATGGAAAAAGAAGAAGATCTGGATCCTTTAAGAACGATGATCTCTGACAAATTCCGGGACCTGGTAAGTTTAAAAGAAGGAGAAGAGACAGTTTCACCTATGGTATCCCAGATCTATGTCTATGTGGAGCAGCACCTTCAGGATTCGGCCCTTACGCTAAAATGGATCGCTGAAAATTATTTATTTATGAATGTAGATTATGTAAGCAAGAAATTTTACAAAGAAACCGGACAGAAATTTTCCCAGTATCTTACAAAAATGCGTATTGGAAAGGCCAAGGAACTGATCACAAAAAATCCGGAGGAACCGGTAAAAAATGTAGCGGAGCAGGTAGGCTGTGGAAACAATCCCCAGTATTTTTCACAGCTGTTTAAAAAGCAGACGGGAATGACGCCTACGGATTATATTACTTCTTTGGGACACTAAGCAGTTTATAAATGGAAAAAACCGTAAAATTGTGAAAACACGGAAATGTGGCAGAACGACACGGTTTTTCGGATTGACTATTTTGGATAAAAATGGAAAATAAAATCATATGATTTATGATCTTATTTTAAGGAGGCAAAGGCAAAATGGGATATCGTGTTATGGAGCTGGGGGCAGCAGGTGATGGAAAGACCAATGATGCCCATGTTATACAGAAAGCCATTGACCTGTGCAGTGAGCAGGGCGGTGGTGTAGTTATAATGGAAGGAGGTCACACCTATCTTTCCGGTTCAATCGTATTAAAAAGTCATGTAGAACTGGTGGTAGAAACAGGGGCTGTACTTAAGGCCAGTGAAGATCTGAATGATTACCAGTATATTAGTGAGCTGGCAAAGCGGGGACATGACCATATGGTAGAAGTTCCTACTTTTGTAAACTGCGAGTATGATGGAAAACCGCGGCAGTATTTTATCTATTCCAGGGATACAGACGGAGTACGCATCAGTGGCGGCGGTGTGATCGATGGTTCAGAAGAAATCTATTATGGAGAGGTAAGAGAAGATCAGATCGATGGTGCCTTCTATCCTCGAATTCCTCTGATCCTGATGGAACACTGTACCCATCTGACCATCCAGAATGTAACGATCAGAAAGAGCGGATTTTGGACCACTCACCTGGTTGGATGTGAAGAAGTGGAGATCAGCGGTGTCCGTATTTTAAATAACCGTATGATGGCAAACTGTGATGGCATTGACCCGGACCACTGTAAACATGTACGTATCAGCAACTGCCATATTGAGGCAGCAGATGACTGTATCGTATTAAAGACTACAGAAGCAAATCATCACTATGGTCCCTGTGAAGATATTATGATCTCCGGCTGTACACTGGCATCTACCAGTGCTGCCATTAAGATCGGTACAGAAAGTGTAGATGATTTTAAGGATATCATCATTGATAACTGCAGTATTTATGATACGAACAGAGGTATTTCCTTCCAGTTAAGAGACCAGGGAAATATTGAAAATGTTCTGATCAATAATTGTGTGATCCGTACAAAAAATGTGTCTGAGTGCTGGTGGGGCTTTGCAGAGCCTATCAATATTGCTTCCATCAACAGGAAAGATGAGATCCCTTCCGGAAAGGTCAAAGGATTATCTATTACCAATGTGCGCTGCAAGGGCGAAGGCAGTATTTATATTGCAGGAAAGGACAGTGCGCCTATAGAAGATCTTACATTAAGTAATATCCGTCTGGAACTGGAAAAAACTACCAAATATCCTATTAAAGGATATGATTTCCGCCCATGCTGCGGTCCGGATTTCCAGGAAGGAAAGATCAATGGCATCTATGTGAAGAATGCCAAGAATGTGAAAGCAGAAAATCTGGAAGTTACCGTTCATGATAATATGAAGGAATGGGTAGACAAAGAGATCTGCTTTGAAAATGCAGTTGTAAAAGAAAAATGATCTTATGGTTTCTGCGTTTTCTGTGCTTTGGTGATATAGGGATAAATATCCTCATATGCTTCCACCTCTGCTTCATCCTGTGGCAGTGCCGGGATCAGGCCGGTGCAGTCGGTGGCGGAGCAGGCCTGGATGTCTGAGTCATCAAAGAGATTTTCAGCCGTATTATTTTTTAGATCAGAATTGTCTTTGAAATTATATTTTTCCATAAAAAAACACCTCCTGTAAACAGCTTTTGGATCAGTGATCTGTTTTGCTGTAAACAGGATGTGTTTTTTTAATAGTTTTTATTCAGCCAGGTTTTTAATTTACTGTTTATTATTTGTCCTGATTTTTTAAAGATGCCTCAATGAATCCCTTAAACAGTGGATGTGGGCGGTTTGGACGGGACTTCAGTTCTGGATGAGCCTGGGTTCCTACGAACCATGGGTGATCTGGCAGTTCGATCATTTCTACAATACGGTTATCAGGAGACATACCGGATAACATCATGCCATGCTCTGTAAGGAAAGTACGGTAATCGTTGTTTACTTCATAACGGTGTCTGTGGCGCTCATGGATGGTTTCTTCGCCGTAAAGACCGTAAGCCTTGGAATTTTTATCCAGAACACATGGATAGGAACCAAGTCTTAAGGTACCGCCGATATCTTCGATACCGTCCTGATCTGGCATCAGGTGGATCACAGGATGAGTAGTAGCAGGATCCAATTCTACGCTGTGGGCGTCATTCCAGCCGATCACATCTCTTGCAAATTCTACGATGGAAAGCTGCATGCCAAGGCAGAGGCCGAGGAACGGAACCTGGTGCTCTCTTGCATAGCGGATGGCGCAGATCATGCCGTCAATACCACGGTCGCCGAAGCCGCCCGGTACCAGGATACCGGAAACATCTCCTAATTTTTCATCTACATTTTCAGAAGTTACAGTCTCAGAGTCTACCCATTTAATGTGTACCTGTGCCCTGTTGGCAACAGCACCGTGCTTCAATGCTTCTACAACAGAGATATAAGCGTCATGAAGCTGTGTATATTTTCCTACCAGCGCAACGGTCACATCTTTTTCAGGATGCTTCCATGCATCGATCATAGCGGTCCAGTCTTTTAAGTCTGGTTCCGGGCATGGCAGATTTAAGCATTCGCAGGCAACCTGTGCCAGATGCTCTTCTTCCATTACAAGAGGAACCTCGTAAAGAACTTCTACATCCAGGTTTTGAAGAACATGGGTCTTTGGTACATTACAGAATAATGCGATCTTGCTCTTGATATTGTCATCTAACGGATGCTCGGAACGGCATACCAGGATGTCCGGCTGAATTCCCATTCCCTGCAGGTCTTTTACGCTTGCCTGGGTTGGTTTGGTCTTTAATTCTTCAGATGCTTTTAAATAAGGGATAAGGGTGACGTGGATGAGACAGGTGTTGCCTGGGCCAACATCATGCTGGAACTGGCGGATCGCCTCTAAGAATGGCTGACTTTCGATGTCGCCAACAGTACCGCCAACTTCGATGATGGCAATCTCGGTTTCGTTATCATTATAATTGCGGTGGAAACGGCTCTTAATTTCATTGGTGATGTGGGGGATGACCTGTACCGTACCTCCGCCAAAGTCTCCACGGCGCTCTTTCTGCAGAACGGTCCAGTAAACTTTACCGGTAGTTACGTTGGAATTTTTAGTCAGGCTCTCATCGATGAAACGCTCATAATGTCCAAGGTCAAGGTCAGTTTCAGCGCCGTCATCGGTAACGAAAACTTCGCCGTGCTGTACCGGGTTCATGGTACCTGGATCGATATTGATGTAGGGGTCAAATTTCTGCATGGTAACTTTGTAACCTCTGGCTTTTAAAAGACGGCCAAGGGAAGCAGCGGTAATGCCTTTTCCAAGTCCGGAAACAACGCCGCCGGTTACGAATACGTATTTTACTGGCATAGTGGGGAACCTCCTTTTAGTGGTAAGTTGGGTATAGGTTTTTGTTTACGGTTTTATTAAAAACTGATATATTATACAACTATGGAAATCAGAAATCTAGGGACTTTTTTCAAAAAAATGTAAAAATCTTAAAAAACTAATAATCTAAAGTGGAGATGAAGGGGAAGATCCTGCTTTTGTTTTCAGAATTTTAATAGTTCTTTCCTTGATTTATGGTTAGACTCACATTATAATAGAAAAGAATAGGCTCTGGCACATTTTATGCATGCACGAAAAAGCCTGTTAGAGGGAGAATTTATACAGTATGGATAATAACAACAAACAGAATCAGAACAGTAATTGGCAAACCATTACCATGCTGGTGATCGCTGCATTGCTGACGATCCTGATCGTGGGCTGGATGAACTCCACTGTCAACGCCAGACAGCGTCAGGAACTGTCTTACAATGAGTTTGTAAACATGGTAGAAAATGGCAAGGTAGAGTCCATCAGCGTTGGAAGCACAATTATTGAGGTAAAGCCAAAGGCAGATGACACCAACTATTCCCAGCAGATGAAGTACTATGTAGTACGTCTGGAAGGAGATTACCAGTTTGTAGACCGTATTTTAAAGAACAACGTTGTTACAAACAGGGAAAATAATACTTCCAATGCATTACTGTTAGAGATATTAAGTTATGCACTTCCATTCCTGTTCCTGCTGTTTATTATGAACTTTACCATGAAGCGTATGGGCGGCGGCGGAATTATGGGCGTAGGCAAGAGCAACGCCAAGATGTACGTCCAGAAAGAAACAGGAATTACTTTTAAAGATGTGGCAGGTGAAGATGAAGCAAAAGAGTCTTTAACTGAGATCGTGGATTTCCTTCACAATCCTGGAAAGTACACCAAGATCGGTGCGAAGCTTCCAAAGGGTGCCCTGTTAGTAGGCCCTCCGGGAACCGGTAAGACCCTTCTTGCAAAGGCAGTAGCCGGTGAAGCACATGTTCCATTTTATTCCCTGTCAGGTTCTGACTTTGTGGAAATGTTCGTAGGTGTGGGCGCATCCCGTGTCCGTGACCTTTTTAAGAATGCAACGGAAAATGCTCCTTGTATCATCTTTATTGATGAGATCGATGCCATCGGACGCAGCCGTGACAGCCGTATGGGCGGAAATGATGAGCGTGAGCAGACTTTAAATCAGCTGCTTTCTGAGATGGATGGTTTCGACTCTACAAAGGGACTTTTGGTTCTTGGTGCAACCAACCGTCCGGAGATCCTGGATCCGGCTCTTCTTCGTCCAGGACGTTTTGACCGCCGTGTAGTTGTAGATAAACCAGACTTAAATGGACGTATCAGCATTTTAAAAGTACATTCCAAAGATGTGCTGTTAGATGAGACTGTAGACTTTAAGGAAATTGCCCTTGCAACTTCCGGCGCTGTTGGTGCGGACCTTGCCAATATGATGAACGAGGCTGCCATCAATGCGGTTAAGAACGGCAGAAACGCTGTTTCCCAGAAGGATCTGTTTGAGGCAGTTGAGGTGGTTCTTGTTGGTAAGGAGAAGAAGGACCGCATTATGAGCAAGGAAGAGCGCCGCATTGTATCTTACCATGAAGTAGGTCATGCATTAGTCAGTGCTTTGCAGAAACATTCTGAACCGGTCCAGAAGATCACCATTGTTCCAAGAACTATGGGTGCTTTGGGATATGTTATGAATGTGCCGGAAGAAGAGAAGTATTTAAGTACCAAGAAGGAATTAGAGGCAAGATTGGTTGAGTTAATGGGCGGCCGTGCAGCTGAGGAGATCGTTTTTGAGACTGTTACCACCGGTGCAGCCAATGATATCCAGCAGGCTACCAATCTGGCAAGAGCTATGGTGACCCAGTATGGTATGTCTGAGAAATTCGGTCTTATGGGACTTGAGAGCCAGGAGAATCAGTATCTGACCGGCCGTACTGTATTAAACTGCGGTGATGCCACAGCAGCAGACATTGACCAGGAAGTTATGAAGATCCTGAAAAATGCTTATGATGAGGCAATCCGTCTGTTAAGCGATGACAGAGAAGCTATGGATAAGATCGCAGCGTTCCTGATCGAGAAAGAGACCATTACAGGTAAGGAATTTATGAAGATCTTCCGTGAGGTGAAGGGATTGCCGGAGGAGAAGAAGGAAGACGGCGAAGGTATTCCGGATACAGAGCATTTGGAGAAAGAGGATGCAGCTGAAAGTCCGGAGACAGCTGTTGCAGAAGAAAAAGAAAATGAAGCAGGTGCAGAAAATATTGTAGCAGATGCTTCAGAAGAAAAGCCAGACCAGTCTGGGGAAGACCAGCAGGTATAAAACTGAAAATGGATCTGTAGATCAGTGAGGACAGTCAGAAATGGCTGTCCTTTTTGCATAAAAGTCTTGCGAATATAATCTTGGTTTTGTATAATATTATTAAAAATAAGGGGAATATCAGTAATTTTTCTGAAAAGGAGGCACATTTATGGATAATCGTTATGTAAAGATCTTTGCATCGGGAAGTAAGGCACCTCTTAAGGCAACACCGGGACATTTTGCTACCAATCATGCCCATATTAATTATTATCTGGACATGACCACCCTTAAGACAAGACTCAGTGAAGCACAGGAGGTTGCAAAGCACCTGGCAGAGCGGTTTTTATTTGACAAGGTAGTGGATACGATCGTGTGTCTGGAAGGAACCCAGGTGATCGGAGCTTATCTGGCAGAAGAGCTGACAAGGGCCGGTGTTCTTTCTACCAACGCCCACAAGACTATTTATGTGATCACTCCGGAATATAACAGCAACAGCCAGATGGTATTTCGTGAGAATATTTTACCGATGGTCCATGGGAAAAATGTGGTGATCCTTACAGCTGTTGTGACAACGGGACTGAGTCTGAATAAGAGTATTGAGGCGATCCAGTATTATGGCGGAAAACTGCAGAGCGCAGCGGCTGTGTTTAGTACACTGGATGAGTTAAACGGATGCCCGATCACATCCATCTACAGCCCGGAGGATGTGACCGATTATATTTATTATGATTACAGAAAATGCCCTCTTTGCGAAAAGGGAATAAAGCTGGATGCACTGGTAAATGCTTACGGCTATACTACACTTGGATAAAGTGAAACAGGATATTAAACGCTGTTCAGGATGTCTTTGGGGCGTCCTGGATAGCGTTTTTTGTATGCACGTAAAAAGGAGGAATAGTTCTGGAAACCGCAGAGGTAGCAGGCCTGTGTGGCGCAGGTGCCCTGGCTCATCAGGTCTCTTGCCTTGATCAGCCGCTTTTCCGTAATGTAATTTCCAACCGTATAGCCGGTTTCCTGTTTAAACAGGCGCATCATGTGATAGGAGCTTAAGCCGCTTAAAGCAGAAAGGGAAGCTACGTCCATAGGCTCTTCCAAATGGCTGTTGATATAGGCCAACAGGCCGGAAATGCGGTAATCCAGGGTGCTTTCTGTGAGAAATCCGGCTTTGGGGGAGAGGGTGATCCTGTTTAATTCAATGAGAAATTCCAGGCACAGGGCTTTTGCAAGTAAGGGAGCTGCAAAATCATCATTTCTGAAATTGGTGTTTGCTTCTAATTTCTGAAGCAGGACTTTAAAAGGAGCCAGCGTTTCCTGGGAAAGGCGCAGGACCTGGGAATGGCGGTACTGGGCAGTTTCAAAGCACCTGGTCAAAGGTGCTTCTTTTGTGCTGTATGTTTCCAGAAAAGTGGGAGAGAGATAGAGCAGGATGCGCTCATATGGATGGGCGGTATCTACTACCGGCCGGTGTACCTGCCCGCGGTCTACCAGGACCATGTCCCAGGGAGCCAGTGGATAAGAACGGCCTTCCACCACATAGGTCACATTTCCGGAAAGAAGGATCATTATCTTTAAAAAATCATGGTGATGGAAGCTGTAAGTCCTTGAAATCTGATCTTTTAAATGGAAAAGGCGGAAGTCTTCTAAAAGGTAGCCCTGGGGCGTGGATGGGGAATTTGTCATGGAAAATCTCCTGTATTCATTAAGTTCGTTATTATCATTTATAATAGCATTATTTGCAATATAATACAGCATTAAATGAATATATTTATGAAATAATGTGGCATATAATGAGTGTAGAAGAAAAGGAGAGGTAAGGTCATGCGATTAAAATTAGAGAAATATCACGGTTTGGGAAATGATTATCTGGTATTTGATCCGGAACGCAATGGGATGGAACTGACACCGGAGAGAGTAAAATTACTTTGCAACCGCAATCTTGGAGTAGGGGCAGATGGTATTCTGGAAGGTCCTGTTTTTAAAGAGGGAAAGATCCATATGATCATCTGGAATTCCGATGGAAGCCAGACAGAAAACAGCGGAAATGGGATCCGTATTTTTGCAAAGTACTTAAAAGACGCAGATTATGTCCAGAAGAAAGACATTACCATTTATACAGATGAAAAAGAGATCGAGATCCATTATTTAAACGAAGAGGGGACCCGCTTAAAAGCCTCTATGGGAAAAGCAAGTTTCTGGAGTGATGAGGTGCCGGTAGAAGGTCCCCGCAGGGAGATCATCAATGAGACCATGGTATTTGGCCACATTCCTTATCCGGTAACCTGTATTTCGGTTGGAAATCCCCATCTGGTGATCTTAATGGATGAGATCTCAAAGGATCTGGTATGCAGGATCGGTAAATATTCTGAGACAGCAAAGCAGTTTCCGGAAAAGATCAATACCCAGATCATCAAGGTGTTGGACCGCACTCATTTACAGACAGAAGTTTATGAAAGAGGTGCAGGTTATACATTGGCGTCCGGAAGCGGCTGCTGTGCAGCAGCTGCGGCAGCTTACAGACTGGGACTTACAGATCCGAAAATGATCGTGCAGATGCCGGAAGGTACCATGGAAGTAGAGATCCGGGAAGACGGGGAGATCTTTCTTACCGGCGATGTAGGTTATGTGGGAAGCATCAGCCTGGGAAGTTATTTTACAGAACAGTTGAAGCTGGTATAGGCTGATATCGCCTGTTGACAAATAAAAATTCTACTGCTATATTTAAAAAAAAAGGGGCAGTTGCAAAATGAACGGTTCACTTTGCAGCTGCCTTTTTGTTGTTATACATCTGAAAGAAGCTGCCGGTGGCAGGTTCTGTAAGTGGTATAGATAAAGGCACAAAAGCCCCCAGGATTTTGTCAGATGCATGGGAAAACGGCTGCCAGAGAGGAAGAATGGATATGAGTAAATACAGTAGGGAAGACATTATTCGCATGGTAGAAGATGAAGACGTAGAATTTATCCGCCTTCAGTTTACAGACATTTTCGGTATCCTTAAAAATGTGGCTATTACAGCCAGTCAGCTTAATAAGGCATTAAATAATGATTGCATGTTTGATGGTTCTGCCATTGAGGGCTTTGTGCGCATTGATGAGTCCGATATGTACCTGCATCCGGACCTGGATACCTTTGAGATCTTTCCGTGGCGTCCTCAGCAGGGCAAAGTGGCAAGACTGATCTGTGATGTATACAATCCGGACGGAACCCCTTTTATCGGGGATCCAAGATATGTGTTAAAACGGGCTGTAAAGCGTGCTGCCGATATGGGATATACGTTCCAGGTTGGACCGGAGTGTGAATTTTTCCTGTTCCACACGGACGAAGAGGGAAGGCCTACTACCCAGTCTCATGAGAGAGCCAGCTATTTTGACGTTTCCCCTATTGATCTTGGGGAAAATGTGCGCAGAGATATTGTGCTCAATCTGGAAGATATGGGCTTTGAGGTGGAAGCAAGCCACCATGAGATCGCTCCGGCCCAGCATGAGATCGATCTGCAGTATACAGAAGGTCTTGAGGCAGCAGATCACATTATGACTTTTAAGATGGCAGCCAAGACCATTGCCAAGCGCCATGGACTTCATGCCACTTTTATGCCCAAACCAAAGGAAGGAGTCAATGGCTCCGGTATGCATATTAACATGTCCCTGTCCGACAAGGACGGACACAACCTGTTTGCAGACGACAGTGATGAGCTGGGATTAAGCCAGCTGGCTTACCGTTTTATGGCAGGTATTTTAGGACATATGAAGGAAATGACCATTCTGACCAACCCCCTTGTAAACTCTTATAAGCGTCTGGTACCGGGATATGACGCGCCGATCTATATTGCGTGGTCACCGACTTCCAACCGCAGTTCCCTGATCCGCATCCCGTCTCCAAGAGGAGAAGGAACCAGGATCGAACTTCGCTGCCCGGACTCTGCCATGAACCCTTATCTGGCACTGGCAGCCTGCCTTCAGGCCGGTCTTGACGGTATTGAGAAAGAGATGGAACTGCCTCCGTGTATCCAGGGCAATCTTTTTGGCATGGAGCCGGAAGCATTAAAAAATAAGCATGTGGAACGGATCCCGGAAACACTGGGGGATGCTATTGAGGCATACCGGGATAATTCCTTTATCCGTGAGATATTAGGCGAGCATATTTATGTCAAATATCTGGAAGCAAAAGAAGAAGAGTGGAGAGATTTCAGGGCCCAGGTCACTGACTGGGAGGTAAATCAGTACCTGTATAAGTATTAAAGTTACAGTTCAGCCATGCGCTGGTTTGGATGAGAAAGCGTGTTGCAAGTTTACTTGCATAAGCACTTTTTCATCCAAATCAGCATATGGTGGACCCACCAAGCTTCTTGTTTTCATGAATATGGAAACAAGAAGATGCCATGGCTGAATTGTAAACAACAGTTAAAAGCAGGAAAACTAAGTTTACCCGGAGGTGAGACATGTGGCTAATATAATCGTGGCATTTTCAAAACCGGAAGATGGAAAAAGCATAAAAGGTATTCTGGTAAGAAGCGGATATGAAGTGGCTGCTGTCTGCATGTCAGGGTCACAGGTTCTTTCAGCTGCGGAAGATCTGAGCGGTGGGATCGTAGTCTGCGGATATCGGTTTGAAGATATGATGTACGACGAACTGAGACAGTGCCTTTCTTCTAACTTTGAGATGCTGGTGCTGGCATCTCCTGCAAGGTGGAGCGGGATACAGATGTCCGGGGTGGTATGTCTTCCTATGCCCCTTAAGGTGCATGATCTGTTAAGTACGCTGGATATGATGCTCCAGGCGCAGCAGCGCATTCGCAGGAAACTGCGCAGCAGGCCAAGGGAGCGCAGCAAGGAAGAACAGGATCTGATCAATGAGGCAAAGGCGCTTTTGATGGACCGTAACAATATGACGGAGTCGGAAGCCCACAGATATATACAAAAATGCAGTATGGACAGTGGGACCAATCTGGTGGAAACGGCCCAGATGATCATCAGTCTGATCCACGTATAAGAGAATGCAGGATAACGTATGAGGTGTGAGATGGAATTTACAAAAATGCAGGGAATTGGCAATGACTACGTGTATGTAGATTGCTTTAAGGAAAAAGTGGAACATCCGGGGGAAGTGTCCAAATATGTCAGCGACCGCCATTTTGGCATTGGTTCTGATGGGCTGATCCTGATCTGTCCGTCTGAAAAGGCAGACTGCCGTATGGATATGTATAATGCAGATGGTTCCCAGGGAATTATGTGTGGAAATGGTGTACGTTGTGTAGGAAAATACGTGTATGATCATGGAATCGTAGATAAGGACAGACGGACCATTACTGTGGAAACATTAGGCGGTATCAAGACATTGGATATCCAGGTAGAAGACGGAAAAGCAGTGATGCTGACTGTAGATATGGGAGAAGCAGAACTGACTTCCAAACTTCCGGAAAAGATCGTAATTGACGGTACAGAACAGGAATTTACAGGAATCAGTGTGGGAAATCCTCATGCAGTCTATTTTACAGAAGGAATCGATGACCTGGATCTGGAAAAGATCGGCCCGTCCTATGAAAATCATCCACGTTTCCAGCCGGTCCGTGTAAATTCTGAATTTATCGAAGTAAAGAGCAGAGACCACATCCGCATGCGTGTGTGGGAGAGAGGCAGCGGGGAAACCTGGGCCTGCGGTACAGGAGCTACAGCCAGTGCCATGGCAGCTATCTTAAGAGGTTTTACAGATAATGAGGTGCGTGTATCTCTACGGGGCGGCGACCTGCTCATCCGCTTTGACCGGGAAAGCAGGCATCTGTTTATGACAGGACCTGCAAAAGAAGTATTTCACGGAAGTATTGACATCCCGGAAGAAATATATTATGATTTATCCGAAAAATAAATATGCCTATATTCTTTCAGAGAATATAGTAAACCTGTAAAATATACACTCTCAGGCCTTGGATCTACGACGTTGTGGGTTCAAAGGTCCTGGGAGCGTTTGCGTTAATGGAGGATGAAAGTATGTTTAGAGTGAATGAAAATTATCTGAAACTGCCGGGAAGCTACCTGTTTTCAACCATTGCAAAAAAAGTAGCTGCTTACCAGAAAGAGAACCCGGATAAGAAACTGATCCGTCTGGGAATTGGTGATGTAACCCTTCCTATCGCACCGGCGATCATTGATGCTATGCATAAGGCAGTTGATGAAATGGGACATGCTGAAACCTTTCACGGATATGCACCTGATCTGGGATATGCATTTTTAAGAGAGACCATTGCAAAGAAGGACTTCCAGGAAAGAGGATGCCAGATCGAGGCAGATGAGATCTTCGTTTCTGACGGTGCAAAGAGCGATACCGGTAACATTCAGGAAATCTTCAGCACAGACAGCAAGATTGCAGTTTGCGACCCGGTTTATCCTGTTTATGTGGATACCAATGTTATGGCCGGCCGTACCGGTGAGTATGATACAGAAAAGGGAACCTGGAGCAATGTGATCTACATGCCGTGTACTGCAGAGAACGGTTTTGTTCCGGAACTCCCAAAGGAAACACCGGATCTTATTTATCTTTGTGTTCCAAATAACCCAACAGGAACTACCCTTACAAAGGATCAGTTAAAGGTATGGGTTGATTACGCAAATGAAAAAGGCGCTGTAATTTTATATGATGCAGCGTATGAGGCTTATATTTCTGAGGATGATGTTCCTCACAGTATTTATGAGATCCCGGGAGCAAGAATCTGTGCCATTGAGTTCCGTTCTTTCTCAAAGAAGGCCGGATTTACAGGTGTCCGTTTAGGATATACCGTTATCCCGAAAGACTTAAAGAGCGGTGATGTAATGCTTCATTCTTTATGGGCAAGACGTCACGGAACCAAGTTCAACGGTGCTCCTTACATTGAGCAGAGAGCAGGAGAAGCTGTTTACTCAGAAGAAGGAAATAAACAGGTAATGGAGCAGGTTGCTTACTATAAGAGAAATGCAAAAGTGATCTATGACGGATTAAAGGAAGCTGGTTATACTGTATTTGGTGGTGTGAATTCCCCCTATGTATGGATGAAGGTCAATGAGGGAATGACCAGCTGGGAGTTCTTTGATTACCTCCTTTCTGAGGCAAATGTAGTTGGAACACCGGGAAGCGGCTTTGGACCAAGCGGAGAAGGATATTTCCGTCTGACTGCATTTAATACCTACGAAAATACAGTAGAAGCAGTAGAACGTATGAAAGCGTTAAAGAAGTAATAGAACGAACCGAACACAGGAGGAAGTCTTAATGCTCATGGATGATATCGACCGTAAAATATTAAAACTTTTGCAGGAAAATGCCAGGATGTCTTTAAAGACCATTGCAGAAAAAACCTTTCTGTCATCTCCGGCTGTTTCTGCAAGGATCGAAAAACTGGAAAAAGACGGGGTGATCGCCGGGTATCATGCCATGGTAGACCCCATGAAATTAGGGTATCACATTTTGGCATTTATCAACCTGGATGTGATACCGGAAGATAAACCAAAGTTTTACGCATTTGCGGAGTCTGTACCAAATGTACTGGAATGCAGCTGTGTAACAGGAGAGTATTCCATGTTAATGAAAGTTGCTTTTCACAGTACCATGGAGCTGGATATTTTTATTGGACAGCTTCAGAAATTTGGAAAGACCAGCACACAGATCGTATTCTCCACCCACGTAGGCCCAAGAGGCGTGGATGCGGATGAAGTGTAACATTCATAAGCTCCCTCACATATGGTATAGAGACAGACATATGTGAGGGAGCTTGTTTTATGACCGGAAATGAAAAGGTCATTCTGGATGCGGGACATGGCGGGGATGAGCCAGGTGCCATTTATAATGGAAGAAAGGAAAAAGATGATACCCTGCGCCTGACTCTTGCGGTAGGGCGTATTTTAGAGGAAAATGGAGTAAGCACATTGTATACAAGGACTACAGATGTATACGACCGGCCTCAGGAAAAGGCAGAGATCGCCAACCGGTCCGGAGCGGATTTGTTTGTTTCCATTCACCGCAATGCCATGCCAGTGCCGGGAACAGGAAGCGGGGCATCTGTACTGGTATATGAGGACTCCGGGACAGCAGCAGTCCTGGCAGAAAACATTTTAAAAAATTTGGTGGAACTGGGATTGAAAGACCAGGGGATCGAGGAACGGCCGGGACTGGTAGTCCTTAGAAAGACCCAGATACCGGCAGTGTTAGCAGAGGTGGGATTTATTGATAATCCTTCGGATAATGCTTTTTTTGACCGGAATTTTGACGCCATTGCAAGGGCGATCGCAGATGGGATACTGACTACTTTGCGGGAACAGAAAGAGCAGACGCCTCTTTATTACCAGGTCCAGACAGGTGCATTTAGAGATCGTGGAAGGGCCATGAGACTGGCGGGAGAGCTGCAGTCGGCAGGTTTTCCTGCGTTTATTGTATATGATGAGGGATTATACAAAGTCCGTGTGGGAGCATTTTTAGATATGGAAAACGGGATCCGCATGGAACAGAATGTAAAAAGAGCAGGTTATCCGGCATATCTGGTGCGGGAGGCTGCGATCTATTAAGAAAAGAGTTCCTGCCGTTGGATATTACACGGTAGGAACTCTGTTTTGTTCTCTGTAACGGGATGGGGAGATCCCATAAAATTTTTTAAAAGCACGGCTGAAGTAGTTGGGGGCGGAGTAGCCTACCTGATAGCCGATGGAAAGAGCCGTATCATCTGTATCTGTTAAAAGCCTGGCTGCCTGTTCTAAGCGCAGGCTGGTAATATAATGGCTGTAGTTTAAACCGGTCTTCTGTTTAAAAAGTGTGGAAAAATAGGAGCAGCTAAAACCAAGATAATGGCACAGGTCTGTAAGGGACAGTTCCGGGTCAGAATAGTTTTGTGCAAGATAGGCTCTGGCTTTCATAAAAGTTTCATCCATGTTAGAACACGCTCCTTTTTGCATGATGGCCTGTTTTCCTGTTGCAACAGTGTAGACAGGTAAGATACTTGTATTATATAATAAAAATAAGCAGTTTTCCTTGAGTATATTGCTAAAAACAGGTAATATCCTGCGCGGAGGTCCTTATGCAGATCATAACCAATAAATCCCAGAAAGAGTTAAAAGAACATGGAAGTTTTCAGTTCCCTGTTTTAGTCAGCAGGGAGTGTCTTTCCGGCTATGAAACAGGGGCTTTTCTCTGGCACTGGCATCCGGAGGTGGAACTGACCCTTGTTACAGATGGGGTGATCGAATACCATGTAAACGGAAATACCTATATTTTAAAAGAGGGACAGGCGTTGTTTGGAAATGCAAACAGCCTTCATTCTGGTGGAATGGTGGAGGGACAGGACTGCCATTATATTTCTATTACTTTCGATCCAAAGCTGATCTATGGATATGAAAACAGTCTTATTTATGAGAAATATGTGATGCCTGTGGTCCGGGACGGAGCGCTTTGTGCCGTTGTTTTTGATGGGAGCCAGGAGTGGCATGGAGAGATGATTGAATTGATACGGGGGATCATTTCTGCCTATGACGGACAGGAAGATGGATATGAAATGGAACTGACTGGAAAGTTGTTGAAATTCTGGCAGCTTCTTGTGCTAAATGTGGACCGGAAAAAGGGAATTTCCGGAAAAGAACAGAAGGATTATGAACGGATCCGTGAGATCTTACGTTTTATCGAAAAAAATTATGATAAGAAACTGACTGTTGACCAGATCGCGGAAAATGTATATATGTGTACCAGCCAGTGCAGCCGTTTATTTAAGAAATATATGAAAAAGACATTGTTTGACTTTATTCTGGAATATCGGATCGAGCGCAGTCTGGCAGATCTGTTGGATCCTGGCTGTTCGATGGCAGAGGCAGCAGCCGGAGCCGGTTTTAATGACTCCAATTATTATTCAAAGGTATTTGTGCGGATCAAGGGATGTGCGCCATCGGTGTATCGGAAGAAGATGCGGGGAAGATAGGGCATAATTGCGCCAGTGCACATCCTAAGCCGCCCAGAGGGGCGGCAAAAAGGTGTGAAAGGCATGGTCAATACAGCTCTGCGATCCGTGTGATCCCCACATAGATATGGGAGATCTTATACCAGGTGGCAAAGTCGGTGACACCTGTCTGGGGCAGACCGAAGATATTCTGGAATTCCCGCACTGCAGCCGCTGTCTGCTGTCCGTAGATGCCGTCAGGCTGGATGCGGGGGATTGCTGTATATACCTGGGCAATGGCATCTAACTGCTCCTGAAGTTGGCGGACCTTATCACCGGAACTTCCCACTGTCAGGTCATAGCCCGGCCAGGAAGCAGGGATCCCGGCAATCTGTTCCGCTGTGTTGATATAGATGCTGTCACCGTAGTAATAGCGAAGGATCTCAATAGGGCTGTAGCCCTGCTGGCCTAAGGAGCAGGATCCCCATTGTGTCAACCAAATTGCCAGTGCGTATAGATGCCCGCAAACCCGCATAAATCAAGGGTTTGCGGGCATTTCTGGATTTTCGGTCAAATAAAAATCTACGTCAATGTAAAATGTACCCTATAGATTAGACAGTTTGAGTTTAAAAAACCCTTACCATTGGACAGTAGGTTTTAATGAAAAACCTTAAATCTAGACAATGAGTTTACAGGGAACCCTTAAATTCGGACATGGTTTTGATGAACCCCTTTATTTTGGACAAAATCGCTTTTTGACTCCGATTCAGATTGATATTACAATAAAAATGAATTGGAGGAAATTATGGCAAACAGAAAGTTTACAGAACAGGAAATGCTCACATTGAGAAATAGCAAATATGTGCTGGATGTATCACCGAGCATTGTACATTTCTCGGCAGAATTTAAAAAACTATTTTGGGAGGAACTGTCAAAAGGCAGGCTTCCACGTGAGATTGTTTCGACTCTTGGAATAGATCCAAATATCCTGGGGGATTCCAGAATAAATGGTCTGAAAACCATGATTGGAAATGAAGTAAAAAAGGGAAATGGTTTTCGAGATCTTAACACCTATGCACAGGGCTGCAACGGATATCTTTCGGCTGAAAATCGGATAAAATATTTAGAAATGCAACTGGCATATAAAGATCAGGAGATTGAGTTTCTAAAAAAAATTGTATCTTTAAATCCGGAGGCTCCGAATAATGAAAATACCAGCACATTCAAAGTATCAGATTATTTATGATACCATGCAAAAAAACAATAATCTATTGAATGTAGCTGCCATGTGCGAAATTGCAGGAGTATCCCGTTCGGGATATTACCATTATCTCTCAACAGAAGACCAGCGAATGGAAAGGGAGGAACGGGACAGACAGGATTTTCTTTTGATTCTGAAAGCATACCAGTACCGAGGATATCATAAAGGTGCTCGTAGCATATATATGAGGCTGTTACACATGGAACCGCCGATAGTGATGAATATCAAAAAAATCCGGAGGCTGATGAAGAAGTACAACTTACAGTGCCCTATCCGCAAGGCAAATCCCTATCGGAGAATGGCAAAAGCAATGGCAACTGCATATACCGCACCCAATATAGTAAACCGTGAATTCGAGGAACACGGACCAAGAAAAATTCTGTTAACGGATATCACGTATATTATAAATGGAAAAGCACCTCGGTGCTATATGTCAACAATTATAGATGCCTGTACCAAGGAACTGCTGTCATGGGTTCTCAGCGAATCACTAGAAATTGATTTTGTATTAGAAACAGTAAAGCAGTTAATAGAAAACATGGAACTGATTTAAGCGCAGAAACATTAATACATAGCGATCAGGGTTCCCACTATACCAGCATTAAATTTATCCAATTATTAAAGGATAACGAGCTGAGACAGTCTATGTCACGTAGAGCAAACTGTTGGGACAATGCTCCTCAGGAATCATTCTTTGGTCATATGAAAGATGAATTGGATCTATCAGAGTGCTACGGCTATGAGGAGATATTAAACGCAGTTAGGGATTGGACAGAATATTATAATACAGAACGATATCAATGGGACCTAGCAAGGTTGTCACCTGTTGAATATTATCAATATCTGACAACAGGAATTTACCCACTGATAATTCCTAAAGCAAAAGGTGAAAACCATCAGTCAGAGGCATCTCTTTGATGCCTCTACACAACAAACAAATATAAAATAGAAATCTGAAAAGGAAAAGTCATAGTGTCCTTGACAAAGGGTACACTTTAATGTGACTGTTAGCCCGGTCGTAGGTGATCTTCTCTACAATGCTTTTCAGGGCTGCATTTTTCTCCTGGGGAGTGAAGGAGTCAGACTGCAGGATGTCCAGGATAGAGGAGATGCTCTGCAGCATTTTCCTGGTATTGTCTTCCGGTTCTTCTGGTACCTGGGTGAGTTTAGCTAGCTGTTCTTCCAGTTCTGTTCGTTCCTGGCTGATACGTTCTTTGTTAGCCCGGTATTCTTCTATGGTGTCAATTCCATCTATGTAAGCTTCTTTTGCACGAAGTTCCTTTGAGTCCAGTCGAGACAATTTCTTTTCAATATTTTTAATTTCAGCATCTGGAGCATGGTCTGTCTGACGCTGGCGCAGGGAGTAAGAAACGGATCCGTTGTTAAGGGCATCCTTAAGAGCGTTTAAAACAGCAGGGCCGATCACACTTTCATTGACATAGCAGTTAGTGGAACATTTGCCTTTTAAGTATCCGTAGCACTGGAAATAGAAAGTATCCGGTAGTGACTTTCTGTGGACTACGCAGGAAGAAAGGGACCGACCACAGCCGGAGCATTTTAGAAGCCCTGAGAGCCAATGCTTGGTCACTTCGGAAGGCTTGGCATTTCTGGGTGTGTATTCTTTATTAAAACGCTCTTGAGCCTGCTCAAAGAGTTCTTTGCTGATAATAGCCGGGTGGTGACCGGGACGGATGATCCACTCAGACCGATCACGTATTTCATTGGTTTCGTTTATGGTCCGGTTCCAGCGGATATCTCCTGCATAGCCGGGATTTTGGATAATGTACTCCAGGGAACGCTTTTCAAAGGGTTTTCCACGGCTGGTTTTGTATCCCTGGGCATTCAGATATTTGGTTAGAGCGAATAAGGACATCTTTTCATTTACATATTTATCGAAGATCAGCTGAACGATGGCGGCTTCTTCTGGAATGATCTCCGGAGTAGCTTTGTGGTGGGGAATGCGGTATCCCAGAGGCGGCCGACACTGGTAGGCACCACGCAGAGCATTCTCTGTCATTCCCCTGGTAACATCACCGGAAAGTCGGATAGAGTAAAATTCATCCATCCACTCAATAATGCGCTCGATCAGGCCGCCGAATGGGCCTTCAATCAGTGGCTCGGAGATACTGACCACATCCACATGGCATTTATTCCGCAGCATGGACTTATAGACGATGCTTTCTTCCTGATTGCGGGCGAACCTGGAAAACTTCCACAGCAGGATCACATCAAAGGGATGCTCGTCAGACTTGGCGGCAGCGATCATCTGTTGGAACTTTGGCCGCTTATCCGCCTTCCGGCCGGAAATACCATTTTCCGTGTAGATGTGCTGGTTGGACACGATCATATTGTGGCTTTTGGCATAGTCTAAGAGCAGGCGCCTCTGGGAGTCCGGGGACAGTTCTTCCTGTTTATCGGTGCTGACGCGGATGTAGAGCGCAGCTGTTTTTACAGTGTCTTCTTCTTTTTTCATGTTATCATCTCCTGGTATTTGCTTTATTTTATGAAAAATGGGTACAAAAAAGACGCCCCTTGCGCAGACGTCCTGGAGATGATATAATTCAGGTGCATAAGTTGGATTATATCTGGCCAGAAGACTGGCAGGAGAAAATCTATGTAAGAGGCCGTTCAGTGCTGGTAACACTGAGCGGTCTTTTACTATTTATGTTCTTCTGGAAGAACTGGTAATATATCCAATTCTTCAGAATGTGACTCTAAGGCTTTTCTGTGATAATCAAAGATTTCATATTGTTCTTTAGCAAAACGATCAGCATCTTCTCTGGAAATGTGTCCATTGTTATCTAACACTTTACGTCCAGTAAACTGTAAGAAAGCGTTTAAGCGATTTTCCCAGTCACTCATATACATAGGAATGCGCTGTTTTGCTTGATCCTCGGCATAATCTAAATACATTGTGACAATACGGTTTAAATTTTCAATCTCATCTTTGTGAAGATAATTTTTTGCAATTGTAACATCGGATTTTCTGACTTTTGCTCCTTTGAAAGAAGTTAATCCCATATTATCCTTAGTAGCATCTGCGCGTTCATGAATTAATTCAGGCGCAGTATGGCCGTGAACGGAGTAATGTAGCTTATTTTGAACAGTTTTGAAAAATCTATCTGCCTGCTCACTTTTGGGATCATAATCTACTGATGTAGCAAAAATATCACGAACTTTCATGTACACACGTTTTTCAGATGCTCTAATGTCACGAATACGCTCAAGTAATTCATCAAAATAATCCTGGCCAAATTTTTTTGGATTTTTAAGGCGCTCATCATTAAGCGCAAATCCCTTTCGCATATATTCTGAGAGTATAGAGGATGCCCAGTTCCGGAAATGAATGCCAATATTGCTCCGCACTCTATAACCAACAGCAAGTACCATATCAAGATTGTAATAATCCATTTCACGAGATACTTGTCGGCTACCCTCTGTTTGAACTGTTCGGAATTTCCGAACAGTTGAATTTTCATCAAGTTCTCGGTCAAGGTAGATATTTTTAATATGCTCACTGACTGATGATTTTGAAATTTGATAGAGTTCACTTATAGAGCGCTGGGTCATCCAGATAGTGTCATCATTAAAGTAAGCATCAACTTTTGTATCACCTTTTTCATTTTGATATATTAAAATATTTCCAATATTTGTATCCATAGGCTCCTTTCTTAACCGTATGAAAATCTAGATGGTTAGTTCTGAAGTGTTTCCAAACCGGAAATAGTTCAGCGTATAAATGTAAGAGAAAATCTATTAACCAATTAGTGGTTCAATAGTTGTAGATGAAGGTTCCATGGGTGGGATTTTTATATTAGATATGAGTAACTCTTCGGCGTTTCTTGAGGTATGTACGGAGTAGTCCATATGTATGGTTAATGGAGACAATTGTTTGTACATTTTCCGAATTTCTTCAGCATTATCATAACTAATCAGCCATGGGTAGGTTTTGGATAGGATAAATTTAGATAAAAGCATATGTTGCTCATGTGTATAATAGCATCTATACAAATTAGCTCCTTCTTTATAGTATGGAGGGTCTATGTATACAAAAGTTTTTCTGTTCCGTTTATATCGTAGTGCTTGCTTCATAAAGTCAATAGCGTCTAAATTGTAAAGAGTTATTTTATTTCCATATAGCGAAAGCTGTTGAATGGAATTAATAATCTTATCTTTATTAAATCGACAATTAATAGGGTATTGAGATTGCTGATTTAGCCCACCGAGTGGATTGGCCTTTAGTATGCCAGAGAAGTTAGTTCTATTTAAAAATAAACCAGCAAAACCTATTTGAACAGATGTTTTGTCTTGAAGATAATCATTATTTCTATAAAGAGAAAACTCATGCCAATTTTCTAATGTAATATCAGTGTTTCTAATAAGCGTAATCAGTTCTTCAGTGTGATTAAACACAGAGAACCAAAAGTTATAAAGCAAGGGATCAAGTTCATTAAGAACAGCCTTGCTGATAACTTGGTTTTCCAAAAGTAGCAATGATATGGCAGCACTGCCAGCGAATGGTTCGTAAAAAGTGCATCCGGTTCGCTGCTCTGCAATAAGTAATTTGCATATATAATCATATAACTTAGATTTAGCACCAGGATAGCGTAAGGGATTTTTTATCGACATTTAATCTCACCTCCTTTAGTCAGCTTATCATATTTATAGATATTTGGCCAGAACTAATTGATTTTAGGTATTTTGGTTCTGGAAGCTAAAATATTAAATCGATTAACAAATGTTTTTTTGAATGTATCAAGATCTGTTTGGTTATCTTCACACCAATATCGCATAATATTTAGATCATCAAACATAGCTTGATTATCTATGAACCAGTGCTTGTATTTCTCACGATTTTTTTCATATGAAGCATATTTGGGTGAAGTCAGAGGATTCATTTCTTTAAACATTCTAATGGATATACCTTTGTCGAAATTTTCCTGTAAGATTTCGTGAGTTGGAGGGAGATTGATTAAATAATTGTATAGTAATGCTTCTGGTCCTTCGTTACCAGGTAAGAAAATAACATTACAATGTTTAGCAGGTAATTCGGCGTATTTGGTTTTTGCTAAATCTTTATCTCCGTCTAATATAAATAGAACATTTTTAAAGTAATCAGGGTCATTATATAAAAGATTCATAAGAGATTCTCCACCTAATTTAATGTCTAAAAGGCGAAAATGATCCTTATAGTCAGCGAGCATATGTCTTATGAAATATCGTGCTTCAGCGTCTTCTGAATAAATATTTATCTTTCGATTATTACTGGTCAAATAATAGGTACTAATCATCATATCATTCTCCATTGCTTCAAAAGGCGGGTTGTGATGAATTTCAAGCTTACCATTGGCTGTTGTAAAATATTCAATATTGATATCGGAATTTCTTATTTGCAGGCTGCTTAAATATTCCAAAATTTGCAGTGAGTGTGTAGTAAATACGGCTTGAAAATTGAATTGTTTACATACTTTATAAATTAAGTCAATAAGACGAATTTGGGCTGCTGGGTGTAATGTTGCATCTAATTCATCAATAAGTAAAATACCACCGGGCCAAGGTTCTCCTATATTATCATATTCTGTTTTAAGTTTAATAAATGATAATAATAAATACATAATTTGCATTAAATTGTCTTGTCCGGAAGAATTACTTAAAAAGTCATAATGGGAAGTATTTACTCCACCAGAACGCTTTTTGAAAATTTCATAGTTTGATATACTAGAAATAGAATCGTCTATGGAAAGAATATACTTGTAGTTTTTGATTAGCCATTGGATATCATCATTTGTTAATTTCTTCTTAAATTTTCGTTCCTCAATAACTTCTGAAGTATCTTCACCAAGTGGATACAAGCGACTTAATCCTAAATAAAAAGAAGGAACAGATAACTTTTTAGCAGTTACTTTTTCACTTATGGAGTGATCAACCCATTTTGGAAGAATTCTAAAACGGTTACTATCAACAGAATCCTTATCCCATTTTTGCCAAGTGACACGTAAAGTAATAGGAATCTCGTTATCATTATCTTGTGGGAGGTAAAAAAGAGTACCGATATCTCCACTTCGTTTGTCAAAAGCTTTTGAACCCTTGAATAGTTCAGAAAATTCAGTTTTAAATTGTTTATCAGTAATAGTTGTTCCGAATTTACTCTTAAGTTCACAGGTATTTCCAAGAATTCCTAAAATTGTAGACTTTCCAGTGGCATTATGTCCAGCTATAGCGGTAATAGTATTCCCTATATGAATAGTTTGATCCTTAAAAATTCTAAAATCTTCTAAATATAGACGAGTAAACATAACAAACTCCTTATCTGTAGTATTTTTGCTTATTTCAGCCTTAATTCAAGCAATTCCTTAGGATATCCTGTGCATTGACAGAACTGGTCCTGAGTGTATACAGTATAATCTTGCAACATTTCATCTGATATCAAAAGGGAAGCGGCAAACAAATTTGCTTCTCTTTCTATTCCAGATGTAAGCAGTAATGTTTTATTTTTTAGAAAAGCACAATTCTCTTTTCTATGTAGTAAAGCATGACCTAATTCGTGTGCTACAACAACCCGAAAAAGTGAACTGTCAGATGGAATATCCTCATTTATAAAAATCCAACGTTTTCTTTTTAGAAGTTTGTAGTTTCCAGAAATATTGCCTAACGGTAATACTGCGATCTGGATCCCGGCGTACCGTGCAATAGTAACAGGATCCCGGCTGCCGGTTAGATGTTCATAGTACCTGATTAAACGACGAATCTTATGATTTACAGTCTCCAAACGGCGTCACCTACTTTTTATTCTTATTTGGATTGTATTTCACTTTGTTTTCTTTTTTAGTTTCTCTAAGGGCGTATTCAATGGCATTCTGAAGTAGGCTTAGGGAAGCATTATCAATTTCTACGCCATTGTAGTATAGAGGACCGTCATCACCTTTACGAATTTCACCCATAATACGGTCTAAATCCTTTTTTATATCTCGTTCATCTCTGGCATTGAGTTCCGTGTGCTCTTCGCTATCGCCATTAAGTAGATAATCCATTGTAACATTAAAGTATTTAGCAACAGCATTTAACTTATCAGCATTAGGAGTGGATTTATCCCATTTTACGATTGTACTATTGCCAAAACCCAACTCTGACTCAAGCGCAGGTAAACTAATACCACGTTCTTGCGCAAGGGCTTTTACTCGGTCTTTGAGTGTCATAATAGTCCCCTTTCAAATACGAGAAAAAAATCTCGAAAAAGTATTGACAAAAAGAAAATATTCTCGTATAGTAAGGAGTGTAAAGAGAAAACATTCTCGTGCAATGATGATCAGTCGATAAACGCCAATTTAAAAGACTGGATTTAAGAGAATATATTCATATTGCCTATTTGTATAATAGAATATTTTCTCACAAAAGTCAATATAAGAATGAGAATATTTTCTCTAACAAAGTACATGGGATGAAATCTCAACCCATAAAAATTCCACCGTACAGCGAATACGGTGGAATACATGCAGACCTACAAGATTGTTTACGAGTGACGGCTAATTACTTAGCCAGGATATACAGCGCAGGGCTGTCTTCTCCTACGAAATAGGACATGGACAAAAGTCTATATCCTTTAGCTAAAAGAGTTTGGACCTTTTCAGCTGAATAGGTATATTTTTTCTTTATGGCATTCACCTCCCTCTCGCGGAGGTGTTAGGCCTGCATGTACATCATAACACAAGGAGGTGGAACCGTGATATACGACAATGTAAAAAAGCTTTGCGATCAAAAGGGAATTTCCATTTGGCGCCTTGAAAGGGATCTTGGATTTTCTAATCGCAGTGTTAGCAAATGGAATGACAATGAGCCCGGTATTCGGAAAGTCCAGAAAGTAGCGGACTATCTGGGAGTACCCATTGAGAAGCTGTTGGAGTAGAAAGAAAAGGGGTGAGAGAGGTGGTTGAGGTTGTTTTAACCGTAGGTTGCTGGGTTTTAGGTGCAGTTTGTGTGCTTGTAATGAAAAAAATAGAGCCTAACAACAAAATCTATCCGGTATGGGCTCTATTTATATCATTGGTGTTTACTTTATTCGCATTTTATGAAAAGAGGTGAAGGAAATGCGCTTTTATGAAACAGATAATTTGGAACATATTGGCTTTGATTTTTATTGCGACATCGCAAATAACATTGTCAAGGCTAGAAAAGATATGGGATTAACCCAGAAAGAACTTGCAAAGCTGGCAGGCATTAAGGAACATCGTTTGGTGGGAATTGAGAACGTGAAAATCAGAATTGACCTGGACGATTTAGAAAAGCTTTCAAAGGTTTTTGAAAGAACGGTCGACTGGTTGATTGATGCTGAATTGGATTATGGCGGAAAGGATTGTCGGTATTTAGTCTGGCCTGATTCTTTACCAGATTTCAAGCTTTATATGAATGCACCAAGTAAAAGAATGGCCTTTTTACGATATGACAAGAAGTTTAAAGAATGTGGAGTAACCTATACCAGTGGCCGAGAGCGGTTTTATGTAAAACTCGTTGGGGTTCCGGTTTCAAAGCAGGAAATTCAAAATAGGTTTAAAAAGAGAACTACGGAAGATTTGCCATTGGAGCCAGATTAATAGCAACAAGTACATGCTTCAGGGCATACAGATGAAGAGAGAGGGGTGGTGATATTGAAAGAGATTACTTTTACCAATCATGTAAGGATTGGAGAACAGAGATTGCTTCTGGATGAACTTCCGGAGGAACAGAGACGAGATATTGTTAACAGCATCTGCTACAGATCGCTTTTGACAATTCCTAATACAGAAGTGATCCAGACCGCCTGAGAGCGGCCTTGGTGGACAAGCTTGGAAAGGAGAGAGAAGCAATGGCAAAGATCAAAAACTACAATGGTCGGACAGGCATGGAGCTGTCTTATGTGGCAGTGCAGGCAACCAGGCCAAAGAAGAAACCAGTGGACTGGGTAGGCATCACGGAGACATTTGTAGTCGGTGGCATGTGGGTGATAGTCTTCATGATGCTTGGGGCTGCGCTTGCGGTCCAGGTGCTGTGATGGCTGTGTGGAATGACCAGTGCGGTACCTGCATCAGGAAGAACCGGTGTATGGAGAGAAGCCGCTTACAGGCATGCAGAGGCTACATAAAAAAGGACCCAGGCAGCGGCAACTGCGGAAGGTCCGGTAACAAAAAAATTGTACACCCTCATTATACGGAGGGAGAAGGAGAAATGCAAGATGGCAATGAAAATTAACAAGCTTGAGATCGAGAACGTCAAGCGTGTAAAGGCAGTAAAGATCGAACCGACAGCAAATGGGCTTACGATCATTGGTGGAAACAACAACCAGGGCAAGACCTCTGTCCTGGATGCGATCGCCTGGGCTTTAGGCGGGGACAAATACCGTCCGTCCCAGGCTCAGAGGGAAGGCTCCGTGATCCCGCCAAACCTTCATATAGTCATGAGCAATGGTCTGGTAGTGGAACGCAAGGGTAAGAACAGCGCGTTAAAGGTAACAGATCCACAGGGACAGAAGGCCGGGCAGCAGCTTTTGAATGAGTTTGTGGAACAGCTGGCACTGGACCTTCCGAAATTTATGGAGGCTTCTGACAAGGAAAAGGCAGGTATCCTGTTAAACATCATCGGTGTGGGAGACCAGCTGGCCCAGTTGGAAAAGGAAGAAAAGGAACTTTACAGTGAGCGTACCTATGTGGGACGTACGGCAGACCAGAAAGAGAAGTATGCAAAAGAGCAGCTTTATTATCCGGATGTCCCGACAGTCCCAGTCTCAGCAGCGGAACTGATCCGCAAACAGCAGGAGATCCTGGCACAGAACGGGGAAAACCAGAGAAAGCGTGAAAGACGCCACCAGCTGGAGCAGGAGATGCAGCGTGTCACGGATCAGATCCAGGAGCTTTTAAGGAAGCAGGCAGAACTGGAAGCGGATCTTAAGATCGCCCGGTCGACCAGTGAGAACCTGCAGGATGAGTCTACCGCAGAACTGGAACGAAACATTGCAGAAGTGGAAGAGACCAACCGGAAAGTACGGGCCAACCTGGACAAAGACAAGGCAGAAGAAGATGCCAGGGGATACCGGGAACAGTACAATGCACTGACCGGAAAGATCCAGGAGGTACGGGATAAAAAGCTGGAACTGTTAAAGAAAGCAGATCTGCCGCTTCCAGGACTGACGGTTGAAGACGGGGAACTGGTCTACAATGGTCAGAAATGGGACAACATGTCCGGATCCGAACAGCTTAAGGTATCCACTGCGATCGTACGCCGGTTAAATCCGAACTGTGGCTTTGTGCTCATGGACAAGCTGGAACAGATGGACCTGCATACCCTTCAGGAGTTTGGAAAGTGGCTGGAGGCAGAAGGTCTCCAGGCGATCGCTACCAGGGTATCTACGGGGGACGAGTGCAGCATTATCATCGAAGACGGGTATGTGATAGGACAGCCGCATACCGAAGAAAAGAAAGAATGGAAAGCAGGTGTTTTTTAAATGGAGATCATCAGAGGAAAACAGCCGGGAGCAAAGAAGACCGTGATCTACGGTCCGGAAGGGATCGGGAAGTCCACGCTGGCTTCCTGCTTCCCGGATCCGCTGTTCATTGATACAGAAGGTTCCACCAGGGATATGGATATCGCGCGTACCAAAGAGCCAAGCAGCTGGATGATGCTCATGGAGCAGGTCATGTATGTAAAGAACCATCCGGATATCTGCAAGACCCTGGTCATTGATACGGCGGACTGGGCTGAGATGCTCTGCATTTCCCAGATATGTGATAAGAACCACAAGAGCAGCATTGAGGAGTTTGGATATGGAAAAGGGTATACCTATGTCCAGGAGGAGTTCGGACGCCTTTTAAACCTGCTTACGGAAGTGGTCAAGGCAGGCGTGAACGTGGTCCTTACAGCCCATGCAAAGATGCGAAAGTTTGAACAGCCGGATGAGCTGGGAGCCTATGACCGCTGGGAGATGAAGCTGAGTAAAGGCGTAGCGCCCATGGTAAAAGAGTGGGCGGATATGGTACTGTTTGCGAATTATAAGACCATGGTGGTGAACGTGGACGGCCAGGGAGTCCAGAAGGGAAAGAATAAAGCCCAGGGCGGAAAACGTGTCATGTATACCACCCACCACAGCTGCTGGGACGCAAAGAACCGCTACAGCCTTCCGGATGAAGTGCCTTTTACATATGAGAGCATCCGGCAGATCCTGGAACCGGGAGCAGCCCGGGCAGAGGAGAGGCAGGAGGTAAAACAGCCAGGCCCTATACAGGAGACACAGCCAGCACCACCTGTCAGACCGGTAGAAACGGTAAAACATCCGGAGACAGCCAGTAGTAACAAGGGCAATGAAAAACCTGCAGAAGAAAAGAAAGGCATTGCGCCTGTGGAGGGCAGCAAAGGGGATGTAAAGCCGGATGGAAGATCGGCACTGGATCCACGTCTCCCAAAGAGACTGCGGGACCTGATGAGCGCCAATGATGTGTGCGAATGGGATATACAGAACGTATGTGAAGCCAAGGGATATGTACCGGTGGATACGCCCCTTTACATGTATGAAGAGGTCAATCCGGGCTTTGTGGACGGCGTTCTGGTAGGTGCCTGGGACCAGGTGTATACGGCGATCAGGGAAATGAAAGAAAAGGATTCTTTAGTATTTAATTAATGAGGAGGATGAAAGAAATGGCAGATTTAGGAAAAGAGATCGGCTGGGATGATGCGATCGAGAATGAAGGGACTGAGCCCCTTCCGGAAGGGACTTATGAATTTACAGTGGCATCCATGGAACGCGCCCATTTCGGAGGAAGCGAGAAGATGGCACCCTGTAACGTGGCGAACCTGGACCTTCTGATCAAGGATAAAGACGGCAAGGAACACCATGTATTTGACAGCCTGTACCTGAACTCAAAGGCAGAGTGGAGACTGAGCCAGTTCTTCTTATGCATCGGACAGAAGAAGAAAGGGGAAGCACTGCGGCCTAACTGGAATGAAGTGCCATGCTCTACCGGCAAGGTGGAAGTCATGATCAATGAATATGTGGACAAGAACGGCAATAAGCGCAGGAATAACCGTGTCAGCCGTTATCTGGAATATGAACCAAAGCAGTTTAAGGCGGGTGTGTTCTAAATGGAATTGAGACCGTATCAGGCAGAAGCGAAAGCAGCCGTATTTGAGCAGTGGGATAAGGGTGCATTTAAGACCCTTTTGGTACTGCCGACCGGCTGCGGAAAGACCATCGTGTTTGCAAAAGTCGCAGAAGACTGTGTGCGTCAAGGATACAGGGTACTGATCCTGGCGCACCGGGGCGAACTCCTGGAACAGGCTGCGGATAAGATCAAGAAGAGCACGAACCTGGGATGTGCGACAGAAAAGCAGAGCAGACCTGTCTGGGGAGCTGGTTCCGGATCACAGTAGGCTCTGTACAGTCCATGCAGCGTGAAAAACGCCTGTCCCAGTTTTCAGAGGATTATTTCAATGTGATCATCATTGATGAGGCCCATCACTGCATATCAGACGGATACCAGAAGGTGCTGCAGCATTTCCCGTCTGCAAAAGTACTGGGAGTGACTGCAACGCCTGACCGTGGCGATATGCGTAACCTGGGAGAATTTTTTGAGAGCCTGGCTTATGAATATACCCTTCCGAAAGCAATCCGGGAGGGTTATCTATCCCCAATCAAGGCCATGACGATCCCGCTGCAGCTGGATCTGTCCGGGGTATCCATCCAGTCCGGTGATTTTAAAGCCGGTGACATTGCAACAGCCCTGGATCCGTATCTGCACCAGATCGCGGACGAGATGATGAAATACTGCAGGGACCGAAAGACGGTCGTGTTCCTTCCACTGGTAAAGACCAGCCAGAAGTTCAAAGAGATCCTGAATGAAAAGGGATTTAAAGCTGCGGAAGTCAATGGTGAGAGCAAAGACCGCGCAGAAGTCCTGGAAGCCTTTGACAAAGGAGAATACAACGTCCTGTGCAATTCCATGCTGCTGACGGAAGGCTGGGACTGTCCGTCCGTTGATTGTGTGATCGTGCTGCGTCCAACAAAGGTGCGCAGCCTTTACAGCCAGATGGTAGGACGCGGGACCAGACTGTGTGAAGGAAAGAGCCATCTATTGCTCTTGGATTTCCTCTGGCATACAGAACGCCATGAACTCTGCCATCCGGCGGACCTGATCTGTGAGAAGAAGGAAGTAGCCCGAAAGATGACGGAGAACCTGGAAGGAACAGCCGGATGCCCTATGGATCTGGAAGAGGCTGAGAGAAAAGCATCGGAAGATGTGATCGCAGAAAGGGAAGAATCCCTGGCAAAACAGCTCCAGGAGATGCGTACCAGAAAGAAGAAACTGGTGGATCCATTACAGTTTGAGATGAGCATACAGGCGGAAGACCTGTCCGGTTATGTCCCGGCTTTTGGCTGGGAGATGGCACCGCCTTCTGATAAACAGAAACAGGAGCTGGAAAAGAGAGGGATCCTTCCGGATGAGATTGACAATGCAGGAAAGGCAAACCTGATCCTGGACCGCCTGCATAAACGGCAGGAGGAAGGCCTTACCACACCGAAACAGATCCGGTGCCTGGAAAAATATGGTTTCCAGCATGTAGGGACATGGACGTTTGAGGCAGGAAAGAACATGATCGACCGGATCGCTGCGTGTGGCTGGAGAGGAGCCCCAAGAGGTGTGGACCCAAGAAATTATGTACCTGAAAATTAAGGAGTAAGCAGGAAATGGAAAGAAGCCAGTATGACCTGTTGGAGGTCTTAGATCATATAGAGCCGGCTGAACTGGATTACCAGCAGTGGCTGAATATCGGCATGGCCCTGGACCTGGAAGGATACAGCGTGGATGTGTGGGACAACTGGAGCCGGAGAGATCCCGGCAGGTATCATCCTGGGGAATGCCAGAAAAAATGGAAGGGATTTAAGGGAAACGGATCCCCCGTGACCGGTGGGACGATCGTCCAGTATGCAAGGGAACAGGGGTGGACGCCGCCCTATGATCCGGGGCATGCCCTGGGCTGGGAAGATACCATTTCCAGTGAGGAAGGCGTGTTCATTGACCGGAACTGGGTGGAAGGAAAAGAAGTACGGGAACCGGCCCGATTTGACCCGGCCAAGGAACTGATCCGATATCTGGAGACCCTGTTTGAAGCAGGGGAGAATGTAGGCTATGTGGTAAAGAGCTGGCAGAAGGATGATAAATGGCTCCCTGCAGATAAGGGATCCTTTGACCGCACTGCAGGACAGCTGATAGAAGCACTTTCTGCCTGTGGCGGTGATATCGGCAGTGTCCTGGGGGATTATGATCCTCAGGCTGGTGCCTGGATCCGTTTTAACCCGCTGGATGGAAAGGGAGTAAGGAACGACAACGTGACAGACTTCCGTTATGCCCTGGTAGAGTCAGACAGCATGGAGATCGACAAGCAGCATGCGCTAATCCGGGAACTGGAACTTCCTGTGGCATGCCTGGTCCATTCCGGAAAGAAGAGCCTCCATGCCATTGTAAAAGTAGATGCCGCAGACTATGGGGAATACCGCAAGCGTGTGGACTATCTCTATGATATCTGCCGCAAGAACGGCCTGGAGATCGACCAGCAGAACCGGAACCCATCCAGACTGTCCCGTATGCCAGGTGTGCTGCGTGGAGAGAATAAGCAGTTCCTGATCGACACCAACATCGGAAAGGAAAGCTGGGCTGAATGGAAGGAATGGATCGAGTCAGTCAATGATGACCTGCCGGATCCGGAAAGCCTGGAAGATGTATGGGACAACCTGCCGGAACTGGCCCCGTGTCTGATCGAAGGGGTGCTGCGCCAGGGACATAAGATGCTGATCGCAGGGCCCTCTAAGGCGGGTAAATCCTTTTTACAGATAGAAATGTGCATTGCCATTGCAGAAGGCCATAAATGGCTGTCCTGGCAGTGTTCACAGGGGCGTGTGATGTATGTGAACCTGGAACTGGACAGGGCAAGCTGCCTGCACCGTTTCAGGGATGTTTACCAGGCGATGGGGATCCGTCCGGAACACCTGGATAACATTGATATATGGAATTTAAGAGGCAAGTCCCGGCCTATGGATAAACTGGCGCCCATGCTCATCCGCAGGGCTTCCAAGAAGAATTACATTGCCATCATCATCGATCCGATCTACAAGGTCATCACAGGTGATGAGAACAGTGCAGACCAGATGTCCAATTTCTGTAATCAGTTCGATAAGGTCTGCACGGAGCTGGGCGTGGCCGTGATCTACTGCCATCACCATTCAAAAGGCAGCCAGGGCAGCAAGAAGTCCATGGACCGTGCTTCCGGTTCCGGTGTATTTGCCCGCGATCCAGATGCAATGCTGGATATGATCGAGCTGGAACTGTCCGAAGAGGCTCTGAAACAGGAAGAGAATAAAGCTGTATGTGAAGCGTGCAAACAGTATCTGGACTCCCATTTTAAATGGGAAGATGACCTGTCCCAGGATGATCTTTGCAGCAGTTACCAGATGCTCAATTACTGCGAAAACAAGCTGGATGTGTGGCAGTGGGCAAACCTTCAGAAGATGGTGGAAGCAGCCAGGATAAGGGCCAGGAGTGTTACAGCGTGGCGTATTGAAGGCACTTTAAGAGAGTTCCCGAAGTTTCCGGCAGTCAATGCTTGGTTCAATTATCCGGTCCATACCATTGATCAGGTAGGGATCTTGAGTGATATTGAGCCAGAGACGGAGAAACCGCTTTGGCAAAAGGCAGCGGAAAAGAGAAAAGAACTGGCTCAAAAAGCGAAGGAAAAAAAGCTCAGTTCCTTTGAAGTAGAGTTTGCCAACATTGAATTTGAGGGCCGTGAGGTGCCTGCCCAGGAGCTTGCAGATAAGCTTGATACATCATCAAGGACCCTGCTTTCATGGTTAGGGGACAGCAATAAAAGGAAGAAAGATCTGGCAGATCATTATGAAAAATATCAGGGAGCTGATAACAAAATGTATATCAGAAGAAAGGAAAAACAGGGTGCGCCAGACCAGAAAAACGGCGCAGTCTAGTGCAGTCATGCGCAGGTGCGCTGAACCAGAAATTTACGGTCTGGCGCACGGTGCGCATGACCTGGGTCTGGTGCAGTCCCGCGCAGTGCGCCAAAAGGGGTGCGCCGGACCTATACTACGTATAGTGGTGTAGCGCACCCCTCTATGCGGGGGTAGGTAGTCGTGCGGAAGCCAAGCACGACGACCACCCACCCCACAGACACAGAGGGCACCAAACCTAGAGCAGGGGAAAAATGAAAGGAAGTATGGTTTATGAATAGACCTAAAAACGAAAGACTTAATTGCTTAAGGCATATGCCACCATTACATCATGTGACTGGAGAAAAATATGACATTATGAACAGCGAGGTCATGGACTGGATTGTAAAACAACCGGAAGTACGTCAGTGGCTATATGACAAAATTACAGATAAGTCAGGGGGAAGAAAATCAGAATTTATAAAATACAATCCGGAAACTAGAACTTGGCAAGGGGTTGATTATGGTGATTGAGTTTTTTATGGCAATGGTGCCACCGACAGTGACACACCAGGAGAAGCAGGTACATGTGGTAAAAGGCAAGCCTGTTTTTTACGAACCGGTAGATCTGAAAGCTGCCAGGCAGAAACTGATGGGGCATCTGGCCGGACACAGACCGGAGCAGCCATTTGATCAGGGAGTACGTTTGATGGTCAAATGGTGCTTCCCTAAGGGGAAACATGCAGACGGTGAATACCGGATCACAAAGCCAGATACAGACAATCTCCAGAAGCTTTTAAAAGACTGCATGACAGCTTGCGGATTTTGGAAAGATGATGCCCTGGTAGCTGCAGAGATGGCAGAGAAGTTCTGGGCAGAGATCCCAGGAATCTATGTGAGGATAGAGGAGATATGACACTGGATGATGTGGTGATCCTTTCAGACCAACAGGTCAAAGGAATTTATTACGACGTATACAACGGCTTCTGGAAACGCTACAGCAAGGCAGCCCCATCTTGGCAGTCAGAGGAATGGGATGAGATCGTAAGGCAGGCCCGCTTTCTGATGGAACGATATCATTCCTGTCCGCTGATAGTTCACCAGATACAGGATCTGTTGGATCAGCTAGAAGCCAGGAGTAGGAAAGGGGAAAAATGAATAACAGCAAGAAAGTATCCGTCCCGGTCTGCTGCATCTGCCAGAAGGTGATCAATGGGGGTGCAGAGTGGATCAGGACAAAGAGAGGGACGGTGTTGTACATGCATAGAGAGTGCGTGAGAAAGGGGAAAGACGATGGATACAATATGTCGTAGGGATATAAAGCTAAGTGATTATAATATTTCAAGAGCGAAATACAATGAGCTTAAGTATTTTTGCATTCAGTACGCTGAAAAGAAGCAGAAGCTCCAGAATGCGTATGGGTTAAAAGCAACAGTGAATGATGGCATGCCTAAGAGCAACCTGTCAGGTGACTCTACGGCCCAGGAAGCAGTCCGAAATGCTATGATGCAGGAAGATATCCAACTCATTGAGGAAACCGCCAGAAAAGCCTCTCCTGAGATTTACAAGTGGATTTTGAGAAATGTTACAGAGGGAACACCATACGAATGGATGGATGTTCCGGTAGGACGAAGGCAGTTTTATGAATACCGCAGATATTTTTTCTATCTGCTGGCGCAGAAAAGATAGTTTATAAAAATTTTATAATTATTGTATTGGTGTGAATATGCAAAATTGAATAGACTAATCAGAAAAATTGAATATCTGTTACTACCTGTTACTATCTTTCACTATTTGTTATTATCTTTCGTATTTTGCTTTGATATTTCCAAAACGGAAAGACCTAATTTTAGAAATTGCAGTGAAGTGTGTAATTGTGTAGACAATTCAGCTGGTTTACATTGAAGGATGACTGTGATATGTTGTGAAAGAGCCACCTACTCAGTGGTGGGTGGCTTATTGATGAAAAAGTTTTTGAGTTAAATAAGTGACATAGTCAGAGGTTTCAAGGACTAATCGCTTTAATTGGCTGACGGTAACAATAACGGAATTTTTGGTTTTGTTGTTTTCGATATCACAAATCGTAAACGTTCCATCTGGATTTTCATTAAGTTCGAATCCAGACAGAGTTAGTAGATATTCAGCAGTGTTTGTTGCCATACTTCCAGTTTCACCGTATATCAAATACGAAACAGACACATCGAGTACATCAGCAATACGCTTTAGAGTATCGTGATTAGGTTCTCGATTATTGTTTTCATAGTTTGAATAAGTCGAATATGGAATTCCCAATGCTTCGGCAACAGCTCGTTGAGATATTTTTTTATCCATTCTGATACGCTTGATGCGTGTTCCAATTTTTATGATTTCGTTTAGACTCATAATATTCACCTCTGAATATATTTTAGCATAAAATATTCAAATTTGCAAACATACACTTGACATATTCAATATTGAATATTATAATTCACATATATTCGATAGCGAATAGAAGGGAGGCGAGACAATGAAGCGAGTAGGAATTATCATGGATGACGAGCTTCACAAGCAGTTAAAGCATATGGCGGTAAACGAAGGCAGAACAGTAACTGACATTATCGTAGAGCTTGTGAAAGCGGAAGTTGAAACAAAAAAAGAGCAGTCACGGTAAGTTTGGCGACCGACGTGATTGCTCAAAAATCGAAACCTGTAAACCCAGGAATCACCTTGTATTGTAAGGGATTCCGCCAGAAATTGCAAGGAGGAAATTGCAATGCAGAATTTAATGATTTTTGAAGGACACAATGTAGAGGTATTTGAACTGAATGGACAGGTATTATTTAACCCGTATCACGTTGGCACATGCTTAGAACTGGGTGACAGCGCAGTAAGAATGGCCATTGCCAAAATGAACGAAAAGCAGGTTGTTAAGATTAAAAATTCGGATGTCAGTAAAGTTGACATCCGAAAATTGAACAATGCGGGTGAGAATTTTCTCACAGAAAGCGGTGTGTATAAGCTGGTATTCAAGAGCCATAAACCAAACGCAGAAGCCTTCACGGACTGGATCGCAGATGAAGTTCTTCCAACACTTCGCAAGACCGGTTCGTATGAGATGTCAAAGCAAGACAAGTCCAAGAAGGAAAAATTGCCGTCTGTAAACATGATGGTGAAGAATGTCAAAGCTGCGTTACATGATGCCGGAGTGGATTCTAAGTACATAGCGGCAGAAGTAATGAGGATTTATTCTGAGTCAGGTTATCCCGTTAATGCTCCAGTAATCTCAGACGAACCAAAATTGTGGGACTGCACAGGTATTGCCAAAGAGTTAGGTATTTTTTCCGAGTCTGGCAGACCTCATGATAAGGCAGTCAGTGCCATTATTCAGAAGCTGGATATTTTTACAGATGAGATTGTGAGAACGGCTTACAGCCGGAATGGTCATGACGGTGTTACAGTTCAGTATAAGGGAAGTGTTCTGGAGAAAGTCAGGGAATGGCTGAATGAGAATGGTTATCCGATTGTGATTGAGTTTATGCTCTCCAATGGCAATAGCAATAAATGCAAGGTTGTTTATGGGGAGGTGGCGTAATGACATATTCAGAATTTTGTGATCAGATTGCACCTTCTGTTTTAGAACTGGAAAAAGAATGTAGCAAAATGAGTTTGGAAGAATTTAAAGAATTCCGTGAGGATGTTATGCACGAGGCCGGAAAGCAGAATTATAGCAAGAAGTTTATGTCTGCCGTGCTTGATATGATATATGGTCATCTGTTTTTTAAAGATACTGCACAGGGGGTGGCCTAAAGTGAATGTTCAGGAAGAATTAAGGATAAATGGATATCAGCCTACAGTTGGATATCCAGGAACGGATATGGGAGATTTTTTCAAGGGGTTAATGGATAGATATAAATGTGAATGCTCACCTTTTATGCTTTCAGTAGCTTATACATATGGAGTAATTCAAGGAAAGAGAGAAGAACGCTTCAGAAGAAAAAATAAAAAAGTGGGTAACTAGAAGGGGGTACTTCCGTGATATTATGGTAGCATGAATTAAGCCAAAGGCATACGGCCGGCGGCTTACGTCGAACCCCACCAGGCAGCAGGCGAAAGCTTGTTGCCTCCCCCTTGGAACGTAGCTCAGTAGGTAGAGCAATGGCTTTTATCCTAAGCGAAGGTTCGAGTCCTTCCGTTCCGATTTACCTGGTTTAGGGATCTCCACCCGGACATTCCAGGTAGCATGAAAGACATCCTTGTGAGAGGGTGTCTTTTTGTCATATCAATTTTGTTAGCACTCACCTATTGACAGTGCTAACAAAATGTGGTATTGTAATGGAACTAAGACAGCAAGGTGAACAGAAAAATAAAAATGTCAAAGGAGAAAAGGTTTTATGCCAATGGTAAAAAACGTAGAAAAGAAGATTTGGGATGTAGAAGGGTTTCAGGTTAATTTTTTATCTTCAGTAGGTAAAAATTTGCGAGATAATAAAAAGGATATGCCACAGTATCCTTTTACAAGAAAAGCACCGGGTGATATGACGGTATCCGAATGGAAACAAAATCGCTTTAATCCGAATTATCCGGGATTAGACGTAGAAGTTTTAGATGTAGTGAATATGCCTGTAGCAGGACAAACAAAATTGAAAAATGTTAGAGCTACATATGTAGATGAATAACATTATGAGGAGCCACCCAGCGTGGCTCCTTTTCTTATACCCAAAACCGACGAATAGGAGGTGATGACGAGTGCCGAGAGCAAGGGATCCGAACCGCGAACAGGCATTTGAAATATATAAAGAATCGGTGGGAATGATTGATTTAGTTGAGATTGCAAGTCAACTAAATTTATCTCCTGGCACGATTCGTGGATGGAAATCAAAGGACAAATGGGACTCAAAATTGAATGGAGCGCTCCAAAAAAATACGGAACGTTCCAAACGAAAAGGGGCTCAGCCGGGCAACAAAAACAGCTCTGGTGGACCTCCGGGAAATAAGAAAGCAGAAAAATTCGGTTTCTTCAGCAAATATCTGCCTGAGGAGACCGTTTCTATTATCCAGGAGATGCCGACGGATCCGCTGGATGTCCTCTGGGATCAGATCCAGATTGCTTATGCGGCTATTATCCGGGCACAGCAGATCATGTATGTGCGTGATCGGGATGATAAAACAATCGAGAAAATCGAGGAGAAAGACGGCAACGTGATCGGAGAGCGTTGGGAGGTACAGCATGCCTGGGATAAACAGGGGAAATTCCTACAGGCTCAGGCCAGGGCACAGTCGGAGCTTCGCAGTCTCATTAAGCAGTATGACGAGTTGCTGCATAAGCGCTGGGATCTTGCCAGTGATGAGCAGAAGGCCCGCATAGCTCAGATCAAGGCCCAGACGGACAAACTTAAGGGTACCGACAATGAAGAGGAGCTGAGCCGCCTGGACCAGGTTCTTAGCGAGATAAAAGGGGTTGTGTAGTATGCCATTTTCTGATAAACAGCAGGAGTTTTTCCGAAATGCAAACCACCGATGGAATATTAAGGTTGGTGCGACACGTTCCGGAAAGACCTATATGGACTATTATGTGATCCCTAAGAGAATCCGTGCCAGAGCCGAAAAAGAAGGGCTGGTGGCGATCCTGGGCGTTTCTAAAGGCACGATCCAGCGAAACATCATTGAACCATTACAGCGTATCTGGGGAACCAAGCTGGTAGGTGATATCAATTCCCAGAACATCTGTCCTATGTTTGGGGAAGATGTTTACTGCCTGGGTGCGGAGAAAGTCAGCCAGGTATCTAAGATCCGAGGCTCTTCATTAAAGTATTGTTACGGTGATGAGGTTGTAGACTGGAACCAGGATGTTTTTAACATGCTTAAATCCCGTCTGGATAAGCCTTATTCCTGCTTTGACGGAGCCTGTAACCCGGATGCCCCACAGCACTGGTTTAAAAAGTTCCTGGACTCTGATGCAGACATTTACTGCCAGAAGTATGAGATCTTTGATAATCCATTTTTAAGCCGGGTATTTGTAGATGAGCTTTGCAAGGAATATAAAGGAACGGTCTTGTATGACCGGTACATCCGTGGCCTGTGGGTAGCTGCGGAAGGTTCTGTGTATAAGTTGATGTGTGATGCGACATCCAGTGGAGGCATTAACCCATATGCAATTTATGAGAAGCCTAAAAGCCTTTTACAGATCAATATTGGTGTTGACTTTGGTGGTTCAGGATCAGGACATGCATTTGTTGCTACTGCATACTCCAGGGCTTATCAAAGTATTACGGCACTTGCCAGTGAGCGCCATATGAGCGTAAATGGCAGTATTGATCCGAATAAGTTGGGAGAATTGTTTGTAGACTTTTGCTTGAAGATCATCAACCTGTATGGATTTATTACCGTTGTCTATTGTGATAGTGCAGAGCAGACGCTGATCGCAGGTATGAGGACAGCGGTCAGGAAGGCGGGGCTTGGCTGGATCCGGATTGAAAATGCCCTGAAGACAACGATCAATGACAGAATACGTTTTATGCAGCGGATGCTTAGCCAGCACCGCTTTTCTATGTAAAGATCAGTGCCAGAGCCTGGAAGATGCTCTAACAACGGCATTGTGGGACGAGAAGAAATGTCTTGTGGAAGATGTGCGACTGGATGACGGCACCAGTGATATTGATACGCTAGATGCTTTGAGTACACATTTGAGCGGGACATCAGCCGGTTTATCCGGTACGAATAGAGGTGATAACAATGAAATTTTCTAAAATGCTGGCTGCGATCACGCAGGTTTTAAATCAGGATTCAGATACACAGGTTGATGTCTGCATGACTTCTGAAATGGCCCGTAGGATAGAGCTATGGACGGCCATGTATGAAGATAATGCGCCATGGGTGGATCGAAAGAAAGTGAAGAGTGCGCAGCTGCCGGCAGCTATTGCCTCTGAGGTTGCAAGGCTTGTTACTCTGGAAATGAAGTCGGAGATAACAGGAGGTTCTTCCGCCACCTATCTGAATGATCAGTATCAGAAAAAGTGCTGACAAGTATCCGCAGATATATGGAGTACGGATGTGCGAAAGGCGGTTTGATTTTAAAACCGTATGTTACAAAACAGGTCTTGCGATCCAGTATGTACAGGCAGACTGTTTCTTCCCGCTTGCTTTTGATGATTCCGGACAGATCCAGCAGTGCGTATTTACGGAACAGTTCCGGAAGGGACAGAAGATCTATACCAGGCTGGAAGTCCACACGCTGCAGGAGAACAGATCCGAATCACAAACAGGGCCTTTGTTGCAACCAATGACTACAGCCTTGGAAGCGAGATCAGCATAAACTCAGTGGATAGGTGGTCAGAATTAATGCCGGAAGCAGTGATGGAGGGTGCTGACCGGCTTCTGTTCGGGTATTTTAAGGTACCTCTTGCAAACGCGGATGATACAGGCAGTCCGCTAGGAGTATCTGTATATTCCAGAGCAGTGGAACTGATCAAAGAGGGAGATAGGCGATATTCCAATATCTGCTGGGAGTATGAAGGCACACAGCTGGCGGTGCATGTGGCAACTTCACTGCTTAAATATAACCGTGACCTGGATAAGTTTGAGTATCCGGGCAGTCAGGACAGGTTATACCGCAACGTGGAATATAACTCCGGGGCAACAGATAAGCCTTTCATGGACACATTTTCTCCCGAGATTCGAGATACGGCATTATTCAATGGGTTTAATAACCAGTTGAAGCTGATAGAGTTTGCATGCTGCCTGGCTTACGGAACGCTTTCAGATCCCCAGAATGTGGATAAGACAGCAACGGAAATCAAGACCAGCAAGCAGCGCTCCTATACCTTTGTATCAGATACGCAGTTAGCTTTACAGACCGCCCTGGAAGATCTGGTATATGCCATGAACTTCTGGGCTTCCTTGTATGGCCTGGTACCACCGGGCAATGACTATCAGGTTTCCTTTGACTGGGATGACAGCATTGTAGTGGATGCAGAGGCAGACCGTCAGACGGATCGTGCGGATGTTGCTATGGGTGTAATGAGCTTGGCAGAGTACAGAAGCAAGTGGTATGGGGAGACACTGGAAGAGGCCCAGAAGAACCTTCCTGAACCAGCAAACGTAGAGGAGTGATCTGATTGACGCCGGAAGAACTTGAAAAGCTGCCGAAACCATTAGGGCGTACCATGACAGCCTTGGAAATGGATATCATGTTAGAGGTTGTAAACCGGATCCAGGAATGCTCCAAGATCACACCGGTGACAGACTGGCTGCTTAACCGCATGACAGCTATAGGCATGAGTAAGAAGCGGATCAAAGAGATCCTGCGGGAAGGTGTAAAACTGCAGGGATCGATATTGATGAGATTTATGAAACTGCAGCAAGATCTGATTATGTGAGAAACAGTGAGATCTACAAAGCTGCAGGCATGGATGCAGTCCCGTATGAGGATAATGACTGGCTGAAACAGGTGGTGCAGGCAGTAAAGGACCAGACAGCGGATAGCCTCAGGCCTATGGAGAATATAACAAAGACAACCGGTTTTAATGTGCCAATGGGAAATGGGAAAAAGTGTTTACTCCTATGTCTGAGTATCTAGAACGCGGCTTAGATGAAGCCATGATGAAGATCACTACTGGCGCTAAGACATACAGCCAGGCGATCGGGGATATGATCGATGAGATGACATCCAGTGGTGTCCGGTGGTTGATTATGCGTCAGGAAGGTCAGACCGCATTGAGGTGGCTGCCAGAAGAGCCGTTATGACAGGCATTGCGCAGATGACTGATAAGGTGAATGAGCATAACGCAAAGGAGTTGGGAACGGACTATTGGGAAGTTGAATGGCATTTAGGAGCCCGTAACACAGGCACAGGATACATGAACCACCAAAGCTGGCAGGGCAAAGTATATAGTTCCGCTGAAATGCGTACGGTCTGTGGTTTGGGAGAGATGCTGGGGTTTGCCGGAATCAACTGTTACCATATCCGCTTTCCTTTTATTCCAGGTGTTTCCAAGCGTAAGTATACCGATGAGTGGCTTGCAGAGCAGAACCGGAAAGAAAACGAAAAGAAGTCCTTTCATGGTAAAGAGTATGATACATATGCGGCGCTGCAGTATCAGCGGAAGCTGGAACGCACGATCCGGAAGCAGAAACAGGACATTAAGCTCTTGGAAAAGGCCAGAGCTGATAAAGATGACCTGACTGCTGCCAGATGCAGGAAGCGATTAACAGAAAAGACCTATGTGGAATTTTCAAAGGCTATGGGCCTGCGGCAGCAGAGGGCGGTTGAAGGTTGGCGAGGCTAATCCGACCAAGGAAGAACTGGAAGCTATTGAAAACGGAAGAGAATTGCTATAATAAAATCAGAGTTAAAGGAATTGGGTTTCCGAGGAAAGATTAATCTTGAACCGAGCAAAGTGGATTTTGAAAAACTCAGCTTTGACAGCGAACACATTAACGATGAACGGCAGCATGAAGTAACTTTGACGAAGCAAAAGGTTTTATCCGCCGGGCATCATTTTCAGAGACCGTCTGGAAGGGCAGTTCGAGCGGTACTACAGTGAAGATGGAGCTGCATACGTAAGAACATCGGATGCATTTATCCGTACTGCATTTAAGCGGGAAGAGTATTCTGACAACATTTTGAAAGCATTGGAGATAGTGAGACATGGAAGATGATAGATTCGTAAAATGTCCTCTTGTGGATGAAATGATTGAGGATATTGATTGTATCGAAAATGTAGATGCAGTTGATGGGCGTTTAAAAGCAGATAAGCTTCCTGAGCGATTTAAGAAAAAAGACGATTGGGAAACAATTTGTAAGAAATGCAAATGGCATAATTATTGATACCATTTGTTAAAACATTATGAAGGATGTTTCAGATGGACTTAATTCAGTACTTAAAACGGATGATGAAATGAAAAATCTTCGGGCAAAGTGGAAAGAGACTTTTGTCACACCATTTCCGCCATATAATTGGGATGAGTACAATGGAATTGAGGATTATAAAGAAAAATCAGAAATAAGTTAAAAATACCACCAGTCAGTAGGCCGGTGGTATTTTTGTGCCCATTTTAAGAAAGAGAGGATAAGAAGATGAAGAAAGCAATGCTTAGTCAGCCCATGGCTGGAAAAACAGATGAAGAGATTATTGCAACCAGGGAACAGGCGATTAAGATACTGGAAGCTAAAGGTTATGAAATTGTAAACACCCTGTTTACTGATGAATGGTATAGCAATGAAAAGATGAAAGAACGTGGAGTGGTACAGATACCTCTTTGTTTCCTTGCTAAAAGTCTGGAAAATATGTCCCTTTGCCATGCAGCTTATTTCTGCAAGGGTTGGGAAAAGGCTAGAGGGTGTCGGATTGAACACGATGCCGCAATAGCTTATGGGTTAGACGTGATTTATGAAGAATAATTGCGACGTCGCAAATGAAAGAAGGTGATCTTACGGGACTTATATCATGGATCTGGCAGAGGTTTTCAAGAAAAAGAATGTTGCCATCACTACCGCAAGCACTGGAGCCGGGCTTCCGGTCCTTATGGCGGTTATGTAAGACGGTGTACCAAATGTAATAAGATCGAGCAGTAGGCACGCAGAGATGCGTGTTATTTTTATGCAGAAAATTGTCCGGAATGACGTAAAACTACCAGCACAAGGGAAGCAACCCCGTAAAAGCGTAGTGGGAAAGGAAGAAAATGAAGAGAAAATTTTTAGAGGACATGGGCCTGTCAAAGGAACAGGTGGACAACATTATGGCTGAGAATGGCAGGGATATTGAAGCCATAAAGACAGAAAGAGATAACTATAAGACTCAGTTGGATACAGCCCAGACAACCCTGAAAAGCTTTGAGGGCGTCAATGTTCAGGACTTGCAGGGAAAAGTCATCAAGCTGACCGCAGATCTGGCAGCCAAGGATGCGGAGTACCAGAAGCAGATTGCGGATCGTGACTTTAATGATCTTTTAAAGACTACTGCAGAAGGGTACAAGCCCCGTGATCTGAAAGCGGTAATGCCATTCATGGATGTAGAGAAGCTGAAAGCCAGCAAGAACCAGGAAGCGGATATTAAAACTGCTCTGGAGGCAGTCAAGAAAGACAATGCCTATTTGTTTCAGGACACACAGATACCCAAAGTGGTTTCTTATACTCCTGGATCGGGCGGTAAAGGAACTGAGGACACAAAGACAAGGGCAAATGAAGCCTTAAGAAGTATTTTTGGAAGAGAATAAGGAGGTAATTGATTTATGCCAGTACATATTACAAGCAGATCTGATGCGGAGGCAATCATCCGCGAACAGGTAGTATCTACCATTTTTCAGGACGCACCGAAGCAGTCCGTATTTATGAGCATGGCACGAAAGCTGCCAAACATGACCAGTGACCAGACCAGGATCCGTGTATTGGATTTCCTCCCAACTGCGTACTGGGTGGATGGTGACACTGGTATGAAACAGACCAGCCGCCAGGCTTGGGATAACGTATATCTGGATGCAGCTGAGCTGGCTGTTATCGTGCCGATCCCAGAGGCAGTATTAGATGATGCGGAGTTTGATATTTTTGGTGAGATCACTCCAAGAGTAAATGAAGCAATCGGCCAGAGAGTAGACTCTGCGATCATCTTCGGTGTAAATCGCCCGAGAGTATGGCAGAACGATATCATCACCCTGGCACGTCAGGCAGGCAACAACGTAGCACCTGGATCTACTCCGGATTATTACAACCTGCTTCTGGGAGAGAATGGCGTGATCTCCAAAGTTGAAGAGGATGGTTACATGGCAACTGGCGCTCTGGCAGCCATGGGTATGAGAGCAAAGTTAAGAGGCATCAAGGCAACGGACGGAACACCGATTTTAAGAGCGACATGCAGGGATCCACTAATTACGCACTGGACGGTGCGCCTATGTATTTCCGCAGAACGGTGCTTATGATAACAGCATTGCTCAACTAATCGTAGGTGATTTTAAGCAGGCGGTATATGCAATTCGTCAGGACGTTACTGTAAAGATCCTTGACCAGGAGTTATCCAGGATCCGATCACTAAGGATATCGTTTATAACCTGGCTCAGCAGGATATGGTAGCTCTGCGTATTGTATTTCGTATGGGTTGGGCTCTTCCAAATCCGGCAACCAGAATGGATGAGGACCGTGTAGGCTGCCCGTTTGCTTATCTGGAACCGGCAACACCGGTAACTACTCAGACTGTAACCTTTACTGTAAAGGATAACGCAGGAAGTCCGGAAGCAATTGAAGGTGCTATTGTAGATGTAAATGGATCCAGATTAAAGACCAATGCGTCAGGCGAAGCAGTATTTAACCTGCGACCTGGTACATATCCGGCAAAGATCAAAAGACCGGATACAGTCAGATCACTGAGACCGTAACGGTGGTTGCATCTGCAGTAACGAAGGATGTAACCCTTATCAAAAATGCGTGATAAAAGAAAGGAAAAAGCTGATGGTTTATGCAGATGAAGAGTTTTATAAAATGAATATCTTCTTGGAAGGAAAGCGGCCATCAGCTCCGGTTTTCCTTTTATGCCAGACAGGCAAGCCAGATCATGGATCAGTATACATTCGGACGGCTGACGATTATGGAAGATGTTCCGGAAGAAGCAAAATTATGCTGCTGTGAACTGGCAGAGGTTATCTGTCGGCAGGAAAAGACGGAAAAAATGCATCCGGAAAGACTTCTGAAAAGATCGGAACTTATTCGGCTTCCTATGGATCTTCGCAGGAATTAACAGAAGCTGCCATAAGGAAGCAAAACCAGATCGTTAAGAAATGGCTGGAAAATACCGGTTTATGCTATCAGGGGTGTGCTGATGTTTACTAATGCAGATGTAACCTTGTATTTATACCACAAATGCGGCAAGGATATGCGATACATCCGGATACCGGTTGAAGATGTTTATTGGGAAGATGTGAGGCAGTCTACTTTTCTAAAACAGGCCAGCGTGATGCAGCGTCAGTTCTTCTGGTAATCCCGCTGGAAAGTCTTTGCAATCCACTTACGTTTACCCAGGGAAAGGATCTGGCTGTAAAAGGTATCGTTGAAGACGAAATAGACTGCAGCAGTCAGGAAACCATGTCAAAGTCACTGGCAGCGTTGAAAGCAAGCCATGGATATGTAACAGTTACAACTGTGGATGAACGGTTGTATGGTAGTGAAGCGGTCCAGCATTATGAGCTGTCCTGTAAGTAGGAGGTGTAACCATGAAAATAGTTATAAAATGCTTTCTACGGCAGAAATGCGGCGTAGACATAAAGTTGCTGAAAATGGACCTGTGCAAGCAGCAATCGACAGTGAATGTATGCGCTATATGAGTGATTATATGCCAAGGCGTCAGGCCGGCGAGCTGAAACACCTGATGGTGGCTGCCACTACAATCGGTTCAGGCCAGATTGATACTCCCGGTCCGTTTGCTCATTACCTGTATGAAGGCATCCTTTATGTGTCACCAACAACTGGAAGTGCCTGGGCGAAGAAAAATGAGATCAAGGTACCAACAGGAAAAGAGCTGACTTATGCTGGTGCTCCTATGCGCGGAAAGAAATGGTTTGAACGTATGAAAGCAGATCATAAGGATGATATCCTTCAGGCGGCGCAGGCAGTGCTTAGCAGAGGAGGCAGGATATGACGATCATTGAATATATGCGTCAGAAACTAACGGAATATCCCAAGATATCCGAGTTTCTGACCGGTGATGATATTCACATTGATTTTACAGAACCGGATCCGGTTAATTACGGCCTGTCCAGCAATGGTGACAGCCTGGTGAAAGAAGATATCCTGGGTAATCAGATCCGCAGGCATAACTTTGTTATGTATGCAGTGGGACAGTCCTTTACAGATTACAACCGGCTGGCAAACAGCAATTTCCTTTGGAACTGGCCTATTGGCTAGAGCAGCTTCCAGAAGAGAGTGGAATAGAAGTAAATGTGGGTGATGAAGTGAAAGAGGCCACATTTTTAAAGGCAACCACAGCCAATGCCATGAGCATGGGCCTGATGGGAGATACCGTTGATCAGGGCGTTATGTATCAGCTGCAGATCTATGCCCAGTACAAAGTAGAAAGTGAGGAAGAATAAATGGCAGATAAAGCACCTATTGCAGGACAGAAGATCAAAAGAAAATTCATGGGTAACTTTATTGACTCTGCTCTTCCGGGCACAAAGGAAACAGCTTATGTCCGTTTAGGAAAAGACCTGGAAGAATACAACGTAGAAATGAATGCCAATGTGGATACCAAGAACAATATTCTGGGTGAAACATCCGTTACATTGGACAGCTACCAGCCACAGGCTACGGCAGATCCGTTTTATGCGGTTGTGGGTGATCCTATGTTTGAACGGCTTCAGGGGATCATTGATGAACGTCAGACCCTAGATGACTTAAAACTACCGTTGTTGAAGTACACCTTTGGGAGTCGGCATCTGGAGCAGCAGGCTCTTATGTGGCTTATCGCGAAGATGTGATTATTGAAGTGTCAAGCTATGGCGGAGATACCACCGGTTATCAGATCCCGTTTAATGTACATCATACAGGCAACAGAGTAAAGGGAACTTTTGCCTTAGAAATAAAGACGTTTACACCTGACAGTGAATAAGGAGACTATATATGGAAAGCCTTAAATTTGATGAAGGTTATAAGGAGTACATGATAAATGATGATCCGGACCGTGTGATCCGGATTAATCCTTCTGATCTGAATATGTGGCAGCGCTGCATGGATGAAATGGAGAAGCTGGGGCATGTGAAAGATGAGCTTCAGGGCAACGTCAAGCTTTTGGAGGACGGTACCGTAGATCCAACAGATGAAAATGCAAGTATTGAGTGGAAGAAAGCAGAGCAGGGCGTAAAAGACTGTTTTAATGCTATTTTTAACGCAGACGTTTATGACACGCTGTTTAATGGTCAGTCTCCATTTTCACCAGTAAAAGGCGGAAAGCTCCTGTTTGAGTCCGTTATGAACGGTCTGATGCCGATCATCAAGAAAAACATGAAAGCCGGAGTAGAGGCAAGCAATAAGCGGATCCAGAAGTATACGGCCGGCTATACAAAATGATCCGGTTAGGCCAGCTTCCTGTCACTCTTAAGGTAGGCAAAAGGAATGGAAGATCAGAACGGACTACAGGGATATCCTGGTGATCATGCAGGCGTTTAATGATCCAGAGCTTACGGTAGAAGAAGCTCACGTGGTTATGTGTAAGATCCTGTATGAAGGCTGGACAGATATGCCAAAGGAACTTTATGAAGAGGCAGCTAAAAGGCGCTCTGGTTCCTGGACTGTGGCAGGAAGATGAAGAGGATATAATGCCGGTCAAGGTGATGGACTGGGAGCAGGATGAGCCGATCCTGTTTCCGGCTATCAACCAGGTGGCCGGATGCGAAGTAAGATCCGTCCCATATATTCACTGGTGGACCTTTGTGGGATATTTCATGGAAATCCGGGAAGGTATCTTTCCACTGTACTTGGGATCCGGCAGAAAATGGCAAAAGGTAAGCACCTGGAAAAATGGGAAAGAGAATTTCGTAGAAACAATAAAAGATCTGTGACCTTAAGAAACGGTATACGAAAGAAGAACAGGAAGAAATTGACTATTGGAATAAGTTATTAGGCTGAGGCGCGCGACAGCGTCTTATTTTATGCCTGGAAAGAGGTGAGGATATGGCAGCTGATGGCAGTCTGAAATTTGATACAAAAATTGATACCTCTGGACTGGAAAAAGGAACCGGAACACTGGAAAAAGCTTTGACAGGCTCACCAAAGCAGTTGACAGGCTTTCTGACAATATTTCAAATGTGTTTAATAATGCGGGCCAGGCGGCAGAAACAGCAGCAGCCCAGTCTTCCAAGGCAGCTGAGGGAATTGATCAGGTAACAGAGTCAGCTAAACAGGCAGAAAGACAGACCAAAAGCCTGCAGGAACAGATGGATGCCATCAAAGTAGATCGTGGGGAATACCAGGAACAGGAGCCGACACCCGCCAGACGGGTAAAGGTAGACGATCCTTCGGCATATGGTTATGATCCTGTAGCAATAGAATTTATTGATAAGTATGCAGCCGGAGAAGAGAAAGCGGAAAAGGCAACCAATGATTTTGCACAGAAGATCAGCGAATTAAAACAGGAACTCAAAGACCTGGAAAGCCAGGGATGTACTTTGGTGATGAAAATATGATGAAACTTATCTGAAACTGGAGAAAGTCAAGCAGGCTTTGAAAGATTATAAGCAGGAACTGACCAATCCAACGCCAGACGCAGTTATTTTTCCAGCGGACTCCTGCAGGGAAGATTGATCGTTTAAAGCAGGAACTTAAAGATCTGGAAAGCCAGGGAAAAGCTTTGGTGATGCCTTGTATGACAGCACCTATAAGGCTTTAAACCAGGCACAGTCCGATCTGAGTACTTATAAAAGAACCTTACCACTCCTGTTAAACTTCCGGTCCAGTTTGATCCCAATTCCTTTGAGGGACAGAAAGAAGCACTTAGAAGTAAGCTTTTGGGAATGGAGCAGCAGGGGATATCCCTTGGAAATGCAGATTATGACCAGACTTATGTGCAGCTACAACAGGTGATCCAGGCAGAGAATGAATACAAAAATCCCTTTTAAGTGCAGATGCCGGACAGAAGAAAGCAAAAGCATCCGCGGATAAATTAAGGGACTCTGTAAATGGCGCTGGTAAAGCGGCGAAGAACTCAGGGAAAGGGATGCAGCTTTTAGGCCGAATCAGCCGTATGATGATGATGCGTTTTGTCATGCAGGCGGTAATGGCAGTGATGAGCGCGACAAAGGAAGGCTTTCAAAACCTTGCAAGATATTCCGGAAGCGCAAACCAGACATTATCCGGTCTGTCCTCTTCTTTATTGTATTTAAAGAACAGCCTGGCAGCCGGTTTTGCTCCCATTTTAAGTGTTGCGGTACCGGCAATCACTGCATTGATTGATGCGATAGCCCAGGCACTGGCCTGGATCGGGCAACTGGTAGCGGCATTAACAGGGAAATCCACCTTTGTGAAAGCTAAGAAGACCCAGGAAGATTATGCAAAAGTCTTAAAAAGACAGGAAGCGCAGCAAAAGATGCAAAGAATAGTCTGGCAGCTTTTGATAAATTAAATGTCCTAAGTCAAAATAATGCAGGTGGCGGAGGCGGTGGTTCCGGAACAGATCCGTCCCAGATGTTTGAAACAGTGGCAGTATCCAGTTCACTGTCAAAAGCCCTGGATGCATTAAAAAGAAATGGAGTGATCTGTCTAGTCTATTCACCAAAGGATTTAAGGTAGGATTAGGAGATACTACTTCCCGGTTTGCTACGATCCAGAAAGGGCTTCAGAGTATTAAGGAAAGCCTGTCTGATATTTTTTCAGATCCGCGAGTCCAGGCTGCAGCAAGTACCTGGGGAAATAAAATGGTCTATGATTTAGGCGTAATCGCAGGGGCTGTTGCTTCAGTTGGTATTACGCTGGCAGCAAACCTGGTCGGTGGCACTGCAAAGTATCTGGAAGAAGCTCAGGAACGGATCAAGCAATATATCATAGACATGTTTGATATAACCGGGGACATAGCAGATATTGTGGCAAATTTTTCCGCAGCTTTCGCAGAAGTATTCAGTGTCTTTGCAGATGAAAACGGGCAAACATTTACTGCAAATCTGATCGGCTTTTTTTCCAACTCCTTCATGGGTTTGACAGAAGTGTTTGCCAAGCTTGGGCGGGATCTTTTAAACGCCCTGCTGACGCCTCTTACAAATAATACGGCCGGTTTTAAACAGGCATTTGGCGGGCTTCTGGGAGTTGCTGCTCAGATAATGGGAGATCTTAAAGATCTGTTTACAGATGCGTTTGATCAGATAAACCAGACATATGATGAGCATGTAGCACCTATGTTTGACGCATTTACAGAGGGACTTACAGAAATCCATAAAAGCGCTCTGGAAGCATTTGAAACATACATATTGCCGGCACTTCAGAAAGTGGCAGATAAATTTACAGAAGTCAAAAGCCAATATTTGCAGCCATTTATTAAAAGTTTTGTAGAATTATCCGGAAACGTTGCAGATACCCTAACCGTCTTATGGAACCAGGTACTGCAGCCGCTTTTAAACTGGATCGTTCAGAGTTTTGCCCCGCTTATTGGTGCAGCCATTGAAAATGTTGGAGGATTTTTACTGCGCTTCTTGCAGTAGTAAGCACTGCAGCCCAAGGTGTAACAGACGCTTTAAACGGCATCCTGGAGTTTATACAGGGCGTATTTACCGGAGATATGGAAAAGGCCTTAAATGGTATAAAAGATATATTTAAGAGTGTTTTTAACGGGATCATTTCCACAGTAGAAGTTGCGATCAATCATATTGTGGAAGGTTTAAATGGTATCAGTTTTGATGTACCGGACTGGGTGCCCCTTGCCGGTGGTCAGCATTTTGGATTTAATGTCTCATCGATGAAACTTCCTAGACTGGCTACAGGAACCGTTGTTCCAAGACAGGCCGGAGAATTTGCGGCGATCCTTGGAGACAACAACCGGGAAGCAGAAGTTGTCTCTCCATTGTCTACGATCAAGCAGGCATTGCTGGAAGCTTTGAAAGAGGCAGGTGCTGGACTGGGTGGAGATATTCAGCTGATGATCAATCTGGATGGAAAGGTAGTGTATGAAAATGTGGTAAAACGTAACCGGTTGGCAAGAAAGCAGACGGGAAAAATCCGCTGCTTGTGTAAGGAGAAAGGACTATGGCTTTTAAAGGATGGCTTATAAAGTTTGGAAATACCGTCCTTCCGAATAAGTATCTGGAGAAATATAAAAGTACACCCAATCAGAGACTGGAACTGGATGCATCCCGTGATGCAACGGCATTGCTCCACCGTCAGACATCGCCGAATTATAAGACGAGCCTGACAGTACCGATCCGGAAACTGTATCTGGGTGAAAAGATAGTCGTTAAAGCGATCATAGATGCGGGGATCGTGTCAGGAGGAGAGCGGGAAAGAAAGGTATCTGTCACGTATTGGAACGATGAGGAAATGGATTATAAGTCAGGAGTATTTTATATCGCAGATATTGAATATACGATCTCTCATGTGAATGAAAGAAAACTGGATATGGTCTATGAGCCATTTGATATTCAGTTGACAGAATATTAGGGAGGCAGCTTATGTTAAATGTGGATGAACGATTAAAAGAACTGTATCGGGCAGACAGTACAGATAAACAGCTGATCCTGGACTTTTATCACAAAGGAGAAGAAGAACCTTACCTGCATCTTTCAAGCAGTAACATAAAAGCGGAAACAATGGAACTGGATGAGGCATTGTCCAGTAATGAAAATCTGAATTTGGAAGCTGCGAGGCATCACAGTTAAAAATTACACTTCTTAATGTTACGGAAGTTGTAAAGAAGCCAGAATGAAAGTTTATCAGATCCTGGAGGGAATATGGCCAGAAGCAGGCCTGTTTCCAGGTGATGATATATATCCTAATGGATATCGGATGCCTTTAGGAGTATATATCATTAAATCCGCAGAAAAAGAAACAGATAGAAAATACCTGGATATTGTGGGTCTGGACCAGATGTCTCTATTTGATGTAAATGTGGCACAGTGGTATAACAATCTTTTGTTTCCAATGACATTGAAAGAATTCAGATCCAGTTTATGTCAGTACGTTGGTGTGACGGAAAAGGTTCCATCTTATCTTCCAAATGACAGTATTTTGATTGAAAAGACAATGAGTGTAGAAGAATTGTCTGGTCGGGATACTTTGATTGCATGTGAACAGATGAATGGTGTGTTTGGCCATTTTGACCGGGAAGGAATTTTACAGCATATTGCATTGCAACCGAATTATATTTTGGCACCAGCTGAAAATCTGTATCCGTCAGATGAATTATATCCTCTTGTTCCAGGTGAAATGAATGAGCAGGTCTATGATGAAACAATTTCACAAAATCTGTATAAATCCTGTGTTTTTGAAGATTACACGGTAAAGCCGTTGAAGCGGTACAAATCCGCCAGGAAGAAGAGGATATTGGTGCGATCTATGGAACCGGTAATTGTCTGGTAGTAGAAGGTAACTTCCTGCTATACGGCAAGGGCGCAGATGAATTACAGCAGATCGCAGCGGGATTTATGGAATGGTGAGCAGCCGACCTTATGTTCCTTACGAATGTAATCTGCTAAAAGGCTTGCCATATTTAGAACTGGGAGATGCCGGCTTGATCAAGTCGGAAGAAGGGACAATTGTTTCTTACATCATTAAGAGGACGATGAAAGGGATCCATGCCTTACAGGATACCTATAGCGCAACAGGTGAAGAAATACGAAAGGAAGAGCAGGGGACCAACGCGGACATTATCCGCTTAAAAGGCAAGGCTGCATATTTAAAGAAAAATGTAGATGAAGTATCAGCAAACCTGGTGGACCTAGAAAAACGTACAGAGGCAAAACTGACGATCACTGCAGAACAGATTGCCGCAGAAGTAAAACGAGCGTCTGCTGCAGAAGGAGAATTATCTTCTCAGATCACGATGACGGCAGAGAACATAAAACTGATGGTTAAAAGGGAGAAGTATCGGCTCAATTATCCATTGAAAGTGGCGGCATTGATATTAAAGGCAATCGCTTTAGCTGGACGTCCACCTATTCTTCCTTGACTGCAGACGGGAAACTGACCGTAGTGGAAGGTCTGTTCAAGGGAAGTATCAATGTTGGTGATGGTCAATTTACGGTAGATCAGAATGGTAAAGTCCTTGCAAAAATATAGAGATCGGTACCACTGCTACAGGTGCTACCATTTATGGTGAAACCGTACTTGCATCAGATTTACATGCAGGGATACTTTTCTGTAGATTGTTATGCGTCCATGGCGGATATAGGCGCCAATACCATTGGGTGTGACAAGCTCAGAGCCAATACGATCATTGGGACAATAGATGAGTACTCAGACCGAAGATTAAAGGAAAATATCCATAAAGTAGATACAGGAACAGCACTTCAGATCATAAAACAGCTCCAGCCGGTATCCTACTATATGAAACGGACAGACCATGCAGGTATAGGTTTTATTGCTCAGGATGTCCGTAGGATATGCAGAAAGCAGGGTTAAACCTTCCTCTGTATGGACATAGTGGAAGATATTTTACAATCCCGTATACCAATTACATTCCCTGCTGGTAGCTGCTATACAGAGCCAGCAGGAGGAAATAGACAGGCTGAAAAGCCTGATCAGAAAGGAAAAACATGTATAACTTATCAGAAGAGCAGCGGGCAACGTTGCTCTATATTTTGATCATCTTATAGTAACAGGCCCGGATCAGGCAGCACTGCTCAGTAATGCGGCGATTGTTGTACGTGGGTTAGAGAAAACGGAGTGAAAAATCATGACATTAAATAGTTTTGTAGCTTATGTGAAACAATTTTGGAAGAATAAGCCAGATGCCAGTACACCATTGTCAGCGGAAAGGTTGACGCATATGGAAGAAGGAATAAAAGGAAATAGTAATGCCATTGAAACTATTGCGGCAGCTGTGGTAAATCAAATCGTTAATGATCCGGATAAGATTGCCAGTATGGCGGCGCTTTATTCAGTAAATCAGAAGATCGGGGATGTATCGAAATTGCCAGACAGTGCAGTGGATGTGGTGACTGCGATTGCTAAACAAAATAGTAATTTAGATTCGGGATATTTTAAAATAAAAGTTAAGACTACAACGATTGTTTTAATTATCGAAGAGTTTACCTTTACAAATGGAGTAGCAACTAAGACACTTCAATCTATTTTGGAAACATTCCTACATATGCTAGCGGTATATGTCAAACAAAAGTTGAAGATAGCAGTGTTTACAATTTTACAGCAGTAAAGACGGAAATAATTTAAAATTGCAACAGCTGGTTCTACATTTTCCGGAAAAAATGGGTAACTATGATAATTTTGGTACGGCTTAATCTACAAAAAGATTGTTTGCTATTGGAATACAAGTCTTTGCAACTGATAAATTAAGATGCTGACAAGGATACATACCGTTTTATGATTTGTCCATCATAAAAGAAACTAAGGGTTAATTTAGATAATGTTGTATCAATTTCCATTCTAGTAATGCTCTTTCCCGCAACCATTATCGGTGAAGTATAAGGAACACCATCAATCGTAAACGTTACTCCATTATTATTAGCATTCAAGACTACTTTGGAAATATGATTATCTGTGTTGAGTTTGTTTGTTCCAAGAGTTTCTAAATTACTATAAAACTAAGCCAATTTCATAGAAACAACAATCCAAGGCCTAAAAGGGCCTTTTATTATACACAAAATCAAATCAGAAAGGAGATAGAACATTATGGAATCTATCAAAATCGGAACTCGGAGTTATGAATTAGTAGCTGACGGATATCAGCTGCAGCAGGATGGAGGATGTATTATCTTCCAGCCAGGGGAGCAGACCTTTGAAGAAGTTGAAACCGTGATGTCAGGCGTTAAATCTATTTTGCTTTTAGATGAAAATGGGGACACAATGGCATCCAGGACAGATTTGGTATATGCTGGTCGCATGACCAGACAGAAGGATTATGTAATTAGAGTTGAGAAAACCAGACAGGTACTGATTCAGAGGGCAATGCAGTGTATGAGTATAAAGATATAACAGGTACCGTTCTGATTGCAGAGTTTCGTCTTCCGGACTTGCGTGAAAAATATGCAGCATTAGAGGAAGAAGTGACAAATACCCAGCTGGCAATTGTAGAGCTTTATGAAGGAGGTAAGTCATAATGGCAAGAGTATATGCAGATCTGATCCGAAAAGGGAGAAAACACTTGAAGGCGTACCACCAAAAATTAGAGCAGAAGTTGAAAGACTTTTGAAGGCTTAAGGGTTTACTTTTATAATGCAAAAAGAAAAGAGGTGACATCATGGGACGTATCATAACAGCTAAGTTTATATCAGGTAGTCATTTTGCTCAGGCATTTGGAAATCTGTGGCAGTATGATTATGGCGCAAAACTTATATTAGAGGGATTAGAACTTCCAGTGGCTGCAGAAATCCATTTTGCATCTATGGAATGCGGTGGGGAATCAGAGACACGGATTGGTGTAACAACAAATGGAATTACAGAGGTAAAATCCCTAACGTTCTTTTAGAAATAAACAAGGTCCAGGATTATAACCTTTATGCTTTTGTGTATTTGACAGATGAAAAATCCAGATATACAGAATATAAAATCCTCATGACGGTTCGGGCGCGTCCGAAGCCTGGTGAGGAACATCCGGACACAGAAAAGGATCATCCGCTTGCTGATGCGGTCCAGGCAGTAAACGCTGCAGCCGACCGGGCAGAGACCGCGGCGGGGAATGCTGCAGAGAGTAAGGTTGCTGCAGAAGATGCAGCTGAGCAGGCTGACAAAAGCAGAGTCGCAGCTGAGACAGTAGCAAGGCATGTAGCCGAGGCAGGGCGTACTGCCCTAACGGATATCGCATCAGCCAAGACCGATGCAGTAGAGACCATCGAGACCGCTAAGACAGGCACAGTAAAGGCGGTGGATGATGCCAGAGAGACAGCTATCAAGGCCGTGACAGATGCACGTATGGTGGCAGAACAGAGCTTGTCAGAGGCTAAGACAGATGGAGTAGCTGCTATCGGAACAGCCAAGACGGAGGGCCTGCAAGCGATAGATAAAGCTAAAAGCGACATCGAGACGGCACGGAGCGGTGCTATCAAGGACATTGATACTGCCAAGACCAGCGGTGTCCAGACCGTCGAGGCTGTAACCGCAGGTATCGAGCAGACCAAGACATCTGCTTTAGAAGAAATCGGCAGCAGCAAGACAGCCGCGGTCCAGGCAGTAGAGACCGCAGAGAACGAGGGTGTGGCGGCGGTAAACGCGGCGGTAGAGGCGGAAAGACCAACTTCGTCACGGACGAGAGCTTGACTCTTTCCGGGCGTGCGGCAGATGCAAAGGTTGTGGGTGATGAGCTGGCGAAGAAGGCTGACCAGACGGACCTGGAATACCTTCGGAAGCGGCAGAATATCCTTGTTGGAAGCGAGACGGGCAGTCGTGTCTGTGTTACCGACGCGTTTGAGGCGCCGCTGGAGGGGCTGGTGCTGTATGGCAAATCCACGCAGGTGACGACGACAGGGCACAGCTCTTAAATATTCCGGATGCAGAACGAACAATAAGAGGGGTGACACTTCGAATTCAAAATGGCGTGATTGAAATGAACGGAACAGCAACAGAGGGCGGATATGCATACGTGGACATTGCGAAAACGCCACTGACCGGAGTGTATACGTTATCTATAGATGGCGCTGTGAAAGGAGCGCTTTTAGATGATAAGTTTCAGAGATTGATAGAATCAACGGCGAGTTTAAATGGAAAAACGGCGCGCATGCTGACATTTTACATCACAAAGGATGTGAAGTATTCACTAACAGGGATTAAAGTCATGCTTAACGCCGGAGACACCGCACTCCCTTGGGAGCCATATACAGGCGGTAAGCCATCACCGTCACCAGATTATCCGCAGGAGATTCAGAGTGCAAAAGCGAGGTAGTGGTGCATGGAAAGAACCTTTTGGTGGAAGTTTTACTATGCAAACTACTCAAATGATGTGTTGAAAATTGATGAAAGTAGGAAGGAGAATGAAGCTAAGCTGCCGTTTGCTCCGACATATGAAACCTTTGAGTTTGCAAGGCGATAAAATGCCGGAAAGGAAAAACTTATATTATCTCTGTGACGAATCCAAACAAAAACGCAGTTATAGGTATGGCTGAATACGAAACTATAGAGAAAGCAATCGATAGTAATAATGCGCTCGGATTTGTCGGAATGAGCTATAAAGCATTGAAAAATCATACACTGCAAAGAGTGATGGAATCCTTGTATGTGGAATTGCGGGTTCATGGACTAACGGGACAACAACTTTACATGAATGTACAGAATCAGAGCTTTTGCAAGTAGAAGAAGCATCGGAAGCCACTGATTACGAGCCTTACCGTACCCCGCAGACCATCACCATCACATCTCCAACCAGTCTGCCAGGTATTCCTGTTTCATCTGATGGTAATTATACAGACGATACAGGACAGCAATGGATCTGTGATGAAGTAGATCTGGAGAGGGGCGTATATGTGCAGAGGGTGTATTCCATTATTGTTGATGGAGAAGATGTGACTTTTCGCAAGCAGGACGATATTGCAATATGAATTTGAAAAATTGCCAAGCGCGAAGAGCATTATCGGAACGAGTCAAAGGATCGAGGCCAGGAGTACATTTACTTCAGAGACGTGGAATTTCAACCCAGAAATGGGCTTTTATATCTTATAAAAGAAAATTATGCGGAAACTATTAACGAATCCTGCAAAGAACATAGTGGAGAAGTAATGTATGCCCTTGCCGCTCCCATCGAGATCCCACTCTCAGCTGCCGATATTGCAGCTTACCGTGCCCTCATAACCTACGGCCCAACAACCATTGTAGAGACGGATGGTGCAGGCATTAAGCTGGATTACCAGCGAGATGTAAACATTGTAATCAAGCAGCTGACAGATACAATCGCATCTATGACAAATTAAGGAGGTAAATTATGGCAGTAAAAGCAAAGCAAGACATGACTTAACCTTACGTAGCATCAAGCATGAGATTGGAGCAGGCAGAGATGTAGCCTACTGGTTGGACAAAGCCTACATCCACTTGGACAATGGTCTGCTGACCGAGGATGATATCACCGGAATCGAAATTTTAGCTCAGGCATATTATGATGCGCTGGACAAGCCTGATGAGACCGAGGACGATGAGGATAACGTCGACTCTGGTCAGAACGAAAACACAGAGACCCTGCCGGAGTAACCCAGTTTAATTTTATTTGAAGCCATCTGTTGAATGGCGGAAAGGAACTACATATGAGTATCAATCACAAATCTGTCTCCTGAACATTCTACAGTCCGGCAATTGAAGTACCGACTCTGGAACAACATTCTAAGAACTGCAGATCATGCAGAGCTGAGAATATATGCAGAGTTGTCCCGGACATAAGGCGTGTGACCACGAGTAAAGGAGATTTATAATGACATCATTAATTTTGCAGTACATAGTCACACACTGGATTGCGTGGCTTTTGCAGCTATTTCCGGTGTCTTGGCTACAGCATATCATAGATTAGCAGGACGGTTAAAAAGGAGCAGGTAAAGACACAGGCTATCAATGCTGCAGTTCTTGCGTTACTTCATGATCGTATCTACCAGGCATGCACATTTTACTTGAAAAGAAAATATTGCACAGTGGAAGACAGGGATAATTTGGAGTATATGTTCCGACCTTATAAAGCGTTAGGTGGAAATGGAACCGGAGAAGATCTTTATAACAGATGTCTGGCTTTACCATATGAGCCGGCAGAACAGGAGGTATAGATATGGATTTTGGAATTGGAAGCGTAACAGCGATCACAGCAATCTGTTACCTGGGCGGCATGGCATGTAAGGCAACCACTAAGGTCAAGGATGAGGTTATCCCGGTAGTATGCGGATTGACCGGCGGCATCCTGGGAGTAGCTGGCATGTATCTTATGCCAGAGTTTCCAGCCACAGATGTGATCAACGCTGCAGCTATTGGTATTGTATCCGGTCTGGCCGCAACCGGAGCGCACCAGGTCATCAAACAGGCAAGCAAGAAGTAGAAGGAGGTGATCCGACTATCTCCCGCAGGCAGTCCGGGTCATGGCTGCCATTTGCGACGTCGCAATAAATCAGTAGAATAAAAATCATGCATATGTTATAATGTCTAGGTTACCGCCCCTATACCCGGTAAGGAAAGGGGTGTCTGACATGGAAAATCTTATTTCTTTTATTGTCGCTGTTGCGGCTGGTGTAGTTTGCCACTACATCATCAAATGGTTGGACGGCGGCAAATAGTCGGTAACCAGCCTGCAGATGCCTAACTGCTTAAAGGAAGAAAGCCCTGAGTCTCGACCACTCAGGGGCTTTCGCTTTGTGTCCAACATGGAAACTTATTTCTTTTGCCTAACGGCATTATAGCATATGCAGAAAATCTTTTCAAGATACCATTTGGAAGAAAGGAAATGCTATGAAAATATCAGATAATGGATTAAATATCATAAAAAGTTTGAAGGTTGTCGACTAACGGCTTATCAGGATACCGTAGGTGTCTGGACCATCGGATACGGCACCACAAACGCAGACAAAGCAATCACCGGAACAACAATCTGCCAAGGTCTGCGGATCAGCCAGGAAACGGCAGATGAATGGTTGCGCCAGTCTGTTGATAAAAGTATGGTCCAAAAGTGGACAAGTATAGTGCTTACAACTGGACGCAGCCAGAGTTTGATGCCTTGGTATCTTTTGCGTATAACATCGGAAGTATTGACGGATTGACGGCTAAAGGTACTCGTACCCGTTCTGAGATAGCAGCCAAAATCCTGGAGTATAATAAAGCTGGCGGAAAGGTATTATCTGGCCTCATCCGCAGACGTCAGGAAGAGAGGAAGCTCTTTTAACTCCCGTTACAGTAAAACAGGTTGGCAGCAGGAAAATGGAGGCCGCGCTTCTATTTAAAAGACGGCTCAGGAAAATATGTTTCTAATGACTGGCACAAGGATGGAGAACTCTGGTATTGGTTCAACGGTGCCGGCATGATGGTCCATGACACCTGGTACCAGTACAAAGGGTCTTGGTATTACCTTGGATCTGATGGTGCTATGCTTAAAGGCCTGCAGACGATTAACGGCAAGTGGTACTACCTGGATCAAGACGGCCGCATGGCAACGGATCCGGTAACATTGACACCGGATCAGGACGGCGCCTTACAGTATCCAGGCCTTGTAAAATAGAAAATCACACATCTGATCATCGGTTATATCTTGCCAAATTTCAACACCTGATTTATGATGAAAATATAGAAAAATTCTGCCAAAATCTAAGGAAAAATCCCTATACGCACTTACAATCTGGTCATCCACCGTGGACACTGAACCTGCCGTCCGTCACAGTACTGGGTCAATATGGGCTGGCGTACACCGGGTCTTGAAAGGAAGCTGTCAAAGATCTCATCGACTACCTGGGAGATGCTTTCAAAGATATTCCTGCCGTAGATCCATTTATGGTCAAAGGCAGTGGAAGAGGTAATGGTAAAATCATAGCCCTGGTTTCTGTACCACTCCGTGTATACACGATTTAAGGTAAAGGACATGATAGCCAGTACATTGGCAGTAATGGTACTTTGGGGCCAGGTGGAGTAGATTTCGCTGGAAGCCACATTTTAATATAATCTCTGTATGGTACATAGTAATCCTTGGCGGTGGAGTCTGTAGGCGCTCCGTCGTGGACCACAATAGTCTGTGGGACCACCACACGGCTTAATACGATCTCACCGCTTTCGTTTACCGGTTTTACTTCGGCTTCAGCAATCTTTGGGGATAATTTCCAAATAAAGTGTGGTCTGGGATGACTACTGGGTCTTCAGGAGGTGTGCCGCCTTCATCACCTGTAAGTGCTGCAGGCTGGATGGCCTGTGTTCCTGCAAGAATCTCGGTGCCGGAGATATTTAAGGGTTTAAAGCCTTCTGCTTCCACCAGCACATCATATTCAGAATAAGGCTGGTAGATACCAGGCTCTAAACTGTATTCCTCAGGAGGCGCAGGAAGAGAAATGTTTTCCGTCTGTCCAGAAGAGTCTGTAGTCAGCTGTTCCAGCACACGTTCCGGTTCTCCTTTGGAGCTGATGGAAACTTTTGCGTTTTGTATGGGAAAATTATTCCGGATGTTGATCACCTGGATCTGTAAATTGCCTCTGGATATAAAATCCTGTCCATTTGCCATAAAAATGCCTTCTTTTATACCGTCGTTTTCAGTATATGAGAAGGCACTTTTATTTTATGACAGCTTTTTATCTGTATTTTTAAATCTCAAATCCACGGACTTTCAGATAATTTTTAATGGTTTCCACAGCACCGTCTGTTCTAATGGCTGCTGTATTGATCATCAGGTCGTAATTTTCCGGAAATTCCCATTCTTTTCCTGTATAATAGCGGAAGTAATCACGGCGCTCCCTGTCGATGCGCTTGATATTTTTCTTTGCATCTTTTGCTGCGTAATATTCTTTTCAATGGTGCGTTTTTCCCTGAAATCCATATCCGCATAGATAAATACACGTACCAGACCTTCCATGCCCTCTAAAACGTAATCTGCGCAGCGACCCATGATAATGCAGTCTTCTTCAGCTGCCAGTTTGCGGATCACCTCTGACTGGAAGCGGAACAGGTTGTCCGCAGATGTCAGGTCAGAACCAAAGAGGGAGCTCCTTTTCAGGAGTCAGGCTCTTGATGATCTTATAAAGCAGCTTATTTCCGGCTTTTCGTCAGCCATATAGTAATAGCTTTCCTTGATGCCGCTTTCATCTGAGTTCATGCGCAGAATGTTCTTGTCATAAAAATCCAGTCCAAGTTCCTGGGCCAGTTTGGTTCCTACTTCGCAGCCGCCGCTGCCAAATTGTCTTCCGATGGTAATGACCAGTCTTTTTCCGTCTTTCATATGCCTGCCTCCCATTTTATTGTATTAGATGCATTTAGTATAGCATATGGAAGAGGCAAAAACGTGTTTTCTGTTAATTTGACAAAAACTAATATTCTTAAGAAAACTTAGGCGTTATTTTTGTATTTAATACCCCTGCTTCACATATTACAAAATCAATGGTCCGGTCGTGGGCCTCCATTGGGATCTCATCACACATAAGGGCAGTGCGGCAGAGGACTGCCTGGGTACCGGTGATCTGTTGTAAATACCGGTCATAATATCCGCCGCCGTATCCCAATCTTTCTCCTTTCATGCTGCAGGAAAGGCAGGGGATCAGTGCCAGATGGATGGCTTTCGGTGAGATTTTTCACAGCCTTCTTTTGGCTCCAAAATTCCGTATTTTCCAGGTTCTAAGTCATCAAAGAACGGATCTTATATACTTCCATAATGCCTTTGCTGATACATTTCGGTACACCCACCTGTTTTCCTCTTTTTAGAAGATCTTCCAGTACAGGCCTGGTATTGATCTCATCTTCTGTGCCTACAAAACAGAAAACAGTTTCAGCTTTTGGTATACATCCCAGGAGGTGATGGCTTTAAAATGGCAGTATCACTGGAACGGCAGGTATCCGGATCAAGAGCGTTCCTTTTTCTTTTAATATTTTCCGGAGTTCTTTTTCTGCAAGTCTAATGGTCTGTTCATAGTTGGTTTCCTTTCAGAATAGAATTTTTCAAAATGAAATTCAGTTATACAAAATAATCGCCATACTGTTCCCGTAAAATCGGGTCAGTTCTCCTTCCGATTTTCCGGCTGCTTCCACAACAAAGCTGCTGGTCAGGAAACGGTGGGTCTGAGGAGAAAATCCTTTTCCAGCAGGTGGTCAATGTCTGTATCCTTTACAAAAAGTTCATACGGATCACAGGGAGTTTCCGGTTGTGAAGAATGTTGTAGATACGGGTGGAAAAGCAGAAAATATAATCGTATTCCAGCTGTTCCAACTGGTGGATCTCGTTGATATTTAAGGTGCTGATCCACTGAAAGGAGATATGTTCCCGCAGTTGCTCTAAAAGAAGCTGATACGTTCAAAGTTAATGCTGGTCATAACAATGATCCGTTTTCTGTTTCTGGAAACGGTCTGGTTTCTTAAAATATGTTTCTGGAAAATAAGGGTCAACGTGGATAAATGTTCATCCAGAAACGTAAAGCCATAGGCAGCTTTAAAAATAATACTGTAACGCTTTAACTGCTCATATAAAACAGGAAAATGTCCTTTTGTATCCTCTACGGTCTTATCTACAAAAGTGCAGTGGAAATGGTCCAGATTGATCTCACGGTAGAAGTAGGCATATAGTTCCCTTAAAATTCATCCTGGACCGGAAAGGGAGAAGGAAGTTCGCTTACGATCTGTTCTGTGAAATTTTCCGTTGCCTGCCAGAGCCTTGGATCAAAAGGAAGTTTTAAAGGCTGGGCGAAATTTAACATACTTAAGGCAACATTATAAAGCCGGTTCTGCCGGGGAGAGTCTGTAAAATGGATGTTTAAAGGAGCCAAAGGCAGTTTGTAAGAGTAGGCAGATGTATCTTTACAGTCCGTGTTTTCATAATACAGATAAAAGCAGCAGGAATTTTTGGAGGGATAATTTAGGGACCAGCCTGTTTCTGAGAGAAAACGGGAAAGAATTTCGGTTGCTTCCTGAAAACTGCAGGATAGATATTCCGTTGCCAGCTCATAGGTCTGCTTCTCCAGAGGCGTATTTGCAAAACGGGCAAGTACCTTATTTTCTGATGTAAATTCAAACAGAGGATGGAGGATGTCAATGACCAGAAAACGCAGCTGGAGCTCATCGCCCTGAATAGAAAGCCCTTTTTTTTTTTGTCACCAGTTCCAGGCCATAGCGCGTTAAAATTGCCGCAGCAGTGCTGTGTCCTGTTTTTCGTAGTAAGGGAAAGTCCCCATTGTTCATAAAGCTTGGATGAGTTTACATAATTTTGAAAAAGATGGCAGTGATCATCACCCGGATCCGTTCATCAGAGGAGCTGAGATAATCCTTTGGTCCAGGTTGCGGATAAAGGAAACCAGGTCTTCATAGCTGATGCAGCTGTAGCAGATACTTTTCGATCCGGACCATAGGTTCACTGGAGTAAAGATTGATCTGTTCAATGGTACGGCGGATGGAGCTTTCATTTTTCTGAAAATGCAGGGCTGTTTTGCTTAAGGGGATCATCTGCCGTTTCTGGATGTAGCGCAGCAGGGTCAGGTCATTATAACTTAAACTCATTTCATTCCTCCCAGAGTATATTCCCATGTTTTGCAGGTACGTAATCTTAATACCATTATAAAATAAAGGTAAGTAAATGCAAGAATATATTGGATATTTTTGCCTTGAAGCGTCTGTGCAAATCTGACATAATGAGGATAGTTCACAAGGTGCCTGAGAATAAAAGTGACAAGTTATAACTTCTGTATGAAAGAAAAATTACAGATAATGCACAAAAGAATGTTTTGTGCGTGTATGGAGGGAAAACAGAATGAATAAGACAAAATCAAGTTGGAAGGATGGGATCCAGACCTTCGGACGTTCTCTGCTGCTGCCTATCGCTCTTCTTGCACCCATTGGTATGGTCATGGGTATCTGCAGTGCAATGACACAGTCCTATATGATCGCAAAATTTCCATTTTAGGAAATGAAATAGTAAAGCTGATCTTTTCAGTTTGCAGACGATCACCAATATCGTATTTAACAATATTCCCCTTCTGTTTGCTATGGGTGTTGCCCAGGGAATGGCAAAGAAGGAAAAAGGAATCGCTGTATTTGCAGCAACCGTTGGTTATCTGACGTTAAATGTTGTAATGAGCGTATATTTAAAAGCAACCGGTACTTTAGCTGATCCTGCTGTTGCAGCACAGGTAGGACAGGGTACAGTTCTTGGAATTCAGACTTTAAAGATCGAAGCTATGGGTGGTCTGATCGCCGGATTGGTAGCTGCTAAGGTTGCAGATAAGTTTTACCGTTTGGAACTTCCGTTGGCATTTGCATTCTTCGGCGGAAAGAAATCCATCCCGATCATTACATTTGCCTGCATGATCCCTATCGGCCTTGTTGTACCGATCATCTGGAATGCACTGACCAGCTTCCTGATCAGCATTTCTTTCATCTTCACAACACCATACATTGGAAGTGCTATTTATTATGCATTAAATCGTGCACTGATCCCATTTGGTCTGCACCATGTACTTGCTTCCCTGGTACGTTTCACAGAGGCAGGCGGTACTTATATGATCAATGGACAGGAATTTGTAGGTATCTTAAATGCAACCAATGAGATCCTGTTTAACTTAGGACCTGACAGCGAATACTGGAGCCAGCTGATGCCAATATTAACCAGCTACCTTGGCGGTGCCCAGATGTTAACCACTCTGTTCCGTGTTCCGGCCATCGGACTTGCTATGTATCACACTGCTTATGCTAAGAACAAAAGATCGCAAAGGGTGTTATCCTTACCTGCTGCCTGACTGCATTTTTAGGAAATATCACAGAGCCTCTGGAATTCTCCTTCCTGTTTATTTCACCGGCACTGTTTGTACTTTACTGTGTAATGTGTGGTATTGGCCTGCTGCCTTACCAGCTGTTCCATATCTGTATCGGTTATATCCGCGGAACTATTTTTGATTTTGGTATTTTCGGACTTCTGTACGAACATACACAGTGGATCTACCTGGTTCTGTTAGGTGCTGTAAACTTTGTTGTATTCTATTTTGTATTCAAATGGTTTATTGTAAAATTCGGACTGGAGACTCCAGGAAGAGAGGAATTTGAAGTAGAAGAATCAGCAAGCCAGCTGTTAAAAGAAAAGAACTGGCCAGCCATCGCAGCTCTTGTAGTAGAAGGACTTGGCGGAAAAGAGAACATTGTAAATGTTGAGAACTGTATTTCACGTCTGAGAGTGGATCTGAAGGATCCGAAGAAGGTAGATCAGGTCAAGATCAAAGACTCCGGCTGTGCAGGTATTTTCTTCCCGTCAGAAAAGCATATCCATGTAGTATTTGGACCTCATGTAGAGTTTGTACGCCATGCTGTAGATGACCTGCTGAAAAATAAGAGGTGAAAAATGAGAGCTTTATATGATTCAAAAGCAAGCTGGATGACAGAGGCATCAAATATCTTTTAAGCGAAGAGAACAAATATAAAACCTGGCTGAAAGTGGAAGGGCGCTTGCCCTTTCCCAGGCCAAAGAAGGTTTTATCCCGAAAGAAGCAGCAGAAGAGATCGCGTCTGTTCCTTTTGAGACCCTTGATCTGGAAGAAATGGAAAAGATCAAGGCAAAGGTGGGACATGGTTTTGTTCCATTTGTGAAAGTGCTGGTAAAAGCCTGCAAGGGAGAGGGAAAGAAATACGTTCATTATGGTGTGACTACCCAGAATATCCAGCAGACCTCCCAGCTTTACATTACCAGACAGGTAACAGAGATCTATAAAAGTTTTCTGGCTGATATTTTAAAGAACCTGGCAGCCCTGGCAAGGGATAATGCAGATGCAGTTATGCCCGGAAGGACCCATGGAAAACATGCCATTCCTATTACCTATGGATACAAGGTGTCTGTATGGATCAGTGAACTGCTTACAGGCCTTGAAAGGCTGGAAGAAGCAGAAAAAGGATCTTTACGGTTATGATGGGCGGTGCTGTAGGCGGCTTTAACGCTACCGGCCTTACAGGACGTAAAGTCCAGGATGATGTGGCAGAACTGCTTTCCATGAGTTCCATGGAAGTTCCAAGCCGCAATATGACCCAGATGAAGGTGGAATACCTGATGAACCTGTGCCTTTTATGCAATACCTTCCATAAAATGGCAGAGGAAGTGTATTACACTGGCATTGAGGAATTCGGGGAAGTCCATGAAGGATTTACACCTGGAACCATTGGAAGCTCTACCATGCCTCAGAAGATCAACCCGAAGTTAGCCAAGGGCATTATTGCCAATTCCCAGAAGCTTTATTCCCTTCCTGCAACCGGACTTTATTCCGGAGTCCGCATGTTTGAGGGAGACAGCAGTTCTTATATGCTTTTGACGGACTGATGGAAGAGGGAATGGAACTGGCTACGGAAGTGATCATTCGCGCAGAGGAACTGACCCGTACTTTATATGTTAATAAAGAAAGACTTCTGAAAAATGCCAATATCAACGAGGGACTGGACAACAGCGAATACGTGATGATGAATGTAGCTGCAAAGTTAGGAAAAGACGCAGCCCATCAGCTTCTTTATGATAAGGCAATGAAAACAGAGCTGGAAGGAAAGAATTACCTTCAGGTGCTGTCAGATGATGAAGTTTTATCTTCTATGTTTACAAAGGAAGAACTGGAAAAATGATCGCTCCTTCCAGTTATACAGGAATTTGCAGCGTTCTTGCCAGGGAATTAGCAGATAAAGCGGAAGCCAAGGCAAAAATGATGACAGAGAAATAAAGAAATAAGATAAAGGAATAACGATGGAATGCCGGATCTGACCGGCAGGATAGAAGGAGAAAAATGGGATTATTTGGAAAAAGAAAGTAGATTTTGTGTCCCCGGCAGGAGGCAGACTGATGAATATTACAGAAGTGGCAGATCCTGCCTTTTCTTCTAAAATGCTGGGTGATGGATTTGCTGTGGATCTGACAGACGGAGAGATCGGTGCGCCTTTGACGGGGAAGTAACAGCTGCGTTTCCTACGGGACATGCTTTTGGCTTAAAGAGAAAAGACGGATTAGAGTGCCTGATCCATGTAGGAATGGACACAGTCCAGTTAAATGGCAAAGGCTTTGACGTTAAGGTAAAACAGGGCCAGATGGTAAAGAAGGGAGATACCCTGGTAGTTGTTGATCTGGATGAGGTACGTGCTGCCGGAAAATCACTGGTAACACCGGTTATCTTCACAGACGGAACACCTGTGAAAATGTTAAAGAAGGATACACAGATCTCAAGGGGAGAAGAAGATATATTAAAGTTCTGATCAAAGAGAACCTATAAGCAGGAGGAGAAGTATGCGTAAACCACATATTATTACTATTGCGGGAGCAGGAAGCGCCCGCGTTCCTGCATTGGTGGGAACACTGGTGCAGTATAAAGAACGTTTTCCGGTATCTAAAATGATCTTTTATGATATTGACGGGGAACGTATGGGAAAGATGGAGGCCTATGACCGCCTGGTATTAAAATGTTTTACCCGGAGTGTGATGTTGTATTTACAACGGATGAGGATGAAGCCTACAGCCATACAGATTTTATTTTCTGCCAGATGCGTGTAGGAAAAACAGAAATGCGCTCCCTGGATGAGAAAATTCCTCTTAAGTACGGTCTGATCGGACAGGAGACCTGCGGTCCGGGCGGATTTGCCTATGGAATGCGCTCTTTGGGAGCCATGAAACAGATGGTGGAAAAAGTACGTTCTTATTCCAAGGATACCTGGATCTTAAACTATACCAATCCGGCAGCTATCGTGGCTTTGGGACTGGACCAGATGTTCCCGGATGATAAGCGGATCTTAAATCTCTGCGATCAGCCATTTTCCATGATGAAAAGCTTTGCAAAGATCCTGGGAGTGCCTCAGGAGATCTTAAGGGCTAAATATTTTGGTTTAAACCATTTTGGATGGTTTACAGACCTGTATGGAACAGACGGAAAGAATTATTTTGACCAGTTAAGGACCTATCTGCGCGATCATGAATTTAAGCCTTATAATGCAGAGCAGAGATCCAAATCCTGGCTGGAGACCTATGTCCGTGTAAATAAATATATGCAGTATCTGGATGAGTACGTTCCAACTACCTATCTTCAGTATTACATGTTCCCGGATGAGATCGTAAAAGAAAGTGATCCTAACTATACCCGTGCAGATGAAGCAAAAGACTCCAGGGAAAAGGATGTATTTGAAACCTGCGCAAAGGCAGTAGGCAGAGATACCATGGATCCGTCAGAAATGCTTACAAACAGTGTGTTTGGAAATCTGATGGTGGAAGTGGCAGAGTCCATTGCCTATGACCTGAACAATGAATTTGTAGTCCTGGTGCGCAATGAAGGGATCATCCCCAACTTTGAAAGCAGGGCGATCATAGAAGTAGCGGGAACTATTGGAAAAGATGGTGCAAAGGGCTATCCTTATGGTGACATCGATCCTTATTATAAGGGACTGATGGAAGGACAGTATGCTTATGAACAGCTGACAGTAGAAGCATTCCGGGAAAAGAGTTATACGAAAGCCCTGAAAGCCCTGATCTTAAATCGATCTGTAATCGATCCTTCCAAGGCAGGAGCAGTTTTGGATGACCTGATGGAAGCCAACAAAGATTACTGGTATCTTACCTGATACAGAATGGAGTGACATGGTTCTTTATTCAAACTATATTGTACTGGAACACGGGATCTTTGAAGGGTTCCTGGAACTGGAAAATGGGAAGATAAAAGGGCTTTATGAAAAATGGCAGGAGAATATAAAGATTATTCCGACAAGATCATTTTCCCCGGATTTATTGATATCCATGTTCACGGCTGGGCTACCGGTTCTTTCTGGTTTGAGAAAACATCCCAGTCTCTTCGGGAGATGTGCCGTACCCTGCCTTTTGCAGGTGTTACTTCTTATCTGGGAACCACAGGGCAGATCCCATTGAGGAGATCAAGACCTGTATCCGGGCTGCTGATCAGGTCAGCGAAGAAGATCCTGAGGGAGCGCAGCTTTTAGGGGTTCATCTGGAAGGACCATTTATCAATCCTGTATACAAGGGAATGCAGAAAGAAGAATGTTGTCTGCTTCCGGATGTGACAGTGATGGAGGACCTTTATAATACCTTTAAAAATAAAAACTGTGCCGCCATATGACCATAGCGCCGGAACGGCCGGGAGCAGATGCTGTTCTTAGATTTTGCCAGGAACACCAGATCCAGACAGCTGTGGGACACAGTGCAGCTACTTTGAAGAGATCAAGAAAATGCGGGCCTATGGTCTTGGGGATTTACCCACACATTCAGCGGAATGAAGGGATTTCACCACAGGGAACTTGGAACTGCAGGAGCAGCTTTGTATTTTGATGATATGATCTGTGAGTTTGCAAAGCAGACAGGAATGACGGTGTCCCATGAAGCTTTTGAGCTGGCTTACAGGATCAAGGGAAGCAGCCGTATTGTGCTGACAACAGACTGCTGTGGTCTTGCCCAGACCCAAAGCTGTTTTGATCATTACGTAAGAAAGATCCGGTTTGTAAAGACCGGGATCAGGTGTGCTTAGAGCACTATGACGGAAAGAAAGAATGGATCGATCCAAGGGATTATCAGGCAGTAAAACAGGTGGAGATGAGTTATGCCCAGTCGGTGAAAAATATGGCAGATCACACAAAAGTGGGGCTTTACGATATCATGTTGATGACCAGCTTCAATCCGGCTCATTATATCCATGCAGATGACTGCAAAGGCAGCATCCGGCCTGGAATGGACGCAGATCTGACTATCATGGATCAGAACCTAGATCTGATCTGCGTTTACTGTCGAGGAAAGGAAATACGGGAATGAAATGTGCAGTCAGTGATTTTGACAGAACCTTATATGTGGAACGGATGATCGGTGAAGAGGATAAGAATGCGGTTTTAAACTGGCAGAAGTCCGGAAATCTCTTTGTGATCGCCACAGGAAGGAATTTAGGGACCATAAAGCCTATTTTTGAGTCTTATGGCTTTTCGCCGGATTTTGGATCTTAAATAATGGTGCCATGATCGCAGACAGGGATGGAAAGACTCTGTTTACAAAGCTGATCCCAAGGGAAACGGCATTAGCAGTATTGCGCTATCTGCAAAGTATAAATGATGATGGAAGCGGTGTATCCCTTACAGACCGGAAAGTATGCCTCCTTTCTGAAAAAGGACCAGTACCCAGAAAGCTTGTGATGGCGGAACGATCACAGCCGATCAGTTGGAAAGTCTGGATAATATTGTACAGATCCACAGAAGAAATCTGGACCTGAAGCATATAAAAGATCTTTGTAAAGACATTGAAGAGCGTTTTCCGGAAGTTTCTGCCTATGCAAATCTGTGGAATGGTGATATTGTAGCCAGAGGTGTAGATAAGGCAGTTGCTGTAAAATGGCTGAAAGAACATTTTCCGCAGATCGAAAAGATCCGTTGTATTGGAGACAGTGTCAATGATCTGGGAATGGTACGGGCCTACCAGGGAGCAGTTCCGGATGTAGCAGATCCCGAAATCAAAAAGAGGCAACGCAGATCGTAAAGAGTGTAGCAGAGTTTCTTGAGAATTTTAAATAAAGATCCTGATCAGAATTTCAGATCAAAGTTTAAACTAAAAGCCGTTTCCGGGTTTGAAAGTAAAACCAGGGAAATGGCTTTTGCTATGTTGTTTGTTATATTAGGAATACGTCACCGCCAGGTGACAGCTCCGTTGGAAACAGATCTTTATTTCGCTAACAGATTTTCTGCAACGACTTCCAGGTTCTTTCTGATGGCAATGTGCTGCGGGCATACAGACTCGCATTTACCACACTTAATACACTGGTCAGCAGCTTTGCGTCTATGACCGCCTACCAGCCACTGTTCCTGATGAGCTGCCATTCCCTTATCTTTGTACAGGGTCAGGTAGTTCATAGCAGTGAAGGAGCCGGAGATACCGATATCCATTGGACAGACTTTTGCGCAGTAGTTACAGGTAGTACATGGGATCAGAGGGATGCGGGCTAATTCTTCCTGAGCCTTTTAAGGGTATCCTTCTGAGCGTCAGTTAAGCCGGTGAAACTCTTCATATAAGAAAGGTTGTCAGCCATCTGTTCTACATTGCTCATACCGGAAAGGACAGTGATCACACCTTCCAGGTTGGCAGCAAAACGTACAGCCCAGGATGCTACGGAAGAGTCAGGTTCAGCAGCCTTTAAGATATTTGCAACAGACTCCGGAGGATTTGCCAACATTCCGCCTTTACAGGTTCCATGATGATCACTGGTTTTCCGTGTTTTCTTGCTACTTCATAACATCTTCTGGACTGAACAGCCGGATTTTCCCAGTCAGCGTAGTTGATCTGCAGCTGTACAAATTCCATTTCAGGATGCTCTGTCAAGTTTCCGGTTTCTTTATGATATTTTTACCGTCCGGTCACTGCATCCAGGGAATTATCTGTATTAGAAGAGATAAAACGGATGCTCAGTTTATGAGGCAGGCATACGATGGGTTCCGGGCCATGGGAGTGGATCCCCTGTTTGACGCAGATCTGGTCTCTGCAGTCTGCTTCAATCACACCGATCCCTTTGGGGAGATCTGGATGGTATTCTGTTCTCCAGGTTCTCCAAGGGTAAAGGTTTCCGTTTTCTTTACCGTACTTAAATCTACGGTGCGGATATCTTTTCCTGGTAAGTGATAACGGCAACTGCAGCATCATTCTTTGGTTTTGCCGGGCTGTCCAAAACTGGCAAAAGCGGCACAAAGCAAAAGGACAATGACCAGAATAAGAGTCTTTTATGGGATGGGTTCATTTTCATTCCTGTATCACCTCAACATTTCCGCCAGTAGTAACGCTGCAGTGGTCTGCAAGACCGGCGGTTACCATAACAGTACCATCCTCTTTCATCATGATCGCATCAAAGGTGTCTCTGTGTTTTTCCAGAAACTGGAAGCCTCTTCCGGCCCCATGATAAAAGAGAGGTGGAAAGGGCATCTGCCAGAGTTCCGTCAGCGCTGATAATGGTAACGGAGATCAGTCCGTTTTCAGCAGGATATCCGGTCCGTGGGTCAATGATATGGTGGTAGGTCTGTCCATTTTCCTCAAAATAGCGCTGATAGCCGCCTGAGGTGATCACTGCCTGGTCAGCTACTTCCACTACAGCAAAGGTAGAGTTCAGATCATGTGGATCCTGAATGCCTACGCGCCACATATTTCCGTCCGGTTTGTGTCCTAAAGCCTGTACGTTTCCACCAAGGGAGATAATGCCGCTGGTAACACCATTTTACGGAAAATATCCATTACACGGGAAGAAGTAAAACCTTTGGCAATGCCTCCAAGGTCCAGGCGGACATCTTCGGGAATGGTTACAGCAGAGTTTTCCAGATCTACCTGTTTATAATCCACGTGGGATAAAAGTTCTTCCAGTTCTTCTTCAGAAGGGATACGGAAATTCTGGGTGGTAAAGCCCCAGGCTTCCATAACCGGTTCAATGGTACAGTCAAACAATCCGTCTGTCATCTGGGAAAGTTCCAGGGAACGACTAAGAAGAGCATTTACATCTTCTGAAACAGTTCCTTCTTTATCTGCATTGATCCGGTAGATCTCTCCCTTTCACTGGAAATGGATAACAGGCTGTCCAGACGGTTGATCTCAGAGACAGAAGCCTCTAAGGCAGCAGAGGCGTTGGACCCATAGGCAGTCAGGTTCATAACGGTATCCATAGCATAAAGCTCGCGGGAAAGGCTTTCGTCTGCTGCCAGATCTTTGCTTTCCTCCTGTTTTGAACCGGAAGCTTCAGAAACAGAAGTTCCGGAGCCGGAAGAGGGAGCAGAAGCAGGATGGCAGGCCGATAAAGCCAGGCAGACAGTTGTAAGCAGGATCATATTTCGTTTTTCACAGGTTGCACCTCATATCAGTATGTTAATTACATCTAAATCATAGATTTAACAAAGGTTAGAAAATGCTAATCTTTCTGTGTCACATCTTAACATTGAGCAAAATGGTTGTCAATTCATTACTTTGCAGGGACAGATACTTTTGGAGTCTTTAAAACGGGAAAATCTGACTTTTTTTCAACAACTTTCTAATGAGAAAAAATAACAATAAAGAGGGGCAGGAATGGGGACGGAATATTGACTTGTATTAATAAAAGTTTATTTTTGTAAGAAAGTTAGTGATAGCTAACTAAAACAGGCATGTTTTATGCCGGGGAATGGAGGAACCTATGAAAAGAACATTACGAAAAAGCAGCCGTATTTCTGCTGTCTACTATCGTAGCAGCTCAGTCAGGACTGTCTGTACAGGCTGCAGCTTTAACAGAAGGAAGCTGGGAACAGACCAGTTCCGGATGGAAGTTTTAAATCGTGACCGTCAGCCATATACAGGCTGGATCCACACAGCATCAGGCTGGTATTATCTGAATATGGAAGACGGAAGTCTGGTAACAGGCTGGAAGAATATCAATGGTCTGGATTATTATTTTACTCCGGCAAATGAGGGGATCGAAGGCCAGATGAAGGTAGGCTGGTATCAGTCACCACAGGGAGACTGGTATTTCTTCGATAATACCACAGATACTCATGAAGAAGGAAGCGCAGTTACCGGATGGAACTGGATCGACGGCTATTGCTATTACTTTGCCCGTACAGAAGCTGGGAAAGGAGCAGAGATGGCAGCCAATATTACCACACCAGACGGCTACAAAGTAAATGCAGATGGCCAGTGGGTAAATGAGGACGGCGTTGCACAGTACCGTCAGTCCGGCGGATACCGCACGAAAGCAAACAGTACAACCACGGTTACTTCAAAGAGTTCCGGATCAGGTTCCGGCTCCAGTTCAGGTTCCGACTCCAGTTCAGGTTCCGACAGTGACTCCGGTTCTACTACGCCTGCTACACCGTCCACTCCGGATACCCCATCAACCCCGGATACTCCAGATGTAACAGAAGAATATCAGTATCTGTTGATGAACATTCCTTATGCAGACTTTTATGACAGTGAAGTAAAAGGAAATGATGAGGATGTAGATGCCGTTTCTTCTGCAACTTTAAATAAAACAAGAACAGGAAGCCTGGTTGGTGGTTCCTATCATGAAGACCCAGAAGGAAGCGAGATCCGTGGTGTTACATTCCCTGTAAGAGTAAAGAAAGGAACCGATTTTTCAAGTTTTAAGAAAGTAACAGATGAAGACTCTGTAGATATTACTGTTACAAACCGTGGACAGACAAACACTACAACTTACAAAGGAAAAGATGCTTTATTTGAAAACGAGGATTTTGCTTACTATGAATTAAATGAGGTTCCTTCCTATTACAAAGAACTGACAGTTTCCGGTGCTGTACTGACATTCAGCGAAGTAAAGGGTACGGCTAAAATGTAAGCGGTGTAAGTGCAACTGTATCAGCCAGCAGCTCTTATGGCGATTATCAGCTGTATATGACCGGACTTCCGGAGTCTCTGTCTAATGACAGCACAACTGTATATGGCGTAGTGATCCATACAAAGAAGGTACTGATTATGGTATGCGTCATCTGGAAAATATCTGGCGTAAGACCAATATTGCCTGGGCAAGCGGTTTTACAGAGACAACTCATGGCAATGAACTGTCACCATATCACTATGAGTCTATGATGGGACAGAACATTACAGGTGTTACATATTATACCAGTGAAGGAACAATGGAGATCACATTTACAAATGCTGTGTATGTACCTGTAAAATTTGAACAGGAAATCTCTGTAGCAGAAGGCGCAAAACAGATGATATTGATGTAGCTGTAAATGGACTGGATGCCCTTCCTGTGGACTATGACGCAAGATATACTGTTTCCGGACAGGACAATGATGACAGTGTCATGTTTACAGTAGTAAATGGAAAGATGACATGGACCGCAGCCCGGTTGCAGGAAAGTATACTTTGAAGATTGAAGATCAGTCCGGAAAATATGCATCTGTAGAAGTTTCTTTTGTTTTAAGCACAAGCAATGTTCCGGTTCAGGTTCAGGCAAATGAAGATGGAAGCTATCAGCTGGCTGCAACAGAAAATGTAAGTGAAAATCAGGTTAAAGCATATGTAAAATCGATTACAGCCGTGAAGGTAGGAGATACTACCTATGCAGCGACCGGAAGAGGAGCTGTTAAGATCATCAAAGATGACGGTACCATTGATCTGTCTGCAAAAGCAAATGGTAAATATATCTTTGAAAGTGAAAAAATACCAACATTTCCATTACAGCAACAGGTTATCCACAGGTTGACGGAACGGTAACAGCGCCGATCCGTTATCAGTATGTACTGATGAACATTCCATATGCTGAGTTCTATGCAAATGAGTCAGAGAACAATACTATTGAGGCAGATGCAGTATCTTCTGCAACAAAGAAAAAGCCTTTAAATAAGAGTATGACAGCAGGAACCTACCATACAGAACTGGATGGAAGCGTTATAAGCGGCGTTACCTATCCTGTAAAGATCAATGAGAAAGCACTTGAGTCCTTTACAAAGGCTAACAACGAAGATGACTTGTATGGAAATGCAGATCATGCATATTATGTACTGGACCAGGAGCCATCTTATTATAAAGAAGCAACAGTTGAAAATGGTAATGTTTCCTTTGGAAAGAATGTAAATGAAAAAGAAGTAAAAGAATATACTTCTGATGCAAATGTAAGCATGACACTGTTAGAAGGTAATCACAATATGCATGGAGATTACGAAATGCGTTTCAGTGATCTGCCAGATGACTGCATTTTAAGAGATACCAATACAGTTGTATATGGTGCTGTTCTCCATACTTCTTTAAATGGTATAAGTAAAGATTATGGCCTGCGTTATCAGGAGAATATTTTCCATCATAAGAAAAATAATTTTGAGATCGCTTGGGCAACAGGAAGCGGTGATGGTTTCCAGACAACTGTTAAAGGGGCAGAACTTTCTTATGAGCCTTATGCAGATATGATGGGACGCAGCTTAACCGGTCTTACTGTATATACCGATCAGGGAATTATTGAGATCACTCTTCAGAATGAGAAATATGTACCGATTAAACAGAATTACGATATTACAGTAACTGCTCCGGAAGTGAATGCAACAGAAACCACATATGCAGGAACAGAGCCGTTTGCAAATGCACAGATTACAGTAACGGATGCTGATGATCAGGAAGTAGAAGGAATTACAGTAGATACAGTTAATAAAAGATCAGTTGGACAGAAGATCTGGCAGCAGGAACTTATAAGCTGGTATTTACAGATCCAAGTGGAAAATATGCGTCTATCTCTGTTCCGTTTACCGTTAAGTTCAGCACTGTATATGTACTGATGAACATTCCTTATGCAGACTTTTATGATAGTGAGATAAATGGAAATGATGAAGATGTAGATGCCGTTTCTTCTGCAACTCATGCTAAACCTAGAACGGGAAGCCTGGTTGGCGGTTCTTATCATGTAAATTCAGATGGAAGTGATATAAGCGGTATTACATTCCCTGTAAAAGTATCAGATGCTGCAGAACTTGCAGGTCTTAAGAAAGTAACAGATGAGGACTCTGTAACGATCACTGTAACAAATCGTGGACAGACCAATACTACAACTTATACAGGAAAAGATGCTTTATTTGAGAATGAAAACTTTGCTTATTATGAATTAAGTGAAACTCCTTCCTATTATAAAGAACTGACAGTTTCCGATGGTGAACTGACTTTCAGCGAAGTAAAGGGTGCAAAAGAAGATGCGGATAATGTAACTGCCCGCTTATTAACAGACAGCTCATATGGTGATTATCAGTTATCTATGTCAGGACTTCCGGATTCTTTATCTGAGGATAGTACAACCGTATATGGAGTAGTACTGCATACAGAAGAAGGCAGTGACTATGGTATGCGTCATCTGGAAAATATCTGGCGCAAGACAAATATTGCCTGGGCAAGTGGATTTACAGAAACCGTTCACGGCTGCCCGTTAGCACCGGATCATTATAAGTCCATGATGGGCAAGCATCTTACGGGTGCTACTTATTATACCAACGAAGGTATGATAGAGATTTCATTTGAAGAAAGGTATATGTACCGGTAAAATTTGAACCGGTTATTGAAGTGCCGGAGGTTAAGGCAAGCAGCAAGGAAGCAAAGATCAATGGACTGGAAACTCTTCCTGAGGGTTATGTTCCGGAATATGTTGTAACAGATGCTAATGGTGAAGAGGTCTCTGAATTTAAGGTAGATAATGATACGATCACCTGGACAGACGGCATAGCAGCAGGAAGCTATACTTTAAATGTAAGCGACCAAAGCGGTAAGTATGCATCCTTTGAGAAAGATTTTGTATTATCCAGTTCCGTTGAGAGCGTTACGATCAAAGGAAATAAGATCGTAATAGACGAAGATGAATTAGATGCTTACCGTAATGCTGTTTCCACTGTTATTGTGGATGGAAATACAGTAGCAGGAGTCAAGGGAACAGAGCTTATCAATGAAGATGGATCTATCAATTTTGATGTAAAGGCAGGTACTCATGGAAAACCTTCAGCAGTATTTGCAGAGGGAGCAGAGGACAATTACAAACTGGAGATCAAGGCTAATGGATATCCGGATGTAGAAGCAACAGATGTTGGCAAAGATTATGGACCAGATGTGGAAATTGAAGCCAGCGCAGAAGTAGAAGACTTTGAGTATACTGCAAAAGTAAAAGTAACTGTAAATTCCAGAGGCGAAGTTGTATCTGTAGAAGATAATGATACAGACACAGATGGAAATGATTCATTCTGGAAGAGAGCAAAGAAAAATTTGATATCTTTAAGGGTGCAACCAAGGATACGATCAGTGATGTGGATGTAGATATCAAGAGTGGTGCTACATATTCACTTACAGCAGTAAAGAAGGCAGTAGCAAATGCTCTGGGTGCAGATATTGATACACAGCTGGCAGCAATCAATATTTCCGCTGCTCCTGCAGAAGTTAAGTTCTACAAGAACGAAGAAGTTGTAAAGACCGTAGAAGTAGATGCAGATGAGTTAGATGCACTGGGAAGCCTTGAGATCCTGGATGTAGCTCTGGATCCTAAGTACGAGAAAGACTGGAATGAATTTACAGTAGTTGTTGTAGATGAAGAAGGCAACGAACTGGAGAACGAAGCAACTGTTGTAGATGATACATTTACAGTAATCTTTGCAGACGGAAGAGAGATCGTCATCAGCTTTAACTTCGACACAGAAGAAAAGGAAGCAGAAGAAGTTCCTGCAGCTGACAAGGCAGAAGAAGTTTCTGACTCAGAGGTTTCTGATCCGAAAGATCCTGAAAATGAAGTAAAAGAGGAAGAAAAGGCAGATGATCCTTCTTCTGATGAAGAAAATGAGGATGCTGACGCAGCAGATGATCAGGATACCGAAGAGAAGGAAGATACTGAGGAAGCAGAAGACAAGTCCGAGGAAACTGAGGATCCTGCAGAGGATGTAGCAGAAGAGGATAAGTCTGAAGAAACTGAGGATTCTACAGAAGATGCAGCTTCTGATGATAAGGAAGATGCACCTGAGGTTCCGGAAGTAGGAGAGTCCACAGAAGGCACCGCTGTAGAAGAGACAGAAACTCTTTCTAAAGATGGCGAATAATCAAACTGCGATAAAAGAATAGTAATTTTATACAGGGCTTTTGGAAAAAATTCCGGAAGCCCTGTATTTGCAGGAGGAATCATATGAGGAAAATCTGAAAAACAGACAGCTGTACTGATCGTATCCGCGGCATTGGCAGCTCAGACAAGCCTGGCAGGTTATGGCGCACCCTGACACCAGGAGACTGGAAACAGGAAGATGGAGCGTGGAGATTCTGTGATCCTGAGCAGAACGCATATGCAGGCTGGGTCCTTACATCTTCTGGATGGTACTATATGGATCCATCAGACGGGAAAATGGTCACTGGCTGGAAACAGATCAACGGATACCGGTATTATTTTGAGACCCAGCAGGGAAAAACAGAAGGAAAGATGCATACCGGCTGGTATCAGGATGAGCAGGGAAAATGGTATTTCTTCAATAACAAGTCAGGTGAAAAGACAGAAGGAACCATGGTCACCGGCTGGAAGTGGATCGATGGCAAATGTTATTACTTCTCAGAAAATGAAGATGCAGGAGTTCTGTATGTAAACACAGTTACACCGGATGGATTTTCTGTAAATGATCAGGGACAGTGGGTAGATGAAAATGGAAATGTTAAGACCCGCAGCGAGTCTGACTTTACTACGATCCAGAAATCAACCACGACGGTAACCAGATCTTCAGGATCAGGCGGCGGAAGTAGCCATAGTAGTTCCAGCAGTTCAGGAAACTCTGGCAGCTCAGATAACTCAGGCAATAGCAGTAATTCCGGTAAGGATGACACTGGCAAGGATGACACCGGCAAGGATGACACTGGCAAAGATGATTCTGGCAAGGATGATTCTGGAAAAGATGACACCGGCAAGGATGATTCTGGAAAAGATGATACCGGCAAGGATGACTCTGGAAAAGATGATACTGGAAATGGCGGAGACTCCGGAAAAGATGACTCCGGTAACACAGACAAACCAGATGATAAGCCAGAAGAAACAAAGATCCTGACAGGAGAAGCAGAGGTAGCAAGCAATGAATATGGAAGTGTAAGCGGCACTTATCAGGTTAAGGTTAAAGTAACTGTAGATAAAGATGGAAATATCATTTCCGTAGAAGATGACGGAACTGAGCCGGGAAAAAAATTCATCATTCTGGGAAGATGCTCTGGAGTTATTTGAAGAATTTGGCGGTGAAGAGGGAGCAAAGACAATAGAAGAAGTAGATCAGGTCGAAGCTGTATCAGGAGCAACGATCTCTTCCAACGCTATTAAGGCAGCTGTAAAGAAAGCGCTTCAAAGTGAAGATCCAACAGAAAAGCCAGATGCACCTGCTATAAAACTGCAGATCAGAGGACCCGTTTTGTTTTCAGCGCAGCAGAGCCGGCAGACCTGCTGATCACAGCACCGGAAGGCACACAGATCCGTTATACAACAGATGGAAGTGATCCGGCAGGAAACTCCCAGGCATTTGTTGCAGAAGGAACCGGAGCAGAAACAGCTGTTTCCGTTTCAGCAGCGGAAAATGCAACGGGCACTATGATATTAAAGGCAGTGGCAGTAAAAGATGGTCAGGCATCTGATGTGACAGAAAAAGAACTTTCCTTTATCCAGATTCCGGAAGTACAGGAAAAGGTATAAAAGTCTATGAAGCAAGTGGAATGATCACATCCAAGACCAATAAACCATATGAAGGCAAGATCCGTATTACCGTTGTAAACGGAAAAATAGCCAAGATCGTTGATAACGGAACTGTACCGGTAGCTCTTCAGGATGAAGTATACTGGGGTTACCTTTTCCCAAGCAGCAGCAGCTTTACAGGCATTTCAACGAAATTTGCCGGCAAAGACCTGTCTGATCTGATCAATGCAAAGACCACCCCAGGTGGAGGCGATGAATATGCTGCAGACGCAGTAAGCCGTGCGACTATTTCCACAGATGTGATGAAATATGCTGCGATCCAGGCACTTCAGGGTGAGCCGGTAGAGTCAAGTGATGAAGAAGTTCTCGCTCCAAAGATCACCAGCAGATATGGATTTTACAGCAGCCCAAGTTCTACGATTTATATGAGCATTGATAAGGCAGAGAATACAACTGTCCGCTACACAGAGGATGGAACAGATCCGGATGTCTCCAGTACAAAGGCGGAAACCAATTCTGTATCATTTTACAGCAATACTCCGGAATTCAAAGAAGTACGTTTTGCAGCCTTTGATGAAGAAGGAAACCGCAGCAAGGTAGTGACTGTATGGTGCTGCTTTATGAAGAAAGGACCGGCTGTATTAGAGCGTGGAAGTTATTCAGCAGAAGTGGATGGAATTACAGCATCTGTTGATGTAAATTATTCCGGTTATATCTCATCAATTCAGTTAGATGAGGCATCACAGGAAAAATACAGTGAATTCCTTACAGAGCTGCTGGCGCATGTATATTATGAGCAGTCAGCAGATATTGAAATACTGTCGCAGTATGAGGAAGAAGGCAAGAAGGAAGTACTTTCTGCTGTGGGGCAGCTATTAAAAGGCAATCAGCGCAACTCCTGTATTTACAGTAGACCCGGTAAAGGGAACTTCCAGTACAAGATATGGAACCTATGAATATGAGGAGAAGCCGGTGGCAACCATCAGCTGCCTGGCAGAAGGCACAGAGATCTATTATTACATAACAGATACTTCCTCTACTGTAAAACCGGATAAGGATACCTGGACAAAATACGAAGGACCCGTGTCTGTTTTATTTGATAACGAAAAGGGCGGCTCTAAATATCTCTGGGCAGCAACGACCACAGATGACGGTGAAACCTGGCTGAAAACTTCCAAGATCCAGTTTGTATACAGCAAGAAACCAGTGGAAGATGCAGTTGTGATCGGGGATCAGGCTTATACAAGCTTTGAAAAGGCCCTGGCTGCAGCACAGGACGGTGATACACTTATTTTAAATGATGATGTAGAGCTTACAGACGAAGTGACAATGCCGGAAGCTTCTATTTCTATCCAGTCAGGTGAAAAGGCCCTTATCTGATCAAGTCAACCAAGCCATTAAACTTAAATGGTGACCTGACCATATCCGATGTCAGCTGGAATGCAACCACTTATGCAAACGGCTATAATTTCACAGCAGGAGAAAATGTAACCTGCTCTTCTACAAAAGACATTTATGCCGGGTCTGCATCTGGAACAGCGCAGGCAAAGGGAGAAGATAACACCTGCTATATCACTCTATCATCAGGCAAGTTCTATGTATATGGAACAGGCGCAGCTGGCAGCACAATGGAAGGTGATGTAGAAGTCCTTGCAGAGAAAGAAGCACAGCTTCAGTTTGCAGGAACAAAGGGCAAGTCTGAATTAAATGGTGATTTTACAGTTACGGTTGACGCTACAGAGGGAAATGCAGCTTTAAGTTCTTCCTATGGACGTACTTCATCAGGAACTGTTTCAGGAGAGTTCACTCTGACTATCAAAGGAGCTCCGAAGCTTTCAGGAACTATTTATGCAGTTCAGTATAATTCTTCTGCAAGCTGGGGTACTCTGGACGTAACAGAGGCAGAACTTGAGGAGCTGGAACTGGATACTCTTGAGAAACTGAACAAGAAGTTCCAGGGCTTTGAGACCGTAAACAGCGAATTTGATGAGGAAGACGAAAAGACAGAGGAAGAAGTTGCTGCAGAACTTTTGTCAAAAGTGAAAGAAGATGAGCAGGAAAACAGCCAGGAGAAAAAGGAAACAGAGACTGTGATCCCGGCAGAAGATCCTGAGACAGAAGACAAAGAAGAGGCTGAGGATAAGTCTGAAAATGAGCTTGAAGATAAGTCCAATGAAGATAGATCCGATGCAGCAGAAGATGTAAAAGAAGAGGAAAACTCTGACGAAGAGGATAAATCTGCAGAAGAGGAGGATCCTGAAGAAACAGAAGATGCAGATTCAAAAGAGGATGAGGAAGAAGATGCACCGGAAGTTCTGGACGCAGATGAAACCACAGAGGATACTTCTTCAGAAGAGGCAGAAACCATTTCTCAGGATGAAGAATAAAAATTATCTGAAAAACGGTTTAAACATGGAGGGCGGGGCCGATTGGCCCCGCTTTGCCATAAATCTGCCTAGCAAGTTTGATGCCAAAAAGATTAGTATAAGGCAAAAAATTTAGTCTTCAAATCCATTGAAAATTTATGCAAGGTATATTATAATGCTATCAATTTGGGCTGAGGTCTATAGCAGCGCACACATTTGGAAGCGCAATCGGATGTCAAGCTTGCTTGTAAATCTCCCCTACACAACATAAGAAAGGACAGGTATTCCCCTATGAAAGCATACCTTATATTGGAAGACGGCACTGTGTTCACTGGTACCAGTATTGGTTCCCAGCGTGAAGTGATCAGCGAGATCGTTTTAACACATCTATGACCGGTTATCTGGAAGTATTAACTGATCCGTCATACGCAGGACAGGCCGTTGTTATGACCTATCCTCTGATCGGTAATTATGGAATCTGTCGTCAGGATATGGAGTCTTTAAAGCCCTGGCCAGATGGTTATATTGTAAGAGAATTATCAAGGATCCCAAGCAACTTCCGTTGCGAAGACACAATTCAGAATTTCTTAGAAGAAAATGATATTCCTGGTATCTGTGGTATCGATACAAGAGCCCTCACAAAGTTATTAAGAGAAAAGGTACAATGAACGGTATGATCACGACAAAAGAGTATTCAGACCTGTCTGAGCCTATCAGCCGTATGAAAGCCTATACAGTAGCCGGTGTTGTTATGGCTACTACAACCAAAGAAAATACGTTCTTCCAGGAAATGGAAAGAAAGTAGCTTTAATGGATTTCGGCGCAAAGAAGAACATTGCCCGTTCCTTAAATGAAAGAGGCTGCGAAGTTACCGTATATCCGGCAGATACACCTGCAGAAGAAGTGCTGGCAGCAAATCCGGACGGCATCATGCTTTCCAATGGCCCTGGTGATCCAAAGGAAAATGTTGAGATCATCAAAGAGATCAAAAATGTATGACTCCAATGTACCGATCTTTGCAATCTGCCTGGGACATCAGTTAATGGCACTGGCAAACGGTATGGATACCTACAAATTAAAATACGGCCACAGAGGCGGAAATCATCCTGTAAAAGATCTGGAGACCGGAAGAGTTTACATTTCTTCCCAGAACCATGGTTACGCAGTAGATACCAACACTGTAAAGCCTGAGATCGCAGTTCCTGCATTTGTCAATGTAAATGACGGAACCAACGAAGGTTTAAAATACACAGGAAAGAACATTTTCACGGTACAGTATCACCCGGAAGCATGCCCTGGACCACAGGACTCCGGATACTTATTTGACCGTTTCCTTAAAATGATGGAGGTAAATGACTGATGCCAAAGAATCCTGAAATTAAAAAGTACTGGTTTTAGGCTCCGGCCCGATCGTAATCGGACAGGCAGCAGAATTTGACTATGCAGGTACACAGGCCTGCCGTTCTTTAAAAGAAGAAGGGATCGAAGTTGTCCTTTTAAACTCCAACCCGGCTACCATCATGACCGACAAGGACATTGCAGACCGTGTATACATTGAGCCATTAACCGTAGAAGTAGTAGAACAGCTGATCTTAAAAGAAAAGCCGGACAGCATTCTGCCAACCCTTGGCGGACAGGCCGGATTAAACCTTGCAATGGAACTGGAAGACGCAGGATTCTTAGAGAAGCACAATGTGCGCCTCATCGGTACCACTGCTCTTACCATTAAAAAGCAGAAGACCGTGAGATGTTCAAGGAGACCATGGAAAGATCGGTGAGCCGGTTGCACCTTCTGACATTGTAGAAGATGTAAAACATGGTCTGGAAGTAGCAGCACAGATCGGTTACCCGGTAGTTCTTCGTCCTGCTTATACACTGGGCGGTTCCGGCGGCGGTATTGCACAGAATCCGGAGCAGTGTGCTGAGATCCTGGAAAATGGTCTCCGTTTATCCCGTGTAGGACAGGTTTTAGTAGAGCGCTGCATCGCAGGCTGGAAAGAGATCGAATACGAAGTAATGCGTGACGGTGCAGGAAACGTGATCACCGTCTGCAACATGGAAAACCTGGACCCGGTTGGCGTTCATACAGGTGACAGTATTGTTGTGGCTCCTTCCCAGACATTAGGGGATAAAGAGTACCAGATGCTGCGTACTTCTGCATTAAATATCATCAACGAACTGGGTATCACCGGCGGCTGCAACGTACAGTATGCTTTAAATCCAGACAGCTTTGAATACTGCGTAATTGAGGTAAATCCTCGTGTAAGCCGTTCTTCCGCACTGGCATCTAAGGCAACTGGATATCCGATCGCAAAAGTAGCTGCAAAGATCGCTTTAGGATATACTCTGGATGAGATCAAAATGCAGTAACAAAGAAAACTTATGCAAGTTTTGAGCCAATGCTTGACTACTGCGTAGTAAAGATGCCAAGACTTCCATTTGATAAGTTTATAAGCGCCAAGAGAGCCTTAGGAACCCAGATGAAGGCAACTGGTGAGGTCATGAGTATCTGCACCAACTTTGAGGGCGCCCTGATGAAGGCCATCCGTTCCCTGGAGCAGCATGTAGACTGCCTGATGTCCTATGACTTTACCGGACTTTCCTATACAGGACTGGTAAAAGAGCTGGAGATCGTAGACGATATGCGTATCTGGAGAATTGCAGAGGCTCTGCGCCGCGGCTTCCCATATGAGCTGATCCATGAGATCACCCGTATCGATATCTGGTTTATTGACAAGCTGGCTATCCTGGTAGAAATGGAGAAAGAATTAAAGGCAGTAGGAGAAGGAAAGAAAGAGCTTACTACAGAGCTCCTTGCAGAAGCAAAACGCATTGAGTTCCCTGATAATGTAATTTCCCGTCTTACCGGTATTCCTCAGGAAGAGATCAAGAAGCAGCGTTATGACAATGGCATCCGCGCTGCATACAAAATGGTTGATACCTGTGCAGCTGAGTTTGCTGCAGAGACACCATATTATTACTCCTGTTTTGGAAGCTTCAATGAGGCTGAAAAGACAGAAGGAAGAAAGAAAGTCCTGGTTCTTGGTTCCGGCCCGATCCGTATTGGACAGGGAATCGAGTTTGACTTCTGCTCCGTACACAGTACCTGGGCCTTCAGCAAAGAAGGATATGAGACCATTATCATCAACAATAACCCGGAGACTGTAAGTACAGACTTCGATATTGCAGATAAGCTGTATTTCGAGCCTTTAACACCAGAAGATGTAGAGAGCATTGTAGATATTGAAAAGCCAGACGGAGCAGTAGTACAGTTTGGTGGGCAGACTGCGATCAAGCTGACTGAAGCTCTGATGAAAATGGGTGTGCCTATCCTTGGTACAGCAGCAGAAGATGTAGACGCAGCAGAGGACAGAGAGCGCTTTGATGAGATCCTGGAGCAGTGCCATATCCGAGACCTGCAGGACACACTGTATTTACCGCTGAAGAGGCAAAGAAGGCTGCAAATGACCTTGGCTATCCTGTTTTAGTACGTCCTTCCTATGTACTGGGTGGACAGGGCATGCAGATCGCTATTTGTGATGAAGATATTGACGAATTTATCGGCATCATCAACCAGATCGCCCAGGAGCATCCGATCCTGGTAGATAAGTACATTATGGGTAAGGAGATTGAGGTAGACGCCATCTGCGACGGAACCGACATCCTGATCCCTGGTATCATGCAGCATATTGAGCGTACCGGTATCCACTCCGGAGACAGTATTTCCGTATATCCGGCACAGGATATTACACAGCATAATGTTGACACCATTGTGGAATACACAGAAAAACTGGCTAAGGCCCTTCATGTAAAGGGAATGATCAATATCCAGTTTATCGTAGACGGGGATGACGTATACATCATCGAGGTAAACCCACGTTCTTCCCGTACCGTACCATATATCAGCAAGGTAACCGGTATCCCGATCGTTCCGCTGGCAACCCAGATCATTTGCGGCCATACCATTAAGGAACTGGGTTACAATCCAGGTCTGCAGCCGGCAGCTGATTATATCGCTGTTAAGATGCCTGTATTCTCCTTTGAGAAGATCCGCGGCGCAGATATCAGCCTTGGACCGGAAATGAAGTCTACCGGTGAGTGCCTTGGTATCGCTAAGACCTTTAACGAGGCTCTTTACAAGGCATTTGAGGGCGCTGGCATCCGTCTGCCGAAGTACAAGAAGATGATCATGACCATCAGAAAGAATGAGCAGGAAGAGGCAGTGGATATTGCCCGCAGATTTGCAAATGTAGGCTACCAGATCTTTGCTACCAAGGGAACTGCAAGAACCTTAAATGAGCATGGAGTAAAGGCCTTTGAGATCCGCAAACTGGAGCAGGAGTCCCCGAATATCCTTGACCTGGTATTAGGACATCAGATCGACCTGATCATCGATATCCCGGCACAGGGCGCAGAAAGAAGCCATGACGGCTTTGTGATCCGCCGTAATGCCATTGAGACAGGTGTAAATGTACTTACAGCCCTTGACACAGCAAGAGCTCTTGTAACAAGCCTTGAGAACCGTGCAAAAGAGCTGACACTGGTGGATATTGCAACTGTGAAGAATGCATAAAGGTGTATAAATATAAGCCCCGCCGAAGCAACGGGGTTTGTATGCTGACGATAAAACAAGTGAGAGGACCCGCGCCAGGCGCGGGTTCACTTGTGCAGACGTGCAGTGGAAGAAAACTGCCGGTGACAGGTTCTTTAAACGAAAGAAAAGCACATGGAAGCAGGTTTTAAATGCCTGTTTTCATGTGCTTTTGTGCTTTTGCTGTTGTTGTAATGCACGTTTACAAATCCTGCGTTTTGCCCGTGGCTGCCTGCAGCAGGCGGTTTGTCGGTTAATGGTTTGAGAAAATTATGCCACAGAAACGTCACTTGCATACTTCTCCGGATGATTGACCGGATAAGTCACTTTGCGGCCTTCTAACACCTCTGTAATGCCCAGAGCGGCCTGATAAGACAGCCGTTCCATAGCCTGCTTGCTTAAACCTGCAATATGTGGCGTTGCAATTACCTGATCCATGTGCAGCAGCGGGTCGTCTGCATCTGGGATCTCACCTTCAAATACGTCCAGTGCAGCGCCTGCCAGACGGTTGGAAAGCAGCAGTTCCCTTAAAGCAGCCTGGTCGACTAATTCACCACGACCAAGGTTTAAAAGATACGCATCTGATTTCATAAGTTCCAGCTTTTCACGGCTTACCAGATGGAAGGTATCTTTTGTATATGGCAGATGAATAGAAAGAAAATCGGAATTCCGGATCACTTTGTCCAGATCACTTGTAAGAATGCCATAGTCCGCGCAGATATCTCCTGGAAGGTTTCTGCGGTATCCTAACACTTTCATTCCAAAGCCATAGGAAGCTTTTCTGGCAACTGCAGTGCCGATCCGTCCCATTCCAAGTACCCCTAAGGTCTTTCCTTCCAGATCAAAGGTAGAGATCTGTGGGCGGATGCTCCAGCCTTCTTTGCGTAAGCCGTCACGGCTTTGTGGAAGCTTCTTTGCAAGGCTTAAGATCAGTCCAAGGGTAAATTCTGCAACAGAACCGCTGTTGGCGTCAGCTGCGTTTGTTACCTGGATGCCCAGCCGTTCGGCAGCTTCTACATCAATACAGTCTACACCGGCACCATGCATGCCGATGACCTGCAGCTTCGGGCAGGAATTTAAAACACGTTCTGTAAAATGACCATTTCTTGTAAGAACGCCGTCTGCGTCATGTGCCTCTCTCATAAGGGTCTCTTCGTCATATCCGGTGCCCATGACCACCTGGTATCCATGGTCCTGAAGCAGAGTAATGCCTGCAGGGTCTACAGCTTCTGTGATTAAAATTTTTGCTCATATACATTACCTCCTACCGGAAAAATCTTCTGAAAACAATGACCAGAACTGGCCGATCAACCTCATTTGCCAATAGTCTAGCGAAAAGTTAGTTCTAAAACAAGTTGCAAACTGTACACCAAATGCGTATAATAATGGACATATTGTATATCTTGCTGTTTTCACATGAACACATTTCAACTTGCAGGTATCCGGAAAGGAGCACACTATGGCATTTCTTGTAAAAGACCTGGTGGACCGGCAGATCTTCGGCGGAGTCAGGCTGGTAGCAGGCGTTTTAAATGTTTCAAACCCTATTTTATGGGTCAATGTAATGGAAATACTGGACACTCCCAGATCTTTAAATGAGGGTGAGTTAGTGGTGTCTACCGGGTATGGCCTGGAGGATCAGTCTCTTCATAAGGACCTGATCCACCAGCTGAAAAAAGGGGTCAGCGGTCTGGCGATCCAGCCGGGCTATTATATCGATCAGATACCGGAATACATTATAGAAGACGCAAACAAAGAAGGGCTGCCGGTGCTGGAGCTGCCGGAACGGCTGTCATTTTCAGAGATCCTTCATGTGCTTATGGATCAGATCACGGAAAACAATCTTATTTCCAGAAAGCTGGTCCAGGGACTGGACACACTGCGCATTGCACTTGGAAAAAATTAAATATCAGTGAAAAGAAACTATTTGAAAAGAACAGCAGGTATATCTTTTTCTCATCTGCCTTACAGGAAAAACAGCCGGGACGAGGAAAGTCTCCGGCAGGGAATGGAAAAGTAGGCTCTTTTCTTTCTTCTATGTCAAAACCTGTATTGGTGAGACCTTGCCAGATGGAACCGGTATGTTTCTGGCGCCCTTTTCCGATGGAGAAGCATTTACAGATGCCATGTATGATTTCAGCATTTTCCTTACCTTTCTTTCGGAAAATGAAGAGATCAACTTTATGTAGGTGCCCAGCCTTTAAAAGAAAGCAGGGATCTGCCTGACTGCGTAAAAGAAGCCTACGATCATATCTGTTTGCTGGACCGGATCGGGGCAAAACGGGGATCTGTACCTTTGATAACCGACTTTTAGTGGAACTTCTTGGGACGCTTCATCAAAATGAGTATTCTATTGTATTGGGAAACCAGGCATTACAGAAACTCTTGGACCATGACCGGTATAATCACACAGGCTATGTACATACCATCCGTATCTATCTGGCACACAACTGCAATGCTACGAAAACAGCGGAACATCTGTACATCCACCGCCATACACTGATGAAGCGGCTGCAGAATATTTCCGCTCTCTGCGGCATTAATTTTACGGATTATTACATGCGTGTATACATGTCTTTAGCCATTCTGATCCATGATTATTTTACTTATTGATCCATAGGGGCTACAAAATATTTCAGAGGGTGAAACGAATTTTTACCAAAACTTTAGTAAAAAACTTGACATCACCTAAAAACTGGTGTATCATTCGACACATCAAAAATAAATAAGCAAACGGAGCCGAAAAGGCATAAATGATTTCAAAGAGGAAATTCAGAACAATAGTCTGAGTTTCCTCTTTGTTTTACCTGAAATCTTCCGGCGGACCGCCGGGAGCGGTAGTTATCATTTGTTTTCAAGGCTCTGGGCAAGGAGGAAATGATTATGAAAAAAGGTTATGTGTATGCAATGATGGCTGCAGTTGCAGCAATGACAGTTTCCGGGTGTTCTTCCTCTTCTTCCGCACCGGCTTCTACAGCAGCGGAAAGCAAAACTGAAGCAGCAGCTTCTTCAGAAAGCGGCACTACTGCAGCGGACACATCTGATGTAAAGGCAGCGGTGGATACCATTAAATTCGGTCTGGTAGCTCCTCTTTCCGGTGATAACGGTGCTTATGGTACCAAGCAGGAAAAAGGTTATGAGCTGGCAATGGAAGAGATCAACGCAGCTGGCGGTGTGTTGGGAGCCAAGTTAGAGCTGGAAACATACGATGACGGCGGTGATGCTTCTACAGCAGCCAACGGAGCACAGAAGTTTGCAGATGATGACTCCATTCTGGCAATCGGCGGTTCCTGCCTTACCTCCTGTACAGCAGCCATGCTTCCTATTACAGGGGATGCAGAGATGCCTCAGTTGGTAGTAAGCTCCAGTGCAAAATCTTTAACAGGCATCAGTGATTATTTCTTCCGTATGGCGGTTCAGGATGCGGCAGTTGGTCCTCAGATCGCAAACCAGTTTACAAAATGGGCAAGACCAAAGCAGTTACCCTTTACTGCAACAACGATTACGGCTCTGGTTTAAAGGACAGCTTCAATGCACAGTTTGAAGCAAACGGCGGACAGGTTCTTGACTCCGTACCGTATCAGGCAACTGACCAGGATTTCGCAGCGATCCTTACTACTGTAAAGAGCCTTGATCCTGACTGTATCGCTCTTTGCGGAACTACAACAGACGGAGCACTGATCATCAAGCAGGCAAGACAGATGGGAATTGAAGCACCGATCATGGGACAGCCTGGACTTTACAGCCAGAATGTCATCGACATCGCAGGAGATGCTTCTGAAGGTCTTCTTTGCAGCGGCGTATTCGTAGCAGCAGGCGCAGATGAAAAGGGACAGGAATTCGTAACCAAGTACGGCGAAAAGTACAGCGGTGAAGTTCCGGACGGATTTGCAGCATTAGCTTATGACCAGATGTATGTACTGGCAGATGCAGCAGAAAGAGCCATGAAGGAAAACGGCGGTGAACTTACAAGACAGACTCTTGCAGAAGCATTAAAGGCAACTGAGTATGAAGGCGTTACCGGTACCGTTACCTTTGATGACAACGGTGACTGGGTAAGAGATTACCTGACACTGACTGTAAAAGACGGAAAGTATGTATTATATGAAGAGTAATTCTTCAGGAAAATAGATCAAAACAGTACAGGTGGTGACAATATGTTGGTATTTTTGCAGCAGGTTATAAATGGTCTGGCACAGGAGGTATCTACTCCTGATCGCCATAGGCTGGACAACGGTATTTGGAATTGTAGGAGTCATTAACTGGACCCACGGTGAGATCTATATGCTGGGTGCATATACAGGTTATTTTGTAACAACTTATCTGGGACTTCCGCTGATCCCTGCGCTTCTCATTTCCATGGCAGCTGGAGCACTGATCGCAATGGCAGTAGACCAGTTTGGCTATAAGCCATTAAGAAAGAAAGGGTTCTGGCAGCAACCGGATTTATTACCGCTTTAGGTATTTCCACGATCCTGCGCTATACTGCCAACGCTGTATTTACAGTCAACCCCAAAGCGTATCCACAGCTGGTAGACCAGAAACTGATCACCATCTGTACTATTTCAGGTCAGCCATTAACCATCAGCTCCCTTCATTTATATATCCTCATTGGAACCATTATCATCATGGTATGTCTGGAGCTGTTTATCAAGCATACTCTTACAGGAAAGGCTATGTTGGCTGCTTCCCAGGATATGCAGACCTTAGGCCTTATGGGTGTTAATGCAGAAAAGCTGATCAAAGTTACCTTTGCGATCAGCGGTGCCCTTGGAGCAGCAGCCGGTTTCTTTATTGGTACCATCTACGCCATTAACCCAACCATGGGTGCTTTAGCAGGTCTTAAAGGCTGGTCCTGTGCCATCCTTGGAGGAATCGGAAGCATCACAGGCTCCCTGGTAGGCGGTATTATCCTTGGAATTGTAGAAAACCTGACAGCAGGCTTTATTTCCACTGGTTATAAGGATGCCATTGGATTTGCGGTAATGATCCTGGTACTTCTCATTAAGCCTTCAGGACTTATGGGATATAAATTTGAAGAGAAAGTTTAAGGAGGCAGCATATGAAAAAGAACGTTTTTCGGAAAAACGGACAGACTGCCTTCCTTGGAGCAGCAGTTCTGGTCTTACTGATCTGTTATATTGACAATTTCCATGGTGGAAGCGCCTGGATCCCTACTTATTTTCAGCATGTGGCAGTTAACTGTCTGATTGCAGCCATCCTGGCATTAGGATTAAACTTTGTATCCGGCTATTTAGGCCAGACTTCCTTAGGCCATGCAGCATTTTATGGCATTGGCGCTTATACAACAGCCGTATTATTAAAATATACCAACATCAGTTTCTGGATCACCATTCCTGTGGGACTTCTTCTGGCAGCTCTTGTATCTATTCCACTGGCAATGGCTTCCCTTCGTGTAAAGGGACAGTTTTTGATCGTTATCACCTATGCATTTTGCGAGATCTTACGTTTCATTGCCATTAATACAGCAGCTTTAGGTGGAACAGCCGGTATACCGGGACTTAAATCCCCGGAGATCTTTGGTATTAAGATCACCAAGCTGGCAGCTTCCAGCAAAGGCGGTTACATCCTGATCCTGTTCTTGATCGTAGCAGCAGTAGCATTTTTCGCATGGAAAACAGAACATTCCAGGATCGGCTATGCTTTTCAGCCATCAGGAAGATGAGATCGCAGCTGTTGCCATGGGTATTAACACTAAGTATTACAAGGTACTTGCCATGGTGATCTCAGCAGTGATCTGCAGCATTGCAGGAAGTTTTCAGGCAGTGTTTGCAAGCATGGTCAGCCCGGAGCTTTTAAACTCTACCAAGTCCATTTCCATTCTTACTATGGTAGTTATCGGTGGACGCAGAAGCATCAAAGGTATGATCTTAGGAGGTATCCTTCTTACCATTCTTCCTGAGTTATTCCATTCCGTAAAAGACATTGCAGGACTTCCATTTGACCCATGGATGATCCTTTACGGCTTCCTTCTTGTATTTATGATGCGTTTCAGACCGCAGGGCATCTGGGGCGTGACTAAAAGGAAACAGCAGAAGTGGAAGAGGGGTGATGGATATGCTGCTTGAGACAAAAAGTAACGAAAATATTCGGCGGACTTCACGCCAACAGTGATATTGATTTTCCATTGATGAAGGCGAGATCGTAGCCATCATCGGACCAAACGGTTCAGGCAAGACTACATTTTATAATGTACTTACAGGAATTTCCCTGCAACCAGAGGCCAGATCATTTTCAAGGGCAAAAGCATAGAAAAATGCAGCCGGAAGCTATTACCCGCCTTGGCATGGCCCGTACTTTCCAGAATATCCGTCTTTTTGGAAATATGACAGTAGCGGAAAATATCATTATTGCCCGTCACTGCAGAAGAAAGACTGGTATCTGGGACTCTTTAATAGGAAGTCCAAGACTTAAAAAGAAGAGGCGGAAAACCAGGAATACATTAAGAAATGTCTGGAATACGTAGGTATTTATGATAAAAAGACTGGCTGGCTAAAAATCTTCCATACGGCATGCAGCGCCGACTGGAGATCGCCAGAGTCCTGGCAACAGAGCCAAGCCTGATCCTACTTGATGAGCCGGCAGCAGGCATGAACCCACATGAAAAGGATGAGCTGGTGGAGATCATCAATCGCCTGAAAGCAGAGAAATATTCCATTATCCTCATTGAACATGCCATGCGTATGGTCATGAATATTGCAGACCGGGTGGTAGTATTTGACCACGGACAGAAGATCGCAGAAGGACTGCCACAGGATGTAAAAATGATCCTGTTGTGATTGAGTCTTATCTGGGAAAGGGGCATCTGCAAATGGCGATGCTTGATGTAAAAGACCTGAATGTATATTATGGCAAGATCCATGCTATTAAAAATATAAGTCTTACAGTAGAAGAAGGAGAGCTGGTCTCCCTGATCGGGGCAAATGGCGCAGGAAAGACCTCTCTTTGACGGCTATTATGGGCCAGATCCCGTCTACAGGCCAGATCAGCTTTGAAGGCCAGGCAGTCCACGGAAACGGAACCATGGAGATCGTAAGAAACGGTATGACCATGGTTCCGGAAGGCAGACGTGTATTTCCAAGAACTTCTGTAATGGACAATCTGCTGTTAGGCGCTTACAGCCGTAAGGATAAGGAAAATGTAAAAGGCGACTTAAACAAGATCTTTGAAATGTTCCCAAGACTGTTAGAACGTAAAACCAGCTGGCAGGCACCTTATCCGGCGGCGAACAGCAGATGCTGGCTATGGGGCGCGCGCTGATGTCAAGACCAAGACTTCTGCTCCTTGATGAGCCGTCTATGGGACTTTCACCAAGACTGGTTGACCAGGTATTTGATACCATTGTTTCTATTAATAAGTCAGGAACCACCATTATGCTGGTAGAGCAGAACGCAAACCAGGCTCTTCGTGTGGCAAAAGAGGCTATGTAATAGAGACGGGTGAGATCGTTCTTTCGGATGATGCAGATAAGTTATTGTCCAACCCGCAGGTGAAGGAAGCATATCTGGGCGGTTAAAACACGGGAGTAATTGGAAAAATCTGGAAAATACCACTTGAAAATTGCAATCTGGGAAATAGGATCTGGAAAGGCGGGAGCAAAGGTGAAAGTACTGGTATGGTGTGCTACTGCAGAGGACTGCAGGGTATTTGAACAGTATAATAAGGGAAGAATTGAGTTTGAATATACTCCGGATACATTAACAGAGGAAAATGTTTCCTCCTGTAAAGGCTATGAAGGGATCGTGATCCAGACCAGGTGCATGATCACGGAAAAGGTAGCAGCCCTTTGGCAGAGGCAGGAGTAAAATTTATCGCCTGCCGTTCCGCCGGTTTTGACCATGTAAACTTGGCAGCCATAAAGAAATATGGCATCAAGGCCTGCAATGTTCCTTTGTATTCTCCAAATGCCATTGCGGAATACGCCGTCATGGCATCTATGATGGCGCTGCGGAAGGTAAAAAGCAGTTGCACATGACAGAAAAAGGAGATTATACCTTAAAAGGTCTGCGCGGCCAGGAACTGCGTGACCAGACCATTGGTATTATCGGAACCGGCCGGATCGGCATGGAAAGTCTGAAAATATTTTCCTCTTTCACAAAGGATATTTTACTCTACGACCCTTATCCAAGAGAAGACGCGAAAGCAATGGGAACCTATGTTTCTCTGGATGAGATCTACGAAAAGTCAACGCTCTTAGTATTTCACTGTCCTTTTACAAAGAAAATTTCCATATGGTAAATGGTGACAGCATCCGTAAAATGCGCACAGGTGTGGTCCTTGTAAACCCGGCAAGAGGGGACTTTTGATCATCAGGCTGTATTAGAGGGCTTAAAAGAAGGAAAGATTGGTGCCCTTGCAATGGACGTTTACGAGGATGAAAAAATTATCTGCGTAAGGACCTGAAAGGGAAAGTACAGGTGACGCTGTATTTGACCAGCTTATTTCAAGAGAAGATGTGATCTATACTGCCCATACTGCTTTTATACAGACCGTGCGATCTTTAATATGATCGAGACCACAGTGGAAAATCTCTGGGAATATGGACAGACAGGAAGCTGTGCTCATGAACTGACCTAAGAGAGCGTTTACAGGGGTAAAGGGTACAAAATCAGGGAAAAGAGGGACCTAGATATGGAAAAAGAGTTTGATATATTAACAGGTGCAAAACGACTGGATGAAGTACGGTTTTCCAAGATTCGTACAGTGATGGATATGGTAGCGGACCTTCGTGCCAAAGGGAGAAAGTGCTGGCATTAAGCGCCGGAGAACCGGATTTTGACACACCGGCTCCTATTAAAGAGGCAGTGATCAAAGCCTTGGAAGAAAATTATACCCATTATGGTCCAACAGAGGCTATCCGGCTCTTAGAAAACTTCTGTCAAAGAAACTGGAAAAGAGACAGGGTTTCCTATGATCCGGAGACAGAGATCATTTTCACCACCGGCGGTGCAGAAGCCTTAAACAATGCCTTTATGGCAGTGGTAGATCCGGGAGATGAGGTGATCGTATTTTCACCGGCTTTTATCACCTATGAAAATCTGGTCCATATGTGCGGTGCAAAACTGGTAAAAGTGCCTTTAAAGAAGGAAAATAACTATCAGATCGATATGGATGATCTGAAGGCTGCTGTTACAGACAAGACAAAGCTTCTGGTGATGAACAATCCAAACAACCCAACGGGCGCTGTTTACAGCAAAGAGTGCTTAGAGCAGGTATGTGAGCTGGCAAAGGAGAAGAACTTCCTGATCCTTTCTGATGAAATGTATTCCAGACTGGTGTATGGAGACGGAAAATTCTATTCTATTGCCTCTTTCCCGGATATGAAGGAGAGGACCATTATCATCAATGGTTTTCCAAGACCTATGCAATGACCGGCTGGAGAGTAGGCTACGTGGCAGCTCCTGCAAAGCTTCTGCCAAGTATCTTAAAGGTACATCAGTACTGCAGCACCTGTTGTCCTACCTTTATCCATGTGGGTCTTGCAAATGCACTGGACCTGCCGGAAACAGAAGAGGCAGTGTGCAAAATGGTAGATGCGTTTGCAAAGAGACGGGAAGTGCTGATTGAAGGACTGGATCAGATCCGGAATTACCTATGTGAAGCCGGAAGGCGCTTTTATGCCATGGTGGATGTATCCGCTTTTGGGTAGACGGAGATACCTTTGCAGCAAAGCTTTTAAAGGAAAAACATGTGGCAGTGATCCCGGCTCCGGTCTTGGGGAGAACTGCAAGGACGCAGTGCGTATTTCCTTTGCAGCATCAGAAGATACCATAAGAAAGGCAACAGCGCGGATGAAAGAGTTTATCCAGGAGAAAGCTTATGAATCTTAGTGCAGTGATCAACCTTCAGCTGGTGATGTTTGCCCTGTTTATCTGTGGCTTTATCCTTACAAGAAAAGGAGTCATCAACAGTGAGCGGCGAAAAGGCATGTCTGACCTGCTCATCGACCTGTTCCTTCCGGCAAATATTATCTGCGCCTTTCTGACGGGCATCAGCAGGGACGTATTTGCAGAGGCCTTTCAGGTGCTTGTGATCGCTCTTGGGATCCAGATCATTTCCTATCTGTTGGGACTGGTATTATATAGGAAGGAAGTAAACGGGCGGAGAATGGTCCTGCGCTATGCAACTATCTGTTCCAATGCCGGATTTATGGGAAATCCGGTAGTGGAAGGGATCTATGGTTCCCAGGGCTTACTGTATGCTTCTGTTTATCTGATCCCCTTAAGAATCTTTATGTGGTCTGCCGGTCTTTCCTGCTTTACAGTGGCAAGTCCAAAGGATATTGTAAAAACTGGTCCATCATCCCTGTATCATTGCAGTAGTTATCGGTATGGCCCTGATGCCATTTCCTGATGTTGTTCCAAGTTTCCTGCTTCAGACCATGCAGTCCTGCAGCAAATGTGTTCTTCCTGTTTCCATGATCGTCATTGGAAGTATTTTGTCGGAAGCAGATATCCGTAAAATGTTAAAGGGAAGCACCTTATTTTACTGTGTCGTGCGCCTTCTGGGAATTCCGGCTGTTACCATGGTCGTATGCCGTCTTCTTGGAATGGGGGCGCTGGTGACAGGTGTATGTACCGTCTTAGCAGGAATGCCTGCAGGAAGTACCACAGCGATCCTTGCGGAAAAATATGACGGGGATGCAAAATATGCTTCTGAATGTGTCTTTCTGTCTACGGTACTTTCCCTTTTACCATGCCTCTTTTGTATATGATACTGGCCTGAATATTTTGCTGAACTGTAACGAAATAGTGCACAATAGCAGCCGGATTGTAATTAGTTAAAACTAACAAAATAAAGAAAACTGCCTGCCAGCTCTGACATTTTCCGAAAAATCGTGCTAAACTGAAACAGGAAACTGTGAATGTGAAGCATGAGAAAATCTGGGAAAGTCTCAGATACAAAAGAAAGCAGGCAAAATTTTATGTACGAGAAAGGACAATATATTGTATACGGCATCCGTGGAGTCTGCCAGGTAGCAGACATTATCACCATTGATCATCCCGTCGGGCCCAAAGGGCGTCTTTATTATGAACTTCATCCTTATAATCAGAAGGATGGAAAGATCGTCACACCGGTAGACTCGGAGAAGACCATTACAAGGCTGTTGCTTACCAGACCGGAGGCAGAGGCGCTGATCCAAGAGATCCCTCAGATCAAAGAAATGACCGTGGCAAATGACAAACAGAGGGAAGAACGGTATAAAGAGGCTTTAAAACCTGCGACTGCCGTGTATGGGTGAGTATGATCAAGGCGTTGTATCTGCGAAAACAGGACCGGATCGAGCACAAGAAAAAGGTGACGGATCTGGATGAGCGGTATTTTCGCATGGCAGAAGATTATCTGAATTCAGAGCTTTCCCTTGCACTTGATATATCTAAGGAAAAGATAAATGAATATATTAAAGAACGGATTGTGGTGTGAAAGCCACGGTCCTTTTACTTTATAGAAAGACCGCCTGCGTTAGCAGGCGGCAATTTTATATTCGGATGATTTATTCGATGGTGGTTCCGGCTTCGCCAGTCAGACTTTCTTCTGCCTTGTCCAGAGAAGTGATGATCGCCTTACGGCCTTTTCCTGCCTCTAAGAAGTTTACAGAAGCGGAAACCTTTGGCAGCATGGAAGCAAATTCAAACTGTCCCTGGTCCATATATGCCTTTGCTTCGTCAATGGTCATATGATGGATCGGCTCTTCTTTATCAGTTCCGAAGTTTAAGGTAACATTGTCAACGCTTGTAAGGATCATCATAACGTCAGCGTCGATCTCTTTGCTAAAAGGCCGGTTGCCAGGTCTTTTTCAATAATGGCACTGGCGCCTCTTAAGTTATATCCCTGTTCCATAACCGGGATGCCGCCGCCTCCGCAGGCGATGACGATCTGGTCTGCGTCCATTAAAGCCTTGATGGCGTCGATCTCAACAATGGCAACTGGATGAGGAGAAGCTACGATACGTCTGAAGCCGCCTTCTACGGCTTTTACATGGTTGCCCTTTGCCTCTTCTTCTTTTCTTCTTCGCTCATTACACGGCCAACTACTTTTACAGGGTGTAAAATGCCTCATCGTAAGGATCTACGGTTACCTGGGTAAGAACGGTGCTTACCGGCTTGTAGATGCCACGTTTGATCAGTTCAGCGCGGATGCCGTTCTGTAAGTCATAGCCGATATAGCCCTGGCTCATAGCGGAGCATACAGACATAGGAGCGGAGCTGTATCCGTCGTGCTGCTTGCCGAATTCATTCATTGCTGTGTGGATCATTCCTACCTGTGGTGCGTTGCTGTGAACGATGGCAACCTGCCAGCCGTCCTGGATGAAGTCTGCGATCACTTTTGCAGTGCGCTTTACGGCTTCCTTCTGTTCCGGAAGATTGGTTCCCATATCTTTATGGCCGATGGCCATGACGATCCTCTTTTGCCATAATGCTTACCTCACTTTTCAGGAAATATTTTTAACATTATGATACATTATTATGATGATAATTGCAATGAAAAGCGAAAAAGATGATAGCAAAAGGTTGATGGCTGTGCTATACTGACTGCATGTGTGTAAGGCGGAAAAAGAGAATGTGAATAGAATGAGGATCTTGCCGGAAGGCTTCGGATGGAAGGTTCTGGCAGCCATGGCAGCAGCTGTGGCTGGGAATATCCTGGTGCAGTACGTGATCCCGTGGCCGGATTTTATGAAGGCGTCTTATGGGGCTGCAGCAGAGATACTGGGGATTATCCTGTGGAGTTTATCTGCTTTTGACGCTTCTTATAGCGCCTCTGGTGGAAGAAGGGATATTTCGCAGAGGGATTTATGCAGTCTTTAGAAGATGGCTGGGAGTGACTCCGGCTGCGTTTTTATCAGCACTTGCATTTGGTCTGTATCATGGGAACTGGATCCAGGGAATTTATGGTTTTGTTTTGGGCTGCTTCTTGCCTGGGGATATGAGAGCAGTTCTTTGGAAAGTACAGGATGGTTGTGCTGATGCATGGGGCTGCCAATGGGGCGGCGGTGCTTTGCAGTATGGTTTTAGTGGCTTATTTTAAGTAATGATGAAGTGTAGATAACAGCAAAATAAGAAAGAGAAGCGAAGGAGGAAGAACGTGAAGTTATTATCCATTGCGATTCCATGTTATAATTCAGAAGCTTATATGGAACATTGTATCAATACACTGCTTACAGGTGGTGATGAGGTGGAGATCATTATTGTAGATGATGGTTCACAGAAGGATCGTACACCGGAAATTGCCGATGAATATGAGCGGAGATACCCGGGATCTGTCGTGCAATCCATCAGGAAAATGGTGGACATGGCCAGGCGGTAAATACAGGTCTTAAAATGCTACAGGTGTGTTTTAAGGTTGTGGACAGTGATGACTGGGTCAATGAAGAGGCATACCAGAAGGTTCTGGAAACTCTGAGAAAGTTTGTGTATGGTCAGGAGACCATTGATATGCTGGTTACCAACTTTGTCTACGAAAAAGAAGGGGCAAAGCGGAAAAAGGTGATGAATTATCATACTGCTTTTCCTAAGGATAAGGTGTTTACCTGGAAGGACGTTAAGTTCTTTATGACAGGACAGTATATCCTGATGCATTCTGTTATTTACAGAACAGAATTGCTGCGTCAGTGTGGATTGAACTGCCGAAGCATACATTCTATGTGGATAATATTTTCGTGTACCAGCCACTTCCTCATGTAAAGAATATGTATTACCTGGATGTGAATTTCTACCGCTATTTTATTGGAAGATCGGACCAGTCTGTAAATGAGCAGGTAATGATCGGAAGGATCGACCAGCAGCTGCGGGTTACAAAGCTGATGCTGGGATATTATGATGTGACGAAGATCCCGAACAGAAAGCTGAAGCATTATATGACTTCTTATCTGGAGATCATGATGACGATCTGTTCTGTGCTGGCTATTAAGTCGGGGACAGAGGAGAATATGGAAAAGAAGAAGGAACTTTGGGAGTCTTTGAAGAAGCAGAATTTGGCTCTTTGGCTGAGATTGCGGTTTGGATTTTGGGACAGGGATGCAATCTGCCGGGTAAGGGCGGTAGAGAGTTGCTGATTTTAGGGTATAAGATTACGCAGAAGTTCTATGGGTTTAATTAATCCCCACGGACAATCGAGAAATTAAAATCTGGGGATTATCTCAAGAATATAAATAAAAAGGCGCTTGGTGTTTTAGCCAAGCGCTTTTCTGTTATCTTCTTGTCTTCGGTGTCGGTTGCGTATCCGTATACTAAGTAGTGGATGGCATAGGACATCAGGAAAGCACCGCATACATCGATGATGGAGTGTTGTTTTAAAACATGGTTGCCAGACAGATGGAAATGGTGAGAAGCAGTGATCCTAACCGCAGGAAGCGATATTTTGCTAAGATCTGGCTTCTGCTGATGGCAATGTGGGTTCCTACGGCATTGTATACGTGGATGCTTGGGAAGACATTGGTGCAGGTGTCTGTTTTATAGAGGGCAGCTACGGCTGCGCTGAAAATGTTCTTGTTCGGGTCGATCACCGGGCGGAAGTCGGTACCGTTGTGGAAGAAGGTACAGATGATCAGGCTCAGGGTCATGCCGGAAAACAGGAATGTACACATTTTGTAGTAGTCTTCTTTGCTGCGGAACAGGAAGAAAACCAATGTTCCTGCTACGTAGAGAAACCACAAAAGGTATGGTATGATGAAGTATTCATTAAATGGGATCAGGTCGTCTAAGGACGCATGCATGATGTGATAATCACGGGTGACTGTCCGCTCCAGGTACATGAACCAGGGCAGGTAGATGAATGCGTAGGACAGCAGCCATGCATGCCTGTATTTGTGTAAAAATTCGCGGATCTTTTCATAGTTTCCTTTCTTAATCCTATATAGTATCAAACAAATTTTGAAATAGTGTTTACATAGTTTCTTTTATCGTGGAGATTATAGCACGGTAAATTTTGAAAACAAGGGAGTCAGGAAATATTAATAAAGTTCTCTTCTATTTTTATTTTTGTTATGATATATTTATTATTAAGAAATAAATTTACATGAGATTGGTGGCGTGAGAAATGAGTGAAGCACGAAGCGTTCTGGGAGTGATCTGTTCTGCCTATGACAGTTTTTGAAGCAGAGAAAAGATCGCGGACTATATTATGGAACATAAAGAGCAGGCTGTGGATATGACAGTGGGAGAACTGGCAAAGGCCAGCGGTACCAGTGATGCTACTGTGTCAAGATTTTGCCGCAGATGTGGTTTTAAGGATTTCAGAACCTGAAACTGACACTTGCAAGAGAGATCCTGGAGGAAGAGCATCAGAGCCAGGAAGTGACCAATGATATTGACAGGACGGATCTGGAACAGTCTTTAAAGAACATTCTTGCGAATAAAATTGCGGAACTGACAGAGACTATAAAGATGATGGACATTAAAAATCTGGAGGTTATTCTGGATAAGCTGGAGCATGCAAGGATGGTGCAGCTGGCAGCTGTGGGAAATACGATCCCTGTGGCATTAGACGGAGCTTTTAAGCTGAACCAGCTGGGTATTCCGGCAGTGGCAGGGGATATCTGGGAAGCCCAGGCTGCGTATGCTTTTAATCTGGGGCCGGAGGATGTGGTTTTGATCATTTCAAACTCTGGTTCTTCCAAGCGGTTGGAGACGCTGGCTTTGGGAGCGAAGGAAAATGGAAGTACCCTGGTGCTTATTACGAATAACAGGGAGTCACCGTTAGCACAGATCTGTGATTATAAGATCATTACTGCTACCAGGGAAAAACTTCTCACAGAGGAATTCTGGTTTTCCAGAGTCACAGCCACTACTGTGATCGAGATCATTTACCTTCTTTGATGGCGGGAAAGAAGGATGCGGTTGAGCATATCAGACGCCATGAAAAGCTATATTATCTGATAAACAGAGGGATAGATACACAAGATAATATATCAGGCAGCACCTAACAATCTGCACAAAAGAGAGTCGCATTTTACAGAAAATGCGGCTCTTTTATCTAAAGTGCTGAAAATTAGTGTGAAATTAATTTTCAAAGAACACTATTGACGAAAAGAAAAATCATATTATAGTAAAGCCATAAGGATAAGAAATAAAATTTCTTAAAAGTAAGGAGAAGTGACGTATGATTTACACGGTGACTTTTAATCCGGCACTGGACTATGTGATCTCTGTGGATCATTTTACTCCAGGTAAGATCAACCGGACCGTATCAGAAAACATGATCTGCGGGGAAAAGGGATCAATGTATCGGCTCTTTAGCAAATCTGGGTTATGAGAGTACAGCACTGGGCTTTGTAGCAGGTTTTACAGGAGCTGAGATCGAAAAGAGAGCGAAAGAGCTGGGGTTTGCATCAGATTTCATTCATGTAAAGAAGGGCATGTCCCGTATCAATGTGAAGATGAAATCAGACGAAGAGACGGAGATCAACGGCATGGGACCGGATATCCAGCAGGAAGATGTGGATGCTTTGTTTGAGAAGCTGGATGGCCTGAAAGAAGGGGATGTGCTGGTACTTTCCGGAAGTATTCCTTCTATGATCAGTCATCATATTTATGAGGAGATCATGAAGCGGCTGGAGGACAGAGGTGTACGTATGGTTGTGGATGCGGAAAAGGATCTGCTGTTGGATGTACTGCCTTTGAAGCCATTTCTTATTAAGCCAAATAATCATGAACTGGGTCAGATGTTTGGAAGAAAATTGAAGACGGAAGATGAGATCATAGAGTGCGCAAAGGAACTGCAGGACCGGGGTGCTGTAAATGTCCTGGTTTCTATGGCAGGAGACGGCGCATTGCTGGTTGCAGAAGATGGACATATTTATAAGGAAGGTGTCTGCAGGGGAACAGTGAAAACTCCGTAGGTGCCGGTGACTCTATGGTAGCGGGATTTTTAGCCTTATCTGGAAAAAGGAGATTATGAGTACGCTTTGAAGCTGGGAACAGCCAGTGGCGGCGCAACCGCATTTTCCTATGGTATTGGTACAAAGGAACTGATCATGGAGTTGTTAGGACAGTTACAGTAAGCTTACGATGAAATAAAATATGGGCATGAAAAGCAGATTGAAATATAGAAGGAGGTATACACATGCGTATTACAGAGCTGTTGAAAAAGGAAAGCATTGAACTGGGCGTGAAAGTGGCAGACAAGAACGCAGCCATTGACAAACTGATCTCACTGATGGATGCTGGTGGACGGCTTAACAGTACACAGGGATATAAGGAAGGAATTTTAGCAAGAGAGGCACTTGGAAGTACAGCCATTGGTGAAGGAATTGCCATCCCACACGCAAAGGTAGAGGCAGTAAAAGAACCGGGACTTGCAGCAATGGTAGTTCCGGAAGGCGTGGATTATGAGGCATTTGACGGCTCCCTGGCAAATCTGATCTTTATGATCGCAGCACCGGCAGCAGGAGATGATGTGCATTTACAGGCATTATCCAGACTGTCTACCTTATTGATGAACCCGGGATTTAAGGAGAGCCTGATCGCTGCAAAGGATACAGATGAGTTTTTAGATATCATCGACAAGGCGGAAAATGAGCGCTTTGGCGAAGAAGAGAGGAAAACAGAGGCAGCTGCAGAAAATGTGACAGAGGATAAGGCTGTGGAACAGAAGGTAGATGATGGGGCAGAAAAGAGTGCTTCGGCGGTTAATGCACATTACCGGGTGTTAGCTGTAACTGCCTGCCCTACAGGTATTGCCCATACGTACATGGCAGCGGAAAATCTGGAAAATACAGGAAAGAAGCTGGGGATTTCCTTGAAGGCTGAGACAGATGGCTCCGGCGGTGCCCAGAATGTGCTGACAAAAGAGGAGATTGCGGCAGCAGAGGCGATCATCGTAGCAGCGGATAAGAACGTGGAAATGGCCCGTTTTGACGGAAAGCCGGTGATCATGGTTCCTGTAGCAGATGGTATCCACAAGGCAGAGGTTCTGATCAACCAGGCAGTAAGCGGAACCGTACCGATCTATCATTACTCAGGAGACGCTTCCGGCGCAGCTTCTGAAGGGGAGAATGACAGCGTAGGAAGACAGATCTACAAGCATCTGATGAACGGTGTATCCCACATGCTTCCATTTGTGATCGGCGGCGGTATCCTGATCGCACTGGCATTCTTACTGGATGATTATTCTATTGATCCATCCAATTTTGGTAAGAACACACCTCTTGCAGCTTACTTAAAGACCATTGGTGAGCAGGCATTTGGCATGATGCTTCCGATCCTTGCAGGCTTTATTGCCATGAGTATTGCAGACCGTCCTGGTCTTGCAGTTGGTCTGGTAGCAGGTCTGATCGCTAAAATGGGTTCTACTTTTGCAAATCCGGCTGGCGGAGATGTAAACGCAGGTTTCCTTGGCGCATTATTTGCAGGTTTTGCAGGTGGTTACATTGTATTAGGACTGAAGAAACTGTTTTCCAAACTTCCAAAGTCACTGGAAGGTATCAAACCTGTGTTATTGTATCCAGTGATCGGTATTTTCCTTGCAGCAGTCGTTACTACCTTTATCAATCCATATATGGGCATGATCAATGATGGACTGACCCACTTCTTAAATGGAATGGGAGGAACCAGCCGTGTCGTTTTAGGTATGATCCTTGGCGGCATGATGTCTATTGATATGGGTGGTCCTTTCAACAAAGCAGCTTATGTATTCGGAACAGCGCAGTTAGCAGAAGGAAATTTTGAAGTAATGGCAGCGGTAATGGCAGGTGGTATGGTGCCTCCGATCGCGATCGCTCTTTGCACTACTTTCTTTAAGAAGAAATTTACGGAAAAAGAGCGTCAGTCCGGTGTTGTAAACTACGTAATGGGTCTTTCCTTCATTACAGAAGGCGCTATTCCATTTGCAGCGCAGGATCCTCTTCGTGTAATCCCGTCCTGTCTCATCGGTTCTGCCATTGCAGGTGGTCTGTCCATGGCATTTGGCTGTACGTTAAGAGCACCTCACGGCGGATTATTCGTACTGCCTACCATCGGCAATCCGGTGATGTATCTGGCAGCAGTTGTGATCGGAGCTGTTGTAGGTTGCTTAATCCTGGGAATTCTGAAAAAGAACGTGGAAGAATAAAATATTGCATCTTCCCCTACATCGCAGGGGAAAGCAGATATATACTTAAGGGAGTATTTTACAGCAGCCCGGCCAAGGGGAGAAACGGCCGGGCTGTTTTTGCGCCAGGACACATTCTTTTATATGAAAAAGCCATGAAAATAAATGGAAAAATAATTTTCAAAAAGTGTTGACAATTCCTACAATTTGAATTATACTATTCAAGCAATCGCATTTGAGACAAATGTGAAAGCGGATACGGGGTCTTAGCTCAGCTGGGAGAGCATCTGCCTTACAAGCAGAGGGTCACAGGTTCGAGCCCTGTAGGCCCCATCCAATTAAATAATTATGGCGGAATAGCTCAGATGGCTAGAGCACACGGTTCATACCCGTGGTGTCGAGAGTTCGAATCTCCCTTCCGCTACTGTATGGGGTCTTAGCTCAGCTGGGAGAGCATCTGCCTTACAAGCAGAGGGTCACAGGTTCGAGCCCTGTAGGCCCCATCCAATAACTAAATATGGCGAGATAGCTCAGTTGGCTAGAGCACGCGGTTCATACCCGCGGTGTCGAGGGTTCGAATCCCCCTCTCGCTATGAAAAAAGCAATTTGCGTAGTGCAGATTGCTTTTTTGCTATATACAAATATACATTGGCAGGTCACTGGACGAGCAGTTCATAGACGGTGACATAAGGGGCATTTTTAATAGAAATTTTCGATGCGTTTTATATTCTTTTCGGTACCATTATGCTATAATAAAATGAGCACAGAAAAACAAGAAAGGACACCCTGTTTGCCTATGTACCATTTTATCATTAACCCAAACGCAGGCTCCGGCAGAGGATGGAAAGTATGGAGAACTATTGCCGGTTATATGGACCGGCACAATATTGAATATGAAGCGGTTCTGACAAATGGGATCGGCGAAGCCAGAGACGCTGCCAGAGAGCTGACAAAGGAAGCAGGAAAGCCATGCTTCCTTATTGTTGTAGGCGGAGATGGCACGATGAACGAGGTATTAGATGGTGCATCCTTTCATGGTCCTTTAAATCTTGGCTATATTCCGGCTGGAACAGGAAATGATCTGTGGCGAAGTCTGCACATGCCGGCAAGCCCGGTGAAGTGCCTGAAAAAGCAGCTTCAGCCAAGACATTTTTCCATGATCGATTATGGTGTCCTTTCCTATGGAAAAGGAGAACCTTTTCACAGACGTTTCTTAGTCAGTGCCGGGATCGGCTTTGACGCTGCAGTCTGTCAGGCAGCCCTTGACTCCCGGCTTCGCAGCCGTTTAGGACATATGGGTTTTCGCAGGCTTTCCTATCTGCTCCTTGGGATCGGCCAGTTTTTTAAATGCAGGTCTTCCAGAGGATATATTGTTTTAGATGGTGTAAAACGGGTAGAATTTAATAACATCCTGTTTATATCCTGCCACATCCAGCCATCAGAAGGCGGCGGTTTCGTCTTTGCCCCAAAAGCAGACGGAAAAGACGGGCTGATGAACATATGCGTAGTCAGTCATTCTAACCGGATGAAACTGATCCCTCTTCTTTTGGGAGCCATGACCGGCAGGAAAAAGCGTTATAAAGGAACCAGAACCTATGAGTGCAGGGAAGTGAAGATACACACAGATGCCCCGCTTCCAGTTCATGTGGACGGAGAAGTGTGTGGAAATGTAAACGATATACAGGCAGAATGTATTCCGCGGAAAGTACGGATGATGTTCTGATCACAGGGTCTGCCAGACAGAATTTTATAAATCAGTTATAAAGGAGACATAAAATAAATGAGGATTGGACAGGGATATGACGTACACAAACTGGTAGAAGGAAGAAAGCTGATCCTTGGCGGTGTGGGGATTCCTTACGAAAAGGGACTGTTAGGACATTCTGATGCAGATGTGCTTGTACACGCTGTAATGGATGCTCTTTTAGGCGCAGCTGCTTTAGGGGATATCGGACAGCATTTTCCTGATACGGATCCAAGATATGAAGGGATATCCAGTATAGAACTGCTGAAAAAAGTAGGGGAATTACTGGAAGAAAAAGGCTATGTAGTGGAAAATATCGATGCCACCATCATTGCCCAGCGTCCCAAACTTTTAAATTACCGTCCAAAGATGGCAGAAAACATTGCCCAGGCGCTGCATCTGGATGTATCCAGAGTCAGTGTAAAAGCCACTACAGAAGAGGGGCTTGGCTTTACAGGAGCAGGGGAAGGAATTTCCTCCCAGGCAATTACATTATTGACGGAAGTAGCTGATTACTGCTATGATAATAAGATAGTAAATGATAGCTGCACAGGCTGTGGAGGCTGCTGCGGCTCTCAAAAATAAAACTGGGGATAAATATGTAAGTTTGTAAAGCTTACAGAAATGAGGAGAATGACTATGAAGATCTTTAATACTCTCACAAGAAGAAAAGAAGAATTTGTCCCATTAACACCGGGACAGGTAAAAATGTATGTATGCGGACCTACTGTTTACAATCTGATCCACATTGGAAATGCAAGACCTATGATCGTATTTGATACAGTACGCCGTTATTTTGAGTACAAGGGCTATGATGTACAGTATGTATCCAACTTCACTGACGTAGATGACAAGATCATCAAGAAGGCAAATGAAGAAGGCGTAGATGCAGAAGTGATCTCCAAGCGCTATATTGAAGAGTGCAAAAAGGATATGGCAGCGTTAAATGTAAAGCCTGCAACTGTAAATCCACAGGCAACCCAGGAGATCCAGGGCATGCTTACCATGATTCAGACCCTGATCGATAAGGGACATGCTTATGTAGCAGATGACGGAACTGTATACTTCAAGGTTAAATCCTTTAAAGAATACGGAAAACTGTCCCATAAGAACTTGGACGAACTTCAGTCCGGTTTCCGTGAATTAAAGGTAAGCGGTGAAGAAGTAAAGGAAGATCCAAACGACTTCGTATTATGGAAGCCGAAAAAAGAAGGAGAGCCTTACTGGGAGTCTCCGTGGTGCCAGGGCCGTCCGGGCTGGCATATTGAGTGCTCTGTTATGGCAAAGCACTATCTTGGCGACCAGATCGATATCCACGCAGGCGGCGAGGACCTGATCTTCCCACACCATGAAAATGAGATCGCGCAGAGTGAGTGTGCAAATGATAAGACATTTGCAAATTACTGGATGCACAATGGTTTCTTAAATATTGACAATAAGAAGATGTCCAAATCCCTTGGAAACTTCTTTACTGTACGTGATATTGCTGAGAAATATGATCTGCAGGTACTGCGTTTCTTCATGTTAAGCGCACACTACAGAAGCCCGATCAACTTCAGCGCAGAGTTAATGGAAGCTTCCAAGAACGGCTTAGAGCGTATCCTTACAGCAGTAGACCGCTTAAAAGAACTGGATGCAAAGGCAGAAGGTGCGGCAGAGACCTGTGCAGAGCAGGAAAAGATGGTGGAGGTACAGAAGCTGCGTGAAAAATTTGAGGCAGCTATGGAAGATGACTTTAACACAGCAGATGCTGTTTCTGCTATCTTCGAGCTGGTTAAACTGGCTAACTCCACAGCAGATGCTTCCAGCACCAAGTCCTATGTTTCCTGCCTGTTAAAGGAGATCGAACAGTTATGTGATGTTTTAGGCATCATCACAGAGAGAAAGACAGAAGTTCTTGACAGCGAGATCGAGGAAATGATCGCAGCAAGACAGCAGGCAAGAAAAGACAGAAACTTTGTTCTTGCAGATGAGATCAGAGGAAAACTTCTGGATATGGGTATTGTTCTGGAAGATACCAGAGAGGGCGTAAAGTGGAAGAGAGCATAACTTTAAAGGACTTTCTGGGATTTTATAAAAAGACAATGGAAATGGGCCCTGTAGACGCAGGGACCTATTCTCCGCTGGTGCTGGCATACATTGGAGATGCAGTCTATGAAGTGATGATCCGCGCAAAAGTGATCAACAAAGGCAGCATCCAGGTAAATAAACTTCATAAAAGAAGCGCAGAACTTGTAAAGGCAGGTACCCAGGCAGCGATGATCCGTCTTTTAGAAGAAGATCTGACAGAAGAGGAACATGCTGTTTATAAGAGAGGCCGCAATGCCAAATCAGCTACTATGGCAAAACATGCCACGATGGTAGATTACCGTACAGCAACCGGTTTTGAGGCACTGGTAGGCTGGCTGTTCCTTGAGGAGCGCTTTGACCGCCTTACAGAGCTTGTAAGCCTGGGCCTTACAAAGATCGGCGCAATGGAAACAAAAACAACACCGGCACCTGAACAAAAAGGAGAATAATAGATGAGATACGAAGAACTGACTATTGAAGGCCGCAATGCCGTATTAGAGGCATTCCGCTCCGGAAAAACCATTGACAAGCTGTTTGTATTAGACGGCTGTCAGGATGGTCCGGTGCGTACCATTGTCAGAGAAGCTAAAAAATACGATACCATTATCAATTATGTTGCAAAAGAGCGCTTGGACCAGATGTCTGAGACAGGAAAACACCAGGGTGTCATCGCCTATGCGGCTGCTTATGAATACGCAGAGGTAGAAGATATGTTAAAACTGGCAGAAGAAAAGGGCGAACCGCCATTTTTATTCCTTCTTGACGGGATCGAGGATCCTCACAATCTGGGAGCTATCATCCGTACTGCCAATCTGGCTGGTGCACATGGGGTCATTATCCCAAAGCGCCGTGCAGTGGGTCTGACAGCTACCGTTGCGAAGACATCAGCCGGTGCGCTTAATTATACTCCGGTTGCAAAAGTTACAAACCTGACCGCTACCATGGAAGACTTAAAGAAGAGAGGTCTCTGGTTTGTATGTGCTGATATGGGTGGTGACGTGATGTATAAAATGAACCTTACCGGCCCTATTGGACTTGTGATCGGAAATGAAGGGGAAGGCGTCAGCAAACTTGTAAAAGAACACTGCGATATGGTAGCATCCATTCCTATGAAGGGTGATATTGACTCCCTGAATGCTTCCGTTGCAGCAGGTGTATTAGCTTATGAGATCGTGCGTCAGCGTCTGGCAAAACAGTAGATGCGCGAAAGTACAAGGAGTTGAACAGGCAGTGAAAAAAACAAAGAAGATCCTATCCGTTTTACTGGCGGCAGCAATTATGATGACAGCAGGTCAGACCGGTCTGGTAACAGGACTGGCAGCAGAGGCCCATGTACTTACACCCATTGCCTCCGGTGCTACTGTATACAAAAATGATAAAGCAACCCTGGATGCGTCCAATACAGCGTCCGGTTATATCATGGTAAAATATACAGGCAGTGTGGGAAAGATCAAAGTACAGGTGTCAAAAAGCGGTTCAGAAACCTATACCTATGATCTGAACAGCAGCGGTACCTATGAGGTATTTCCGTTATCAGAGGGAAATGGAACCTATCAGGTAAAAGTGTTTGAAAATATCCAGGGAACCCAGTATTCCCAGGCATTCAGCCAGAGCCTGAATGTGGATATCACAGATACTTTCGGACCGTTTCTGTATCCAAACCAGTATGTGAACTTTAATCCGGCCAGTGCAGCGGTCCAGAAAGGCGCAGAACTTTCAGCAGGGGCCACAGACCAGATCGGAGTGGTTACTGCTATTTACAACTATGTGATCAATAACCTGACTTATGACACAGCAAAAGCACAGTCTGTACAGTCTGGTTATCTTCCAAATGTAGATGTGGTTCTTGCACAGCATACGGGGATCTGCTTTGATTATGCTGCCTTAATGACAGCCATGCTGCGTTCCCAGAATATACCAACCAAGCTGGTTGTGGGATATACAGGAAGCCTTTATCATGCATGGATCAATGTATATCTGGATGGCCAAGGATGGGTAGACAATGTGATCTATTTTGACGGACATGACTGGAAACTGATGGATCCCACCTTTGCTTCTTCCGGAAAGCAGAGCCAGGAGATCATGCGGTATATTGGAAACGGTTCTAATTATAAGGCTAAATACAGCTATTAGACTGATCGCATTACAGTAGCGTCACAGAGGAAAGTAGGAAAGACAATGGCAGATCTTGAAAAGAAGGAAGAAAAAAGCAGACAGTGGAAGCCATATTCCTGCAGTGAACTGTCCGCTTTCTGCCTGCAGGTCTCTCTGCTTCTGGAAGCAGCAGTGCCTTTAGATGAAGGATTTTCTATTATGGCAGAGGATGCTGCAGATGAAAAAGAGCGGCAGATGCTTTTGTATATGTCAGAGGGAGCGGAACTGGGAGATCCCTGCTTTAAGATCTTTAAAGATACAGGAGTTTTTCCTGATTACGTGATCCGCATGGCAAAACTGGGACAGGAAACAGGTACCCTGGATCAGATGATGAAGTCGTTGTCTGATTACTATGAAAAAGAGGACCGCCTTATCAAGACACTGAAAAATGCAGTAAGGTATCCGGCTATGATGATCCTTATGCTGTTAGTGGTACTGTTTGTGCTGTTTGTAAAGGTAATGCCTATTTTTTCAAAAGTGTATGAACAGTTAGGGGCGGAGATGTCACCGGTAGCCCAGTCAGCTATCCGGCTGGGGGGTACATTCAGTGGTGCTGCACTGGTCCTGTCAGCCGTTATAGCTGTAGTTATGGCAGGGGTTGCTGCTGCTTCTAAAATGGGGATCCGCATCGGGATCGCTGATAAGATCACCACAGAGATCAAAAACCGCAGTAAGATTGCCCATGCGATTGCAAAAAGGCGTTTTACATCTGTCTTATCCCTTACTTTAAGAAGCGGACTTGAATTTGAAAAGGGTCTGGAACTGGCAGGAGAGCTGGCAGAAAATGATCGCATTGCAGAACAGGTAAAGAAATGCGAAGAAAAGCTGGAGCTGGGAGAAAGCTATTATGAGGCTTTAAAGGAAACAGGTATGTTTTCCGGTTTCTATATCCAGATGATCAAAGTGGGAACCAGAAGCGGTCATCTTGACAGTGTTATGGAAGAAATTTCAAATGATTACGAAGAGATCGCAGACACAGCCATTGACAATATGATCGCAAGATTTGAACCGACCATCGTGGCAGTGCTGGCAGTTTCTGTAGGTCTGGTACTGCTTTCCGTTATGCTTCCTCTTGCAGGTGTGCTTTCAGCAATCTGACAGAAGGCATGAGGGAAGACAGAAAGGTTCAGACCGGAGGGATCCTATGAAAATAAGAGTGAGAAAAGACAAAGAGGATAAAGGGGAGTTTAGAGGACTCCTGTTATCCTTTTTGCTGTTTTTGGCGGCGGCAGCAGCGTTTGGGGCCGGTTCCCTTGGCTTTTTAAACAGGACCGGTCAGAGAAGTCAGGAAACACTGAGAAAAGCCATTACAAGAGCCTGCATACAGTGTTATGCCATTGAGGGCAGGTATCCGCCCAGTGTGGAGTATCTGGAGGAAAATTACGGGATCCAGATCGACCATGATAAATACAATGTTTTTTATGACGGTTTTGCTTCTAATATCATGCCGGAGATCACAGTAATCCCGGTAGAGCAGGAGTGATTAAGGAGGACGCAAACAGATGAAAGAAAGAACACAGACAGGGGGACAGGCCATAAGCGGGCTTTTTACCATGCTTCTGTTTCTGGTCTTTGTTTTATGCGCCCTTTTTTCTGTTCTTATGGGAAGCCGGGTATATGAAAACATCACAAAACGCAGTGATGAAAATTTTTCAGGTACAACGGCTTTAAGTTATATTGCCAATAAGATACGCCAGGGTGACAGAGAAGATGCAGTGGATATAATAGAAGTTGATGGAACGCCTGTTTTACAGTTGAAGCAGAAGGTAGGGGACGAGATGTACCATACCTGGATCTACTGGAAAGATGGACAGATCCGGGAATTGTTTACAGATGAAAACAGTGGACTGGGGCTGGAGGATGGACTGGAGATCTTGGAATGTGACGGGCTTTCCATGGAAAAAGATGGAAACTCTGTGAAACTGCAGACTCTGGGATCCGGTGGAGGAAGACTGGAACTTTCATTAAGAAGCGGAGGAAATGGGGCAGATGAGTAGGAATAGAGGATCAGGTTCCGGGCCATTTTTAATGGAAATGGTGATCGCTGCCGGATCTTTTATGCTTTGTGTGGCTGTATGCGTGTCTGCTTTTGTAATGGCAGATCATTTAAGCAGAGTCGGGCAGGATGTTAACCATGGAGTTTTAGCTGCTGAAAGTCTGGTGGAAAGAGTAAAAGTTGGAAATACAGGGGATTTTGGAACCTATGAGCCAGATGAAGTCTTTGGAACAGTCTTTGAAAACTGGAAGACAAAAGATCCGGAGGCAAAGGCTGTATATCAGTATATAAAAGATGGCGGAGAGGTCCGGAATTATCAGATCCTGTGGGATAAAGAATGGAACAGTTACCCTGATACAAAAGAACTGGAAAAAAATGGGAAAAAACTGGCTTACGTAGGGCTGATCACTACAGGTGTTAAGGATCAGATGAAAGAAATCGCAGTAGTTATCTTTGGATATGGAACTTATGGTGACCAGGGATATAAGATCTACCATCTTTTTGCAGAACAGTATGTGAAACCATGATCGCAGGCGTTCCTGAAAAGGAAGGATACTATAGAGAATACGATAGAAAGCAGGTGGGAGAATGGCCGGACAAATGTCAAAACACAAAATAAATATAGGTCTGACTTCCCTGATCCTTATATTCATTATCCTGTGTCTGGCTACTTTCAGTCTTCTTTCTTTAAGCAGCGCCAGAGGAGACCAGAGTCTGGCAGCCAGAAGTGCCCGTGCTGTGACAGAGTATTACCGGGCAGACGCAGAAGGGGAAAAATGGCTAAAGCAGGCAGATGCCATTTTGCAGAAAGAGATGACGAAAAAAGCAATGGACCAGGAAGAGATCCAGGCTCTTGCAAAGAAAATGGCGTTGGAACTTGGCTGTGATGCAGATGAGGAAACAGGCTTTGTCAGTACGGATATTTCCATGGACCGGGGACAGGCACTTCATATTGATCTGGCTCTTACGGGAGATGAAAACAGATACGAAGTGAGATCCTGGTATGTATATGACAGCGGAAATTATGAGATCGATGATTTTATGCCTGTATGGGATGGAAAGTAAGAACTGCCGGGGTTAAAAGCAGGAAAAACGGGAATGATAACGGGAGGAAGAGTAATGGAGGTAATGGAACTTCTTACACAGGCTGTGGAACAGAATGCAGCGGATATATTTCTGGTTCCTGGTATGCCTTTTTCATATAAGATCGGTGGGCGGATCATCTGCCAGGGCGAGGAAAAGATCATGCCGGACCAGCTGGACCAGATGATCACAAGAATCTATGAAATTGCAAAGAACCGCAGTATGGAGCGGGTGTTAAGTCATGGGGATGATGATTTTTCCTTTGCCATTCCCGGAGTGTCCAGGTTCAGGGCGAATGTTTTCCGCCAGAGAGGTTCCCTGGCAGCAGTGATCCGGGTTGTGCGGTTTGAACTTCCTGATCCAGGTCAGTTAAAACTTCCGGATGTGATCATGGGGATTTCAAAACTTACCAGGGGAATGGTTCTTGTAACAGGGTCTGCAGGCAGCGGTAAAAGCACCACTCTTGCCTGTATTATTGATGAGATCAATAAAACCCGCAATGCCCATGTGATCACGTTGGAAGATCCTATTGAGTATCTTCACAGGCATAAAAAAAGCGTGGTTACCCAGCGTGAGGTTGCAACGGATACGGACAGTTATGTTTCCGGACTGCGTGCTTCCTTGCGGCAGGCACCGGATGTGATCCTTCTTGGGGAAATGCGTGATCATGAGACCATCAGTATTGCCATGACAGCAGCAGAAACAGGACATCTGATCCTTTCTACCCTTCATACGTTAGGGGCGGCCAATACCATTGACCGTGTGATCGATGCCTTTCCGCCCAATCAGCAGCAGCAGATCCGGACCCAGCTTTCCATGGTGTTAGATGCAGTGATCTGTCAGCAGCTGGTGCCTACCTTAGATGGCGGGGAACGTCCTGTTTTTGAGATCATGTTTTTAAATAATGCCATCCGTAACATGATCCGTGAGTCCAAGACCCACCAGATCGACGGTATTATCGCTACCTCCCAGGAAGAGGGAATGATATCTATGGATAACAGCCTCCTTGCTCTTTACAGACAAAATGTGATCAGCAAGGATACCGCTATCATCTACAGCAGCAATACAGAGCTGATGGAGAAAAAAATAGCAAGACTGTAGGAAAAGTATCCTTTGCTGACTGATTCAGAAAGGAGCTTTCATGAAAACAGATAAAAGAAAGATCGTGATCGTAGGTACCGGAATGGTGGGAATGAGTTATGCATACTGCCTTTTAAATCAGTCCGTATGTGATGAACTGGTACTGATCGATGTAGATAAAAAGCGGGCAGAAGGGGAAGCCATGGACTTAAACCATGGGCTTGCTTTTGCCGGTTCCAGTATGAAGATCTATGCCGGGGACTATGAAAGCTGCCAGGATGCAGACCTGGTGTTGATCGCAGCAGGAGTGGCCCAGAAGCAGGGAGAAACCAGGCTGGATCTGTTAAAGCGGAACACACAGGTATTTCGTTCGATTATAGAGCCGGTAACTGCTTCCGGATTTAACGGAATCTTTCTGGTGGCTACCAATCCGGTGGATATTATGACACGGATCACCTGCGCCCTTTCCGGCTTTAATCCAAGAAGGGTATTGGGAAGCGGTACAGCCCTTGATACGGCCAGGCTCCGTTATCTCTTAGGGGAATATCTGGGAGTGGATCCAAGGAATATTCATGCTTATGTAATGGGAGAACATGGAGACAGTGAATTTGTTCCCTGGAGTCAGGCTTTTCTGGCAACGAAATCCATTTCCCAGCTGGACTGGGAGCTAGAGTCTTCTTTAACGGCCCATTTACTTCGTATTGAAGAAGAGGTGCGTACAGCTGCCTATAAGATCATAGAGGCAAAGAAATCTACGTATTACGGGATCGGTATGGCTCTGACCCGTATCACAAAAGCCATTCTGGGAGATGAACACAGCGTTCTCACTGTTTCGGCCATGCTCAGGGGAGAATATGATCAGATGGATGTATTTGCCGGTGTTCCCTGCATTATCAATCAGAATGGGGTACAGCGGATCCTGCCGTTGTCACTTACAGATGAAGAAAAAGAGAAATTTAACGGATCTTGTGATATACTAAGAGAAGGCTATGAGGGTATCTTGTAGTTAAGCCTGTTTACCTGCCTGTGCGGACTGGTTCAGGATGAATATATACATGAGGAGGAAAAGAAATGAAAGTTTTATTATTAAACGGAAGTCCAAGAAAGAACGGCTGTACTTATACAGCACTGAATGTAGTAGCTGATGCTTTAAAGGCAGAAGGCATTGACGCAGAAGTGTTCCAGGCTGGTGATCCGGATATGGAAAATGTAAAGGCAGCAGCAGCCAAGTTAAAAGACTCTGACGCATTAGTGGTAGGCTCTCCTGTTTACTGGGCATCTCCAAGCGGCCAGATCATCGAATTTATGGACCGTCTGGCATCTGTAGCAGGAAAAGATATGCTCTATAAGCCAGCAGCAGCCGTAGCATCCGCCAGAAGAGCCGGAACCACCGCAACCTTAGATGTACTCACAAAATACTTCTCCTATCACCAGATGCCTGTTGTATCATCCTGCTACTGGAACATGGTACACGGAAACACACCGGAAGAAGTAATGAAAGACGAAGAAGGCGTTCAGATCATGCGTGTCCTTGGAAAGAACATGGCATGGCTGTTAAAGTGTATTGAAGCAGGAAAGAAAAACGGTGTAGCTGTTCCGGCAGCAGAAGATAAGATCAAGACTAATTTTATCCGGTAATTGATCATATGAAAAATAAGTTCAGGGAGATGGAGCGGAGATGTTCCATCTCCCCAAATTAATTGCAGCACTTTTCAATTGAATGACAAAAACAAAAAAGCAGAAACCCTTGGCATTCCAAAAGCTTCCACCCTTTTCTAAGCTGCTGACGGGAATCGGACCCGTGACCTCCGCACTACCAATGCGACGCTCTACCGACTGAGCCACAGCAGCAACTATATGAAATTTGCCGGTTCTGATGAGATGAAAAGCTGCTGACGGGAATCGGACCCGTGACCTCCGCACTACCAATGCGACGCTCTACCGACTGAGCCACAGCAGCGTTTTCTGTTCGTCAAAATCGAACCTCGTATATACTATCATGGGGAATAGTATTTGTCAACGGTAAAATGAAAAAAAGTTAAATATTTTTTATATCGTTTTTACGTACTTTAAGATCATCTTTGTTAACTGCTCCGGATCCGCTGGTTTTAACACATAATCATCCATTCCATACTGGCGGCACTGGCTGGAAACACTGATGGCATCCTGGGCAGTCATGGCAAGGATGGGAATCATATTTCCGTCAGGACGGGAAAGGGAACGTATCTGCCTGGAAGCTTCCAGTCCGTTCATAACAGGCATCATCACATCCATAAGGATAATATCGTAGGTTCCTTCCGGTGACCGCTCAAACTGTTCCAGAGCCTCTTTTCCGTTCCATGCCTTATCTAAGGTGGCACCGCGGTCTGTCAGGTAGAACTCTGCGATCTCCATATTGATCTCATTATCCTCTACTAAAAGTACATGGATCCCTTCCAGTTCTTTTCCAGTTTCGGACGCCGTATCAGCCTTTGCATCATTTGCCTCTTCTTTTGCAAGTCGGAAAGGAAGACGGAAAGTAAAAGTAGTGCCTTCTCCAGGGCTGCTCTCTACTTCTATCGAACCATTCATCTGCCGGATCAGACCCTTTACAATAGACATTCCAAGGCCGGTTCCCTTGTACTGTGTGCGGGCATCTGATTTTTCCTGTGAAAATGGCTCGAAAAGCTGGTTCTTTAAAAATGCTTCGCTCATGCCGATGCCAGTGTCGGAAATGAAAAATTCATAAACGACGGTTGTTCCGTCAAAAGAGATCTCTTTTGCGCCGGTATCAATAAAACCGCCTTTTTTATTATACTTGATGGCATTGCTGAAAAGATTTAACATGATCTGGCGCAGCTGCAGGGGATAGCCGGAGAGGAGCACATGCTGGATATTTTGCCGGTGTGTCCGGTGTGTCAGTCCCATTTCCATGATCTGGGCTTTTACCAGATAGGAAACATCCCGCATCAGTTGGGATAAGTCAAAATCTACAGGCTTAAAAACAGCCTGTCTCGACTCTAACTTGCTCATATCTAAAACGTCATTTACCAGAGCAAGGAGATGGCTGGAAGAAACGTAGATCTTCTCTAAGCTGTCATCTACCCGCGCGTGGTCCTCCCTGTTTTTGCGTATGATCTCAAGCATTCCCATAATACCGTTGATAGGGGTGCGGATGTCATGACTCATACGGTTTAAAAACTCGGTTTTTGCTTTACTGGCAGAGTCGGCTTCCTCAAAGGCTACCTGGAGCCGTTCTCTTTCCTGCTGTTCTTTTTCATGGAAGACAGAAGTGTTTTTAAACAGGATCATACCATGGATCACAGTGCTTTCTTTTCCGGTTTCACTGTTATAAACCGTATCCTGTGACATAAGCACTGTTTTTTGCAGCCAGAAAATTTCTCCGTTTTCATTTTGTTCCCTGTATTCTACGGTAACCTGCTTGGTACCGGAGCGGAAACGCTCTAAAAGTTTCGCAGAAGAGTCCACAATGCGGTAATTTTCCTGGGTATCTTCCGCAACAAAACGACTGCGGTTTAAACAGTATTCATCATAAGAACAGGGAAATTTTATGTTCAGGTCAAATTCGCATTCCGTTGTGTGATAGAAGATTTTTTCCAACCGGTCCCCTGTCAGGTCTACAGAATAGACAGCCTGCGCAGACTCTAAAAGCGCGTCCACATAATTCCCATTTTCAAGGATAGACTGCTTCATCTGCTCGTAATACTGATTTAACTGTGTTTTCTCATCTGTTTTAGTATTTTCCATATTTTGGAAAATTTCAAAGCCAAGGATAAAATGATGAAGCTGCCCGCTTGCATTGGCATCTAAATAAAGCAAAGTCAGACGGCCTTTGTGGGAAATACCGTTGGCAGTATACTGACAGAACAGGCGGATGGGGGAATTGTTCTCCATCAGTTTTTCATTTAAAGTTTCCAACTGCAGCTGCTTTCGCAGTGCTTTGATATTTTCGGTTGCAGAAACCTGGGAAAGGATCTGTTCCACTGCACCGGAGTAGCTTCCGTCATCTGCTAAGAAGAAATCGGAGCTGGCACGCAGTACCTTATACTGATCCGTCAGGGCGTCACAGTAGATACAGTCGGAAAAATGGAAACCCTGAGAACGGATGGAAGAAAGCAGCTCAAGATGCAGTTTCTTTTCTTTTGCCGCTTCCTCCAGTTTTGCCCGGTTTTTGTCAATGTACATATTTTTATCTGCGTACCGGAACAGTTCCCGAAGGGTACTTCCCTCAAAATCTTCCGAAGTGGCATATCCGGCTGCATAGCTGATAGGCATATCTGGATGGAGACGGGAATAGTCTGCACACAGCTGTTTCAACTTAAAAAGAAAAGCATGGAAAGCACTGCTTTCTGTATCTTTTATAATGGCAATAAATTCATCACCGCCATCTCTTCCTGCAAACTGGTCATCAGGAATAGCCTGATACAGCTGGTCAGCAAAAGAACGGATATAGGCATCTCCCATTTCATGTCCCATGGTATTGTTAATGATACGAAGGTTATTTAAGTCAAAGACGCATACTGCGGCAAAGGCATCTGCAGGTACAGGTTCCGGGGCATTTAAAAGTTCTTCACATTTATTTTTGTTGGGAAGACCGGTAGCTTCATCTAAATAGACCTTGCTTTGGAGCAGGCGGTTTAAAGCAGCATACCGAAGGGTTTTTACCAGCTCTGCACCGATCAGGATAAGAAGGCCTGCAATATCCGCAAATACGATCTTTTCCAACTGGTTTAACTGTGTGGCCTTTTTCTGGGAGTAAACTTCTGCAAGGCCGGTAGCTTCGTCGCAGATATTGAAAAAACGCTCACTTTTGGCGATAATATCTGTTTTACGGTAATCCCTCATACGGACCTGGGCGATCTCTTCTTTTAACTGGGAAAAATAGGCATCCAGCTCTTTCATTTTGGCCTGAAAGTCAGGATCATCTAAACGCACCAGGTTTAACTGACTGCTTCCGTTTTCCAGACCGTCAATAAAGGCATCAATATCAGCGATCATTTCATCCTGAGGGCTTCCGGAGATCTCCAATTTAATAATACGCTGGGTCTTTCCACGCACCAGACCGGCATAATTGACTACTCTGGCAGTACCCTGGATCTTACTTACCAGGGACATGATAAAAATGAAAAGAACGATCAGCAGTATAGTTAAAAGTGTCATGCCAAGCCGTGACAGGTAGGATTTTTTCTTTTTAGGCATGGTTTCTGATTTCATTTTCATATAACTCCATTCCACTGTTTTGTAACCATTTTATTCTATTTTCTATTCCTTGGCAAGAATGAAAATATGTGGTTACAAAGCAGGTACAAACTTGATATTTTATGACCCTCATGTTACCCTTGTAATAATAAAAAAGTATGACTTGGCAGTTGATAAATGGGGACTGATCCTGGTATTGGAAGAGCCGGATCCTGTAGAGGATGTCAGTTGGTAGAGGATAATGAGCTGAACCGGGAAATTGCCCAGTTTATCTTAGAGCATACAGGGATCACAGCTGTCAATGCAGAGAACGGAAAAGAAGCAGTGGAAATATTTAAGGCTTCCGCACAGGGAGAGTTTGATTTTATTTTAATGGATGTGATGATGCCCGTCATGGACGGACTGGAGGCAACAAGGATCATCCGGAAAATGGAACGCCCGGATGCAGTGCAGATCCCTATTTTTGCAATGACAGCCAATGCTTTTTCCGATGACAGAAAGCGCTGCAAGGAGGCCGGAATGACGGAACATCTGGCAAAACCACTAAATTCAGAGAAAATGATCGCAAAGCTGCGGCTTTACTATAACCGGAAAGTGTGATATTATTTTAAATAACTATGACGACAGATCACGGAGGAGCAGTTATGGCAGAGAAAGACATTGTAGTAGAAACCGAAGAAAAAGAGCTGGTTTCTAAGAACTTTATAGAGCAGGAAATCGATAAGGACCTGGCAGAAGGCGTTTATGACCATGTACAGACCCGTTTTCCACCGGAACCAAATGGCTATCTGCATATCGGACATGCCAAGTCTATTCTTTTAAACTATGGACTGGCACAGAAATATAATGGCAAGTTTAACCTGCGTTTTGATGATACAAACCCAACCAAGGAAAAAACAGAGTTTGTTGAGTCCATTATGGCAGATGTAAAGTGGTTAGGAGCAGATTTTGAGGACAGACTGTTCTTTGCTTCCAACTATTTTGAAAAAATGTATGAGTGTGCTGTTTTCCTTATTAAGAAGGGAAAAGCCTTTGTCTGCGATTTAAGCGCTGAACAGATCAGAGAGTACAGAGGCGATTTCAATACACCAGGTAAGGAAAGCCCATACAGAAACCGTTCCATCGAAGAGAACCTGCGTCTCTTTGAGGAGATGAAGGAAGGCAAGTATCAGGACGGCGAGAAGGTTCTTCGCGCAAAGATCGATATGGCTTCCCCTAACATCAACATGAGAGACCCGGTCATCTACCGTGTAGCTCATATGCATCATCACAATACAGGTGATAAATGGTGCATCTATCCGATGTATGACTTCGCTCATCCCATCGAGGATGCGGTAGAGCACATTACCCATTCCATCTGTACCCTGGAGTTTGAGGATCACCGTCCTCTGTATGACTGGGTAGTAAGAGAGTGCGAATTTGAAAATCCACCTCGTCAGATAGAGTTTGCAAAGCTGTACCTGACCAACGTGGTTACAGGTAAGCGTTATATCAAGAAGCTGGTAGAAGACGGAATTGTAGACGGTTGGGATGATCCTCGTTTGGTATCCATCGCTGCACTGCGAAGAAGAGGTTATACACCAGAGTCTATCAAGCGTTTTGTAGAGTTAGTTGGCGTGTCAAAGGCAAACAGCTCTGTTGACTATGCAATGCTTGAGTACTGCATCCGTGAAGACTTAAAACTGAAGAAATCACGTATGATGGCAGTGTTAGATCCTGTAAAACTGGTGATCGACAACTATCCGGAAGGACAGGTAGAAGAACTGGATGTTCCAAACAACCTGGAAAATCCGGAACTGGGAAGCAGAAAGGTTCCATTCTCCCGTGAAGTTTATATCGAAAGAGAAGACTTTATGGAAGAGCCGCCTAAGAAATATTTCCGTATGTTCCCAGGAAACGAAGTACGTCTTATGGGCGCTTATTTCGTAAAATGCACTGGCTGCGAAAAAGATGAAAATGGCAATGTAACTGTAGTACACGGAACTTATGATCCTGAGACAAAGAGCGGTTCCGGCTTTGAAGGCAGAAAGGTAAAAGGTACCATCCACTGGGTAGCTGTACCAACTTCAAAGAAGATCGAGTGCCGTCTCTATGAAAATATCGTAGATGAGGAAAAGGGTAAGCTGAATGCAGACGGAACCCTGAACTTAAATCCAAATTCCCTTACTGTATTAAAGGAGTGCTACGGTGAACCTGCTCTTGCACAGGCGGAGGCTTATGACAGCTTCCAGTTTGTAAGAAATGGTTATTTCTGTGCAGACTGCAAGGACAGCACCAAGGAAAATCCTGTATTTAATCGGATCGTTTCTCTGAAGAGTTCTTTCAAACTGCCGAAATAATGAAGTGAAGCAAAGCAATGAGGCTCTCTGGAAACAGAGAGCCTTTTTCATGTTAGGAGAAGCCCTATGGAATTAATGGTGCCTATTGAAAATAAAGACAGCATCCCCCTTTATGAACAGATCTACCGCTACATAAAAACAGAAATACGGGTCGGCAGACTGCGGGCCGGCAGCAGACTTCCTTCTACCAGGACACTTGCGGACAATCTTCATGTAAGCAGGAGTACGACCCAGTTGGCTTATGAACAGCTGCTATCAGAGGGATACATAGAGGCTCTTCCCTGCAGGGGATATTTTGTCTGTCAGATCGAAGAACTGGTAGAAGTAAAATATCACGGAGTGCCGGAAGAAAAAGAGGAAAAGCAGGAAGAAAATGAAAATTACAATTACAAAGTAGACTTTTCCCCAAGAGGTATCGACCTAGACAGTTTCCCTTTTAATGCCTGGAGAAAACTAAGCAAAAATACGCTGGTAGATGACAACAAAGATATGTTTGCAGTGGGAAATGCCCAGGGAGAATACAGCCTGCGTCAGGTGATCCGGGATTATCTTCACTCTGCCCGTGGAGTCCACTGCCGTCCGGAACAGATCCTGGTAGGTGCGGGAAGTGAATATCTTTTAATGCTCCTTTCCCAGCTGATCGGCCGCAGTACGGGTATCGCCCTGGAAAATCCCACTTACAAGCAGGCCTTTCGTGTATTTGAAAGCCTGGGTCATCCTATTTTTCCTGTATCTATGGATGAATGGGGAATGAAGGTGAAAGAGTTAGAGAAAACACAGGCACGGATCGCCTATGTTATGCCGTCCCACCAGTACCCCACAGGAATCGTTATCCCTATTAAAAGGCGGCAGGAGCTGCTGAAATGGGCCAAAAAACAGGAAGGCCGTTATCTGATCGAAGATGATTACGACAGTGAATTCCGTTATAAAGGCCGTCCGATACCGGCACTTCAGGGAATGGATGACAGCCAGAAGGTAATCTATATGGGAACCTTTTCCCGTTCCATTGCTCCGGCGATCCGTGTGGGCTTTATGGTACTTCCGGAGCCGTTGCTGGCTTTATACCGGGAAAAAGCAGGTTTTTATGCATCAACTGTATCAAGAGTGGACCAGAATATCCTGACTCATTTTATTATAGAAGGATATTATGAGCGCCATTTAAACAGGATGCGATCTGTTTACAGGGGAAAACATGATACGCTTCTTGCAGGATTAAGAGAGCTGGAACCCTATTTTGAGATCGGCGGTGAGTATGCAGGGATCCATGTTCTCCTTACCCATAAGAAAGGGATTTCAGAAAAGAAACTGACAGAGACTGCAGCACAGGCAGGTGTAAAAGTCTATGGAATGTCAGATTTTGTAATAGGACAAAATAAAGATCTTTTTCCGTCTACCGTTATACTTGGATATGCAAGTTTAAAGGAAAGTGAGATCACAGAGGGCTGCAAACGCCTTGTAAATGCCTGGAAAGAATTAGAAGGTGAATAAATTGAAAATAAATGGAAAAAAGCTTCCGGGACAGTGGCTGGCAGTATTGGTGGCTTATGGTCTGGCTCTTCCAACAGCTGGATTTTTGGGAATGAGCAGGGCTTTACCGGCAACAGAGCCGCCGGTCATGGAACAGACCGAAGCAACAGAAGAAACCATACCAGAACCGAGCGAAGTGCCGGAAAGTGATATGGAAACGGAAACAGCGCAGGAAATCGTAGAAGAAAATTCGTTCAGTGCCAGATATGAGGCACTTCCGCAAGATCAGAAACAGCTTTTGGAAGATATCCGTGTGGCAGTGGCAGCGGAAGATATGGTCCAGGCTGCCAAGCTTCTGGATAAAAAACAGGAGGTTCTTGCCCAGATCTTTTACGGAACCTTTGAAGGAGAACGTTTCCTTTATGATGGCAGTACCATTTCAGAGGAAATAGAGGGAGAGGGACTGGTATTTACCATGCCGGAGATCCTGTTTTACGGAACTTTTCAGGATGGCCAGCCTCAGGGAAACTGTCTGGCATTACAGTTTGTAAATGTGGACAGCCCCAGATATAATTTCTCAAACGGTGTATGGAGCAGTGGAAAAATGAACGGACAGGGAGCAACTGGCTACTGTTATTATGAAAATGTTCCCCAGGGGGAATATGCCTGGGTGGAAAAGCAGGGACAGTTTGTGGATGATGAAATGGATGGCAGCATTTCCTATGAGATCCGTGGAACAGATGATACGCTGTCCCACTGGGATATGAATGTTTCCCAGGGAAAGATCCAGTTAGACGAACGTTGGACCCATCTGGATGATGCAGGCGAATACCAGCTTATGTCTGCGGACTCTGTCAGCCATGCCTATCTGATCGCAGATGATCAGGTAGATCAGGTATTGTGGATGAATCTTCTGGGCTGGGATTAAATGAAATATGGACAACAGAGGGGAAAATAGATATAATATCTAAAAGAAAAATCCGGTTAAATAGGATACGATACATGAATGGATAAAATGACGGAAACCAGACTGTAAAGGAGAAAGACATGAAATTCAATGCCGTTTTGACAAAAGAACAGGCAAAGGAAATGTTTGCTTATTTAGAAGACATATTTACAGAAGTAAAGGTCCTGGATATAGAAGCAGTCAGGCGTCTGGAAAAAGATAAAAATTCTATTTCATTAAAGGCATTCAGGGAACGGTGCCAGAAAAAAAGACTGGAATACGTTGAGTCCAGGGTATATCAGAGGATCGCGCGTTATGTGGAGATCGAAGGGGAACCTTACGTTGTAGAGATGTTGAATGTTCTGGGGGATGCAGCAGACTCAGAGGCAAATGCAAGGGAAGCACTGGTGGCAAAAGTCCGGGGATATAATGAAGAACTGTATCTGGATGCGCTGACAGGAGCTTACAACCGCAGATATTATGAGGACAGGATCCGCAAAGTGAAAAGTCATGCAGGAGTTGCAATGATCGATCTGGATGATTTTAAACTGTACAATGATACCTGCGGACATAATGCAGGGGATATGGTGTTAAATACAGTTGTGGGGATCGTGCGCAAATGTATCCGAAAAACAGATATCCTGATCCGGTATGGGGGCGATGAATTTCTGCTGATCCTTCCGGATGTGTCGGAAGATGTTTTTTCAAAGAAGTTAAAACAGATCCGGGATATGGTCTATGAGGCAGAAGTTCCCGGATATACACAGCTTCACCTGTCTGTAAGCATTGGAGGCGTTTTGGCTGATAATGAAACAGTGGAAAGCGCGGTAGGAAGAGCGGACAGCCTGATGTATCAGGCAAAGAACCGGAAAAATATGACGGTAACAGAAAAGTCCGGTATTGACAGTGTGAAAGGCAGGGAAAAGCAGCAGGTCCTGATCGTAGATGATTCCCAGATGAACCGTGAGATCCTTGCTGTGATCCTGGAAGAGGAATACAAGATCTTAGAAGCTGCAAACGGGGAAGAATGTATTGATCTGTTAAAGCAGTATGGAACCGGTATCTCACTGATCCTTTTGGATATCAATATGCCGGTGATGGATGGTTTTGAAGTATTGGCGCTGATGAACCGAAACCACTGGATCGAAGACACGCCGGTGATCATGATCTCCAGCGAAGATGGCGCGGCTTATGTGAGAAGGGCTTATGAAATGGGGGCATCTGATTATATCAGCCGTCCTTTTGATGCCCAGGTAGTACATCAGAGAGTGTTTAATACCATTAAACTTTACGCAAAGCAGAGACATCTGATCAGTCTGGTTACAGACCAGATCCAGGAAAAAGAGAAACACAACCGGATGATGGTCAGCATCTTAAGCCAGATCGTTGAGTTCAGAAATGGAGAAAGCGGCAGCCATGTATTACATATCAATACGATCACGGGCATGCTGCTGGAACGTCTGATGCAGAAAACAGACCAGTATCATCTGCTGTGGTCAGACCGTTTCATGATCACAACAGCTTCCGCACTTCATGATATCGGGAAAATAGGAATTGATGAAAAAATATTAAACAAGCCGGGAAAACTGACAAAAGAAGAATTTGAGATCATGAAGACCCATACACTGATCGGTGCTTCTATGTTGGACAGTCTGGAAATGTTCCGGAATGAAAAACTGGTACAGGTTGCATACCAGATCTGCCGGTGGCACCATGAGCGGTATGATGGAAAAGGGTATCCGGACGGATTAAAGGGGGAAGAGATCCCGATCGCAGCCCAGGTGGTTGCAATGGCAGATGTATATGACGCCCTTGTAAGTGAGCGTGTATACAAGAAGGCATTTTCCCACGAAAAAGCCATTGAAATGATCTTAAACGGGGAATGTGGAGTCTTTAATCCCATCCTGTTAGGATGTCTGGTGGATATCCAGGATCGGTTAAAAGAAGAACTGCAGTCCGGATTTCAAAAGAAGAAAAATGAGGATCTTTATCCGGTATTATCAGAGGAGATAAAAGAGGAGACAGAAAAGTGAGAGAAAACAGAATATCTGTTTTTAGAAAACATACCTTAGGTATACTGGTTGCTTTGGGAATGGTTCTGTTTGGTTCTGTATTCATTTTATTTACAAATATTGGAAAAAACAAAGCGACTGTGGCAGCAGAAGAAACGTTACAGTTTATAAAGGAACAGAGCAGCCGGTCAGAGGCATTTGCAGAGTTTTATCAGGGCCTTCATCTGGAAATGAACGGGATCATAATGATCTGCAAAAATGGCCTTGTGACAGGATCAAATTTTGAGGAATATCAGGGAAAAACGCAGGCAGAGGCACCTTTGATCCAGAATATAACAGAAGAGACAGAGCCGGATACTTTATTTTCCTTTCGCTACTACGGATCTGCTTATTTTGGGGTCTTTGAGTCTTATGGAGAGAATGATCTGTACGTATTTTATCCTGTGGCTTCTGTTTTTTTCCTGAGGACCCTGGCATTAGCTTATGTCATGATCCTTTATATCCTTTTATGCAGTGTTTTCTTATGGCTGCGTCAGAGAGAAGAAAAGGAGCAGGAAGAAAGGGAAATGGCCTGTCAGGAGGCAGTTTTGTTATCTGCCACAAAGGAAGAAAAGGCAAATGCAGCTAAATCAGACTTTCTTCGAAAGCTCAGTTATGACATCCGCACTCCTATCAATGGCATCCGGGAACTGGTAGAATTGGGCAATCGTTATGACCATGACCTTGAAAAGCAGAGAGAATGCAGGAAAAAAATATGGGAGACCTCAGATGTGCTGTTAGATCTGATCTCAGACATGGTGGATATGGACAAGTTGGAGTCTGGCGCTGTGGATTTGGAACTGAGATCTTTTGATATGAGGGAGTTATATGAGGATGTCTGCCAGTGGGCAAAAGAGCTTGCTGCTGACAGAGGGATCCGTTACCACAGCAGACAGTTATCTGGGAAAAACTGGAAATTATATGGCAGTCCGTCTCACTTAAAGCAGATCCTGAAAAATGTTGTGGGAAATGCTATTAAAGATAACCGTGGTGGTGACTGTGTAGAACTTTCCTGTGAAGAACGTCAGTCCGCGGGAGGGACAGCCTGGTTTGAATTTGTCTGTACAGATACCCGAAGTTCTTACAGAAGAGGGGAACCGGGATTGGCAGTTGCCAAAGGCCTGATCCAGATGATGGGCGGGGAGATCCATTTTTCAGATGAAGAAACAGGCGAAGCATTCTGCAGGATCCGTCTGCCGTCCCTTATTGATGAAGAACAGGCGCAGGAGAAAGACGCAAAGGTCCAGGAAGCTGTGAAACGTCCTGTATCCATCCGGGGAAAGAAGATCCTTTTAGTGGAGGATAATGAGCTGAATATGGAGATCGCGGAGTTCCTTTTGCGAAAAGAAGGAGCCCAGGTCATAAGAGCCTGGAATGGAAAAGAAGCGTTAGAATGTTTTGAGGCTTCTGCTCCGGGAGATATTTCCGTGATCCTTATGGATCTTGTAATGCCGGTGATGGATGGATTTCAGTCAGCAAAAGCGATCCGGAGCCTGGAACGGGAAGATGCCTCTAAAGTAGCGATCATCGCCCTTACAGCCAGCGATTATGAAGAAGATGCACAAAAATGCCGTCAGGCAGGAATGGATGAACATCTTCCAAAACCATTAGACGCAGGAAATTTGATCCGGGTGATCCAGAAATACTTAAGATGATTGGGTGAGTGCAAAGAACATAGCAATCCGGTATCAGAAAAATTAAGAAAAAAGAGCTGCACGGCTTTGGGGCTGTGCAGCTCTTTTAAAGTCTGGTTAAATCAGATTAGATGGTATCTTCCTCGATGGTAGCTGTTTCTTTTTCAGGTTCAGCTGCCTTGGCTGTCTCTTCTTTTTCTTCGCTTTCTTCTTCCAGATCATCAGCGGCTTCCGGATTAACAGAAACAGAGATGTTTTCTTCTTTTGCTGGTGAAGGAGAGTGATCCAGACGTTCGTAGTCGTAAAGATCGTCATCGTCTACATAGTCATCATCCAGATAATCTTCTTCTGTAAAAGAGTCTCCCTTTTTAGGATCATCCTCTTCTTCAAAGAGATCGTCTTTTTTTGCTTTCATGGAGTGGATAGCGATATGTGCGGTATCTACAGCAGCGGAAACTGCTTCGTGGGCTGTATCGGAGAACAGATTTCCTGCATCTTTTAATACATTTTTAGTAGCAGATGCCATATCTTTTGCTGCCATTTTAAATTCATCCCTGCTGGAATTTAAGGAGATATAATTGCGGTTTATTTTACGGGGATCAAAGGAGTCACTCTGGGAAGCGTCCTCGTCTTCTTCGTCCTCTTCAAATTCACGGAAATCTTTATCAAGCTCTTTATGGTAGATCTTGTACTGGAGTACATAGGAAACGCCAGCTGCCACAGCACCGGAAATAGCGGCAAAGGCTACAAACTTTCCAAAACCTTTCTTAGCCATACAAATACCCCCTTCTTAAAATAGTGTCTGAATTTATAAATTAGTATGTCTGATTATTATATTGTAATACGAACAGAAAAAAAAAGAAACTAAAATTGCAAAAAAATATAAAAGATTTACAAAGTTAAGAGACAAAATGAAAAAATTAGCACTCAGAACTTGACAGTGCTAACAATAGGTGCTATAACTTACATTGTGAGCGAAAGAAGCAGCGAAAAGTAAAAGCTGCAGGTAGAAAAATAAGAATGACGATCAAGGAGGAATCTAGTTATGAAGTTAGTTCCATTATTTGACAAAGTTGTATTAAAGCAGTTAGTTGCAGAAGAGACCACAGCATCCGGTATTGTTCTTCCAGGTGCAGCAAAAGAAAAACCACAGCAGGCAGAAGTTATCGCAGTAGGCCCAGGCGGTGTAGTTGACGGCAAGGAAGTTACCATGCAGGTTAAGGCTGGAGATAAAGTTATCTACTCCAAGTACTCAGGTACAGAAGTAGAGTTAGAGAAAGAAAAATACGTGATCGTAAAGCAAAGCGACATTTTAGCTGTTGTAGAGTAAAGAAAAATGCCAGAGGCATTTTTCGCTACGCAAACGCAGCGCAGCGGAGTTCGCGTTTCCCGTATAGTAGGTATAAATACGAAATAGTTTAGATTGTTCGGAGGTAAATAATCATGGCAAAGCAGATCAAATATGGTGTAGAAGCCCGCAAGGCACTGGAAGCAGGCGTAAATCAGTTAGCAGATACAGTTCGTGTAACCTTAGGACCGAAAGGACGTAACGTAGTTCTGGATAAGTCTTTCGGTGCTCCACTGATCACAAATGATGGTGTTACCATTGCAAAAGAGATCGAACTGGCAGATCCATTTGAGAACATGGGCGCACAGCTGATCAAGGAGGTTGCTTCCAAGACCAATGATGTAGCTGGTGATGGTACTACTACCGCAACTGTACTGGCACAGGCTATGGTAAATGAAGGTATGAAGAACCTGGCTGCAGGTGCTAACCCAATTATCTTAAGAAAAGGTATGAAGAAAGCAACTGATGCAGCTGTAGAAGCGATCAAGAAGATGAGCCAGCCAGTAGGCGGCAAGGCACAGATCGCAAGAGTAGCAGCTATCTCTGCTTCTGATGATGAAGTAGGAACCATGGTAGCAGATGCTATGGAAAAGGTTTCCAAAGACGGCGTTATCACCATCGAGGAATCCAAGACAATGAAGACAGAGCTGGACCTGGTAGAAGGTATGCAGTTTGACAGAGGTTACCTGTCCGCATATATGTGCACCGATATGGATAAGATGGAAGCAAATCTGGATGATCCATACATCTTAATTACTGATAAGAAGATCTCCAACATCCAGGAGATCCTGCCAATTCTTGAGCAGATCGTAAAGATGGGCGCAAGACTGCTGATCATCGCTGAAGATGTAGAAGGCGAAGCTCTTACAACCCTGATCGTAAACAAGTTAAGAGGTACTTTCAATGTAGTTGCTGTTAAGGCTCCTGGCTACGGCGACAGAAGAAAAGAAATGCTGCAGGATATCGCTATCTTAACCGGTGGTACTGTTATCTCCGAAGAAGTTGGTCTGGAATTAAAGGATGCTACCATGGAGCAGTTAGGCCGTGCAAAATCCGTTAAGGTTCAGAAAGAGAACACAGTGATCGTTGATGGTAACGGCAGCAAGGAAATGATCGCAGCAAGAGTTGCCCAGATCCGTAAGCAGATCGGTGAGACCACTTCTGATTTCGACAGAGAGAAATTACAGGAGCGTCTGGCTAAGTTAGCTGGCGGTGTAGCTGTTATCCGTGTAGGTGCTGCTACTGAGACCGAGATGAAGGAAGCTAAGCTTCGTATGGAAGATGCTTTAAATGCAACCCGTGCAGCAGTTGAAGAGGGAATTATCGCAGGCGGCGGTTCTGCTTATGCACATGCTACCGTTGATGTTCAGAAGGTAGTTGATACTCTGGAAGGTGACGAGAAGACCGGTGCCAAGATCATCTTAAAGGCTCTGGAAGCTCCTCTGTTCCACATTGTAGCAAACGCAGGTCTGGAAGGCGCTGTTATCGTAAACAAGGTAAAAGAGTCCCCGGTTGGCGAAGGCTTTGATGCTTACAATGAGACTTTCGTAAACATGATCGAAGCAGGTATCCTGGATCCTGTTAAGGTTACAAGAAGTGCATTACAGAATGCAAACAGCGTTGCATCTACATTACTGACCACTGAGTCTGTAGTAGCAACCATCAAGGAGCCAGCTCCGGCTGCTCCGGCTGCACCTGATATGGGCGGAATGTATTAATCAGAAATATAAAAATAGGAATATACTGTTAGTAAAAAGAAGTCTGTGGCGGATAAAAACGTTGCAGACTTCTTTTTTTGTTAAAAATTTGTCTGACCTATTGCCTTTTTAATAAAAAAATGCTAATCTAAACTCATGAGATGTCAGACGAATTTTTAAAAAATAATATGATGAATTAAAAGGAGAACGGTTATGAAGTTACACAGTCAGGAAGTTAGAAAACTTGCACCGGAAAATGACCCGTTAAAGATCGGAATGGGATGGAGCGTGGCAGACCTGGATAAACCTCAGATTTTAGTAGAAAGCTCTTTTGGTGACAGTCATCCGGGAAGTGCCCATCTGAACCAGTTTGTAGAAGAGGGCGTAAAAGCAGTCAACGATAACGGAGGAAAAGCAGCCAGATATTATGTGACCGATATCTGCGACGGCATTGCCCAGGGACATGACGGCATCAATTATTCTCTTGCACACAGAGATATGATGACCAATATGATCGAAGTTCACGGAATGGCAAGCGGCTTTGACGGCGGCATGTTTATTGCCAGCTGCGACAAGTCCGTGCCTGCTATTTTAATGGGTATCGGCCGTTTAAAGGATATGAGTGCTATTGTAGTTACCGGCGGTGTTATGGAAGCCCATACTATTACACCAAAGTATGTGGAAAATGACCCGGCCTGCGCTATTAACGAACTGCTGACACTGGAGCAGATCGGTAAATTCGACGCACAGGAAAAGAGAGGGGAGATCCCGGAGGAACAGTTAAATTATTATAAGCACAATGCATGCCCAAGCTGCGGCGCATGTTCCTTTATGGGTACTGCTTCCACCATGCAGATCATGGCAGAGGCACTAGGCCTTATGCTTCCAGGCACTGCCCTGATGCCCGCAACTGCACCGGAATTAAAGCAGGCTGCTTATGATGCAGGAAAACAGCTGATGAAGTTAGTAGAAAAAGGTATCAAGGCAAAGGATATTGTTACCATGAAGAGCTTTGAGAACGCTATTATGGTACATGCTGCTATCAGCGGTTCTACCAATGCAACCATGCACATTCCTGCTATTGCCCATGAATTCGGCTTTGAAGTAGATGCAGAAACCTTTGACCGTATGCACAGAGGAGCCCACTATCTGCTTAATATCCGTCCATCTGGTGACTGGCCAGCCCAGTATTTCTATTATGCAGGCGGTGTTCCGAGAGTTATGGAAGAGATCAAGGATATGCTGCATCTGGATGTAATGACAGTTACAGGCAAGACCTTAGGTGAGAACCTGGAAGAATTAAAGAAAAATGGTTTCTATGACCACTGCGATGAACTGTTAAGGGAAAAAGGCAAGCTGTTAGGACGGGAGATCAAGCGTACAGAGATCATCCATGCCTTTGATGATGCAAAGGGAACAGATGGAAGCATTGCTATTTTAAAGGGCAACCTGGCTCCGGAAGGCTGTGTGATCAAGCACACTGCATGCCCGAAGGAAATGTTTGAGGCCACCCTTCTTGCAAGACCATTTAACAGTGAGGAAGAGTGTATTGACGCTGTTCTTAAGAGAAAGGTAAAACCAGGGGATGCTATCTTTATCCGCTATGAGGGACCAAAGGGAAGCGGTATGCCTGAAATGTTCTATACAGGTGAAGCTATATGTTCTGACCCGAAACTGGCTTCCAGCGTGGCACTGATCACTGACGGACGTTTCTCCGGTGCATCCAGAGGCCCGGTTATCGGTCATGTAAGCCCGGAAGCTGCTGCAGGCGGACCTATTGCTCTGGTAGAAGAAGATGACCTGATCTATATTAATGTAAAAGAGCGCAGACTGGAGATCGTAGGCGTAAAGGGTGAAAAGCGCACTCCAGAGGAGATGGAAGAGATATTAAAGGCCAGAAAAGCTAAATGGCAGCCAAAGCCTCCGAAATATACCAAGGGAACCCTTAAGCTGTTCTCTGAACATGCAGTATCACCTATTAAAGGCGGATATATGGTGTAGTCCTGAGTGGATCCAGCGCATGGAATAATCTTACCAAAACATCAGACAGAAAAAGCTGTCTGACCAATATAATACAAATTAATGCCTTTTGTACATCTGTACAAAAGGCATTTTTATTGCGGAAAACAAATACAAAGTAATATTGCACAAAAATATAAATACAAAATTGTGAAAAACATAAAAAACGCATTTGAGATACACAAATTTTTCACAATCCCTTGACATAAGATGTCTGATGTGGTAAAAAGATTACATCAGACATCTTATTAATTAAGATCCTGCAGATGATCAGGATCTATTAAAAGAAAGGGAAGGTATTAAGTTATGAGAAAGTCAAAAGTAATGTTAACAATCCTGGCAGCAGCAATGGCAGCAAGCCTTACCGCATGTGGAGGTTCCTCCAATGGTGGAGCATCTACAACCGCAGCAGCAGGCAGCTCTGACACAAAGACAGAGGCAGCAGGCTCCACAGCTTCTGCAGATGCCATCAACTTTACAATGTCACTGGTTGACAATACTTCTTCCAACTACTACAAGGGCGCTGAAAAGATTGCTGAATGTGTAGAAAAGGCAACTGACGGAAAGATCACACTGACCATCCAGGCAGGCGGCACATTAGGCGGCGAGAGCGATACACTGGACATGGCAGTTCAGGGCGACCTTGATATCGCATCCTGTGCAAACTCCGTACTTGCTAACTACATCCCAGAGATGAGCATTCTGGATCAGGCTTTCCTGTGGGACAGCGCAGATCAGGCTAACTACGCAGTAACTCATGAGTTAGGCGATCTGATCCAGACTAAGGCAAATGAGCATGGTATTCACGTAATTGGCTACATGGAATCCGGTTTCCGTGATGTATTCTCCACAAAGCCAATCGAGTCTATGGCAGATTTCAAGGGCGTAAAGATCCGTGTAATGCAGAACGAAGGACAGTTAGCAGCATTTACCGCTTTCGGTGCTAACCCAATCGCACTTTCCGCTTCTGAGCAGTTTACCGCTCTTCAGCAGAAGACCATTGATGCTTGCGAGAACGCTGTTTCTAACTGCTGGATCAACAAGTTCTATGAGGCTGGTGTAAACTCCGTTATCAATACACATCACTGCTTCGTATACATCCCACTGTGCATGAGCGATAACGCTTGGAACAAGATCCCGGATGATTTAAAAGATACCTTCGTTAAGGCTGTAGCAGAAGGCTGCGAAGCTCAGTGGCAGTATCTGAACGAAGCAAACGAAGAAGCTAAGGGTAACCTGGAAGGCGCTGGCGTTAAGTTCTATGACATCAACTTAGATGAAATGAAGGACGCTTACAAGGCAGCTCAGGAGAAGGCTGGTACTTCTTTCGATGCAGAATGGGAAGCAGCAGTAGATGCAGCAAAAGCAGCTGTAAAATAATCTGCCAAAGATCCACAGGCAACACAAAATAAAAAAAGCAGTAAACATACAGCCGTGCCGGCAACAGTCAGTGACGGTGCGGCTGTTTTAAAGAGCGAGAGAAAAGAAGGGGACTGGAAATGAAAGGAATTAAGAAAGCATTATCTTACATTACCAATGTAGAATATGCCATCATGGTCGTTACCTTTGTGGCAATGGTCATCGCGTATTTCATCTCTGTCGTAAACCGTAACTTCATCAAGGCATCTATGCCATGGACAGAAGAAGTTGCAATGTACAGTATGATCTATATGGCACTTTTAGGAACAGAAGTTGGTCTTCGTGACGGCACGCAGGTAGCAGTTACTGCAGTGATCGAAAAACTCCACGGAGTTACAAAAAAGATCGTATCTATTATTGAACAGATCATTCTGGAGATCTTCTCTTTCGTAATGTTAAAAGCAGGTCTGGCACTGTTTTCCAAGCAGTTACAGACCGGACAGACCACACCGGTTTTAAAAGTACCAATGTCAGTAATGTACTTTTCACTGGTCCTGACCTTTGCACTGATCCTGGTCATCCAGGCAGTTGTGCTGGTTGAAAAAGTTATGGACCTGAAAAATAAGGAGGTAGAGGCATGAGCGCAGGAGTAATTCTTTTCGTTGCATTCGCAGCATGCCTGGTGATCGGTGTTCCGGTTTCCATTTCTTTGGGAGTGGCTTCCCTTTGCTCCGTAGTATTTGGCGGACTGTCCGCATCTTCTACGGTAATCGCACAGCGTATTTTCGGTGGACTTCAGTCAACCTCTATTATGGCCATCGCATTCTTCGTACTTGCAGGAAACCTGATGACAAAAGGTGGTATCTCCCGCCGTATCGTAAACTTTGCTAACTGCCTGGTTGGTAATGTACGCGGCGGTATGAGCCTTGCGCTGGTACTTGCATGTGCATTCTTCGCAGCATTATCCGGTTCCGCACCTGCAACTGTTATTGCTATCGGAACCATGCTTTACAACGATATGGTCAAGATGGGATATCCTGGTGACCGTACAGCCGGCCTGTTAGTAGTATCCGGTGGTATGGGACCGATCATTCCTCCATCCATTATCATGGTTATCTACTGTACCTTAACCGGTGCTTCTGTAGGTAATATGTTCAAACAGGGTATGTTAGTAGGTGTTACCATCATGGTAGTGCTTATGACAGAGGTTCTTTTCTTCGCAAGAAAAGAAAAATGGCCAAAACAGGAAGTAAAGCGTACACCGGCAGAAATATTCAAAGTGTTCTTAGATGCTATTCCTGCATTAATGACACCTATCATCATCCTTGGCGGTATCTACTCCGGTATGCTGACAGCTACTGAAAGTGCAGCTGTTGCCGTTGTATGGGCAGCTATTGCAGGTCTGTTCATCTACAAGGAACTGACATTTAAGGAACTGATCCCGATCTTAAAGGATTCTGCAAAGAGCTCCGCAATGATCCTTTTCATCATCGCTTCCTCTACTGCATTCTCCTGGGTATTTACTTTCTCCGGCGCTTCCCAGGCACTGGTAGACACCGTTGTAGCAATGAACCTGAATTCTATGTTATTCTGCTTCGTTGTTGCTATCATTCTTCTTATTTTCGGTACATTTATGGAAGGTACTGCCATCGCAGTTTTACTGGTTCCGGTTCTGTGGCCGATCGCCCAGAGCATGGGAATCGATGTTATCCATTTTGGTATGATCGTATGTATCTCCAACGTAGTTGGTACTATGACACCACCTGTTGCAGTTAACATTTTCTCAGCGTCAACTGTATCAGGACTGAAAATGGGAGACATTGCAAAGGCAGAGATCCCATTCCTGATCGGATATGTTGCAGTATTCTTCTTGTGCGTATTCTCAAGAGGTTTCTGTACAATGCTTATTTAATTTTAAAAACTGGGGCCGCCTGCAGGCGGCCTTATAAATAATCACATAACATGATCAGCAAAAGGCTGGTCAGGTATAACAGGAGGTTTATCATGATCCAAGGTGAAATAACAAAAGAACGTATGGAAGGCTGGAAGTTTGATTCTTCCTGTGAAGAAGGATTCCATGAGATCATTGCACCAGGAAAGGCAGACTGTGAACAGGAGTATATTTACCGTTTAAACCTGTCCGCAGGAAAGAGTTTTGATCTGGAGACCGGAAAACTGGAAATGGATGCTGTATGTATCAAAGGTGCAGCTGATTTTTCCTGGGACGGTTATGCAGGAACCTGTGATAAGCTGGATTCCTTCTATGTAGTAAGCAATATGAAAGTACATATTACAGCAAAAGAAGACTGTATTTTCTACATTGCAGGTGCTGTTGATGAAGGATATGGAAAACCATTTTTCCGTAAATGTGACCTGACCATGCCTATTGGTGAGATCCATCAGATCCATGGCTCCGGCGTCAGCCAGAGAGAGGTATTTATGACCATCGATCCAGGTACAGCATCTTCCAGACTGTTAGTAGGTCTGACCTGGGGCGGAAATGGTGCATGGACCAGCTGGCCGCCTCATGAGCATGAAAAGGATCTGGAAGAGGTTTATTGCTACTTTGATATGGATGATCCTCATTTTGGACTGCATTTAAGCTATGTAGAACCAGGAGATACCCATGGAGTAGTAGCTCATACTGTTAAGAGTGGTACTATGATCCTGGCACCAAGAGGTTACCATCCTACAGTAGCTGCACCGGGAACCAGAAATACATATTTATGGGTACTGGCAGCACATTCCCACAAGAGTCGTCGTTATGATCTGGCAGTTCTGGACCCGAAGCGTGCAGAAATGAATTAGGCCAGAGACAAAGTAAAGTTAAGAGTTATATTTAGGAGGCAGAAACATGAACGCAATGGATTCAATTTTTCTCCCACGTTTTACCATTGGCGAGAATGCATTTGACGCTTTCCATGATGAAATGGGAAGATATGGAAAAAAAGTAGCAGTGATCCACGGAGAAAGAGCATGGAAGGCAGCAAGGGAATATGTAGTTCCTGCACTGGAAAAAGCAGGTCTTACGATTACTACAGAATGGCTGTATGGACATGATGCAACCCATGAAAACGCTGATAAGATCTCAAATGATCCTGCAGTACAGGAAGCAGATATGCTCCTTGCAGTAGGCGGTGGAAAATGTATCGATACAGCAAAGCTGGCTGCAGATCACCTTGGAAAACCGGTATTTACCGCTCCTTCCATTGCGTCTAACTGTGCTCCTGTTACCCAGATCAGTATTATGTACCATGAGGATGGTTCTTTCTGCGACATCCCAAGATTAAAGGAAGTACCAGTACACTGCTTTATCAACCCGAAACTGGTTTTAGCAGCTCCTGTTAAATACCTGTGGGCTGGTATCGGCGATGCCATGGCAAAGCATGTAGAGTCCAGCTGGTCTGCAAAGGCTGGGGAGAAGTTAAGCTTTGGCAGTGAGTTTGGTATCACAGCAGGACAGATGTGCTTCTATCCAATGGTTAAGGATGCGAAGAAGGCAATGGATGATGCAAAAGCAGGAAGAAACAGTGAAGAACTTGAAAACACCATTTTAAATATTGTTGTTTCCCCAGGTGTTGTATCTGTTTCTGTTCATCCAAATTACAATGGCGGTATTGCACATGCTTTATTCTATGGCCTGACCAAGAGAGAGCATATTGAAAAGAAACATCTCCACGGTGAGGTAGTTTCTTACGGCACACTGGTAAATCTTATGGTAGATAAGGACTGGGATAAGCTGAAACTGGCTTATGGCGTAAATAAGTCTATTGACCTGCCTGTATGCCTGGCTGATCTGGAGCTGGAAAAGGATGACAAGTTAGAGGATGTCCTTGAAGCAACAATGGCAAACCAGGAAATGACCCATACACCTTATCCTGTAACAAAAGAGATGATCTATCAGGCAATCCAGGATCTGGAAGACTATAAGGGTTAAAAACCTAGAATGTAAGTTAGAGAGGATAGTAAAATGGCAGTAACCATACGTGATATACGGGTAATCTGCACAGCGCCGGAAGGCATCAACCTTGTGGTGGTAAAAGTTGAGACCAGCGAGCCGGGACTTTACGGACTGGGCTGCGGAACCTTTGCTTACCGCCACCTGGCTGTAAAGCTGGTAGTAGAAGAATATTTGAAGCCTCTTCTTGTTGGAAGAAATGTAGAGAATATTGAAGATCTGTGGCAGCTGATGAACCAGAACGGATACTGGAGAAACGGCCCCATTGAAAATAATGCTATTTCCGGCGTAGATATGGCATTATGGGATATTAAGGGAAAAATGGCAAATATGCCGCTGTACCAGCTGTTTGGCGGAAAGTGCAGGGAAGGTATTCCTGTATACCGTCACGCAGATGGCCGCGATCTTTCCGAGCTGTGTGAAAATATTGAACGTTTCTATGAAATGGGTATTACCAATATCCGCTGCCAGTGCGGTGGTTACGGCGGCGAAAGCTATGGAAATACGCCGGCAACTGCACCAAAGGGCGCTCAGCCAGGTGTTTATCTGGATTCCAGAAGCTATATCCGCAATACAGTAAAGCTGTTTGAAGGCATCAGAAACAAATTAGGATATGAGATCAATCTGGTACATGACGTTCATGAACGTATTGCTCCTATTGAAGCTATTAAGCTGGCAAGAGAGCTGGAGCCATTTGATCTGTTATTCTTAGAGGATCCGGTACCGATCGAACAGACAGACTGGTTAGCAAGAATGAGAGAGCAGACCTCCATACCGATCGCAGAAGGCGAGCTGTTCAACAATCCTGTTGAGTGGAGAAAACTTATCTCAGAACGGCTGATCGATTACATCCGCGTACATTTAAGCCAGGTTGGCGGTATTACACCGGCAAGAAAGCTGCAGATCTTTGCAGAACAGTTTGGTGTACGCACTGCATGGCACGGACCTGGAGATATGTCTCCTCTGGCTCATGCAGCAAATATCCATATTGACCTGGCAGCACCAAACTTTGGTGTACAGGAATGGTCCGGCATTGAGCCGCCAAACTTTGTTATCCAGGAATTAAAGGGACCACATGGTGCTCTCCTTGAAGTATTCCCGGGACTGCCTGAGTTTGACAATGGTTATGTATATGCAAATGATAAACCTGGTTTAGGCGTTGACTTAAATGAGGAAGAAGCTGCAAAATATCCTTGTGAGAATACTGTGACTACATGGACACAGACAAGACGCAGGGACGGAGCATTGCAGACTCCATAAAGGGATGAAGGATCCCCCGGGTTCTTACACCAATCTCCCCGGTTTACCGGGGAAAATCAAAATATATTTATACATTCCGCTCCCGTATCACGGGAGCTGGCCACCATATATTATTATAGGAGGATAAAAAAATGGCATTTGATTACAAGGAAAAATTCAGCGTAGCTGGCAAAAAGTGCATCGTTACCGGTGCAGCACAGGGACTTTCCAGAGGTATGGCAGAAGGTCTGTTAGAGAATGGTGCTGAGGTTGTATTAATGGACCTTCAGGCAGAAAAGCTGCAGGCAGTTGCAGATGAATACTGCAAGATGGGTTACAAGGCACATGCAGTAGCAGGTGACTTATCCAAGAAGCCAGAGATCGACCGTATGTTCGCAGAAGCTATGGAGATCTTGGGAAATAAGCTGGATGTTATGATCCCTGCAGCAGGTATCCAGAGACGTTACGAGCCATGGGAATTCCCGGAGGATGCATGGAGACTGGTTATTGATGTTGATTTAAACCATGTATGGTTTATGTGCCAGAAGGCAGTTCAGGTTATGAAAGATAAGGAAGGCAGCACCGGAAAGATCATCAACATCGCTTCCATGAACGCATTCTTTGGTGGTACAACTGTTCCTGCTTACACAGCAGCTAAGGGTGCTGTAGCAATGCTGACCAAGAGCCTTGCATCTGACTGTGCTGACCACAATATCTGCTGCAACGCAATTGCTCCTGGATATATGGATACTGAAATGTGCGCTAACATGACTCAGGAAAGAAAAGACGAGTGCACCAAGAGAATCCCTGCAGCACGTTGGGGACTGCCAGATGACCTTAAGGGACCGGTACTGTTCCTGGCTTCTGATGCAAGTGACTACTTAAATGGTGCTGTTATCCCTGTAGACGGCGGATTCTTAGTTAAGTCATGATGATGTCCTCACAGGTGGGATAGTTAAATAGTACACTTAGAAAAGGGGTGCTGTAGTAAGACGATCAGTCGGGCTGCAGTGCCCCTTTCCAAAATCGTCCATTTTTAAAACACCCAGGGGGGTGTTATGGGCTTGACATTCATGGTTTGTTAGTTATATCATGAAATAACGACGGATAAACATCAGGTATTTTTGATATAATTGGGAGGTGGTCGCGTGCGACAGACGCAAAAAGAGAAACTGCTGCCGGAGCAGACAGCAGAGAAGATAAGGGGATACATAGAAGGTAATGGATTAAAGGTAGGAGATAAGCTTCCGAACGAATTTCAGCTTGCTGAGATCTGCGGAGTAGGAAGAAGTACGGTGCGGGAAGCGATCAAGCTTCTGGTTTTTTCCGGAAAAGTAGAAGTGATCCGTGGAAGCGGCACTTATATTAAGAAAGAAAAAGCTTCCCAGGCATCACCGGCGGTAAATGATGATCCTATAGGACTTCAGGAAAACAGTGAAGAAAATCTGTTCCAGACTGGTCTGGAATTTGTAGATGTACGTCTGATGCTGGAACCGGAAGTGGCAGCTATGGCAGCTACCAATGCAGATTATGCTGATTGTCAGAAACTTCAGCAGATCCAGAAGAAGGTAGAAGACCTGGTTGTCCAAGGAAAAGATCATATTGCTGCGGATATTGAGTACCACAGGCAGTTGGCAGCCTGCACCCATAACCAGACCCTTTGCAATCTTATGGAGATCGTGGTAAAAGGAATTCCGATTTTTGTGCAGATGACAAAAAATAATTTTGCCAAAACAACAGTGGACCAGCACCAGGCGATCACAGATGCCATTTCATCTGCAGATGCCCAGGGAGCAAGATATGCAATGATCACCCACTTAAACAGCAACCGCAAACGGATCTTAAAAGTGCTGACAGAGCAAAAATCAAATGGAAAGTTATAATCCCCTGTGTTTTCATTGAAAGTTATTGTCAATTTCGTTATAATAGTGTTAAAAAACAGATTGTACACGATCGGTTCGGGGGACACATTATGGAAAAAAGTTTTTTGACATGGACAGCAGCCGCTTTAGGAACGGCAATTCTTTTAACAGCATGCAATACGAATACAGGAACAACTGCGCCAGGCAGCAAGGTGAAACTGGACCCAAGTAAACCGGTTTCCCTTACTGTCTGGCATTATTATAATGGGGCACAACAGGCTGCCTTCGACCAGCTGGTTTCTGAATTTAACGCTACAGAGGGAAAAGACAAGGGTATTTATGTAGAAGGATATACCCAGGGATCTGTATCTGATCTGGAAAAGGCGGTTTCAGATGCAGTATCCGGTGCTGTAGGTGCCCAGTCTTTGCCGGATATTTTCTCTACCTACGCAGATACTGCCTATGCAGTACAGAAAGAGGATAAACTGGCGGATCTGTCTTCTTATTTTACAGAGGAAGAGCTGTCTGAATATGTGGACTCTTACATAAAAGAAGGCTATTTCCATGATGATACCTCTCTTTATCTCTTCCCTGTAGCAAAGTCTACAGAGATCATGATGATCAATAAAACAGACTGGAAGCCATTTGCAGATGCTACCGGTTCTTCTTTAGAGGAACTTTCTACTTTAGAGGGAGTGGCAGACGTTGCAAAGCGTTACTATGAGTGGACCGACAGTTTGACCCCGGATATCCCTGATGATGGAAAAGCATTTTACGGAAGAGACTCCATGTCCAATTACTTTATTATTGGCATGAAACAGTTAGGAGCAGATATCTTTGACGTAAAGGACGGTCAGGTTACGATCCAGGCAGACAAAGAAAAAGTCCGCCGCCTGTGGGACAATTATTATGTACCTTATGTAAATGGCTATTTTGCAAGTATGGGAAAATTCCGTTCAGATGATGTGAAAACAGGGGATATCCTGGCTTACACCGGTTCTTGCGCATCTTCTATGTACTTCCCGGATCAGGTAGTAACCGATGAGGACAGCCATGCCATTGATTATGTGGTAATGCAGCCTCCTGTATTAGAGGGAGGCGAACAGATCAATGTACAGCAGGGCGCAGGAATGGCAGTGACAAAGTCAGATGCCCAGCATGAATATGCCTCCTGTGAGTTTTTAAAATGGTTTACCAGAAAAGAAAATAATCTCCGTTATGTATGTGAGTCTGCCTATCTGCCGGTGCGCAAGGATGCCAATTCCATGGAAGCGTTAGATGAAGTGATCAAAGAAAAAGACCTGAAAGTAAATGCTAAGGCGTATCAGTGTTTAAGCAGTATTTTAAATGCCTATGAGTCCATTCATTTTTATACCCCGAACTGCTTTGAAAACGGATATGCCACCAGAAATATCCTGGATTATGATCTTTCCGACAAAGCTGCCCAGGATAAAGAAAAAGTAGATGAAATGGTAGCAGCCGGAATGTCAAGAGCAGAAGCAGCTGCAGAATTTACCGGCGATGCTGCGTTTGAAGAATGGTATGACAGCTGGTATCAGAAGTTAAATGACACGGCACATTCCAATCAGTAGATCCTGTATTTAAGGCCGGAAACAGGATCAGAAATAAGATGAGAAATGCCACAGGCAGGAGGTTTGGAAGTAAAACATGAAAAAAAAGAAAAGAACATTGATGCATATTTTACTTCTGCCTCTTTTACTGGTGGTATTATTTCAGGGCATCTTACCTTTTTCCATGCTCCTTTCCAGCGGTGTTAAATCCATTATGGAGAGTAATGCAGTAGATCTTGACAGTTATCTGGTGGAAAACAGCAAGGTAATACTGGAAAATGCCATGATCGAGCAGTGGAGTGCTGTGCGCAAAGAGAGCAACTATCTGAATAGTGTTCTTTCTGATCTGTTAAAAGAACAACGGGCAGATATAGAAAAGTTTACAAAGGATAAGGAACTTCAGAAGGAATATACCCAGCGTGTATTTCCGGAGCTTTTAGAGTCTTTGCGCCGTGATACCACCTGCGGTGTGTTTCTTGTTATGGCAAATGATCAGCCAATAGGGGCACCGGGAGATTTTACGGGATTTTTCCTCAGGGACTCTGATCCTGTGACCAAGGCAGATACAAACTCTGACCTTCTTTTGGAGCGCGGGGATAAAACTCTGGCCCGTCAGTGGGGAATTACCCTGGATAATTCCTGGTCCCCTGCATTTCGTTTTCAGGGAAAAGGTATCAGGGAAAGTGATGATTTTTTCTATGAACCTTACACAGCAGGTATGGCTCATACAGGGGTAGATATGGCCAGTTTAGGTTACTGGTCCATGCCTTTTATACTGGAAGATTATGAAATGGATAACCATAAAATGATCACATATTCTGTCCCTTTGGTCAATGATGGTGTGATCTATGGTGTTGTGGGAACGGAAGTTTCTGTCAGTTATCTGTGCAATACCTATTTCCGTGTACAGGATCTGAACAGGCAACAGACAGCCGGTTACGCCATTGCCGTTGATAACGGAGATGGTACGTATGAAAATATTGCAGGAAAAGGTAATCTTTATGATGCGGTACAGCGTGAAAATGGTATTTTTAAGCTGGAAAGTACAAAGCATGAGGATCTTTTCAAGGTAAAGGACTCTAAGATCGGTTCCCAGGAGATCTATGCCCTGTTTTCAAAAATGAATTTGTATGCCAATAATGTCCCTTATAAGAATACAAACTGGGTTTTATGTGGTTTTGTGGCAGAGGACTCTATTTTCAGTCTGGGAGATAAGCTGTACAGCGATATTTTGACGACTATTGTGGCCTGTGCAGTTTTGGGACTGGTGATCATGAGTGTGGTGATCCGCTGCGTAACACGACCGGTATACAGGCTTATGGACAGTATCCGAAGCGGAATTGCAGGCTTAAAAGAGTTTGCGCCTTCCGGTATCCAGGAAGTAGATGAGCTGCATCAGGTGGTTGAAAATCTGACAGAAAGTGAGATCAGCACAGAACATCAGCTCAGTGAAGAAAAAGAGCGTTACCGGATCGCAGTAGAAAGTTCCAATGACCTGTTTTTTACATACCGTGAAAAAGGAAATACACTGGAGATCGTAAACAGCAGGGAAATGGATGGTTTGTGGGATATAAAAAATGCCAAAAAAAAGATCCTGGACCGTTATTTTTCAAGGGAAGACCAGAAAAAGCTCCTTTCTATGCTGCAAAGTCATGAGAATACAATTTATGGTCAGTTTTGCTGTATCAATGGCAACCACTCACAGGGACGCTGGATCGAGATCAGAGGAAAGACCATTACAGAGACAAAAGAGGATGATCGAAAGATCGTAGGTTTTGTCCGGGATATCCATGAAACAAAGATGCGGGAACTGAAACAGGAACGAAAGCAGATGATAGATCCTGTTACCTTATTTTACCGTTTAAAACCGGGAATGGAGGTAATTGAGAAGGTTCGTGGAAAGTATCCCCAGGGTATGTTTATTCTTGTGGATATCTGTCATTTTACCATCATAACCAGGGACTTTGGTCTGACATTTAGGGATGTGGTCCTGGAAGAATTTTCCAAAATGTTTCTGGAGGTGTGTGCCGAAGATCTTTCCAGACCTCCGGTGATGATCCGTGCAGGTTCTGATGAACTCCTTGCCTGGATCCCTAAAATTACAGAGGAAAGCTGCAGGCAGAAACTGGAAAAACTGAAAGAACGTTTTTCTGTGATGATCCGGCGCAGTGCCTTAAATCTTAATTTCCAGGCTGGAATTGCCAGAGGGGATGAAAGTGTAACAACCACCTCTCTGTTAAGACGGGTCCGGATCGCTGTTACAGAAGCGGAAAAGCAGGAGATCGGTGTCCTTTCCTGGAATGAGGTAAAGGATCCGGGAGCACAGCCGAAAACATTTGGAAAGATCGTTTCCATGGGATATATGGAACAGATCAGTCTGGCTTCCCTGGCATTAAATCTGTTAGACCGCTGTCCGTCTATTGATGCAGGACTGGATCTGCTTTCCCGCCGCTTAAAAGCACGTTATGGAATGGAAAATATGCTGATCACCAGTTTTCATTATGATTTCCTTTCCAGCGAGCTGGAATACCAGTGGAAGCATCTTCATGGCCTCATGGGAAAACGGGGCGTTGTCCACTGTACAGAAGAAGAGTATGAAAAATTAAATCAGGATGTCCAGATCAACGCAGTGCAGCCTGTAAAACAGCTGTTGTCCGTTGTACCTGTTTTCAGGAAAACAGATATAGACCAGACCGGTGTGGGGATCCTTATGTCAGATAACGGACAGTATTCCGGAAGCATCTTCCTTTTGGGAATAGAACCATCTGTTTATGAAAATGAGGAGGATAGAAAGCTTCTCTGGGAGATCGGCATTATCATCCAGAATCGTATCAACAGAGACCGTCATGATCAGTCTGCACAGGCAAAATCCGATTTCCTGGCCCATATGTCCCATGAGATCCGTACTCCTATGAACGGTATCATTGGTATGACAGAGATCGCTCTAAAAGAAGGACAGACAGAGGAAGTGCGTTTAGACTGCTTAAAGAAGGTAAAAGGATCCTCCAAATATCTGTTAGGTCTGTTAAATGATATTTTGGATATGTCAAAGATCGAAAGCGGAAAGATGAAACTGGTAAAAGATGATTTCCAGCTTGATAAGATGATCGGCGAACTGTATCCGTTATTGGAAGCTAAGTTTGAGGAAAAATCTCAGAAATATCACCAGGAGATCCATTTGGTCAACCAGTGGTTCTATGGGGATGCTTTGCGTCTCAGTCAGGTCCTGGTCAATCTGTTAAGCAACGCAGTGAAATATTCCGGGGATCACACGGAGATCACTTTAACAGTAGAGGAAACAAGGCTTTCTGATGGTCTTTCTAAATTACAGTTTGCGGTGAAGGATCACGGCATTGGTGTCAGTGAAGAAGACCGCCAGCGTATTTTCAGAAGTTTTGAGCAGGTGGACCGTTCTGTGGTAGGACAGCAGGGAACCGGACTGGGACTGGCGATCAGCAACCGTCTGGTACATATGATGGGCGGAACCATTGAGCTTGAAAGCCAGATCGGGGAAGGAAGTACCTTCCGGTTTTCCATTACGTTAAAGCCGGTCAGCGCCCACCATGTAAAAGAAGAAGTTTCCAGGGTGGAAAGAGATTTTACAGGTGTCCGCGTTCTGGTAACAGAGGACAATCCATTGAACCGGGAGATATTACAGTATATTCTGGAAGATATGGGAATGTCTGTGGAAAATGCCTGTGACGGAAAAGAGGCGGTAGATAAGTTTACCGCCTCCGAGAAAGGATATTATGATCTGATCATTATGGATATTATGATGCCGGTTATGAACGGACTGGAGGCAGCCCATGCCATCCGGACCACCGATCATCCGGATCATAAAAAGATCCCTATCATTGCCATCAGTGCCAATGCTTTTGATGAAGATATCCGCAGGTCTCTTGCAAGCGGCATGAATGCCCATCTTTCCAAGCCGATCGAAGTGGATAAACTGCGGGAGACCCTTGGAAAACTGTTAAAATAAGGACTTACTGAACAAAGGGAGCAATGGTTTCTTCCGGGGCTGGCTGTGAGGTTTCCGGTGCAGCCGGAGCAGTTGGCGCTGGTTCTGTTGGTGCCGGAGCTGTCTGTGCCGGGGCTGTTTCATGTTTTGGAGCCTTTTTCTCTGTTGTCCCAGCCTTAGTCGGAGCAGCTGCTTTTGTTGGATTTGCAACAGAACTGCTTTCTTGTGCTCCTTTTGTGCTGGAGGCAGTTGTATCAGAAGTAGTTGTACCGGAAGTAGTTGTGCCGGAAGCAGAAGAGGTGTTGCGGTGGATCACAGCACTATGGCCAAGATAGGTTTTGGAGTGGTCCAGAGTACGTTCGACTTCCTGTCCGTCTTTGTATACAACTTTATAAGTATCCCAGCGGCTGCCTTTGGTGGCCGCTTTTATTGTATTTTCTGTTCCCGGAGCTAAAGTAGGGTCTTCTACGTATTCCGGTTCCGGCGGGTCGATTTCTTCTACTTTTTCAGAAGCCAGATCCCATACAACCCCATCCTCTAATACAGGCACGCCGAAAATAGAAACAGTTGCCTTGCGGTCAGCGTAGCTTGCAAGAATACCGATAGGTTTGTCAGAAGTATTTACAAAACGGAAGTCAGGCTGTTCCCAGCTGATGGCAGCATCCTGGCCCGGAGTTACATAGTTAGGCTCGAAAGTATGGGAGCGGCGGAAGGTAACTTCCATGCCGGACTGAAATACTACCCGGTATAAGGTACTGGAGATCTGGCATACACCGCCTCCCAGTTCCTGGACGACAGCGCCACTGTTGTATGCGGCTGCTTCCTGGTATCCTTTTTCCGCAGTACGCTGTCCTACAACAGAGTTAAAAGAAAATTCTTCCCCGGGCTGGACAATGGTTCCGTTTAAAGCTTCTGCAGCAAGGCGTACATTGGTGTTGCGCTTATCATTGTCCGTGGTTTCTGTGGTAAAGGTGACGAGAGTCTTGTAGCTGGCTTTTACCTCATCACAGGAAATAGAAGGTGCTTCCTTATGGGACTGTACTTCTACTACAGCATCCATGCGGTTTTCATGAATGGCAGCTAAAATATCATTGGCCAGCTGGTCCCGGTCAATACGTGAGCCGGCGCAGCCTTCCCTGAACACAAACTGTCCCTTCTGGTTGTCATAGTGGTCCAGGGTACTGATCTTTGAAGGAACATCCCATTCTTTTGCCAGTTCTTCCAGTTCCTGGGAAATGGAATTTTTCAGGGCATCCGTTGGAAGCTCTGCCGCTGTTAATGTAAGATCTCCTGAAACGGTTTCCTCTTCTTTACTGGTAAGCCAGTTGCGGATGGCGTCTGTAAGAATGTTGGGAAGTTCCTTACTGTCATCTTCATATGCGGCAGTCATATTCCAGGAAAGAGACTTACTGATCCGGGAAACAGCCTCATCTTTGCTTAATCCCTCTAAAGAAATGCCGTTGACAGTCAGTAAGACAGGAGAAGTTTCAGATGCCTGGCTGGCAGTTGCTTTTGCGGCTCTTTCCGGTTCAGAAACAGAACGGGAATGGAGTACAGCAGCGGAGATGCCTAAGAGTACGACAACAGCTCCTGCTGCTGCAAAGGGGATCCAACCTCCTTTTATTGGTTTTCTTTTCGGCCTGTCATAGTCAAAATGCAGCCGCTTTGATGTATGATCCTTATCCCGTCTTCCTCTGGGACCATGATAGGAAGAGCGGGAATTCTTGTTTGAAGACATAAATATCCCTCTTTTCATATGCTTTTTCATATGCTTTATAAAGTATTTTACAGATTTTGTATTATATAAGAAGGGATAAGGGATGTCAAGGCAGGTAAATACTGGTTTAAGGAAATATTAAACTAAATGTCAAAATGTCTGGAACAGGCGGGTCAGGACCGTAAAAATGATACAGCATAAAGCACCGCAAAATGCCGGCAGAAAAGCAGAAACAAAGGTCCACCATTTACTTTTTGTTTCTTTATACAGTGTGATCAGGGTAGTGGAACAGGGCCAGTGCATCAGGGAGAAAAGCAGGACGCAGACAGCTGTTTTCCAGGTCCAGCCATGTAACAGAAGGATCTCTTTTAACTGTCCCATATTTTCAAAATTTGTTAGGCTTCCCTGGGCTGTGTAGGCCATAAGGATAATAGGAAGAACGATTTCGTTTGCCGGAAGTCCCAGGATAAAGGCAGTTAAGATCACCCCGTCCATCCCCATAAGACGTCCAAGAGGGTCTAAAAACCGGCTGAAACGTGCAAGAAGGCTTATATTTCCCGGAGCTGTATTTGCCATGATCCACAGGAGAAAACCGGCAGGAGCAGCTACAGCGGCAGCTCTTCCAAGGACGAAAAGGGTCCGGTCTGTTACCGAGCGAAAGATCACTTTGCCGATCTGGGGCTTCCTGTAAGGGGGAAGCTCTAAGGTAAAGGAAGAGGAAACTCCTTTTAAGATCGTTGCAGATAAAAGGTAAGAGGTAATAAAAGTCATGGCGATCCCTGAAAGGATGAACAAAGTAAGCAGCAGGGCACTGGCAGCAGAAGAAAGCAGGCCATGGCTATTTCCGGATAAAAACAGCAGGATCAAAGTGATAAAAAGAGGCAGACGGCCGTTACAGGGAACGAAACTGTTTGTGATCATGGCAATAAGCCGTTCTCTTGGGGAGTCGATAATACGACAGCCTGTGATCCCTGCTGCGTTGCAGCCAAATCCCATTGCCATGGTAAGAGCCTGTTTCCCGCAGGCTTTACAGCACTGGAAAGGCCGGTCTAAGTTGTAGGCGATACGGGGCAGATAGCCGGAGTCCTCCAATAAGGTAAAAAGAGGAAAGAAAATAGCCATGGGAGGCAGCATAACGGAAACCACCCAGGCGAGGACCTGATAGACCCCATGAACGAAGGCGTCCCGGATCCAGTCTGGAAAATGAAGGGATAAAAGGGCCTGATCCAGTACCGGCTGAAAGGAAAAAAACAGTCTGGAAAGCAGGGCGGACAGGTCGTTTGCCCCAACCAGGGTGATCCAGAAGATAAGGGCTAAAAGTCCGGCCATGGCAGGATAGGCAGCCAGGCGGCCTGTAAGGATGCGGTCCAGTTTCCGGTCGGTTTCATTGTAGCTGCGTTCCGGCAGCTTTACACAAAGGGAGGCAATGGTTTCAGCGTTGTCGATCAGGCCGGAGACAATGCGGTCTTTTAATATGTCTTTAAAAATGCCTTTTCTGTTTAAATGATCCCAGGCAGTTTTTAAACAGTCTGCAATGGCAGGATCCTGTGACGGAACAAGCTGGCAGGCATTTGTAAAAGACCGGAGAAAGGACGGATCATCTTCTAGCAGGCGCAGGGAGAGAAAGCGGGAAGTGGTATAAAATGGAAGTTCATGGGTATCCAGCCAATTTTTCACAGCAGGTTCCACCATGGAGACTGCTTTTTCCAGTTCAGGGCAGTAAGTGACCTGATAGTGGGGAATGGCAGGACCTTCAGTAATATCATCTAACCGCTCCAAGAAAGAAGAAAGTGTGCTTTTCTTTCTGGCAGAGGTTCCTGCTACCGGTACACACAGCAGGTCTGATAACTGATCCAGATCAATGGTGATGTTTTTCTTTTCCGCTTCATCTAAAAGATTGACACATACCAATGTACGGTCCGTAGCTTCCAGGATCTGAAGGACCAGGTTTAAATTGCGTTCCAGACAGGTGGCATCACAGACAATGACCACTGCCTGATGAGCACCGAAACAGATAAAATCCCTGGCAACTTCTTCCTCTGCAGAACGGGAAGAGAGGGAGTAAGTTCCTGGAATGTCTACCAGTGTGTAATCACGGGCCGGACTGTGGCAGATCCCCCAGGCATTAGCTGTGGTCTTGCCGATCCAGTTTCCGGTGTGCTGCTTCTTCCCGGTAGTAAGACTGTTAAATAAAGTACTTTTTCCTACATTGGGATTTCCTGCAAGGGCGATCACAGGATAGTGATCCGGTATGGCTTTTGGCTGCTTCATGCTTTCTCCTTTCTGCAGATCTGGATGTTTCTGCTGTCTGCTTTACGGATAGCGATCACAGCTCCGCGGATCTGGTAGGCAGCAGGATCCCCTAAAGGGCTTATCCCAACACATTCTACCAGTGTATTTTCAACGAGACCTATATCAAGAAAACGGCGTCGGATGCTGCCGGAAGAGGTAAGGCAGCAGACCCGTGCTTTTTCACCAGGTTTTATATCGTTCAGACAAAGAGGGGAAGTCATAAGAATATTACCTGCCTGGGAAGTTATTTGTACTTATTATATGATACCAAGGGTCAAAAGGTTAAAAATCCGATGCAAGCAGTGAAAATAGCTGGAAAACTTAAGAAAGATGGGTTATAATATTAACAATATAGGTTATAAAAAATACAACAGGAGAAGGCAGAATTATCATGGAAGAAAATTATATTGAATGGCTGGTAAAACGGAAAGATCCCGTATATGCCTGGCCGGTAAAGATCCTGATGATCGTTGTGTGCGCGTTATCAGTACTGGCAGCACTGCAGATGTTATTGGGAATTCTGATCTTGGCGGCAGCAGCAGCGGCTACGTATTTTGTTTTTCTGAATTTGAGTGTAGAATATGAATACCTGTTTGCAGATGGCGGTTTCAGTGTAGACAGTATTCTTGGAAAAGCAAGAAGAAAGAAAACGTTTGACTGCGATAAAGAAGATGTACAGGTGATCGCACCGGCAAATTCCTATGTTTTAAAGGATTATGAAAAGCAGGGAATGAAAGTGATCGACTGTACCAGTCATAACGCCGGAGCAGATGTCTATGCCCTGATCAGCCAGAAAGGGGCCCAGACCACCAAGGTATTATTTGAACCGGGTGATAAGATGAAGGCAGCGATGCGCAGGGTATTTCCAAGAAAATTTATCTAGTGATAAGTTTACCTCATAAAAAATCATAAGGAATTTCAATGAATATTTTCCGTTAAATGGGTTTGACAATCCATATAAAATTTGCTAGTATTATTTACTAATAAGAAGGCCAAAACGCCAGTGTCTGATAAAACCGATGTTTTTTTAGCGCTGGCGTTATATTGAACCTTCATACAAAAATTTTACAGAGAAAGAGAGGAAAAATGAATGGGTACAATTATCGGTGAAGGCATTACCTTTGATGATGTGCTTCTGGTTCCATCCTATTCAGAAGTGATCCCAAACCAGGTTGATTTAAGCACAAACCTGACCAAGAAGATCCGTCTGAACATTCCGTTAATGAGTGCAGGTATGGATACCGTTACAGAGCATCGTATGGCAATCGCCATGGCTCGTCAGGGAGGAATTGGCATTATTCATAAGAATATGTCTATTGAGGCACAGGCTGAGGAGGTAGATCGTGTAAAACGTTCTGAGAACGGTGTTATCACCGATCCATTCTATCTTTCCCCAGAGCATACATTAAAGGACGCCAATGATCTGATGGCAAAATTCCGTATTTCCGGTGTGCCGATCACAGAAGGCAAGAAGTTAGTTGGTATCATTACCAACCGTGACTTAAAGTTTGAGGAAGATTTCAGCCGTCCGATCAGAGAGTGCATGACTTCCAAGAACCTGGTTACAGCAAAAGAAGGCGTTACCTTAAAGGAAGCAAAAGCGATCCTTGCAAAGGCAAGAGTAGAGAAGCTGCCTATCGTTGATGATGATTTCAACCTGAAGGGCCTGATCACCATCAAAGATATTGAAAAGCAGATCAAATATCCTCTGTCTGCAAAAGATGCCCAGGGACGTCTGTTATGTGGTGCTGCTATCGGTATCACAGCTAACGTTCTGGAGCGTGTAGAAGCACTGGTTAAGGCAAAAGTAGACGTAGTTGTTTTAGACTCTGCTCATGGTCATTCCGCAAACGTTATCCGCTGCGTAAAGATGATCAAGGAAGCATATCCGGATGTTCAGGTCATTGCAGGAAACGTAGCAACCGGTGATGCAACCAGAGCCTTGATCGAAGCTGGCGCTGACTGCGTTAAGGTTGGTATCGGACCTGGTTCTATCTGTACTACCCGTGTAGTTGCAGGTATCGGTGTTCCTCAGATCACCGCTGTTATGGACTGCTACGCAGTTGCAAAAGAGTACGGTATCCCGATCATCGCAGATGGCGGTATCAAGTATTCCGGTGATATTACAAAGGCCATCGCAGCAGGCGGCAGCGTTTGTATGATGGGAAGCATGCTTGCAGGATGCGACGAGAGCCCGGGTGCTTTCGAACTGTATCAGGGACGTAAGTATAAAGTATACCGTGGCATGGGCTCTATTGCAGCAATGGAAAACGGAAGCAAGGACCGTTACTTCCAGACTGACGCAAAGAAGCTGGTTCCAGAAGGTGTAGAAGGCCGTGTAGCTTATAAGGGTATGGTAGAAGATACTGTATTCCAGCTGTTAGGCGGTTTACGTTCCGGTATGGGTTACTGTGGAGCAAAGGATATCCCAACTCTTCAGGAGACAGGAAGATTTGTTAAGATCTCCGCAGCATCCTTAAAAGAGAGTCATCCACATGATATCCATATCACAAAAGAAGCTCCAAACTATTCCATTGAGGAATAGATATGAGTGCAGAAAAAAACAAGCGGCTGCGTTAGCAGACATTTGTTTTTTTCAAGCCATTCACGAAGATTCAGCCTGCGTGAGCAGGCAGTGGAACGCGTCAGCGCGGGAATCTGAGTGTTAGACGAAATTCATGGGTCGCCGCGTTTGCGGCGGCTCTTTTTGGGTTATGGGCCAAAAGCCGCAGACCGGGCTTTGGCTCATTGTAATGTATTTGAAAAAGAAAGCAGGAACATAAATTGGGAGAACGCTCCAAACTTACAACATTATGTTATATAGAAAAAGATGACAGTTATCTCATGCTTCACAGAGTCAGCAAGAAAAATGATGAAAACAAGGACAAATGGATTGGGATCGGCGGCCATTTTGAAGAAGGGGAAAGCCCGGAGGACTGTCTTTTAAGAGAAGCAAAAGAAGAAAACGGTCTTACACTGACTTCCTGGAAATTCCGGGGGATCGTAACCTTTGTTTCCGATGTGTGGGGAACAGAATACATGTGCCTGTATACAGCAGACGGATATACAGGGGAGATGATCTCCTGCAACGAAGGCGTTCTGGAATGGATCAAAAAAGAAGATCTGTTAAAACTGAACCTGTGGGAGGGCGATAAGATATTTTTAAAACTTTTACAGGAAAATGCACCGTTTTTCTCCTTAAAACTGGTGTATAAAGGGGATGAACTGACAGAAGCTGTGTTAAACGGGGAAAACTTAAAGAAATCGTAACAAAATGGCTTGTTTTTTTGTAACTGCGTGTGTGCTATAATGTAATGAGCGCAGGGAAAAACAAGCGGCTGCGCAGCAGACATTTGTTTTTCACAAGCCATTAACGAACGAACCGCCTGCGTTAGCAGGCAGTGGAGCGCGTATGCGCGGGGGTCGTGAGTTTAAGATGTAATGAGCGCAGGGAAAAACAAGCGGCTGCGCAGCAGACATTTGTTTTTCACAAGCCATTAACGAACGAACCGCCTGCGTTAGCAGGCAGTGGAGCGCGTATGCGCGGGGTCGTGAGTTTAAGATGTAATGAGCGCAGGGAAAAACAAGCGGCTGCGCAGCAGACATTTGTTTTTCACAAGCCATTAACGAACGAGCCGCCTGCGTCAGCAGGTGGAGCGCGTATGCGCGGGGTCGTGAGTTTAAGATGTAATGAGCGCAGGGAAAAACAAGCGGCTGCGCAGCAGACATTTGTTTTTCACAAGCCATTAACGAACGAGCCGCCTGCGTCAGCAGGCAGTGGAGCGCGTATGCGCGGGGGTCGTGAGTTTAAGATGTAATGAGCGCAGGGAAAAACAAGCGGCTGCGCAGCAGACATTTGTTGCCAAGCATGTCGAGGAGGCGCCAGTGACGTGTCCGCTGACTTTTCACAAGCCATTAACGAAGGTCCCGCCTAAGTTTCTTTCAAACACCACAGAGAGGACATATCCCAATGAAAAAACATAGATCATCCCAGTTTCTTGCCATCTGTACAGCGGCTGTTCTTGCGCTGTCTGTACCAGCATGGGCAAGTCAGGTTTCCATTACTCCTTTAGATACAGGAAATACAACTTCTTCCCAAAGTCAGTCCGGGGCTTCAGAACCTTCCACAGCGCAGAATACTTCCGGGCAGACAGTGGACATTTCTTCTATTACAAAGCCGACCGTTGCATCCCAGGGCGCAGTTTTATTAAACGCAGCAGATGGAAGTGTGCTTTTTTCCAAGAATGGGGATACAACCTATTACCCTGCCAGCATTACCAAGCTGATGACCGCTCTTTTAGTAGCAGAAAACTGTAATCTGGACGATACAGTTACCTTTTCTGCAACAGCTACTACAAACCTGGAGTCAGGAGCTGTTTCCATTGGCATGGCAGAAGGGGATACGATGACGGTACGCCAGTGCCTGTATGCATTGCTGTTAAAATCTGCCAATGAAGTGGGAAATGCCCTGGCGGAACATGTGGCTGGCAGTAATGCAGCATTTGCGGAGAAAATGAATGCAAAAGCAGCCTCTTTAGGCTGTACCAATACCCATTTTGCAAATCCACATGGTTTAAATGATCCCAACCATTACACCACACCTCACGATATGGCTCTGATCGCCAGAGCTGCTTTTGCAAATGATATTGTAAAAACAGTGGCATCTACCAGAACCTATACACTTCCGGCTACAAAAAACAATCCTTCCGGTCTTACCGTGACTATGGGACACAAAATGTTAAATCCAAATGATGCCCGTTATTATCAGGGAATTATTGGTGGAAAGACAGGATATACGTCCAAGGCAGGAAATACCCTGGTGACTGTTGCAGAGCGCAACGGGGTAAGGCTGGTCGCAGTGGTGATGAAGAGCCAGTCTACCCATTATACGGATACCAAGGCATTGTTAGATTATGGATTTAAGCTGGCAGAGGCAGGTGCTCTTACAGGACAGAGTACCAGTCAGAACAATACGCAGGTTTCCGGCCCGGCTTCTGGAAAGAATGCGTCTGATAATTCCAGCAGTTCTTCTAACCAGGCACAGGAAACACAGGGAACGACAGTTACTCCTGCAGGTCAGGAAACAGCAGCCAGCACACCGGTGCATGCTGTATCTTCAGGAAATAATACCGGAGGTCCGGGCGTTACCAAAGAACGTGGATGGGTGAAAGATGATACCGGCTGGTACTATGTGAAGAACAATGGAGTAAAAGCTTCTAATGAATGGATCACAGATAATGGAGAAGAATACTGGATCCAGGCAGATCACTACATGGCAAAAGGCTGGAAAGAAATCGATGGTAACTGGTATTATCTGTGTTCTACAGGAAGTATGGCAAAGAATGTATGGAAGACAGGGGCAGAAGGTAACTGGTATTACCTGGGTCCGGACGGAGTCATGCTTACAAATACCAAGACTCCGGATGGTTACAGAGTAGGTGCAGACGGTGTATGGATCCAATAATGTTTGTACCGGTGTTATTGTCAGGCAACCTGTTTATGTAGTTTGTCATTTATAATAATGTTCTACGAATTTTAAAAACTGCTTTACATAGGGTTTTAATATCCTGTTTTTGCTGTATACGATGTAAAAAGTACGGACCTGCGCAGCACTCTCCAATGGAAAGGTGAGAAGCTGGTGGGTCCTTTCCATATCTTTTACACTGCGGGCAGAGAGAATGGAAACTCCAAGGCCGGATACAATAGATTTTTTAATAGACTCCAGGTCATTCATCCGGGCTACGATGTTAAGATCGGAAAGATTGATCTGGTGCCGTTCTAAAAACAGATCGATCTCCTTGCGGGTGCCGGAACCATTGGCGCGAAGGATAAAAGGATGGGATAAAAAGTGTTTTAAAGCCACAGGTTCCTCTTTTTTTAATGTATCAGCCAGTTCCAGGTATTCCGGTGTTACCGGGGCTGCCATGACTAAAGAGTCGGTACAGAAGGGAATAAAACAGCAGTCCTCTGCATCTGTTTTAGAACCTGTAAGACCAAAATCCACAGCGCCCTGGATCACTTTTTCAATGGCGTCAGCGCTGTCAGACTGCCAGATATGAAAATGGATATCCGGCTGTATTTTGGAAAACTCTGACAAAAGCTCCGGAAGAAGGTAGGAAGAGGGGATCGTGGATGCACTGACATCGATCAGTTTCCATTTATTCCCAACAAACTCATCCGTGATCTGATCCCGCATATTTAACATATGGACTGCACATTCATAGAGCTGCATTCCACGGTCTGTAACTTTCATCTGTTTGGTGGTACGGATGAGCAGACGGGAATTCAGTTCTTTTTCTAATGCCTGGATATGGGAACTGATCGTTGGCTGGGTCAGGTAGAGGTGTTTGGCTGCCTCGGAAAAGCTTTTATAATCTACAACGGCCACGAAGGCCTCTAATTGTTTGAATTCCATGGGTGTGACTCCTTTTTTCTTCACTCATTACATTATAGCATAATTTATAGATAAAACCTATAAATACCCACAAAATCATCCAATATCTGATTAGATATTGAGAAAAATTAATGTTAAAATGAAAACAAAGAGATTTAAGGGGTGAAGTGACATGTATCAGGTGGGGATCGATATAGGTTCCAGTGCGGCAAAAACCGTGGTGCTGCGGGATGGAGAAATATGGAAGACCATGGAGATGGCAACAGGATTTTCCAGCAGGAAAACTGCAGATGAGATCTATGAGTGGCTGGAAAAAGAACAGGTAGCAGGGGAAGGCACCCGGTACGGAGCCACCGGTTATGGACGAGTATCTGTGCCTTATGCAGATAAAGTGATAACAGAGATCACCTGCCACGGAAAAGGCGCCTGGAAGCTGTTTGGTAAGGACGGAGTCGTTATTGATATCGGTGGTCAGGATACAAAAGGGATCGTATTAAAAAGCGGCCGTGTGATGAAATTTGTTATGAATGATAAATGTTCTGCAGGAACCGGGAAATTCCTGGAAGTCATGACCAACCGGCTGGGACTGACGCAGAAGGAACTGTCAGAATTGGCTTCACAGGGCAAAGATGTAACTATCAGCTCTATGTGTACGGTGTTTGCGGAGTCCGAGGTGATCAGCCTTATTGGAAAGGGAACTTCCAGGGAAGATATTGCCTATGGTGTGGTGGAGTCGGTAGCTGTAAAAGTGGCACAGCTTATCTCGCAGTTAGGAGGAAATCACTATTTTCTCACTGGTGGACTTTGTGAAGATGAATATGTGATCAGCCGTTTAAGCCATGCGTTAAATGCACCTGTGGAAAGTATGCCTTTAGCAAGATATGCAGGAGCGATCGGGGCGGCGTTGTTGTCAGGGGAATAAAAAAATCTTTTCAGAGGATCAATCACAGAGAGATTTTGAGAGAACATCATAAATATCAGGAGGAATTATAATATGGATCTGCCAAAGACATTTGATGAGTTTGTAGACGCAAGAAAACAGGGATTTATAAGAGCCAAAGAATTTAAAGACAATGGGGGAAAACTGGCTGGCTGCCTTTGTTCCTATACACCACAGGAACTGTTAGATGCAGCAGGTGTTGCAACGGTAGGACTTTGCGGAACCAGTAGTGAGACCATACCGGATGCGGAAAAAGTCCTTCCAAAGAATTTATGTCCGCTGATCAAGAGTACCTATGGTTTTGCATATTCTGAAAAATGTCCTTATACCTATTTTTCGGATATTATCATCGGAGAGACAACCTGTGATGGTAAAAAGAAGATGTACGAGCTGTTAAATGAGATCAAAGAAACGTATGTACTTCATCTTCCACAGAGCCAGGAGCGTCCTTATGCGAAAGATATCTGGTATGAAGAAGTAAAACTGTTAAAAGAGAAACTGGAAGAGAAATTTAACTGTACCATTACAGAAGAAGGTCTGCGAAAAGCAGCCCATGTGCGCAACGAACTGCGAAAAGCACAGTTAGATATGTATCATCTGCAGAAACTGGTACCGCCAGCCATGAAGGGAACGGAAATGATGATCGCCCTTCAGCAGGGAACCTTTACTTTTGATGTTTATCAGCAGATCGATAATATCCGTAAACGGGTAACAGAGGCGAAAAAGGCTTACGAAGAAGGAAAACGCCCGGTACCAGCTTCTGCAAAAAGGATACTGCTTACCGGATGTCCGACCGGTGGCGTGATCCAGAAGGTGGGAAGTGTGATCGAAAATAATGGTGGCGTGATCGTCAGTCTGGATGATTGTTCCGGTGAACGTACCAACCGTCTGCTGGTAGATGAAAACGCGCCGGATATTCTCAGAGCGATTTCAGACCGCTATCTGTCCATTAACTGTTCTGTTATGACTTCTAACAACGGACGTTTGGAAAATACTGCCCAGATGATCAGGGATTATCAGGTAGACGGAGTAGTGGAGATCGTTCTTCAGGCCTGCCATACCTTTAATGTGGAGGCCTTTAAAATGGGCCGTATGGCTGAAGAAATGGGTATTCCTTACATGAAACTGGAAACTGACTATTCTACAGCAGACAGCGGACAGATCGAAACACGTATTGCAGCATTTATAGAGATGTTATAGACCGGATCGTAGATTACTGGAAAAGGCTGCTTTGCTAAGATGGACACAAAAAAGACTCCTTGTACATATTCTATAGTAACAAAAGAAAATAAAGCGTCTGTTTTCACAGAGACGGAAGATGGATGAAAATGGAATTGGAAAGGAGCCTGAATATGTGTTTTGATGATCTTGACGGAAGGAATGAATTTGGAAGACGTCCCGGCTGTTGTGGACCGGATGGGGGCAGAGGCGGAAACTGTGGACCGTGCAGCGGAAGCCCCGGAAATGGCGGTCCGGATGGTTGTGGGCCAGGCGGATGGAGACCGGATCCATGGAGACCAGGCTGTGGTTGCACAGGCAGACCTGGTCCAATGGGACCTCCAGGACCACGGGGACCACAGGGATTTCCCGGATACCCGGGGCCCCAGGGTGAGACAGGAGCCACCGGGGAGACCGGTCCCCAAGGGCCGGCAGGAGAGACAGGAGCTACAGGACCGCAGGGGCCACAGGGTCCGATAGGTGAAACGGGAGCAACTGGGCCTCAGGGACCACAGGGTGAGATGGGAGCAACAGGTCCACAGGGAGCAACCGGCCCACAAGGCCCCCAGGGCCCAGAAGGTCCAAGGGGCGAGACCGGTCCTCAGGGCCCGGCTGGTCCGGCGGGAACCGTCACACCGGCAGCAGCTGTTGACGATGCCACCAGCACAGAAGACATTGTAACCCAGTTCAATCTCCTTCTTAACAGCCTACGGGAAGCAGGACTGCTTGAAACCGAATAAACGTAATTTCAAAGACCGCCGGCCATTTGTGGTACGGCGGCCTTTGCTTACCCTGCAGCTCACAAACAGAAGCCACCCGTCTTTTTATATAAAAATGTAACACACTTGAAGCAAAAGAAATTTCGTGTTATATTTACTTCCAGTACAAAAGCAGGCCATGTAACAGCCTGTGTGACCATTTCAAAAGCAGAAAGGTGTTATATAAACATGGAAATAAACGTAGGAAAACTGAATGAACTTCCCGAGGGAAGTTATCAGTTGATCGATATGAGAAGTGACCGGGATTTTGAGTACGGAACCATTCCGGGAGCCATCCACATTTCACAGGAAGATCTGCAGGGTAATCCACAGATCATAAAATCAAAAAAAGTGATCCTGTTCTGTGCCCATGGAACCAACAGCATAGAAGCAGCAGAGGAACTGGAAGCAGAAGGCTACCGTGCCTACAGCCTGGAAGGCGGCTATATTGCATGGCTGCGGGAAGAGATGCGCAGACAGGAAGCCGAAGATATTAAAAATCAGGTAGAGCAGAGCATCCGCAAAAAATTTCGCAAAACCATCTGGTCCCCGTTTACCAAAGCAGTAAAACAGTATGAACTGGTAAAAGAAGGAGATAAAGTAGCTGTCTGTATTTCCGGCGGAAAAGACTCTATGCTTATGGCAAAGCTGTTCCAGGAATTAAAGCTTCACAACAAGTTCCCATTTGAAGTGGAATTTCTGGTCATGGACCCGGGATACAGTCCGGACAACCGCCATGTGATCGAAGAAAATGCCAGAAAATTAGGTATTCCGGTCCATATTTTTGAGTCTGACATCTTTGATGCAGTCTACACCATAGAAAAATCCCCTTGTTACCTTTGCGCCAGAATGCGCCGGGGCTACCTTTACAGTTATGCAAAGGAATTAGGATGCAACAAGATCGCTTTAGGACATCATTATGATGATGTTATCGAAACCATCCTCATGGGCATGCTCTACGGAGCCCAGGTCCAGACCATGATGCCAAAGCTTCACAGCACCAACTTTGAAGGCATGGAACTGATCCGTCCTCTGTATCTGGTAAGGGAAGATGATATCAAGGCATGGAGAGATTACAATCATCTTCATTTCATTCAGTGTGCCTGCAAGTTTACCGACACCTGCACCACCTGCAACAACGAAGAAAACCGTTCCAAGCGCGTGGAGATCAAGGAACTGATCCGCGAAATGAAGAAAAAGAACCCATTTGTAGAAGGAAATATTTTCAAGAGTGTTGAAAATGTAAATCTGGATACTGTGGTCTGCTACAAGAAAGATGGAGAACGTCACTGGTTCTTAGATGATTATGATGAGAAATAAATTAAAATACTAAGTTAGTAAAGAGAGGCTCTGTTCCAAAAGGATAGAGTCTTTTTTTATGTACTAGGAAATTCCGTTGGAACTCCCTAGTACACAAAAAGGCACGACCTGCCAACGATGCGCACTCGCGCGATGATGAAGTTTGTCGCAAACGACCGCGCTCGGCGCGAGAATGTGCCAAGGCACATTCTTATTTACTTTATAGGAAAGACCGCCGCCGGCGCTCTTTTGAATTAAAAATGCCCGCCGGTAGGCGGGCAACACAAATAGACGATCTAGGGATTAAAAAAGATAAAAACCTTCCTCACTAAATTCTTCATCAAGATCGTCATCATTTAGAAAATAATCCATATCCAGCAGGTCTTCCTCGCTCATATGGCGAATGTCCGTGGAAGTAAGTCCTTCTGGAGGATTATCCATGTATTTTTTACGCAGCGCCTCAACATCTGTTTTCATTGCAATGCCCTCCTATGAGGGAATTATACCATAAAAACAGAGAAAGTTATGCAGAAGAACGCTTTCCGCGAGATCGGGACATAGATCTCTCATATAATTCTTCGAGGGAAAGACGCTGATGGTTAAAATAAAGTTCCAAAAACTCCATTTTATGCCTGCAGATGGGACATTCCAGGGGATCATAACCAAAAGAAGAAAGAATAGCATTCCGCCAATGGTTAAAGTTGCGTAGAATGGGACGTTTCTGTTTGGAAATGACTTTATGAAGCTGCTGGTCTGTTTTGCGGTGGCGTGCATACAAGCCGCCATAGCGGATCATTTTAAAATGTTTCTCAGGGATATGCCGGATCAGACGTTTGATGAAGTCCATAACCGGGATCGTTTCCTGTATATATTTATCATCTTCGTGTCGATTGTAATGAAAAGTGACCATAGAACCATCATATTTGTCGATCCTGGAAGTGGCGATCACAGGACGCCCCAGATAGCGTCCGATATATTTGATGGCAGTCTCAGGACCACAAGAGGAAGGCTTGGCATAAACGTAAAATCCCTTCTTATGAGAAGAATAACAGAGGGATTTGATCTGTTTGAAAGGATCGCCCAGCCGTTGGTGCATCTCATTAAGGAGAGCGGTACGGAAAGCAGAACGTAAAAAAGAGTAATTGAAGTGATGGATATTTCGCCAAAGGCCGTCATCACTGAGACCGCCTTCAGAAATAAGGCAGTGGATATGAGGATTCCATTTCAGATCCCGTCCGAAGGTATGTAAGACCATGATAAAACCAGGCGTAAAATTTTTGATTTGTTAAGTTCAAAAACATGCGGGAAATGACACTGGCAACGGAATGGAACAGGCAATCCAAAAGGGAGAGGAAAAAATCCCTGAGATTTTCATCAATGGTAAAGACGCAATGGCGATGCTTAACGTTGATGAGTTTGAAAGTCATAGAAGTGGTGCGTTCCATGCTGTATTTGTTTCCACAAGAAGGGCAAAACCGACTGTGACAGTGGAAAGGGACATATTTAAAGTTGCCACAATGGGGGCAATGATACATGGCACCGCCAAAGGAAGGATCCCCACAATGGATCATCTTTTCGATATTTTCCATTTCAGTGTCTCTGGGATGGAGAGTATATTTTATTTCTTCATAATGGTCTGTAAAAATTTTCTGCAAGATATTCATAAGACTATTATGAGATAGATTTTAGAAAAAAGAAACCCCTAACCCCTCAAGATTGAGGGGCAGGGGAGTTGAATAGGCGAAGCCTATTATTTATTTTATTCACTATTTTCTCCTTTTCCGTATATCATATAGTGTTCGATGTATTTTCGGAAGCAGGAGGATATTTATGAAAAAAAGATATAAAGCGCTTTTAGCAGCCCTGTTAACAGGAGCACTTGCGGCAGGCTGTCTTGCAGGATGTGGGAAAATGGATGGTACTGCAGGCGGAAAAATGAAAAAAGTGACCCTTAACGAAGTTGCACATTCCATTTTTTATGCCCCCAAT